>Ga0209916_1000097_pt1 | contig 195187 bp, 223 predicted proteins | sample ThiBio_1000_plan_FD_183956 | JGI IMG/M metagenome (GOLD analysis project Ga0209916, IMG submission 183956) | Wastewater bioreactor microbial communities from Cape Town, South Africa - Thiocy_solids_2 (SPAdes) | ecosystem: Engineered > Bioreactor > Thiocyanate-remediating > Anaerobic-Aerobic ...
CTCCCATATTCGATACTACCGCGACGAGGGCGTCGTCCGCGAGTGCCATCGGGTCCATCAGCTTCACCCGCGTGCCGGCCTCGTAGAGGTTGCGCATATTCAGATAGGAAAGATAAGGGCTGCCGCCACCGCCGGCGCCGAGTATCCATGCCCCCGTCGCCAGAGGTTCGAGTTCGTCCCGTTCGATTTCGCGCAGCATTGCCTCGCCGTCCTTCATGCCCTGCGTGAGCAGCGGGAATTGACGATGCCTCTCCCGCCATGGTAGCCGCACCCTATCGGCGGACAGGGAGGACGCAAATACGGGCGAATACTTAGACGCCGCCTGGAGGCGATTCGGGGTCGTTTGCGACGCCTCCCTATGGGGCGAAATCTGGCGCAGTCGGCCGAAGCATGCCATCATCGGCAATCACTTTTGTCAGTGGGAAACCCATGCCGCACGGCTTCCAGAATATTCCGATGACCATGCCCGCATGAGCCAGTCAGAACCTGACACCGGACGGCACCGTATCGCCTTCATCACCATAGGCCAGGCGCCGCGCGACGACGTCGCGCCCGAAATCCTCGGCATGATCGAACGGCCGGTGCTTTGCGACCAATATGGCGCACTCGACGGGGTCCCGGCCGAAGAGATCGCACGCCACGCACCCGCACCGGGCGACGACAGTCTCTATACGCGCCTCGCAAACGGCGAGCATGTGATCGTCTCCTCGTCCTTTGTCGAGGGGCACCTCGAAGAAACGGTTCGGCGTGTCGATGAAGCCGGATACGATCTTATCGCAATCATCACCACCGGCGTCTTCCGGCCTTTCGGCGCGCGCACGCCGCTGATCAACGGCCAGCGCGTGGTCGATGCCTGGATCGAATCGCTCGTCATGGACGACAGCCGCATCGGCATCATCTATCCCTTGAAGCGGCAGATCGCCGAGCGCGACCTGCGCGGTCATGCGACCACTATCCGTAACCCACGTGCGCAGGCCGCCTCGGGCGAGAGCAGGAGCCTGGAGGAAGCGGCGGAGCAGTTGAAGGGCTGCGATCTTGTCCTCATGCATTCGGTCGGCTACACCGAGGCGATGGCGCAGCAGGTGGCGAGCCTGACCATGGCCCCGGTCGTCACCGCGCGCCGGGTGATCGCGGGCGCGATAAGGCTGCAACTGATGCAGATCGACGAAGCCCCCGAGGTGAACCCGACCAACATGGTCGAACGCCTGCCGGTGAATGGCGAACCGCTTACGCGGCGCGAGCGCGAAGTGATGACGCTTGTGCTCGACGGGCTTTCCAACAAGCTGATTGCACGCCGTCTCGGCATCAGCTATCGCACGGTTGAGATCCACCGGGGCCGCGCCTTCGGCAAGCTCGGCGTCACCTCCGCGGCCGATCTGATCCGGCAGATTCTGCTCAAGCGCCGCCCCTGACGGCGCTTTCGTACGTGTTCCCACGTATTGATCGGCTTGCATTCTTCCGTACCGTGATCCGAACTCGACGCCCTGGCGGCGTCGGGAAGGGACATGTTCTTCGGAGATTTTCTGGTGGCCAAGCGTACAGCCTTCGTGACCATCGGCCAGGCGCCGCGCAGCGACGTGACGCCGGATATCCTCGCCGAGGTGCGCACGCCGCTGACGGTCGAGGAATTCGGCGCGCTCGACGGCATGGATGCGGACGCCGTCCGCGCTATGGCGCCGGACGCGGATGAAGAGCGGTTGGTCACGCGGTTGAAGGACGGCACCGAAGTCATCATCGGCAAGAAGAAAACGCAGACGCGGCTGCAGGATCTTTTCGCGCGCCTCGACAAAGAGAACTACGATCTGATCGTGCTTCTCTGTACCGGCCATTTCGAGCCGTTCAGTGTAAAAACGCCGTTCCTGGAGCCACAGCTCGTCGTCGACAATTTCGTCAAGGGCCTCTCCTACGGCGCAAAGACGCTTGGCGTCCTCGTTCCCAACGAGAAGCAGACCGAGGAATTCCACGGTATCGACGGGCTGGATGCGAAGCTGAGTTTCGCCACGCCGTATGGTGCGCCGCGCTTCACGGAGGCGGCCGGCGAGCTTGCCGACACCGATGTCATCGTCATGCATTGCATGGGCTATTCGGAAGCAATGCGGCGCGAGGTGGCCGAAAGCGCCCGCCGGCCGGTCCTGCTTTCGCGTCGCATGGTCGCGCACGCCATCGACCTGCTCGTTTCGTGACGGCGGCAATACACGGAAAAGAACAAAATGGAGGAGAAAGAATGAATTTTATCCCGACGAGAATGAAGGCGCTGCCGATCGCCCTCACGCTGGCAGCGGCCACCGCTTTCACGATGAGCGGCCCTGCGCAGGCTTTCGAGAAAACCCCGCAAGGCAATGTGCTGGTCTTCGGCGGGCGCCAGCCCGTGCCCAATCTCGATCCCAGCCAGAAATACGACTGGTCGACGCGCATGCTGCAGCAGGCGGTCTATGACGCGCTGGTCAAGTACGAGGGCGATCCGGCCGAGATCAAGCCATGGCTCGCCAAGAGCTGGGAAGAGAGCGACGGCGCGAAGACCTGGACGTTCCATCTGGCCGACAACGCCAAATTCCACAATGGCGACCCGGTCGACGCGGAAGCGATCAAATATTCCTTCACGCGGACGCTGAAGATCGGCAAGGGGCCGTCCTGGATGCTGTCTTCCGTGCTCGCTCCGGACGGCATCGAGGTCGTCGATCCCCATACAGTCCGCTTTCATCTGAAGGAGCCCTACGCGCCTTTCCTGTCGTTCCTGCCCTGGTGGTACATCATGAACCCCAAGGAAGTGGCGGCCCACGAGAAGGATGGCGACATGGGCCAGGCCTGGCTCACCGAACATGCCGCCGGCAGCGGTCCGTTCAAGATCGCGCGCTGGCAGCAGGGTACGCTCTACGGGCTCGCGGCGCTCGACAGCTACTGGAAAGGATGGCCGCACAAGACACATCCGGCGGGCGTCATCTACAAGCTGATGCGTGAAACGGCAACGCAGCGCGCCGCGCTGATCCGCGGCGACGCCGATATCGTCGAGGGCCTGTCGAGCGACGACTACGAGGTGGTCAAGTCGATGCCGGGCATCGCCATCGAGGATCATCCCGGAATGACCACGTTCGGCATCATGTTCAACACGTCGAAGGGGCCGACAGCCGACATCAATCTGCGCAAGGCCATCGCCTATGCGATGGACTACGATGCGCTTCTGAAAGTCTATAATGGCGCGGCAACGCTGGAGGACAGCCCCTTTCCCGCCGCGATCAAGGGCCACGTAGCCGTCAAGGATATTCCGCGCAAGGACATGGCAAAGGCCAAGGAATATCTCGCCAAGACCAAATACGCCGGCGGCGGCCTGACGCTCGACTACGTCTACGTTCAGGGGCTGGAGGAAGAGCGCAAGATCGGCCTGATCCTGCTCGACGACCTGAAGGAACTTGGCATCACCGTACAATTGAAGCCGATGACCTGGCCGAACATGACGGCGCTCGCCGAGAAGGCGGATACCTCGCCGAACATGATGGCGGTGTTCACAACGCCGGTTGCCACCGATCCCGACGCGGTCGCCTTCCAGTACGCCAAGGGTTCCTGGGGCAAATATTACGGCTCGCATTATCTCGACGATCCGGATCTGGAAAAGATGATCGTCGACGCGCGTCAGACCGCCGATTGGGACAAACGCGCGCCGATCTATGCCAAGATCCAGGAGCGGATCGTCGCCGACCAGCCAGAAGTGTTTGGCATGCTGGCAAACCGCCGCTGGGCGCGGCGGGACTGGGTGCACGGTTTCAAATTCTCGCCGGTGCATTTCACCAGTGAGGTGGATCTCTACCAGCTTGAAATCGTACCGAAATAGCGTTTCCTGACAACAGGACGACACGGCCGGACCGATACGTCCGGTCGTTTTGACAGGACCCGGATCAGGAAAGGTTCTTGATGGCACTCTACATCGGAAAGCGCATGGCCTTCCTGGTGGTGATGCTCTTCGGGCTTCTGATCGTCACCTTCCTGATCTCGCATGTGGCGCCCGGCGATCCGGCTTCGCTCGCCGCCGGCCCCGACGCACCGCCCGAGATGGTGGAGCGTATCCGCCATGAATACGGCCTCGACCGACCCTTGCCGGTCCAGCTCGGAATATATGTCGCCGGCATATTGCACGGCGATTTTGGCCAGTCCGTCCGCACCGGCCATTCTGTTCTTCAGGATCTAAGCGAATTCTTCCCGGCGACATTCGAACTCGTCACGGTCAGCATGCTGATCGCAATCATCCTCGGCATACCGCTCGGCATGCTTTCGGCGGTGAAGCAGAATAGCTGGTTCGACCATGCGGCCCGCATCGTCAGCGTTTCAGGCGTGGCGGTGCCGATGTTCTGGCTGGGCCTGATGCTGCAACTTGCCTTCGCGCTGGATCTCGGCTGGCTGCCGCTTGGTGGCCGTCTCGGCATCATGTCGACGCCGCCCGATCCGGTCACGCATCTTTACCTGATCGATTCGCTCCTGGCCGGCCAATGGGACGTGTTCGGGGATGCGCTCTCGCATCTCATTTTGCCGGCCGTTGCGCTTTGCTTTCCGGCCCTTGCCTCGATCATTCGCGTCAACCGCGCCGAGATGATAGAGGCGCTCGGCCAAGATTATATCACCAACGCGCGCGCCCAGGGCATAGGCTCCTTTCGGACCGTCGCCGTCTATGCGCTGAAGAACGCCTTCCTGCCGACGCTGGCCATGATCGGCCTGCGCTACGGCTGGATGCTCGGCGGTACGATACTGGTGGAATCCGTCTTCGACTGGCCCGGCATCGGCCTCTATGCGACGCAGTCGGCCATCGCCCAGGACTTTCAGCCGATCATGGGCGTGACGCTGCTGATCGGAGCGAATTTCATGATCGCCAATCTGCTTGTCGACCTGGCCTATATCTGGCTCGACCCCCGGACGCGGGAGGCAGCGTGAATACGGCGTCGCCCGAACTCGCCGATACCGGCCGCCCGACGGAAAGCTGGCGCGAGCGGCATGCTAGCTCGATCCGCCAGATGCGCCTCTACTGGCATACATACCGCCGCAACGCCTCTGCTATGGTCGGCCTTGTCCTCGTCGTGATCTTCCTCGTGCTCTCGCTGATCAGTCCGTGGATCGTGCCCTACCCGGCCGACGCCACGGGCGCGGTGCACATGGCCGACAAGCTGTTGCCGCCATCGGCAGCGCATTGGTTCGGTACGGACGAGGTGGGCAACGACATCCTTACCAGACTTCTCATCGGCACCCGGCTCTCGCTCGAAATCGCGGTCATCATCACCGGAGTCGCGACCATTATCGGCGTGCCTCTCGGAATCCTGGCCGGCTTCAGCGGTGGATGGACGCGCGAGATCATCATGCGCGTGACCGACGTGTTCCTCTCCGTCCCGGCGCTGGTGCTGGCGATCGCCATCGTGGCCGCACTCGGCATCGGAATCGTCAATGCCATCGTCGCCCTGTCGCTGGTCTGGTGGCCGGGCTATGTGCGGCTGGTCGAAAGCAAGACGCTGTCGCTGAAGGGCGAAGCCTATGTCGACGCCGCGCGCCTAGCCGGCGCCTCGACCGCGCGCATCCTGTTCTCGCATATATTGCCGAACTGCCTGTCACCCATCCTCGTCAAGGCAAGCATGGATATGGGCATGGCGATCCTCGCGGCGGCCAGCCTCGGCTTCATCGGCCTTGGCGCACAGCCTCCGACGCCGGAATGGGGCGCCATGATCTCCATCGGCCGCAATTACCTGCCGACCTGGTGGTGGTACGCGACCTTTCCGGGACTGGCTATCTATCTGACCGTCCTGGGCTTCAACCTGATGGGCGACGGCTTGCGCGACGTGTTCGATCCGAAGAGCCGCGGCAGATGACATCCCCGCTCCCCCTCCTTTCCATCGAGAACCTGCATCTCGACTTCGACACGTTCGACGGCGCGCTGCATGTGCTGGACGGCATCAACATCTCCCTCAACGCCGGCGAGACGGTCGGTATCGTCGGCGAGACCGGCTGCGGCAAGTCGGTCACGGTGCGCAGTATCCTGCGCTTGCTGCCGATGCCGCCGGCGCGGTTTTCCAGCGGCGCCATCCACTTCAAAGGGCGGGATCTCGCCGCCGCTTCCGAACGCGACATGCGGCGCATCCGCGGCCTTGAGATCGCGCTCATCCCGCAGGATCCGATGAGCTATCTCAATCCCGTCTTCACGGTCGGGCAGCAACTGACGGACGTGATCCGGGCGCACGGCCGTAACCGGGCGCACGCCGAGCGATCCGCCGGGAAATCAGCGCGGGAAAGGGCAATCGAGCTCCTGACGCAGGTGCACCTGCCGCACCCCGAAAAGCAGCTCGAAGCCTACCCTCACGAACTTTCCGGAGGCATGCGCCAGCGCGTGCTGATCGCCATGGCGCTTGCGGGCCAGCCGTCACTCCTGATAGCGGACGAACCGACGACCGCGCTCGACGTCACCATCCAGGCGCAGATTTTGCGGCTGATCGGCGATCTGGTCGGCCGGCTCGGACTGGCCGTCATCCTGATCTCGCACGACATCGGCGTCGTCGCCAAGGTCTGCCGCCGTATCGTGGTGATGTATGCCGGCACGGTGGTCGAGGACGCCTCGGCCGAAGACCTGCTCGAGCGTCCGCTTCACCCCTATACGCAGGGGCTGCTTGCCGCCATTCCCAAGCTGCGTGGCGACAACCAGCAGCTTTCCGGCATTCCCGGAAGCATCCCGAACCTGCTCCAGCCGCCGGCCGGATGCCGCTTCTACGACCGCTGTCCGCTCAGGATGGATGTCTGCCGCACGCAAAAGCCACCGCTGGTGGACGCCGGCAGCGGCCAGCGCGTCGCCTGCCATCTCTACCCGGGACCGCGGCAGGAGGCGCACTATGTCTGATGTGCCGCTCCTTCAGGTAAGGGGACTGACGAAACATTTCGACATCCATTCCGGCCGCTTCGGAAAAGCGGTGCTGAAGGCGGTGGACGGCATCGACCTCACACTCGATCGCGGCGAAAGCCTCGGCCTTGTCGGCGAGTCCGGCTCCGGCAAGTCGACCGTGGCGCGGCTGGTAACAGGGCTGCACCGGCCAACCGGCGGAGAAATCGTTTTCGCAGGATCGTCTATCCAGGGCATGAGCGGCCGCGATCGCCGCCGGATCGGCCGCGATATTCAGATGGTCTTCCAGGACCCCCATTCTTCGCTTAACCCGCGCAAGACCATTTTCGGCAGCATTGCCGAGCCGCTGACGATCCATGACGGCTTGCGCGGCGGCCGCCTGCGCGCGCGTGTCGAGGAACTTCTGGAAACCGTGCAACTCGACCGCCGTTTCATGTACCGCTTCCCGCACGAATTGTCGGGCGGGCAAAAGCAGCGGGTCTGCATCGCCCGAGCCGTGGCGCTCAATCCCAAGCTTTTGGTTCTCGACGAACCGACATCCGCGCTCGACGTATCGGTGCAGGCGCAGATACTCGAATTCCTGCGCGAATTGCAGGACCGGCTGGACCTCACCTATCTGTTCATTTCGCACAATCTGGCGGTGGTGCGCCATGTCTGCTCGCGCGTCGCGGTCATGTATATGGGGCGTGTCGTCGAGGCCGGGCCGACGACCGAGGTCTTCGACCAGCCCAACCACCCCTATACGAAAGTGCTTCTCGCCTCCGTACCCGAGCCGATCGCCGGTCAACAGGAAGCGCCGACGCTCGGCGGCGACATCCCAAGTCCGATCTCGCTGCCGTCCGGCTGTCCGTTCAATCCGCGTTGTCCGAACAAGATCGGCTCCGTCTGCGAGACACTGAACCCGGAACTCATTCCCGTGGGAAACAGCACGACCGGCCCACGACACGTCGCCTGCCACCTGTTTTCCCCTCAGCTCCGTTAACGCGACATCATCGCAATGCGGCTCACTACTCGCGCGAAGCTTTGAAAGGTCCGGGCTGCAGTTCGACAGACAAACCTAGCCATCAAATTGCGGGAATAATCGGTCAACGGGAGCAAAACCGCTGGTATACCCGGTTGTCTTTTCAGGGATTGAAATAGCTGATCGCCACCACATAGCCAGACCTAGTACTAAACATTGTTGCGGTGACCCCCGTTTCATGCTTGGCTTTCTCTTCCGCCTTCTGACTTCCCTCTTCCGATCGGGCTCCGTTCTCCGGCCAACACGTGCCGGCTTTCCATATTGCCTTCTTATGCGACTTTAGAGACACAAAAGGCGAACATGTAGAAGCGGCTGATGCGTTTCCGACAACTCTGGATCAGTTGAGCGACCGGCGGGCTTGTGAATGGCTGGAAGGGTCTGTCTGGAGACGGCCCGCCTCGGGCCGTGTAACGATAGTAAGCTGCCGTTCGGCAAGGACCTTCATTTCATTCGTTCACTGGCTTGATCGCAACATCACCGACAGGAGGCAGTCGTTTAGCGATCGCCAGGTCGCTCGCCATGGAGCCGCATCTGATGCTGTTCGACGAGCCGACATCGGCGCTGGACCCGGAAATGATCGGCGAAGTCCTTGACGTGATGCGCGAGCTGGCAGCCGAAGGAATGACGATGATGATCGTCACCCATGAAATGGGGTTTGCCCGGGAGGTTGCTGACCGGGTCGTCTATATCGACCAGGGAACTATCCTGGAAGAGGGGAAACCGGAGCAGATATTCGATCGACCGAGCCACGAGCAAACACGTTCGTTCCTCGCGCGCGTTCTCAAGCACTGAGCCGATAAGGAACCAGAGCTTTCTCCAGGTCGCGATGCATGTCAAAGTAGGTTCAAAATCAGGTCTGTCGGTTCCGGGGGCGGTTCCTGACCGTTCGCTTCTGGAGCCGCGGTCGGATAGCTGCCCGTAAGCGCGGGCAGCTCATCGACGGCTGCCGATCCCATGCCAGCTATTCGCACTTCGGTCTCGCGACGACCGCTTCTGGCTCATCGCTGACCATGGGAAGGTCCGTTTTCAGCAATTTAATACCGAGTTTCGCTGACGAAACCGAGCCAAGGCCACACTCACTCGGTGGCCACAAATTAAGCGTTCACGTACGCTTGCATTTCCAGCGTGGAAAGACATTCTTTCGAGTGGGACGCAAGGGCGTGTTGGGGAGACTGAGGTGCGACAAGAACTGGCCGAGCGGGTGCTCGCAAGAGTGATGAATTGGGACGCTTTGGCATTCGGCCGCGAGTATCCGACCCTTAATCGCCTCGCGATCTTGAAGTATGACGAATATCAGCAGTATCTACCCGGCCAGAAATTTATCGAGAGCCTGGGAGTTTGGCTGCGTCAATTCAAAACGGAGGCGGATCGCGAAATTGCCTATGCTTGGATTAAGAGTAAGTTAGTCTTTATTTCAAATCAAGAAATGCGACAACTGATCGAGTCCGCCTATCAGGACTTCGTGCGTCCGATCCTGATGGAGAAGGCGGCGACTAAACTGGGCTGCTTGTCTGTCGAGTTGGCACGGGTCAGCGAAAGCTTGGAATTTCAAAGCGTGCGGCGGCGCAGCCTCTTCCTCGGACTGAGTGACGGATCGCGCATGGACGTGTTCCGTCGATCCGCTGGCCTCGACAACGAACAGGTCTGGCAGGCGTACGAGATCGGCAACTTCAAGGCGGCGAGCTTTCTGTCCGACCTTCGCAAGCAGGAAGGAGACGAGGCCAGCTTCGAGAGTGTTTTCCTTGTCGACGATTTTACGGCCAGCGGCACATCCTATTTCCGATTGGAGGGTGAGGAGTACAAGGGAAAAATCCACAAGGCGCTGGAGCAAATCGAGGCAGCCGCTGACGGCCGTTTCACATCCCCGGACTGCCAATATTTCATATTGCTATACGTTGCCACCGAGCGCGCACTAGGTTACCTCCAGAAAGAGTTAGATGCTCGTTTCCAGGCGCGGGGGATGAAAGCGCCCATTCCAATCGCGATCTACACCCTCGCGGAGGAAACGGCGATTTCGCTCTCGGATCCGCGCGACGTGGATTTCCTGAAACTGGTGCTCGGCGACGATTATTACCGATCGCGGCCGATGGATTCGCACGAGCTGAAAGGTAAGACGACCGATATGAAGAGCGGTTACGCGGGGTGCGGGCTGCCCGTCGTCCTAGTCCACAACACCCCCAACAATTCCATCTACCTACTGTGGGCGAACGAGCCCGGAACGGACTCCGTCCGAGGGCTTTTTCCGCGCGTAACACGCCACAAGGACGCGTGACGTGGCGCGGAACGCCTTCGCGCTGCGCACTTCGGAGCAGTCCTCTCCCGACGAGGAGTTCACGCAGAACTTCGCGGCCGACGCCTTGCAAGTTCTTCCCGACGACGTGCTTCGGCCCGGTGCCCTCGTGCTCCGCAGCGCCCCTGGCGGCGGCAAGACGTCTTTGCTGCGGATGTTCACGCCCGGCCCGCTCTTGCAGGCGATAAGGCATCGCTCAAGGACGCCTTTCGACGATATCTTCGCGCAGCTGGAGGAGATCGGGGCTGTGACGCGCGTGGCGCCGACGGTCCTTGGCGTGTATATTTCCTCGAACGGTGGCTATTCCGAGATCGGCCCTTCTATCAACCCCGATATCGCGCCCGGACTATTCCGCGCCCTGTTGAACGCCCGCATTGTGCTGCGGTCTCTCCGGGCCGTCGCCGCCCTCGCGGAGGTCGACTATGACAGCGAGGCTGGGCTTGCCGAGATCCGTGTTGCGTCGTCGGTGGAGCACCTCGACGCCGGGCAGGTCCCCAGGTCGGAGTCCGCGGTTGAGCTGAAGGCGTGGGCGGAGCAAACCGAGGCCGAGTGCCTTCGGCATCTCGACACCGTACTCCTCGGCTCGTCCGCGCCGTCGCTCCCGCTGCACGTGTCGATCGATGCGATGCGCTGGTTGGCGTCCGCGCGTTTCCAGATCGCCGGCAAGGACTTGCCATATCGCCCCCTGCTAATGTTCGATGATGTCCAACGCCTGCGCCCTTGGCAGCGGGAGGTGCTGTTTTCTGAAACCATCGAGCACCGGACCTCGCTCATGGTCTGGATCGCCGAGCAAACAAAAGTGCTCGATTCGCAGGACCTACTGAGCGCGAGTCGGACCGATCGAGATCATGTCGTCATCCAGCTGGAGAAGGAGTGGTCGGACCGCGCCAAGAAGTTCCAGCAATTCGCGATGGCTATTGCCGACCGGCGCCTGCGGCAGACCGGCGAGGAGCTCCAGATCGCTACCTCCCTAAGCGGAGACCTGTCCGACCAGCGGCTGCAATCCGAGTTCGCGAAAGCGGTGGATGCGCTGCGGATGGAAATCTCCGTCTGGCAAGGGAAGACTCATCGATACGACCAGTGGGCGAAGGCGATCGAGGAGGCGGACACCGTCGACGAGTTCCAGAGAGCAGTGGGCTATGCCAAGGTCCGAATCCTAATCGCAAGGGACCGTAATAAACGACAGCAATCGTTTGATCTCGACCCGCTGCCAGACAGCGATTTGTCGGCGTCGGGGGTGAGCCAGGCCGCGGAGCGGTTTGTCACTAGGGAATTCGGTATCCCGTACTATTATGGGATCGAGCGCATCGCGCGGCTTGCCTCCAACAACATCGAGGAGTTCCTTCAACTCTGCGCGGCGCTCTACGATCTCATCCATGCCGTCCGTGTGCTTAGAAACAAGCGGTCGTCCGCCGTATCAGCAGCGGACCAAGAAATCGTCATCAGAAAGCTAGCGGAACGACGGTTTCAGGAACTGTCGCGTTCGGTCCGTCACGGAGAGATGGCGCAGAAGTTGGTTGAGGCCGTCGGGACGATGTCCCGCGAGCGAACCTATGAGCCGAACGCGCCCTACGCCCCGGGCGTGACCGGTTTCGCGATCAATCCCGAAGATCGCATTACCTTGTCAAAGGCCTCGGGTTCCGGAACCGGGGCCGTTTACAGCGAACTCGCTTCCGTTCTCACCTCCTGCGTCGCGCAGAACGTATTCGACATGAGGGAGGTCCGGCACGACAACCGACAATTCACGGTTTTCTACCTCAATCGTACGCTCTGCGCCCATTTCGAGCTGGTCTACCACCAAGGTGGCTGGCAGCGCGTCTCTCTACGTCGTCTCGTCGAATGGTGCCAAGGGACGGTCCGTCGCGCGGACGGCCGGCTCGCCTTGAATTGAAGGGGATGCAATGAACTGGTGGCATCACTACAACCGGTTTAGCGGCGAGCAATTCGACGAGTTTTGGCGAAATCACCTGAGCGTCGAACGCTCTGTCTTCTTCATCGTCGGTGTAGGGTTCGACCCCAGAGTGCTGGGACCGCTGCGCACGATCGTGGGCCACTCCCGCCCCGGCACCACGAGGTGCATTGCTATCGATTTTCAAGGGAGTTTCTCGGGTGACGCCCGCGCCGCAGCATTGAGGGATCGCAACCGCGCCGGCCTTGAGCAGCTATTTCCCGGTGGCACCCTTGAGGTGAGGCAACTCGAACCGAATGACAGCGATGGCATCCGGAGCGTTTCCCGCAATACTGCGGTCATGCTCGGGGATCTCACGGACCTGAACGAGTTCACCGATGTGGTGCTCGATGTGAGTTCGCTCCCTCGCATCATCTACCTCACGATCGTGAACTCAATGCTCAGCCAGCTGGTGGCGCTCGACACGCCAAGGCCGCTAGCGTCGAACGTAAATTTGCATGTCGTCTATGCAGAGTCGGCCGGGATCGACAGTCGTATAGCGAAAAAGGAGCTGGAGCTGGACCTCGCCTCTATCCATGGCCTGTCAATCAGGATGGATGAGGAGGTCGCAGTGACCTGGCCCAAAATCTGGTTCCCGATCTTGGGCGAGAACAACCGTGAGTCCCTTGAGCGCATCTCCCAGCTTGTGAACCCCGATGACGTCTGCCCAGTCTTGCCGATGCAGGCGAGGAATGCCAGGCGGGCGGACAACATCGTTGGGGAAGTCGGCGAGCTTCTCTTCGACGGCCTTAGGGTCGATCCGCGGGACCTCCTCTATGCGACGGAGGACAACCCCTTTCAGCTCTATCGCAGCCTGCTTGGAGCGATGAACCGATACACCGAAAGCCTGCAGGAGCTTGGAGGTGTTCGCTTTATCCTCTCGCCACTGTCCAGCAAGGGCCTTTCAATCGGGGCCCTGTTGGCTTGCTTCGAAAAAAGAAACCGCAGCGACGTGGCGAGGGATCGCATCCGCACCGGATTCGCGTATATCGAGACTAGGCGGTATGAGGCAGCGGCGCTGAGCGACGGCGACGAAGGGGTCGCAGTATCACTTTGGCTGACCGGAAGCTGTTACGCCAACCCCTAGCACCGCGTTCGGTACGTCCCGAAAAGGTTACGAACATGAAGGACGCGGGAAGAAGCAAGACCATGGGGGTATTCGAAGAGAAGCTGGCTGCGCTGCCGTCGACGATCAACGCGGTCAGGAGCATCGATCTCACCGGGCTTGCGGCCGCACTTCGGGCGAGCGCTTATCGCACCGTCTATGCAGTCGGCTCCGGTGGCTCCCTAGCCGTGGCCGAATTCCTGAAGACCTGCCGCTCGACACTGAATATGGCGCCGACCATCGTTCAGACCCCCATGGAACTCGTGGTGGAGACTGGCGATCTCCATTCATCGGAGGTTTGGCTGTTCAGCGCCCGAGGCGAAAACGCGGACGTTCATGCCGCTTTCATGGCGGCTCGCCAACGCGGAGCAGACGCGGTGCGCGTCGTAACAATCAACCCGGACAGTCGTCTTGTTAACATGGCGCGGGAGGACAACTCCGCCGATTGCTTCGTGCTTCCTGTTGGGGCGGAGAAGGACGGCTTTCTCGCAACCCATTCCGTAGCCTCGACCGTTGCGGCCTTGTGTTTTGCATCTGATGCACTGCTCCCCGAACCCCTGGGTTCTTTTCTCATGGACTCAGTGGAAAGCGAGGTTGTACGAATAACCGCGCCAGAGCTGCGAGCCTCCCTTGCCACCGCCTTCGCTTCACTGTCGAAGGGAGACACCGTCCTCCTTGTCCACGACCCGAGGCTCTCTCCGGCGGCGATCGTGCTAGAAACATCGCTGTGGGAGGCGGCAATCTGTCCCGTCCAACGTACGGATATCCGCAACTTCGCGCACGGACGGCACGTGTGGCTCGCGCATAGGGCCCCGGCAGCCTTCGTCGTCGCCTTCCTAGCCAACGATAGTCTCCCTGCCTGGTCCTCGATCTCGGTGCATTTTTCTGCCGCGGTGCGTCGGGCGCAGTACGAGTTTGGCAACGCGGGTCGGTACGAGAATGCTGTAGGAATGATGAAAGCGCTCACCATCGTCGAAGCGATGGGGTGCGCGGTTTCCATCGATCCCGGGAAGCCTGGCGCCGGCCACTTCGCCGGCGCGATCTATGAGTCTGACGAGTTGGTGCGGATTGCCGCGAGCCACGCAGCACCGGTTCGCCAGAAACTTCGCGCTGTACGGGAACTGTCTTCGCCCCGGCTATGGACATTCAACGCGGCATCCGGGTGGGAGTCGTTTCGATCCGAGCTCCGGACCGCAGAGCTGCGTGGGTTGGTGCTGGATTACGATGGTACGATCGTCACGACCGAACGGCGGCTGGAGAGGCCCGGTACAGAGGTCGTCGGCGAAATAACGCGGTTGCTAGAGGCCGGCTTCCCCGTCGGGATCGCGACCGGAAGGGGTGGTTCCGCAGGTGAAATGCTGCGTGAGGTGCTCCCCTCTTACCTGCACGATGGGTTGTTGCTGGGGTATTACAACGGCGCTTGTATCCTTCCCCTGAGCACTGATTTAAGGCAGGCTGCGCCGGAAGCGGAAATTGCGATTGCGGAGCTCATAGAATGGCTCTCCCAGCAGTCCGCCCACGTGACACCCGGGGCAATTAAGAACAGCAGGGTCCAGCTGTCGATCACGCTTCAAGGCATCGTCGATCGCCCGCGATTTGAACAGTTGCTGAGACGACGCATAGAAGCTTCACGAGGGACACTGCGTGCCGTCGCGTCCGGGCATTCGATCGACATCACGCTGGCAGGGACGTCTAAATCCTCCCTAGTCAGCGCAATCCGCGCGAGGCTTGCCGATCCTCTCGCCACTATTCTCTGCGTCGGCGACAGGGGGGCGGAGGGTGGAAACGACCACGTCCTGCTCTCAGAAAACATGGGGATCAGTGTCGGGGACGTCGCCGGGGGTTCCTCGACGTGCTGGTCGCTTTCAGGCGACGATGTCGCCGGTCCGGCCGGATTGCACGGGATTCTTTCCGCGTTGGTGCCGATCTCACCCGGCGTCATGAAACTGGATGTCGATCTTGCGATTGGCGGAACAGAGCGGCAGGCCTTCTAGGGATGAAAGGCCGCGCCGTTACCTCTATCATGGGCACGGGCTTCGTCGTCGTTGATCGCGTGTTCTCTGAAGGCATCGAGCGGGGCGCCTGGCTAGGAGGCTCGTGCGGAAACGTGCTGCTTTCGCTGGCCATGCTGGGGCACACAGCAGCACCCGTCATCGCAATCGGCGACGACCCGGCCGGGATGCACATTTTCAACCAGTTCAGGGATGCAGGCGCCTCTACTGAGTTCATCCGCCGGGCACGCGAGCAAAGTACTCCCATACTCGTGCAAGTGAATCGCCGAGACGTCGGAAGCCACGAATACCATACGGTCTCTCCTGAGACGGGCTTGCCGTTGCCAAAATACTCGCCGATCGAAGTCGCGGACCTGAATGTGGCACGAAACAGCCTTTGTCGCTGCTCGGCTTTTTACGCCGATCGCGTTTCCCCGGTCATTCTTGAGGCAATGCGAGCCGTGCGAGACGCAGGCGGATTGGTATTCTTCGAGCCCTCGGAAGTCAGCGATGACGACCAGTTTGCGCGTGCCGCGCGCCTGTCAAGCATCACCAAGGCTTCGTCCGACAGAGTGAGCGCTTCGAAATTGCAGGCCGCCGTCGGTCCAGAGGGATTTGCCCTGACTACGCGCGGGGTCGAGGGACTCGGCTTGTGGCACCGCGGCTCCGAGACTTTGTACCCCGCGACACCGGCGCCCTTCGTGGTGGACACCTCGGGCGCTGGCGACATGCTCACCGTTGGCATGCTCAATGCGCTCCTGAAGGGAGGCCCTTCACGGGCGTCCCGCCTTCGCTATCCCTCCGATATCCACGAAGGCATATTAGCAGGACAGCGGCTGGCTGCAGCGAACTGCGCGTTCGAGGGCGCGAGGGGACTATTTCGTGAGCTAGGCGCGGAGGCAGCTCGAAGCATCCTAGGCGGCTAGTTGCCTATTCGGCCGCGATCATGGAGGAAAATGAGTCTGGGTGACGTATCTGCTCCCGGAGTTCCATGAGCATTACCCCCAGCATGTTCTTGCCTACGCCGTTCACCTCGCCCCAAAGCCGATTGACCTCGTTGTCGAAGGCCGCACCCTCGACAAGCCTTGCGTCGCCGGTCGAGAGCAACAGTTCGCGTAGGTCGGCGTGCTGCGTAAACTTGGCGCGGAGGACGCGACGCATCCGGTCAAATTTCGTCGTCGACCAACCCGGAGCAACATCCCAGTAGTATAGTCCGTGAGCCGCCATGGCGAGGAGGGCGGGCGACGGCGCCTCCATGAGCCATTTCCGTACAGCCGGCTTACGAGCCTTTCCCGCCTGGTAAGCATGCTCACTGGTGGCGAACATCTCGCCTTCGAACAGGACGTCCCGCCGGTAGAGGTTGCTGAACGCACCGTAGGGTTTCTCGCTCGCCCGGTAGAAGCGGATTTCCCCCATAGTCGCCTCCTTGCAAATTCACTTTTCATGTACAATGCTAATTTGCATGAAACCAAGTAGCAAGCAAATTAGCGACCTTCAGAAGCGAATTTCGCGCGCTCGAGAGATAAAGAATCTCAGCTATGCCGACATCGCAGGGATAGCGCGGGTGCATGCGAGTCAGGTCAGTAGAATTTGCGCAGGTGACTTCAAGACGTTCAGTAACAACGTCGTGCAAGTATGCAGGGTTCTCGGGGTAAAAGTGCCCAAACTGGATGAGAAAGACAGTATGGACGTCGAATGGGCAAAGGCGCACGCTAGCCTTCGCCGCATTTGGGACGAGACACCGGAGGGCGCGGCGACCATCAGACGAATGCTTGACGCGATTGCAGATTTGCACGCCTCACCTCTCCTCCGGGCGTCAAGGGCCGGAGGTGGCAGTACAACCGGCAAAGCGCCTGCTAGTGACGATCGGATAATGTGACGGTAAAGTGGGCTCCAAAGCTTGCTGCGCTACTGAACACAGTACCGGCCTGGAGGGGGACATGGCAGATAATCAGTTGACCAAGGCTCAGCTCAAGCAACTGGCCAACAAGATCGTCGTTGCTCAAGGAAACATCTTCATCAAGGAGCTGCTGCGGAGCAGTGGCGCCAAGATTGGCACCACTAAAGATGATTTCTCGAATAATCTTGCAGCCGCGATAGATGCCGATCTCCTTTCTCAAAATATGCTCGAAGCCTGGCTAGCCGAAATTGAAGGCTGGGGCGATCAGCACCTCTATCTGATCGAGTCCCCAGTAGTTGATGCTGCAAACCTCGCTGGCGGGATTGCCGCCAGTCCACATTCTGACGCTCTAAATGCAGTCACCAGCCTTGAATTTCCCGACGCGCTCCAACTCAAGCAAATCACTCTCGATGCAGACAGCCTGTCGATGGTCTGGCACCAGAACAAAGAAGGCTGGAATCGCTGGCGCCCGAAGGATTTCGTGGAGGAAGAGGGGCTCGAGCGGTATCGGTTCGACGCCTATCGCCAGCGATTCGATCGCAGCATCGTTCGATATGCTTGGAACTTTGGCGACCCCTATTGCGCCATCCTGATCCACCGCAACACAGAGATCGACCACGGCCAGGTTTTTGAGGATGTGCGCGCTGTCCTGACCGCGATCGGTTGCCCAGATGCTCCCTTTTCGCGGATTCCGCTTAATCAGGCCGTCAAGATCGCAGTGACCAAAAGCAAGGGCACGCACTCCGCGCGCTTCGAGCTCGACGCAGGCTATGTCGAAGTCGCCTCCACACTCGCTGATGGCGGCATTGACGCAGTCGAGCCAGTTCGCGTGGTCCTACACAATGTCGATACGAGCAAATTCGACAGAGCGCAGGGGATGCTCCATTTCGCCGCCGAGGAGGATGGAACGAGCCGGCGTCTCGCAGTCCAAGTCTATGGTAGCGAGGCGCGGCTGAGAATCTGGGCGCAATGCAAGCGCGAGGATGTCTCGCAGATCCTTAAGCTGCTTTGGGACTACGATAGCGAGTCATGAACCCGTCCGAGGCACCCGAACGAGGCTGGAAGGCGGAGATCGCTCGACGCCTCGAACAAGGCGACGGGCTAGAATTCACCTTGGCGCAGTTCGCCCAAGCGGTCGGCACCGCAGCTGAAGACGAGGCACTTCGCGAATTTCTCAACCAGGCCATTGAGTCGGGCACACTGAAGAAAATCGAAGCCTTTCGGTGCCCCATGCCCGAATGCAAGAAGGTCCTCAGTCCCGCAGGCGCCCCTTACTCTACGTGCCCGTACTGTCTGACGGACTATCGTGAGGAGGGCGTCGAGGTCATCACCGAGACCTTCTACCAACTTGCGGGCGAGACTAGCCGCGACATCAGGTGGATGATTGTCGTGCACGGCATGAACAGCCGCGCCAAATGGCAGGAGGAGTTCAGCTGGCAAATTGCCAATAGGCTTCGTTACTCCGCACCGGTACTCATATACAAATACGGCTGGGCGACGATCGATGTGCTGGTTTGCTGGCTCCACCGCAAGCTAGCGAAACGACTCGGCGAGCGAATGCGCATTGCGATCGCACAGGCAGAAGCAAGCCGGCGTCCTCCCCGCCCCGACATCATTGCCCACAGCTTCGGTACCCATCTGCTGTCGATGGTGCTGACCGACCCGGATTTTGAAGATCTGAAATTCGGGCGTGTCATCACCGCGGGCAGTGTCATTCGCCCTGATTTCGACTGGGACAGTCTGATCGAAAATGGTCGTGTGGAGGCCGTGCTTAATCATGTCGGCGGGAAGGACAAACCGGTGCAGATCGCGCAGTTCGCCATTCCCGGCACCGGTCCTGGCGGGAGGGTCGGCTATACCGCGAAAAAGACGATCAATGTCTGCGCGCCAACCTTCAAACACTCAGACTTTTTTCTTACCGAGAATCTCCGCACGCAGATCGCGGATGGTGGCCTGTGGCACAATTTCCTGACCCATCCTCTGGAGCATTTCACGCCAGAAGGGCGCCTCGTGCCTGCATCATGGAAGCGCGCGCCGCTTGTAATCCGCTCGGCAACGCGCGGCCTCGGATACGCACTCTTTGCCGTGTTCGCGCCGTTCTCGTGGCTGCGGCGTAGGCTAGATCCTTGAAGTTCACCGTCTATGGTGGAGTGGCAGGTTTCGGGAACGGCCCACGGCGTTGTGAACGGCAGAAGTGGAGGCGCGTTGCCGCCGAAGCTCGCTAGCTAAGCGAAGGGCAAATCTTGGGAGGTAGCCGCTCGAAACCGGCCGTTTCGCGGAGCGTCATCATGAGCGCAGGAGAATCGGCACGATAGCATTATCCGGCTCGGCTCTAAACGGGCGCGGCAGGCTTACCATAATAGTGCTTCACCTGGTCATGATTGCGCAGCGGTTCCGGCCGGTAGGGCACGATCAGATCGTAATCGAGGATCGCGGGCGCGGCAAAGCGGTCGAGTACCGACGCGTGCAGCGGCGCACCATCGTCGATGACCCTGTATTTCTTCGCCCACTTGAAGCCGAGCAGCGTCCAGATTCCCCCGAAGCCCTTGCGGCATTCGTCGTGTTGCGGCCCGATTGGCGAGGGATGGACGCGCAGCACCGCGTCGTTGAGTAGGATGGGCTCTGGTAATTCCTTGATCTGGTCCAGCATCCATTCCAGCGCATTGTCCGAGAGTCGCGATTCATTCTCCGGATAGCTGCCGCCGATGTCCGAATGATCGCCGGCGAACCAGACCTGCCGGAGCAGTTCGGGCTCGGATTCCGCCCGCTTCCGGGCGTCGCCGTCATACTCCCACTTCACCCGCTGAAAGTCCGCCCGCGCCTCGTCGATCGACTGTGCCTGCCGGGCGAAGCCGACGCGGCGGTTGAGCTTGTTGTCGTAAAACCTCATCGACCAGTTCGCGAAATAAATCCGGTGATCGATCGGGTGATAGCGCATATGGGTCTTGAGATAGGCGGCCAGAACCGCAAGCACGGGAATGCCGAACCAGATGACGAACCATGGCCAGAAGGACAACACCCAGCGTGAAAGCAGCCACGCCAGCCCGGCGGCAATCAGCGCGGTAATCGCCGCCCCGACTACAGAAAGGGTAATGCGGATCGGCTTGGCGACTCCGAGCGCGGCGACAGTATCGAACACGCCGATAAAATAGGGATATTGGTTGGCGTGGCCATCATGGTCCGACCCGTAAGCCGTGCGGAAGGCCTGCGCGCGTTTCTCGCGCAATGGCTTGAAGGGGTCACCCTTGATCGAGGAACCATACTGGTAGACCTGCTTGACAGCTTCCGTGGCGATGGCCCGGATTGTGGCCGCATCGTAGCGCAGGGGCGCGCCATCCTTCATGTGCGTTGGCACGCCGCACATGGCGAGCACGCCACCGACACAGCGCACCGTGTAGGCGCCGCGGCTGAAGCCGATCAGGTAGATGCGGTCGCCCGGCCGCCACAGGTTCAGGATGGCTGCATAGCAGTCGATAATGTTTTTGGTGATGCCAAGACCGGTGCCCTGACTAATGGCGTTGTAAATCTTGCGCGCAAAAGCAATCCTGATCTCCGCGCCATCGGACCGGGAGCCGAGACCTGGGTCGTAAAAGGCGAGCTGACATGCAGGATCAATCGTCGAATCCGGCCCGACCCGCGATGCACGGTAGAGCTTGTAGACGTTGCTGCGGTTTTCATCGACGAAAATGCCACCGGCCTGCCCGGTGCCGTCGGAAAAGATCAGGATATTCTTTGGCATGGCCAGTCTTCGGCTATGATGAAGGAGTCTGCGCAGAGATTTAATCAGCGCCTCGGCTTTGAAGATCTTCTTCAGAATAAAGTCACAGACACCGCCGTTCAATGGTTCGTAGCCAACAGACCCTGAAAGAATTTCCGATTTCACCCAGCCAGGAGATATCGAACTATGACCGCGATTGAGCGCGTTGCCGTCCGGCAAACTTCGGGGCCGTGAACGGACTGGCGGCTTTTGGGAGCGACTTGGGAGAAATCCGAGAAAGCACCCTGCCGACACAGTACCAGTAATTACCACCGACGCGGGCGGCAGGACGCCTGCAATGGCGCTGCAGGCGCTTCCTTACCAATGTCGATTCCGCGTAAGCCGCCCCCCGCACGGCAACCAACCTGACAATGTCAAATGCAATAACCAGATATTAATTGACAATGTCAGTCGCACCCTCTATACCTTGTGGCATGAGAGACGATATTCACAAGAGAGTCGCTCGGCCTCCTTCCATTCAGCGTTGGGTACGGATGACTGTTTCCGACGCGGACCGCCTATCGGGCCGCGCCGCAATGGCACTCGACGAAGCGATGCGTGACAACTGCCGTCGCGAGATTTCTGCGGCTTTTATCCGCGAAGCGACTCGTCTGTTGAACGAAGAGCCGGGCTTTTTTTCGCCGCTCCACCTTGTCAGGTCATCGCGCGACCTAAGCGGTTCAGGGGAGCCTTTGGAGCGCCAAGTCTTGAACGAAGCGAAACGCCTCTGCGCTATTGGTGGTGTCGTTAGCGCGCAAATCCTCGAGATCGCTATTGCGAACTCGCTGCACAGCCGCAATCAGGCGGATATTCGCGCAACCGCCGCTGTGCTGCCGGTGCGCGATACAAAATCGACGGTTGTTCTGTCTCATATGCAGTCTGACGCGTCGGCGGCGGACGCCCGCGCGATCGCTAGGGAGGTCTGCGAAAACGGTCGGGTGGCAGCTCCTGCTCGAGGGCGTCAAAGATTGGATGCTGATGAGGACCTGCTCGGCGGCGCAGCCCTCGGGAGAGTCGCATGATCGGTTCGCGTTCCCATATTGGCGTACGTTGGGAATCTGAAGAGCCTATCCGGCATTCCGACATCGATTGCGTCATTCAGCGCGACTTCAAAATTTATCCGGCGATCTTGCAGGACTTCAGCGCAAAGATTCTCAGGCCGGTCGAACAGGATCTGGTGGTGGTTGCTGCCGCCATCGCGTATGCGGATCGCGTTGTTCGGCGCCGCCGCGGCCATGGATGGTCTCGCAACCTGACGCTGACTATTCCCGTTAGCGACCCGTTCCACTGGACCAAAGGGGCAGTCTCGAGAACGCTGGTCGAAGCGATCGAGTACGTGACTGGCGACATCTGGAATTTCGCATTTGTGCAAGGCCCGGCCATATCGCTCGTCACCGAGCAATCCAGCATGGATTTCACGCGTGGCAACTACGTCGTGATGCCTTTCAGTGATGGATTAGACAGTTTCTTGCAGTGGCAGTTGCTCAAAAAAGAAGAAAGCCGCTCCAATGTTTTGCGGGTGCACACGCACTCTCGCGCCTCCAATCGACGCCGGAACAAATTGATCGACCTCGCGAGAGACGGTTCTGATCAGCGCCTCGCGATGCCGGTTTCGTTATCTAAGCTAAACCATCCTGAATCGACCTATCGCAGTCGTACCTTCTTGTTCTTTTCGATCGCCGCCCTCGCAGCGTCCAAGATCGGAACCAGCCGGGTCGTAATCGGCGAGAACGGTGTTGGGACGTACGGTCCCGGTATGGTCCCTTTCGGCGATGAGTATCCTCATCGGACTACTCATCCAGCATTCACTGCACGGCTTGCGCTGTTCGTCAACAATTTGCTCGGCGCAAGCGTGTCATTCGAGCATCCGCAACAATTCCGGACGAAAGGGCAGGTACTGAAACATGCGATCAGCCTTGGTGTTTCGGGCTGGGAGCACACGCACTCCTGTACGCGAAGCGCGAGGAACCAACTGGACGGACTGCCTTGTGGCATCTGTGGCGGCTGCCTGTTGCGGCGGACGGCGGTCTATCATGCTGGTCTGCGGGATGAGCGGTACTTTTGGCACAATCTTTCAGCGGTCGAACTTGACGATTGTCGCTCTGACCCCGGCGGCCGTCTTGCCGCGAAGTCCGATTACGATATAGCGCGACACGGGATCCTCGATATGGAGTCGTTCGCCGCTCTTGCTCAGCAAAGCTCCATGGAGCTTTTTGAACGCGCCGCATGGGAAGTCGTCGAAGAGGTTGGCCCTGCTCATGCCAATATCTCAGTAGAAATCGCGTCCTTGGCGCGGAACCATGCAAGTGAATGGTCGTCTTTCCGAGGGAGTTTCGAGGGCGGTGGCATTTTGAATACGGATCAGGAGCGGTAACCCATGGCACATCTCGACACCATCGACGCTTCGGAGATTGGTGAGCGACTGCGTGTCGCCAGAACTGATGCACGTATTAGCCAGGAAGATGCTGCCAAGGGTCTGAAGGTTTCTCGACCGACGATGATCGCTATCGAAAAAGGACAACGGAAGGTTCGCGCGGAAGAACTTGATTTTCTGACTTCGTTGTATGGCGTGCCGATCAATCGCATTTTGGCCAAGGAAGCTGTCGTTCTCGATCTGCAGGGTCGCTTCCGACGCGCGGATGTTGATCAATCTGATGCCGGCCAGGCTTTAGGCTTGCTCAATCGCTTGGCGAGTGCGTCCGTCGAGCTTGAGAGAATGCTCGGCATCAGGTTTACCCCGTCATATCTGCCTGAGCATCCGATAGGTCCCGGTCCGATCGAGCGGCAAGCACAAGAGGCTGCCGCAAACCTGAGACACCGGTTGGGTTTGGGTCTCGCGCCGATCCCAGACATTGTCTCGCTTCTAGAAAACGAGCTCGGAATTCGGATGTTTGTGCGAGGATTACCGTCGGAAATTGCAGGCGTCTTCGCTTACGACCCCGTTGTGGGTGCGTGCATTTTGCTCAACGCGAAACACCCGTGGGAACGTAGAGCACTGACCGCAGCCCATGAGTGCGGGCACTTCATGTCGAATCGGTCGAATGTGGATCTTGTCGATGTCAACGAGTCACTGACCAGTGCCGACGAGCGTTTCGCAAACGCGTTCGCCTACGCATTTCTAATGCCTCCAGCCGGAGTGCGGAGGCGTTTTCAGGAGATTGTCGAAGCCGACAAACGCTTCACCCCGCGACACTTGATCCTTATGGCACAAACCTTCCACGTATCGCCAGAGGCGATAGGCCGTCAAATGGAGCGGCTAGAACTACTGCCTCAAGGTTCCTATGACAGCCTCAGGGAACGAGGTTTCAATCGGGAGTTTGTGCGCGGCATCATTGGCGATCTTGCTCCTTCCTCGCGTCGTACTCCTGCAAATCCGCGTCTTGCCCAGCTTGTCTCATCCGCAGCAAGGCGCGAGCTGATGTCAGAGGGTCAGCTGGCGAGCATGCTTGGAATGGACCGGCTTGAGGTGCGCGAACTCATCGATGTGTTTGGCGATGAAGAGGAAGATGATCTTGCCATTGATCTCCTCTAAGCGTTCTGGGCCGCTCGTTCTTGACGCCAGTGTTGCAATCAATCTGCTCGGAACGGGCGATGCCGCCGCGGTGCTCAAGGCATTGGGTCGCCGTGCGATCATTACCGATAGGGCATTTCGGGAGGTTCGGCGTCATCCACTGCCGGAACGAAGCCACGAGTCAGAATTGTTGGCTCTCTCGGACGCCGAACTGTTGAAGGTAGTCCCTGTCGAAGGGGCAGCATACGACGTTTTCTTCGAGTTGGCCTCTGCCAATATCGCAGGGGGCCTTGATGACGGTGAGGCCGCAACGATCGCGCTGGCAGTCGCTGGAAATCTCGACGGCGTTCCGGTTCTCGATGACCGAAAAGCACGTAACGTTCTTGGTCGCCGTTGGCCCGATTGCGAGCCTCTATTCACCGTCGATATGCTGACCGATCTTACGGTCGTGGACTTAATTCCCCAGGCCGAGCTGGCTGAGCTTGTGTTTCGGACGCTTCTTCATGCACGAATGCGTGTGCCCGCCCACATGCGACGGCAGGTCGTCGCTATGATCGGGTTCGATCGTGCGCGCAAATGCAGGACACTTGGGTCTGGAGCCCACCGAGATGCGGCGTAGACGCATTCTCCACAGCGACCGAATTCATGACGCGGTGACGATGTGTTCGGTGGAGCGAGAAAGCTCCGCGTCCAGTGAGTGGTGACGGCCCTCAAGCGGGTATATACGACGGCCGCTTTTGAAATTTGGTCCCTGAAATTGATGACCGAAATGCGGGCGCAAACCTGCCGCGGTAACAGCCCCGAGCATTAAGGCTGAGCAGCCCAACGGGACAACGGTACGGTTCAAGACAGGCGGTCCTCGGCAACAGCATCCTCTGCCTCTCCTTCACCGTCGCCCTCCCCACTCGCCAGTCCGGTTGGAATATCGCCGGCCAGCAGTTTTTCCTTCGACAGTAGCCCTGCGTCTTCGAGCGCTTCGAAGTCAGGCAGGTCGCGCAGCGTAGCGAGGCCGAACTCCAGCAGGAATTCTTTGGTCGTAACATAGGTATAGGGCGCGCCGGGCGTCGGGCTGCGCGGACCGGAGGCGATCAGCTTCGCGCCGCGCAGACGGCCGATCAGGTCGCGGCTGACCTCCTTGCCGAAGAAGGAGGACAGTTCTGCACGGGTGATCGGCTGGAAATAGGCGATGCACATCAGCACCAGCACCTCGGATTGCGTCAGGTCGACCGCGCGCGCGCTTCCGCCGACGGCCGTGCGGATGACGTCGGCATAGGCGGGCCTTGTCAGGTGCTTCCAGCCGCCGGCGACGGCGACCAGGTCGTAGGGCCGGCCGCGCAACTCCTCGCGGATGTCGTCGATCAAAAGATCGATGCTGCAGCCTTTGCCGACGATCTTCGCCAACGTCTCGCGGCCGACCGGTTCGCTGGCTGCGAAGATCGTGGCCTCGACGCGGTGCATCCATTCGCGCCAGCGCGCATCCGGCGGCAGGTGATCCAGCTCCCGGTCAAACAGCTGGTCAGCTGATCGCCGTTCGCCTGGCCGGCTCCCCCCTCGCCTGCGCGCTGCCTCCGCCATGATGTCTAAAGCCCGTAGATGCGAAACGTCTGTCGGCCGGAGAGCTCGCGCGCGGCGCCGAGTTTTTGCAGCCGATCGAGCAGCCGGCGCAGGCCGCGATCGCTCATGCCGGCAATCTTCTCCGAAGCGACGATCGCATCGTCGGACAGAAGCCTTTCGACAACAAGGTCGGATGCCCGGGCGCGCAGCTTCGGCGCCACCGCGAGCAACCGCTCCGATCGGCGCCCGAGTTCGGCCGACAGGTCGACCGCCCGCAACGCGGCACGTGCCTGAGCGGCGAGCAGGCTCTTTGCCCGGGCGCCTTCATCCTCGATGCTCGCTGCCGCAATGCCGGTTCCTGACCGGCGCGGACGAGGAGCACCGAGACCCGCAATCACCTCCGCGCCCAACAGCGGCACCGCGTGTGTCCAGCCCAGGCGCTGCGCCAAAAAGGCGTCGGCGAGCCAGGCGCCGGCGGCGCGCCCAAAACCGTATCGCTCGGCAGCGATAAAGGCGCCGGTCAGCATCCCGACCATTCCGCCCGCGGAAAGCCGGTGGAGTTCGCTCGCCAGATCACCGACCACGTCGTGGCCGGGGACGTGGCCAAATTCCTCCAGCACGGTGCCGAGGTTCTTTCCCGTGAGCAGACCCTCAATGGGTCGCGTGGCCAGCCAGCCCCACGCCAAAAGCATGCGACCGGCGGGGCCAACATCATCACCAGCCTTCGTCAGAAGCACCGCGTCGCGTAGCGCCGCCTCGTCCTCGACGCGTCCGGCGTCCCTTGCAGTCACCGCGGCCGCAGAAAGCGCCAGCCGCTGGCGCCAGGCGCCCGACCAGCGCTCCTGCCGGCGGACCACAGCATCAAGTGCGCCGATGGCCGCGCCGGCAACGAGCGCCACGTCTTCAACGTTTTTGCTGGCGGGGCTTTGCGCATCCGAAACGGCGCGGCGCAGCCAGCTTGGTACGGTCGCGGTCGGCGACGCAGCTGCCGTGACCGCAAATGTGCCGTGATGCGGGAGGGATGGTTTAGGGCGCAGAATCATCGGAAAGATGATGAATCATGACGGCGCTTCTGGCAATCGATCTGCATATAAAACGCCGCGCCCGTAGCTTCTGCAAAACGATCGATAATCTTGCATTTTCGAGATCGTGGACAGCGAAGATATCCGCTTTAGCGATTCGTGGCGAACTATACCACATTTCGCACCAGCCGGCCGCTCATCGATCGTCCACATCTATCCTGCCTTTCGGTCCGAAGACGGGTTGTTTGCCTTCAGCGCGGCCATAAGCATTGGACCAACCGTAAACTGCCCTGCCTTCGCCTTTTCGGTAAGCGCACGCAAATAGCCGCCGGCGGAATTGATGTGCTGGGCGCGCTGCAGGATACAGGCCACGACGATCGCCGCGCATTCCTGTCCCATAACATGACAGGCATCTTCGTAGGCTGAGGGCGAGATGCCGAGATATCCCCTCACCTGGGCCGCGACCATCATCAAATCACGCCAGCTTCCGATTCCGTCGAGCCCATAGTCGATGATATCCGGGCAGGCTTTCAGGACTAGTCCGAGTGGATAGGCTTTCAGCGACTCCTGCGGTTCTGGTTTGGGCTCGGCCGCTGCCCTGCTTTGTTCTAAAGCTGGTTCAAATTCAGTAAGGGCGTTGGTATTTGAATCAGATTGCTGCCGCTCATTACGATCGGCATTGCCGTTTGGATTTTCGACATTCATATGAGAATTCAACAGGATATCGATCTCTTCCCGAATTGCCGCCAGATCGGCCACAATCGGCTCCAGGTCAGCGATTGCCGCCCGACGGGGAATCGCGTCTACGACAGCCCTGAATCGCCTCCAGATGGCTCCCCAGTCACCAGGAACATCTTCCTCGACGGCTGCTTCAATCAGCTTGGAGATGTCACGTCTGTGCAGCGTGATACGTTCCCGCATGAGCTTCAGGGCGCGATTGTCCATGCGGACCCGTTCTGCAGCCTCGGAGAACTCCTCAGCCCGCGCCAGCATGGGCGCAAGAGAGAAGCCAAAGGCCTCCTCAAAGCCCCCTCCCCTGCCCTTCCGGGCATACCGCTTGCCGTTCGGACTGTCGCGGCGGATGATCAGCCCGCAATCGACCAGGGCTGCCAGGTGGCGCCGTAGGGTCGGTTCCGACATGCCGTGGGCCCGTAGGATCAATTGCCTGTTGGATGGAAAGACGACCAGGCCGCTTTCTTCCGATAGTTCGCTGTCTGGATAGAACGACAGCAAAGCCGCCAGAACGGCCAGGGATCGATCCGTGACGCCGAATATGGACTTCCCTTCGCAGAGATCCCGATAGGCCTGCCACTTGTCTGCGGCCTTGCCCTCGGGGATTTCGTGGGATTCATTTTGCACTGCCAACAAGGCAAGCGACATCGGCCGCCGCCCAAAGGGCGTCGTTGCAATACCCGTCTCCATTTCCTTTCACCCTCTCAATCAGGCAAAAGAAACCTGCTCGCCGAATCGACGCCTAAGACTCTTGACAGTGATTCGCGGAAATGTGATTCTCGGCTTGCTAGAACACGAGAAGGGCTTCCGCGAGAGATCGTTCGGGGGCCTTTTTCTTTTGCGGTTTCAGTTCTCCTGTTTCGACTTCCTGAACGCCTCATAGAGGCTGTCCAGATTGCCTGAAATCCATTCACCAAAGGGCTTGGCTTCGGCCTTTGAAATTTTCAGCGTGTAATCCTTCGAACCGGTCTTTACGGTCACACTAACGGATTCATCGTCAGGTGCCCATGATTTGGCTGCAGGCTTCGAAATTGACTTCCTGACGACCTTCCCTCCTGTATGGAGAACGTCAAACAACTTGTTGAAGCGTCCGTCCGAATCCTCTGACAGGAAGCCATCAGTGTTGATGTATTCCTTCGCTGCAGCGGCGTTACGGGGATTGTCGATCAGTTTTCGTAGCTCCAACCAACGATCGCGCCCGATCCCTTTTGCAGCGCCGATGCCCTCAATGACCTCCGGAGGGATGGATTTTGGAATTGTCATCATCTTCGAGAGCGTCTGATAATCTAAAGAGAGCGCCGACTGGATCGTCTCGCGGCCAAATCCACGGCTACTGAGTTGCTGTGCGAAGATTACCTTCTCGATGAACGACAGGTTAGCCCGCGCGGAATTCTCTTGTCCCTGGGCAATGACGTGATCGAGGTCTTCGAGCGTCTTTACGACAGCGCGAACTTTCCGGTTTAGCTCACCTGCTGCACGCAGCCGGCGATGCCCAAACACCACCATATAGCGGCCTTCAGCTGTTGGATGCGGCCTGACAAGAATCGGAGTGTCCTGTCCGCGCACCCGGATCGCTTCAACCAACTCTGCATACTGTTCATCATCAACCGTCATTCGGTCCGAAACGAAAGAAGCATCAATCAGAGCTGGGTCAATCTCGATGACCGTCTCACCGTCTGCGAATAAGGCCGCCTGCCTTGTCAACTCGTCGATCGACGAAGAAATGGACTTCGCGGCACCAAACTTGGGCATCGCGGAGAAACGCTCGTCAGCGTCGATATCTGCTCCGTCGTCTTCAGCGAGGATCCGGTTGAAGATATTCTTTCTGGCCATCTATATTCCTACGGAAACGCCTATTTCGTTGAAATCACTGCGGAAAAATGGGATTTAGACTGCCGTCTATTTTTGGCCGCCTGCCCCATGCTGAGTGAATCAAGTACCGGATTTCCGAATTCACGGCTTCCATGGATTCCATGGCTCTGTCGTATGTTGATCTCGTCATGCTGGAGCGCTCGACCTCATAGAGAGTCTGCTTCGTCAAGCCCGCATCAGAAATCGCTGTAGATTTCAGCATCTGGTTTTGGAGCATCTGCGAGGCCAGAATCGATTGCATGAAACCAACCATCTGAGCCTGTGGAATGTCCGTCGGCTCGTAACGGGTGACAAGGTAACGAAACCAATCCAGATCGACGTCGCCGCCCGCCCGGTGTACTGTTTTAAGCAGGTCACCTAACATCAGCAGGAATTGCGACATCGACATCAGGTCGAGCATCTGTGGGTGAACTGTGATGAGAACCGAAGTAGCGGCTGCCAGTGCTGTGAGCGTTAAATAGCCAAGCTGGGGAGGGCAGTCGATAATGGCGATATCGTAGCTGCTGTCGACTTCCTGCAGGGCATTCTCAATTCGGTTCCAAAAGGTCTTCCCATCCAACGACGCCTTGTTCTGCATCGCCAGCGGCGTGTCGTATTCATATTCCTGAAGTTCTAGGGAAGCGGGAATGAGATCGAGGCCCGGGAAGTTCGTCTTGCGGATCACTCCCGCAACAGGCTTGCGCTGATCGTCATAGCGGATCGCCTCATAGATCGATGGATAGCGATCCAGCTCAGGCTGCACACCATGAAGAGCAGAAAGCGAAGCCTGGGGGTCGAGATCGATCGCCAGAACACGGTGCCCCGTAAGCGCAAGGTGTTGGCCAAGGTGGGCCGCGGTGGTTGTCTTTCCGGAGCCGCCCTTGAAATTGACCACAGCAATTACCTGTAGCTTGTCACCAGGTCTGCGATAGGGAACATAATTTTTGCTCTCGGAACGGCCATGACGATCTAGCCAATGTCGAAGTTCCCAAAGTTGCTCGGCCGAATACGTTCTTCTGCCACCTGTATGGACGGTTGGCTGAACAGCCTTGCCTTCCAGATGCAACTTCTTCAGGTTACTAGTGGACACTCCGAGGAAATACGCAGCTTCAGCAAGTGAGAAGTCGCGCAGTGTCTTCGTGGCATTCGGGGGAAATGTCTCCAGCCGCAGGAGGTTTAGCTTGCGGCTAATTTCTCGGCCCTGGGCAGAGATAGTGTCGTCAAATCGCTGCTTGACAGCGGCAGTGACGGGAGCATTCATCTGGCGAGAACCTCAAATGACGGCATTTGGTGCGAAACAGCCGAATTACCGTCATTATGCCTGATTCTCCCTCGCTCACAAGAAGTTTAAGGTTAACAGAACATTAATGAGAACTTCGATTGGATTTTCCTTGGAGAGGTGTTGAGGCACGCCACTACTCAGTGTGCTCTTGTTGGTGACAATAACCATTGATCGAGAGCTACTTGTCAATGAAAGCGCCAGTCGGTCGACGACGAATGAAGCGGACTAAGTTTGGGCGGACTCGGCGGCTCGCTTCCGGAGCTGCTTCGCAGCTTCTCGACGGCTATGTCGCGATGCAGAGAACGGCAACTACGATTTCGGACAGAAACAACTTGGCCAGGACGCCGGCATCAATTCGTAAATACCCCATCTCCGGCGTACACCAGCGCATCCTAAACCTGGTAGCAGGTTTCGCACATGCCAGGAGCGACCCGTTAAGAGGGCGAGCGCGCCAAGGAAGCCGGGTGGCGGGCAAGTAAACCGCGGTACTTGATTACAGCCGAAAGACGCCATATGTTTTGCACAAGAAACACGACAGTTCATGGGACAAGGAGCGGCTATGGTACAAGCACTTGAAGCGCCGCATAGGGATAAGCCGTTGGTCTGGTCCTACATGGACCACAGCGGCGCGATCACGATCGCACAGGTAGCGGACGGCTTCGGCATGTCCAAGAGCCAGCTCGCCGAGACGGCCGGCCTGGCCCGTGAATCTCTTTATCGGCTTGAACGCAGCCGTGGGGCGAAGACGCAGGCACGCTTGCGCGAAATGCTCGAGATCATCAGCCGCGTCACGGAATGGGCCGGCGGCAAGGAACAGGCCATGGCCTGGTATCGTGCCCAGCCGCTCCCGGCGTTTGGCGATCGCACGGCGGAGGCGCTCGTCAAGGAGGGTAAGGCTGCCGCCATACGCGAGTATCTCGACCATATGGCCGTTGGCGGCTTTGCGTGAGGTTCGCCGCAACCTGCTATCGCGCGCATGATCCACGTTGGGCTTTCCGGCCGACGTCCGGCGAAGGGGCGGGGATCCGGGGCGCCCGGTTCAATCCGAAAGGCGTGCCGGCGCTTTATCTGGCGCTCTCCGTCATGACGGCGGTGAAGGAAGCCAATCAGGGTTTCGCCCACCGGATCGACCCCTGCGTGCTCTGTTCCTACGAGGTTGATTGCGACGACATTGCCGATCTGACGTCGGAAGCGGGAAGGGGAGGGGTTTCCGTCACACTCGAGGACATGGCCTGCGCCTGGGCAACCGCACTCAGCGACGGGGAGCGACCTGTGTCCTGGGGCATCTATGACCGCCTGAGGCCACAGGGGATAGCCGGCGTTCTCGTGCCCAGCTTTGCGCCCGGTACCGGAATGGAAGATCGTAACCTCGTGCTTTGGGATTGGGGCCCGGATTTGCCGCACCAGGTGACGGTGTTTGATCCGAGCGGCCGGCTGCCAAAAGACCAGCTGTCGTGGCGCTGAGCCCAGTGGCACGCAGGGCAGGGCAGGGGCGACTCCTATCTCTAAAGCCCGGATGCCTTGGTCAGGTTGACGCGGAACCGGTCGCGCCGGCGCTGGTATTTTCTGGTCATCTCGGCGGAGGCATGGCCGAGCTGCTTTTGCACGTAGCGCTCGTCGACCTCGGCCGATGAGGCGAGGCCGGCGCGTAACGAATGACCGGCAAACAGTTTTCCGCGCTCTCCTTCCGGCAGATCGCCGCGCACGCCGGCGGCGAGCGCGGTGCGCTTGACCAGCCGGGCGACCTCCTGGTCGTTCAGCCGTTCGCCACCGACCGCCTTGCCTTGCCCCGTCACGCGGCGGAACAGCGGCCCATGGGCGATGCGGGCAAGTTTCAGCCAGGTCTCCAGCGCCACGATCGGGCAGGTCGTGTCGGACGAGCCGCGGCCGATCTCGACCTCGCGCCAGCCTGTCTTGCCACGCAGGGTCACCAGCAGGCCCTTGCCGGGAAAAAATTCGATCCAGCCGGAAGAATCTTCGGTCTGCTCGCGGCCGATATCGAGGCCGACGATCTCGGAGCGGCGCAGGCCGCCGGCAAAGCCGAGCAATAGCACGGCGCGATCGCGCAGGCCGCGCAGGGTGCCGCGGTCGAGCGTTTCCAGCATGGCGATCAGATCCTCGGGCAGCACCGCCTCCTTCTGCCGGGGCGGGGCGGCGTGCTTGTTGCGGATACCGGCCATGACGGTGGCGATATGGCGGTCCTTGCGATCGAGCGGCTGGCCGCGCTGAGCATAGTTCCAGGTCAATGAGGAGAGACGGCGCTCGATCGTCGACACGGAGTTCGGCTTCTTGTCGCCGGTCGCCTTTCCCGAAGCGCAGGCGGTGATGTAGAGGCCGACCACCTGCGGATCGGGGGGAAGCAACTCGATGCCCTGGCGGCGGCACCAGGAGGCAAAATGGCGCCAGTCGGCAGCGTAGGCGCGCCGGGTGTTGGCGGAGCTCGCCGCTTCGACGTAATCGTGGGCACGGCCGGCGAGTTTTTCCAGATGCGCCGGCAGTCGTGCGGCAGCGACGGCCGAGGGAGGGGAGGGGGCGTGTTCCCGATCGTTTCCTTCGCTGTCTGGCGCCTTGCCCATTTCCATGACGACATCGATGATGTCGGGCAGCTCGTCACCCTTGTTCGTATCGGCCTGCTTCATCGTTTGACCGATCCTATCTCTCAAAATCTTCACCACCGAGGCCGCTGCACGGCGATTCTTCGGCAGGTAACGTGCAGCCCAGGGACAAGATTGTCCACCGCCGAGCGACCGGACGCTCCAGCGCCGAAACGTTGCATCTCGTGAGCAAAGCGGGAGCGGGGGCAGTTCATCGGGAGCCAACGGCGGAGCCGGTCCGAAGCCGGGCGGCAAGCGCATTGTTCTTGCCTACTCGTTCAACATTTCTTATATTCCGTTCAACGCATGGAGACTGACGATGCCAACCCACACCGCATCAGCAACCGAAACCGACGAACGGGTCGCCCGCACCCGCAACCGTCTCGTGCTTGAACAGGCAAGAGCGGTCGGCCTTCTCGGCGCGGCCAAGAACACACGTCTTTCCGGCCGCGTACCCTCCGAGCTCATCGAAGCAGCCAAAAGGCGCGCACACGTCACCTCCGATACAGAACTCCTGGAACTGGCCTTGTCGCGCCTGGCCCTGGAAGACGATTTCGGAGCGAGGCTCGTCGCCCGCAAGGGCAGCATCCCGGCGGATATCGATCTTGGCGTTTGATCTCAGGCGCACGCTACGCTCGCTCAAACCCCAAAAGCACGTTGCGAGCCTCGAACGTCGGCCTGATGCCGAACTCGCGTGGGCCGCAGACGAGGCGGCGATCGGCGGCGCACTGCTCCTCGACACCAGCGTCTATCTCGATGTGCTGCAGGGCCGTACGCCGCAAGCGGTCGATGATCTCCTCACCTATCGCCTCTGCCACCATTCGGCCGTTTGCCTTGCCGAACTGACGCATGTGTTCGGTCGCCTGGACCCCGCCCACCCGACGACGAAATCGGTGCTGAAAGCGGTCGGGGAGACGATCGAGGACATTCCCGCCCATCGCCTTCATAGTCCCGACGCGAGCGTTTGGGGTCAGGCCGGAATCGTGGCCGGGCTGCTGTTTCGCCTGAGCGGTCTGCCGAAAGGGGAGGGGCATGAGCGCCGGTTCCTGAATGACGCACTGATCTTCCACCAGGCCGGTCTTCTCGGCGCCGCCGTGCTGACGGGAAACGTCCGGGATTTCGATATTCTCGGCCAGCTTGTTCCGTCCGGCCGCGTGATCTTTTACCGGGCAACTACGCGATAAGGCCGGAAAACCGGCAAGGCGCGAACCCCACGCAACACGCGAAGCGGCCGACTGGATGTCCAGGCTCGGATCCGGACGTTGCGGAAACGCCCAAAACAGGTTATTTTCCTAGCGTTCGATCGAGATGCAGGCGTGATCTGCGCCGCAAGAGCCCGCGACACGATGCCCAAGCGGCGCAACATACCGGTCGACGACAAGAATCTCAAAAATCCGCTCGAAAAGCGTTCCAGAGGACGGGTTTCCGCGCCTTTTCAATAACGAACGATAAGGCAACATTATCGGTCTTTATATATGAGCGACGGGCGCGGCGGTTCTCTTGCATTCATGTTGCAAGAAGCGCCGCTTTGATTCATCGTATTTTCGATGATCCCGCGGCCACAATCTCTTTCCCGTCACTACCGCCCGCTTCCCGGAGCGACAAGCGCCGCGCCGGCGATCCCTATCCCGGCCTGGCTGCGCCGCGCCGTCCCCGATGCGCAAGGCCTTGCGGGAAAAGACGTCGAGGACGTGGCGCTCATCGCCGGCGCCGCTATCGGCGCGCTCGACGCGACAGTCCGCCGACAGGAGCGCTGGGCCGGCGCCTGGCGCCAGCGGCTAGCGCTTGCGGCGGCAGTGGCGACGGCCAGGCAGGCGGGCCGCCATGAGGACGACACAGCCCTGCGCGATGCCGTTCTGCTGACAAAGCCGGGCGACGATGTCGGTCCCGCCGGCCGCATGCTTGTGGCTTGGCGCCGGCTGGCCGAAATGCCCGTGGAGAAACTGTTGACCGAGGCGAGCATCGGCGCGGTGCTGGAGGAATTTGGCCACGCCCCCGACGAAGAAGCGGTCGGCGATCTGGCGGACGAGTTCCGCCGGCTCTCCGCGGGTGCAACGGTCGGGACGCTGACGGGCGCCTTCGCGGCCGCCAAACGACATGGCTTCGAACGCACTTTTGGATGCTGGCTCGCCGACCTGCTGCTGGCGCGGCGGTTGGGCTGGGCATATGCCACGCCGTTGCTCGGCGCGGAGGTGGCCTTGGGCTTGCCAGATCCCGGTCGCTCCCGTCGCTCGACCATTGCCATTGCGGCGGCCGGCATCGAGAACGAAGGCACCGGGGCGAAGAGTCTGCTCGCCGCTCAGGCGCGGGCAGCGCTGCGGGCGATTGATCTCTCGGCCGAACTCGGGCGCCGATCGGAGCGGTTGCTCGCGGTGGCGCCGAAGTTGCGTGCCCGGGCATCCGATCTTGTGGTCGAAAGACTTTTGTCCGAAGACGCAATCGTCGCTTCCGAAAAAATCGCCGGGATGAGCGATCGCGGGCTGCGCCGACTGTTCGATCGGCTGGTGAACCTAAGCGCCGTGCGCGAACTGTCGGGCCGGCCCACCTTTCGCATCTACGGGCTTTAGACACCATGGCGGAGGCGACACGGAGACGAGGGAAGGGCCGGCCAGATGAGCGTCGATCGGACGAACGGCGATCAGGCGGCCGCCTGATTGACCGGGAACTGGATCACCTGCCGCCGGAGGCGCGCTGGCGCGAATGGATGCATCGCGTCGAGGCAACCATTTTTGCCGCCAGCGCGCCGGTCGGTCGCGAAACGCTGGCGCGCATCGTCGGCAAAAGCTGCAGCATCGACCTCTTGATCGACGATATCCGCGAGGAGTTGCGCGGCCGGCCCTACGACCTGGTTGCCGTCGCCGGCGGCTGGAAGCACCTGACCCGGCCGGCCTATGCCGACGCCATCCGCGGTGCATTTAGCACGGCGGTCGGCGGCGGCGGACGTGATCTGACGCAGTCCGAGGTGCTGGTCTTGATGTGCATCGCCTATTTCCAGCCGATCACCCGCGCCGAGCTGTCATCCTTCTTCGGCAAGGAAATCAGCCGCGACCTGGTCGGCCACCTTCGCGGCGCCGCCCTGATCGCGTCCGGCCCGCGCAGCCCGACGCCCGGCGCGCCCTATACCTATGTCACGACCAAAGAATTCCTGCTCGAGTTCGGCCTCGACACGCTGCGCGACCTGCCGGATTTCGAGGCGCTCGAAGATGCCGGGTTGCTATCGAAGGAGAAGCTGCTGGCAGGGGGTATCCCGGCCGGACTGGCGAGCGGGGAGGGCAATGGCGAGGAAGACGGTCATGCGCATTGAGTCAGGCACAAGGGCAAGCCTGCTGTTCGTGGCTTTAAGGCGCATATCGGCTCTGATGCCGATACGGCACTGGTGGAAGAGGTTCTGTAACTGCTGCCAATGTCAGCGACGGCAAGACCGGACCTGATGCCCTGCCGGACAGTCCAAGCGAGGTCTTCGCCGACAGCGCCTATCGTGGAAATCACTTTGGTGATGCGGTGCGGGCCAAGGGCGGCACTCCACGGATCGTTGCTACCGGCATGTGGGGCCGCGTCGGGGTAGAAACCCTCAAGCGGCGCGATGCTTGAAACCGGCCGATCCACCGGGTTCGTGGCGGCATCGAGAAAATCTTCGGAACCTGGAAGCGAAGCCATGGTCCGCGCCGCATGCGATGGCGTGGTCCGGTCAAGGCTGCCGTCCAGGTCCATCTAACCACAGCCGCATACAACCTGAAGCGCGGCCTGACGACTATTGCCGCAATGTGACGATCATCGACCCCGAAAGTCCGACGCGCTCCGGGCAACGTCCGACCCCGGCAGCGTCGGCACCACAAACAGCACCACGCTGCTCAAAGATCTTCGAAATCAATGGGAAAGCACTCCCCACGCACAGGTCTTCTAGAAGCGCCAGAATGAGCATCAGAGCGGGAACATGCGCCGTGCCGTGCCGGACTGGGGTGCTTTGCCGCGTCGCGACCCGAACGGGAGACGCGTGTCGTGACGTGAAGGCGGATTTCTCCAGCCTCAATACAGGCTGCGAGGAGCCACGTCACCATTCTTCACGCCGGTAAAACAAAATTGTGGTTTCTCATTGGGCGCACGATTGCTTAGTCCGAGAGAGTTCCGGCTGCGGAGGCAGCTGTTTACCCCATTAGAAGATTTTTGAGGATTGCGATGCGACCTTATAAGCCACCATTGATTTCGGCTTCTGAAATCACGCCACAGAGCGTTTGGCTGAAGCGGCGCGAGTTTCTGGCCATGGGTACCGCTGCAGCCGCGTCGGTGATGGCGCTCTCGGATGCCTCAGCCGCTCCGCTTCAGGCGAAGAAAAGCAACTACAAGGTACCCGACAAGCTGACGCCGAAGAAGGACGTTACAACCTACAACAATTTCTACGAGTTCGGCACCGGCAAGTCCGATCCTTCGGAGAACTCCGGCGCGTTCAAGCCGTTGCCCTGGACCGTCAAGGTCGATGGCATGGTCAACAAGCCCGGCACCTTCGATTACGAACGGATCGTGAAGGAATTTCCGCCGGAGGAACGCATCTATCGCATGCGTTGCGTGGAAGCATGGTCGATGGTGATCCCGTGGGATGGCTTTGCGCTGTCGGCGCTCATCGACAGGGTCGAGCCGCTCGGAAGTGCCAAATACGTTGCCTTTGAAACCGTGGTACGGCCAAGTCAGATGTCAGGTCAAAGCGGTCTGTTCCAGCCACTGCCCTGGCCTTATGTCGAAGGCTTGCGCCTCGACGAGGCCCGGCATCCGCTGACGATCCTTGCGGTCGGCGTCTATGGCGAGACGCTGCCCAATCAGAATGGCGCTCCCATCCGGCTGGTGGCGCCATGGAAATATGGCTTCAAAGGCATCAAGTCGATCGTCCGCATTACACTGACTGACAAGCAGCCAAAGAACACCTGGAACGTCGTTGCGCCGGGCGAATACGGCTTTTATGCCAATGTCAATCCGAATGTACCGCATCCTCGCTGGAGCCAGGCGACGGAACGGCGCATCGGCGCAGGCGGCTTTTTCGGTTCGAACCGGATTCCGACGCTAATGTTCAACGGCTACGGCCAAGAGGTCGCAAGCCTCTACACCGGCATGGATTTGGCGAAATATTTCTGATGGCGATCAAGGGAAAGCCCCGTGCCCGGCGATGGAAGGCGGCCTGGGTCGGTGTACTTTATGGCGTCGGACTGGCACCGGCGGTCTGGCAGTTCCATCTCGGTGCGACCGGCAATCTCGGGGCGGATCCCGTCAAGACATTCGAACTCTTTCTTGGCCTGTGGGCCGTTCGCTTCCTGATCCTGACACTCGCCATTTCGCCATTACGCGAACTCTTCGGCGTCAACCTCATGCGCTACCGTCGGGCGCTTGGACTGTTGTGCTTCAGTTATGCAGCGATGCACTTCACCGTTTACGTCGTGCTTGACCAGGCGTTGATGCTTTCAGCGATCCTGCTCGATATCACCAAACGGCCCTTTATCATGCTTGGAATGGCGGCACTCACCCTTCTGGTGCCGCTCGCCGCAACATCGAACGCATTCTCGATTCGCCGGTTGGGCAAGAACTGGCTGCGCCTGCACAGGCTGATTTATCTCATTGCGATCAGCGTCTCGATCCATTTCGCCCTTGCGACCAAGGTCCTGTCTGGCGAGCAGTACCTCTATCTCGGCATGATTGTGCTGATGCTGCTCTATAGGGTCCTCAGACCCTATCTGAAGCGACACAAACGGCGCGACCGAACTTCGCCAAGAGACCGGTTGCTTAGCAGCCATGGCCGAATTGTTCGCGCAGACCTGCTGCGTTAGTCTTACTGCGTCGCAAACTCGATTGGAGATGGAGATTTGCGCTCATCATGCTGTCAAGAGATGCCGCTCCAGAGCAGGAAGACGATGACGATGACGATGCCGACATTGAGCGGCTTTTTCCAATTGTTGCTCATCCTCGAGCTCAGATGAGAGCATCTGTAGCACAGAATTTGAAAATTAATGCCGTCACAATGCAAAACCTGTCTCGTTAGGAGAGGGTTGCCGCATCTTCAAGCTGAACATCTAGGCCAGCTCATCAAGGCTGTTCCGGATATAGTTGGCCTCCGTCAGTTTGTCCCGCTTCGTCCGACCGACCTCCATCAATATCTCCGCCTTCGCCGCAGATACTGCATACCGGGTCGCTGCGCGAACGGTCCTACTCTCGGCTTGCTACCGAGGAAGCCGCTCGGATCCTACTTCGTGCTGAGGTTCGCATCTTCAATCCGTCAGACCTGCCGCCTCCGGATTCAACGTCGGCCGATCACCCGAAGATACAAGAACTGCGGAATCTCTCGATCTGGTCGGAAGTCCAGGTCTGGTGTTCCCCGGAACGGCACGGCTCCATGACGGGGGTGATGAAGGCGCAGCTCGACTGGCTGGCGCTGTCGATGGGCGGGTTCGCCTGACGCAGGGCCGGACACTCGCCGTCATGCTGCGAGCGCATCGACGATCGGGCATTCCGGTACGTTTTTGCCGGAACATTGCGAGATCATCGTGACCAGGATCGCTTCAATACGCTGGAGATCGGTAATCTTGGCCCGGACCTGGGCCAGATGCGGTTCGGTCCGATGCTGCACCTCGGCACATGTCTGGCTGTTGCAATCGACAAGGTGGAGCAGGTCACGGATTTCGTCGATGCCAAAGCCGAGTTCGCGGGCGCGTAGAATGAAGCGGAGGCGGCGGACGTGGGTTTCGTCATAGATCCGGTAGCCGCCGGCGCTACGCGGCGGGTTCGGCAGGAGGCCGATCTTTTCATAATACCGGATGGTCTCCAAATGACATCCGGTCTGGCGAGCCAATTGATGGCGCTGCAGTGCCTTGATGGAAGAATGAGAATTCATCGCGAATTTTTCCCTTGAGTCTGTACTTACTACAGAGGCTATCCTGTTTCCCTCCAGAGATCGAGGATGGTCGTTGATCAAAGCAATCCGTAACGAGACATTGAAAATTTCGGAGGTTGCCACTGAGCCAGTTCGGCGTCAGGCTGGGCTCGCAGTTCTGAGCGTGATCGGTGCTTTCTTGGCGTCGGCTTGCTGCATCGTGCCGCTGTTCTTGGTAATGGTCGGCGTCTCCGGTGCATGGATCGTTAATCTGACGATGCTTGAACCTTACAAACCCTACATCTCGGCAGCGACGCTGGTGCCGCTCGGGTTTGGCTTCTGGCAGGTCTATTTCAAGTCCAAAACAGCATGCGAGCCAGGCTCCTACTGCGCCCGGCCGCAATCTTCCTTAATTACCAAGACGGCCCTTTGGGGAGCCACAATCCTTATTGCCCTCGCCGTGACGATCGGCTGGTGGGCACCGCTGTTCTACTAGAATGGGAGACAAACCGTGAAGAATTTCCCGACGGCCGCCTTAACGATCCTTTCTCTTGCGTTAGGCGTCTCTGTCGCGCTGCCGCCGACAGCACCCGCCTCTGCGCAGTCCGCGACGACACAAGTCGCCGTCAAGGAACAAACGCAGTCCTTCGCCATCGAGAATATGTACTGTGCCGGGTGTCCGATCACCGTGCGCAAGGCGATGGAGAAGGTGCCTGGCGTGAAGTCCGTCAAGGTGGATTTCGAGGCCAAGACCGCGACGGTTGTCTATGATCCGTCGATTGCCACCGTCGGGGCCATTGCAGCCGCCTCAACCAATGCCGGCTATCCGGCAAAGGCGATCGGGAATTGAGCTCTTGCAGACGGGGCCCCTGGGCTAGTTGTGCTGTCTTGCCCCCATTCTGCTGGCGACGGGCGGCGTAATTGGCGTGGGGCGCTCGCCGTAGCGATGGCCTGTTTTCCGTGCACATCTTGCTGCTGTCATAGCTGCGTATCTCTTGTGGCGCACAGGCCGAGCGACGGTCCAGAAAACACTGAAGGAGAACCTTATGTCTGACTGTTGCGTGCCCAAGGGCAACGGGCGCTATGACCTCGCGGTGATCGGCGCCGGATCGGCCGGCTTCTCGGCCGCGATCACTGCGGCGGAGCTCGGTGCGAATGTCGCCCTGATTGGCCACGGCGTGATTGGTGGCACCTGTGTCAATGTAGGCTGTGTGCCGTCGAAGACTATGATCCGCGCCGCAGAAGCGCTGCACGGTGCTCGCGCCGCGTCGCGTTTTCCCGGCCTTGCCGGCGAAGCCAGTGTGCTTGACTGGGCAGGTCTCGTGGCAGCCAAGGACGAGCTGGTCGCCTCCTTGCGGCAGAAGAAATACATTGACCTGCTGCCCGAGTATAACGGGATTACCTATCTGGAGGGCCTCGCTCGCCTCAACGGGCATGGCGTATTCGTGAACGACGCCGCGATCCCGGCCGGCAAGGTCATCATCGCTACCGGCTCATCGTCGGCCTTGCCGGACATTCCCGGCGTGTTGGACATTCCTTACCTCACCAGCACGACCGCGCTCGAGCTCTCCGAATTGCCGCGTTCATTACTGGTGATCGGCGGCGGCTATATCGGTTGCGAACTGGCGCAAATGTTTGCCCGCGCGGGAGCGGAGGTGACGCTCGTCACCCGTCGGCGCCTGCTGCCGGAGACGGAACCAGAAATCTCCGAGGCTCTAACCGGTTATCTCCGTGACGAAGGCATCACCATTCAAACCAATCTTGCCTATCGCAGGATCGCGCGGACGGATCTCGGTGTCGAGTTGACGGTCGCGATCGACGGATCGGAGGAAGTGATCGCTGCTGAGCAGGTGCTTCTGACCACCGGCCGGTCTCCGAACACCACCGGTCTTGGACTTGCCGAGGCAGGAATCAAGCTGTCCGACAACGGCGGCATCGTCGTCAACGAGTGGATGCGCACCTCGAAGGCCGGTGTCTATGCGGCGGGTGATGTGACCGGCCGCGACCAGTTCGTCTACATGGCGGCCTACGGAGCCAAGCTTGCAGCGCAAAACGCTCTGAACGGAGACGACCTCGTCTATGACAACACGGTCATGCCGTGGGTGACGTTCACTGATCCGCAGGTCGCTGGCGTCGGCTTGACCGAGCAGGCGGCGCAGACTGCCGGGTTTGGGACCAAGACCTCTATCGTCTCACTCGACCAGGTGTCGCGCGCGCTTGCAGCCCGCGACACGCGCGGGCTTATCAAACTGGTCGCCGATGCCGAGACCGATCGTCTGCTTGGCGGTCAGATCCTGGCGCCCGAGGGGGCTGACAGCATCCAGACGGTTGTGCTTGCCATCAAACACGGCATGACGACAAGGGAGCTGGGCGAGACGATCTTTCCCTATCTCACCACGGTCGAAGGGCTGAAACTCGCGGCACAGGGCTTTGGCAAGGACATTGCGAAGCTATCCTGTTGCGCCGGATAGGAGGGAATGGGGCCTCCGCGCGGATACGGTCTTTCAGGGGTGCTGGTAGCAAGATCATCTGCTGCGGTGCGCTGGTGGTTGCCGCAATAAGCGCCTCAGCCTCTACTGCATTTCAGCCGTCCGTGTCGGCCAGGCCGTTTTTTTCAATTACGAACGCTCTAAAAGCTTCCAGCGTCTCGCCGCTGACGTGATGCTCGATCCCCTCAGAGTCGATGCGTGCGGTTTCGAGGCTGATACCGAGCGCGCAGAGAAAGGCTTCGACAATCTGGTGCCGCTCGCGGCTTTTTTCAGCGAGGTTTTTTCCCTCGTCGGTGAGAAATACGCCACGATAGCGGCGTTGCTGGATCAGACCGTCCGCTGCAAGCCTCTTCAGCATCTTGGCGACGGTCGGCTGAACTACTCCGAGGCGTTGGGCAATATCCACCTGGCGTGCTTCACCACCATGGTCGATGAGATCAGCGATCAGCTCGATGTAATCTTCGACGATCTCGGCTCTGCGATTGCTGCGCGTCTGGCGAAAGCTTTCGACCTGGGCGTCTGCGTCCACCAATGCGGTCGGACTGTTGCTGGCGTCCGTATTCTCGTTCATTCGAGTTCTGCTCCTTATCATAATGCACCATAACACGAAATCATAGCTGTTGCTATTAGTCATAATGCGACACAGGATTCTTTCCTGGTTCTCGACAAAACCCCAAGGTGCTCGCGAGTCGATCTCAGAAGTTAGCCATTGCTATAAGTCAAGCTCTGTGCTTATCTTGAACGAGCATGCTATTTTGAACGGGATCCAATGCGCAACCGGCTGCCTTTTAGTCTGAACCGCCGCGGCTTTTTGGGCGCGGGACTTCTTGCGGCCGGTGGCGCGGCGCTCAGCGCGAAAAACGCTTCGGGGCAGGCCGATCCAGCCGGACACGGACACGGACATCAGGCGACAGCTTCGCCGGATGCCGGCGCCATGCCCGATCACCGCGCCGCACATGGTTCGATGATCACGGTCGGCGATGTGAGCAGCGAGCGCAACGGCTTCGATCCGATGGCAATGCTCACGGACTGGGATCGGGGAACGGTGACGACGCAATCCGACGGGCGCACGCTACGCACCTTTGTCGTTGCCGCCGAAGACAAGGAAATCGAGATCGCGCCGGGCGTCATGTTCCCGGCCTGGACCTTCAACGGGCGCGTGCCCGGTCCCGCGCTCCGGGCCGTCGAGGGCGAGCGGCTCAGGATCGTGTTCCAGAACAACGGTTCGCATCCCCATTCCATGCATTTTCACGGCATTCACGCTGCAAGAATGGACGGCGTCCCCGGCGCCGGCCTCATCAACCCGGGCGAAGAATTCATTTATGAGTTCGAGGCCAAGCCATTCGGCTGTCACCTGTATCACTGCCACGCCTTTCCGCTGGCGCGGCATATGCACAAGGGAATGTATGGGCTCTTCGTCGTAGACCCGGACCCTGCACGCCATCCGGGCTCGGAGGACGTTGCGCGTTCCCGCCTCTTCGGTACACCCGAAAACGTCGAGTGGCAGGAAATGGCGATGGTGATGAACGCTTTCGACACGACGTTTGATGGTGAGAACGAGTTTTACGCCTGTAACACTGTCGCCCATTGCTACGCCAAACAGCCGATCAGGATCGTACGCAATCGACCAGTCCGCATCTACCTGGTCAATGTCACCGAGTTCGATCCGATCAACTCGTTCCACCTGCACGCGAATTTCTTCAACTATTTCGACCAGGGCACGACGCTGACGCCGACGCTCCAGTCGGTCGACCTTATCACGCAGTGCCAGGCGCAACGCGGTATCCTGGAGTTTACCTTCAAGGATCACGAGGCTGGCCTGTACATGTTTCACGCGCACCAATCCGAATTCACGGAACTCGGCTGGATGGGCATGTTCGACGTTGTAGAGGCTATATCATGACCGATCCGGTCACGATCGAGAGCCTGGAGCCTGGAGTAACTCCCGCCTCGACGCGAAAGCGGGTCACTCTTCTGTGGCTTCTCGTGCCGTTGGTGGTGCTGGGACTGGCGATCGCCTGGCTCTATTCGGCAAATCCGCTTTCAAGCTTCAATAATGGAGCGCCGCCGGTAGAAAACCTGACGGTCGAGCGCACGATCCTCGATCAAGCTGGCCTTCGCCTGCTCGTTCGCGCGGGCGGCTCCGAACCGATGAAGATTGCGCAGGTGCAGGTCGATACCGCCTATTGGGAGTTCACCCAAACGCCGGCGGGGCCGATCGCCCGTGGTGACACCGCATGGATAAGCCTGCCGTTCCCCTGGGTGCTTGGCGAGGCGCACAAGGTGACGTTTGTCACGAACACCGGCGCGACGTTCGATCATGAAATTCCCGTGGCCGTGCCGACTCCCGCCGCCACATCGGCGAACCTTGTCGCACAAGCATTGCTCGGTGCCTTTGTCGGCATTCTTCCCGTCGCCATCGGTCTGATGTTCTACCCGGCACTGCGTGACGCCGGGCAGTCGACCATGAACTTCCTGCTCGCCATGACCATCGGCCTGCTGGGGTTCCTGTTGGTGGACACGATCGAGGATGCGCTGGAATTCGCGGGCGAATCCGCTGCGATCTTCCAGGGGCCTGCAATGGTTGTTCTTGCCGCGGCGGCAAGCTTTCTCCTGCTCATGGGAGTGTCCCGGCGGGAGGGGCGCCCAAGCGGGTTGGCGCTCGCGACCTATATCGCGATCGGGATTGGTCTCCACAACCTCGGCGAAGGGCTTGCGATCGGTGCAGCCTTTGCCGCCGGGGCGGCAGGGCTCGGGACATTCCTGGTGATGGGGTTTACGTTGCATAACATCACCGAAGGAATTGGCATTGCCGCGCCGATCCTCAAGGCGAGACCACCGCTGTGGACATTCGCAGGGCTGGCGCTGCTTGCCGGCGGCCCGGCAGTGATCGGCATGTGGATCGGCAGCCTCGCCTATGCCCCACAATGGTCGGCGCTGGCGCTCGCCATCGGAGCGGGTGCGATCCTGCAGGTGGTTATCGAGGTCAGCCTGTATCTCAAGCGCTCGGACGGGCGGGGCTCATCGACGCTGCTTTCGCCACCGGTCCTTGCAGGTCTCGCCGTTGGCGTAGGCTTCATGTACGCGACCGCGATGCTCGTTAAGATTTGACGGCATCCTCGTTCCAAAGCGATATCCCTGACATGTACAAATACCGATTGGGTGCCGTTGTCATTGCGGTTCTCGCTACCGGCGTTGCCGCGATCGCGCATGAAGGCGCAACGGGCGTCGTGGCCGAGCGCATGGCGGCGATGAAGCGCATGGCTGCAAGCATGAAGACGGTCGGCGAGATGTTGAACGGGCGCAAGGAATTTGACGCGATCGCTGTCCGCGCCGATGTTGCTGCCCTTCATGAGAACTGCCAGCAGGCGCGCGAGCAGTTTTCCTCAGAGATTAAGGATCATGCCAGTCGCGCCTCGCCGGCGGTCTGGGAAAAGCCGGACGAATTCAAGGCCGAGATGGAGGGGTTCGAAGCTGCGGTCAAGGCGTTGGTTGCGGCTTCGGAAATCGACGACCTTGATGCAATGAGGGTCCCATTCAAGGATGTCGGCCAGTCATGCTCAAGCTGCCATGAGCAGTTTCGACTGTCGGAATAGAAACCGCTCCACTCGGCGATCCGCCCGCCGCCGATGAACCGCCCCGGCCTTCCGAGGGGCTGTTTCGTTTGACCCGCGCCCCGATGACGGGTTGCTCCAGCATCGCTGTTTTCCAATCCGGACAGGATCTCGGACTTATCCTCGGCCGGCACTTTTCGCCGTGGCATGCCGAGCACGACGAGAAAACCTAGCCGAGCGGCGAAGTAATGCTTGTCGCGAGGCCGGCCGCGTGATAGTTAGATAAATGGCTAAGCATGACCCTGACCTCTCGATCCTCTTCCATGCCCTGTCGGACCCGACCCGGCGGTCGATCCTGACACGCTTGGCCGAGGGACCTGCGCCGGTGACGGAACTCGCCAATCCGACGGGACTGCGTCTGCCAACGGTGATGCGGCATTTGTCGGTGCTGGAGGAGGCGGGTTTGATCGCTACCTTGAAGGACGGGCGGGTGCGCACCTGCGCCATCGTGCCCGAGGCGCTGGCCCCGGTGCGGACATGGCTGGATGAACAGCGGGCCATCTGGGAAAGCCGCCTCGACCGGCTGGACGATTATGTGATGAGGTTGATGAAGGACCGAACCCGATGAAACTGGACCTGGACCCGACGACCGATCTGAGTTTTACCCGTACGCTGGCGGTGCCGCGGCACTTGATATGGGAATGCTGGACGAAACCGGAGCATATCCCGCACTTCTTCATTCCCGCGCCGCACAAGGTGACGTCCGTGGATATCGACCTGCGGGTCGGCGGGCGGTTCAACACGACTTTCGATGTAGACGGCAACGTGATGGACAACAGGGGCGTCTATCTGGAGGTGGTGCCTGCTGTGAAGCTGGTGTTCACCGATACCTATACGGAAGGCTGGAAACCCGCGCCCGACCCGTTCATGACCGCGATCCTGCTTTTGGCGGACGCACCTGATGGCGGCACGACCTATACGGCGATCGCCCGCCACCGCAACACCGATGCCCGCAAGACCCATGAGGATATGGGCTTCTTCGACGGCTGGGGCACGGTGGTGATGCAACTCGAGACCTATGCAAAAGGTCTGATGAAATGAGCGGACGGTTTGCGACGCTGACCTTCGAGCGGGAACTGACCGCGCCGTTGGCCGTGCTGTGGGAGGCATGGACGGCACCGGCGGCGCGGGCAGTCTGGGCCGCGCCCACGCCGGCAGTCACGGTGGAATTTTTGGAGGCCGACACCAGGGTGGGCGGACGCGAGGTCTCGCTTTGCAAGGTTGCTGGCCAGTCCGACATCCGCTGCGAGGGCGGCTGGCTCAAACTGAAGCCTGCGCTACGCAGTGTCAACTACGAGGTGGTCTCGTGCGAGGACGTGACGCAATCGGCGGCGCTGGTGACGGCGGAATTCGAGGAGGCGGGCGAGAGCAGCCGGCTGATCGTGACGGTGCAACTCTCCTCGCTGGCCGAGGATATGGAGGCGGGATACCGGCAGGGCTTTGGCGCAGGGCTGGACAATCTCGTCGGCGTGGCCGAGCGGACCATGGTGTTGCAGCGGGTGATCAAGGCGCCGCGAGCAATCGTCTGGGGCGCATGGATGAACCCTGAAACGCTGCCGCAATGGTGGGGCCCCGACGGGTTCTCCTGCCGAACGCAAAGGATCGACCTGCGCACGGGCGGGGAATGGGTCTTCGACATGATCGGGCCGGACGGCACGGTCTATCCGAACCACCATCTCTATGGCGAGGTTCGGGCCGAGGAAAGGATCGGCTATGCGCTTCTGTGGGGTGAGAACGGCCCGAAACATGCCGATGCCTGGGCCTCGTTCGAGGATCAGGACGGGGCAACCAGGGTGACGCTGGGCATGGTCTTCACTACCGAATCCCAGTTCCAGGAGGCGAAGGGTTTTGGCGCGGTGGAGCTCGGGCTGCAAACGCTGGGCAAACTGGCGCGCTTTGTCGGCGTCAGGTGAAAAGCTACGGGTGTTGATTCACCGGAACCAAGTCGGATCGCCAAAATAGTCGGGCGATTTCACGCGGCAGGCACAAGCGACCGTTCCGGGAAGCGCTCACTGTGGCCGAGGCGGCGGTAAGGTCCATCAGCGGCAGGAGTCAACCTGCCATCTCACGCGCTCCAGCAGCCACGCAAGGGTCACGCAACGAGTGGGGCACGCCTTTGCTGTTGCCACGGGTGAGTTGCAGAGTGGAGATTGAGTCGATCACGAGAACCTCTGTATCCCCGCGGGGCAGAGCATCACGACCGCTGCAACCGCAATCTCAACCAGTGCACTGCCTACAGCGGGTTGGCCCGAATTCAACGTGCAAGAACGTACGGTTCGCGCACCTGCGTAAGGGTGGTTAGCGGAAATACCGCCATGCCCACAAAGCCGTCGCGCCGATTGTGAAAAGCCAGACGGTAATGATGATCGAGGCTGCTATCAGGCTTCGCGGGCGCGTGTCGCGCTGATTGGCTTCGGTCCTGAATTCAGCCATCAGGTCAACGGGAATGAGGCGGATCGCTAGCGCGATGCCGAGTGGCACGATCAGCAAATCATCCAGATAGCCCAGAACAGGGATGAAGTCGGGAATGAGGTCGATAGGGCTCAGGGCGTAGGCTGCAGCGGAGGCCGCCACAGCCTTGGCATACCAGGGGGTTCGCGGGTCTCGCGCTGCCAGCCAAAGCGCCAGGACATCGCGCTTCAGGCTTTGAGCCCACTGCTTTGCCCATTCTAGCAACATTAAGGCTCAGCCTCATAGCGCCCGGAGTCTGCATCTGGCGCTATCGCGACATGTGTGTAGGTCATGTAAATAGCCATTTCTCACATCCAATCCTGGCCTTCATGGCCTCGCCAACCGTATCGGCCGCAGATCAGCGATCACGCTGTCGCATTCTGACGTGGCGACAAGGTATCGATGATGCGGCAGTCGGCTACAATATTACACCCGCAATGGTCGATCATCCGGTCGAGCTCGGCTTTCAGGGCTTGCAGGTCGGCGATCTTTCGTTCGATCTCATCGCGGTGCTGCTTGGCAATGGCATCGACAGAAGCGCAGGACTGGCCTTGATCATCCGACAGGGCGAGGAGGGCTCGAATTTGGTCTAGCGAAAAGCCAAGGTCGCGCGCCCGTCGGATGAAGCTCAAGCGGTTCAGATGCGCCTGGTCATAGGAGCGATAGTTGCCCACCGTGCGGGACGGAGCCGCCAGTAGTCCGGCCTTTTCATAGAAGCGGACAGTCTCGACCTTTGTCCCGGTCTCGCGCGCCAGATGGCCGATCGTCAGAATTTTTGCGCTCATTGCTTGACCCTATAGTGACTACAGGCCGCAAGTAGGGTGCCACATCGGGAATGTCGAGGTGACGAAATGACTGCCGCAAGCACGATGAGGCTGCAGATCGAAGGCATGGACTGCGCGGCTTGTGCGCTGAAGATCGAGACCGCCATGCAGCGTCTGCCAGGTGTAAGTGACGTAAGCGTCAGTTACGCTTCCGGCACGCTTGCGCTCAGCGTCGATGAAGACCGCACTTCGCCTCATACGATTGAGGACAAGGTCAGGGCGCTCGGGTACCAGCCCCTCTGCATTGCGCCGATAGCCAAGCCTGCCATACCGGCCAAGCGCGCCAGGGAGACTTGGTGGAAGAGCATGAAGGCGAGGCTGGTCTTTATGACCGGGGCGCTTTTCACGGTCGCCTTGGTCGCCGGCTGGCTCATGCCTGAATGGGACGCCTGGCTGTTTGGCGGTGCGGCGCTGATCAGCATCGTTCCGTTTGCGCGGCGCGCCATCGCCGGCGCGCTACAGGGTTCGCCCTTCACCATCGAGACCCTGATGTCCGTTGCCGCCCTCGGAGCCGTGACGATTGGTGAGGCAGAGGAAGCCGCTGTTGTCATCTTTCTGTTCGCGGTGGGTGAGCTTCTGGAAACCGTCGCAGCGGGCCGCGCGCGGGCAGGCATTGAGGCGCTGATCGACCTCGTGCCGCGCACGGCGTTGAGGCTGTCAGCGTCCGGCAAGACGGCGAGCGTGTCGGTGGAAGAACTCGCCATCGATGACCGCGTCGTCGTTCGTCCCGGCGACAGGGTGCCGTCCGACGGCGTCGTCGAGGAGGGCTCCTCCGAGGTCAACGAGGCCCCTGTGACGGGCGAGTCCGTTCCGATCCTGAAGGAGGCTGGTGCGAAGGTCTTCGCCGGGTCGATCAACGCCAATGGCGAACTGCGTGTCCGGATCACCCATGTGGCTGCCGACAACACCATCGCGCGTATCATCCACATGGTCGAGGAGGCGCAGGATTCAAAGGCACCCACCGCGCGCCTGATCGACCGCATCTCCCGCTGGTATACGCCAGGCGCGATGCTCGTCGCCGCGCTGATCATGATCGTGCCGCCGCTCGCCTTTGGCGGCGACTGGATGACGTGGGTCTATCGCGGGCTCGCCACGCTCCTGATCGCCTGCCCCTGCGCGCTGGTGATCTCCACGCCCGCCGCAATCGCGTCGGGCCTGGCTGCGGGCGCGCGGCAAGGCCTCCTCATCAAGGGCGGCGCAGCACTGGAGACGCTCGGCAAGGTCACCACGGTGGCCTTCGACAAGACGGGCACGCTGACGCGCGGCCATCCACAGGTGACCGACATCGTGGCCCTGGCCGGGTCCGAAGATGAGGTGCTGGCCAAGGCGGCCGCCGTCGAACGCAACGTCAGCCATCCGCTGGGGCTGGCGATTGTCGAGGCGGCCACGCAGCGCGCCCTGGTGCTTCCGGCGACATTCGGCGGTGGCCTTGCCGTGCCGGGCAAGGCGGTGACGGCACGGCTGAAATCCGGTTTCGCCTCGGTCGGCTCTCCGCGCCACGCCGCCGAACGCGCCGAACTCAAAACAGATGTGCGCGATCGCATCCAGGCCTTGGAAAGCGAGGGCAAGACGGTTGTCGTCGTCATGGCGGGCAAGACCATCGAAGGCCTGATCGCCTTGCGTGACGAGCCCCGCGACGATGCGGCGGCCGGCGTGCGGCGGCTCAAGGATCGCGGCGTCAGCGTGGTGATGCTGTCTGGCGACAACCAGCGCACGGCCAGCGCCATCGCCGCCACCCTCGGCCTGGAGGCACGGGGCGAGCTTTTGCCCGATGCGAAACTCGCCGCGATCGGCAGGCTCAAGGCGGCGGGTCCGATCGCCATGGTCGGCGACGGCATCAACGACGCGCCCGCGCTCGCCGCCGCCTCGGTCGGCGTCGCCATGGGTGGCGGGACGGACGTCGCGCTGGAGACGGCGGATGTCGCCCTTCTCCGGGACCGCGTGGAAGGGGTGGCCGACCTTGTCATGCTTTCGCAGGCGACGCTCGGGAACATCTGGCAGAATATTGCCTTGGCCCTCGGCCTCAAGGCCGTCTTTCTCGCAACTACGCTGTTTGGGGTGACCACGCTCTGGATGGCGATCCTTGCCGATACGGGAGCAACGGTGCTCGTCACCGCGAACGCGCTCCGATTGCTTACCTATCGGCCATCACGATAATTAGAAGGAAACTGATTTGTTTAGGAAAACCGCAGCGGCCCTTGTCGCTTTCGTCACCCTTGTCGGGCCTGCTTCAGCCCATGATTTCAAGGTCGGCATGATTGAAATCAATCATCCCTGGTCGCGGCCGACCCCGCCAGCTGCTCCTGTCGCCGGCGGCTACATGATCCTCAAAAACGGTGGTCCCGACAGCGACCGTCTCGTGGAGGTGACGTCGCCCATCGCCGCGCGCGCGGAGATTCACCGTTCCTTGGTCGAGGACGGCGTCGCCAGTATGCGGCCAGTGGATGGGCTTGCCCTGGAGCCTGGCGTGGCCGTCGATTTCGAAGCCGAAAAGCTTCACATCATGTTCATCGGTCCCAAGCAGCAGTTGCAGGACGGCGACAAGTTCGCGGCGACGCTCGTTTTCGAGAAGGCCGGCGCGATCGACGTTGATTTCGCCGTCCAACGCAAGGCCAGCCAACCGGCGGCCGAGGGCCATTCAGGGCATGGGAGCGCAAATTGAGCGGCGTGAAGACATTTCGGATCGCGGTCTGGGCGGCGATCGCCCTGCTGTGCGGCATACTGATCGGCTTTAGCGGCTATCTCCCTGGCACCGGTTCCAAAGAGTCCATAGGGACAGGAACGGCACGCGTCGGCGGCCCATTTCAACTGACTGCGCACAGCGGTGAGGCGATCAACAACGCGACACTGGCGGGAAAGCCGTATCTGGTGTTTTTCGGGTTCACCCACTGTCCGGACATCTGTCCGACGACGCTGTTCGAACTTACTGACCTGATGGCCGAGATGGGGTCGGCAGCTGACCGCTTCACGCCGCTCTTCATCACGGTCGACCCGGAGCGTGATACGCAGGAGGTGCTCTCCCAGTACATGACGGCCTTTGACCAACGCATCGTTGCGCTACGGGGAAACCAGGCCGAGATGGATGCGACGGTGAAGGCGTTCGCGGCCTTTTACCGCAAGGTGCCGATCGATGGTGGCGGATACACGATTGATCACACCGCAGGGATTATCCTGATGGACGCGAAGGGCAACTTCGCCGGCACCCTCGACATCCATGAGCCGCGCGCGACGGTACTGGCGAAACTTCAACGCCTTGTTGGTGCCTGACGGTGCGCGAGACATCCTGGTAACCGAAGTAGGTCACTCAGAACGTCGATGTCGACGTTCGATCAAAACAGGGCGACCCCATGTGCGGGCAGCTTAACCGATGCTCCCGAATGCAGGAAAGGTTTCCAGAAGCCAAAAGGCAAATCGTGACATTTGCCCTGTGACCATTGCTGCGCCCATCGCGATCATGATGCCGCCAGCGATGGGCTGAAGCACCCGACCGGCGCGACGCATACGTGGCAGGCTGCCCATCAGCGTCTGGGTGAACATTGCCGTCAGAACAAAGGGGATCCCGAGGCCGAGCGAATAGAGGGCGAGCAATGCAACCCCGTCCGAGGCGGTAGCCGATATTGCGCCGACCGTCAGGATCGCGCCTAGGATAGGGCCGATGCACGGAGTCCAGCCGAATGCGAATGCCAGGCCCAGCAAATAGGCTCCGAGCGGACCGCCGCCCGTGATCTGTCCATGATAACGGGCGTCCCGCTGTAGCCACGAAAGACGTACCCACCCGGTGGTGAACAATCCGAACACGATGACGATTATCCCGCCGATGATTCCCGCCTCGTAACTGTAGGACCGCAGCGCGCGGCTCAGCGCTGTCGCGCTGGCCCCCAGGGCTATGAACACGGTCGAGAAGCCGAGCACGAAGAAAAGGCTGAGAAAGGCTACGGCAGCTTTACTGCGCGCGTCCGCTTCCACGCGCGGGCTGCCCGAATTGCCTGCGATGAACGACACATAACCCGGAACGAGCGGAAGCACACAGGGCGACAGGAATGAAACCGTCCCCGCCGCGACCGCCGCCACGATGCTTATGTTTGATATCTCGAAAGCCATGCACCGATGACTGCACCCTGAAGTGGCTACAGGGTCAACCCAGTTACGTGATTTCCCACAATGGTGGGCTGCAAGGGTCCTGAAGTCGACCGAAACCTCAGCCGCTTGGCTTATAAGGGTCGCATAGTGCCGGATCGGTCAGGCCGGCTGCGGAATAGGAAGCAAAAAGAAGATGATGTCGGGCGGAATGTGGGGCGGGGCCTTGATAGGGTTGCTCCTCCTCATTCTAGTCGTGCTGGGTATTGCGGCCTTGATCAGGTTCCTGTTCTTCCGATGAGGCGGCCTTTCCGGGCGGACGATTGATGGTGCTGATCGCGAGGCCGAGGTCACGGGCATGCCGGATGAAAGCCGGCCGTTCCAGTTCCGGCCCAAGTCTCATAGAGGTAGGTCACTGCACGGCGCGATTTCATGGTCTCACGGAGTACTGGTGATCAGCTCCCGCATTTGCGCCGAGTATCATCACCGTCTCTCCGCCTTTCGATTTCCCGGGCGGTTCGACGTGGATGGATATGACGGATTCCGGGAAGACCTTGCGCAGCGCCACCTCAATGCGGTCGGTGATCTTGTGGGCGTCCTCGACGATCATCTTGCCGTCCACGATTAGATGGAAGTCAATGAAGGTTACCCTAAGCCGAACTGCAGTCTTCTCGGGACTGGTGCGAGCGAGCGTAGCGCTGCCCGATGGCAGGAAAGCCGAGCTTGGTCCCGTGCCCATCCACACCCGCAATCGTCCAAGGGTCTATGGCCGGGCCGGGTTCTTTACGTTTCACGCCGGCTACCGATTGCCTGCCGGCACCGTCGTTCGTCTGAACTATCAATAAGCCTCACCGGGCCATGGCCAGGGACGAGACTTGATATCGTCCCCACCCAAACCTCAGACGAAGGACAGTTATGGCAACGATGATCACGCCCATCGAAAAGTGGAGCGGAAGCCATTTCATCGCCGCCATTTCTGGCCCATCCGCCGGCCCGAAGGCAAGCGCGATCTGCGTCGTGAGCGCGACCATAGTCAGCCAGTGCAGCAGGCGGATGCCGAAATGCCAGCGTCGGCCAGGGATGTCAGTCATCTTTGAAGGGTTCCATTCATCAACGGCATGCGCGGGGATTTGATGTTTTTCTTCGTCTCGAAACTGGTCGGGTTCTTCCTGGTCCCCTCCAACCTCATGGTGCTGCTCGGATTGATCGGCATTCTCGCTTTGCTCGTCGGCTGGTCTCGATGGGGACAGGGATGCATCGTAGCGTCGATTCTGCTGCTAGCCATCTGCGGCTGGGGTCCTCTTGGACCGGCTGCCTTGATGGTGCTTGAGGACCGCTTTCCCCAGCCGGTAATCGACAGGCCCGTCACCGGGATCATCCTTCTTGGCGGAGCTGTCGACACCCATATCAGCAGCGAGCGCGGCGTCCTGGCGATGAACGAGGCGGGAGAACGGCTGACCGCGACCGTCGATCTCAGTCGGCGCTATCTGGATGCAAGGATTTTTCTCTCGGGCGGCGCCAGCCACATCCTGGGCGGGAACGGCAGGATGTCGGAATCCCAGGTGGCCCAAGAAATCCTCGTGTCTCTGGGCGTGGCGCCACAGCGTATCGAGATGGAGGAGCGGTCGCGAAACACCTGCGAGAACGGTACCGAAAGCAAAGCCGCCATCCGCCCGAAGTCAGGCGAGCTTTGGCTGCTTGTGACGTCGGCGAGCCACATGCCCAGGGCAGTCGGATGCTTTCGTGCAGCCGGATTCGACGTGACTCCTTATCCGGTCGACTACCGGACGCGCGGGACGGACGACCTCAAACGGGTGGCCAAATCCATCGCAGATGGCCTTGCAGCAACGGATCTCGCCGCGCATGAGTGGTTCGGATTGCTGACCTACCGGGTCGCGGGGCTGACGGTCGAATTGCTTCCCTCGGCACACTAGGCGCAGGCGCCTTCATGCTGGGCTTCTGAACCATCGCTGTCTTGATGTGATAGGAGCGCGGTTTTTGTCTCGACATATAACCTACCCCCCTATATTATTGGTCTCGCCGACTGATGAGGCCACGATGTCACACACGACAAAAAACAAGAATAAGCTGATCGGGCGCATCCGGAGGATTCGGGGTCAAGCGGATGCGGTGGAGCGGGCGCTGGAGGCTGAAATCGGCTGCGCTGACGTGCTCATGCTCGTCGCCTCGATGCGCGGCGCCATCAATGGCCTGACGGCTGAACTGATGGAAGACCACATTCGCTACCATGTCGCCGACCCAGACCACGATCCGGATGCGGACCGCGCCAGAGGCGCGGCCGAGCTCATCGACGTTGTGCGCACTTATCTGAAGTGAGGTCGAGGATCATGGTGAACTCTGTGCTTGGCTGGCTCGGTTTCGGCGTGCACGTTCATACGTATGGCGGACACGGCCATGGTGGGCACGATCACGGACCTCACGGCCACACGCACGGCGTCATCGACGCGACCATCGCCACCACCGACCGGGGCATCTGGGCAATAAAGTGGTCGTTTGTGATCCTGGCGGTCACGGCCGCCCTTCAAATGGCCGTCTTCGCGCTTTCGGGAAGCGTGGCGCTACTCGCCGACACCATCCACAACGTCGGCGACGCCACCACGGCGATCCCACTGTGGATCGCGTTCATTCTGGCGCGCCGCAAGCCGACGCAGACCTTCACCTACGGCCTTGGGCGGGTCGAGGACCTGGCCGGCATCATCATCGTCCTTATCATCCTATTCAGCGCCATCGTGGCCGGCTACGAGGCCATCGACCGCCTGATCAACCCACGGCCTATAAGCCATCTTGGCTGGCTGGCTGCGGCGGGTATCATCGGCTTCCTCGGAAACGAGGCGGTCGCCGTATTCCGCATCCGCGTCGGCCGGGAGATCAACAGCGCCGCCCTTATCGCCGACGGCTATCACGCCCGTACCGACGGGCTGACCAGCCTGGCTGTCGTCGCCGGCGCGATCGGCGTGTGGCTTGGCTTCTCGCTTGCCGATCCGATCATTGGGCTGCTGATCACCATCGCCATTTTCGGCATCGTCTGGCAGTCGGCGCGCTCCGTCCTGACGCGGATGCTGGACGGAATCGAGCCCGGAGTCATGGACGAAATCCACCATGCCGCCGCGCATGTGCCGGGAGCGCATGTCACCGAAGCAAAGGCCCGATGGATCGGCCACAAGCTGCACGCGGACGTGACAATCGACGTCGACGGATCCTTGCCGCTGTCGGCCGCCAACAAGATAGCATTAACCCTCGAAAATGAGCTGTTCGAGCACATGCCTGCCCTTGCCGCGGCAAACATCCGGTTTGCAACAGAACATGCCGGACGTGATCATCTCCACGACCATGCGCACGATCACAATCATTAAATCTCCTGGCATTTCGTCGGAGCAAGAACCGCAGGCATCAAATCCGCTTTTCCTACGATTCCGGCAGGCCATCGGCGAAGAAGCCAACGGCACACGGTTTGGAAAAGCGGATTTGGTCTATTTTGCCCGACTGGTTCTCGCACTACCGTCTAACGCCACGCACTCTCGTTTTTCTTCTCGTAGTCGCTGAACGCCTTCTTCAACCCACCGAGCACCTCGGCGGCGGTTTCGAACATCGCCTTCAGCTGTGGCTCGTCCACCTTTTCGATGTCCTCGCGCAGATGGTCCATCATGTCCTGCAGCCCAGCTTGCATGTTCTGGGTGTGGTGGCGGGGGTCGCGGTCCATTTCACTGGCCATGGGAATACTCCGTCGGTTGGTTTTGCGGCTTGGCCCGCCGTCATCTCGGGCGGGTTGCGAAACTAACCAACGAACCATACAATCGGTTCCCGATATCGAAATTCGATTTCGTCAATATTTTTGGACGGTCAAAAACATGGAGCATCAGGAACTGTTGTCGGGCTTCATACGATTGCATGTCCTGCATCATGCCGCCGAGGGCGATCTTTATGGGCAATGGATGATCGAGGAACTGGCGCGTCACGGCTATCGCGTCAGCCCCGGTACGCTTTATCCCATGCTCCATGCCATGGAGCGCAAGGGCTATCTTCAATCGCGCACGGAGCGCGCCGGCCGATCGCATCGGCGCGTCTACCGGGCGACGCCCTTCGGGCTCGAAGCCTTGGCGGTCGCGCAAGACAAGATCCGGGAGCTGTTTCGTGAGGTCGTATCCGAATGACGGTCGCTGAGAATGCACACCGGGGAACCGCGGGCGAAGTCTTTCGCGCTTTTTTGAAACTCGGCGTGACGTCGTTCGGCGGACCAATCGCCCATCTCGGCTATTTCCGCGACGAGCTCGTCGTCCGCCGCAAATGGATCGATGAGGAAGGCTATGCCGACCTCGTCGCGCTCTGCCAGTTCCTTCCCGGACCCGCGAGCAGCCAGGTCGGCTTCGCGCTCGGGTTGCTGCGCGGCGGTCCGCTCGGGGCGCTCGCGGCATGGTCGGCGTTCACCCTTCCGTCGGCTGCCCTGCTCGTCTTGTTCGCCCTTGGGGCGAGCGCCTTCTCCGGGCCGACGGGAGCGGGCCTTCTTCATGGCCTCAAGATCGTTGCCGTTGCCGTCGTCGCTCAGGCGGTCTGGGGCATGGCAAGGACGCTTACGCCGGACCGCGAACGTGCCAGCATCGCCCTGGCGGCGGTGCTGATCGTGATCTTCGCCGCGGGCTCGATCGGGCAGATAGCCGCGATCGTTGTCGGCGGTGTCGCAGGCTTATGGCTGTGCAAAGGCGGAGCCGTCCCTACGGGCGGGCATTTGCATTTCAGGGTGAACAAGTCTGTTGGGATTGCGGCTCTTGCGCTGTTTGTCCTGCTGCTTTTGGTGCCGCCGATCCTCGCCGACACATCGCAGGGAATTGCACTGTTCGATTCATTCTTCCGTGCCGGCTCTCTCGTTTTCGGCGGCGGTCACGTGGTGCTGCCGCTGCTGCAGGCCGAAGTCGTTCCTTCAGGCTGGGTGAGCGACAGCGCTTTCCTGGCGGGGTATGGCGCAGCGCAGGCCGTACCGGGGCCGCTTTTCACCTTCTCGGCCTATCTCGGAGCCGTAATGGGGCCGCAACCGAACGGCATTGCTGGCGCAGCGATCGCACTCGCCGCGATTTTCCTCCCCGGCTTTCTCCTTCTGGTCGGCGCCCTGCCGTTCTGGGACGCGTTCCGCACCCGACCTGTCACGCAGGCGGCCATGCGGGGAGCCAACGCGGCCGTCGTTGGCATTCTCGGGGCAGCCCTATACAGTCCGGTCTGGACCAGCGCCATCCTCGCGCCGCGCGATTTCGCGCTCGCCCTTGCCGGCTTCCTGCTGCTGACCGTGTGGAAGGCCCCGCCATGGATGGTCGTCGTGCTGTTGGCTGCTGTTGCCATCGTGCTCGGCCTGCTCTGAAGGAGGACTTGATATGGCTACTGTCAGCATTCGCTACATCGTGGATGACGTCGACGCGGCGATTGAATTCTATACGCGGTGGCTCGGTTTCACCGTCGCCATGCATCCGGCTCCGAGTTTCGCAATCCTGGCCAGAGGTGATCTACGCCTCTTGCTGAGTGGTACGACGGGACCAGGTGGAGCGTCGCAACCCATGCCGGACGGCCGCTCGCCTGAACCCGGCGGGTGAAACCGCATTCAGATCGAGGTTGCCAACCTTGAAGACGAGGTCCAACGCCTGCGAAGCGCCGGCGCAAGATTTCGCAATGACATCGTGACAGGCGTTGGCGGGAAACAAATCCTGGTCGACGATCCGGCCGGCAATCCCATCGAACTGTTCGAGCCGCCGAACAGGTAGCTCAAACCGCAGGAAGCCTGCAGCTTTATAATTGCTTCCGCATGGGCGTGGCGATGAGTTCCATCACGGCTCGCCCAGCTTAGATCCGCGCGGCCTGTCAAGAGCGCGCAATCTCGTCAATCCCTATGGCCATATCGACGAAATCAAGGTGAAGGACACAGGACTCCGGTGAGAATGGTCGCCAGCGTGATGGAGGGTACCTAAACGACCGCTTTCTTCCTGCCACTCTTATTGCGAGCTGGCCTGACGGGCTCTTTCGCCTTTCGCCCGAGACCCATCGACTTCGCCAGAGCGGATCGTGCGGCCGCGTAGTTCGGCGCAACCATCGGGTAGTCGGCCGGCAGATTCCATTTCGCCCGATATTCCTCTGGCGTTAGTCCGTGGTGTGCCGAAAGATGACGTTTCAATGATTTGAACTTTTTGCCGTCTTCCAGACTGATAATATAATCCGGCGTTACCGATCTCCTGATCGGCACAGCTGGCTTGAGCGCTTCCGGTTTCTCCTCGCGCGCGCCGTTCAGTCTGCTTTGCAAAGCAGCGTGGACTTGGCCAATGACAGCGGGAAGCTCTCCAACAGGAATCGGATTGTTCGATACATAAGCCGAAACGACGTCGGCCGTGAGCTCGACGATCCTGTCTATCTCATTCTTGATTTCTTCACTCATCATGAACTCCGATAAAAGGCAAAGGAAACCGGCAAAAAATCTCTTACGCGGCGCAGATGTCGAAGGCAATCCGCGCGCAGCCGACACATTGGCTCGTTAGCATCGGGCATGTCGCCTGCAGCGTGTCTGCGCTAAGAGAAACGAGTGTCTTGTTCGCAGCGCTGATCTCGACGCTTTTGCTCAAGGAAGGGTGGGGCGCCTGGCGGTTCATCTCGGCTGCGTTGGTCAGTTTTGGCCTTGTGCTCCAGCACGCACACAAATAGCTCGGCTGGTGCGCCTTGCGACCGGCCGCGGCCATTCAGTCGCGAAAATCCCGAAAACGGTAACGTAGCAGGTTTCAGGAATTTTGAGGCAGCTTTATTACTGCACTCGGAACCCTCTCGAGTGCGTCGCAGACGGCTTTGCACTCGCAGCCGCCGGGTGAACGACCTTTGGCCGCCGCCGCCACGCGGACGCGATTTTGCAGATGCCTCTGCCCTCCAAGGCTTTGCCGGCCTCTTTGAGAGGCCAACCCCGTAATACCGCCGCTCCCAACCGCTCGCCGTCGATGACGGCAAATGAAAGCCCTACAATCGATGCAAGCGAATAGCGCAGACCCTTCAATGTTCGATGATCCGGCAACTCTCAAGCGCACTCGGAAGTGTTCCCATTCGAATCGCCAAATAAGAAGATACTTCAAAAGACGACGTCAGCAGCATCATCCATGCGGTGAATTGAATCACCTCGAAACTTGTCGGCTCCCACAAGCGGGAGTAACGTTTGTCATGGGATGACCGGGACGGCCAAAGCATCGACACATGGAGGTCAGCGATGGCGAAAACGGCGAATGAAGCGACGGCATCCCGCCGACCTGTGCAGGACCAGCCCTTCTTCGACACGACCGCCTACGGATCCGGGCCTGACGATTCGACCACGGACGCAACCGAAAACGCCGCGATCACCCACCATATTGCGACGCTGAACGGAACTTCCATCCCCTACACGGCAAGAGCCGGCCATCTCGTCACCGTCGATCCGTCGAGTTCCAAGCCCGCCGCGAAATTCTTCTATGTCGCCTTTACGGCGGACGGTATGGAGCCGACAACGCGTCCAGTAACGTTCTTCTATAATGGCGGGCCGGGCTCGTCGTCGGTCTTCCTGCTGCTCGGCTCCTTTGCGCCCCGGCGCATCAAGACGAAGATGCCGGACTTCACGCCGCCGCCTCCCTACGCAATGGAGGACAATCCCGACAGCCTGCTGGACCGCAGCGATCTCGTCTACATCAATCCTGTCGGCACCGGCTATTCCGCCGCGATCGCGCCGTTCAAGAACCGCGATTTCTGGGGCGTCGATCAGGATGCCGTCTCGATCATGCAGTTCATCAAGCGCTATCTGAGCGCCTTCAATCGCTGGAACTCGCCGCGCTTCCTGTTCGGCGAATCCTATGGGACGGCCCGCACTTGCGTTCTGACCTGGCTGCTGCACGAAGACGGGCTCGACCTCAACGGGATCACGCTCCAGTCCAGCGTGCTTGACTATCCGGCCAATTTCTCCAATGCGGCCGGCCTGATGCCGACCTTCGCGGCCGACGCCTGGTATCACAAGAAGACCGGCATCGAGCCGCCGCCAGCGGACCTGCCTTCCTTCATGGATACGGTAACGGAATTCGCACAGGGACCCTATGCCCGCGCGCTCAAGGCCTTTCCCAAGGCAAAATCCTCGACGGTGAAGACGCTTAGCCGCTATCTCGGGCTGCCCGCCAGCATGCTCGAAGCTTGGCGCCTCAACGTCGAAGCCGCAGACCGCCTCGGCCATTCCGCTTTCCTCATCGAATTGCTGCGCGACAAGGGGCTGGCGCTTGGGGCCTATGACGGGCGCGTCACCGGCATCGACACCGGCATCGCGGCCATCGTTTCGCCCGATGGCGGCATGAACGACCCGACCATGGCGGCGGTCAGTGGCGTCTACACGACGATGTGGAACAGCTACCTCGCCAACGACCTCGAATTCACCGCCACCTCGAACTTCATCGACCTCAACGACCAGGCATTCCAGTTCTGGGATTTCAGCCATACCGATCCGGCGGGCAGGGTGCAGAAACCGGACGGCCAGGGCAACCCGACGCTCTATACGGCCGGCGACCTCGCCGCCACCATGGCCGCCAATCCCGACATGCTGGTGCTTTCCGCCAACGGCTATTTCGATTCCGTGACACCCTTCTTCCAGACCCGGCTGACGCTCGATGCGATGCCGCTTGAGGATGTTCGCGCGCGTACCAACCTGACGATCAGATACTATCCGTCGGGCCACATGATCTATCTCGACGGCGCCTCGCGAACGGCATTGAAGACTGACCTCGCCGCTATGTACGACCGTGCATTCGCCAGGAATGTTGCGCGTCTCCACGCCAGAGCGATGCTGCCCGGCATTGTGCCTAATATCGTCCGGCCCTATTTCAAGCTGCCGCACGCCGGCGAAGGCGCCTTGCGGCCGGCGGCCGCCGGAGCCGTTCCATGGACCGTGCCGGATCTCTGCAAGGCTTATTCCTGGCCGACCGGCCTTGCAGGGGGCGGCGTCATTGCCATTCTCGAATTCAGCGGCGGCTGGATCAAAAAGGATATTGAGGCTTATTTTCGGGCGGCGGGCCTGCCGATGCCGGATATCATGAACGTCCCTGTCGGCACCGGGCACAACGATCCGAACCGGCATTCCGGCGACCCGGCCGGAGATCCCGATCGCGAAGTGGCGCTCGATATCGAAGTCGCCGCTGCCGCCTATTCCATTGCCACGGGCAAAGCGGCGAATGTCCGCGTCTATTGGGCCGACGCTACCGACTGGGGAGCGATGGCAGCGGCCATCACCGCTGCGGCGGCCGACGGCTGCGATGTCTGCTCGATCTCCTGGGGCTCCGACGAGGCAAACTGGAAGGCGGCTGCACAACAGATGGACGTGGATTATCCCGGCAAGCTGAACGCGGCGGCGGAAACTGCCACGAAGGCCGGCATGATCGTCTTTGCCGCTTCGGGTGACAATGATTCCTCCGATGGCGGCTCCGACCCGGCCAATGTCGATCTGCCCTCGTCGAGCCCGTTCGTCGTCGGCTGCGGCGGCACGATGAAACCGCATGACCCGAAGGGACCGGAGACCGTCTGGAACGACAATCCCGGCAATCCGAACGGCGAGGGGACCGGTGGCGGCTTCTCTGAGCTGTTCCGCCCCATGCCGGCATGGCAGGCGGGCGCGCCGCACGGTCCGGGGCGTATGGTTCCCGACGTTTCCGCCAATGCGGACCCCTATACGGGCTACGATGTCTTCGTCCACGGCAAGCGCGAAACGGTCGGTGGCACGAGCGCCGTGGCGCCGCTTTATGCCGGTCTGTTCGCGACCTTCGGGCGCAAGCTCGGACTAGTCACGCCTCGGCTTTGGCTTAACCAGGCCTGCTTCAACGACATCACCCAAGGCGACAACGGTTATTACCGGGCGCGCACCGGCCCCGACCCCTGCACCGGTATCGGGACCCCAATCGCGGACAGGCTGAGCGCGCGTTTCAACGCATCGTGCAAATCCCAGTCAAGAACGGAACCGGCGACGCGCCGCCGAACGTGAAATGCAAAAAAGCGGCAAGAGTCCGCCTGAAACCGCAGTCGATCCGGCAGCCATGGGCAAATCCTTCCTGACAGAGACGCGCTACGCGCGCGGTGCAAGCGTATATGCTCTTCCCCTCAGAAAAAGCCTTCTACTCGGCAAAGACGCCGTGTCCGTCAATGGCGGCGCGGACGCAATACGCAGCCCTGGATGCCTGTATCCTGTCGCCGACATGACAGTAGCATACGATTTCGTGGAGTTGGCCATCGGACAGCTCGAAGAAGCGCTTCGCTTCGATGGGGCCGGCTATCGGTCGGGCGAGGATATCGCCATGCGCCGTCCTCGCGCCGCGCGACTTCGCGCTTGACCTTGCGGGTTTCCTGCTGCTCACCGTGTGGAAGGCCCCGCCATGGGGCGGGATTTTGATGCGGACATGGGTCGTGGATGATCGGGCGGAAGGATCATGTCGTCATCTGCCTCCAAACGAGCGCTGCCGCCCGCACAACCTCGAGCGTTGCACCGACGCCATTCTCCTCGCCTTTCTCGAAGTCCCCCTCGCTCTGCGCCATACTGTTGGTGACATGCGCGAAACATACCACCGATCGTCTGGTCGCCACGCCGAAGGCATAGAGTGCGGCGGCTTCCATCTCGACAGCGAGCGCTCCGTGAGCCCGCGCGGTCTCAATCGCGGTTTCAGTCTCGCGATAGGGCGCGTCCGTCGTCCATGTCGCGCCACGATGAATGACGATATCACCGTGAGTTGCAAGCGAACGTTCCACGCAGGCAAGCAGTGATTGGTTCGGTGCTTCGGAGAAGGCGGAAGGTGGTAGATAGTGATAGCTTGTCCCTTCGTCCCGAAGCGCCCGGTTGATCAGGATGAAGTAGGGCGTCGGGCCGTGGTCGGTGATCCGCCCCGCCGAAGTAACGCTGATAAGCAGCTCGCAGCCGGATGCGAACAACTGCTCCGCGACCAGGACGGCGAACGAAGCTCCGACCGCGCAGCCGACAATTCCAATTAGCCCAATTCCCTCTAGGTCGAACGTCAGGAGCTCTGTGTGATAACACGCCCATCCTTCGTGAAGATGACCCGCATTGGTCTGCTTGAGATGGCGGACAATGTCCCCGTCAGGATCGAGCAAGCATATGTCGGGCACCGGAAGAAGCGGGAGGCCCTTCTGCCGACGAGCCTCCCGCAGCAGCGCTTCTGGTCGGAACACCGATCGTGCCCTGTGATCTTTACCGGAGAGAATCGGGCACCCGATGCTGGCCTTCGTGTCGGCGTCTTCTCGTGGCCCGTCAGATGCCTGCTTTGTCACGCGGCCGCCTCGACCTGGAGACCAGCCGCCTTCCACTCGGGAAAGCCGTCCTCGAGCCTTCGAATCTTATAGCCATTGGCGCGGAGCGTAGCGACCGCCTCGAAGGAGAGAATGCAGTAAGGACCGCGGCAATAGGCGATGATCTCCTGATCTTTCGGAAGCTCTGACAGCCTCCGCTCCAACTCGTTGAGCGGCATGTTGAGCGCACCTGGCAGATGGCCGAGCGCGAACTCGTCGTCCGGACGAACATCGAGCAGGATTACGCTGCTATCCTGGAGTCGGCCAAGCAATTCCTTGCGGGAAATCGGCTCCAGCCGGTCGAGTTGGGCGAAGTGATTCGCAACAATCTCACGGACCTCGGCGCGGCTGCGCTCCGCATAGCACCGCAAGGCCGAGAGCAACTCAAGGATAGGGCCGTCGCCGAGTCGGTAGAGGACCCGATTGCCGGCGCGGCGGGACTGCACGAAGCCGCCGCGGTGCAGATGCCGCAGATGCTGTGAGGCATTGGCGACCGAAAGGCCAGCGAGCTGCGCGAGGCGCTCGACCGGGCGCTCGCCTTGCGAGGCATGTTCGAGTAATTCCAACCGATGCGCGTGGCCAAGCACCCGCGCGAGATCCGCAAATTTCTCGAAAAGTTGGCTTTTCGGGCTTGTCATTGACAGAAGCGTAACATCAGATGACTATTCAAGCAATTAGTTGAATAGTTGATGATCCGCCAAGCGCGCCGAAGAGATCCATCGATGATTGATCACTCCGCATCTGGAGATGCTTCTCCTCGCCAGCGCCAAGGCACTGCTCCAGATAGCGCCCGCCCGTCCGTCACGGGCTGCGGATTTGCCGGAGATAAGAAGGACCGTAGGTTCCTGCTCTCGATTCACGAGGACTGTGTCCTTGACTTTAAGACACTCTTTGCCCGCTTTGGCTTGAATGGAGACCTGAGCTTCGCCCCGGGCGAGCCGATGAAGGAATGCTCGGCGTCTTCCTGGGCGCACTGCCGTCGCCCGACCCCGGATACGCCTGCGGCGGAGGGCTGGGCGATCCCATGAGCACGCGGTTTCCAGCAACGACCATGCCCGACCGCGACTGGTGGGCAGCGCTTTGGCCCGATCCAGAAAGCGTTCTGCGGCAACTCGGCATTCATCCCGACATGACAGTCCTCGACCTCTGCTGCGGCGACGGCTACTTCACCGCGCCGTTGGCGAAACGAGTCGGCGGCAAAGTCTACGCGCTCGATCTCGACCCGGAGATGCTCAAGCAGGCCAAAGCCGAAGTCGCCCGACAAGGCGCGTCGACACGCCAATGGATTTGCGCCGACGCGCGGGAGATTTCGGAGCTTCTTCCGGAACCTGTTGATTATGCGCTGATGGCCAACACCTTCCACGGCGTGCCCGACCAAACCGGACTGGCGCGCGCGGTTCGAACCGCGCTCCGGCCGCAGGGCCTTTTCGGCGTCGTGAACTGGCTTCCGCTGCCACGAGAGGAAACAACCGTGCTTGGCCAGCCACGCGGGCCGCGGACAGAGATGCGCATGTCGTCCGACGCGGTCAGGGCTGTCATCGAGCCGTCAGGATACCGAATGATCCGGATGATCAGCCTTCCTCCCTATCACTATGGGGCTGTGTTTGAGGCTGCGCCCTGAACACCGCACCTACAACATCTTGCCACCCTTCTAATCGTTCCTTCAGGTCCAGATCGGGTGACGGCCAACCGGAGGGAAAGAGGGGTCCGTCACGATTCTCCTTTGTGACCTCTGCGGCGCGCTGGACGCGCCCACGGACGCAGTGCGGCCGCGGTCGGTACAGGTGCTCGCTTTTGGAAGCTGAATTTTTTCCTTGCGCCCAGGTACATGGGTGGCCCTGACCGGCCAATTCGGCTTTACACATTAGCCCCGGTCATCTACAGCAATCGTAATATCCGAGGATGACGATATATGGATAATAAATCTGCACTCAGCGCGTTTGCCGCGCTCGGACAAGAGACCCGTCTGGACGTCTTCCGGCTGCTCGTCCGTGCCGGGCCTGAAGGTGTTCCCGCCGGCGAGATCGCCACGCGCCTGGGCGTTGTCCAGAACACTACGTCGGCGCACCTGAAGGTACTTGCCCATGCCGGCCTCATCCGGCCGGAGCGCGACGGCAGGATCGTGCGCTATGTCGCCGACATGACCGGGTTCCGGGACCTCTTGGCCTTCCTGATGGAGGATTGCTGCAACGGCAAGCCTGAACTCTGCCGCCCTGTGATCAACGCCGTGACCTGCGATTGCTAGATGAGGCCTCATGACCGACCGAACCTATAACGTCCTGTTCCTCTGCACAGGGAATTCCGCGCGCTCGATCCTTGCCGAAGCCATCCTCGGCCGCGTCGGCGAAGGTCGCTTCAGTGCGTTCTCCGCAGGATCCCACCCGAAGGGAGAAGTGCACCCCTTCGCTCTTCAGATCCTGAAAAGCTTCAACTATGATATCTCCTTCACCCGCTCGAAAAGCTGGGACGAGTTCGCTGTTCCGGACGCGCCCGAAATGGATTTCGTTTTCACCGTCTGCGACAACGCGGCCAACGAATCCTGTCCGGTCTGGCCGGGACAGCCGATGACGGCGCACTGGGGCGTTCCCGACCCGGCAGCTGCCGGAGGTACCGACGCGGAAAGGCATCTGGCCTTCGCCGAAGCCTATCGCATGCTCAACAACCGCATCTCGGTCTTCACCGCGCTGCCGATGAAGGCGGTCGACAAGCTCTCCCTGCAGAAGCGTCTGGATGATATCGGCCGCGAACTGCCGAAGGCTGGTTAGGCCGGGATGGAGACGACGATGACGGACCGGGCTTTGATCACAAGCGATGCCGCCCCGGCGATCGGCTTCTTCGAGAAGTATCTGACGGGATGGGTGGCGCTCTGCATCGTCGCGGGTATCGCCCTCGGCCATCTGGTGCCGGGCCTGTTCCACGCGATCGGTGCGGCGGAGGTCGCCAAGGTCAACATTCCCGTCGCCGTGCTGATCTGGCTGATGGTCATCCCGATGCTGCTCAAGATCGACTTCGCGGCGCTGCGCGAGGTCGGCCAGCACTGGCGCGGCATCGGCGTGACGCTGTTCGTGAACTGGGCCGTCAAGCCTTTCTCGATGGCGGTGCTCGGGTGGCTGTTCATTGGCTGGCTGTTCCGGCCGTACCTGCCTGCGGATCAGATCAACTCCTACATCGCGGGGCTAATCATCCTGGCGGCGGCGCCTTGCACCGCAATGGTGTTCGTGTGGTCGAACCTGACCAGGGGCGAACCTCATTTCACCCTCTCGCAGGTCGCCCTCAACGACGCCGTCATGGTGGTCGCCTTCGCGCCGATCGTCGGCCTGCTGCTTGGCCTGTCCGCCATCACCGTGCCTTGGGACACGCTCGTCCTGTCCGTCGTCCTCTACATCGTCATCCCTGTCGTCGTCGCGCAGGTGGCGCGCCAGAGCCTGCTGGCACGAGGCGGCGACGCCGCGCTCGCTGGCCTCCTGCGCGCCTTGCAGCCGTTATCACTCATCGCTCTGCTGGCGACGCTGGTCCTGCTGTTCGGCTTCCAGGGCGAGCAGATCATCGCGCAGCCGCTGGTCATCGCCTTGCTGGCCGTGCCGATCCTGATCCAGGTCTACTTCAATTCCGGCCTTGCATACATGCTCAACCGCATCTCAGGCGAGCGGCATTGCGTGGCGGGCCCGTCGGCGCTGATCGGCGCGTCGAACTTCTTCGAGCTCGCGGTCGCCGCCGCCATCAGCCTGTTCGGCTTCGCCTCCGGTGCCGCGCTCGCGACCGTCGTCGGGGTCCTTGTCGAGGTCCCGGTGATGCTGTCGGTCGTCTGGATCGTGAACCGCAGCAAGGGCTGGTACGAGCGCGGGGCGGGCGTTCCCAAGACAGGAATCGCCGGGGAACCCGCCGAATGACCGTGACCATCTACCACAATCCCGACTGCGGAACGTCCCGCAACACGCTCGCCATGATCCGCCAGTCAGGCGAGGAGCCGGAGGTGATCGAGTATCTGAAGGATCCGCCGTCGCGCGAAAGGCTGATGGAACTGATCGCGGCGATGGGCATAACGCCCCGCGATCTGTTGCGGGAGAAAGGCACGCCCTATGGCGAACTCGGCCTCGCCGATCCCAGATGGACCGACGATGAACTGATTGGCTTCATGCTCGGCCATCCGATCCTGATCAACCGCCCGATCGTCGCCACCCCGCTCGGCGTCGTTCTGGCAAGGCCATCGGAAGCGGTGCTCGATGTCCTGCCCAACCCTGACATCGGTCCCTTCACCAAGGAGGACGGCGAGGTCGTCATCGACGCCGACGGCAGGCGCGTGCGCTGACGTTATTTCGATTATTATCGAATAAGCCTTGACCGGATGCGGCCAGGCGGCCTATATTTCTAGATAATTCGAAATATGCCGTCATGGGAGATCGCGGCATCAACTGGAGTTTCCGATGACCGATGCCGCAAGCCCGCTCGACACCTTCCCGAGTCTCGACGAGGACCAGTTCCATCCAATCGATCCGGCTGCGCTCTTCAACGCGCCCCTCGCATCCCACCCGCCGCGGATCCTGATGCTCTACGGCTCGTTGCGCGAGCGGTCCTACTCCAGGCTCGCAACGGAAGAGGCCGCGCGAATCCTGCGGAAGCTGGGCGCGGAGGTGCGCATATTCAATCCGGCCGGACTGCCGCTTCCGGACTCGACCCCAGCCGACCACCCGAAGGTCAAGGAGCTTCGCGAGCTCTCGCTGTGGTCCGAGGGGCAGGTCTGGTGCTCGCCTGAGCGCCACGGTTCCATGACGGGCATCATGAAGGCTCAGATCGACTGGCTGCCGCTTTCGCTTGGCGGGGTTCGCCCGACCCAGGGGAGGGGGCTGGCGGTCATGCAGGTCTGCGGCGGCTCGCAGTCTTTCAACGCGGTCAACCAGCTGCGCGTGCTCGGCCGCTGGATGCGGATGTTCACCATTCCCAACCAGTCTTCGGTGGCCAAGGCCTTCAACGAATTTGACGAGGCAGGCCGCATGAAGCGGTCGTCCTACTACGATCGCATCGTCGACGTCATGGAGGAGCTGGTGAAGTTCACGCTCCTCCTGCGTGACAGGGCCGACTACCTGACGGACCGCTACTCCGAGCGCGTCGAAACCGCGGAGGAGGTCTCCAGGCGGGTGAACCAGCGGTCGATTTAAGGCGGGCATTCGCCGCGGACAGTATTGCAAGCGCAGATCGACGGACGGATTATGCTCCCGGTCGTGGCGATGATCTACGAATCTCGTTGCGGGGAAACCACGTGGCAATTGGATCATCCGAAGACGTTAACGCCGGGCATTCGCATGAAGCCCCGTGATGTTGCCTTGGCGGCCGTGCCGCCCGCGCTGTGGGCGATAGCCTACACGGTCGCGAAACCGACGATGCAGAGCTTCCCGCCTTTGTTCCTGATGAGCATCGTCTATGGGATTACGGCGATCGCATTGTACCGCCCGAATCCGAAACGGCAGACCCCGTTTTGGGTCATTCTCGTTGGTTCGGCACTGGGGGGAAGCGTGCAAAGCGGTCTTATATTCAGCGGCATCGCGCTCGTTCCTGCAAGCACGGCAGTCATGACGGTTCAGTCCCAGGTCCCCTTCGCGGTATTGGCCGCTTGGGCGATCGGCTTTGAACAGATAAATCGTGGCCGGCTCGCGGGCATTGCCCTCTCGCTCGGAGGTGTCGCTCTTGTCGTTGGTTTGCCGAATTCCGTTAGCGAGATTCGCGGCCTGCTGATGATCGTTGCAGGAACACTCTGTTGGGGCGTCGCGCAGGCGATCGTACGAGCCAAATCGAAGGAGGCGGGCGGATATCTCATGGGGGCGATGTCGGCGCTCGCGGCGCCCCAGATGCTGGCGATGTCGTTGCTGTTCGAAACAGGGCAGCGTCAGGCCTTGGTCAATGCAGGACTCGCGAACTGGGGAGCGCTCCTCGTGCTGGCGGTGGGCGGTTTCGTCATCGCGTACACGGTGTGGTACGGGCTGCTTCGTACCTATCGCGTCGATCAAGTGGCTCCCTTCATTCTTTTAATGCCCATCATCGGTGTGCTCCTGGCGTTTCTGTTTCTGAATGAACGGCCATCGGCACTGGTGCTCTGCGGCGGCGTGATCATCCTGGCCGGACTTGGGTTGGTTGTCCGCGCGCCAAGGGAAACAGTTTTCCAAACAGCATAAGGGTTGGCGCCAATTACCGCATAATTCGATGGTTTTCGAAATTGACTTGACGACGGGTATGGTGACGACTAGCTTACTTCCATGAAACTCGAAAAAGCAGCATCCCAACTCGAAGCGCTCGGCAACCCAACGCGCCTGAAACTCTACCGTGCCCTTGTGCGCGTCGGCGACGACGGTCTCCCGGTCGGCAGCTTACAGGAGAAGCTGGCAATCCCGGCTTCGACGCTTTCCCATCATCTGAAGCGGCTGGTCGACACGGGTCTGGTCATGCAGGAGCGACGGGCGACCACCCTGATCTGCCGCGCAAACTATCCTGGCATGGATGCCCTTATCGGCTATCTCGCCGACGAATGCTGCGCGGACGGAACCTGTCCTCCGGTCAAGAGAGAAGAGGAAGCGGTCGGGTGACCCGCCCTCTTTTTGCCCGTTAATTCGAAATTGCTAGAAGGATCGAAAACATGAACATGATGGCCCGCTCCGACCTCCCTGTCGCAATTATCGGCGCTGGCCCTGTCGGCCTCGCCGCCGCCGCGCATCTCGTCCAGCGCGGCCTGCGTCCGATCGTCCTGGAACGGGGTGATAGCGTTGGCGCGACGCTCCTCGAATGGGGCCACGTCCGTGTCTTCTCGCCCTGGACCTACAACATCGACGATGCAGCACGGGCGCTGCTGGAACGTTTCGGCTGGACGGCCCCCGATGGCAAAGGCCTGCCGACAGGCGGCGAGATCGTGCGGGATTATCTCGCACCCTTGGCGGCGCTGCCGGAAATCTCCCAAAACCTGAAGCTCGGCACGACCGTCACGGCCGTGACGCGGCAGGGGCATAACAAGGTCTCCAACGAGGGCAGGGAAAGTTCTCCCTTCGTCGTCCGCTACGAGGATAAAGAAGGCGAACACCGAATCCTTGCCCGCGCGGTGATCGATGCATCAGGCACATGGAGGAGACCGAACCCGATCGGCGTCGACGGCCTGCCCGTTCCCGGCGAGCGCGAAGCCGCGTCCCGGATCGCCTATGGCATTCCCGACGTGATCGGGGGTAGCAGGGGCGACTATGCCGGGAAGCGGACATTGGTGATCGGCGGCGGCCATTCGGCAATCAACGTCGCGCTCGCCCTCATGGAGCTTCAGGAAGGCAATCCGGGAACGGAAATCTTCTGGGCGTTGCGTCATCGCAGCGTCGAAAAGCTTCTCGGCGGCGGGCTGAACGACCAACTGCCCGAGCGTGGCGCGCTGGGGTTGGCCGCCAAGCGGGCGATGGAGGACGGCAGGCTGAACATGCTCACTTCCTTCGCCGTGGACCGCATCGCGCAAGACGGCGATGGCCTCCTGGTCGAGGCAACGGTTGCCGGGGGCCCCTTCAGCCTCTCTGTCGAGCGGATCGTCGTCACCACCGGGTTCCGGCCCGACCTGTCGTTCCTCGGCGAATTGCGTATCGCGCTCGACCCAGTGGTGGAAGCACCGCCGGCGCTTGCTCCGCTGATCGACCCGAACTTCCATTCCTGTGGCACGGTTCCCCCGCACGGCATCGAAGAGCTTGCCCATCCGGAACCCGGCTTTGCCATCGTCGGCTCCAAGTCCTATGGCCGCGCGCCGACGTTCCTGATGGCGACGGGTTACGAGCAGGTTCGTTCCGTCGTCGCCGAGATCGCGGGTGATTGCCGTGCCGCGCGCGAGGTGCATCTGGTCCTTCCAGAAACAGGCGTGTGCAGCGCCGACGTGAGCGCCGAAACGGAGGCGGGATGCTGCGGCGGGCCCGCCCCGGTCGAGGTGGATGCCTGCTGTGCCAAGGATGCGGAGGCCAAGGCACATGGCGAAAGCGGCTGCGGCTGCGCTACAACGCCTGCTCCGGCTGAACCGGCATCCGTGGCCTAGACCAATGGCGGAGCGCGCCGCGTGACCAGCACTGCGAGCCATGGACAGGCGAAAGAACACGGCTCCGGGGCCGGCGCGCTGATCACCGCCCTGGGCATCGCCCAGATATGCTCGTGGGGAACTCTCTACTACAGCTTCGCTCTCATGGCCGAGGCGATGCGGACGGACCTCGGCTGGCCGAAAACGGAAATCTACGGTGCCGCCACCCTTGGCCTGACGCTGGCGGGCCTCGCCTCCTATCCCGTCGGCGCGGCCATCGACCGGGGCAAGGGCCGTTACGTGATGAGCCTGGCATCGGTGGGAGCCGGGCTCATGCTGATCGCCTGGTCTCAGGTCTCTAATATCTTTGTCTTCTACGCTATCTTTGCGGCCATGGGATGCCTTCAGGCGGCGACCTTCTATGAGCCGGCCTTCGCCGTAATCGCGCGGAGGGTCGGATCGGGCAACGCGCGGCGCGGCATCACGGCGCTGACGTTGTGGGGCGGGTTCGCCAGCACCGTCTTCATTCCGCTGATCCAGTTCCTGATCGATCATGTGGGATGGCGCGACGCGCTGATGGTGCTGGGCGCGATCAACATCATCGTGTGCGGCGGGCTGTACTTCCTTGCAATCGACCCCGCCAAGGACCGACCGCATCCCACGCGGGAGGCGAACGAGCCCATGCCCCTGGCGGGCCGCAAGGCTGTGGCGTGGGCGATGCGCCGCCCCGTGTTCTGGGCGTTGATGGTGGCGCTCGTCGGCTACGAGGCCGCCTTCGCCGCGCTAACTTTCCATCTCTATCCGTTCCTGCTGGAGCGCGGGCTGGATTCCACGGGTGTCGTCACAATCCTCGCGGTGATTGGCCCGGCCCAAGTCGCCGGGCGGCTGCTGATCATGTTCTTCGCTCCGAATGCTCCCGTCCGGAAAGTCGGCTCGATCATCGTGATCGTGTTCCCGCTGGCGGTCATCGGCTTCGCCTGGGCCCCGCCAAGCGTGTTTGTGACCGCAGCCGTCGCGACCTTCTATGGCGGGGCGAACGGGATGATCACCATCGTACGGGGCCTGATGGTTCCCGAGATGATCAGCCGCGACGCCTACGGGGCGATCAACGGCGCGCTGGTCGCCCCGATGAACATAACCCTCGCTATCGCTCCGTTGGCCGCCGCATGGATATGGTCGAAGACGGGAAGTTACGATGCCGTTCTGGTCGCGATCGGTGTTGGAGCGGCCGTGCTTTGTGTTGGCTTCTGGACGGCAGCCCTGATGGCGAAACGCCAGCACCCCGATCCTTACACCGTCGCCCACTGAAGCCAGTTGGGACGGCAAGCAGATGTTGCTGACCCTCTGATCGGGTGACAGTTCGAGCGTTTGTTCCGAAGAACGATCTGTGAATGCGTGCTTCCCTCGATTGTCCTATCATTGCGGGCATGAAAGAAGGCACAACAATTGTTCTGGGCATCCCTATCCCGTCCACAGAGCCGATCTTTCTCATTATCGTCGGATTTCACGTTCTATTCGGGCTCGGAGCGGTGATCGCCGGCACGATCACCATGATGAGCAGAAAGGGGCGTGGGCGACACTCGAGTTTTGGCACGATCTATTTTTGGTGTCTCTTCGGCGTCTTCGTCACCATGGACGCGCTGTCATATATGCGATGGATAGAGAACCGACACCTGTTCATTCTGGGCGCACTTTCATTCGCGTCCGCCTTGTTGGGACGCACCGCAGCCCGACGGCGCTGGAGCCAATGGCCGAGGGTCCATCTCACAGGCATGGGAGCCTCTTTTATTTTCATGATCACGGCGTTCTACGTGGATAATGGCAAGAACCTGCCCCTGTGGCGGGAGCTTCCGCAAATCGCGTACTGGCTTTTGCCGGGTGTGATCGGAGTTCCGTTGATCCTCCATGCCCTCTATAGGCACCCTGTGGTTTTGGCGCTCGGCTCTCGACAGGGCGAGATTGACGGACCCGGAAGTTCAACTTGAAAGGCGCCGAAGTTGCCTGGAATACAAGACGCTTGTTGAGACGGCTTCGGCGAATTCCCCTTTCAGTTTTTGTGACAATGCGCGACCGGAATCAATCCGTCGCGGCCATCCTGGTTGGAATCGGCGACGGCGCCAACTGAACTCTTTTGCAAGGTGGGCTGATGATGAGGCAGAAATCCGCTCTGCTTGGCGACGTTGAGACGGCGGCTGGTCGCCTCAGCGTCGCAGGTATTTGACGAGCGCCGCGATCGCCAGCACGAGGACGATGACGATTAAAATCCATACGAGGACCATGCCCCCCATCATCCACATGCCGTCCATACCTTGCATCATCGTCGATCTCCTTTGTGGTCGGTGAAGGGGTCCGCATTGCCAGCCATCAATGCCTACGAGCTACCTCATGATACGCTTCCATCAAGGCACACCGGCACATGGCATGCTCCTGAGCACTCGGCTCCCGCTCCATGGCCTCGAGTGCTTGCAAAAAATACTCGGCGACATCCACCCTGCCTTGCCGATATGCCAGTTTGAACAGGGCGAGGGTCTGCTTTTCCAGTCTGTCGGCTTGATGTGTCATCGGCCGCTCCTCCAGCATCGATGGGAACCGTTACCCCTTCCCGTAGCTGGAAGGTCAATCTCTGCTCGCCATTGGCCGCCGTGTCCCGCGTCTGCGGCAATCCTGTCAGGTCGGCTCACGGACGCGCGCGGCCCTGATAAAGGTAGCCCATCGCCCGGGGCGTCTTCGGCGCGTAGCTGTTCTCTAGCGCCGTAATGGCGAAACCGGCCTTCTCGATGAGGCTGCTGATCGGCCGGTTGAGATGACAGCCGCCGGCAATCGGCTTCCAGAAGGGGTTTAGCCGGTTCTGCCACCTGCGCACGCTTTCTTCAGGCGCAAGACCATGCTCGACGAACAGCAGCTGCCCGCCGGGCTTGAGCACCCGGCGCATCTCCTGGAGTGCCGGGACCGCGTGTGGAATGGTGCAGAGCGTCCACGTCGTCACCACAGTATCGATGCTGGCTTGGTCGAGCGGGATCGCCTCGGCCGAGCCTTCGATGAACGTTATCGGCGAGCGCGATTTGCTCGCCGGGTCACGCGCGATCTCGATAAGCCGCGATGACGGCTCAAGGCCGAAGATCTCGCTCACTTGCGGGCCGTAAAAGGGCAGGTTGAGCCCCGAACCGATGCCGATCTCCAGCACGCGGCCTTCAGCCGCGGCGGCAGTGCGCTCGCGGTAGGGCAGAAGTTCCGCCTTGCGCATGGCCAGGTTAATCAGGTGCGGCAGGATGTGGTCCTGGTAGAGGCCCATGCTGTCTCTCCTTCAGGTTATCGAACTGGACGCGTGCGGAGCTTGCGTTCGGCCGAAGTCCTGCGAGTGCAGCTGCCGGTCGCTGCCCAAGTATCTCACCAGTGCTGCAATCCCGAGACCCAAGAGGACTAGCATGGCGAGCCAGAATAGGCTGCCTGCCCAGATCATCCAGCCCATGCCGTTCGCATTCATGTAGGATAAGCAGTCGAACATCGAAGTGTTCCTTTCGCTACTTCTGCTTCCAGCCGATCACCGCCCGCTCGTCCGAGTTGGGCAGATCGTGCCATTCCAGCTGCTCGAAGCCGGTTGTTCGCAACATCGCCGTGAGCTCGCCTGTGGTGGGCACCTGCCCCGATGGAGTCGTGGCCAGCACATTGAAGTTCATCATGGCGGCAAAGGGCGGCGATACACGGTCGTCGTTGAGTGCGACCTGCAGCGCGAGATCTTCGCCGTCGAGCAGACCTGCTCGGTGGGCCAGCAATGCCATTTGTACGCTTCGGCCCAAGGGCGTCGCCAATACCCGCCGCGGCCACGTTGGAGCTGACGATGGTTAGCGGCAACCTCGGTTTAGAGCTGCAATCATCAAGGTTGCTCATCCGCGGGTCTCCGGGGCGCGCGAGCATAGCAGACTTGCATGCAAAGTGACCGTCAGCCTTGGTCCTCCGCTCCACCACAGCCGTCGGACAGGTTCCAGACCTCGACCAGTTGCTCACCCGTGAAGTGGTGCTCGCGGATCAAAAACTTGCCGAGGCCGCCATACATGTTCCAGCGCCAGCACTTGCAGCAGCACGGTCCCTTCTCGTCGGAATTCGCCATCGCATAGTCATAGGCCTTTTGTTCGGCGGGGCCGAGTTGAAGCTTGTAATAAGGCATCAATTTCTGTGCGGTGCCTGCCGGAATGTTATAGGGATCGTCAGGGATAAGGGCGATGTTCCCATATTTTTTTTAGGCCGTTGACCTGCTTGATGTAGCGCTCGAGCACCATGGGGCTACAGCAGGAGCCTTGAAGAAGCGCCGTTTCCGGCATGGTGGCGATTGAACCCAGGAATTGGCGCGAGCAATTGCTGTTGCCGTGCTGGCTCAGATATTCGAACCGGCTCTTCAGGTCCGACATTGGCGCGGCATTCGTTGATCCGAAACTGAACCGCGAACCTAGTCCCAAGGCGGCCAGGAGGCAGGAAGCAAACCCCCTGCGCGTGAAGGTGCGGATCATGATCAGTTCCTTTCCCGGCCTTCAACCGATCTGGGCAAAGATTGGAAATTCTTGGAGCAGCCAGAACGAGAAGGCCGTCATCCGGCCCGTGATCATTGCCACTCCCATGACCACCATGATCCCGCCCGAGGCAACCTGAAGTACCCGGCCGGCGGGTCGCATTACCTTTATCCACTTCGCGAGCCCATCGGTGAACAGAGCGGCGAGCAGGAACGGAACGCCAAGGCCGAGGGAATAGATCGCAAGGAGCGCAATTCCTTCCCCCACCGTGGCCGATGCGGCGCCCACCGTCAGAATGGTCCCCAGGACCGGGCCGATGCAGGGCGTCCAGCCGAATGCGAAGGCAAGCCCAAGCACATAGGCCGAGAACGGCCGCCCGCCCGGAAGCTCCGATTGAAACCGCGCCTCGCGCATCATCCATGACGGCCGCACCGCACCGATCAGAACGAGCCCGAACAGGATGACAGCGATGCCGCCGATAATGTTGAGCTCGTAGCGATACCGTATGAGCAACTGGCCGAGCGCGGTGGCGCTCGCCCCGAAGATGATGAACACGGTCGAAAAGCCGAGCACGAAGCAGGCGCTTAGGCCGATCGCAGGGAGCCGCACCACCGCCGCGCTTTCCCCGCCAGCCGCCGCCCGGCCGGCGACATAGGAGACGTATCCGGGGACAAGAGGAAGCACACAGGGCGACAGGAACGAGAGCACGCCTGCTGCGAACGCGGAGAACACGCCGATGTTCGATATCTCAGGCATCGTCAGTTCCGCGTCGGCGCTGATTGCGGTTGCGGATTTCGTGCTTCCGCGATCAGGGTCTTCAAGGTTGCGAGATCCGTCGCGCCGCGAAGAATCTGGTTCCCGATCACAAAGCCCGGCGTGCCGTTTATGCGTAGCGCCTGGGCGAGAGCGAGGTTGCTGTCGAGAGCCGCCTGGATCGCGGGGTCCGCCGTATCCTTTTTCAAGCGCTCGACATCGAGGCCGACCCGTGCGGCGGTTTTCAGGACCACCGCCTCATCCACCCGGCTCTTGGATTCAAAGAGAGCCTTATGGAAGGGATCGTACATGCCTTGGCGATTCGCGGCGAGCGCGGCCTTGGCAGCGAAGACAGAACCGGGGCCGAGGATGGGGAACTCCTTGTAGATGATCTTGAGCTTCGGGTCTTCCGCTACGGCCTGGTCCATCAGCGGCGCCATCTGTCGGCAATACGGGCAGTTGTAATCGAAGAACTCGACCAGCGTGGCGTCGCCCGCCGGATTGCCGCCGATTGGACTGGCCGGGTCCTGGAATATCTCGTCCGCTCTCGCCTTCAACGTCGTCTTGGCTTCATTCTCCTCCTCGGCCTGTTGGCGCGCCTGTAGGCCGTGCATGGCCTCCACGATCACCTCGGGATGAGCCAGAAGATACGTTCGTACCCGCTTGCCGAAGTCGTCTTCGCTTGATTGGCTTGCAATCATCGGACCCTGGAGTGCAGAACGGAAGCCAGGATCGAGCGCCCACCATGCGATTCCCGCGGCGACAAGCGCGGCAATGAAAATCCCCCAGCCCAGGAGATTTAGCGAGCGCTTCCTGCCCCGCCTTGCCGGCGGTTCGGGAAGAGACGAATTCTCGGCTTCCTGGTTCACGGAACTACTCCTTTCGCCTTATCACACCAGTTTCATCGCAGCGTGGCCCCGTTGGGGGCGGCCGAGCCGATGGACTTTGGCTGCTGCAAGTCAGCGCGTAGGCGCTCAGCCATGTCGGTTGAATCGGCTGTACTGAGAAACGAGCTTTCATAAGAGCCGTCGGGGCGCATCAAATAGACCGTCGCCGTATGGTCCATGTAGTAGTCATCCCCGATGACCCGCTTGGCGTAGTAGACATTGTAGCCCTTTGCGGCGACGGCGATCTGATCCGGCGTGCCGGTAAGCCCTACGATGCGTGGGTCGAATGCAGCGGTGTAGTCGGCCAGAACTTGTGGCGTATCCCGCTGGGGATCGACGGTGATGAACAAGGGCTTGATCTGTTCGGCGAGCGGACCGAGCTGCGCGAGCGCTCCAGAAATGTCGCTCAACGTCGTCGGGCAGACGTCGGGGCAGTACGTATAGCCGAAGAAGACCAGCAGCCACTTGCCGCGGAAATCACGATCCGTCACCTGCCGACCTGTCGTGGCATCGGTCAACTGGAACGGACCGCCGATCGTCGGCGCCGGACGCTGATGAAGCCAGAAGATCGATCCGATGGCCGCAACCAACAGTATCACTGCCACCACGGGACCCCAGACGAAGGTCATCGGTGGTGGCACGCCGTCAGGAGCTGCCGCTGGCTTGTTCTGTTCCGCCACGTCGATCACATCCCGCTCATGTCTTCCATCGCCCCGACCTTTCCAATCTTGACGGGGATCTCAACCCGGCCTGCCCGTTGGAAGTCGAGCGTGAGCGGGAAGGTCTCTCCTTCCCGAAGCTGCTTGTTGAGCCGCATCATCAAATGAATGCTGTCCGGCTTGAGGATTACTTTCGCGCCGGGTCGCAGTTCAATCGCCTGGAGCTGGCGCATCTTTGATACGCCGCCTTCCATTTTTGTCTCGTGAAACTGGATGTTCTCGGCAACCGGGCTCGACGCGGCCGTCAGCCGGTCGTCCCGCGATCCGTTGTTGACAAGGGTCAGATAGGCGACGCCACTGACTGCTCCGTTCGGGCTGGCTCTTGCCCAGGCATGTTCGACGACAATGCTCCCCGCCGTTACCTCTGCAGCGGCCGAAGCCCAGGTGCCAATAAGAACAAACATCGCGGCAATCAGAAATTTCATTAGGCTGTTTCCTTCAAATCCCGTGCGTCATGTTGTGTGATCCTTCATCGATTTCCGCAGCCAGTCCGCAATCTGGGCGGGGGGCGTGGTGCTCTGAACCACATCGACAAACGTTCCATTGGGATTCATGAGGTATAGATACGAGCTGTGATCGACGAGGTAGTTGCCGTCTACCTCGGGCTTCTGAGGCTCGACATACACGCGATATGTTTTCGCGATCGCTCTAATCTGTGCCTCGCTCCCGGTTAGCCCAACTATCCGGGGATCGAACGACTGAAGATACGAATGGAGCGTTGCCACCGTGTCGCGTTTTGGATCGATGGTGATGAAAAGCGGTTGGATTACGTTTGCCTCTGTGCCCAGCGCCTGAAGGGCGATACCCATATTCGAAAGCGCCGTCGGACAAGCGTCGGGGCAGAAGGTATAGCCGAAATAGATGAGCATCCATTTGCCGCGATAGGTCTGATTGCTGACCTGCTTGCCGTCTGTGTTGACAAGCTGGAATGGCCCGCCAATTGCCGCGGTGCCTGAGGAGGTCACCTCCGGCCCGATCGCATCTGGCGTTCGGTTCGCCACGAACGCATAAAGCGCGGCGTCGAGGGCCAGCAGACCGACCCCGAAAATAAGAAAGAACCGGATGATGCGCGTCACCGGGCGGCTCCATCGATCGAGCTCGACCCAACACCCTGAGTTACGGATGCCGTGATCGTAGCAAGCCCTGCGCTGTCATGATCTGAGTGATCACCTGGAGGAAGCGTTCCGAGGACGCTGACGACGGCCAGAACTGCAATGCCGAGAACTTGCTCCGCCACGACATTTCGAGAAAGTTGGAAGAGCGACACCTCCGCGGATGGGTTAGGTTTTGCGTGGGCGAATTTTGGGAGCAGATCGAGCCGGTTGATGAGCGCAATCGCCACCATCAGCATGACCAGTGCGATCTTCGTCAAAAGTATCCGGCCATAGGTCGTGCCGCCAAGGTCGCTCACACGCTCGAGAAGGGACCAGCTGATAAAGGTGCCCGTCAGAAGGATCAGACTCACGGCGACAACGCCTGCTTGTGAGTACCGTGGCAAGACAAAACGGGCGGCCGCGCGCCACACGCCAGAATGGTCTCGGTGCGCCTTCCAAAGGACGTAGCCGAGCGGCGCGAGCCCACCCAGCCAAATGGAGGCAGCCAACAGATGTATCATCTGCGCCGCCACGTCGATGCTGCGGTCCGTCCCGCTCATCGAATGGCCTACCAACGCAAGGCTTGCGACGAGAAGCATTGAGAGCACGGCAATGACAATCATCGCGGCGATATTCGCCGCGCGATAAAGGGCGAACACTGCCCCCAGAACCAGGCCGGCCAACGTCAAATGAACGATCCAGACGCGGCCGAACCAAGTCTGTAGCAGCACGACCGAGAGCGTCGAGCCGCTCACGGCGTCGGCCCAACCCTCTCCCATCAACGCTCCCTGGACGGATAACCATGTCAGGGAGGAAAGGAGTGAAAGCAGCGCGGCAATCAGCAAGGTACGCTTGAGCCAACAGTTGAAAGTCTGTTCAGACTTGTCGATATCAGAAAAAGCACCGCGGGAATAAAGTGGAAACAGAGATGCTCCCAGTAGCAGCATTGCCGCAGCGAACTGTACGAGGCGTGAAGCGACAAGAGCGGTGGCCATCGTTTCCATGATCACTGCGCGACGGTGAAGCTGAAGTCGCCACGGCTCTTGTGCGCATCAACTGAGACGACACGCCACACGACCTTGTAAGTTCCCGGCGTCAAAGGCTTCACCTTGACCGTCAAAACCTTCGAGTCAGCTGGATCGGTAACGGCCTTATCCTGATCGACCCGGTTGCCTTGACGGTCCAACACCTCGATCACGCTGAATGCTGGTTCGACTGCCTCGCTGAACGCGATTCGTATTTGGGCCGGCGCCGATTGTACAACCGAGCCGGCGGCTGGCACCGCGTGATCGAGGTGAGCGTGAGCAAGAGCCGCGGTAGCGCTCGCCACAATCAGAGCCGCAGCATACGTCAATTGCCTGAAACTCTGTACCAGGCGCGGCTTAATTTTGGAAAGCGGCATCTCTATTCTCTCTCATCTCCTGGGTATCGCACTTCTTCGGTTGTTGGCTCCGAGCGCGCCGGCTCGACTCCAAATTGTCGTTGTCCGATTGTGAGGTCTGGAGCGGGAGGAGGGCCGAAAACGTCTGTCATGGCGACGCTTCCTTCTTCATTCTGGCATTCAAGCCAAGATGATCTTGCAGGACCGCGACCATCTCGGGGCTGTCCCATTCCGCCGGTCCGATCTTCCGCCCGATCTCCTGGCCGTCCGCGTTGATCAGCAATGTGCCGGGGATACCGACGAGTCCAAGCTGATACTGAGCGGCGGCGGATTGATCGACATAGGCACCGAGCGATTTCAGGCCCAGTTCCGCATAGAATTTCTTCACGGCTGGAATACCCTTCCGGTCGATCGAGACTGCCAAGACGCGGAACTTTGCCGGATCGAACTTCGCCTGCAGCCTATCGAGCGACGGCATCTCTTTCCGACAGGGCACACACCAAGTCGCCCAGATGTTCAAAAGAATTGGCTGGCCGTGAAAATCGGCGAGAGACAGGGGGCGCTCGTCGCCGTCGACGAATTGGATTGCAGGTACCGCCTGAGGCTGCTCGAGAAACGAGATGGACTGAGAAGCCTGCGGAACAGACGCCGCGCGAGTATCAGATATGGCAATCGCTGGTACTCCGGCGGGTGTATTCAGGGCAGTCGTCAATTCGTAGATAAAAATCATAGCAGCGACGAGGGTGACGCCCATCGCACCGATCAACGGCAGTCGCCACGTTTGTTGGCAGCTTACTGGATGTCTCGCGGCTTCTGCCTGATCCGGTTTGATGTACTGCGTCACAGCGAATCCTCGTGCCCGTCTTTTCGGGGCCACTTACGGCTCTCTCCGCGCCCGAAATGGAATGGGACGCGTGTTCCATCGACATTCAAGACGTTTCGCCGGTTGAAACCGGCGAAACGTCTTCCTCCTGGATCAGGGCTTGGCCGGCGCAGCAGGCGGGTTATCGCTCGATGGGTTCTTGCCGGGATTGTTCATGGCCATCTGCATCATGTTGTTGCAGGTCTCCATCATCCGACTCATTTGCCCCATCATGTTCATCATCCCGGACATGTCGCCCTGGTTCATCGTGCCAGAATTCCCGCCCTGGCCCATCATTCCGCCGTTCATGTTCCCTTTCTGACTATCCATCATGCTGTTGTTCATCATGGCTCCGCCCGTGCCTGGCTTTCCCGTGTCCTGGGCATAGGCGACTGAGGCGGCGGCGAGGCTCGCGGCCAGCGCGGCGATGACCGCTGTGGTTTTCGTGGTTTTGCGCATGACTATTTCCTTTCGTTGATCGTTGTGAAACTCACTGCCCGTCCTTCGGCATGTCTGGTCCCACCTGAGGTGGACGCTTTATTGCGTGGTTCATGCAAAGACCGAGCGCACACATCGCGGCGCAGGGAAGGAACGCAAGCAAGAGGGGTGCTACCCCAACCGCAACCAACCAGCCCCAATTCAACGCTAGGCCCGCGACAAGCAGGAGAGCAGCCAGGACGGCAAAGCCCCGCCTGCCGCCAAGATAGGGCCGGACCGTATTGAACAGGCCCCGGCCGAGCGAACTGCCGGATATTCCAAGGGGTCGTATTTCGGTCATTTCATTTCCTTTCTTTTGCTGGCGATGCGAGCGCGCTGTGACACGACCATTCCAGATGTCGAAGTCGTCACCAGAGTGAACGTTCTCATCGCTGCGGCACCTTCGAGATTGCCTGCAGTTTCTTGACGAGCGGAAGGATCGTCCGATCGAGCGCTTCGCGCGTGACGGCCCCGATGTGCTTGTGGGCGATGCGTCCGTCGGCGCCGACGACATAGGTTTCGGGCACGCCATAGACGCCCCAGTCGATCGCTACTCGGCCGTCAAGATCGGCGCCGGTGCGGGTGTAGGGATCACCCATCGCGTTGAGCCACCGCGCCGCGTCATCCGGCCGATCCTTGTAGTTCAGCCCGTGCAACGGCACCTTTCCTGTCGCCGCCAGCCGCATGAGCACAGGATGTTCTTCACGGCAGGCCACGCACCAGGATGCGAAGACGTTGACAAGCGAAACCTCGCCGAAGAGGTTTTTGCTCGCCAAGCCGAGAGTCCGCCCTTTGACCGGAGGCAGGCTGAACACCGGCACCGGTTTGCCAATCAGCACCGATGGAACGTCATGCGCGTTGCGGGTGAGCCCCCAGCCGAGCACGCTCGCCAGACCGGCAAACCCTATCAACGGCACGAAGGCCAACAGGCGGCGCCGGCCGATCTGCTCGCCATCGCTAGGGGATGCGGCCCAAACCTGAGTGTCCGAAGAGCTCATGAGACTACAGGCCGGCTATCCCGGCTCCTCCAGAACGCGTAACGGCTCCATCTCGATTCTGCCGGCAAAAGCACGCTCGCCGCCAGCAATCCCGCAACAGACAAGAGCGCCATGCCGGACCAGAGGTCGAGGCCACATTCGAAGAATACCGGTTCCATTGTCATCACCTCTCATTCCTTGGCGTAGACGGTTGGCGCCTTGCCATCCTTAGTGAAGGCATAGACGGTGAAGGGTCCGGCCTTGTCGCCGCCCATGCCAGGAGCCCCTGTCGGCATGCCGGGCAGCGTGATGCCGGCAATGGCGGGCCGTTCCGTGAGAACCTTCTTGACGATGTCGATCGGCACGAGCCCGTCGATCACATAGCCGTCGACCATGATTGTGTGACAGCCTTCGAGATCCGCTGGGACTCCGGCATCGCTGCTGATCTGCGAGAGATTGTTGACAGGCTTGATATCGACCTTGAACCCGTTCTGCTCCAGGTAAGCGGCATAGGCTTCGCAGCAGGAGCATTGCGGGTTCTTATACATCACGGCCTCGATCGTCGCCGCGAGCGCAGGAACGGGCGTTGCGATCATGGCCGCGAGCACAGTCAGGCGATAGGTCATCTTCATCGGGGTCTCCTTCGGGTTAAAGGGCGAGGTTCAATCCGCTCCCCGCTGTCACTCCACTGCGTAGACAGTTGGCGTCTTGCTATCCTTGGTGAAGGCGTAAATCGTCCAGGGCTCGGTCTTCTCGCCGCCCATACCGGGCGAGCCCATCGGCATTCCCGGCAAGGAAATGCCGATGATGGCCGGACGCTCGGCGAGCATCTTCTTGACCAGGTCGACTGGCACGAAACCATCGACGACATAGTTGCCGATCACCACCGAATGACAGCCTTGCAGGTTCTCGGGAACGCCGAGGCTGGCGCTGATCCGTGCCAGATCGTTGGTGGGTTTGAGTTCGACCTTGAAGCCGTTCTGTTCGAGATAGGCGGCATATGCTTCGCAGCAGCTGCAGCTCGGGTTCTTGTACATCACGGCGTTGATCGTTGCCGCGAAAGCCGGCAGCGGTGTTGCAGTAAGCGCGGCGAGGACTGCGAGTCGGTAGGTCATCTTCATGTCATTCTCCCTTGAGCAGCTGGTTCGGATTCAGGTTACGCGGAAGACCGTCATCAGCCCGGTCATCTGGTGGTCAATGATGTGGCAGTGCAGCATCCAGTCGCCGGGGTTGTCGGCAACGAAGGCGCATTCCACTATGTCCTTCGGGGCCATGAGCACCGTGTCCTGCCACTGTCGGTGGGGCACCGGCGCTCCGTTGCGGGTCAGCACCTTCATGCTGAAGCCGTGGACGTGCATGGGGTGCCACCAGGCCGTCTCGTTACGCATGGTGATCAGCGAGGTCTGGCCACGCTTGAGCGTAAACAGCGGCGGCATGCCAGCCGAACCATCACCGGTCATCGACATGCCGTCGATGGCCCACACGGCTCCGCCATTCATGCCCGGCGTCGCCATGCCCATCATGCCGCCCATGCCGCTCAACTTGCCGCCGCCCATCATGCCGCCCTGCAGCACGATCTCCTGATGTACGGCGTTGCCGAGATCGGGTTCCGGCAGCGGGTTGCGCGGCAGCCCAACAGGCGCATCGAGAGGATCAGCGCGCAATGGCGGCCCGGCGTCATAAGCGAGGTTCGTCAGCGTGTAGCCCAGCCCCTCATAGAAATCGTCGGTAACGGCATAGCGCTTGCCAGGGTCGCCCTGCATGTCGAGGATAACGTCGACGCGCATGGCCGGGCCTAGGACGAGGCGGCCGCCTTCCGGTTCATGCGGCTCGCAGGGCTGGCCGTCGACCGCCACGATGGTCGGGCGATGTTCTTCGAAGTTGAGCGCCATCATGCGGGCAACGGCCGCGTTGGCGAGCCTCAGTCTGATGCGCTCGCCGGCCCGCACCTTCTGGTCGCCGGGCACAGTGCCGTTCAGCGTAACGACATTGCCGACCCGGCCGGACATGGCGGCGTCCATCTTGTTGTCGAAGCCTGCGGCGATCTGCCAGTCTCTGGTAAGCCGCCAGTCCTGCAGCAACCACAGCACGTCGCGGTCGACTGCGACCGGCTCGCGCTCCTCGATAACCAGGGCGCCGGCGAGGCCTCGCCCGATCTGCTGCAGACTGTCGGCATGCGGATGGTACCAGAAGGTGCCCGCATCGGGCGGCGTGAATTCATAGACGAAACTTTGGCCGGGTTTGATTGGCGGCTGGGTAAGACCGGGTACGCCGTCCATGGCGTTCGGTAGCCTGATGCCATGCCAATGTACCGTGGTGTCTTCGTCCAGGCCGTTCTCGACGGTAATGCGGGCAGGTTCGCCCTGCCGCAGCCGTACTGTCGTACCCGGGATGGTTCCGCCGAAGGCCCATACATCGGTTTCAGGACGGCTTTCGGCCGCAAACAGCGTGCGGGCAGGCGCCGCGACGACTCGAAGCTCTTCGGGTGCTGCGGCTCGCGCTGGTCGCAACGGAGCTGCCAGCGCAAGACCGGCCCCCGCCAGGAGCAGCCTCCGGCGGGATAGACGATAGCCAAAATTGATGCTCACTTTGACCTTCCGATCACCATCGTGGATGAGGGAACGCGCCGGCCTCGATCGCAGTGAATGCCATTCCAACGAGGAAAGGCGGGAGGACGCGTTCGTTCGCTCGGGCTTGGCCGCGTCAGGCGGCCGCCGCAGCGTCAGACGATGTCGGTGGGTCTGGGAGGATTGGAGTCGGGAGACGGCTCGGTGCCGTGAAGCCGCTGGTCAAGCATTCTGTAGGAGATCGGCATTTCGCTGATCGTCATCGGCTCCACGTGCGGGAGCACTGCAAGGACCGGGGCCACGCATCCGCTGATGCAGAGCATTGCCTTGCCACTGCCGTCGCCAACTGGCGAACAGGCGTTGCAACCATCATGGTTTGAGGCACCCATATCGGATGACATGGCCATTTTCGTCGTCATGCTGGAAGTCTGAACAGCCGACATGCCGATGCCCGCCGTCACGAAGATAGCGAGGAGCAAAACGAATATCTGTCGAACAGACCAATGCCTCATAGCAACTCTAAGATCGGCTCAAACCGGGCCGAAAACAAGTCCCTTTATCGGAATGTGACCTCACGTCACCGTTAGGTCACATTGTTTATGCCGTATGCGGTGCGGTTGGCTGCCGTTTCGCAGCCGCCATTGTGGAACCTGCAGCGGCAATGATGATTTTTCAGCTTTTGGACTAAGTCGCATAGTAGGAGAGAAGCATGAGCAGATACGCTGCGGCTTTCACGGGCCTCGCCCTTATGTTTACCGTCGGAGAGGCTCATGCTCACGTCAAACTGGACGTCTCTAACTCGACGTATCAATTGGGCGGCCTGACCCGAGAGGCGATCCACGAAGACATGCATCGGGTAGCCAAGAAGGACAGTGACGGTCTGATCGAAGGCGAGGTGAAGGACGATTGGGACTGGAAGTTCCAATTTGCATCTGCAAACGACGCTTGTCGCGTCAGTTCGGATGAAATCACGCTGAAACTCGACGTCCTGCTCCCGACCTGGAAGGATGAAGCGCGCGCGGATCCAGCATTGCGCGAGGTATGGAATTCCTATTTGCAGGAGTTGAAGGCCCACGAGGACGGTCACAAAGCGATTGCCGTGGACGCCGCCCAACGCATCAGCAAGCTCGTGCATAACGCAACGGCATCGGGTCCCTGCTCCACCTTGAAAGATTCGCTAAATCGAGGAGCAGAGCGGATTCTCGAGACCGCGGAAAGGGCACAAGAGCAACTCGATGCCAATGCAAAACCATTCGCGCTTGAATGACCAGGACGGCCTCCGAAGCAAAGCCCTCGCTTATGCCGGATCGGCTTGAAAATGCATTTTCCGACCGCGAAACCTTGTTGTGGCTCCTTACGGGCCTTCGTGTTCGGTCGCAGGATGATCTCAGCCGATGACCAACAGGCAATCAGGTCAGGTGAACACCTTTGGCTGGCAGGTGAAAAGCTGCCCGAGCCGCGTTCGCTCTGATCGGGATTGACCTCTGATATTCGATCAGGTCAGCATCCATGCTGTAGGCAGGATGAGGGCAAGCAGGATTGGTTGATGTAGCAGGTAAATCGGCAAGCTGAGCCGGCCTGCTCGCCCTAGAGCCGTCGTCGTCGGACCTGTGGGCTCGTGCCTCACAATCCAATCGTCGAAACCCCGCGTGATGGACGCCTTGGCGGCTCCAAGGCCAATCAGTGTGAGACCGACCCAAGGGAAGATCGGCACGTAGTCATTACTGACGGGCGGTGTTGCGGCGAAGCCAATCCATGCCAGCCATCGCGTGTTGAAGAGCGGTTCCGAAAAAAACAAAGGAAGGACAAGAATCGCGATACCTACGACAACGCTCGATGCCGCGGGAAGCGGTACGAAGACAATCCCAATCATGCTCGCGGTCGCTATGGCGTGCAAAATCCCGAAATAAATGAACGCATCGGGGAAAATTACGAGCGTTGCCAAAGAGATCGCTGCTGCGGCCGCAATGATAATCCAAAGGCGCTTAAAGAACGGCCGCCAGCGGATTGTGTTCCTGTGCGCCAATGCGAGGCTCACGCCGACCAAAACCATGAAAGTGCTGGCGAGGCCACGCCCGAATAGCAGCCATGCTGGATGGTGTGAGAAATTGCTTTGCAGGAGTCCGGAAAAGTCGAGATCCCAGACGAGGTGAAACACAACCACACCGGCAATCGCTAAACCGCGCAGGACGTCCACGGAGCGCAGGCGCTGGTGCGGCGGTTCGATCAATGTGCCATGTCTCCCCTGATACGTAATCCTTCACTAAGTATGGGCGCCGTGCGATCGTCACTGAGCCCGGCGCACGTCGCACTAGATTATCAATGCCCTGCCGCTGCCTCGACCACGACCTTGACCGTCAGGCGTCCTTTGTCGCCGAAATCGAGCGTCATGTCGAACGTGTCTCCCTCTTTGAGTGGCCTTTGAAGTCCTGTGAGCCAGATATGCTCGCGCCATTTGGCGAGCCCAAGCGGTTTGCCGGGAGGGAGTTCTATAGATCTCGGCCAGCTCACCTTCCCGTCATTCACAGTGCGAAAACGCACTTCCCGAGCTATTGGTGACGACGCTCCAGCGAGCGTTACAGGCGTATCGCCCTCGTTGAGAATAGGCCCGTAAACAGGAACGCCTACGCCGCTACCGGACAACGGCGCCCATACATGGCCGACGGCAATGTCGTCGAGCTTATAACTGTGCGCGATCGCATCGGCTCCCGGTAGCAGGATTGCGACAGCGAAGCCTGCCACCAGTCCAACAAACATAAGTCTCGTGACGGCCAACGCCTTCCTGCGAAGAGCCGTTCGCCGGTACATAAGGGTCATCTTGTTCATTTCCCGTCTCTCAGGCCAGGAGCTATGTCAGGTTATCGATTGTTCGGTAAGCGCGCGTTCCAACGCAAACCGCAAGAGTTTCATCTGTGTCCCCCTGCGGTGGACTGATATTGATCTTGTTGCCGTAGCCCGCTCATCGTCTCGGGGCGTCATTTTGAAAGTCCACAGTCTCGGCCCGCTTCAGTTTCGCGTCGGTGGCTTCCGAACCAGCCTTCAGTTCACGCGCCGATTTAACCTGCCCAGGCGACAAGTCTTTCTGCCTGAAAAATGTGTAGGACAAAGTGATGTTGTGGAACGCACTCGTATCCTCATCTTTCAGCATCTGCTCGTCAACATAGAATACGAGCGGCATGCGTGCGCTTTCGCCAGGATTGAGTTTCTCCTCGGTAAAGCAAAAACATTCGATTTTGAAGAAATACTGTGCGGTCTGATTCGGCACGACATTGAACGTTGCTCTTGCGACCACCGTTTCGTTAGAATTGTTTTTCGCGTAATAATAGACTTTGGTTGGCTCTCCAAATCGTGCCTCGACCTTGCGCTGTTCCGGTCGGAATTCCCATGGCAGGCCAGGTGCAACGTTGGCGTCGAAGGACACGGTTATCGTCTTGTCAGTGGCCGCAGCCTTCGTCGGCGTTGCAATCGCCCGTTGAACCGTGCCTCCGTATCCGGTTAGGTCGCAAAACATCCGGTAGAGGGTCGGAGAGTAGATCACCAGACCGGTCATGCCAGCCAAGATGGCTCCGCTCAGTGCCAAAGCTGGAACGTACTTGACACGTGGCCCCCTCATTTTCCGATTCCTTTTGACCGCACCATCCAGCGCAAACGTCTCTCGTATTATGCGTTCTCGCAACGTGACACTGAAGCGCGCGTGGGTTTGTCGCACTGCACTGGCGAATTTTTACTACCGTGTACGCCGAGTGAGGCGGCGGGGTTGCTCCAGATTTCAAAAAAGAGTGTGGCCCAAGACGCCGAGTAATAGTCTGCGACGAAAGCCCGTGGAATCCTGAAACTCGTATGTGGTTAGAATCGGCTGGCGATCTTTCTTTGCTAGGGACGAGGAATTGCGAGATCGGCAATAACGGGCAAATGGTTCGATCCGAACTGCGGACCAGTCGAGAACGCGGCCAGCCGAATATTGGGTGACACAGCGATATGATCGATCGGTATCCCCAATTCGGTAATGGAGCCAAACCGCAGGCTGAAGCGCGTCTGCAACGGCCACCATCGGGGTTGGGTCGTGCGAAGGTTGCCATCCTTTAGAACGCGGGAAAAGAAGGGCGACCAAATCGGCGTGTTCCAGTCTCCCGCCACAACAATGCGAGCGCCCTTCGCTTCTGCTTGCACGGCTGTGGTAAGATCACGCAGATAGGCATTGCGCTCCCGCCACATTTCTTGAGTTCGTGGCGTTTGCGTGTGGATCGCGAAAAACACGATGCGGCTATTGCCGAAAGCGAGTTCGAAGCGAAAAGGATGACGGCCCCCGGTATCCATGCTCTCGGGTGAAACTACTGTTTCCGAGAGGATGGGAACCCGGCTGAAGATTTTCATATCGTCGCGGCTTCGCATGTCCATCGTGCTTTGATATGGCCAAGGGTCATCAGCGGGCACTCATGTGCTTGAACAGGATCGATGCTCCGAGCATGACTAGCGCCAAACCACCAACAATTTCTGCATAACGACCGAACTGCGCGCCAAGGAAGCGTCCGGCCAGCATTCCGCCAGTTGACATCGTCGTAGTCGCAAAGCCGATAGCGAGAGCGATCACGAGAATGTTCACCTTCAGGAGGGCGAGTGACACCCCGACAGCCATTGAATCGATACTGGTGCCGACCGCCGTCGCCATCAATGTGACTATCAAACGGCTCGTGGTCGCCGCCACATCGTCGGCGCTGCGCCGAAGGGATGAAATCCCATACGTCCGCCGACTCCGCCTAGAAGCAAGAAGGCGATCCAATGATCCACACTCTGTATATACCGGCTGGCGGCGACGCCCATCAGCCATCCCAGCAAAGGTGTGAGTGTTTCAATTACTCCAAAAACGATGCCTGTCTTGATGGCATTCGCCCAGGACGGGTGCTCCCGGTTGGCACCGCGGCCCAAAGAGGCAATCAGCGCATCGACGGACATGCCAATGGCCAGCACTCCAAGAGAAATGGGTGACATAATTCAATCCGACAAAGGACGTAAACCGGGCAAACGTAACCATCATGTCCTGGTGACGGTCTTGGCCACGGTCTTGCCTGGTCGGACTTAGTCCGCTGGCCGCACCACGCGAGATCGCGAGTATGTTGATGCGGCCCCGCTCTAGCGGTGGCTACTCCCCGATAACCCAGTACATAGGCAGGAACGTTGATTTGGTCAATCCATTAGAATGCATGATAGCGCAACATTTTCAATAAGATAGCAGGTGCTAAGTTCTATCTCCGTGAAAGAGGTGATGGACTGAAGCGGAGATGCATTCGCAGCGGAATGCCGAACTGATACCTCAGGGCGGTCACGGTCTCCCTTCCCGTGAGTGTGATCTGGCAGTCAGCGAAAATTCTATTCCAGCCGCAAGCGAAAGCACGTATGTGGCCACGCCGCCGTAAATCATCTCAATGAGATTGTGGCCCCCGAAATAGCAGTTGAGCCAAAAAACAAGAGACAAAAAGGCGAAAGACAAGAAGGAAAAGACGACGAACAGTGCCAAGAATTTAAGCATTTTCAGTTACAGCACCTAAGTGAGCGCTCCATTCAAAAACGGAGACCGGCATTAAACCAATCAAGCTTTGGTGATTTCGGCCATAACCACGATTACGATTTCAGTCCTCCGGCCAAGAATCGTTGCCGCCCTAACACGGCATCGTCTTGCAGAAGTAACGTCTGGGTCTTTGGCAAGGCCGCTGAGTGTTCAGATGACGGGGCGAACCTTCGGTCGCGGCTCGTTGTGCGTTCAAAGATCTGCCACGCTGCACGCTGCTGGAATATACTCCGCCGTCCCATGGCATGGCGACGTCGCCGGCCTATCCAGTCGGGTAACTGCGGAGAATTGGCCGAGCAAGCAACTCGATCTCGGCGACAGCGATGCGGCGCCGTGTTTGCAACCGCACCGCACTGGAGGCGATCAGCGCCGATATGTGGCGAACAGCTTGGCCCCTTTAGGCAGAAGGACCGGGGCGGCGATTAGAGCGAGAACACCGAGTGCCCATACCGCAATGATTGCCGGCTTAAGAATGACGCGCAGCAAAGCCAAAGCCTGTCCGGAAAGGCCGCCGACGTCGAGATTTGCAATGAGAGCCCCTATGTCCTCACCCATGCCGGTAGCATTTGCGAGACCCTCCCCAGTGTCCAGCAAAAGTCCGGCGCTGACCGCGACCCAGCCCAGGACAGGATCGACCAGGACATAGCCGATCCAGGCGAATAGTGACCAGAGAAACAGACCGAAAAAAACGGCTGCCAGCAGTTTGCGCGGCAGGCGGGCAGCCATATTCCGATGCTCTTGGCCGCCTATCATTCTCTGATCGCAATCGCTGCTTCCAGGATGGCGGTCGCGTAGCCTGTTACTATGATAGCCATGTTTTCCCATCTCGGTCTCCATCCTACGCTGCGGCAAGAGACATTGGCCCCTTTGTGTCAAAGCACTATCGACTTTAGCGGGGGGTCATTGTCATAGCTGTCGCTTTGCTTCGGCTATCTTCACTCTCTTGCCGCTACAGCCGCGACACGCTTTCGTTCTCGCGCAGCGTTTGATCTTCGATCTGGATCGTCGTGTGTTTCAGGCCGAAACTGCTCTTCATCATCTCATTGGCACTTGCAAGCGTTGCCCGCGCCTGGGCCATATCGGCCACGACAAGGTGGCAGCTCATGGCGTCTATGCCGGACGTAATGGTCCACACGTGTAGATCGTGAACGGCAGTCACGCTGGGGATCCTGGAGAGCTTTTGCTCTAGCAGTGTGATGTCTATTTCCGGCGGTGTGCCCTCCATCAAAATGTGGACCGCCTGCTTCAGCAAAATCCAGGTACGCGGAACGATGAAGAGCCCGATGCCGGCGCCGATGATCGGATCGACAAGCGTCCAGCCAGTAAGCATCACGACGCCGGCAGCGATGATGACACCGAGCGAGCCGAGCATATCGCTCAGAACTTCGAAATAGGCGCCCTTAACATTCAGGCTTTCCGATGATCCGGCCGATAGGAGTGTCATGCTGATCAGGTTGACGGCAAGCCCGACCACCGCCACCGCAAGCATCGGGCCGCCCAGGATTTCTGGCGGATTAAGAAACCGCTGATAGGCTTCGTAGAAAATATAAACGGTCAACAACAGAAGAACGACCGCATTCGTCAGCGCTGAAAGCACTTCCATGCGGACATAACCGTAGGTCTTCTGCGGCGTTGCCGGGCGTTCGGCGAAACGAATGGCGATCAGCGCCAGGGCCAGTCCGCCCGCGTCGGTCAGCATATGAGCTGCATCGGCAAGGAGCGCGAGACTGCCCGTCCATAGGCCGCCAATCACTTCGATCGCCATGAACGTCATCGTAAGGGCAAGAGCAACTACCAGCCTGCCCTTATGTGCGCCCGCGGCTGTAGCCGCAGGCTTTGCGGCCGTATGCGAATGTCCCGTGCCCATCCTCAGCCCATTAGAATCGATCGATCTCGTCGAAAACGAAGCCGCATCGCGGCGCCCGGCACAAACTGAACTCTATCAGTCAAACAAGCGTTCGAGAAAGGATCCGTGCCGGCGACCGTGGCCACCTCCATGTCCACGGTGGCCGGAGCCATGACCACTTTCATAGTAGCCTTGGGGCGGATATGGCTCGTTATTCTGTGACGCGGGTCGCGCCGGAACCACCTGAGCTGCGTCGCTTGCACTTCGCTCGATGATCTTGTCGAGCTCACCGCGATCCAGCCACACGCCGCGGCACTTCGGGCAATAATCGATCTCGATGCCTTGGCGCTCGCTCATGACAAGATCGACCCTGCAGGCAGGACAAAGGAGCCCATGACCATCGTTGGCCGTCGCCGGATTTGAGCTGTCAACCATCTTTCTCTCCTGAGTCTCAGAGGGGAGCCATACCCAGTCTAACTGGGTCGCGGGTCTACATGTAGGATCTCCAGCTACTAGAGGGTCAAGGCCTACAGATCAGATATTCGAAGGCTTCGCCCGCGAGCCTGGTGGCGGATTCCAAACAAGCCTGGTGACGTGACGATGGCCATCGTCGCAAGCCAAATGGTCAAGCACAACCCTCTTCGTCCTTGGGAGTGTCCATTCATAACGCACGCGGCAAGACGTTTGCGGTCGACGGGCAAACCGTTGGCAGATCCGCTTTCGAACCCTATAAGGCCTGGAGTTCCAATCTGTACGCACGGAAGTCGATAATGGATCAAATGACGAACATGCCGCGGCCGGGAAAATCAACCTTTGAGAATTGGAGAATTCCGCTAACCCTTTCATTCGCCCCTTTGTGGCTGCTCCTTCTCCTTGTCACGCGACCGAGAGAGTTCGAGTCAAATGTCTATGAAATGATTGAGATGGCTGGCTTTTTCCTTGTCTTTACAGCAGTTCTGGGGCGCTTGTGGTGCACGGTTTTTATCGGCGGCCGCAAGGATCGGGAGTTGTGCACCTCGGGGCCCTACTCGCTATCTAGAAACCCCTTGTATTTCTTCTCGTTTCTGGGGGTCGCGGGAATTTGCCTAGCTGCACAGAACCTGCTGCTGACCGTCCTGACGTCGACAATTTTCTTCGCTTACTACCTTCCCGTGATGGCAAAGGAAGAAGCGCGCCTGGAAGTGCTGTTTGGTGACAGCTACCGCGCTTGGGCTGATAAGGTGCCTCGTTTCTTTCCGCTTCTCAAATGCCCCGATGTCCAGGAAGTGGTCGTTGTCCACACACGGGTGTTTACCAGATCCGTCAGCGAAGTAGCATGGTTCCTGATGGCCATCATCGGGATTGAAATTATCGAAAACCTTCGGAATACAATACTCACTTCTGGATGGATTCTGCCGTACTAACGCTTGCGACGCCGAACGTGATGCTCGAGGTTTGTGTCCATGGCACGGCAGCGCTGCGCTCATGCGGGTGGTCCAGGTACGGGACCCGCAAGTATGTACCTAGCGGGCTTTGTCGGCGGCGTCTGGACGCAACAGCAATCCGCTCACTAGAATGAACGTGCCGACGACGATTGCGACATCGGCAAAATTAAAGGTCGGCCAATGCCAATCGGCCAGATGAAAATCGATGAAGTCCGTGACCCGGCCTCGCTGTATCCGGTCGAAGGTATTCCCGGCGGCTCCCCCCGCCATGAGACCGAGACCGGCACTTTCCCTGTAATCCTTCGCCATCGCCATCCATAGCAACAGTCCCGCTACGAGGCCGGATGATGCAATGATCAGGATGCCTGGCCGTCCTTTCAGGACCTCGGAGAACAAACCGAAACCGACGCCGTTGTTAAAGCCGAGGACCATATTCAGAAAGCTGGTGACGTAGATGGTCCGGGGAGGTCGCATAACAAGGTCTGTGATAATCAGCTTCGTGAACTGATCAAACCAAATCGCTATCAAGACGCAAAGAAGGCCGAGAAAGAAGCACGAAGGGTTGAGACGGCGGTTCATGGCGATCCATTCGCGTGGAAATCAATATGCAGCTTGAGGCCTCTAGCAGGGTGAGGTTCAAGCCCAGCACCAACGCCCAACCGTTTGCTTCATTTCGTTTCATAGGCTGAATGGGCGTCAAAGACGGCGCACGTTTGGAGTGCGTCAAGTCAGGAGTGCCGGCTATTCTCCTTGTCCGCGGCCGCCGCATTGTTGCCGTGTTGCAATAGACGGTTCTAAAGCCCGTTGTTAGCATTTCATTAATGAACGGGAGCCGAATTCCGTTGGGTGCCGTCGCGGGAGTGGTTGGAATTGAAGTCCGCGTAGTCTCCGGGGTGATCAACCTCGAATCATCCGACGCTGGAGCGTCGGACAGGAGACCACGCCATGACCATGAATGCCGATGCCGATCATCGTGAGGCTGAGGCGACGAACGATCTTTTCGACAACTGGTTTGACCCGATCGAAGTCGGCCTGCGCGAGCGGGTGCGCGGCTTCATCGAGACGATGCTGGAGGCGGAACTGGACGCAGTGCTTGCCCGCCCCCGCTATGGGCGGCGTCCGGTCGAATGCGATGATGAGGCGGCTGGCGTTGCTGGTCACCGCCATGGCCATCGGACGCGCCGGCTTACCGGGACGTTCGGCGCGACCGAGATCGCGGTGCCGAGGGCGCGCCTCAACGCCGGTGACGGCAAGACGGCGGAATGGAAGAGCAAGTCTCTGCGTGCTTACCAACGGCGCACGCAGGCTGCCGACGCGCTGATTGCTTCGGTCTACCTTTCCGGCGCCAACACGCGCCGCGTGCGGCGTGCACTTGCCGCGCTGTTCGGCGGCGCCATCGGCAAGGACGTGGTCAGCCGCACCTGGCGCAAGGTCAAGACCGACTGGGATGCATGGAATGTCCACTCACTGGTCGACGAGCCGATCGTGCGCCTGATACTCGACGGCACCGTGGTCCGCGTCAGGCTCGACCGCAAGGCGGCCTCCATCTCGCTGCTGGTGGTGATCGGCGTGCGCGAGGATGGACAGAAGGTCCTGCTTTGCGTCAAGAACATGGGAGGTGAGACGGCCGAGGCGTGGCGCACCGTCCTCGACGATCTCGTCGCACGCGGCCTGCGTCGGCCCGAGTTCCTCATTGTCGATGGCGGCAAGGGGCTCGATGCCGCCATCGCCGCGTTGTGGGATGGCGTTCCCGTCCAGCGCTGCACGGTTCACAAGCATAGGAACCTGCTCGCCCATGCTCCCGAGCGCCTGCATGAGGAAATCAGCTCCGATTACACCGACATGATCTACGCGGCCACGCGGGAAGAAATCGAGAGCCGCCGCAAGGCCTTCCTGCGCAAGTGGCGGCTCAGGTGCCGGGCGGTGGCCGACAGCCTGGAGGAAGCCGGTGAGCGCCTCTTTGCCTTCACCCGGCTGCCGCCCAGCCAGTGGAAAAGCGCGCGGACCACGAACGCCATTGAGCGTCTGCACGAAGAGTTCAAGCGACGCATCAAGACCCAGACGGTGCTGCCGTCGGCTGAAACCGCCGCCATGCTGTTCTGGGCGCTGATGGCGTCTGGCCAAATCTCGATGCGAAAGATCGACGGCTGGCGGACGCTACCAGCCAAGCCGCTCGGTCACTTCAGGCCCTGCCAGCGGAGCAGGCGCATGGCATTCGCGGTAACAAGAACCGTTGCTCCGGTATCGGCCAGGATCGCCGGCCAGAGTCCAGTGATGCCGACGATTGTGGTCACCAGAAAGACAGCCTTTAACCCGAGCGCAATTGTAATGTTCTGAAAAATGTTGCTCATTGTTGCGCGCGATAGCGCAACCATGTTGGCCACGTCTTTCACCCGTCCATGAAGAACGGCAGCGTCTGCCGTTTCGAGCGCAACATCGGTGCCCCCACCCATGGCAATTCCGACATCGGCAGCCGCCAGGGCCGGCGCATCGTTGATGCCATCGCCGACTTTCGCAACCACCTCGCCGGACTTCTGCATTTCACCGACGATCCGCTGTTTGTCTTGAGGCATCAGTTCGGCGCGCGGTTCCATCCCGAGCGAGCGGGCGATGGCAACCGCTGTCCTCTTGTTATCTCCAGTCAGCATCACAGAGGAGATGCCTAGATCTTTTAATGCTGCAATGCCGGCAACAGCGTCCTCGCGCGGCTCATCACGCATCGCGATCGACCCGGCAACCTCGCTGTCGACCACGAGCACCGATACGGTCTTTCCTTGGTCGTTCAGAGCGGCAATCCGATCGCGCAGATCCTGCGACAGGGCGGTTCGCTTTTCGGCTGCCTGCGGAGATCCAAGAAATAGCGAAGAGCCATTTACTGAGCCGATTACACCTTTGCCGCCGATCGCCTTCGCATCACCGGCGGAATTTGGTTCGTAGCCGTCTTCCCTTGCTTTGTACAAAATGGCGAGGGCCAGCGGGTGGCTGGAGCCAATTTCAAGATCGGCCGCCAATTCCAACGTTTCCTTGGCCGATCGAGATACGCCGATCACATCCGTTACCTTCGGCTTGCCTTCGGTGAGTGTGCCCGTCTTGTCGAATGCGGCCTTGGTGACCTTCCTGAACGTTTCCAGAACCGCACCACCCTTCATGAGCAGGCCCCTGCGCGCTCCGGCTGCGAGACTAGCGGCTATCGCGGCCGGAGTGGAGATGACGAGGGCACATGGGCACCCGATCAGCAAGATCGCCAATCCCTTATAGATCCATTCCGACCACGTTGCGCCGAGAGCCAAGGGGGGCACAATCGCGACAAGCGCAGCAACCACCATGACGCCGGGCGTGTAGTAAGTCGAAAACTGGTCGATAAAGCGCTCCGTGGGTGCCTTGGACTCCTGCGCCTGTTCGACAAGTTGGACAATTCTCGAGATGGTGTTGTCGGCAGCCGCAGCTCTGACCTCGACGCGGATCGCAGCGTCCTGGTTGATGGTCCCTGCGAAGACCTGATCACCCGGAACTTTTGCCTTTGGAACAGATTCGCCCGTGACTGGCGACTCGTCGACTGATGTACTGCCGGACAAGATAACCCCGTCCGCCGGGATGCGGTCACCCGGCCGCACCAGGATCGTTGTGCCCACAGCAAGGCTTTCGGCTGGCACTTCGATGGTCTTGCCATCGGCCTCGACAAGGGCCGTCTTCGGCACAAGGGTGGCCAACGCCTTGATGCTGGACCGTGCGCGACCAGCTGCCACACCCTCCAGCAATTCGCCCACAAGAAACAGGAAGACAACGGCTGCCGCTTCTTCGCTGGCGCCGATGATGACCGCGCCAATAGCCGCGACGGTCATCAAGGTCTCTATCGTAAACGGCGAGCCGTTTAAGGCAGCCATCGTGGCCCGCCGGGCAATCGGGATGAGTCCGACCGCCACGGCAGCAATGAAGACCCATGTTTCATAGGTAGGAACGAGCTTGCCAAGAACGAATGCAACTGCGAGCGCAAGTCCACTTAGGAGAGTTAACCTTGCCTTGGCTGTCTTCCACCATGGCCCCTCTTCGACTCCGTGGTCGTGGCCATGAAGATCGGCAACGCCGGCGTCGGTCTCGTGATCATGAATGTCGTGCGTAAAAGCGGTATCGGTTGACGCGGTTGAAACTCCGCTATTGTTGGCTACTGCAGCGGGGGCAACTTTGTAGCCGAGACTTTCGACACGCCTCTTGATCTGGGAAAGATCGGCGTCGGTTTTGTGGCTGATGGTCATCGTTCCGGCCGTAACGGAAACTGCGACCTCCTCAATACCGTCAATGCGCCTGACTGCCGTATCTATTTTTTTTGCGCAGCTCGCACAGTCCATTCCCTCGACCCGATAACGACTTTGCAAAAGCTCTCCGACCTTGGTGCGTAATGATTGTGCCTGGCCTTCCGCATCGCGGCCACCGCCGGAGTGGTCATGCGTCGCTTGCTCATGGGTGGAATGATTATGCTTTGCAGGTTCACGGTCGTGACCTGCGTGATCATGGCCAGAATGATCGTGACCTGAGTCATCATGATCGGAGTGGTCGTGGCCGCAGCAGCCCTCATCATCGTGTTCATGCTGATGCTCATCGTGACTATGGCTGTGATCTGCGTGATCGCGGATTTTTGGCTTGGCCATTTTGGCCGCTTGTGTCGCAGGCAACTTTGCCGGGGCGAGGGTTACTTTGTAACCAAGACTTTCGATGCGCTTCGAAAGCTTCGCCAAATCGAGAGCGACGCGATGTGTTACGGTCATCGTTCCGGCTGACACCGACACCGACACGTCTTCAACCCCAGCGACGCGCCTTGCTGCCGTATCGATCTTCTTTGCGCAACTGGCGCAATCCATCCCCTCGATGCGGAAACGGCTTTGCAGGTTGGAGGTATTCATAGCGGTGCCTTTCGCAAAATTACGACCGACGATAATTCCTCTAGCTACTAGAGATGCAAGGACGATTTTTGAATTCGATGCGTGGCGTTGCGCCGCGCGGCGAACAGCCATTTTGAGTTAACCATTCATCAAGGTTAACGTTTCAATTTCGTTTCAGAACAACACCTTTTGGAGACGGGCAATTGAGGGGAGGGGAGCAAAGCGCTCGGGCGCATTACACTTATACAAACCGATTCTCGATTGCCGGGCTTTTCCTCGCGATCTTCGGCGTGCTTGGCGCCGCCGGGTCGCCGACGGCATCACTAAAGGTAGACGGTGGCATCGAGCCGGCGAAAATGCCTGCAGTTCACAATCTACCCCTGTCTTCCTTTAACAAAGTCAGCCCTAGCAAAAACCACGAAAGCCGATCTCGCACCGATGATGAGGCGCGAATTGTCCGCCGAGAGAAAAAACCTCGGATCGCTATCTCGGCGAACGGGGAACCAAGCGACGCCGTTGTTGACAGCACCGATAGGCGTGCGACGGCAGTCTTGCTGCGTCCCTCAAATGGCGCGGCGGCATCGTTTGTCCCGCCATCGAATGACGAATTTCGAACCATCAAGGCATTCCACAGCAAAGAAGCTGATCGCTTGACCGGCGTGCCGCCGGCGCTGGCCGAGTTAGTCACCAATGACGGGGCTGATATTCTAGCGACCGCGTACGCGCCTACGGATTCCTATCATCCAAAATCGCCGTTTGACAGTCTTCTCAAAGGCGGTGAAACCTCCGGGCGATATGTGCCGCCGATGACGAATGGCGATCATGACTGGATGAAAATTCCGCTGCCGCCAGAGGTATTCTCGAAAGAAGAGCAGAAATGCCTGGCGACGGCTATCTATTTTGAAGCGCGCGGCGAAAGCGTCAAAGGCCAGGCCGCCGTCGCGCAGGTGATTCTGAACCGAGTCAGGAATCCAGCTTATCCCGAATCGGTTTGCGGCGTGGTCTATCAAAATGATGAATGGCTCAATCGCTGCCAGTTTTCGTTCGCATGCGACGGCGTTCCTGAACGGATCATCGACCACGACGCATTTCGTCTCGCGCGCGACGTAGCAATGGCTGTGACGGGTGGCAAAATTTTCCTACCCAAGGTTGCCTCATCGACACACTATTATGCAACCTATGTAACACCCAGCTGGGCGCAGTCGATGGAAAGGATGACCCAAATAGGTTCTCATCTCTTTTATCGTACTTATGGCGGTGGCTGGAGCTAAACACTCCGCCCCATTTCGCCGCCAGAATCGGACTCAAAGGAAAGCAGCCCTTTTCCAGTGATAGTTGCGACTTGTATCGGCCAAGCAGATTAAGGTGCTGCCTATCCACTCGAAGTCTCCATAGGATGAACGGGAGACGCCATTCCCGAAGCCCTCCATGCGACGTACCATCCTCTGGAAGATGGCTCGTCGTCGAACTGTTCACCTGTTATCAAGTAGGCCTGTTGCCAGGAAGAACGAGGGCAGTATATCAGAAATCAAACAGGTCGCCGAGAAACGATTTTTTCTTCCGATACGGACGGTGGGATCCCTGCCGTCTATCTTCATAGTCGCGATCGTGTTCATCAGCCCGATATGGCCATTGCTCGACGGTCCGCGCCGGCGGACGATCACCAGCGGAACGCTCAATGATCTTGTCGAGCTCGCCGCGGTCCAGCCATATGCCGCGGCATTGCGGGCAGTAGTCGATTTCAATCCCCTGGCGTTCGGTCATGACCAGGTCGCTAGCGTCGACTGGGCACTTCATCGGCTTTTCCTTTCTTGAATTCCAACCTCGGTGAGGCCGAGCGTGCCTTCATGACCCACCAAGGCAAAACAACCGTTCTCATTAAAACTCAGTCCTGATTTTTTCTCCGAAGCGATCCATTGCACGGTCAATCCGGCTTCGTTCCCTAAGCATTCAAACCGCCCTATTGCTCGTGCCCGTCTTCGCTACCCGCGGGCGGAGCAACATCCGGCACGAGCTTTTCGACTTTGGCATTGGCTCGCAAAGCGTCGAAGATCCGCCTCTCTTCAGCACCCTCAAGCGATTGGCGAATCTGAAAAGCGATGGTCTCGAAGGCCGGCACCGGGCGCTGCCGCCGCTCCTCCACCTTCAACACATGATATCCGAACGAGCTCTGAACCGGGGACTCGGTAAACTGGCCGGGGCCTAAGCTTGCCGTAGCTGTGGCGATCTCAGGGATGGTCTGGCCGGGCACAACAAAGCCAAGATCGCCGCCCTTAACTTTGGACGCCGTATCCAGGGAACGGTCGGCCGCCAGGGTTGCGAAGTCTTGACCAGATTTCAGGGCCTTGATTACTCCATCCGCCGCTTCCCTTGACGGCAGCAAGATGTGGCGTAGCCTTACTTCCTCAACCGGTGAGATCTTGGCGACTTGTTTGTCGTAGACGGCGCGCACAGCGTCATCCGTTACGGCCGTTGCCACCTTGGAGTCCACGAATACCGATCGGAGCGTTTGCGCCTCAAGGAACGCCATCTGCTTTTTGTAGGTCTCGCTTTTCTCGACGCCTTCCTTGCGTGCCGCGTCAGTGACGACCCTGAGTTCGATCAGCGCATCGACGAGCATTGAACGCTTCGCATCCTTCGGCATCGGTCCCAGTTGCTGTGCGTACATCTTCTCCGCGACCGCGAGGTCAGCCGCGGTGATGTCGCGGCCATTCACGCGAGCCACCACGTCACTGTCCTGCCCATAGGCCGCAGACGAAAGAAGAGCAGCCGACAGGCAAACCGCTGTCGAGACAGCCGCAACCAAAGGTGGCACACGTAGTCCAAATATTCCGCTCATGTGATTTCTCCTCAATTTTTGGCTTGAAGCAGGGGATCGATAATTTCGCTGAACTGCTCGAGGCTCAGCGCACCTTTCTGCATTTTGCCATTGACGAAGAATGTCGGTGTCGAATCCACTCCGAAGGATTTGCCGATCTCTGCTACGGTATTGACCTTTTTGAGGAGGCCTTGATCCTTCAGGCAGCTCTCGACTTGCGCACCGTCCATGCCGGTCATGCCCATCAGCGACTTCAGAGCGGATGTGGCATCCGGCACGCGGGCCCAGCCGTCCTGCGAGCGGTAAAGGAGGTCTATGGTTGGGTACCATTTCCCGTCGCCGGCGCAGCGTGCGAGCATGAAGCCCGCTGCTGCCCTGGGGTCGAACGGGAACTCGCGCATGACGAAGCGGACCTTTCCCGTGTCGACATACTTCTTCTTGAGTTCCGGCCACACGGTGACGTGGAAGGAACGGCAATGAGGGCACGTCAACGAGGCGTATTCGACGATCGTGACGGGTGCATCGGACAGGCCAAAACTCATTTCTGGCAACGGGCCTGGTTTTAGCAGGTCCTCCAAACTCGGTTGTTGGGCAAGAACCGGGGAGGGAAATATACCTGCCAAAGCCAGAGCGGATGCGGTGGTAAGAAAATTTCGACGTTCCATTTCGGTCTCCTTGGATCACCGATTGCTAGAATCTCTAGGGGCTAGAGCTGCAAGTGCGTCCAATTGTCAGATACTGGCGCCAGCCTGGTCGGGAACGATCATGTGAGGCCAACGACCATAGCGCCCCGTAGGAAGCGATCATAAATAAGGGAAGATGGCGAGTGTTCTCCGGACCGTGCGCTCGGGTCGCGATTTCTCAGCACCGATTTTGCTGCTCAGACAGACGGAGGGCGCTAACAGCCAGAGTTATGCTGCTCAACCAATAGTCAAACGGGTCGGGGAGGGGACAGAAACCGCCATGCAAGCCGATGCCAACCGAGCGGGCGCATGGGCGATGTTAGCGCGACCGTGTGACGGCATGCTTTCCGGATGAAGACCGACAAGCCATCCGGGACAATGGTTCTGACGGGTCGAACCCGCGGAGCTCGTGCTGCCGTTGCGATGTTTGCCTTCGTCGGGCTTAGCCATGACGTCAAGGCCCGCGATTTGGAATGACCGGCCGTCCACCAAGGCGAACAACGGGATTGTACGTGACCGGCCAACAAGAACGCCACTATTATGGTCATCGGTGGCCGCATTGTCGCGTCCCACGTATACCAATCTATCGGTGACGAGAACATGAATTGCCTGAAAGCGTCAAGATCCTTACCCGTCTCAGCGCGCTCATTCGTCCTCCCGATGCGGATCAGCGATGGCCGCCTCCGGTCGGCTGATGGGAACCGAGGTCAACGAGATCGTCTTGGCAAGCGATTTCTCGCCGTTACGTTCAAGCAATTTCCGAAATGCTAGATTCATCCCGCCGTCGGTATAGGCGTGTTCTCGGAAGGCCATACCGGACAACAATAGATTCTCCATTGCGATGCGATCGGCTTCCGATCGTGACGTCACGGCAGGATCTTCGCCTCCGACAGTCGGGGGGCAAGCGGCCAGCGGGTCGTGGGGTTCGCCTCCGACGAAGTTTGCATCGAAAACATAGCGGCGGCCACAGTAGGATACCTTGGGCTGGCGACGCGTAACTTCGAAGATATCGTAGCCATTCTTTAGATCGCTCCAGAACGCGAAATTGGGATTGTTGCGATTCCTTGCCATGTTCTTCGCCGTCATCCGGAAAGGAAATGCCTGGACCTGGAACGATGTTTGTCCGCCCTTGAGCGCTTCGCGCGCGATCGCGTAAATCTCGGCAACCCCCTGATCCGTTAGAGCAAAGCAGCCCGACGACGAACAAGCCCCATGCACCATCAACGCCTCACCCGAATAGCCAAGCGCGGTCTCAAGTTTGTTCGGATAGCCGAGGTTGAAGGACAGGTAATATTGTGAGTTAGGATTCAGCATCCCGGCGTTTACATGGTAAAATCCTTCGGGTGCCTGCCGATCACCCGTGCGTGTCTTAGGGCCGAGTTTTCCAGACCAGCGACACATGGGGTAGGTTTTCAGCAGTGCATATTTGCCGCTGCTGTCGCGCTTCCATATCTCCAGTTCGCTCTCGTCCTTAAAGATCCGAACGAGGATCGGAGAGGACGGCGACATCGACTTACGGCTCATTTCGCCAACAAGCTTGGCCGGAATTGGCTGGGTTGCCTTGGAATCCAGATTGAGGACCGTCGAGACACAGCCGGTCGTTAGCACTGCCAGTGCCATCAGAATAATTCGTCTCATAGGCATTTTGGGCAAAACGGACATCCGAATGATAGACGACTCTGCTGAAACGACGAACGGCCAATGTTCGTCTATTATGATTAACGGGGGCTTTTACACTTTGCCACGCTGGCGGTAAATAACCGCCGTGGCTGAGTGGGTTCAGACGAATCGCATTGGCGAATATCGAAGTGCATGACAACACCAGCGCAGGGGCGCTGAAGACGCTAGAAAACATATTGACGCGCTCCCAAACTTTTATGGGAAGAGGTCACATTGCAAGCATCAAAATTGAGCAAAATCGAAGTCAAAAAGCCGGGCTAAAGACCTCGGTAATTGCTTTTTGCCGGCGAGGTCTGATCAAAACCGGCAACGGATTTTCTGAAGAGCGATATCCCTGCTGTCTTCACGGTCGAGTGTCTCGGAAAAGCGAAGCTCCTTATAAGGAGCAAGACACCTGTTGTGTGGTCCATCGTGTAATCGCCGTCAAATGTCGACACCCTCTCGCCGTAGGTTTTGTCTGCCTTTTCGAAGCGTTCGAACTCGTCGGAGCAGGGCCGAAATGCGACGATCCGCTTATCAGAGGATGTGACATATTGGGCAAGCGCTTCCACGGTGTCGCGTTCGGGATCGACAGACACAAGGAAGCCACGGACCTGCTTGGCATCCGACCCCCAAGCGCTTCGAGCCAATGAGTGACCACGCCCCTCCCTTCCGGCAGGTCAGAGTACCGGAAGAACATTAAAGCAGCAACGCAAAGCGCGATCAGGGCCCAAATCATCCTCCTGAATATCTTCGCATTCATTCGGACTCAACCATGTCGCCTTCTGCGTGGTGATGATCGACCGTTCGCTCCCCAGTGGCGAGAAGTTTCGCAGCAGTCTCGACTCTGGCGCCGTCGTCGAAGGTGAGAACCAAGGTGACGTTGTCGCCCGCCGTAAGAGTCGACTTCGGATCGCTCAACATCATATGAACCCCGCCCGGCTTCATTAAGAGTTCGGAATGTCCCGGCAAGAGCAATGCGCCCTTGATCGGGCGCATATATCCAATGCCGTCAACGACTTCCGTTCTATGAAACAAAATCGAACCGAAAGCCTCGCTTTGCACCGAAACAAGATTGGCGCCGTGTCGGGTCCCGTTCCAAACGGCTAGATAACCAACCGCCGTCCTCCCTTCGGGAGAAAGAACGATCTGCGCATGATCGACAGTCAGCTGGTCGGAAATCTGACCGTGCGAATTTTCGTAAGAGGCAGCGACGGCAGACGAGACTGCCGCTATAAAAGCCACCACGGCCCAAGAGATCGCAATTGGTCGCACTGATCCATTCCTTAAATGCTGCGTCGGCGCTACGATCGCAAGTAGCTTGAGGTTCAAATCACATTTTTGGGAGCTTAGGCCAAGCACTTCGAAATTGGATGCGTCAAAGCCGCGCGATTGCGTTGTGGTCACGTAGGTGTCATCTTTCCTCTAGCAACTGGAGAGTGAGATCATGATGACCATTGGCGATCTGTCTCGCAAGACTGGGGTCAAAATCCCCACGATCCGCTACTATGAAGAAAAGGGGCTTGTTGCCGCAGCCGAGCGCTCTGAAGGCAATCAGCGACGCTACGGCCGCAGTGAGCGCGAGCGCCTCGTATTTATCAAGCACGCGCGAGAACTGGGTTTCACGATAGACTCTATTCGCGAGCTTCTTGAGCTCAGTGCGCATCCTGAACGGCCTTGCGTGCAAGCCGATCGCATTGCCGCCGAGCAGCTGAACGCTGTACGTGGCAAGGTGGCCAAGCTAAAGCGCCTAGAACAGGAGCTGACCCGAATGACCGGCTGCTGCCGCGGAGATCAAATTAAGAACTGCTATGTGATTCAGGCCCTTGCGAACCATGATCTTTGTGAAACTGACCACTAGGCGGAACAACACTGGCGGCAGTATGGCGGGTAGTGCAACGAAGAACGGCAACGCGGGAGTGGATTGATAAAACGAACACCCGTCGTGCTTCGCTTTACGCGGCCTGTTTTTGTGCCTAGACGTCTTGGCGTGCTGCGCGAGCCTTCCTGCCCGCCGTTCATCGGTCTCAATGGGCACTTGGCGTGTAGTTCCGCAGAGTAATAGTGCCTCTTTCCTTTTGTCTCGTCAGGAAGAGGATGAACTATGGAAAGCTTTCTTCACGGTAGCGCCCGCATGATGCCGTGTCTTCGCGCCGAACTCCAAGCGTCGCAAGAAAGCAGCCGGTCCCTTGCCGCCCGCTACGGTCTGAACTCAAAACGGTCGCCAGAGGATATCCCAACTCCCAGCGGGGGAGACCCCGGTGAGTGCTGAAGCGTGATAACTCCAGTCGTAAGCGGCGGCGCGGCATCATTGCTGGGGAGAGCGCTATATCGGCGGTGCCCGCGAGCGGCAGCAGATTTGTCTCCAGATAACTTTGCAATTTTGTTGCAAAGCTGTGCTGACGATGTCGTGCTTTGGTGTGCCGGATTTCCAAAGATCGCGATCGGGCCTGCGGCGTAAAGGACCAGGGCAGCAATTCATCGAGCCGCGACTGCGGATGACCAGCGGCAAGCGCCTCGAGGGTGGTGCGCAAATAGGCGTAGGGATCGACGTTGTTGAGCTTGCAAGTCTCGACGAGCGAAGCGATGCGTCCTCAGCTGGCGCCGCCCTCGTCGTGGCCGCAAAATAGCGCGTTCTTACGATTGAGGGTCAGGGGACGGATCAGATTCTCGACCGGGTTCGTGTCCATTTCGACACGGCCGTCGTCGAGGAAGGCGCACAAGCCCACCCAGTGATTGGCCATGTAGGCGAGCGCCATGCCCATTGGCGACTTGCGCGACAGCCGCTCCCGCTGCGCGCCGATCCAGGCCTGAAGCGCCTCGACGATCGGGCGAGAGCGTGCCTGGCGCACGACATGGCGATGCTGGTGGTTCTGGCCGCGGATATCCTTCTCGATGGCGTGGAGGCTGGCGATCCGCCTCAGGATCTCATCGGCGATCGGTGAACCCTTCTTCGGTGTCGCTTTGATGATCTCGCGTCTGGCATGGCTCCAGTGGTGGCGAGCAGCAAGGGGACGCCGCAGCAGCGCTCGGCTTGGGCGAGCCGGCGGTAGCCGCTGTAGCCGTCCACCTGCAGCACGCCATCGAAGCCGTTGAGGATTCTTCGGCATGAACGCCGCCGTGCCCCGGCGCGTAATGGAAGACGCCGCCGGGCAGATCGGCACCGTACCATGGCCGGTCGTCGCGGGCGAGCGCCCACAGATAGCCGGTCTTGGTGCGCCCCGGCCCGGGATCGAGCACCGGTGCCGTCGTCTTGTCCATGAACAGCTTGCCCGACTGCTTGAGCAATTCGGCCATGCGCGCCACGATCGGCGCCAGATGGCACGACGCCCGTCCGACCCAATCGGCCAGGATCGAGCGGTCGAGGATCACGCCGCTGCGCTTGAACAACTGCCTTGCCGGTAGAGTGGCACGTGCTCGGAGTATTTGGCGACCATGATATGAGCGATCAGCGCCTCGGTAGGCAGGCCGCCCTCGATGAGCCGCGGCTTCGCCTTCGCCTGGGCAACACCGGCGCGCCCCTTGGAGCAAGCATATTTCGGGCGGACCGTCACCTAGGACCGATCGACATTCAGGATTCCCAAATCGGCTGATGTCTGATTCATGCGTTTCCGTGTTGAGACATGGAGCGCACGATGGGGATCAAACGGTATGAGTTGGACGAGGCGCAATGGCAGCGGATCGCGCAGCTTGTGCCCGGCAAGGCACGCGATCCGGGCCGCAGCGGCTCGGATAACCGTTTGTTCGTGAACGGTTGTTTGTGGGTTCTGCGATCGGGCGCGCACTGGCGCGACTTGCCCGAGCGTTATGGCAAGTGGAAGACGGTGCATCGGCGTTTCAGCCGGTGGTGCCACGCTGGCGTGTGGGAGCGGGTGTTCGACACACTGACTGCGGACCGCGACAACAAATACCTGATGCTCGACAGCACCATCGTTCGCGCCCATCAGCAGGCAGCGACCGGAAAAGGGGGGCCAAGGATCAGGCGCTGGGGCGTTCCCGAGGTGGATTGACCACCAAGATCCACATGCTCTGCGACACGCTGGGTCGTCCTTTGCAGTTCCTGATCACGCCGGGCCAAGCCAGTGACATCACCGCTGCTCCTGTTCTTCTCGAGGGCCAGGAGGCCGGTGCCGTGCTCGCTGACAAAGCCTATGACAGCAACGATTTACGCCAGCGCATCGCCGACATGAAGGCGGAGGCGGTGATCCCGTCCAAGCGCAACCGCAAAGTCGCCATCCCGCACGACACCAACGTCTACAAGCACCGCAACCGCATCGAGCGATGCTTCAATCGCCTCAAACATTTCCGTCGTTTCGCGACGCGCTACGACCGCCGCACAATCCACTTCTCCGGCTTCGTCCACCTCGCTGCCGCAATGATCTGGCTAAGATGAATGTCGATTGGCCCTAGGACGCGAAGCTGGGCCGGCACGATATCGAGGCGTTCCGAGACATCCTCGCCGATCTTCACCATGTCGCCGCAACCGCATGGGCAGGCAAGGCCGTCGGGCTCGATCACCACGGGGACAAAGTCCGGACTGTCATCCTCCAGCGGCAGAACCAGGCGGCCTTGGCGCGCCGCCCGCCGCCATCCCGTCAGCCGCTGTGGCGATATCCGGTGCCGGCGCGCCACGTCGTTGACGCCGGCGCCGCCGTCGAAACTCTCCCGAACGATCCCCCCCTTGACTTCATCCGGCCATTGCCGACGTCCGGTCGGTCCCTCAAGGATCTCCACCTGGCCAGCAAAGCCGCCCACGTCCCGCACGACGAAATCCGATGACGCTTGTGACAACTCCATCCCGATCGCCTCCTTCTCGAAAGAAAAGGAGCATCACCAAACGGGAATCCGCCTCAAGCCCAAAACTCAATGGGATCCTGCCGTCGCTTACCTCCAGTCTCCCCGGTTCGGTCAAATGGACAACCTATCGAAAACTCACATCTAGCAATCCAACGTTCGCTTTGGTTTGGCCGCGTCAGGTTCACACTGCGCCGTGAGCACCGTCTTTCCCTCCTGGTCAAAATCCGGCCTTACCTGCAGCAGACCCGCCGATCTGCGAATAATTGCACCGACAGTGGGTGCAGCATTCGAACCGGCCGTCGCGCCACTCTTTCCGTCTTCCACCTGGGGCTCGTCAAGGAACACGAGAACCACATACCGGGGTGCGTCGATCGGAAACGCCGCGATGTAAGAATTGAAACGTTTGTCGGGCGAATAGCGCCCGTTTACGACCTTCTCGGCTGTGCCGGTTTTCCCACCGACGCGATAGCCCGGAACCAACGCACTCCGTCCGGAGCCCTTCTGACCGTTCAACTGGTAGAGATAACGCATCTCGTCGCTGGTTTTTTTGCTTACAACCGGGACTTTCAGCTTGTCAGCCTCCTCGCGTGAGCGCCGCAGAAACGTTGGCGGAATGAGGTAACCTCCGTTCATGAGCGCAGCGGCCGCGGCCGCGGTCTGGAGCGGCGTTGTCGACACGCCATGGCCGAAAGAGATCGTCATGGAATTGATCTTTTTCCATGTCTTGGGCTGCATCGGTGTTGCCGTCTCCGGCAATTCCGTCCTTAGCCGGGTCAGCAAGCCGATCCTGGTCAGGAATTCCTGGTGTGCCTTGACGCCGACGACTTCAGCCTCTTTTGCCGAGCCAATGTTTGAGGAGTATTCAAATATTTCGGGGACCGTAAGGCGGCGGCCTTTGCCGTGAAAATCCTTAATGGTGAAACCGTCTATGCGGATCGGCAAGGAAGCATCAAAGCTATCCGTAAGCTTGACCAGGCCGGAATCCAGCACCATTGCGGTTGTGAAGCTCTTGAACGTGGACCCCATTTCAAAGGTCCCGGCGGACACGCGGTTCAACCGGTCGCTCAAGAGCGCGTCTTTAGGGTCGTTCGGATCAAAGTCTGGCAACGAGACCATCGATAGCACTTCGCCGGTATCGACATCCAAGATTACGCCCCCGGCCGCGACGGCCTTGTAGCGCGATAGGGCATTGATGAGTTCGTCCCTGACGATGCTTTGGATCCGGACATCTAAAGAGAGCTTGACGGGGTTGAGATTGTGATCCGAGGCAAGCCCTAGTGATTGCAAATCCGTGTAGCCTTGATCGTCCAGATATTTTTCCATCCCGGCAATGCCGCGATTGTCGATGTCGACGAAGCCGACGACATGCGAGCTAGTCGCGCCCCCGGGATAGAGTCGTTGCTTATCCTGCCTAAATCCCAGGCCGGGAATACCGAGTTCCAGTATCGACTGCTGCTGGCGAGGGGTCAATTTGCGCTTGAGCCAAGCGAAACCGCCGTCGCCTGACAGCTTGGCATGAAGCGTATCAGCGTCCAATTCCGTCAGAACAGTTCGCAACCGCTCACTTGCCTCATCCGCATCTACAATACGCCGCGGCTCGGCAAAGAGAGACACGGTGCTGACGTCGGTCGCCAACGTTTCGCCGTTTCGATCGACCAAATCGGGCCGTGATACAACGATCGCTTCGCTCCACTCGCCTGAAGGCGCCGCATCGGGCGCAAAGCCCAGGATGACAAGCCTTGCAGCAATGATTCCAAAGACGGCGCAAAAGAGCGCCATGACCGTGATCACCCTGTACCTGTCACGGTCGATGCTGGCTTGCCTGCGGATCTGCGGTATCATCTTCCTGCCGAATAAGAAAACTTCAATTTTGACGACGAGTATGCCGCCAAATGAGAGCGACATTTGTCGTCCGGCTCCGTTAACATTTCATCAAGGTAAACGATCGATTCTCTTTCTGGCTCGGGCATCCGGAAAACGCGATAACACGGTCCAATTCGAGGATCGCTTCGGGTGAAGCGCCAGTTCTGCAACATCCATTTTCCCTTGCAGACTGCCAAAAACGGACTGACGACTTACTACCCCATCCTTGCCGTTCATCAGGTCGAGATCGTTCGCCACCCAGGACAGATATCGTGATTAGATTGCCGCCAGTAATCGTGCACGTTCACACGCAACCCAGAAAAGCCCCACCACCGGCATGTAGATAAGCCATCGTCGCAGCAGGATGCGACGCCGTTTCCACGAGAGGATAAGTATTGCAGCTCGGCCGACGTCGACCGCTGACGCGCTCAATTATGCCAACTGGCCTCCGCGGCCGATGGCGGTAGGCTCGGCGTGGCCGCTCTCGCTAGGACATGCGCTCCCTCATTGTTTCGACTTTATGCCTAGTATACTGTCAACGGATGAGCCAAAAAAGAGCGGATATTTTTAGGTTGTCACTGTTCGAATTATCCGAACGGAACGTCTGTGATGGCGCGCTTGCTTCGGCGGCGATGACATTAGCGCATTACGTTGCTGCCATATCGACCGACATGACGCGCAATATCGTACTGGGTGAGGTGGAAGAGGCAATTTCGGCCGATGCATAGAACGGTGATGGTAGCTTTTGCGATGAGCATGATGTGTGTCGGCGCGACGGCGCAGGTCGAGAAATCCAAGAGCGCCGGCAATCCGATGTGGCCAGCCGGCCTGCGCTGGGCTTGCAAGACAGATTCCAAGATCGTGTGCGAGCGCGACGGCTCATGTCATACCGCCAAGGGAGGCGCGCCGTTCGTGCTAAATTACGACGGTAGTGACGTCGAGTTTCCTGACGGCAAAGTCCGGATCAAACGGCACTATCAACAGACGGTGCAGGGAAGCCCATTGCAAAGCGAAGTCAAGGTGGAACTGGCTGACAACCGTGTGATCTGGCTGACAGCCGTCGATGCCAGCCGAACCTATTCCGAAGCATGGGTGGGGGCGATAAGCGAACTAAAGGGCGGCGTCGTGCTCATGGAATCTCAAGGAATTTATTGCGCACCAAAAAAATAAATGGGGTCGTCAATGACCAGAGTGCCGGCAGATCCGCTAATCGCCTTTCGCGTCGAGATTCTTGAAAAGTCGCTCGCCAGCGCATCGATGCCCTGCACCGCAAGGCATTGCGAGAAGTCGAACGCCGCTACTACCCGGCCCTGCACAATCGAGTAGAGGACGGCTAGGATCGCGAGCCAAATCAATGACCACACTGGGTTATCGCCGGGTTGGCCTCGTTCGGTGCTTCGGGATGCATGGTTTGGGGCGTCATATCGTTTATCTCGTCTGTTCGCTCCGATTTACGGCCTTGGCGTAGGAAACGGAGACGGAATAGGCAAGAAGTTTGAGGGCTTCCGCTTCCGCGCCGCAGATGGCACCAGCGTCTATTTGATCTGGTAAGCCTGCCAGCCGTCCGGGCCTATGGAGAAAGCGACAATACCCTCGCCTTCATTCGTCCATCTGGTGCGGAGCTTGTATTTGACGACGCATTGAACGCCTGGTCCCATGGTGCTTGCAACGCATTCACCAATCCGGATTGTCGCTTCGTCCGTGTCGTTGGCTCGGCGGAACGCCGCCGTTGCCTCGGCGGCGGTCGGAATGGTCAACTTTGGTGTTCCCCGTTTCGGGCAAAGCGTCGGATCGGCGGCGATCGCGGCGAGTTGGCCGTACGTCGGCGGCGGCGGGGCAGGAGAGTGACGGAAGGCGATCGTGCTGCCGACGCAGACGAAGATGCCGGCAACCGTCGCGGCTGCGGCCATAATCGACGGCGACATTACGCTTTCCGGAGAACATTAGAGGTCGTGGCGATCAGGTCTGTAGTGTAAACTGCTTCGCTAGCCATTTTAACGGAATTGTCGCTGATGCGGCCTTTCGCCGGGACCACGTCGCTAGCCTTGGCGCTCTGAGCCGCCCAAGCCACGTGCTTCTCATCCTGGGTTGTTACCTGAACCCAACCGTTGACGTGCTTCCTCGTCCCATTCTCGTCGGTCCATGCTCGATTCGTCGCAATGTTGACCTTCGTACTTTTCTCCAACGACGCGACCAGATCGACGTTTCCGTGGATTATGACTCTGTTAACGCTTTCCATCTGGTCAACCACCTTATTTTGTAGGATTAGTACCCGATTGGGTTGGGTGGCTACTTGGTCAAGGTCTGTTTAGATTGAACCACGAGCGTTGGCGCACGCCGTTCGCATCGTCGTACTCGATATAATAAGGCTTTGCCCGTTTTAGCCGGGAAATTTCGTAATAGGTTGTTGAGCGGTTGCCATGTCCGCCGTCGGACACTGTTGTAACGTGAGCCTGGACGGTCTGGTCGCCAATCTTCACCGTGGCGGTCCGATAGCCATTGTTCCTGTCGCCTCCGCCATTCCTCGACCGGATTCCGCTGGTAACAAAAGCCGCCGACTTCGACCGACACATGCTGGCGTCGTGGCGTTGACCATGTTCGTCGGTGATCGGCGAATACGGCGTCCAGCCCTCGGGGCAATTCTCATACGGTTCATAGCGCGCCCCGGACGAATTGGCTTGTGGGCAGATCGGCCAGTTGAAACCCGGCTCCTTCATTGCCGCGATCAATTTGTAGATGGGAGGATGGCACGAAGGCGTTCCTTGCCAGTCGCCGGAAAGACACAGGAGGACCTGACAACCCCATTCAGAAGCCCGTGATTCGGACGGAAGAGACATGGTGCCGACCACGACGGCGGCCCCAAAAAAGAGAAATTTCAGCACGGTCACGATCCCTCCGAGCGTCGAATTCTGACAGTTTACTATGGATTCGCGCCGCGAAAAAGGGCGGACCGGATAGGCAAGTTCGTGCGAGCGCATCGATTTATAAGAAAGAATGAAGATGGGGCTGTGAATAATCCGCTTCGGGCGAACGCTGCCGCGTTTCTCGCAAGCGAGCGCGCGCGGCGGAATCTCTTTCATCAAGACATGGCGGCTTTGTTTCGATCAAGCCGCGGCCAGGGCCTTTCGTATCGAACATATATCGAAACGTGCCGACAAAATAACAACGTCACCTTGCGCACGCTCGAATTCATGGCGCGCGCCCTGGGCGTATCGATCGCGGCCATGCTTGCGGGCGATGCGAAAATCGAAGATTGGGCGCGTTCTTTAGGAACTGATGATATTCGTCGGCGGCTTGCCGACATCATCAACAAGGAGCGCGCGAACCGCGACCTTTTGAGAAAGGAAATGGCCGCGCTACTGGGCGTCTCCCAAATGACCTACACGAAACTGGAACGCGCGCAGGGCAATATCAGCATAGACACGATCGCCGGCATCGCAGGCGCTCTCAAGAGAGACCCCGCCACCTTCCTTTTTCGCAGCACCCAAAATCAACACTAAACTGCTAGAATGCCGCCCAGCTCCGCAGCTATTAGCTTCGCGCTCCGCTTGCGCTCCCGCATCGCCCCCCACTATGAATTTCCGCTCCGCTTGCGCCCCGGTCTGACTCGTGACGCAGCGGGAGCGGAGCCGGGAGCCCCGCCCATAACGCGATTTAAACCGGAGAAGAGCGATGCCGGAACAGCTAAGAGACCTGTGCGCGGGCCGCGCTGGACGACGTTCCCGATTTCTGATTCCCTTAACTCGAACAAGAAATTGAGGGTAGTCATGGGACGCCGTCCTGCACGACCCGCGCACAGATCTCCCAGTGTGGAGCAACGAAACAATGCAGAAGTCGAATACCCTGTCGAAGCTGATCGCGGCGCATCGTCAGGCACTCACTGCGGCCGAGGTTCTTGGCGCCCGACTGATGGATGCCGATGGTCCGGATTCGCAGTTGATCGGACAGCGGCTCGATGAGGCCTTTGCCGCTGAAGCGGTTGTGAGGCGGAGGCTTGCAGCCGCTCCGGTGAAATCCATGCGTGATGTCAAAACGAAAGCCGCCTATTTCAAGCGGCTGTTAAACAAGGATTGGGGTGAGTTGGAACCGGCCGACATTCGGGCATTGTTGCGGTCTTTCGCGAATGTCCCCGCCTAGAAGAACAGTGACCATATCCATGCCGCGCCAGCGGCGACATGCTGGGCGATCCACAGCGCCCACGGCGTGTCGTTGACCCAAAGGACGAGCACCCGCCAAAGGATATAGAGCGTCAATAGGGCGAACCCTATGGCGAAGAGCTTGCCTGTCCCACCGCCGCTGTTACGACGCTCCGGCTCTTCGATCGGATACCAAGTCTTACCGTCTACCGGATAGTAGCCCTCGGGCGTGCTTTGCCTGTGGCGAGTCATCATTTCCGTTCCTCTGCCTGTTTCAGCAGCAATTGCACCGGATGTTGAAAAGTCGTGGCCCAAAGGCCATCATGCTCCATCTTAGCATTGATCTCCGCAACGAGGTAGTTGGTGCTGACCGCCTCGCCCTTGGTGTTCATGGCAGCGAAAGCATAGCCGGTCGAGATGAGCGCCGTGCCAACGTCTATCGTGTTGCCGTCGAGATCGGCCGCGCAAACAACGAACGTGGCCTTGTCAATGGCATAGCCGATAGGCTGACAGGTAACGGTGGCGGTCGAGAACAGTGCCGCAAGATGGGCGAGAGAGAGATTACCGCAATCCACCTTCTTGCCCTTGCCATCCGTCGCAGTCGTGCCACGAAGGCACGATTGAACCCCATAAAGCCGATAGAGCTCGTTTCCGTCGCGCCAGGTGTCGCCGGTCACGAGTTTCACGCTTTTCGACACGACGACGGGAGCCGGCGCTTCATTCGTAACCGGATTATCCTGTGCGACCGCAGCCGGCACGAATGAGATCGCCGCGAAGGCGGCGAGTTCAATTCGCTTCATTGTTCTGGAATTGCTGGCCGAGACCGGAGGACTCTTCGAGGTCCGGCCGGAGCGGCTTCCCTTCCTTGTTCCTGCCGATCGCCGCCATGTGCAGGAAAACCATCGCATCGTCGTCATAGGAAACGGAATACGGGTCGTTGGCGTCGCCGGCACCGACAAGCGCAAAGCATGAAACGGCGTCGGGCACACCGGCTTTGCTCTTAAGAACAAGGGTTTTGCAAAGAACCACGGAGGCGCGATTATTATAGATGGCGTTCTCGTAGTCCTGCGCGGCTTTGGTGCAATCCCATTCCTCGGCCTCATATGTGATGGTCTGGCTCGGACAGGCGGTCAGGCCACGCAACCTGTAATGCACGCCGTTGATAACTCGCTCGGTCGCGGACTTTATTTTGACGGGTGTGGTGAGCGGATCCGCGTCCCGTTGATACAACTTCCCGTTGGCGTCGTATCGCTCATAGACAAAAACCTTCTGGCCGGCTTTGACGAACTGCTGAAGGTATTTGGCCGAAGGCTGCTGGAAGGGATCTGCGCTATCGACACCGGGACCGGCGGCGTACGCCTGCGTACATTGTAGGAGCAAGGCGGCGATGACGGTTCCATACTTCATTGGAGATCATTCCTGGATCGGGCGGACGGTGGTTGACGGTTCCATCTATGGTCGTATAACACCTAGTAAACTGTCAATACGCGGCGGCCCGATGAAAACGAAATGTGGCCTTGTACTTTCGGTATGTTGCGCGATGGCGCCGATTGGGGCGCACGCGCAGGACACCGCATCGAAGCGTGTAGCCGCCGCTTTTGCAAGGCCTGCCGCCATAACAACCGCCCCGGGCACAGGCAAAAGCGTGATGATCGACGGCAATTGTCAGCCCGTCGACCGGCAGCGCGTCCAGGCTTTGGTACGCAACATTGCGACCGAAGAGGGATTCGACACCGATCTTGCCGAAGCGGTCGCCTGGGCGGAAAGCGACATGGGCCAGAATCAGGGGCCGTCCAGCGCGGGGGCTCTTGGCATCATGCAGCTCATGCCGGCAACGGCGTCGAGGCTCGGCGTGGCTGACAGGTGCGATGCAGTATCAAACATTCGGGCCGGTATTCGGTATTTGAAGTCACTCTATGGTGACTTTCACGATCCGCTCCTGATGCTGGCGGCCTACAACGCTGGCGAGCAAAATGTCTATGCGGCGAACGGCATTCCGGTGAATGGCGAAACCGCGAAATACATCGTCAATATCCTGAACCGCTGGAAGCTCGGAAATGTGGTTCGGTCATCGTCCCCGCCACAAGGTGCGGCTCGACCACCAACCACGACTGATAGGTCGAATGACGTTGCGTGGCAGGACGGCCACGTCATCGACTTTGGCAACTGATAAGGAGTGAGAGGCGATGGATTACAGGAAAGCAGGGGGATTTGCTCTGCGACTGACGGCGGCGGCGGCGATCGGCATGATGCTTGCCCCTGCAAGCGCATATGCGCAGTCGGCCGAGCCGGTCGAAAGCGTGCTTGAATGGTTCGTAGGCGTTCTGCAGGGCAGCATTGCCCGCTCGATCGCGATTATCGCGGTCTGTTTCCTGGGCTTCCTCGCGATGACGGGCCGGCTTGTCTGGATGATGGCCTTCTCCATCATCATTGGCATCGCGCTCGTGTTCGGCGCGGCTACTTTTGTCGATTCGGTAAGGTCAGCGGCGGGAGGTTGATCGCATGGACGATGATGAGGTCTATGTCGAGCCCGTAAGCCTGCCGCTGACGCGCCCTCCCATGAAATGGGGAGTGCGTTATGAAGTTTTCGCCCTGAACGGAATGCTGGCGGTGATCGCCTTCATCGCGACTAGCGGCTTCGTGCTCGGCCTGGGCGTGTTTGGCGTCATGCATCTGGTCAGCGCCTATCTCTGCCAGCGGGATCCATACATTTTCCACATCTTCGAGCGCCGGATGTCCAAACGCGGCGCCATCGGGAACATCGGTTTTTGGGGTGCGAGGAGCTATTCGCCGTGAGCGTCGCTGCCGACCTCAAATATGGGCGCGAGCGCAAGCGGGAAAAGCCCGTTGAAATGCACGTCCCGTATCTGCGGCACGTCGATGATAATCTCGTTGTCACCAAAAACGGCTTTCTGATCGGCGTTGTGCAGCTTAGCGGCCTGCCTTTCCAAACCATGGATCAGGCCGAGCTCAATAACCGCATGTTCAACCGCAACACGACGTTCCGGAATCTCTCGACGTCGCGATTTGCAGCCTATTCAACCATCATTCGCCGCCATGTGTCGCCGGAAATCGAAGGCGACTTCGACAACCCGTTCGTGGCCGAACTCGACGCGCGCTACATGGATGAGTTGCGCTCGAAAAACCTGTTCGTCAACGAGGCGTATCTGACCATCATCCGCCGGCCGATGATCGGCCGCGTCGGGTGGGTGGACAAGGCGCTCAATGCGTTTCGGGTCAACACGGCCGGCGAGGAAACCCGCGAAGAAGCGATTTCGGAGCTGCACGATGTTCTCAATGGCGTCGTAAAGGACTTCGCGGCCTATGGAGCGCGCCTGCTTGGCGTGGTGAAACGGCGAGAAAGCATTTTTTCCGAGCCGGCCGAGTTTATTGCGAAGATCCTCTCCGGCGGGACCGATGTGGAAATGCCCCTGCCCCGGATGAACCTCGCGACGGTCTGCCCGACGCGGCAAATTTTCTTCGGCAAGTCCGCTTTGGAAATCAAAGGGCCGGATGGGAGCAAGGTCGGCGCGATGGTGTCGATCAAGGAATACCCGCCTTTCACCGCGCCAGGGTCGCTCGACGGGCTCTTGCGCTTGCCGCATGAATTCATCCTCACGCAATCGTTTGCGATCGAGGACCGCGTGACGGCCATGCGGCGGATCAACACCATCGCCAACCAGGTCCAGGGCTCCGACGAAGCGGGTACGACCGTCGAGGATTCGGTGCATGAAGGCGCCGACAAGCTGGCGGGCGGGGAAGTCGTTTTCGGTCAGCACCATATGACCGTCCTGGCGCTCTCTTCCGACATGCAGGGGCTCAACCGGGCGCTTTCGGACATAACGGCCGAACTGTCGCGTATGTCGATCGTGCCGGTGCGCGAAAGCCTTAATACCGAACTCGCCTTTTGGGCGCAGCTACCGGGGAATTTCAGCTATATCGCGCGGCGCGCGCTCATCTCGTCGCTGAACTTCGCCGGCCTGTTCTCGGGCCATAATTTCCCCTCCGGACAACGCGATGGCCTGCACTGGAAGCGGCCTGTCGCGTTGCTCGAAACAACCAGCCAGACCGCCTATTACTTCAATTTCCACGTTCATGACGTGGGGCACTTCACGGTCTTCGGCCCGACCGGTTCGGGCAAGACCGTGGTGCTGTCGTTCCTGATGGCGGAAGCGATGCGCGTCATGCCGCGGCCGCGTTGCATCTATTTCGACTATATGCGTGGCGCGGAGATCTTCGTTCGCGCGCTCGGCGGCCGCTACGAAGTAATGGAGCCGATGCAGCCGACGGGCTTTGCTCCTTTGCAACTGGAGGATACGCCCGAGAACCGCTCGTTTATCGAGGGCCTGCTGCGCTATATTCTGACGCCTGAGGGCGGCGCGCTCGACGTGGCGGAACTGCGCGTCATCAACGGGGCAGTCGACAAGCTTTACAAGCTGCCGCGCAAGAGCCGGACATTCGATCTTCTGCCGGAAGTGCTGCGCGGTTCGCTGACCCCAGGCATGAACGATCTGGCGGCTCGTATCGAGCCATGGCTTGATCCGGCCGACAAGGGCTGGCTTTTCAACAATCCCGTTGATCTGGTCGATTTCTCAAAGCCGGTCGTGGGCTTCGACATGACCAAAATCCTGGCTGACAAGAAACTGCGCTCTGCGGCGCTGCTCTATATCTTTCACCGTCTCGAGGAAATCATCGATGGCACGCCGCTCATGCTCTTCCTCGACGAAGGCTGGAAGCTGCTCGATGACGACGTTTTCGCAGCCTTCATCAACGAGACCCTAAAAACCATTCGCCGGCGCAACGGCGTGGTCGGCTTCGGCACGCAAACGGCCGAAGACGTTGTCAACTCTTCAATTTCGTCTTCGCTGATCGAGCAGACCAAAACCAACGTCTTTTTCCCGAATCCGAAGGCGAGCAAAGAATCCTACATGCAACGGTTCTCGCTGACCGCCAAGGAATTCGAGTTCGTCAGGCGGACAGCGAAGGAAAGCAGGACGTTCCTCGTCAAGCACGATAGCGACTCCATTGTCGCGAGGCTCGACCTGTCGGCCATGCCCGACCTCATCAAGGTGCTGTCCAGCACCGAAACCAACATCAAGGAATGCGAGCGGCTGCGAGGCACCTACGGCGAGGAACCGGAAGCGTGGTTGCCGTACTTGTGCGGATGGGAGAGCGAGCATGAAGAAGCTGCTTAGGAGCGCGATCGCCGCCGTCGCAATCGCTCCGGTCGCGTCGGGACCGGTCCTGGCGCAGATTGCCGTGATTGACGACGCGAACCTCGACAAACGGCAGGAAGACAGGTCCCACAACAAAAAGTCGGACGAGACCAAGGCCGACGAAAAGCTGAAGAAAAAGAGCGTCGTCTGCACCTACTCCAACAAGTACCGCTCGCAAATGTACCGCCGTTCGCCAAGCGGGGCTTTGAAGCGTGACGCCGGCAACGTGAAGCTGATCCGCTACTACGCGCAAAAATACGGCGTTCCGGAGGGCTTGGCCTTGTCGGTCGCCTACCAGGAATCGCGCCTTGATAGCTGTGCTGGATCTCCGACCGGCGTGAATGGGGTGATGCAACTCACCAAGGGGACCGGCAAGGCCATGGGCTTTGACCGGGACATAAACGAACAGAACATCGAAGGCGGCGTGAAATATCTCGGCATGGGCGTCTCGAAGTGCGGGGCGTCGAATTATTCCTGCCTCTCGAGCTGGTACAACGGTTCTGACGCCGCTCAACAGAAGCAATGGGCGGGTGGCGTCGGGCGCTGGCACTCCTATTTCAATAATTACGTATCGACCGGAGAAGCGCCGGCCGCTGCTCCACCCGCCATCAGCATCGTGACGGCTGGCGGCGCGGGCGGGAGGGCACAACAGGCTGCGCTTGGCACGGTATCGAACGCGGCCGTCAATCTCGACGCCAGTTCGGTCCGGATTGAGGGCAATTCTTCGCTGATCGACGCCCTGTTCAGTACGATCGGCCAGACGACCGAATATAAGGACGCCTGGGAAGTCAATTCGTCGGCGCGCAATCTTAATGCCGACGTCACGAACCAGTACATCAAACAGTCGGCGGATTTTACCGCCCTGCTCGGTCAATTCTTGCAAATGCGGAATACCGCAACCTCCCAGGCGGCGAAAACGATCGCGCTACCAAAAGGGGGGTCGGCAAACCCGCTTTTCTGCGATCCGGCCGTACTGACGCGCCTGAACATCGACCGGAAAAACTGGTTGCCGTGCGCGATCGAAAACACGCGCACCGGAGGCGCAAACGGTCAGTCGATCATGCGAGCGGCCGACCCTGATGGCGCTGCGGGCGTCATCGAGGCACTTCAGGAATAGGAGGCTGACATGAGAAAGATCGTTTTCACCCTCGCTTTCGCGCTGCTGTCGGGAAGCGCCATGGCGCAAATCGCCGTCATTGATGGCGCGAATCTCGACGTCGCCCGGCAGAACGCGAAAAACACGAACGCCATCATGGATTCCAACAAGGACATTCTGGAAAAGAGCAAGCAGATCTTGCAATCGCTGACCGGAAGCCGCGATGGTTCTCTCGGCATCGGGCAGACGGGCCTCGGCGGCAAGATGTCGATCGCGCAAGCGCCCAGCTTCGGCTCGGTCCTCAATGGCGGTGCGCTGTCCTTCGGTGGACTGTCGCCCGAGATCCAGAAAATCGCCGGCGCCGTCATCAACGGTCTGCAACTGGTGAAGCAGATCCAGCAGGTGACAGGCAATCAGAACAGCGCGATCAACACAGCCTACACCGGCAGCGTGAACGTCGCGTCGCTCTTAAGCGCGCTGACCTCGCAGGCATCGCAAGGCGTGACGCAGCGCGAACAGTCGCTGCAATCCGCCAGTGGCCAGATCGGGCAGTCGGAGGACGTGAAAGGGTCGGTCGATCAGAACACGCGCATGCAGCTTGAAAACGCGCGGGCGGTCAACGAGTTGATCGGCGTTCAAAACGGCGCCGTCGCGGCGCTCAACGAAGAGATGAAAACACGGCTTTTGCGGCAGAGCCAGGTCCAGCGGATGATGACGCCGAGCGACGTCAATCCCTTTGAGAACTTCGGCAAGTCCGGGAACAGACGGTAGATGATAGATCCCAGCCACAGGCGGCCATTCATCGCCGCTGCGGCCGCCATCATCGCGACAGCGGTGATGATGACAGCATGCGCCCGGCCGGGCCGCGAGCTGAAGGCGCCATGCGCGCCTTTGGGTTACGCCGACGATCCAGCCTGCGGCCCGCTCAAGCCCGCAAACGCCACGCCTTTTGAAAGCGTTATCGAGGACGAATGAACGGCCTGGCGACAAGCATACTGGATGGCATAGATGGCGTTGGGCAGGGTTTCGTTTCCAACGTCTACATGCAGCTTGGCAATGTCCTCGGTCCAGTCTTTACCGGGATGCTCACCATCTATGTCATCTGGTGGGGCTATTCGATCATCAGCGGCCGCGAGACCATCTCCCCCATCGAGGCGGCTTATCGCCTCGGCCGGGTGGTCATCATCTATCTGCTGCTGACCCATTGGGGGACGTTCTCCGATACGATCTACAAGCTCGTGCAGGCAGTTCCCGACGAAGTGGGCAAGATCATCATCGGCGCGGTCTCGCGTGCCACGGGCAGCCAACTTTCGGACCAGCACGCCATACCGGCTTTGATCGACAATCTCTATCGTGGCGCCCAGGACGTCGCCAAGCAGGTCTATTCCGGCTCGATGTTCGATATTTTCGGGGCGATCCTGTCGGCGATCGTACTCATGGCCGCAATCATTTTCTCGGCAATTGCAATCGCGGCGATCATTGCCGCGAAGATCATGCTTTTCATCACCCTGGCCCTCGCTCCGATCTGGATCGTCCTGTGGCTCTATCGCTGGTCGAGCCGGATTTCCGAAGGCTTCATTTCGCTGACGACCTATCTGATTATTCAGCAAATCCTCATATACGGCTTTCTCGGCTTCTATTTTTCGCTGGTCAATCTCGCGCTCAACACTGCCATGTCGGGTGGGGCATCCGCCGACAACAAAATGTCGATGGTGCTGCCCCTCGTTCTGGTGACGATTATCGGGATATACATCTTCACACAGCTTCCAGCGATCACCGCCATTCTCAATGGCGCTGGCTATATCAACACGGCGGGTGCGCAATACGCCTATAGGAACGCGGCGGGTCGGATTTGGCGCGGGACTGGAGCGGCGGCCGTAACGCGCGGATTGGGCGGGGCCGCCCGTAGTAGTGCAGTCTCCAATCGGTTGCAACGGATGCGCGACGCCCGTGCTGGCAGCAGGGAGGCCGCCAGAGCGTCAATTCAGCGGGGAGCCCGCGAGAACGGGGCACCGCTGGTTTAGGAGACATGCCGGGAAACACGTGACTTTATCGCCTTCAAGGCATGGGCGAGGTTTGCAAACGAGGGCATAGTAACGTGTCAAAAGCACACGAAAGCACCGCCGGAGGGAACGGTGATCTGGTCGATCGGACCTACTACAAGGCCGGTGCTACCTGGGAAGACGACACCCACCGCTCGCTTCGACGCTCACGCACCCTGGCTTGGATTGTGAGCGGCGTTTCTGCCGCCGTGGCGGTGCTGTCTCTACTGACGCTGGTCCTTATCCTCCCACTCAAACAGTTCGAGCCCTATGTTATCGAGGTCGATAAGACGACCGGATACCTCGAGATTGCCCGCGCGCTCAAGCCCGGCGACCTGTCGCAAAACGAGGCTGTCACTGCCGCCAATCTGGTTCGCTATATCCGTGCGCGCGAGACCTATGATGTGCATGAGATCAAGGCGAACTACGATCTGGCGCAACTCTATTCGACCGGCGCGGCCTCGAAGGACCTGACCTGGCTCTACACGCCTTCAAATCCGCAGTCGCTCGACAAGCTCTATGGCCGCAATGTCTCGATCGCCGTCAACGTAAAATCGGTTTCCCTACTGAACCGCAACACGGCCTCCGTACGGTTTTCCACCACGGCGCGGCGCGACAACACGTCGACCACCGATAATTGGGTCGCGGTCGTAAAGTTCCGCTACACCTCGACGCCGGTGAAGAACGAATGGCGGTTCGACAATCCGCTTGGCTTCCAGGTCACCGATTACCGGCGGGATCAGGAATCGGCTCCGACTGCGGGAAACCTGCAATGAAGCCGTTCGTCGGAGCAGCGCTCTCAGTCCTGATTCTGTTCGCCGCGGCCGACGTCGCCAGCGCGCGGGATACTCGCATCCGGTACGTCACTTTCGACAACAACGATGTGACGACGGTCAACGCCGCACTCGGCGTCTCCACGATGATCGAACTTAGCCCGACGGAAATTATCGAAACCGTCTCGGCCGGCGACACAAAGGGCTGGTCGATCATCCCGAAGCGCGGTTCGCGGTTCCTCTTCGTCAAGCCCTTGGACCGGGACGCATGGACCAATGTCAACATCGTGACGAACAGGCGCGTCTATTCGCTGTTGCTCAAGGCGTCGAACAGCAATCGCGACCGGGTGTCCTTTCAGGTTCGGTTCAAATACCCCGATGAAGATGTGAACGCCCGCCTGCTCTCCCAGGCCAGGCAAAGCGCGGCCGATCCCGACCTGAAGAACCTGAAAATCTCCGACCTCAATTACGACTATGCCTACAAGGGCGACGATAGCCTCAAGCCGCGTGTCGTATTTGATGACGGAACCAGGATGTTCCTCGAATTCACCGGCGACATACCGGCCATTTTCGTCGTTGATGAAAAAGGCCATGAATCGCTGGTGAACCTGCGCACCCAGGGCAAATATACGATTGTCGACAAGGTAGGTCGGCAGTTCACACTCCGCGCCGATGGCAAAACCCTGTGCCTCTTCAATCGTGCGCGCGCCTCGCGGGTCGATCCGATCGCCGACATATACGGCCCGACGAAGCTCGACCGGAAAGCCAGCCTCTTCTCGTCCGCGAGAAATGGGGGACGATAACGATGAGCCAGATCGACTATAACGATCTTGACGGCAGTCCTTCCGTCGAGAGGCGCGGTGCCGGCGTCGGCACGAAAATCGCCATGATCGGGTTCGGCCTTCTGGTCGCCGGCGCGCTGATCTGGATCAACTGGCCGCGCTCTCCGGCATCCAGTGACATCGCGGCCAGCTCAGAAGAGGATTTCAACCCGCCGGAATTTCGTTCGCCAGGACTGTCCGAAGCGCCGAAACAGGCCGACAAACCGATAGATCAAATCGTTGTGCCGCCGCCGGCCGAAGGCGAGGACAATACAAAACAGGCCGATAACGTCGATCAAACGGTGCAGCTCGGGCAGGATCTCGATGCGCAGCGGCGCGCGCTCGAAGCCCAGATGGCGGCCGAGGAGGCACGGCGCAAGGCCGAAGAGGAAGAGGCCCGTCGCAAGGCCGCGGCGGAAGAGGAAGCGCGACGCAAGGCCGAGGATGCGGAAGCCGAGAAGAGGATGTGGGAACGTCTCCGCTCGAACCAGATGATAACGACCGATCACACCGGAGGCGCGGGTGCTGAGCAGGCGCCTGCGCAAGCCGAGATCGCCGCTGACGGCCAGATCATCCCGGTGCCGGGGGCCGACAGCGATCCGAACAAGGCTTTCCTCGCGCAATCGGAGTCCAGTTCGCGAGGTATGGCGAAGGCGCGGGTCTTCAGGCGCACCGATGCCATGATAGCCGAAGGCACGATGATCCGTGGCTTTCTCGAGACCGCGATCAACACCGATCTGCCCGGCATGGTCCGCGCGGTCGTGCGCGAGGATGTTTATTCGCTCGACGGCCGCCGCATCCTGATCCCGAAAGGCTCTCGCCTGACCGGCGAGTACCGTTCCGGACTGGCACGGGGCCAGAAGCGCGTTTTCATTGTATGGAACCGCGTCATCCGCTCCGACGGCGTTTCCGTTGATATCGAATCACCCGGTGCCGACCGTCTCGGCCGCGGCGGGCTCGGGGGACGGATCGATACCCATTGGCTCGAACGCTATGGCAATGCGATCATGCTTTCGGTCGTCGGAGGCGTTTCGGAATATCTGTCCTCGCTTGCAGACGACAATGACGGTTCTCAACAGCGCCAGGTCACGACCGTCGATCCTGTGACGGGCCAGACCATCACCGTCACCTATGGCGGTTCCGGCTCGCAACGTGATGCCCGCTCTATCGCATTCGACAAATCCTCGACGGCCTTGCAGCAGCTTGCGCAGGACGCGTTCCGCGACAGCCAGAACATCCCCCCGACGATCTATGTCGATCAAGGCACGGCGGTTGTCGTGTTCGTCCGCCGCGATCTGGATTTCTCCGCTCTCTACGCTGATCCTGTGCAAGAGGAGCTGGCGCGCCTGAAACGCGGCGGCGCACCGAAGACGGCTATCGATCCGACGCCGCTCTTCATGACGCCGAAAGACCACTATTATCCAGGGTATTTCCCGCCGAGGCCGGTCAAATGAACGACGTCCAGCCAGTTCCCAGTCCATGGGCTCGCGCGCCCGTCCTGCGCGCCGAGCTGGAACCGATCTGGCCCTATCTGGAAGAGGACTCCGTTTCCGAAATCGCCATCAACCGGCCCGGCGAGGTTTTCATTGAACGCCTTGGCGAAAAGGGGATGGAGCATGTCGTCAAGCGCGAGCTGACCCGCAACTGGATTCGCTCCGTTTCGACAGGCGTCGCCTCCGCGAGCAACCAGGTGGTCAACGAAGTGATGCCGGTCCTTTCGGCCGCTCTTCCGTCAGGAGAGCGTTTTCAGTGCGTCTTGCCGCCGGCGGCGCCGGACGGCGGGATAGTCTCGATCCGCAAACAGGTCATCATGGATATGACCTTGGACGATTATGCGCGTCGCGGCGCTTTCGAGCACACGGCATTGGGAAGCGGCCTGGCGCTCTCGGCCGAAGAAAGAAAGCTCGTCGAGATGCTGCACGACACCTCGCCGCTCGAATTCCTGCAATTCGCGGTCCGCAATCGAGTCTCCTTGGTCGTGTCGGGCGGCACGTCGACCGGCAAGACGACGTTCCTCAACGCGCTCCTGAAAGTCATACCCGACCATGAGCGCATCATCACGATCGAGGACACGCGCGAGCTGCGACCGCCGATGCCCAACAATGTTTGTTTGCTGACCTCGAAGGGCGACCAGGGCCTTGCGAAAGTTTCGCCGCAACAGCTTCTTGAAGCCTCACTGCGTATGCGGCCCGATCGTCTGTTGCTGGGCGAGTTGCGCGGCTCGGAAGCCTTCTCGTTCTTGCAGGCGATCAATACCGGCCACCCAGGATCGCTGACCACGGTGCACGCGAACTCCGCAAGATCGGCTTACGAGCGCCTGGCACTCATGGTCATGCAAGGCAATGTCGGGCTCACGCGCGCCGAGATCCTCGACTACCTGCGCGAAGTCATCCCGGTCGTCGTTCAGATGGTTCGCAGCGAGGGCGGCCATCGCGCCATCAGTGAGATCAAATTCACCAAATCGGAGACGATCTGACAGGAGCGGCCGCACGATGAAGAAAACAGCCGGCTTTATTTTCATGGCGCTTATGGCCGGTGCCCTGGGCGTTGTATGCTTCATGGCTGCCTATGCCGCCACTGAATGGTATCACACCGGCTCGCGCTTCTTGTTCGGCCTGCTCGACGATCATCCGCTGACCGCGGCCGGTTATGCCTGGGCAGACCTCAAGGCGTTCAACCTCGCCCGCATTCAATACGCCCTGCCCGCCGGCGCGTTCGGATTCTTCCTGCCGATCGTCATCGCCTTTTTGATGCGGCCGCCGCGAACGAACGACGCACATTTTATGTCCATGTCCGACGTTACCAAGGCCGGCCTGACGAAGCGCGGCGGAGTGTTTGTCGGCCGCGCCGGCGGGAAGCTGGTCGAGGCGCTGACCCTGCCATATCGTGATAGGCGCACTGGCCGGTTGCGGCTGACGCGACCGAAGCTGCGCGGCGGCAAATATCTCTGGGTCGACGGCGACGACGTCGGCGGTTTTGTCATCGGCCCGCCCCGCTCCGGCAAGGGCGCCTCGATCATCATTCCGAACGCGCTTCAGTGGCCGCATTCGCTTGTCGTTCTCGATCTGCGCGGCGAAACCTACGAAGCGACTGCCGGTTATCGTTCGAAAACCAGCAAGGTGGTGCGCTTCGCACCCGCCGATCGCGACGGCAACACTGCCTGCTACAACCCGATGGATTTCATCTCGCTTGATTCCGCGCAACGTGACATTGACCTTCGCAACATGGCGGCGGCGTTGTTTCCCCGACCGCCGGCGAGCGCCGATCCCTATTGGGTCAATGACGCTCGTCTGCTGTTCACCGGCATCGCCTCCTATGTCATGGAGTCTCCGGCAATCCCGAACGAAAAGAAGACGTTCGCGACCATTCTGGCGATCATGAACGGCGAAGAGGAGCCATTGATAGATTTCATCGGCGCCTTGCGCGGCGAGCACAAGGCGCAATGCTCGTCCTTCACCCTGCAGACCCTCCTCCCCTATTTCGATATGTCCGAACGGCAGTTCTCGGGCATCTATGCCGGCGTGCGCACCGGCATGGCGCCGTTCCTCAATGAGCGCCTGATGAAAGCCACATCGAAGAGCACCTTCGATATCCGGGCCCTCAAGCGCGAAAGGATTTCGCTCTATCTTGATTTCCGCAGAGAGCAAGTCAGCTCGCTCGGACCGTTGTTCAACGTCCTCATCACGCAGATGATGAACTTCATGTCGGAATCCGTGCCCCGCCCGAACGAACACCAGGTCCTCGTTCTGCTCGATGAATTCCAGAATCTCGGCAAGCTCGAAAACGCCACGGAAATGGCGACGGTCCTCGGCGGCAACGGTGTCCCGATGTGGTTTTTCGTTCAGTCGCTCAAAGCGGTCGATGAAATCTATCGCGAGGAAGGCCGAAAGAGCCTCATCAACGCGGCCCGCGTGCAGGTATTCTTTGGCGCCCAGGATGCCGACGACCTGCGCTATGTGTCCGAACAGCTCGGCGAGACTTCGGCCGAACAAAAGGACGTAACGCGCACCCAGGCGACGCTGTTCGACACGTATTACACCCGCTCGGTCCACCGAAAGCAGGTCCGCCGTGCACTCATGCGGCCCGACGAAATCCGCACAATGGACAAGAGCAAAGTCATCATCCTGCCGCGTGGCGAGTCGCCCATTCTCGGAACTCGCAATTTCTATTTCGCTGACGACAACCTCAAGGAAAAGGCTTTCGTACGTTTGCCGAAGGCCGCGATCGGCGGCGGAAAGCCATCAAAGCTAGCCGTGAGCAAAGAGCCCTCCCCTGCCGGACCGATCATCGTTCTCCCAGCCCGTCTCTACTATTCCGGAATCGCACAATCCCGACTGGCCCCGGGCGCGGTATTTTCAGCCAAAGCCGGCAGGACGCCTCCACCGCCGATCCGGCGGGCCGTCAAGACGAAAAAGAACGCCGAATCCGGTTCCCAATCCCTGTCGCGGCCGGAGGCCTCTGGCATCGCTCCTCCCGCAAAGGCTGTTGATTTCGGCGCGCTCGCTGCTAAGGCTGCTGCCAGTCGCGTTTCGCCGCAAAAGGAAGCGCTCATTTCCGCTTTGTTGAGCCAAGGCAAATCCTTTCGGCATATATCACAGGATACCGCAGCCTTCGACGACGGCATGAGCGTTGTCGAGGAAACCTTGCCCGATGTCGTAGACGAATAGAGGCGCCGGCACAAAAAGAGCGATTTGAAGGGCTTTTTGAGGGAAGCAATGACGCCTATTCGCCACGATCCGAAAGCGCGGGATGGACGATCGCAGCTGGTCTGCGGCCATTGCGGCAAGCCATCGACCGTCCTCGTTCTCGATCCCGGCAAGCTGTACGTCTATCTTTGCGCGTCATGCGAAGCCGACAATCCGGCGGAGGATGAAACTGTGCAGATCTCCGACACCAACGGTGGGAATCCGGCCTGAATTTCCGATCCCTTTATCGCTCGAAATCATTCTCGTTGGATCGCCGCGTGCGCTGGTCCTGCTCTTCGGCCTGCCGGACTTTCTCCTTGCTCCGCTCCTGCTGCTGATGCTGCCGGCTTCTGGCAGCCTCGGCCTCCCGATGTGGCGTCTCTGGCTGGCGGGCATCGTCACGCGCCGGAAGATCGCGCCCGCGCGCTTCGCGTTCGGGGGTGGGTTCACCGGCGCTGGACGCTCCCGCCTTCCGCTGCTGCTCGGCCTCGAACTGCAAGCGCGCCAGCCGGTCGTGCATCTTGTCGTTGACGTCTTCGCGATATTGTTCGAACTGACCCCGTTGCGCCTCGGGCAGCGTCTCGCTCATACCGTCGAGCGCCTTGTTCACACGGTCCATTTTCTGCCGCATTTCCAGGGGGGTCTGCGCCATTTCCAGATCTCCTATCAGTGCATTCAATTCTTTCATGGCGGGATGGGTAAGGAAAGATTTTTGGCCCGGCTCGCCTATCCCACGATCCGTGGCGCCGCGCGAAGTCCCCTTCTCTGCCCGGCGATCGCGGGACCGCAGAAGATTTTTGCCGATCGACTCGGCAGCAGCAAGCGCCAGCCCTGTGACACCAACATCTCGCATCGTCATGGCGGTCGTTTGCCAGGCAGCGGCGATTGCATCGCCGTTCACGACCAGCGTCTGCCCGTCGACCCGGCGCTGGCGCTTCGCCTCTACCCGCTCGATCGTTTTGGCGCTGACCTGATAGCGTGGATCGCGTTGCGCCCGGTTGTAGGCACCCGCATGTTCCTTCGTGAACGGCCGCGTCATCGCATGGTCCATCCGCCGTGTCGCTACCATGGCAATCCCGTTCTCGCGTGCCTTTTCCGCAAACGCCTCGCGCCAGGCGACCAGATCCGGCTTGTAGAATTTGAGGCGCTCACCATCGGCGGAGCGGGCCTGCACCATCGCGTGGATATGAACGTGTTTGGTGTCCTTGTGATGTACCAGGACAAACTTGTACCCCGGCGCCCGTTCTTCCAGCACAGCGCGCGCGGCGGCCATGACGGCGTTCGCATCCGTGCCGGCTCTTGCCGAAAAAAGTAGATGATAGGCGTTGCGCCGTTCGCGCCCCGAAAGCTGCGGCCGCCATTGTTCGTAGACGGAGGCCGCTGCCTTGGAAGGATTCTTCGCTCCGCGAAGCGGTTCACCATTCGCATCGCGGACGCCCGAATGCGCGCGGATGAACTTCTGCAGAAAATATTTTGCCTGACGCTCGTTCCCAACCGCTGCCGTCACCTCGACTGTCGCCGCGACTCCTGCCCGCTCCAACCCTTCGCGCAAGCGCGCCTCGATTTTGTCGAGCGCCTTGCTGCGCGAGTTCTCCCGGCCGCCGGCGAGCACCTTGGCGAGCGGCCCTGCCCGCTCTTCGACATGCGCGTAGACCTCCACCGTCTGGCTGTCACGGGCATAGACGAAGGGCTTCGCCCCGAACGTACTGTTCAGCGCAGCCTTCAGTGCATCGTCGCTCACGTCGCCGGACAGATCGAAACGCACCTCTATGAAATTGGTGTTTTCCAACGGCGGTTCGAACGTCTCGCAAAAAATCTCCAGAAAGGCCCTTCGAGCAGCGCTTGTTGCGAGGACCTGGCCGTCTTCATCGAAAATGTCGATGTCGTGCTTCTCGCCGTTTTCGTTCTCGCGCCTGCCCAGATAATTGATCAGCCGCGCCGCGGCCTCGCTGGTCGATGGCGGCTTGGGCATGACCTTGAACACGGCAGGCTGGGCGCCAGCGGCATAGCCGGCCCGCGCCGCCACGGCCCGCGCCTGATAGGCAGCCCGCACCCCACGAATTCTTCTTCCATGCCGGCCGCCGCCCTCGTCACTCCTGCCACGTCCTCCGCCGCCCCGCCGCTTCCAGTCTTCCTCCTCCTCTGCCGGCCGGAAACCGGCGAGCGTGGCGGTATAGATCACGATGGGCGCGCTGGCTGCCTTCGGCGAGGCTACGGTGGTCGCGTATTTCGGAATCCCGCTGGATGCTCCCCTCCTCCCCGGTGCTCCTGTACGCCCACCAGCCGAACGCGAAGCTGAGCCGCCGCTTCCCGACCCGGCGTGCCCTCCCCCGGTACGCCCGCTCCCACCGGCGCGCTCATAAATCCGCATGGCCTGCAATTCGCCGGCCTCCCGGCGCGCGCTTGTGGCGCGTTCGTCCTCCTCCGGCTCGTCGCGTCCCACGGGAAGCCCGTGCAGATAGCGCTCGACTTCGGCGGCATAACCGGCAAGGCGACGGCTCATGGCTTCACCTTCCTCACCTTGCGGGAACCGACTGTCATCGCCTTCAACTCTTCCCGGAACTGCCGCACCAGATCGCCCACCGCAATCAGCGCGCTTTCGAGATCCTCATCATAAGAAACGCGCCCCTCGTTCATGGCGCGAACAGCCTGGTTGAAGTTGAGGCCGACCCGCCGCAGCTGGTCCGTCATGTCCAGGACAGCCGGCAGCAAGGCCTCCGACGCCACAGGCAGATGACCGGCCTCGGCACGCACCAACCGCCGAACGACTTCACTGACGCTCACGCCTTCACGCTGCGCGATGGCTTTGAGGCTGGCCAGCTCGTCCGACGAAAAGCGGATATGCGTCACCTCGCCATAACGGCGGGTTGCACCTCTTAAAGCTGCATCCGGGGCGTCTGCATCCATGTCTCTAGCCCGCTTGCGGGCGCTAAGGTCCGATAGGGCCGCGCCGCCTATTTTATGTGTATCACAAAATAGGCTATCCTGCCAATAGCCAACACAAAAGTGAGGCAATAGTCACTCGAACCACCATACGTCTAATGGGCCGCGGCTGAACACGATGTGTCCGTATTAGATTGATGACTTGTCATCATGTTAACATAGAGACAACGAGGTTAGATTCATCCGAGGCCACATCACACAGGGGGCGCAGCCAATTCCGCGACAGTTTCGAGCTTGCGGGAGACCTTCGCCGGCGTTCCGCGGTTGCCAAGTCGATTGCGCCGGAGCGTAATGTCGCGATGTCTCCATCGTGATATCGTGCCATGTGTCCATGACGTGTTGATGATTTGTATTCATGTTAACACGGAAACAAAGAGACATAGAGACAGCCCAGCTTAGGGAGGAGCCCGCTATGATCATATCTGCCGCTATCCCCAAGGGCGGCACCGGCAAATCGACCATGCTGCGCGCGCTCGCATCCGTTGCGCTAAATCGGGGCTATGCGGTCACGCTGGTCGACGGCGACCGCCGCCAGAACATGAGCCGCTGGTTCCAGATGCTGGTGGACGCCGGCAATCGCCCTGACGGTCTTGACTTGGTCAGCGCCATGGCGCCGCAGGAAATCCTCGCTGCCGCTGCCCGGCACAATGGCGAGCGATCCGTGGTGCTCATCGACACCGAAGGGACAACTAACGACAATTTGATGGCCGGGCTGTTCGCCGCCGATATTGTCGTCGTACCGATCTATTTTGCGCTAGATGACGTGACCGCCGCAATCCAGATCACCGACCATTATATACCGCTGGCGGTCGAAAGCCGGGGCCGACCGTTGCCTGCTGTGTTCGTTCTGACAAAACAGACCATCATCGATGGCAGGGCGCGCGCCTTGAGCGAGCTGCGGACAATCATCCAGGCGAACGGCACGCCCATTGCCGAGCATGTTCTGAATAACCGCGTTGCCTATCGCGATCTTCAGACCGGACAGACCCTTTACAGTCCTGCCGAACCCGACACGAAGGCGGTTGCCGAAAGCGAAGGCGTCTTCGACGATGTGCTTAAAGCCTTCATTGAAGCCACGAGGAACGCGGCATGAGTGATGAAACCACACCAAAACCAGGCGATGACAAGAAAGCCCGTATGATGAAGGCGATCTCGACGCAACCGCCAGCGCTGCCGAGTATGTTCATTCCGCCGAAAGGCGAGACAGCGCAAGCGAAGATCGAACCAGCGACGGCGCAGTCGGGCGGCCCATCGAGAAACACATCGCGGGCCGCGCCCGACTTTCGCAAGCTGCTGCGGCAGGGTCAAAAGAAGGATCCTATCGCCGGTAAGAAGATTCGCGAGGAGGAAATGGTGCGCTGCGGTTACTACCTGACGGCTGCGGAACAACGCCAGTTCAAGCTGCTTGCCATCAGCAACGGCCACAGCATGACGGAATTGCTGCGAAAGGCGGTGCAGGATTACATTCGCGCCCACAAGCACAAACTGCCGAAAGAATGAGCGGCGTGGAAATTTAGACCGTTCGGCGAAAGCCCTCACGGGCTCTGCGCTGTTCTCCGCAGCAAAAGCCGATAAAAAAAGAAGATCGAGGCGGCTTGCGTCGCCTCGATCTCCAACCGTCAATCGCAAAAGGGGCGTCGACCTCCGCTGTGGGCGAAAGGGCCTGATATATTGACTCACAGTCAATCGGCTCCTGATAAGAGGCGGCGTGTTCAACTCAACTGGAGACATCGTTTCAATGACGACAGCGACCGAGATTGCCGACAAGATCGCCGGCGAGCAAAGCCTGACCAAGATGCAGGCGAAGACCATCGTCGACAGCGTGTTCAAGCAGATTGCCGAGGCCGCCAAGAGCGGGACCGAGACGAACATCCCCGGCTTCGGAAAATTCAAGGTGAAACAGACGCCGGCGCGTGAGGGCCGCAATCCGGCCACCGGTGGAACGATCAAGATCGCGGCGTCGAAGAAGCTGGCGTTTGCGCCGGCGAAGGCCGTGAAGGACGCGCTCAACGGCTGAGGCCGCAGAGCGCGCCCGAGGCGCGACGCCGCCCTAGAAGGGTGGCTCGCTGCTGGCGAGATCTTCCTGTTCGGCCCAGATCGCCTCGCGCTCGGCCAGCGCCATCGCCAGCTCCTCCTCGATCCAGCGCCGCTCGTCGGGATAGACGGCGTTCCGCAGCTCGGCCCGAAGCTCTTCAATATGTTGATCGATCGACATTGTCGTCTCCTTGATGTTGGTGAAGGACGACGCCGGCGGTCGTGGCGGGCCGGAGGGGTCAGGGAGCGCGAAGCGATCGCCAGAGGCGGCGAGTGGGGGAGCCGATTTTCTGACGACGCCCCTTCCGGCGGCGGCTGAAAATTGGGGGCACCGCTCGTCCTTGAGGCCTTCGGATCGCCACGACATCATCGGACGATCTGAGCAGACACCCCGGTCCCGGTTATGCGCCCGGCAAACGGAAAGCAGGCTTCGCAGCGTCGCGTGTGGAGCGACAGCGTGGCTGCCATAAGAGGCAACGGCATCATAACATCGAGCGTGACGGTCTGAGGCCGGCACAAAAAAAGAGGCCCGTGCCGGAGGTCATCCGGTACGGGCCTCTTTCTTCAGGGCTACTATGACTGCAGATGTCGCAGGAACTTTGCGAGCGGACCGGCATGCGGTGGGCGCGCGGCATCCCTGGCGAAATCCTCGGCCAGCAGCAATGCGACGTCCTCATGGAGTGGCACGAAGTCGAACCCTCGCGACCGCGCCGCCGCATGCAGCGCGTCGATCGTCTCGTATTCTCGGTCGCTGGTGCCGAGCCACAGAGCGAGATCGTCGCCACCCTCGTCGGGGAACGCTTGCAGGAAGAAGCTGCGCAGCGGCGGATCGTAGCCGATGACGGCGCCGGGATCGGAGCGGCCGTTGCTGGTGACGGTAATGGTGTAGCGGCTCATTGAAGCCTCCTGATCGTGCGGAGAGGAAGGAGAGCCGACCCCTTGCGGGGCCGGCTCGCTGCAGTTCACTGCGGGTTGTTCCACAGGATCACCTTCTTGTTCTCTTCGCCGCCGGGGGCCGGGGCGAGGTTGCCGAAGATCACGCCGATCTCGGGAGCTTCCAGCTTGACCGAGAGGTATTCCTCGCCCGAACGCTGGGAGACGCGGTTCCAACCGGCTCCGATCTCGAAGCCCGTGCGCTTGTTGACGATGCGGTAGTCGGGGGCGTCCTCGCGCGACTTGTTGGTGTTCGGGATGAGGGTGATCGGGGCGTTGACTCGTAGCGTGGCGAACACGCCTTCCATCGAGCCGTCGGCCTTGGCGGTGAGGTTTGCGATCGTGGTGGCCATGGTACTTCTCCTTCGCTTGCATCGGGACCATTCCCGATGGCGCCAAAGGAGGGGACCGTCCTGCTGCGGTCACTCGGCACAAATTCTGGAAAATTCTATTTGCCGAAGCAGCGGGCCGCACTTTCCAGGGCCCCGCTTGCGGGAAGGAAAGTGCCTGGCCCGCCAACAAAAGACCGAAATCGAATTTTCCGGAATTTCTTGCCGAGCGTACCCCCAACGGGGGTTGACCGCAAAAGCAGGCGGTCCACTACAAAGGCGACATGAAACGGGATTGGTCCGGATGCGAGCGAAGGCGATACCTCCGGCCACCATCGCAGATCCCCAGCGCCGCGCAGCGCTCGCGGTCAGGTGTTTACCCCGCCTTCGGGCCTGCCCTCCAACGCCACGTCCGCACGCGACCGTCCCGCAGCGGTTTCACCAACCCGCGCCGACATACACCTGGGTGTCGAAGTCGCTGCCGGCTGGATTCCGCGTCTCCCAGCATTCGGGCGAAGCGAACCTGCCCCAAGCTGCTGACAATCGGCTGTCGGCCACCTGACGGGCAACCGCCCTGCCCGCGGCGCTGCGGAAGGAGCAGCGGATCCTCGCGGATTACCGGCGGACCGCGAGAGGCGGGGTCGCGAGGGGTCGGCCTCCGGCCGGGTAAGGGCGGGCGGCTTCCGCCGCCCGGTCGGGCGCCCGTCAAAGCGACCCCCGCGATCAGGCTCCCAGTACAAGCCTCTCATTCTCCGACATGCGGGCTTCAACCGCGCGGCGCACCTCCGGGTCGGCATGGTGCAACATGGCGCGCCAGCCCAGGGTATCGCGGACAGTCGCCATCATGCCGCGCATCGTACCGCAGACGACACATGGGCTGCCCTTCATAACAAGGCGCAGCACGTTGAGGCAGGTGCCCGGCGATTCGCCGTCCCAGACCATCAGGCCGAAGTCGGCGCGGCGGGCCATCTCCCGGTCTTTGCCGGCGTGAGCGGCAAAGCCCTCTGCTCCGTCGGGAGGCGGAACAGGATAAGCGGCCCAGTCACCGAGATTGTTGCGTGGTTCCGGCCCGGCGTGGAAGACGCCGACATGCTCGTAATTATACCCGGCGAGCAGACCCTGCATCTCGGCATCGGCGCCCGGCGCGTCGCCGATCAGCACGCCGTGCTCGGCCGCCACGATCGCGCCGATCCGCTCGATCACAGGGACGGGCAGTTCGAAAATGTCGCGTGAGCCGCCTAAAAATATCATCGCCATGGTCGCTTTCCTTTCTCTAAAACGCAGCTGCCCCATCCCCGCCTCCCTCTCCCCTCTCCCGCGTTGGCGCAGGGGGCGCGGTCGTTTGTGCTTGCCGTGGCGGTTGTGCGGCGTTGCGCGTGGGCGATCCCGACCGCAAGCGGTCGGGATCAGAGCGGCGAACAGGAGGAAGCCGGCGCTCACGCGCCGGCCTCCGTGAACCGCCAGACCGGAATGCCGAGGCGGCGCGCCTTGTCGGCAAGGTTCTCGGTAATGCCGGAGCCGGGGAAGACGATCAGTCCGTAGGGCATGACCGAGAGCAACTGGTCGTTGCGCCGGAACGGAGCCGCCTTGGCGTGCCGGTTCCAGTCCGGCTTGAAGGCGATCTGCGTCACCTTCCGGCTCTCGGCCCAGCAGGCGGCGATGCGCTCGGCGCCGCGTGGGCTGCCGCCATGGAGCAGGACCATGTCGGGGTGCTTTTGACGGACCTTGTCGAGCGCGGCCCAGATCCGGTCATGCTCGTCGCAGTCGAGTCCACCGGCAAAAGCGATCTTCGTACCTGCCGGCACCAGCACCTCGGTATCGGCGCGGCGGCGCGCGGCGAGGAAGTCCCGGCTATCGATCACCGCCGCGGTCATCGCCTGATGGGAGATTTTGGAGCCGGTGCGCGGCCGCCATGCCGAGCCGGTCTGCGCCTCATAGAGATCGGCGGCTTCGTCGCGCATGATTTCCAGCACGTTGCGGCGCTCGATATAGGTGATGCCCTCGGCGGTGAGCCGCTCCAGCTCGACGGACTTCACCTCCGAGCCGTCCTGCTCGTTCTGGCTCGACCGCTGCGCTTCCTCGTTACGATCGAGGTTGCGGGCGACGCGTTCGGCGGCGCGGTGGAAGACGTTGGTGAAGGACCAGAGCAGATCGTCGAGGTCGGGTTCGAGCCTGGTGTCGCCGAGCATGCCGGCGAAAGTCTCGACGATGCCGGCAAGGCCGGCCCGGATCACCGCGTCGTCGGGCAGTGGGCGGGGATCGGGTTCGTCCTGATGCGGACGATGGCCGTACATCTGCAATTCCAGGATGACGCGGTCGGTCGGCGAGGAGGCGTGGTAGGGCTCGTAGGCGTCGTCGAAAGGAAGATCGTAGGTCATGGCTGTCTCCGCCGGTTGCGGCCGCGCCCATCGCGGCCTGACAGCGCATCGCGGCCGCGCCTTGGGCGCGGCCGCACCGAAGGCCGCAGCGAAGCGGAGGACGGCGCAGCCGTTGCGGCCGTGACCGGGGGGTGGCAGGGATCGCCTCTCGGGCAGGCCGCGGGCGCGGCCTTTCTGGAGGAACCGCCGCCATGCCTGCGAGACTTTCCGTGACGCCGGTTCTGCCCGCTTGCCGGCGAGCGCGATTCATCCAGAAGGAAGGAAGCGACGGGCATCTTCCGGGAGGAGCTGATCGCCGAGTGATGCCGCGAGACGGATCGGGCCGAGATGGCGCAGATCGTCGTTGAAGTCGCCAAGCTGCGGCCGCAACACGAGGGTTGCGATCCCCGCTTCACCGGCTCGCTGGCTGAGGCGCTCGATGCCGTGCCGGCCTGCGGCGTCAGCATCGGCCGCAATATAGAGACGCCGACAGCCGGGCGGGAAGATCAGGCCAGCGAGGTGGTTGGCCGAAGTGGCGGCGGCAACTGGCAGCGCCGGCATCACGGTGCGGAGAGAAGCCATGGTCTCGAAGCCTTCGCCGGCCGCCATGACCGGAACAGAAGCGCAAGGGTCGAGGCCGAGCCAGATGCCGTTGCCGAGCAGATGACCAAGAGAGCGGCGCGGATCGTCGACCGGCGCTTTACCGTTGCCGCTCGGATCCAACCAGGTGCGTTGCAGGCCGGTGAGTACGCCATCGGGACCGGTCACGGCCGCAATCAACGCGGGCAGCGTCTGCGTTTCGCCGGTCACGAGGTCGCGGTAATAGCAGCCGGGATGGAAGCGCAGGGCGCGCTCACACGCGGCAAGCAGGATGCCGCGACCGGCAAGATAACGCTCAGCCAGCGTGTCGGCGACCGGGCGCGACATGGCGAACAGGCGGCGTGCCGCCTCGGGAGAGCCGCGTGCCGCGGCAGGTTCGCGCTGCGCGCTTGGGTCCTGCGCCTGTGGACAGGGGAGCGCGAGGAAACGGCGGGCTTCATCGGCGACGTCGCGGAATTCGACAAGGCCGCAACTTTCGCGGATGACATCGAGCAAGTCGCCGAATTCGGAGGTCGCCTCATCCACCCACTTGCCGGCGAACCCCTTCGCGTTGGTCTTCAGCCGCACATGCATCGAGCGGCCCTCTGTGTTTCGGACGTCGCCGACGATCCAGTAATTGCCGACGCGTCGGCCGTTGGAGAGATATTCGCGGCACACCGCCTCGGCATGATCGCCGAGGCGGTGTGCCAGCTCGGAGGCCGAGCCGGTCATGATCGCCTCCTCTCAAGCTGCCGCCGTGCGATCGGTGACGCCGACCAGCGTATGCCGTTCGAGAAGCGAGGCGAGGATGGCGGAGCCCTGCCCGCCGGTCGGGATGAACAGCCGGAGCTTCCAGGAGATGATTTCCGGGATCAGGCCGAGCGCCTTCAGGCGCGGCACCATCGCCTCGGTGAGGCCGATCAGTTCGACCCGATAGTCGTTCATGACCCGGCTGCGGCGCAGGATGAGGCCGTCCGCGAGCTGCAACCCGATCTTCCCTTCGACCAGCCCGGTCCAGGCGTCCTGCGGCGCGAGCGTCGGCACATTGTCGATGCCGAGATTGCGCAACATGGTCGACACCATCGTCGGGGCGATGTGACGCCCGATGATGCGTTCGCCGGCATCGGTCTGGATACGGTAGACCTGGCAATCATGATCGGGTAGACGCCGCCAGATCGGCAGCAAGAGGCCGGTAACCATGTGGAAGGTGCTGGTGGTGAACTCCGGGACGGCAGCGACTTCCGTCTGCCAGCGTTCGCAGAACCGCTTGCGATCAGCCGGCTGCCAGAACGTTTCGGCAAGGGCGTCGAGACCGAAGCGCAGCTCGTCGGTCGGCCGTAGCAGACGCACGCGGCGCTCGATCGTGCCATCGTCGAGCATCAGGCTCGCCGTCGGCAGCTCGATCGCCGCGCGGTTCGACCGCGTGTTGACCAGAAAGACTGATTGCGGCTCGGCGCGGGCGATAGCGAGTGCATCGGCCAGACCGAGCGGACGAATGCGATCCTTGCGCGCGACCGTCAGCACATGCGACTGCGCGCCCGAGACGGGATGCGTATAGATTGTCCGGCGATCCGTAACGATGATGCTCTCCGCCGTGATCGTCTCGACGCCCATGTCGTAGGTACCGGCGGCGATGGCGCCTTCAACCTTGGCCGCCATCAGTTGCTCAAAGACCTCGAAGAGAAGATTCTGGGTTTCGATGCGGAGCGCCAGCAGCCGGTTGAGCCAGGTCGTTATCGGCGGCAGCTCATCACGCAACCCGCCCTCCTCCGTGGTTAGGGACAGGCCAGTGACCGCTTCGAAGGTAGAAAGCGAACAGCCCTCGATCTTGCCCTGATGCAGCAGCCAGTAGAATTGGCGTAGCGCAGCGCGGGCATAGGGGCTTTCGAGATTGTCCTCGGAGCGGAACAGCCCTGCCCCGCCGGTCTGGCGCTGGCCGCGCGTGATCGCACCCAGCGTGTCGAGCCGCCGTGCGATGGTCGAGAGAAAACGCTTGCCCGCTTTTACATTGGCGGCCATCGGCCGAAACAGCGGCGGCTGCGCCTGGTTGGTGCGATGCGTGCGGCCGAGACCCTGGATGGCGTTGTCGGCGCGCCAGCCTGCTTCCAGCAGATAGTGCTTGCGCAGGCGCTGGTTCTTCGCCCCGAGATCGGCGTGATAGGAGCGGCCGGTGCCGCCGGCGTCCGAAAACACCAGCACGGGCTTGTCGTCATCCATGAAGCTTTGCGTCTCGGCGAGATTGGCCGAGCCGGGCCTGTTCTCGACGGCAAGCCGGTCGATGCCGTCGCGGCTGGTCTTTTTGACGATGCGCCGCGAGCGGCCGGTGACCTCGGCGACGATATCGGTGCCGAAATGGTGGAGGATCTGATCAAGCGCGCTGCCGACCGGCGGCAACGAGGCCAGCTTCTCGATCATCTCGTCGCGGCGGCGCACCGCTTCGCGGCATTGGACCGGATTGCCGTCAGCATCGTGGACTGGCCGGGAAGTGATGTTGCCCTCGGCGTCCGAATATTCTTCGAACAGCTGCGTCGGAAAGGAATGCATCAGATACCCGCCGACGTACTCCCTCGGGGTGACATCAACATGGAGGTCGGACCATTCCTCGGTCGGGATGTCGGTCAGCCGACGCTCCATCAGCGCTTCGCCGGTCGAAACAATCTGCACGACCGATGAATGCCCGTCGGCGCGGTCCTTCTCGATCGCGCCGATCAGGGTCGGCGTCATCATCGAGGTGATCATATGGCTGAAGAAGCGCTGTTTGGTGCTTTCGAAGGCCGAACGCGCCGCCGCCTTGGCGTTGCGGTTGAGCGTGCCGGTCTCGCTGGTGATATTGGCCGCTTCAAGCGCCGCCGTCAGATTGTTATGGATGACCTGGAAGGCGTCCGCATAGGCGTTGTAGATGCGGATCTGTTCCTCGGTCAGCTCGTGCTCAAGCAGGTCGTATTCGACGCCGTCATAGGAAAGCGACCGCGACGTGTAGAGTCCGAGCGATTTGAGATCGCGCGCGAGCACCTCCATGGCGGCAACGCCGCCATCCTCGATCGCCGCGACGAATTCGGCGCGGTTGGCGAAGGGAAAATCCTCGCTGCCCCAGATTCCGAGACGTTGCGCATAGGCCAGGTTCTCGACCGCGGTCGCGCCAGTCGCCGAGACATAGACGACACGGGCATCGGGCAGCGCGTGCTGAAGCCTGAGACCGGCCTTGCCTTGCTGCGATGGCGCGACGTCCCCACGTTCGCTTTTGCCGCCAGCCGCATTGGCCATGGCGTGGGCCTCGTCGAAGACGATGACGCCGTCGAAAGATTTCCCAGTCCCCGTCGGGCCTTCGGCCCTCCCCGCCCCGTCTTCCTTGGTCCCCGTCGCGCCTGCGGCGCTCCCCGCCTCTTGCCCGACCCAGTCGAGGATCTGGGCGATACGGGACTTCTTGCCGTCGCGTTCCTGCGACCTCAAGGTAGCATAGGTGGTGAACAGGATGCCTTCGGCAAGGCGGATCGGTGTGCCCTGCCGATAGCGCGAGAGCGGCTGGACAAGAAGGCGTTCCTGGCCAAGGGCCGACCAGTCGCGCTGGGCGTCCTCCAGCAGTTTGTCCGACTTGGAAATCCAGATCGCACGGCGGCGCCCTTGCAGCCAGTTGTCGAGGATGATGCCGGCGACCTGTCGTCCCTTGCCGCACCCGGTGCCGTCGCCCAGAAACCAGCCACGGCGGAAGCGGACGGCGTTCTCAACGCCTTCGGGCGCGGCCGAGACAACATCGAAAGTCTCGTCGACCGTCCAGGCGCCGGCGAGATGACCGGAATGCGCCTCGCCGGCATAGATCACGCTTTCGATCTGGGAATCGGAAAGTAGGCCTTCATCGATGACGGCATCGGGCAACAGGGGCCGGTACGATGGTTTGGGCGGCGCGACCGCCGCCATTGCTGCGGACTGCACCAGCGGCGTAGGATGGGGTTTGGCGCGTGGAATGTGGATCGACTGAAGTGCATAGGGCTCGTAGATCGTGTCGGTGAGCCGGCCGCCCTCCTCCGGCATCCAGTCACGTAGCTCGTAGACGAGCGGGACGGCAGGCGTGCTAGCTACGATGGGAGAACGGACGGGCTTTGGCTTCGCCCAAACAACAGCACGGGCCGAGCGCACGATTTTCGGGTCTGCCGCCGACGTGGCGGCAGGTGCGGATCTCACTGCCGATCGAGAGGCAGCCATTTGCATTGCGGCGTTGCGCATGATGCTGCCCGACAGGGCGCCGATCGAATCCGGAAAACCGCCCGGTGTTCGAGGCGGCAGATCGGAGATCCAGGACAGCAGCGTCTCGACATCCGGGGCCTTGCCCGGCGATGCTATGAATCTGGACGGATCGGTCGCAGGATGCTTGTCGATGATGGTCAGCCGGGTTTCGGCCGTGGTGCCGTGGCGGGCATAGACGCGGCCGTCGACCGCTGCGGTGAAGACCACCCTGCCCTGCTGCTGCAGCCGTTCGAATGCTGGCCGCCATTTCGGGTTTTCGGGAGAAAGGCCGGTGCCGGTGATGGCGACCAGTCGCCCTCCGGCGTGCAGACGGGCAAAGGCGGAAGAGAGATGCCGCCATGCCGCGTCAGCGACGTGGCCGTCGACATGGGCGCCCACGCTGAATGGCGGGTTCATCAAAACGACGGATGGTTCGATCCTGGCATCGAGGTGATCGTCGATATGGGCCGCGTCATGCCGAAAAACCGGGACACGCGGAAACAACAGGCCGAGCAGATTGGCGCGTGTCGCGGCGAACTCGTTGAGCACGAGCGACGCCCGGGCGATTTCGGCATGAACGGCGAGAAGGCCGGTGCCGGCCGATGGTTCGAGAATGAGGTCCGAAGACGAGATCGCGGCGGCGTGGGCGGCGACGAAGGCAAGCGGCAGCGGCGTCGACAGCTGCTGCATGGCCTGGCTCTCGTCGGAGCGCCGCGTGTGGGTGGGAACGAGGTCGGCAATGCGTTTCATCATCGCCAGCGCCGACTGCGGCGAGGCCGACTGCGACAGGATTGCGGAGCTGAAGCGGCGAAGAAACAGGATTTGGGCGGCTTCGAGCGCCTCATAGGCGTCCTTCCAGACCCAGAACCCCTGAGCATCGGTGCCGCCGAAGCTGTCGGTCATTGTCGCGCGCAATACCGCGGTCGAGATGGGCTTGCCCTGTTCGAGGAAGGGAAGAAGCTGAATCGCCGCCTGATGGACAGCCTGGGCGGTGTCGATGGCATGGGATGCCGGCGCGGCAATGGGAGCGGCCGCCCGGACGGCGGGCGACAGGGTCGTGAAAATGTTCATGGGGATGTCCTTCGAGCGAGAGTGTTCGCCTCGCCGGCGCACGCTCTGCGCCGCGGCAAGGCCAAACCCCTCCCGGCCCCGCTCTCCCTCCAGCGACGTGGACGAGAAGAACCGGCGATGGCACCTTCAATGATGGGCCTGATCGACAGGACCGTGATGCAGGTGTTCGGGAGAGCTGACCCGATCCTGACGATTGCCGGCTCGGTCGCCGGCGCCTCGATTGGCGTTACCGGACTGGCGCAGTTCCGCGGCGCGCGCAAGGAAACGGGCGCGGTCGGTCTCGCCACGGCGGACGCGAAATGCCTCATCGACGACGCCGTTCACCCTTGCCCACTGGTTCCACGAGAAGGATCGCCCGAGGCCGACGGTCGTATTCGTGCTCGGAAACCGGTCGGCGTTGCGCACCAATTCTTCCCATGTGGCGCCGAACTGGATTTCATCGAAGCGGCTATGCCGACCTGTCAGCGCGTTGCGTTCGAGGAAGAGAGCGCGTTCGAGCAGATCGGGATGATGGGCGGCGAGCCAGAACAGTTCCCACGTTTTACTCGCGGGACAGAAAAAACACGCCGACTTGATCGGGACGTAATCGGCGCCGAGCACAGCGGTGATGATGTCGATGCAATCCTGCCGTGTCCATCCCAGCATCTGAAGAGGATAGAGGAAGTCGAAATCGGCATCGGCGGTCGGCAGCTTCTTTGATCGACGGATGTCGGCCGCGCTACAGTCATATCCGATCAGCTTGACGATGCGTTCGCCGCGACGCTGCGCTTCTATCCAGATCGGATGAGTGGCGCTCGCGTTGGGACCGGATTTGCAGCCCTTGATCGCCTGGTCCTGGGGCTTTTGTTTCCACTTGATGCTGCAGCTGCGCATGCCGAAGGCCAACGAAGGTAATGTCTCATTGGCGATGCAGTTGCCGTAAAGGTCGTCATAGCCAGTTCCGGGAAGCGTACGTTTTCGGCATATGGTGATTGGTGGCCAGCCCCATTGCGCGAGGATGGATTGCATGCGGTCGAGATGCGCTATCGTTTCCGGCTTCTCTGACAAAAGATTGGCGAACGTAATGATGTCGGGCCGTAAATCCGCGAGCTTCAGGGCAACAAGCAGCGCGGTAGAGTCGACGCCTGCGCCATAGCAGACGGCAAATAGGCGGCCGGCCAATGCAGTGCGCAGCAGCCGGTGCTGTCGACGGGTGAGAAGACCGCCCGGGATACCCGCCGCGCTTGTGCGCGATCTGGAGGATTCCTGTTTCTGCATGTGCGGGCTCCATCAGGGAAAGCTCCGCCGCGGCTTCCGAAGAGCAGCGGAGGCGGCGAAGCCATGGGAATGGCGGAACGGCGGTCGGCCGCGGGATTGTGCGACCTATCTGGAGATGCGCCGCTCGATCTTGGCGAACTCGCCGCGCGCGAGGTCGCGCGCGGCGAGTTCCGCGGGAGACCAGGATTTGTTGATGGGTAAAGCTTCGAAAGCTCGCAGCGCCGACAGCATTTCGTCATTGGCGTCGAGCATGGCGAGACCGCGAACGATCATGTCGCAGTCTTCGTCGAAGCGCTGAAGCTTGGTCCGCGACCCGCTGACCAGCGTACCGATATGGTGTTCGTTTCCCGCCTCCAGCGAGAACAGGTTGCGGCGCCCCGTAAAGACGGTCCCGGTCGCGGCATAGTCGCTGGCGACCAGGTCTCCGGAAAGATCAACCATCGTTCCGACCCTCCGCCTCTGTGATGATCCGTTCGGCATGGAGGAGGAAGGCGCTCAGCAGGTTGACCGCCTCGTTGCCGACCCTCAGATGCGGCGCGCGCCTGTAGGTGTCGTCCCTGAAACCGATCGCTGCCGAGCGCAGTTCCTTCAGGGCATCGAGCAGAACAGGTCGGAGCCGCTCGCGGCGGACCGCTGCGCGAAGACCCGCAAGGACATCGGAAATCCTCTCCTGTCCCTCGTCATCTTCTAAGCCGGTGACGAAGCGTTCCGCCATCATGAGCGCATCGACGGTGTCGTTGGGATTGTCTGGAGAAACCACAGCACTGTCGATATGTTGCTGCGAAACGCTGTCCTCGCTATTCCACGCTCCAGACGCGAGCGCCTGGTCGCGCTTGCGGAAATCCGCCAGCAGGTCCTCGCTCGTAGCGTGGAAAATGCCGTTTTCGGTGATTAGCGACACGCTGGCGCCGAAGGTATCCGGTCGTTGGCTGGGATCGCTGATCCACTGGATGACGACAAGCTCCCGTAGCGTCGGCGATCGCGTCACGATGTCCTGTACGGCAAATGGCCAGGGGAATTCGCTGAGATCGATGAAGACAACGCTCTCGGGGTCGGGATCTTCCCCGGGGAGAATGGAGAGAACGCGCTCCCTGACGAACCTCTTCAGCAGGCTCTCGTTCTCTTGATCCAACGTGTCTATCGCCTCCATCAGCTCGCGCCGCGAGACGACGATCGGGTTCATGGACCCGGTGTCGGTGTAGAGTTCCAAGCCTCCATCGATTTCCGCACAATCGAGCACCTTGGACAGGATCAGCTTTTCGAGCGGTGTGATGTCGGCGATCGGAAGTGCGGGATAGGTGGTAATCTTGGTCTGGAGACAGGTCATGGATTTGCCTTTCTGGAACGCAAAGAGCCCGGCGCTAGACCGGGCTCCGGTTGAGGATGATGCCGTTGGCGGCTGGACGAGAATGTGCGGGCATGTGGGGCGTGCGCTATCCGGACCATCGATCCGCTTGCTGCTCGAACCACGCGTCGAATTCGGCCTTCCGGCGCGCGCGTGTCTGCCGTGCGATTTCCGGCAGCTTTCGGGTGGGAACATCGGCGAGCCGTTCTGCCGCCGCCTCGATGGAGGCGAGGGTCAGATAGCGCTGGATATTGGCGGCAAGGCGGGCATTCTTCTTCGAGCGGCGCAGGATCGCGGTTGCGACTTCGTCACCGTCATAGTTCTCGAAGCAATTGTCGAAAGCTCGCGTCGGGCGGCGGCCGTAGGCAATGACCTTGGCCGCATGGTTGACGCGACCGCGGAAGTTCTCAGGATCATTCAGGCGTGACATAGTGTTTCTCCCTGGTTGAAGGGCCGCTCGGGCGGCTCTAGAAAAGCGAAAGCCCGGCGATGCCGGGTTGCGGAAAACTGGTTCTATGTGATCAGGATGGTCCTGGAGCGCCGGGGCTCGGTCGCGTGCGCACGGTCAACGACGAAAACCTGGTCCGTGTTGGCTTCGAACAACTTCAGGATGCGATCGGCGATAGCCACGCATTCGTTGATCCAGCACCGGTCGCTATCGCGGTATTTTGAGGCGCGGTCCGACGGCACATAGACGATGGTGAAGTGCGACAGCGTCTCGCCCGTCGGTGCGGCGTAAAAGTATTCCTTCACCTCGATCACGACGCCGCCGGTGTTGTAGGAGGTGGAGATTGTGTCTCCGGGCCGTACGAGATCGGCTACCATTGGCGCCCCGGCCGGCGTGCGCCGGTATCGGCGACGGTCCGGCGCACCGAGGCCGGCCGTGTAGGTAGAGTGCGCCTCGTAGATCTTTTGGCCAGCAGGGGAAATCTGCTTACGATGGGTCCGCATCGCTGCCCCCTCCCCTGCTGGCGCGATGCGCCCTGATCGCCGCCATGCGGATGTCGATCTCTTCGTCAGACAGGTCTTCGAGCAGCTTCAGGACCCTGTCTGGTCGGCCGCGGGCAAGGACAAAGCGTTTGCCATGGTGCTCCGCAGGCCAGTAGCCGGGATCGGATTTGCCGGCGATCCCCTTGAAGTCGGGATGCGTCTCACTCCAGATCGCCTCGAGCTTTTCCTCGCGGGTCATGCTGTCCGCCGCGCCGGTTTCGTGCGCGATGATGGCGGCGCGCATCCTGTCCGGGGATTGTTTGTCGCCAAGGTCGCAAAAGCCGTGGAAAAACCGCTCGCGGCCACGAATCCTGATCGCGAAAAAAACGCTGGTGACGTTGCCGGCCTTGTATTCGGACAGGCCGAACATGCCGGACCTTTGGAAGAGCGGTGGTAGCAGCCCGAGCATGAAATGGTATTGGGCCGGCTCGATTTCGAACCATTCGCCGGCATATGGTTTGCCGGAGAGGGGATCGACATCGGGATCATCGCGGTGGCGATTGAACAGCCGGAACATCTCTTCGCGCGTGGCGACGCCCTCGAAGATCTTCCTGAAGGGTGGATGTATGGTCATGGAGCTTCTCCTGGGCGCAGGTCGACGCCGCGCGGCGTGAACCGCGTCGTCGCAACTGCATGGTGGTGTCGTTGGAGGGCGGTCGGGCTCGCCGGCCGCGGTGGATCAGGGGATCAGTCGAGCCCGAGCTTGCGCGGCGAGGTCGCCTGCAGCATCCAGCGCTCGCCCTTGATGCGCCTGAGGAAATCGGTGGCGGACGGAACGCGGCCGAGAACTGTCTGTACGTGGCGCTCGGCCACCACGCGCGTCGGCACGGCCTTGCCATTATCCAAAGCGATCACCGGGCCGAAACGCGCTTCGGCCTCGAAGATGCCGAAGGCATGGTGCCTGAATAAGAGATGTTCCGGACCGTCGGACCAGTTCCGCGTCTCCAGGAACCAGGCGTGCAATGCGAGATAGGCACTCGGGTCGCCTCCGAAGCGGGCGGCGCGCCGGGGCTGACGCTGCCGGCGCGTCACCAGTCGAAGACAGGCAATTCCTCGACCTCGTCGGCGTCGCGATCGAGCAGGACATAGTCGAAGCCGGAGCGGCGGGCCCACGTCATGACTTTGAAAAGTTCGTCGGGAATGACGTCCGGCCAGACGCCGGCGTTCTCGTCATGGGCATAGAGGAACCAGCCATATTCGCCGTATGGCCCGCCGAGGCAGGGCCAGTCCTTGGGCAGCGTATTGTCGAGCCGCTTGGCCGTGGTCTCCGAGACATGCGCGGTGGAGATCACGGCGAAACGACGGGCTTCGAGCGTGGTCATCGGGAAGCTCCCATGTCGGTGGAAAAGATTTGCGCGGCCGGTATCGCCTGTAAGGGCCGATCGGGTCCGAGGTGGATGGTCATGCCGGCTCCACCTCCTCGTTCTGAAAGTCCCAGCCGGTTTGCCAGCGGGGATCGTCGAAATCGGGTGCGTCGATGGCGCCGGAAGACACCCCTTCGCGAGCGTCCTACTCGTCATCCGCCTCAACCTCGATCTCGATGCTGCGTGTGGTCTTGAAGACCTGGATAATCCTGATTCTGTGTCTTGCCATGTGAATGATGATCCTTTCTCACGTTGATAGACGGGGCAGCCTGCGGCATGGACAGACCGGTGGCGCCGCAGGCTTCCGGTGCCGCGGGTGGCGGCTTCAGGCGGCGTGGCGATCCGGGTAATGCACAGCATCCCGGCCAACGCCGGTGATGGCGCGGACGGCCGCGGCGAGCGCTGGAATGTCGTCAAGCATGACGAGCGCGACAAAGTGGTTGGCTCCGCCGGTATAGTCCTTGCGGCCCTTGCAGGTCCGGATCAGGATGCCGTGACCCGAGGACATGCCGAACTGGCCGACCTGGATGTAGACGGCGGTGTGATGCAAGGTCACTTCTCCGGAAACGGCAATGCCAGCCTTGTTGGAACGCACTTCGTACGATCCGGCCGGGAACTGAAGCGCGGCGGCAAGCTTCTTCAGCCGCGAGCGGGCCATGGTATGAAAACGTTTCTTATGCTGCTCGTCATAGGAGCAGCTTTTGGTCCAGTCGAACATGTTGATCTCCATGAAACGGAACAGGCCCGGCGATCGCTTGCGCGATCCCGGACCTGTCGGAAGGTTGGCTCTGTGTGATGAAGTGATCAGGCGGCCGTGCGGCCCTCGACGACGTCGGCGCCGACCTCATCGGCGGTGACTTCTTCGAGATAAGCTCGGCTGTACCGGTTGCTGGCGAGCCAGCGCTCGGCGGCCTCGCGATCTCGGGCGAGGTGCAGGAGTTCCGAACTATCGCCGACATCCTGCAGGACACGAACCATGCCGATCGCGGGACGCTCGACGATCTCGAAACGCAGGTCGCTTTCGACCGAATATGTGCGGCGGATCGAGACAACGATAGTGCCTGCCTGGCCGAAATCGCCCTCATGCAAAGTAAAAGAAGCCGGCGAATGGTAGGTAGGGCGCGTTCGCGGCGGTTCCTTCTTGATCAGCCGGCCGACGCTGTTGCGGCTTTTCCAAGCGGCAAGCTTCTTTCTGAAACGAGAGGGCGGTTTCTGGGTTGAGTCAAAGTATCTAATGACACTCCCTAGAGGGGCGGAATCGTAGACGATATGGGCTGACATTGCGCGTTTCTCCATGTCGGAAAACAAGAAGGGCCCGGCGATGAAGCCGGGCCCGGTGTGGAGCGGAGGAGCCGATTATTCGGCGGCCTGAAGGTGATCAGTATCCTCGCCGTCGACGGCTGCCTCTTCATCGACGGATGGACCGGTATCGCTGGCGAGATAGGCCGGCAGTTCGGCGGCATCGCCGCCCAAGGCCGTCTCGTCCTCGTCCGCCACATCGTCGGCGGCAGGCTCATCGGCCACTGCGTCGCCGACATCGAGGCGCAGCGGCTCAGGCAGCCAGTTCGACCCTTCGAGAAGACGGGCGGCCTCCCGTGCCATCAAGTCCTTCTTCATATGGTCGATCAACTGCGCGGAATCCTCGCCGCGGGCTTCGCGCACCGCCTGGACGATCCGGGCCTTGGTGACGCGGCCGAGATAGTTGTCCACCGTCGGCGACCAACCCGCCTCGACCATGTCGAAGCCGAGCGTGCCGGCGAGCACGTCGGCATGAGCAAGCGCACCGGGGCGTCTGTTCCAGGGCTCGACGACGGCATTGAGCGAGAGCGAGGCGCAGTGCGCGAACAACGCCTTGCGGCTCGCTTCGTCGAGACCGAGCAGGAAGTCCCAGAGCTTGTCGCTGTCGGGCATATCCTTGTCCCAGGCCTCGTGCCGCTCGCCGATCTCTTTCGCCCACGGTGTCTCGGCAAGTCCCTGGACTTGGCCGAAACTGTTGCTCACCAGGCCGATCTCGAGGCAGCTGTCCTTGGCGAACCGGTAGAATAGCTGCAGCACAAGCGCATGAAGCACGGCGACGAAGGCGATGTCGACGTCGCTCGCAAGCGCGTTGCGCAGCGCCAGCGTCCTCTGTGCGGTGAGGTCGAAGACGAGGCGATCGGGCAGCGGCTTGATGCCCTCGTCCTCGGGCTCCTCGGCTTCGGACGTCTGGCTCAGAGAACGGCCATTGACGACGACGGCATCCGCATCGTCCACGTTCGATGTGTCGACGTTCTCGCCGTCGGCGCCTTCATCATCCTCGTCCGTCTCGATCCGCGGTTCGTCCTCGGGCCGGACGAAGCCCGCCTCAATCTCAAGCTGACCATTGACGCCGAGCGTGACGAAGGCGCCGGCGATGGCCTTCTGCGCCGGTTCGTAGACGCACGGCCGATCGCTGAACGCGTCGAGTTCCGCGCCGAGCTGGTCGAGCTTGTTCTCGATCGCCTCGTCGGCTTCCTCGATCTCGGCATATTCAGCATCGAGCTTGTCATACTCGGCCTTCACGGCATCGTGGCGGGCGAGTTCCTCGGCGCTCATCTCCTCCGGCTCGGCATAGACGCGCCGCATGCCGGAGGTGTGGCCATAGGGGAAGCTGATCGCCGCTTCGGCCCACTTCCAGCCGTCGGCGCGAATGGTTTCGGCATCGATTTTCAGCTTCTCGAAGACCAGTTGCTCAAGAAGGGCGGCGTCCTGGAACCAGCCGCCGGAGTCCTGTTCGAACAGGTCCCGCAGGATAACGCCGCCGGCAGCCTCATAGGCTTCGGCGCCGACATAGAGTGCACGGCGATCGTCGGCGCGGACCGTCGTTTCCGTCAGCAGGCGTCGGATGTAATAGGGCTCCTGCATATTCGAATTGTCGGCTATTCGCTCCCAGACCTGCTCCTGGCGGGCATGGTCCTCCGAGATCGAAAACGCCATGATCTGCTCAAGACGGATCTCATCCTGTTCATAGAGATCAAGTAGCTTCGAAGAGACGTTAGCGAGCTTCAGCCGCTGCCTGACCGTGTTCGCAGATACGAAATAGCGGGCGGCGATCTCCTCGACATCCAGCCCCTGCTCGCTGAGCGTCTTGAAGGCACGGAACTGATCGAGCGGGTGCAGGCTTTCGCGGTGGACGTTTTCGGCGAGCGAGTCATCCTCCATGCTGGTCAGCCCGGAACGATTGACGATGCACGGCGTCGGTGCGGTCTTTGCCATTTCCTTGCGCTTGACCAGAAGCTGCAGCGCTGAGAAACGTCGGCCGCCGGCAGGCACCTCGTAGCGACCGGTCTCCTCGCCGTCCTTCAACTCGGGACGAACGTTGAGGCTCTGGATGAGGCCGCGGCGTGCAATGTCGATGGCAAGATCCTCGATCGAGACGCCGTTCTTGATCCGTCGAACGTTCTTCTGGGACAAAAACAGGTTGTCGAAGGGGATGTTTTCGGCTTGATTGAGGGTGATCTTCTGAATGGCGCTTTTTGCCATGGTCAGGGTCTCCATGACGGGCGGCCCGGGGCCTTTCCCCGGACCTCCAAACCCGTCAGGACTCCTCCCCGCCCTCCTCTGCCTCTCCCGGCCGCACGCCGGCGCTGGCCGGAAGCCGCGATGTGGGGCTGAACTGTTGACGCTAGCGCGTGGGAGCGGTGTCCGGAGGCCAGCCAGGTGCGCTATTTATCCGGTTCGGAAACATCGACCCGGCCAGCCTTATGCAGGGCGTCCAGCAAGCGGGCATGATCCATCAAGATGTGAATAAGCGCCTGCCGGTCCACGGTGACTGTCTTGCTGGTGCTGCGCGTCCGATCGTGCCGCTCATGCAGGAGCTCGAATTCGGCAAGAGTGGTGTAAAGCCGGAGGAGAGGCCGGCCGCTCATGACCTGGTCCTCCGTTCGGCCGGCATGTGCACCGTTTCCCAGTGCGTGGGTTTCAGGGTCCCGACGCGGCGCACGACGACTGGGCGGCTGTCGGCGTCCTGCGCTAGGCGGTGGATCAACTCGAGTTCGGTATCCGAGCGGTCGCGGCGCACTTCCAGATCAATCCAGTGACCGGCGCGGCCGACATGGGAGTCACGCAGCCGGTGGCTGGATGAGGTGTAATAGCTCTCAAGCGGGTCGTTGAGCCGCACGCGCGTGCGCAGGAATAGGATGCCGTACCGAGATTGCCGCAGAACAGGAACTCGTCCGCGGGCGTGGTCTTGGGACCACCTCCTATCTTCCGCTGACCGATTTGTCGGAAGGCTTGATCGAATTTCTTGGGGTTCGGCGTGGTGCGCGCCGTGAGTTTCCCGTCGAATATCCAGGGCGGCCGATGTGGATCGACCCGACCGGCGGCCACCTGATGCAGCAGATCGAGCAGATAGGTCGGATCGGCCGGATAAGGGCAACCCCGCCAAAGTGTTCGGACTGAGCGCCGAAGGTCGTCGGGCAGCGCGAACAGCCGGGCACGGGCTTTCCGCCACCCTGCGGCACGCAAGTTCCGCTGCTCGCGTTCGCGCTCATCCCACCATATGTGGCGGCGGGCTATTTCTTCGTCGACGCTATGCTGGCCCGCGGCGATCATTTCGGCGAACAATGGCAGCGCCTCGCGTTGCAGGCGTTGCTTGCGCCTGAATGCGGCCCGCTTGCGCGACGTGTCGCGATAGGGTTCGGGTATCGGCCAGGGGCGAAATCGCATCAGATCCCCTCCTCGCGTCTTGCCCCCACGGCATTGGAAAGAATGCGGATGGCTGCGGTGATGCTGCCGGTCTCACGGGCGGTTTCGGCGTAGGCTGAAATCGGGAATGTGCCGGTGAAGAAGACGTCGCGTTCGATGTGCATTTCGAACGGCAGCTTGAGGTTAGTAAGTTCTTCCAGGCTGAAGGATCCGAGTTCCGGGGCCTCGCCCAGTTGTGCCAGGCCGAAAAGCCTGTCACCGTCTTCGGCGAGCTCGGTGGCCAGCCAGGTGCCGATGCCGAAGGGATTGAAGAACTTGACCACTGGCAGATGGTCGAAGCCGGACAAACGGCCATTCGCGAGCAGGTGCTCGCGAAGTGCAGGCGTCAGCAGCGGTGAGGGATTCCGGACGGTTCATCCATTGTTCGTTCTCCACGACGGGCGGCCGAAAGCCAGCCTCTCGACCTCCTGGCCCGTCACGACGAAAAGCGCCGCCCTCCGGACTGGGGGGCGGCGCCTTGCACGGGGCGATCACGGGGAAAACCGGACGTGCGATCAGCAGATCATCCGTCGGGATGGATCAGTGGGCGAGGTCGAGGAGCTTCTTGGCCTTGCCTTCCATCTCTAGCCGCACATCCTGATGCTGTTTGTCGCGCGCTATTCGCGTGATCCCCTGAACGAAGTCGAAGATACTCGCCGCCGGATGCCCTTCTTCATTGAGCACCGTGTCGATGATCTTCGCGGTTTCGCCCTTCGAGAAACCTCGCTTGCGCAGGAATGTCGTCCGATCATCATCGTCGCGGGCCACGATGCGTTCGCGTGCCGCCTTGATGCCGTTGACGAACAGCGTGGGCGAGGATTCCGCGAACTGGACCAGGGCCGGTTCGGCTTCGAGTGCAAAGCGCGATGCGGCATATTTCGAGTGGCGGATGGTGATTTCCTGGAAATCTTCGGCGCCCCAGATGTTGCGATTTTGGCACACTGCTCGCAGGTAAAAGCTTGCAATTCCAAGTGTTTTCGATCCGACCTCGCTGTTCCACGCATAAAATCCGCGGAAATAGAGATCAGGTTCTCCATTCGGCAACCGGCCGGCTTCAATGGGGTTGAGATCGTCGACCAGGAACACAAAGATATCGCGATCGGAGGCATAGAGCGTCGTCGTCTCTTTCGAGATGTCGACATTCGGATTGTAGATGTGGGTCGACCAATCAAGGACGCCTGGCACCTTCCAGCGCGTATCGCCGGTGCCATTGCCGGCGATTTTCTGCACCGCCTCGATCAGCTCATGGTCGAATATCCTCCCGTAATCCGGGCCCGTAACCGCCCGAAGTTCCAAGCGGCCGTTCTCGATTTCGAGCGTTTTGACTTGCTCGGCGCGATGGTTGAGCAGTCCGTGCTGCAGATTGATGCCGGCGAGCGGTGCCGGAAGCTGGCGCAGATAGGTGGCCGGCGCACCGACCAGGCCAGCAAGCTGGCCAAAACTCCAGTGGGTCGGCGTGATGGGTGCGTGGGCATCCGGCAGCATCAGCGTCAGCCGCTCGGGATTGTCCCGAGACGCCTCGACGCGGATAGCCTCGCTCTCGACGATACGCGTTTTGCTGCGTTCCGACCGGCGCTTAACGGAATTGTGCAGGTCGGTGAGGGACAGATAGCGTTCGTCAGCCGGCCGGTTGAACCATTCCGACGATACGCGGCCGATGCTTTGGCCCCTGCTGACGTCCACCTTGTAGCTGTTAGGCACCACGCGTGCCGGCGACTGAATTTCCATATGGGTCATGGTCTTGCTCCGCGACGGACCCCGGAAGCCTCTCTCCCGGTCCTACTCCCGTCGCAGCCTGCCAACCTCCCCTCTCCCTCTGACTGCCTCAGCCCGCGCGAAGCGCGAAGGCACTGCCGCAGCACCCCCGCAACGAAAATCGTATGGAAAGGAGATGATCGGCCGTACGCCGGCCTCAGCGAAACAGCGTCTACACTCGAATATTGCGAGGGTTGCGTCGCCGGTGAAACCGTGAATCAATGAAAGGCAGGGGATGTGGCGGCGTCCGGAGCAATGGAGGCCATGCGACGGTACAAACTTGCTGACCAGGTGATCGAGGAGACCGCGCCGGATCTGCAGGACTTGCTCGCGGACGCTTACCGACAACGGATTCGACCGCTTTGTCTCTGCAAGGAAGGCGGGCTTCCAATGTACATCGCCCAAATTGGCGAGCAGTATATTGTCAAGCGCATGCCGCTTTCCGGCGGCGGGCACGATCCCACCTGCCCGTCCTACGAGCCACCGGACGAACTGTCCGGTCTCGGCGTGTTGCTGGGCAGTGCGATCCAGGTCGACCCGGAGAGCGGAATATCGGCGCTGAAGGTTGGCTTCAGCCTGATGAAAATAGGTTCACGGACGGCGCCGAGTCTTGGGACAAACACAACCGACACCATCGTCGGCGACGCGAAAAAGCTCTCGTTGCGTAGCCTGCTGCATTATCTCTGGCACCAGGCCGAGTTGACGGCGTGGACCGCGCGATGGGCGGGCAAGCGTCATTGGTGGAATATTCGCTGGCACCTGATAGAGGCCGCTGGCCAGATGATGGTGAAGGGCGGAACGCTCAGCGAAATCCTCTTCATACCGGAACCGTTCCGGGCGAGCGACAAGAGCGCGATCGAAAAGCGCCGGACCGCCGCGCTTGTCCCTGCCCTTCCGCCGAAGAGTGGACCGCGCAAACTGATGATCCTGGTCGGCGAGGTGAAGGATTTCGTGCCAACGCGGAACGGCCATCGACTGATTGTGAAGCACCTGTCGGATTTCCCGCTTATGTTGGACGAGGGCCTTTATCGACGTCTCCAGGGGCGCTTTGAAAACGAGCTGGCGTTGTGGGGCTCGGATGAGGCTTCTCATCTGATCGTGATTGCTACGTTCGGACTCACATCCGCCGGCCTCACTGTGGTCGACGACATGGCGCTGATGGTCGTCGCCGAAAACTGGGTGCCGTACGAATCCGCTTACGAGAAGAGACTGGTCGATGCCTTGGCCAGGTTGCGTGAGCGCAGTGTCAAAGGACTGCGCTACAACTTGTCGGCCGAAAAACCGTCTGCCGCTGCAATTTTGCAGCGCCCAGCGCAGCCGGTTGCGCTCTACGTCGTTCCACCCTTGGCCGACGGAGCTTATGAGGAAGCGTTGGACGACCTGATCGCATCGCGGCCGGAGATTGGCGTCTGGGTTTGGCGGACAGCCGAGGGGGATATGCCTCCTCTACCTCGTGCCTAGATACGCTTCGACTGCCGAGATCCTTGGTGCGCGTCATGCCCCGCTAGGCCGGCGTCAAGCTTGGTCTGCCGTCGCGCACCGATCCAGTCTCGCATTATATCGTTCCGGTAGGGATGGAAGAACTCGAGCTTCGGTGAACGAAATGACGGACGCCGGCCTGGGATCGGTTCCTGATTCTGGCGCGCCGGCGAAGGCGAGATGCCTCCGCCCCTGCTAAGGCCGACGTCAGGCCACGTAGAATGCGTCCTACGCGAGACCCAGCTTGTTCTTCAGTTCGGCGTTTTCTTTACGCAAGCGCTCGGCGAGCATCTTCTTGAGACGTTTGTTCTCCTCTTCGAGCGCAACCAGATCCTTCAATTCGTCGCTTTCGAATGCCGGGGCTGCCGCCTTTTTCCACTGATAGTAGGTCTGCTCGGAAATTCCTGCCTGGCCGACCGCGCTCTTGGTCGTAGCACCGCCGGCGATCGACTTCTCGATCTGCAACAGCTTCTGTGCTCGCTCTTTCTGGGAATAAGTTTTCCGAGGGGTTCGCGTTGCAGGGGCGGAAGCCTCAGTCGCCTTGACCGACTGTCTGGGGCTCTTCCTGACCGTCGGCTGTCCGGCCGCTGCCTTGGCCTTCCTGGGTCGTGCGGCTCTCTTTTTTGGCTCGGCTGGCGTCGGTTTGGCAGGCGCTTCCGCGCTCGCCTGTGGTGATTCAGCTTCCTGAGGATCGGCCATGTGTTGCTCCGCTCGTGAGTTATGCCGAGGTTCAGCATCAACAACTGTAACGTTAGAGTCAACAAGCTGACCATTTGGCTGCTGCTCTTCATTTCCTGTCTCTGCGGCAATCGCCGACAGATCGAGGCCGCCCCAGATCGAACGACGGGATTTCCGAGTGCCGCGCTTGTGCTTTACTTCAACGATGAACGGCCGTGTCTGGCGCTTCATTTGTTTGTCCCTGATCAAAGCGGCTCGCACGATAAACTACTTGGTCGTACCGCTGGAAATGATCGAACGCACGACCCCACAGCGGACATTGCGTTTCGCACATCAGGCTTTATCGGATTGGCCTGCTGGTGAGCAAGAGCTACTCTCTACAATACTTGTCACGCCATCATCGTTGTGTCGGGGACAGCGCCCGGATACATGCCGTCGATTGCGGTCGCAGTCGGTTGCATCTGTGTGAACTGAATACCGGTCTTCCCGCTAATTTGGTCGCACAGATCGACCAGATCACGGAGGAACGGGGCGTGGTATCCCACGCGCCCATCACCATCACCTGGGAAGCCGTGAGGTTATTTATCGAGAAGCGGCAAGACCATACGGCAAAACTCCCGACTGTTCACGGCTGTTGGGTGGCCGCTTCAGATTGTGAGAAACGGCACGAAGCTGAACAGCATCAATATCCCGAACGCCGCCACGTAGAACGGCATAAGTTCCCGCGTGGCGTGGAATATCGATACCCGCGCAATCGAGCTCGAGATGAACAGTGTCGTGCCGACTGGTGGCGTAAACAGGCCAATCGCGAGATTGAGCACCATTATGATGCCGAGTTGGGTCAGATCGAGGCCGATAGCATTTGCGAGCGGGACGAAGATCGGACCGAGCAACAGGATGGCGGCGGGGAGATCGATGAACATGCCGACGATGAGCATGATCAGGTTCATCGCCAGGATGATGAGCCAGGGTTCTTGAAGGGTATCGACGCACCACTGCGCGAAGGTTTGAGGGATCTGGGCGAAGGTGAGAAGCCAGCCGATGATCGCGGAACCCATGATGACCAGCATGACGACACCGGTCGCGACACCTGCGGACAGCACGGCACTTTTCAGCCTGGCAAGCGTCATGTCACGATAGACGAAGATGCCGACGAGCAGAGCGTACACGGTTGCGATGACCGAAACCTCGGTCGGCGTCGCAAAACCGAAGCGAAGCAGGACGAGGATCAGGATCGGCATCACGAGAGCGGGTCCGGCCTTCAGCGTGAGCAGCCCGAACTTGTTCCATTCGAACGGCTTCCGCTCGTAAGGAAAGCCCCTCATCCGCGCCGACAGATTGCAGACCGCCACAAAGGCGGCCGTGATCATCAGGCCGGGCAGGACGCCCGCCGTGAACAGTGCTCCGACGGATACGCCGGAAACGAGAGAATAGAGAATGAGTGGGATCGATGGCGGGATAAGGATGGCGATCATCGCCGAGGCCGAATTGTTGGCCGCGATGAATCCGGCCGGATAGCCTTCTTTTTTCTGCCACGGGATCAGCATCGAACCCAGCGCCGTGGCGTCGGCAACGGCCGAGCCCGACACACCGCCGAAAACCGCTGAGCCGACAACCGTGATCGAGGCCAGGCCGCCGCGATAGCGCTGCACGATGGCTCCGGCGAAATCGATGAGGTTACGCCCGAGCGTACCGCTCATCATGAGGCTGCCCGCCAATATGAAGAACGGCAGCGCCAGCATCGGGAACGACTGCGTCTGGCTGAACATCTGCTGGACGACCAAATTCAGCGGCAGGAAGTCCGAGGACAGCACGCTCAGGCCGGACGCGATGACCAGGACATGTCCGACAGGGACCGATAGCAGGACCAGAACAAAGAATGAGATCGCGAGAACGATAATCATACGATGCTCTCCTCTGCATTGGGCTCGGGCAGTCCCTGGAGGCCGAACAGGCAAATCCGGAGGATGAAGGACAGGCTGGTCAGGAAGACCCCCACCGCGAGGAAGACCAGCGCGTAATAGGCGTAGCTGCGGGAGATATGGAGCAGCGAACTGTACTCGACCGAAACGATTTCGGACACGTTCAACGCGACCTTGGCGAATATCAGATAGGTTATTGCGAGAAGCACCTGGATGGAAATCGCCAGCACCCGTGCCGCCCGCGCTGGCAGGGACTGGATCACGAAGTCCACCGCGATGTGCGCGTTATGCTGGGCCGCCAGAATGACTCCGGCGGCGATCATCCAAGGAAAGAAGTGCTCAGGCAGCTCGTTCAGCCAATTCAGGCCGCCGCCCGGCAGGATGTATCGAAAAATGACGTTCAGGGTCAGCGCGACTAGCAGAATTCCGGTTGTCAGATAGATGACCACCGCAGAAATCTTCTTGATCGCGCCATCCATGCGATCAGCCAAGGGCAAGACGCGCCCCTCAAGAAATGACGACATCTTGCCCTCCCTGGTAAGGTCGCTCGCTAGCCGACAGCCGATACGAGTTGCTTCACGAAATCGCCAAACGGTTTAGCTTCCCACTTGTCGTAGACGCTGGCCGTCGCCTTCCGAAGCGCATCGCGATCCGGCACGTTGACCGTGAGCGACTTGTCGTCCTTGAACTGCTTCAGATATTTCGCGTCGGCTTCCTGCATGAGCTGGCGCTGAAGATCGCCCGCCTCTTTGGCGGCTTCCTTGACCGCTTTCATCTGGTCCTCGTTCAAACGCGCGGCGGCGATCTTTGACATCAGGAAAGGTGTGCTCTCCCATTTGTGGGAGGACATCGAGATGTACGGCGTCACCTCGTATAGTTTCGCGCTGGCGATGTTTGCCAACGGATTTTCCTGCCCGTCCACGACGCCTTGCTGCAAGGCGACATAGAGTTCGGAGAAAGCAATCTGTTCCGTCGATGCACCGAGCGCTTCGAAGATATCGATCGTCATCGGATCCGCGGGCGTGCGGATTTTCATGCCCTTGAGATCGTCAGGCACGTTGATCGACTTCTTCGTGTTCGAGATCTGGCGCACGCCGTTGTCCCACCAGCTCAACGGTATGATGCCGAGAGGATCGAATTTCGCCGCCAGCGTCTCCCCGATGCTTCCGTCCAGCACCCTGAAGGCGGCCGCTGCGTCAGCGAACAGGAAAGGAAGGCCGAGTGCGCCGACTTCCGGCACGATGCCGGAAACCGGGCCCTGGCTGTTTGCCGTGAAATCGAGACTTCCCGTGCGCAAGCTGGTGAGCATGGCAACGTCGTTGCCGAGTTGCTCCGATCCCGCGACCCGGATTTCCACTGCCCCGTTCGTCTTCTGCTTGACGAGTTCGGCGAACTTGTCCGCTGCGACGGCCCGCGGGTTCCCCGGCGCGGCTCCGTGACCAAAAGTCATGGTTGTCGCGGCAGATGCTTTTCCGATGATGGCAAAACTTCCGCAAAGCGCGGCACTCGCACCGAGAAAGGCGCGCCGATTCAACACCACAGTCATTACGTTACCTCCCTTTTGCGGCCCTACTGCCGCGTTAGATTCTCCCTGAGACATTCACTCCGGACTTGCCGATTCACTTCAACCAGGACCGGATCGACGTGCAGATCGCCTTCGTCGACAATCCGTATTGATCGTGCAGGGTGGGCAATGCCCCGGCATCCAGGAATTCGTCCGGCAGTGCGATCTGTCGGAAGATATTTTGGTTGGCCCCTTCCCTCATGAGAGTCGCCGCCACGGCTTCGCCGAGCCCGCCGATCACCGTGTGGTTTTCCGCCACGATTACCGGGCGGCCGAGGCGAGTGCATTCGCGCACAATGGTTTCGGTATCCAGCGGCTTGATCGTCGGGACATGAAGGACGCCACAGGAAACACCCTCTTTGGCCAGCTCTTTTGTCGCCTCGAGCACGCGCATCGTCATGAGGCCGCTCGAAACGAAGAGGAAGTCCTGGCCATCGACGATCATCTTGGCCTTGCCGAGTTCGAACTTGTAGCCGTATTCGTCAAGGACGCGCGGAACCTTGCCGCGCAGAAGGCGCATGTAAACGGGCCCCCGATGATCTGCGATCTGGGGAACGGCCTGTTCGATCTCGATGGCATCGGCCGGATCGACGATCGTCAGGTTCGGCATGCCTCTGAAAATGGCGATGTCCTCGGTCGCCTGATGGCTCGGGCCGTATCCGGTTGTCAGGCCGGGCAGCGCACAGACGATCTTGACGTTCAGCATCTCCTCCGCGATCGCGAGGCAGATAAAATCGTAAGCACGGCGCGAAGCGAAGACAGCGTAGGTCGTCACGAACGGGGTAAAGCCCTCCCGCGCTATACCAGCCGCAGCACTCATCAAGACCTGTTCAGCCATGCCCATCTGGTAGAAGCGGTCAGGGTATGCCTTCGCGAAGACATGCAGGTCAGTGTACTTGCTGAGATCGGCCGTCATTCCAACGATGTCGTCGCGCTCCGCCGCCAGCTTTGTCAGCGCGTTTCCAAAGGGAGCGGAAATCGTCGGAACATCGTCGCCTGCAATCGAGGCGATCATTGCCGAGGTCGTCTTCCTTTCCGACGAGGCAACCGGACGGCGCGGTTCATATTTGGAACCCCGAAGAGAATGGGCCTGCCGGGAACGCTGTTCCAAAAGTCGACTCATTTTGCCCTCCCTTCGTCGAGCACCTTGATGGCCTTCTCCCATTCATCGGGTTCGACCCGGACGAAGTGCGTGATTTCGCGGGTTTCGAGGAAAGGCACGCCTTTGCACATGGTGGTGTCGCAGATCACCACGCGAGGCTGCTTTCCCTTGTGGTCCCGTGCCCGGTCGAAGGCATCGCGGACCGCGTCGATGTCGTTGCCGTCAACGCGCTGTACGAACCAGCCGAATGCCGCGAACTTGTCGTTTATCGGTTCGCTCGACAGCATCTGCGTCGACGGGCCGTCGGCCTGCTGATTGTTGAAGTCCACGATGGCAATGAGATTATCGAGACCATGATGCGCAGCCGACATCGCGGCTTCCCAGGTGGATCCCTCCCCCAATTCGCCATCCGACATCAGGTTGTAGACCAGCGATGCCGATTTCTTGCGCTTGAGGCCAAGGGCCATGCCGACGCAAATACCGAGACCGTGGCCGAGCGATCCGCCCGTGATCTCCATGCCTGGTGTATAGGCAGCCATACCAGACATCGGCAGGCGGCTATCGTCCGTGCCGTAGGTCTCGAGTTCGAACTCCGGCAGAATCCCGGCCTCAATCAGGGCAGAGTAAAGCGCGATTGCGTAGTGGCCAATCGACAGACAAAAGCGATCCCTGTCCTCCCACTCGGGATCTTCGGGCTTATAACGCAACGCATGAAAGTAGGAGACCGCGAGCACATCGGCGACACCAAGAGCCTGTCCGATATAACCTTGGCCCTGGACTTCGCCCATACGCAACGCATTACGCCGGATGCGATAAGCGCGTTCAGCCAATGAGACGTTCGAGCCTCGATGTTGTTCGTGGGGTGAATCCATCTCTTTTATCCGTGGATCAACATGCCGCCGTTGACGTCGATGACGGCACCGGTGATGTACGAGGAGAGATCGGAGGCGAGGAACACGTAGGCTCCGGCCACGTCGGCCGCATCGCCAAGGCGGTTGAGCGGAATGCCCTTCAGGATTTCTGCCCGCATGGCATCAGTCAGCTTGCCACCGGTGATATCCGTCTGGATCAGGCCCGGCGTGATGCAATTCACTCGGATGCCGTCAGGACCGAATTCGCGGGCCATTGCCTTTGCGAGGCCCAGCACCCCTGCCTTGGCTGCGGAATAATGCGGTCCGCCGAAGATGCCGCCCCCGCGCTGCGCCGATACCGACGACATGCAGATGACCGAGCCCGATTTGCGCTTCTGCATATGCGGGATGGCAGCTTGGCTAAGGTTGAGCACGCCAGTGAGATTGACCGCCAGGATTTTCTCCCAACCGTCTGGTTTGATATCCAAAAACTTCACCGGGGCAGTGATCCCGGCATTGTTGCAGAGCACGTCGATTCGGCCGAGCCGTTCGACGATTTCGTCGATGGCCTTCTGACAGGCTTCCTTGTCAGTAACATCGCAGGCGACGCCGAAATGGCCCTCGCCGTCCAGACTGTCGGCAGCCTTTTGCGATGCAGCATGATCAAGATCGAGAATGACAACCTTGGCACCGAAGGAAGCCATCATCTTCGCAGTGCTAAGGCCTATTCCGCGCTCGCTGGCCGCGCCCGAAATCGCAACAATCTTGTCCTTTAGGATCATCTAGTCCTCCCGAAAACCGAGGGGAGACTGCCCGAAGCCAGGAGGAGGCACAAACGCAAGATTTACAAGCTGAGGTGAATTGTGTTCATCTATCCGGATGACGCCGCTGCCTCTCTCCCTTTTGGCTCCTTTCGAAGCCGCAGGGCGAACTTGCTCGTTCAGGATTGCCTCTGAGGAGTTGAACCTGACCCCCAGCGCCGTAAGCCACGCCATTCGCAAGCTCGAAACGCTCACAGGCGTGCGTCTGTTTTTGCGATCTGGCAGAAAAGTCCGGCTGACAGCCGAGGGCGAAGCACTACTCGAGCGGGTTCAGGCCGGAATGGAATCGATCAGGGAAGGACTTGACCTGATTTCTACTCACCAGCCGCAGCTGCTTCGCCTGCACTGCGCCCCAAGCCTGGCGGCCCAATGGCTCACGCCGCGGCTCTCTTCCCTCTTTCGCAGCTATCCAACTCTGGATGTCCGGTTATCGGCCAATCTTCGATATGCGGATTTCCCGGCCGCCGAATTCGACGCGGACATCACTTATGGCCAGCACGCGAGCGCCGGATGTTTCTCGATTCCTCTTGGCGACGAGACGGTGACCCCCCTTTGCGCACCTCATCTCGCGCCTCGCATCCGGCAACCATCCGATCTGCTGCGAGAACGTCTCATCCATAGCGACAACAAACGGGTGCGTTGGGTCGACTGGTTTCGTGAAAACAAGATCACGGCTCCCGAGACAACAGGTTCTCGCTTCGACAGGAGTTTCATTGCCATTGCAGCGGCCGCCGATGGCCTTGGCGTTTGCCTGGAGTCGACCCGCCTCGCCGAACGGGAACTCCGTGATGGCCGTCTTGTGAATCCCCTGGCGTCTTGTTCCCGCTCGGTAAAATATGTCGGCCACTACTTCGTTTATCCCGAGAGTTCGAGGAACAAGGCCAGCGTTCGAATTTTCAGGGATTGGCTCCTGAAGGAACTCGGGTTACCCGATCATCAATAGGCAACCTGCCCTTACAACTTGGTTGCGAATTTCAGCCAGACAGCGCGGTCTTGCCTAACCTGATCGCAATTCTCGAGGTGGTCCATCATCGGAATTGAAGTGTTACTTTCATGGTTGTGGAACACATTGAGGCACCTGGTCCTCTCAGGCTCAATATGCAGGCCAGCGTGGACCGCGAAGAGGAGCCGGCGATCCGCGGAAGATACGATCCGGAACAAGAGCGGCAGCGGCCTGGCCTCAACGACCCCAGGCAGGGGTCTGTCAGACTTCGACCAGGGCCTTGATCGTTCCCGACTCCTGAGTGGCCCAGACGGGAATCGCTTCGGCTGCGGCAGCAAGGGGGGCGCGATGGGAAGCGAGTTTGCCGGTGGGGACCTTGCCGGCCTTGATCGCCGCGATCACTGTCACGAAATCTTCCCTTGTGGCGTTCCTGCTAGAAAGGAGGGTGGTTTCGCGCTTGTGGAACTCGGGATCGACAAATCCTATTCGGGCTTGGACGATCGAAAGCAGGACATATCTCCCAGCATGCGCAACGAGATCGAAACTCTTCTCCATGGCTGCCGGACTGCCTGCCGCGTCGATGACGACGTCGTAAAACGCCCCATCCGTCAGCTTGGCGAGATGTTTCTCGACGCCGTCTCTTGCTTCGACTGCATGCGCAACGCCAAGGACATCGCGGCAGAACGCCAGCCGCTGGTTGTTGAGGTCGAGGACGGACACCTCTGCCTCCCGCGACAGGGCGAAGATCGCAGCGGCCATGCCGATGGGACCGGCGCCCACGATCAGGACGCGATCGTCAGGGGTCGCGTCGGCGCGCCGGACACCGTGTGCGCCGATCGCCAGGAATTCAAGCATGGCTGCCTGATCCATGCTCAGCCCGGCCGCCGGCACGACGTTGCGGCTCGGCACGCTCAGAAACTCGCTCATTCCACCGTCTTGATGAACTCCGAGCACGCGGAGCTGTTGACAGCAATTGGTCCGTCCCCGGCGGCAGGCGACGCAATCGCCGCAATAAAGATAAGGTTCAACCGCGACGACCTGGCCGCGCCAAAAGCCGCTGTCGGTGGGGGCCTCGACGACCTCGCCGGCAAGCTCGTGGCCGATGAGGCGAGGATAGCTCAGATATGGCTGGTCGCCCTTGAAAATGTGGTAGTCGGTGCCGCACACGCCGACGCGGCGAATGCGGATCAGCACGTCGTCGAGGCCACGCTCGGGCGGATGACGTTCGATCAGGGATAGCTTTCCCGGTTCGTCGCAAAGTATGGCCTTCATCGAGTGGGTCTCCGAGGGGTCTGCAACCGCGCCGTGTCGAGCGTGCGGCCTGCCCCTAATTCCGCCAGGCCGTTCCGCCGGCCGATCAACGAATAGCCGGGCACACTTTTCTCCTGATATCGTCGGCCGGAAGACGCCCGCGATCGAGGCGCATCGGTATCATGTCCGTCCGCCCATGTCCTTGCGGCGGTTCTCTTCAGAGAGCAGGATCGCGACAATGTCGACAGCGCCATCCAGATGTTCGGATTCGTGGAAGGACCCATGCAACTGCCGCGTAACATTCTAGTCATGGACGTGAACCCGGATTTCTTCCGGCAGGTTGTTCAGCATCGTGAAGACCTTATCGAGATGGTCGATCAACGCTTCTTGCGCCCGCTGGGTATCTCCCGCGTCGAGGGCATCGACGATCGCCAGATGCTCTGCGACAACCATCGGCAGGCGCTCCGGCCGACCCCACAGCCGATGAAGCCGGGTAAGACGCGTCTTGGCGGATAAGATCGTCGCCCATACGCCCTCCCGCTTTGCGAACTGAGCCATCAATTCGTGGAACAGCTCGTCTTCGGCGTGGAAGCCCCCGTCGTCGCCAGCGGCGATCATCGCGCTCAAACGGTCGATACAGGCGCGCGCGATTGCGCTCTTGTCCGGCGACCAGACCTTCGAAACCTCCGCGAGGATAGCGACCTCGAGCGCGCGGCGGACGAAATGACTGTCGGCGATCTCGGACAGCCTGATCGGAGCGATGAAGCTGCCTTGCTGCGGGAAGACGTCGATCAAGCCTTCCTCCGAAAGCCGCTGGATCGCCGCGCGGATGGGAGTCCGGGATACGCCGAACCGCCGAACGAGCGCGTTTTCGCTGATTGACGCTCCCGGCTGTAGCAGGGTGCTGATGATCGCTGAGCGCAACGTCTCGTAGACTTGTTCGCGGACGGGCTGCCTGCGATCGATCTTCGGAATGAGCGACTCGAGCCCGCGCGCGCGTCCGTCTGACTTCTCGATCGTCGGCGACATTGGCTCGTCTCCGCTGTCCTTGTCGGTATAGCCTTGAGCTTCTTTGACGTTTGACACTCAGATACATGTATACTAGCATCCCAGAGTCCTGCAAGTTCCGGAAGACGTTCTTGTGGGGCCTTGGCTTGAGCGCAGTCAGACATTGCTCATCGCCTTGGGTCGTTCATTCCAATCGGCAATCCCGTTCCAATTCCGGTTATGGACAGATGATCATGGCAGCATGTTACGTTGCCCTTGCCCGGCACGGCGGGAGGCCGCATCACAAGGAGGAGACTTCACGATGCGAGTTTCGAGATTGCGCGCCGCTGCGGGCGGCGCCGCCTTTGGCGTCTTAGGCACGCTGCTATTAGCAACGACAGCCCAGGCTGCTACACTGACTGTCTGGTGGAACAAGGGCTATTACCCGAGCGAGGACGAGGCGACGCAAGCGGTTGTCAAGGCCTGGGAGGAGAAGACCGGCAATACGGTCAACCTCTCACTTTATAGCACCAACAACATTGACGCGAAGTTTATCTCTGCAATCTCGGCGGGAGAGGTGCCCGACGTCGCCTATGCCGATATCAACGACTTCCTGATCGCGCCGCAGCAGGCATGGAAAGGCAATCTCGTAGATGTTTCGAGCGTCGTCGAGCCGCTGAAGGATAAGTATACGAAGACGGCGCTGCTTTCATCCTATCTGTACAATAACGAGCTGCACAAGAGGAGCTATTATACGGTTCCCCTGAAGCAGCAGGCATTGCACAATTTCTACTGGAAGCCGATGATCAAGGAGGCGGGGTTTTCCGTAAAGGACATCCCGAACCAGTGGAATGCTTATTGGGATTTCTGGGGAAGCATCCAGAAGAAGCTTCGAGCAGATGGCAAGCGCGTCTATGCGCTGGGCTTCCCGATTTCGGCGGTGGGTACAGACAATTTCTACACCTTCAACCAGTTCGCCCTTGCCTATGGAGCCCATTTCGTCAACCCGGACGGGACGCTCAATCTCACGCCTGAAACCCGCAAGGCGGCGATCGCGACGCTCACCTTCATCAAGGACAAATATGACGCAGGCCTGATCCCGCCGGGGGCGATCAACTGGCAGGATTCCGACAACAATGCAGCATTTCTGTCCAAGCAGCTCATCATGACCTCGAACGCTTCGCTTTCGATTCCGGTCTCGCAGGCTGACGACCAGAAGGTCTACCACGAGATCGGCACCGGCATGCAGCCGCTCGGGCCGGATGGTAAGCCGATCAAAAGCCTTGTCGCTGTGAAGGTCGCATTCATCCCGAAGGGCGCCAAACAACCCGATCTTGCCAAGGACTTCCTTTCTTTCATCGCGCAGCCGAAACGCCTTGATGGCATGCTCAAGGCAGCGCGTGGCCGGTGGCTGCCGGTAATGCCGGAATTGATCAAGGATGACCCGTTCTGGACTGACCCGAAGGATCCGCATATCCCCATAGCGGTCGAACAGGAAGTGACAGGCCCAACAGCGCCGTGGCCGATGGTCTATAACCCTGCTTACGCCCAGGTGAATGCAGAAGAAGTCTGGGGCAAAGCCGAGGGCGACGTGGTCAACAACGGCATCACTCCGGAAAAGGCGGTCGACAACGCCTTCGCTCAGATCAAGAAGATATTCTCACAATACCAGATCGAGAAGTGAGCACGGGATGAATTGGCGGAAGTCACGTCCGCAACAAAATCAAGCAGCGAGCGCCTCCCTTCGTGGCGCTCGTCTTCCCGCTGATGAACCTCTTGCCTCCCACAGGTTTTCGCCCGAAAACCTGTGGGGCATCGCTTTCATCCTGCCCTATCTGGCGGTCTTCTGCCTGTTCGTCATCTATCCGATCGGCTACGGGCTGTGGCTCGGCCTGCGCTTGGAGAGTTTCGAGGCGCTTTTTAGTGACCCGATTTATTGGCGGACGGTCGTCAACACGCTGTTGCTCATTATCGTCGGCGTCAACCTCAAGATGTTTCTCGCCTTGTTGCTGTCGGGGTTTTTCCTGCAGCGTTACCGACTGATGCCGCTCTTACTGCTGATCTTTATCCTGCCTTGGGCAATGCCGTCGATCCCAACATTCATCGCCGTACGCTGGCTGCTCAACAGCCAGTGGGGCCTTATCAACAATGTGATCTGGGCCGGCTGGCAGGTCGACGGGCCTGGTTGGCTCACCGACCCAACGCTGGCGATGGGCGGCGTGATCGTCTTCTATATCTGGAAATGGCTGCCCTTCTGGACCGTGATCTTCATCGCCGGCAGAACCGCGATTCCAGAGGATCTCTATGAGGCCGGCCGGGTCGACGGGGCCAACAAGATCGAATTGTTCCGTTACGTCACCTTTCCGATGATGGCGAGCCTCTATCTGATCTGCACGGTGCTGTCGATGATCTGGACGCTCGGCGACTACAACACCGTACGCTTCATCACCGGCGGGGGCCCGACACTATCGACGCACGTGCTTGCGACCCTCGGTATACGCGACGCTTTCGAGATTGGTGAGCCCTCAGTTGGGATGGCCGCCGTTATTTCGGCGCTGCCGGTGCTGGTGCCGCTCGTCGTTCTGCTCGTCTGGCGCATGAATAAGGAGAGGGTCCAGCTATGAGTGAGGGCGCACGCATCGGACAGGGACGGGCCCAACTGGTCGCGACCATCATCATCAGCGTCGTCATCCTGTTCTGGACGCTGCTTCCAATCTACAACATGATCATTGTGGCGATGGAGCCGAAGGATGCCGTGTTCAGCGGCAGCCCTTGGCCGAGAGACCTCACATTTGTCAATTTCTGGACGGTCTTCACCCAGAATTTCTGGTATCTCAGCCACTTCTGGCGTCAGATGCTGAACAGCCTGATCATCGCGCTTGTCACGTCGGTGCTCGTGATCGCGATCGGCACGATAACGAGCTTCGCCATACACCGGCTCAAGCTGCGCTTCGGCTTTCTGCTGTCGAATGCAGCGCTGCTGAGCTATGCGATCCCGCTCTCCTTTCTTGCCATCCCGTTCTACAAGATTCTCAATACTTATGGGCTTCTCAACACGCTCTGGGCCGTCATCATCGTCGAGGTGACCTTTGCTTCACCTTATGCGATCTTCATCTTCTCGCAATACAGCACCTCGATCCCGATGGAACTCGACGAAGCGGCCCGGATCGACGGAGCAACGGTCCCTCAGATCTTCCGCAGGATTTTTCTGCCGCTGATGATGCCGGCTATCGTCGCCGTCGGGACCTATTCACTTCTTCTGGCGTGGAACGAATATCTCTATGCGTTCCTGCTTCTGTCGTCGGAAACCGAGATCACCGTGCCGGTAGCGCTCGGTCATTTCCTTTCCAGCGACGATTCGCCGTGGAACATCCTGATGGCGGCGGCGCTCGTTTATTCGATCCCGCCGCTCATCATCTACTATATGACGCGCAACCGGATGACGACGGGAATGACAATCGGCGGCGTCAAAGGCTGATGGGAGATTGATCGACCGTCGCCATGGCTGCGCCGCCCCTTTCGCTATGCCACGCTCGATCAGCTGGAAGCGTTCTTCTGGACCGATGAGGCCATCAGTTGCGCGCTTGTCGGTCAATTGCCACGCGACCGGCTGCATGAGATCGCCACGCAGGCACACAGGCACACAGGCAGTTGAGTTAGAGCATCTTGCAATCGGACAGAACCGTCTGGCGTCGCGCAAATGCGGCGAAAGAAATCAGACTGGAGCAGAGGGGCTTGCAAGTAAACAGCAGGCCCGGCGGTAGAGATCAATACACCATCACGCTTCTGATCGACTCGCCGGCATGCATGAGGTCGAACCCCTTGTTGATCTCGTCGAGCTTCAGCGTGTGGGTGATCATCGGGTCGATCTCGATCTTGCCCGCCATGTACCAGTCGACGATCTTCGGCACGTCGGTGCGGCCGCGCGCGCCGCCAAAGGCCGTGCCTTTCCACACCCGCCCGGTGACAAGCTGGAACGGTCTTGTCGCGATCTCCTGCCCCGCGCCGGCGACGCCGATGACGATCGACTGGCCCCAGCCGCGATGGCAGGCTTCCAGCGCCTGTCGCATCACAGTGACATTGCCGGTACAGTCGAACGTATAGTCGGCCCCGCCGATCTGGTCGGCCCCGCGCCTGGTCATGTCGACGAGATGAGCGACGACATCACCGACCTCTTTCGGGTTGACGAAATGCGTCATGCCGAAGCGCTCGCCCCACGCTTTCTTGTCGTTGTTGAGGTCGACGCCGATGATCATGTCGGCACCGGCAAGCCTCAGGCCCTGGATGACGTTCAGCCCGATGCCGCCGAGCCCGAAGACGGCGGCAGTCGCACCCTCTTCCACCTTTGCCGTGTTGATCACCGCGCCAATGCCGGTCGTCACCCCGCATCCGATATAGCAGATCTTGTCGAACGGAGCCTCGGGATCAACCTTCGCTACCGCGATCTCCGGCAGAACGGTGAAATTGGAGAAGGTCGAGCAGCCCATATAGTGATGGATCTTGTCCTTGCCGATCGAGAAACGGCTGGTGCCGTCGGGCATAAGTCCCTGCCCCTGCGTGGCGCGGATCGCGGTGCACAGATTGGTCTTGCGCGACAGGCAGGAGGGGCACTGCCGGCATTCCGGCGTATAGAGCGGGATGACGTGATCGCCCCTCTTCACGCTCGTCACGCCCTTGCCGACATCGACCACCACGCCGGCTCCCTCATGGCCGAGGATCGCGGGGAACAGCCCTTCCGGATCGGCGCCTGAAAGCGTGAACTCGTCGGTGTGGCAGATGCCGGTCGCCTTGATCTCGACCAGCACCTCGCCCTCGCGCGGCCCTTCGAGATCGACCTCCATGATCTCCAGCGGCTTGCCCGCGGCAATTGCGACGGCGGCGCGTGTCTTCATATTCGATATCCTCGCTTCCTAAGTTTCTCGTCAGGCCCGCCGCTCGAAGCTCAACGCGTTGAACCCGCCCCTTCTTTCGCTGCGTGTCCAGCTTTCGACGCTCGCCTCGATCGGCCCGAGGCTGCAGGCAATCTCGAACGCATCGACAAGCGCCTCCGGCCCCTCGGCGGCGACGGTCACGCTATCGGGCTCGTCCGCCTCGATCCAACCCCTCAGGCTGAGCCGCTGCGCCCGGCGCATCGCGAACGCCACGAACGGCTCTCCGAGACGCCCGTGAAAGCGAAGCTCTATCGCACAAAGCCGAGCGCCGCCGGTACCGAGATCGCCGGTCAGATAGTCCATACCGCCTCCCGCAAACAATAGCGGACTGGCCGGGGCCGTCCGGCATTTCAAGGCGCTTATTTCGGGATCGAGCCGTCGAGCCCCGCGACCAGCCAGTTCAGGCCGAAGATTTCGGGGTCGGGCAGGTTTTCCCCTTCCTTGACGCGCAGCTTGCCGTCCTTGTCCTTGATCGGGCCGGCGAAGACATGCTGTTTGCCGCTCTTGATATCCTCTTCGGCCTGCTTGATCTTCGCCATCTGTTCCTCGGTAAGGTCCTTGCTCCAGGCCGCCATCTTAACCGTGCCGGCAGCCAGCCCGCCGCGGAAATCGGCGCCCTTGAAAGTACCCTCCCGCGCGGCCTTGCATTGTTCGACGAAATAGTCGGTCCAGTCGTTGGTGACGGAGGCGAGCACGGAATGGGGGCCGTACTTGCTCATGTCGGATGAGGTGTTCACGACATAGACCTTCTCGGCCTCCGCCACATTGACCACCGAGGGCGTATCCTGGTGCAGCGAGAACAGCACGTCCGCGCCCTGCGAGACGAGCGCGCGCGCCGCCTGCTGCGCCTTGGGCGGGTCGAACCACGAATTCAGCCAGATGATCTTCACCTTGGCGTCGGGGTTGACCTTCTGCACGGCAAGCCCGATCGCATCCACCTCGGCCACGACCTCCGGCACGGCGAAGGCCGCGACGATGCCGATGGTATTCGACTTCGTCACCATGGCGGCGGCCATGCCGCCGAGATAGAAGCCCTCGTAGTTGCGCGCGGTGAAGGTGCCGAAATTCTTGGTCTGCTTGTAGCCGCTGGCATGGATGAAATCGACGTCCGGGTGCTGCTTGGCCGCGCGCAGGCCGTCATTCATATAACCGAAGGAACCGAGCACGATGAACTTGGCGCCGCCGGTCATCATCTGGTTCATGACGCGCGCCGCGTCCGGGCCTTCCGAGACGTTGTCAACGACGGTCGCCTTGACGTCCGGGCCGCATTCCTTCTCCATCGCCTCGCGGCCGAGGTCCTGCTGCCTGGCCCAGCCGACATCGGCGACCGGCGAAGGCAGGAGGACGCCCACCTTGAATGTGTCGGCATGTGCCGAGGCGCCCATTGCCAGCGCGCAGGCGCCGGCGACAAGTGCGAGTAATCCGGATTTCATCTGACGTTCTCCTCTGTTGGCTTTGTTGTATTCGTTCACTGCGTTTCCCGGTAGACGCGTCCGAGCGAGACCGGCGCGTTGAGGCGGACACGGCGCCCGTCCATCGACAAAAGCGCGATTGCCGCGATCGTGGCGATGTAGGGGATGCTGGTCAGCAGTTGCGACGGCACGGCAAGGCCCGTGCTCTGGACGAGCAACTCGCCGATGGTCGCGAAGCCGAACAGATAGGCGCCGATCGCCACCCGCTCCGCGCGCCATGTGCCGAACACCACCAGCGCGATCACGATCCAGCCGCGGCCGGCGATCAGCCCGTCCGACCAGAGCGTCGCCGAGGCGATGGAGATGAAGCCGCCCGCCACCCCTGCCATGAAGCCGCCGAACAGCACCGCAAGGAAGCGCACGGCGATCACGTTGTAGCCGATGGCGTGCGTGGTCTCCGGGGATTCGCCGGCGGCCCGCAGGACCAGCCCGAGCTTGGAATGGCGGAACATCCACCAAAGCCCGACCGCGGCGATCGGCGCCACGTAGACCAGCGCGACATGATCGAATAGGCCGCGCCCGACGACGGGCAGGTCGGACAGGAACGGGATCGGCAGGCGCGGCATCGGGGCCACGGTCATGCTGTCGTACGGCTTGCCGATGAGGCCCGCGAGACCGACGCCGAGAATGCCGACCGCGAGGCCCGTCGCCACCTGGTTGCCGAGCGCAAAGAGCACGACCGCCGCGAACAGCGCCGCCAGAAGCACCGCGGCAAGCCCGCCGGTCAGCAAGGCAAGCCAGTAGCTTCCTGTCGTCGTGACCGTGATGAAGGCGATGGCCGCGCCGAGCGCCATCATGCCCTCGATCGAGAGATTGAGGACGCCGGCCTTTTCCGCGACCAGTTCGCCGAGAGCAGCGATCAGGAGTGGCGTGGCGGCGATCAGCGTGCCCGAAAGAACGAAGGTGAGCGTCTCCATCAGGCGTGCGCCTCCACCGCCCGCGGCGGCACCCGGCGCCTCACGCGATAATCCACGAAGAGCCGGGCCGCGATATAGGAGACCAGGAGCACGCCCTGCAGGACCGTGTTGACCTGATAGGGCACGCCCGCCGCCGTCTGGGCGATGTCGCCACCGACGAAAATGATCGCCATGAAGAAGGCCGCGAACAGGATGCCAACCGCATTCAACCCGCCGAGGAAGGCCACGATGATCGCGGCGAAGCCGTAGCCGGGCGACACCACGCGCTGCAGTTGCCCGAGCGGGCCGGCGACCTCGAAGACACCGACGAGACCCGCCGCGGCACCACCGATCAGTAAGCTCAGCCACACCGCCTGGGCCTCGCTGAAGCCGGCATAACGCGCCGCGCTCGGCGCTGTGCCGCCCACCTCCAGCCTGTAGCCCATCATGCTGCGCTCGACGAAGAACCAGGCGAGGACCGTCGCGGCCAGCCCAACGAACAGCGAGGCATTGACGCGGGTGCCCTCGATCAGGACCGGGAGCATGGCGGCATCAGGGAACAGGGCCGACTGCGGGAAGTTGAAGCCCGCCGGATCGCGCAACGGCCCCGAGACAAGATAATAGAGGAGCTGCAGCGCAATCGAGTTCAGCATCAGCGTTACGAGGATCTCGTTGGCGTTGAAGCGTGTCCTCAGCCATGCCGCGATACTGGCCCAGCCCATGCCGAAGACCATGCCGATCAACGCCATGACCGGAAGCATCAATGTGGATTGGCTGTCGTTGAACCAGATCGGCAAGAGGCTGCCGCCGATGGCGCCGAGGATGAGCTGCCCTTCCGCGCCGATGTTCCAGACCTTGGCGCGGAAGCCGATGGCGAGCGCCTGTGCGATGAGCAGCAGTGGCGTCATCTTCAAGAGCACTTCGCCGAAATTGTAGAGACTCGACAAGGGCGCGGCATAGAGGAAATAGAGCGCGCGCAGCGGCGGCACGCCGAGCGCGGTCATGATAATTAGCCCCGCGACCACGGTGACGACAATCGCCACGAGCGGCGCGATCAGAGCGAAGCCCGGCCGGCGATGCGTTCGCGTCTCGATGATGAAGGGGAGTCGTGTCATGCCGGCACCGCCTCCCGCCGCGTCGCGCCGCCGAGGAAGCCGCCCGTCATGTAGCTGCCCACCAGCGAAGTGCTGGCTTCCTGGCGCGACAGCGAGGGCGAGAGCTGGCCCCGGAACAGGACCTGGATGCGGTCAGCGATCTCGAACAGCTCTTCGAGCTCGTCGCTGATGACGAGGATCGCGGCACCGCCGTCGCGCAACTCGACAAGTTGCCTGCGGATCGCGGCCGCCGCGCCGACATCGACGCCCCATGTCGGCTGCGAGACGACCAGTATCCTCGGCTTCAGCCTGATCTCCCGGCCGACGATGAATTTCTGCAGATTTCCCCCCGACAGGCTGTGCGCCGGCGCCGAAGGCCCGCCGCAGCGCACGTCCATCTCCGCAATGCAGCGCTCGGCGAAGGCGCGCGCGCGTCCGAAGGCGATCATGCCGCGGCTGACCATGCCGTCGCCATGGGCGGTCAAGAGCGAGTTCTTCGTCAGGCTCATCTCCGGCACCGCGCCGCGCCCGTTGCGCTCTTCCGGCACGAAGGCGAGGCCGAGCCGGCGCCGCGCGCCGGGTCCGAGATTGCCGCAGGGCCGTCCGTCGATGGCAAGACGTTGCCGTTCGGCGGAAGGCAGCACCGTCTCGCCCGAGAGCACGGCGGCAAGCTCCCGCTGGCCATTGCCCGACACGCCGGCGATGCCGACGATCTCGCCCGGATGGATCGACAGATCAACCCCGGCAAGCGCCGTTCCAAACGGATCGTCGGGCCTGTAACTGAGGCTGTCGAGTTGCATCGCGGCCATTTCGGCCGGACGCGGCGGCGTGCGTGGGGCACGCGGGATGTCGCGGCCGATCATCAGCTTCGCAAGCGTCTCGTTCGTCTCTTTCGTCGGATCGACGGTGGCGACCACCCTGCCGGCACGCATGACGGTGGCCTTGTGGCAAAGCACGCGGATCTCCTCCAGCTTGTGGCTGATGAACAGGATGGCGCAGCCTTGCGCCGCGAGTTTGCGGATCGTTTCGAAGAGCGCCGGAATGCCGGTCGGCGGCAGCACGGAGGTCGGCTCGTCCATGATGATCAGCCGCGGCCCCTGCAAGAGGCAGCGGATGATCTCGGCGCGCTGGCGCTGGCCGACCGACAGCGAATGGACCAGTGCGCGTGGATCGACCGGCAGGCCGAAGCGCTCGCCGATCTCGCCGATGCGGCGTTGGAGATCGCGCGCCTTGTGAGGCGTCGAAAGCGAGATGTTTTCGGCCACCGTCAGCGATTCCAGCAGGGAAAAATGCTGGAACACCATGCCGACGCCCAGGTTGCGCGCATGGGCGGGGCTGGCGATCTCGACCGGCTTTCCGTGCCAGCGGATTTCGCCCGCATCCGGCGCCATGACGCCGTAGATGAGCTTCATCAGGGTCGACTTGCCGGCGCCGTTCTCGCCGAGGATGGCATGAATCTCCCCGGGCATGACGCGCAGCGACACGGCGTCGTTCGCCACCACGCCAGAAAAGGCCTTCGTTACTCCGGCCAGTTCCAGGAGCGGAGCACCCACGCCTTGGTCAATCGCCCCCAGCGCCGAAAATTTTACCGTCATTCGCCGACTGCTCCCATCGTCTCGAACCGGTCCCGCTTTCTTTTCTTCTCTCGGTTCGACGTATCTATGGCCTAGATATCAAGTACCAAGAATTTCGATTTGGCGCGTGAGACGCAGGGCGTCATCAACTGCCCCGCCTCGCGTTCCTCGTCGGAAAGATAAAGGTCGTTGTGCTCGGGTTCGCCCTCCAGCACCGTCGTCAGGCATGTGCCGCATACGCCCTGCTCGCAACTCGTCTTGATCTCGATGCCTGCCTCGCGCAGTACCTGGATGATCGGCTTGTCCGACGGCACGACCAGTTCGATGCCGCGCTTGGCAAGCCGCACCACGAACTCGCCCTCGCCCGGCACCAGCTTCGGTAGTTCGGCGGAGAAATGTTCGAGCACCACGGAACTGGCCGGCCAGCCGGCCGTCTCGGCCCCACTGCGCACTACGTCCATGAAGGGATTGGGTCCGCATAGATAGACGCGGTCATCGGCTTGCGGCGCATGCAGGATCTCGTCCAGCACGTCGTTCAGGAGCGGCGGCACCAGGCCGAAATGATAGAAAACGCGATTGGCCCAGGGGCTTGTCGTGATCAGGTCGCGAAATGCCAGTTCCTGATTGGAGCGGGCGAAATAATGAAGCTGGAAATCACCGCCGCGCGCGGCCAGCGCCTGCGCCATGCTCAGAAGCGGGGTCACGCCGATGCCGCCGGCCAGGAGCAGGTTGCGCCCGGAATTGGCGTGCAGGGCGAAATTGTTGCGCGGCCTGCTGATCCTGAGATGCGAGCCCTCGCCGACCTGGCTGTGCATCGCGCTCGAGCCGCCGCGGCCGTTCTGCTCGCGCTTGACGCCGAGCACGTAGCGGCTGCGATCGGCCGGATCGTTGACCAGCGAATATTGCCGGCAGAATCCCGGCAGCGGGAACACGTCGATATGGGCGCCCGCCTCAAAAGCCGGCAGGTTCTCGCCGGGGCAGGCTTCCAGCACGAAGCTGCGGATTTCGGAGGTCTCCGCGCGTATCTGGCGGACCAGCACGTCCAGATCGCCGTCGTCGGCCATCAGGCGAACTCCGCTATGCCGGACATGGCTTTGAATTTCGGCAGATGATGGAACGCACGCAGCCAGTTGCGCAGCGCCGGGTAGTCCTCGCGGCCGATGCCGCCGTCGCTCGACAGCGCTGTATAGGGAAAGCAGGCGATATCGGCGAGCGTCGGGTGCTCGCCGACGATCCAGGTCCCGCCCTCGATCTCGCGTTTCGTCAGATGGTCGTCGAGGATGCGGAAGGCGGCGTGCGCGTTGCGGCGCGCCGCCTCGATGTCGAGATCGTAGCCGAGCGCGTCGTGCAGGCGCGCGGCGGAGGCGGCCATCAGTTCGCCGCCGGCGAACATCAGCCACATCATCACTGAACCGAAAGAACCGGGATCGCGCGGGAGCCACTGGCCGGAGCGATCGTATTTGTTGGCAAGATGACAAAGGATCGCCTGCGCGTCGCGCAGCCGCACCCCGTCATCCTCCAGCACGGGCAACTGTCCGAGCGGGTTGAGCTGTTTGAACTCCAGCGAGCGATGCTCGCGGCCGGGATAGAAGTCCATCTGCCGCTTCTCGTAGTCGAGCTCGAGGAAATCGAGCAGCAGCCGCACCTTGTAGCAGCTTCCCGACAGCGAATAGTCGTAGAGCTTGATCGCCATCAGGCCGCCTGCTTCTCGTAGATGCCGAACTGCAAATTCTGCGCCTTGAGCCAGCGACGGAAAGCGATGGAACTCGCATCCGCGCGCGTCGGCACTTCCCTTCCCGGATCGAGCGGCAGCAGCGCCGGCCGCTGGTTCTCCAGGATGACGCGGTCCTGCAAGAAGATCGTCTGCTGGAAATCAATGATGCTCGCCATAGCGCTGTCGGGGTCGACCAGCGCCATCGGCATATAGGCGAGGCACTCCGTCTCCTGCATGGGCTGGACGAAGACGCAGATCGCGTCGTTGCGCGTGTCGTCACCGAAGACGTTCTTGTAGAGCATGACGCTGAATGGCGACATGACCCGATAGGCATAGGTGGTCATCTGCCCATCTTTGGAAGCGCGCGAGGCGGCCGGCTGGAAGAACTGGCAGTCGATCGCCCAGATCTCGTCCACGTCCCTGCGGTGCTCGGTCTTGTAGGCGAGCACTTCCGTGCGATCCTCGGCGCCTAGAATGTCGGTGTGGACGAAGGAGAAATGCGCCATATCGAGGAAGTTCTCGATGATGCGGTAGGGGCTCGTATGCACGCCGACGCTGCCGCAACTGGCAATGCGCCGGTCTGGCTCGTCGAATTCCGCGATTTCCGGCAGCGGACGGGTAGGCTCGCCCAACGTCGTGAAGACGCAGCAATAGCGGACCTGGACCGGAAGCTGGCGGCCGCGGCGGCCTGCCTCGTCCAGCTCGAAAATCCCGAACGCGTCCTTGCCCAGGCGCGCGACCTCGATGTCCTGGCCGAAGATTGCCGTGCGGTAGCTTTCGCCGACCGCCACCTTGTCAGGCCAGCCGCAGGCGACCCATTCGTTCAGCACGACCGTATCTCTCGTTCTAGCCATCGCGGTTCTCCTGTCCTTGCGTCCGCTTCAGCACGTTTCGAGTTGCCCGCGCAGAAGCTCCATCCTCTCGACCAGCGCCAGACGCTCCCTGGAGGTCGAGGTGCCCTGCCCCCGTGCCACCACGTGAAGCGCGGTCTTGTTTTCGTCCACTTTCTGGATCGCCATCAGAAGAACCGTCCCGCCGGCGCAGCGCACCGTGACGGTGCTCTCGTCCGCCTCGACCGAAGAGCCGTTGCCTTCCTCGACCGCCACGATGCCGTCGCGCACCGTCGACTCGGGCCGGTTCACATAGAGGCTGCGGACCGGCGTCCATTCCACGCCGTCACCGGAATCGGGAAGCGCGGCCAACGGGGTCTCGGCTAGGTTGGTCCACACGAGGCCGTAACGCGTCTCGGACCGAAAGACGTTGGCGCAGATCGTCTTCGGCGGCGTCAGGTCCGGATGCGCCGGGATCGACACGCACTGGCCGCCCGATCCATAGCCCCATCCATGGTAGATGCAGCGCAGAACGTTGCCGCGCACGAAACCGTAGCTCAGACGCATTCCGCGATGCGGGCAGCGGTCTTCCCATACATTGACCGGGCCGCCGTCGGGCCGCCACATGGCGAGCGCGAAGCCGTCGACCATTACCGGATTGCTGGAGCCCGGCTGCACCTGGTGATCGAGCCCGATCGCCACCCAGCGATCCGCCTTCTGCGTCATCCGCGATCCCCTTGTAACGATTCCCGCACGGGGAATCCCCTTCGTTGCGGCGCAGCGTAGGAAAGCTTGACGGAGCGGTACAGGTAGATAATTTGAAACGCTCGTTCCAGAACCTTGAACGGAGGCGGAAATGCAGGTCGAGGATGTCACCGCATTCCTTCAGATCGCGTCCACCGGCTCACTTTCGGCTGCCGCCCGCGCCTCCGGCAAGCCCAAGGCGACGATCAGCCATCAGTTGCGCCGGCTGGAGGATGAACTCGGCGTCGAACTCTTCGTACGTTCGACCAACAGGCTCGTGCTCAGCGAGGCGGGCGTAAATTTCCTCGACCACGGCAAAAACATCCGCCGCGCATTCGAGCGCGGGCTCGATGCGGCGCGCAGCAGCCGCAACGTGGCGATCGGCACGATCCGGGTGGCCTCCGCCGGCGAGTTCACGTCCAACCTGGTCGCACCGCTCGTCCTGCACTTTGCCCGCAATCATCCGAATCTGCGGCTCGAAGTGGTGGTCTTGCGTGGCGAGGCTCTGTTGAGCTCTCGCGAAAGCCTCGACTGCATCCTCTATCTCGGCGAGCCGCCGATGCCGCAGGTCGCCGAACTCACCGCCCGCCTACTCGGCCGCTTCGCCTTCGGCCTTTATGCAAGTCCGGGCTATCTGCGCCGCAGGGGCGTGCCGTCGGCGCCCTCCGGCCTGCGTGCGCACGACATGATCGGTTTCCACAACGGCGAAAGCATTACGCTGTGGGACATGGAAAGGAACGGCGAGGAGTTCAGCCTGCAGCCCAGTCCGAAATTCCTCACCAACGATTATTGGGTGCTGAAGCTCGCCGCAATCCACGATCACGGCATCGCCTTCATGCCGACCTTCTTCGCCGCGCAGGAGGTCGAGCACGGCTTGCTTGAGGCAGTGCTTCCGGAATGGCGATCACGCGTGGTGCCGATGTACGCGCTCTTTTCCAGCCACCGTCTCGCCAATCCCAATCTGCGGACACTGATCGATTCCGTCTCGCGCAACTTCCAGGACGTATTTGTTTATTCATACTACGCGTGCCGTAATGATGCTCTCGGCGTGGCCGAGTTGGATCCTGACCGCATTGGCCGCTCCTTATGATCAGGAGTGTTTTACGTTTCCAGGCTGCTGGCGGGCCTTCACGGGGATCGGCAGAGAGCAACACCCAGGCTGCGAGATGACGCGGATTGCGGCGTCGAGCCCGCCCGGGCCGTGCGGTATCCCGAGAAATTCGAGTCCTGCCTGGACCGCGCCCAAAAGTCCAAGAACCATATGGGCGTTGATATGACCCATGTGCCCAATACGGAAATACCCCAATGCCGACTGATCGCCAGGGTCGGCCATCCCCAAGCCGATTCCCAGCGTGACTTCTGTATTTTCTTCGAGCCACTGCCGCAGTTGGAACCCATTCGGAGCCCCTATCCTCAGAGACGTGACAGCGCGGCTGCGGTTCACGGCATCCTTGACGTTCAATTGCAAGGGGCCGTTTTGCGACCAGGCATCGCAAGCCGCCCAGATCGCATGGGCAAGGTGTTCATGGCGCGCCCAGACGGCCTCGATCCCCTCGGCATGCAGCATGTCCAGAGAAGCCCTGAGCCCGAAAAGATGATGGGTGGGAGCGGTCCCGGCAAAATACTCATAAAACTGCTTCGGTTTTGCGCGCGGCACCCAATCCCAATAGGCGCTGACATCCGAAAGCCTGCTTCGCACGGCTCCAGCCTTGGCGTTGAATAACACGAATCCCAGACCGGGCGGCAGCATCAGGCCCTTCTGACTTGCGGCCACCAGGACATCGACGCCCCACTCGTCCATCTCCATCCGGTCGCAAGCCAGCGAAGCGATGCAATCCGCGGCAAGCAGGGCCGCGTGCCCGGCTCGGTCCATCGCCTGCCGCACCGCAGCAACATCGTTCCGGATCGAGGTTGCCGTGTCCACATGGGTGACGAGTACGGCCTTGATCTGGCCGGTCTTGTCCTGCCGCAGCCTCTCTTCGACGCGCGCTGGGTCGACGGGAGTGCGTTTTCCGAAATCCAGAAATTCGACCTGCGCCTTCAGCCGTTTTGCAACCTCACCCCATCCGAGTGCGAAATGATCAATCCCGCAGACGAGAACCCGGTCGCCGGCGCCGACCATGTTGGCCAGGGCTGTCTCCCATGCGCCGTGGCCATTGCAGATATACATCGCGACATCGCTCTCGGTGCGCGCAATCCTGCGCAGGTCGCCGACGATGGTCTCGGTCATGCCGATGATTTCGCCTTCATAGATATTCGGAGAGGCGCGATGCATCGCGCGCAAGACGCTCTCGGGCACGACCGAGGGACCCGGGATGGCGCGATATTGCCGGCCTCGCGAAAAATCCATGTCATCAACTCCAAGTTCAGTTCATATCCGTAGAGAGATGCCTTCTCGGACAACCGCCGCCTCCAGCCGATACTCCTGCATCCGGCGGGCTGGATTCAGGACTGAGCCGCCGGAATCGCCTGGTCAATTGCCTGTCAACACCACCTGACGCTCAAAGGTTCAGTGAACGAGGTCGCTGTCGCTCCATGCGACGACGGTCTGCCGCTGCGTGCCAAGGCCGCTTATACCCAGTTCCACGACGTCGCCCGGATTCAACCAGATCGGGTCGGGCTTCTTGCCGTGCCCGACTCCTGCCGGAGCACCGGTCGCGATGACATCACCGGGATTGAGCGTCATGTACTGGCTGACCTCGGACACCAATCGTCTGATGTTAAAGATCATGTCGGCGGTGTTGCCGTCCTGCATCCGCACCCCATTCACATCGAGCCACACGGCAAGGTTCTGGGGTCTTCGACTTCATCTGCGGTCACAAGCCAGGGGCCGAGCGGCCCGAAAGTCGGGCAAGACTTGCCCTTCGCCCATTGACTCGTTGCCATCTGGAAGGACCGTTCCGACACGTCATTGACGACGCAGTAACCGGCGATCGCGCCGTCGACTTCGTCTTCCGACAGGTAGTTCGATCTCTTTCCGATCACAATGCCCAGTTCGGCTTCCCAATCCATCGCAATCGAATTGCGTGGCCGGACGAGCCTGTCATAGGGGCCTGAAATCGCGGAAACCGACTTGAGGAAGATGATCGGCTCCTCCGGTATGGCAGCCCCTCCCTCGGCGGCATGCTCCCTATAGTTCAATCCGATGCAGATGAATTGGGAAATGCCTTCCCAAGGCACCGTCAATTCGGGGCTTCCCGCGACTACGGGCAAACTCGAAATATCGACTCTTGCCAGATCCCGCATCTTTTCAGAATCCGACAGCGTTTCGGAATCCATACGATCAACATGTGCTGAAAAATCCCGTACCTTGCCGTCCTTGTCGATGACGCCGACCTTCGTGCGATCTTTGTCCCTATATCTGCAGAACTTCATCTTCTTCTTCGCTCCAAGGAAATGCTTGTTTGCCCCGAGAAAGCTGGACGATCGTCCAGAGGCAAGCGCATGAGGGCCGCAATGCCGAAGCGCTCGCGCTTTGCCGTCGCGCAATTCGACACGCTGCGTTTGCGGCTCGTCAAGATTGCCGCGCGGGTGGTCGAAATGAAGACCCAAATCCGCTTGCACCTGCCGACATCCTGCCCGGACCAGACCATCCTGCGCATCGTTCTCGATCGCATTCCGCGGCTCATGACATAGCCAACGGGCGCCAACGCCCCGAAACGAACCCGCCGACCGCAACCTCCAAACCCCCGCCTGTCATCACGACGGACTGACCCCGGCGCCTGGCGAAGCGTGTCAAAAAGCACCGCAACAGCGACGTCAGGTCGCTAAACGCCCATCGCCATGTATCAACCGGGCTAGCAGTTGGAAAAGTCAGGCGTGATGTCGCCCGCCAGCAGCTTGTCCTTGCTAATCACGGTAGGACTTTCGGCAACTGTCAACGGCGAACACATGCTGAAGCTGCTTCAAGTTTGGCTGCGAAAGTATGATCCTGGTTGCCTGTTCGTGTGCTGGACATCTCTTTCCGCTCGACACTGCCTTACAACAGTACAACAAGCGCTGGTTCGCGGCCTGAAGACACGGATATGATGCAGCCGGTCTCGTGAATCGGTGACGGTATGTCGAAAAAATTTGGTGATCAGGATTGGTATCCTGAAATTCGCGCGTTGCGCTACTTCGTGGCGGTGGCCGAAGACAAAAGCGTCACGAAAGCGGCCGCACGGCTGCGAATTGCGCAACCGGCTATCAGCCGTCAGGTGGCGCAGCTGGAAGAAGATCTCGGAAGCGCCCTGTTCAACCGTCTTCCGCGCGGTGTGGAACTGACGGAGGCTGGTCAGATCCTGCTCGAAAATTGCTATTCCATCTTTTCGCTTACAGCACAAAGCTATCGCGACATTACCGCTCATTCGTCTTCGCCCCAGGGAACGGTCGTCATTGGGATGCCGCCTACGCCGGGTGAATTCATCGTCCCGCCATTGCTGGCACGGATCAAGGAACGGTATCCAGGCATCGAGCTTCGTTTCGTGGAGGGGTTCAGCCGGGAACTGGAAAAATCGCTCATTAGGGGCGATATTGCACTGGCAGTCATGCACGATCCACCGGAACGCAGTGATATCGTCCGGCGCGAACTGCTGATCGAAAACCTTCATCTCGTCGGACAGCCCTCAAGCCTGTCGAAAACCGAATATACGCTTGAAGAGGTGTCGAAGCTGCCTCTGGTGATGCCGCCGAGGCCCAATTTCCTGCGCATCATCTTCGACCGTGCCTGCGACAACCGGAATCTCACCCCCAACGTCGTCCAGCGCGTCGACGGTGTCTGGCACCTCAAGGCGCTGGTGCGTTCCGGCCACGGCTTTACGGTTCTGACCTATGGGGGCGTGCTGACCGAGGCGGCCGCCGGCACGCTCGACGCGCGGCTCATCATCGAGCCGCAGATTTCCTGGCGGCTTTGCGTGGCCAGCCGTGCGGATCAGACGCCGAAGGTAGCAGCCTCCGTAGTCATGACAGCCATTTCCGAAATCGTGGCGGACCTGGTCGCTAGACGCATATGGCAATGACCAATCCATGCCGGAAAGGCATGGACAGATAAGAATGTGATATTTGCCTTATGGCGCTTGTGCTTTCATGTTGCCCTCGCGTCCGGGAGGAAGCTGGGCGCATGCCCGCATCCTGGAGGAGCAATATGAAACGTCTGATAATGTCCGCCCTCGCCATTGCTGCGGCGTTGATCGCCCCCACGGCGCATGCCGACACGTTCACCTACATCACCTACAAGCCACAAGGCGCCAACGACGCGCACGCAAACAGCCTTCAATGGCTGGTGGATGAATTCGCAAAGCGCACCGGCGGCAAGCACAGCATTCAGGTCTTCTGGGGCGGTTCGGTGGCCTCGGTCCGCGAGACGCCCGAGGCGCTTGCCAGCGGCGCCGGCGATATGGGCGATATCGTTACTCCCTACTTCCCCGATCAGTTTCCCGTAAACAATGCCATCGGCTTCTTCATTCCCCAGCCACTCGACAGCCGCGGCGTCGGCGAGGCCATGGTCGAATGGTACAAGAAGTATCCGCAATTCTCGGAAGAACTGGCCAAGCACAATCTGCATGCCATCAGCTTCCGTCCCCTCGAAAGCTATGGCCTGCTATGCAAGCAGCCCGTTTCCAAGATGGCGGACCTGAAGGGCAAGCGCATCCGCTCATACGGGTTCGCCTATCCGGCGCTGATCGAAGCGATGGGCGCGACACCCGTCACCGTAACCACTTCCGACACATACGAGGCGCTCGAACGTTCCATCATCGATTGCACGCCGATCGGGCCGGCTCTGGCGCGTGGTTTCAAATATGACGAGGTCGCCAAGCACTATATCGAGATGCCGCTGGGCGCCTCCTTCGGCCACATTCTGGCGATGAACCTCGATAAATACAAAGCCATGGACGACAAGACACGTGCTGTCCTCGACCAATTGGGCAAGGACTACCTGGTCGAATATGGCAACATGCTGGAAGCGGACGATGCGCGCGTCCGCAAGCTGTGGAAGGGCGATCTGGGCGTCGATGTCACGCCGTTCCCGGCCGGCGAACTGACCGCACTGGTCAAGGATCCGAGGGTGCAGGCCGTCCGCAAGGAATGGGAAGAGAAGGCTTCCGCCACGGGGCTGGACGTCAAGGCGATCGTCAGCAAGCTTAAGTTCTGATCTCGGTGGGCGCGATCCATCAGGGATCGCGGCTTGCCAAACCAACACTTCAGGGACGGAAGCCATGAACACCCTTTTGCGGGTCAGGTTTGCCTATGGGCGACTGCTGCTGCTGTGCGGATGGATCGCGGGCGTCATCACATTCGCGACCATGTGCCTGATCGTGGCCAACGTCGTCTCCAGATACGCCATTGGCGTGCCGATAGCCGGCACGCTCGAGCTGACGGAAGGGGCCTTGCCGCTCATCATCTTTCTGGCGCTGGCGCTGACCCAGTATGACGGCGGCCATATTCGCGTGACACTGGTCACCGATCGTCTGCCGCCAGCGGCGGCTCGGGCCCTTGCGGTCATCGCCATGCTGGCCGGGGTGGTCCTGTTTGCCTGGGCAGCCTGGGCCGGTTGGCTGGCCGCAGGGCGGTCCTTCGCCATGGGCGAGATGGAGAGGGGTTCGATCCGTTTTCCTCTCTGGCCAATCAAGTATGCCGTTTGCGCCGGCATGGTCATTCTGAGTGTTCAGTTCCTGGTCGATGCGGCCTGCGTCGCAACCGGCATGAAACCCCGGGAGATCAATCCCGAGGAGGTGGAATGAGCCACATCTCGATAGGACTGATCGGCACTTTCTGCCTGTTCGCGTTTATCCTTCTGGGCGTCAACGTCATGGTGGTGCTGGGTCTGGTGGGCGCCTTCGGCCTGGCCGCACTCGTTGGTTTCCATGCTGCTACCGGCATGCTTTCCACCGTGTTCTTCGAAACCACGCATTCCTTCCATTTCTCGGTCATCCCGCTGTTTCTTCTAATGGGCTTCTTCGCCATGAGGGCGGGGCTCGGCGAGGATCTGTTCGAGGCCACGACGAAATGGATGGGCAATCTGAAAGGCGGCTTGGCTATTTCGACCACGATGGGCGCCGCCGCCTTTGGCGCCGCGTCCGGCTCGTCGGTCGGAACGGCCACAGTTTTCACCAAGCTCGCTTTGCCGCAGATGTTGGACCACGGCTACGATAAGAGCCTCGCCTCGGCCTCGATCGCAATCGCCGGAACGTTGGCCGTGATGATTCCGCCTTCCGCCCTTGTCGTCGTCTACGGAATCCTGACCGACAGTTCGATCGGCAAGTTGCTGATCGCCGGGTTTCTACCGGGTATCGTCTTCGCGATCGTCCTTTGCGCGGCGATATGGCTGAGCGTGTGGCGCCGCCCTGAACTGGCGCCTGTCGACGCGACGAAATATACGTGGCGGGAGAAATTCTCGGCGCTGCGCCTGGCAGGGCCGCTGGTCCTGATCATCTTCTGCATCGTTGCAGGTCTCTACATCGGCGTCTTCACTCCCACAGAGGCCGGAGCAGTCGGCGCGGCGCTTACTTTTGTCCTGGCGGTCATTCGTCACCGCGGGTTCGGCGGTGTACAAATCGGTGCCACGCTGGTCGAGACTATTCGCACTTCCGCAATGATTTTCGCGATCCTGATCTCGGCCCTCCTTTTCTCCAAGTTTCTAGCGTTGTCGGGGCTTGCCAACATGGTGGGGGGATACCTCACCGGCCTGGATGTGGCGCCGTGGGTCATCGTCATTCTGGTAGCGATCATCTATCTCGTGCTGGGCATGATGATGGATGCACCGGCGCTGCTGGCGATCACGCTACCCATCACGCACCCCGTCATGATGAAGCTCGGCTACGACCCGATCTGGTTCGGCGTCTTTGTCGTTCTGCTGGTCGAAATCGGAGCGGTGACGCCGCCCGTCGGCATCAACTGTTTCGTCGTTCAGGCTTCGTCGGGCGGACGCGTAAAACTCGAGGACGTCTTCAAGGGGCTGATCCCATTCGTTCTAGCCGGGTTCGCCATGCTTTTACTGCTTTACCTCGTGCCACAGATCGCACTCTTCCTTCCGGCGAGAATGTAGGCATGACAGCACTTGCATCGCTTTGGGCCGATCCGTCGGTCGAATTGATCCTGCGCACGACGGCGACCTCGCCCTTCGGCCGCAAGGTGCGTATTGCCGCCAACGTCCTCGGGCTAGACGGCCGCCTGCAGCGCCGCGACGCCAACACGCTCGATCCGCAGGATGATCTGCGCCGTCAGAATCCGCTCGGAAAGATGCCGTGCCTACTGGTCGGCGGCGAGGCGTTTTATGACAGCAGCGTAATCCTGGAAATGCTGGATGCGCTGGCCGGGGGGAGCCAGCTTCTGCCTTCTGCCGAATTTCCTCTGGAACGCTACCGGGTCCTCACTCGCGCGCGTCTCGCCGATGGAATCGCCGAGGCGGCACTGCTGATGGTCTACGAACGCCGCTTCCGTGAGCCTGGTCAAATATCCCAACGTTGGCTTGAACACCAGCGCGACAAGGTCATGCGTGGGCTGGCGGCGTTCACCGCCCACCCGCCGGACACAAGCCGTGCCGACATGGTGTCGATCGGGCTGGCCTGCGCGCTGGGCTATCTAGATTGGCGCAAGCCGGTGGACTGGCGCGGGGCTCATCCCCAGCTTGTCGGCTGGCTAAAATCCTTCGCCGGCGCGATCCCGGCATACTCCGCAACAGAAGGCACTAGAGCATGAACTGGCCTCCGCAACGGCTGGACGCGCCCGATCCGGCCGCTTACACGCCGCGTCAGCAAGAGATTCACGACGCGATCGCATCCGGTCCGCGCGGCAGCGTGCGCGGCCCTCTCGCTGTCTGGTTGCACCGGCCCGAACTGGCTGCGCGGGCGCAGGATCTCGGCCTTTACTGCCGCTACGATACCAGTCTCGACCCGCGGCTGTCGGAACTGGCCATCCTGGTTACCGCCCGCGTCTTCGGCTCAGAGTATGAGTGGCAGGTCCACAAGAAGCATGCGCTGAAGGCTGGTCTCGAGCCGAACCTTATCGAGGCGATTCGCCTGAACAGGCGCCCCGACTTTTCCGACGCCGAGCTGGAAATCGTCCATGACGTGGCCCGCGCCGCGCATGAAAAGCACGATGTGGATGATGGCCTTTATGCGCGCGCCATCGCGGTGCTGGGTGAACAGCGCATGGTCGACCTGATCGGTTTGCTCGGCTATTACACGCTGATCTCGCTCACCATAAATGTCTTCCGCATCCCCCCGACTGGCGATCGGCAGGCGGAGCTTGCCGATGACTGACGGCGCATTGACATGGAAGCCGGCTCCGCGCAGGACTGCGGTCAAGCTCCCGCGCGGCGCGGCCGACTGCCATTGCCATGTATTCGGACCGCAAGCGATCTTCTCTTATGCGCAATCGAGCAGTTTCAAACCCGCCGACGCACCGAAGGAGGCCTTATTTGCCCTGCACGACATGATGGGCATCGAGCGCTGCGTCATCGTGCAATCGGGCTGCCACGGGTTCGACAATCGCGTCGTAGCGGACGCCATTGCGGCGCGGCCAGGCCGTTACCTGGGGATTGCCCTGACGCGACCCGAGGTGACGATACAACAACTCCGCGCTCTTGATGCCCAGGGCTTTCGTGGCGTACGCTTTAACTATATGAGCCATCTCGCCCCTGGCGCCGAGAACGACCAGCTCCGTACTCTGGCGCCGCGGCTGGCCGATCTCGGCTGGCACCTGCAGATACACATGGAAGACAAGCTGATCGAGACGCTTGCGCCGATCCTGTCGGACCTTCCTGTGACTGTCGTCATCGACCATATGGGACGCATCGATGCCTCTCGCGGGCGAAGCCAGTCCGAGTTCGACGCGCTGCTGCGCCTGCTCGACCGCGATCATGTCTGGTGCAAGGTCTCAGGTAGCGAACGGGCCTCGCGGCAGGACCCACCCTATGCGGATGCTGTGCCGTTCGCCCGCGAGATCGTGAAGCGCTTCCCGCGGCGCGTCGTCTGGGGAACGGACTGGCCGCATCCCAACTATCGGGCGGCACCGCCCGACGACGGCGATCTGTTCGACCTGCTGCCTGAAATCGCGCCTACGCCGGCGCTGATGCAAGCCCTCCTGGTCGATAATCCGACCGAACTTTATGGATTTCAGGAGAGGATATGATGCCAGGCCGGCTGGAAGGAAAGGTAGCGATCGTGACTGGCGCCGGCTGCGTCGGTCCCGGCTGGGGCAATGGTCGCGCCACTTGCGTGCGCTTCGCGCAGGAAGGCGCTAAGATCTTCGCGGTTGATCTCGAGGCCGAGACGATGACGGAGACGCTTGAGCGCACGCGCGCCGAAGGTGGAGAGATCGAGCCCCATATCTGCGATGTGACCGACCGATCCGAAGTAGAGGCGATGGTTTCGGCGTGCATTGATCGATTCGACGCGGTCGATATCCTTGTCAACAATGTCGGCGGCTCGGCGAAGGGCGGAGCAACCGTCATCGATGAGGAGGCGTGGGACCGCCAGCTCGATTTCAACCTGAAGAGCGTCTATTTGACCTGCCGCGCCGTTCTTCCGCATATGGAGGAAAAGGGACGGGGAGCGATTGTCAATACGTCCTCCACCTCCGGCATGCGCTACACCGGTTCGCCACAGGTGGCCTACGCCTCGGCCAAGGCGGCCATCATTCAGTTCTCCCGGGTCACTGCGGTCGAGTTTGCGCCCAAGGGCATCCGAGTCAACACGGTTGTTCCAGGGCAGCTCCATACGCCCATGGTGGAAACACGCCTGGCCGGTCAACGAATGGGAGGCGACGTCGATGCGCTATTAGCCTCGCGCGTGAAACGCATTCCGCTTGGCTGGATGGGCGACGGTCGCGACACAGCGAATGCCGCACTGTTTCTGGCGTCCGACGAAGCGCGCTTCATTACAGGCGCCGAGATCGTCGTCGATGGCGGCATGAGTGTTCGCTGCGACTGAGCACGAGAACATGCAGACGGGCTTTGCTGAATGTGGCAATCAGGAGCGACGATCGATAAATTGCTCGGCCATCGGCTTCGGACATTCGCCGTCCCATAGATCCGGGTCCACTACTCTTGCAAAGCGGCAGCTCGCGCTGAAACAAGCTTCGGGCGCCGGGGTGTGGTGCGCAGGTACAAGAGAGCCCCCGGTCAGCACGTCGTGCCACATGCGGCGGACGCCAAATCGCGCCGAAGCGATTAGAGATCCGCCTACGGTGCGACCGCGAGGTCTGCTTTTAGGAACCAGCAGAGCCGATCTCTACGGCGACATGGGCGGCGCTAAGCCGCAGTCCGGTTCGGAACGGCTTCCTTTCGATCCATAGAATTCCGACTGCCAGTCGCGCCTAAGCTAGGCTCAGGACCTATTAATTTGGTTTGAGATGTGATTCACGGCTTCGAAAAGGAGGCCGTGATGGGTGATTTGTTTCTACTGAGCGAAGGCCAGATGGCGCGGATATCGCCGCATTTTCCGCTGTCGCGCGGTGTTCCGCGGGTCGATGATCGGCGCGTGGTGAGCGGTATCGTCTACGTGATCCGCAACGGTCTCCAATGGAAGGATGCACCTGCGGGGTATGGGCCGCACAAGACGCTCTACAACCGCTTCATCCGATGGAGCCGGCTGGGTGTGTTCGACCGCATCTTCGCCGGACTTGCCGGTGAAGGACCGAAGCCCGAGCGCATCATGATCGACGCGACGCACCTGAAAGCCCATCGCACGGCGGCGAGCCTGCTCAAAAAGGGGATGTTCCCCGTCGTATCGGGCGAACCAAAGGTGGGCTGAACTCGAAACTCCATACCGTTTGCGACGGTGACGGACGGCCAATCATCCTGCTCCTTTCGGAAGACCAGATGAGCGACCACAAGGGTGCACGCCTCGTGCTCGACGCCTTGCCGCAGGCCGCGTGTCTGATCGCCGATCGCGGCTACGACAGTGCCTGGTTCCGAGAGGAACTTGAAGCACGAGGCATCGAGCCGTGCATCCCGTCGAGCCGAAGCCGCAAAATCCCATACGATTACGATAAGGCGCTCTATCGTCAACGCCACAAGGTCGAGAACCTGTTCGCCAAGCTCAAGGACTGGCGGCGCATCGCAACCCGCTACGACCGATGCGCGCACACATTCTTCTCCGCAATCTGCATTGCAGCAGCCGTCATCTTCTGGCTCTGATCAACGAGTCCTGAGCCTAGACGCATTGACTTGCTGATTTCCCTTTGCCGACATCGTGAGCCGTCGCGACGCGCCGTTCGCTTCGCCGATCAGCAGCAAGCGATCTATTCGCGAGCCAATAGTCGATATTTGCGCTTGGAATTGAGTGCCAACGCCTCCGATGCTGAGTGCCTGCTCGCCCGACAACGCCTTAACGAGTTGCCGCGCGGCGACCAGACCCTCGAACTCAAGGCCAGCGTCGCTAGCAAACCGCAGAGTTGCTTGCGTTCGCTGCCTGCTGCGGGACCGATTTTTTCATGGTCATGTCCGAGCCGCTCAATCCACCGATGTCGGGATGTTCGAAGCTTCGAGGCGAGCTTGAAATAGGTCTTGGCCTCGTCGGCCAGTCTACCTGATCTCTCGCGGCTCTCCTGCGTGGGCGAGAGTGTAGCATTTCTACCCCTCAGTACCTATTGAGCGGCGATGGCACCGATTACCCGGGTGCGGACCCGAACAGAATTGCCGGGTAGGTAAGCGATTGGCAAGTCCTCCACTTCGACCGTCTTCAGCGTCGTATGGTCAGCGCCCGCTTCCACAGCCTTCCCTTGCGCCTCCTCGACAGCGGCGACGAGAGCGTCTTCGCGGGAGAGGCCCGAGAAGATGCGGTCGATCTCGCCGCTGACCTGCGCGATCGCGGCGCCTACGGCATTGGCGACGGCGTGATGCTCGACACGGACGACCTCCGATGCGCCTTCGACGTGGTC
>Ga0209916_1000099_pt1 | contig 193751 bp, 152 predicted proteins | sample ThiBio_1000_plan_FD_183956 | JGI IMG/M metagenome (GOLD analysis project Ga0209916, IMG submission 183956) | Wastewater bioreactor microbial communities from Cape Town, South Africa - Thiocy_solids_2 (SPAdes) | ecosystem: Engineered > Bioreactor > Thiocyanate-remediating > Anaerobic-Aerobic ...
TTCAAATCTGCCGAAGGAGCCGATATGTTTGCTATCCTGAGATCAGTAATTGATACCACAATCAAATCGGGACAAAATGTTTTGAATGCCTTATCCCTTATCGCTATACTGGGGACTGAATAGTTACAATATTTTGTTATCAAAACATGCACCGGTTACGGAATCAATTCCCAGACATGACTTTCCCAGGATTTCAGCGTAAAATCTTTGAGTAGTACAATTTCTCCTGTCAGCACATCTTTCATTTTTGTAAATCCCCTGATTAGTTCATTGTACTCTGCAAGGTTAATCTCCACCGGCTCTTTGGCCGTGTTTAAAGCTATCATGATTGTGTGGTTATGATCGTATCTGAAATAAATATATTCTCCTTTCGAGGATGTGAATTGCATCATCTTTCCCGTCTTAATTGCCGGGGCATTTTTTCTAAAATTGGCCAGGGTACTTACAAGATTCCATATACTGTCTTCACCCGGTGTCCGGCCGGAACTCAGGAATTTATTTTCCGGATCCCCGTTCCATCCTCCCGGAAAATCAAGTCGTACATATCCATCATTCGGGTAGGTAAATCCTTTCATTCCTATCTCATCGCCATAATACAACTGAGGAATTCCGCGACAGGTGAATAACCATACCAGCGCGGCCTTGTACTTTTCAAAGTTAGCGCCGATAATACTGTAATACCGGCTGAGATCATGGTTGTCCAGAAATATCACATTGTTCATCGGATTGCTGTAAACAAAATCATTGGAAAGTGTATTGTACATTTCATTGATTCCATCGGTCCAACCGAAATCTTTAGTTCCTGCGTCAATGATTGCCCATAGAGTTTGAAAATCTGTCACTCCGGGCAAATTACTTTTGAAAGGAGTGTCATAGATATTTTTTGCAAAATAACTTTGATTGATTACTCCGTGAACATAAGTTTCACCAAACATAAAAATCTTTGGATATTCTTCGACCAATGCCTGGTTGCACTTATTCATAAAATTCAGATCATTGTAAGCGTAGGTGTCAATTCTCCAGGCGTCAATTCCAAATTCTTCCACAGTCCAGATCGCATGTTGAATTAAATAATTGGCCACGTAAGGATTTTCCTGATTCAGATCGGGCATAGAAGGTACAAACCAGCCATCCTGCATTTTTTTTCTTTCGAGTTTGCTTCCGTGAGGATCAAAAATTGTTTGTTCTTTGTAGGTAGTATTTGTGTATTCAGGCCATTGATGCAACCAGTCCTTCATCGGCGGATCCAAAACCGTAAAATGATAACTTCCTACATGATTATACACTGCATCCTGAATGATTTTTATTCCTCTTTTATGTGCAGCATCAATTAACGAATGATAGGCGGATTCACCACCCAACCTTGGATCTATTTTGTATTGGTTGGTAAATGCATACCCGTGCTCCGTTCGGTTGGGCATGTCATTTTCAATTACCGGATTTAACCACAGAGCTGTGACTCCAAGAGATTGCAAATAATCCAGATGATTCTGAACTCCTTTTAAATCGCCACCATGCCGGAGAAAAACGGAGTCCCTGTTCAGGCTCTGGTCGCGCATGCCTTTTACGCGGTCGTTGGTTGTATCTCCATCGCTAAACCGGTCGGGCATGATCAGATAAATAAAATCGGAAGATGAAACGCCTTGCGCAAATGATGTTCCGTTACCTGTTCTTATTGCTTTTAATTCAAAAGGAATTTTAATTTGTTTCTTTTTCTGATAGGCTGTCAGATTAAATTTTCCCACCGGGGCATCTTTTGAAATTATGATATCCACAAACAGATAATTTTTCCCTTCTACTTTGTGAATCTTTTGAATGGCAACTCCCTTCCGTCGAACAATTACCGTATCCGAATTTCCTATTCCTGTGCCATGAAGCATGAGTTGAATTTTATTGTGCTTCATACCCGGCCACCAGTTTCCCGGATAACAATCTATTTTTTGCGCGCTTAGATTATAGAATAAAAAAGAAAGTCCAATAATCAGGAAGAATATCCTGTAAATTGGTAAATAGATTTTTTTCATGATACAGATTTTAAGACATTATTCAACGGGTGACTGTACTACCTTGCTTGTAATTTCCCGTGGGCGATCGTCCACAAAGAGATTGGTAAATCCTGCAATCACCATACAAATCCCGCCAATTACCAAAGCATAAATGGCATGATCGTGGAAAAAATATTTTACTGCGGGTCCAACTGATACAGATGCAATCAATTGTGGGATTACAATAAAAAAGTTGAATACACCCATATAAAATCCCATCTTGTTTTCGGGCAATGCACCGGCCAGGATTGCATAAGGGATTGTCAGTGTGGAAGCCCATGCAATGCCAACTAAAACCATAGGTAATAACAAGAGCTGGTGATCTTTAATAAAAATCAGCAGAATTAATCCGGTTCCGCCAAGGATCAGGCTCAACAAATGAGTCATGACTCTTGAAATCCGGCGGGCAATAATGGGCAGCAGAAAAGCAAACAGGAAGGAAACTCCGTTATAAACCGTGAACATGACACCCACCCAATTACCGGCATCCTGAAATGCCTTGCTGCTGGCATCCGTTGTCCCGTAAACGTTTTCACCTATGGCCGCGGTTGTGTAGAGCCACATACAATAAAATCCAATCCATGTGAAAAATTGAACAACTGCCAGTTTTTTCATCGTCTTTGGCATTTGAAACATTCCTTTGGTAATTGCAATAATCCCTTTGGCAAAACCTTTATTTTTGAGTTTTTCCTCTTCCCATTTTTTTATATCCTCCGGCGGAAATTCTTTGGTGCTGATGACTGTCCATAATACCGAAAGGAAAAAGACAATTGCCCCTGCATGAAAAGAATATCTTACGGCATCCGGAATCCTTCCAGCGGATGCCACATTGCTGACGCCGAAATAATTTGTGAGGATATAAGGAAGAAGAGATGCAATAACCGCGCCCAGGCCAATGAAGAATGTCTGAGTGGCAAATCCGAGTGTCCGTTGTGAATCGGGCAACTTGTCCCCAACAAAAGCCCTGAATGGTTCCATTGAAATATTGATACTCGCATCGAGCATCCAGAGGAGCAGGGCCGCCATCCAAAGTTCAGTGGAAGCGGGCATCAGAAAAAGGCCAATACTCGCAAGTACAGCGCCTGCAAAAAAGAACGGCCGCCTTCTGCCCCACCGCCGGCTCCAGGTGCGGTCGCTCATATATCCAATAATCGGTTGAACAAGTAGCCCGGTCAATGGAGCGGCTATCCACAAATAACCAATCTTATCAATATCAGCGCCGAGGGTTTGAAAGATTCTGGATACATTGGCATTTTGCAATGCAAAGCCAAATTGAATACCAAAGAAGCCAAAGCTCATGTTGACAATCTGCCCGAAGCTCAGGCGCGGCAATTTCGCCATAGTGCAATTTTTATTTGATCTGTGTTTATCTGAAAAATTGGAGAAACTATACCTCTTTCTAAAAAAATCATTTTAAAATTTATCAACTTAATTTTTCGGGTAAGCCATGTTGTTAGACACAATTCCCTTTTTAATTCAATTCCCATTTTTTACCTCACATGCGCGTTCGCTAAAAAATCAAATCCCCGATATTCATTTCTGCATGTTCATCAGAAAATAATCTCCTTTTCTTTCTATCCAATTTCAAAGCCATTGTTCAATATGGCTCCTTTCTTAATTACAACAATTCCATCTTTAACTGTATAAAGTGCATTGTCCTGGTCAGGCAATTGAGAACCTCCGTGGATTTTAACGTCATTGCCTATGCGTGCATTTTTATCAATAATTGCATTTTCAATATAACAATTGTCGCCTATCCCAAGAGATGGAATCCCTCTTTCAAGATCATATTCCATATCTTCCAGGGTTTCATAATAATCTGTCCCCATTGCATAACATCTGAACATTCTTGTTCCATATCCGATTCTCGTTCTGATTCCGATAACACAATTTTCTACTTGTTTGGCGTGTACAATACATCCTTCACTCACGATGGCATTTAGAAAAGAAGTCGAACTGATTTTAGCCGGTGGCAACATGCGTGCCCTTGAAAATACGCGATTGTCATTGTCAAAAAGATTGAATGGAGGCAACTCCTGTGTCAGTGCCAGGTTGGCTTCAAAAAATGAAGATATATTTCCAATGTCGGTCCAATAACCTGAATATTGGTAGCTGAAAACATGGTAATTACTGATACAGGATGGAATCACTTCTTTACCGAAATCCTTTGCTTCTGCATTTTCAACGTTCAGCAGATCCATCAATACCTTCTTTTTGAAAAGATAAATACCCATACTTGCCAGATAAACCCTTCCCTCTTTTTTCAAAGTATCGCCGGTTTCACTCTCCCACTGCGGAAGCTGATCGGCAGATGGTTTTTCAATAAAGGAAACGACCTTATTATTCTTGTCTGATTTGAGAATACCGAAACCAGTCGCATCTTTACCATCTACAGGAATAGTTGCAATGGTAATATCTGCATTATTTTTTTCGTGGGTGCGAAACATATTCCCAAAATCCATTTGATAAAGCTGGTCGCCCGACAAAATCAATATATGATCGAACTGATAATTTTCCAGATGCCTGAGAGATTGCCGCACAGCATCAGCCGTTCCCTGAAACCACTGGGGATTGTCAGGTGTTTGTTCTGCTGCCAGAATATCGGCAAACCCGCTGCTGAATACACTAAACTGGTAAGTGTTTTTGATATGCTTGTTCAGAGAGGCAGAATTGTATTGAGTCAAAACAAATATTCTGTTGATGTTGCTGTTGATGCAATTGGAAATAGGGATGTCCACCAATCTGTATTTACCTGCCAGCGGCACAGCGGGTTTGCTGCGGCTCGCCGTAAGAGGATACAATCTTGTACCTGCCCCACCCCCGAGAATAACTGCAATCAGTGATTTGCTTATCCACATATTTGAACTCATTTTTTTTTAGGACAATTTAATTCTAAATCTTTTCAATACAAATTTTTTCATGCATTGTATAAGTTGATATAAATCTGGGAACTGCTTTCCCAACTGTGATCTATTTGCATGATTTGAGGAATGATATTTTTCATTTTCACTTTGTCTTCATAAAGAAGCAATGCCCTGTAAACAGCATGGGAGATATCTCCCACAGAAGTATCATTGAAACATACTCCAAAACCATTCGGTTCTCCATAATCAGTAACCGTATCACGGAGTCCGCCCGTCCTTCTGACGATGGGTATTGTACCATATCTCAAAGCATACATCTGGTTCAATCCACAAGGTTCAACCCTGCTGGGCATTAAAAGGAAATCGGCCCCGGCATACATGATATGACTAAGTTCTTCGTTGTAGCCAATAAGCGAATTGTAGAATCCGAAATAACGGCTTTTCATCTCTTCTAACTGACTTTCTACAAACGAAGACCCGCTGCCCAGGACCAGGAAATTCATTCTGCCTTCCATATAACGGATACAATCGGAGATGGCTTGTGGTAAAAGATCCGCAGCTTTTTCACCAACCATCCTGCCAATAAATATGATTAATGGTTTCTCAATATCCAGGTTAAAACGATCGCACAAAATTTTCTTATTCTTAAGTTTGTTTTCTATGTAATTGGATGGATTGAAATGATACTCGAGATAATTATCTGTTTCGGGGTCCCAGATTTCCGTATCTATCCCGTTTAAAATGCCAAAACATTTTCCTCTTTCATATTCAAAAAGATTTTCCAGCCCGTTCGCATGATATCGTATTTCTTCAAGATAGCCGTGGCTGACGGTATTGACTTTATTGGCACATTTGATGCCTGCCCCCAATGAATTAATTGAATGGTTCCAATCCAATAATCCCCATTTATAAGTATCCCACGGAGGTAGAAAAACAGCCTGATCCCATCTCATCCATCCCTGGTATTGGGCATTATGAATAGTGAGTACAGTTTTAATTTCCGAAAGGAAATTGTACTGGAAACAATGCTGCATGATAAAAGGAATCAGCGCCGAATGGTGGTCGTGTACATGTACTACCGACGGCCTGTGTTGCCAGTGGCTTAGCCAATCTACCACTGCAACCTGAAATGAAACATAACGATATATATCATCATCGTATCCATAAACACGTTCCCTGTCCAACAACCCCCAGATATCTACCATATAAAGGTCGAATCCCAGGCGGTTTGTTTTTTCTTTAATAATGGTATAATCAATAGCTTTTCCTGCAATCCGGATGGTTCCCTTATGAACTACTTCAAAAGAATTTTCATAAAGAAAATGAGTTCTGTGCATCGGCATGACCACTTTGGCAATGTGGCCAAGCTTTTGCTGGTACTTGGGCAAAGCGCCAACGACATCTCCAAGTCCCCCCACTTTAGCCACCGGATAACATTCAGCGCTTACATGTAAAATTTCCATAGAATGAAAGTAAGGGATTTGCATCACTTTCTCATTTCCTGCGATAATTTGTAAACAAATATTTTGGTGCTTTAAAATTTGTATTACTTTCATTCAAAAAAAATTACTTCCGATGGCCACACCTGTTATGAATGTAAATCCGTCTAAAGGAAATACATCAGGAAAAATTCAACCGACAAATTATCCGGCTCTAACCACTCTGATTACAGTATTTTTCTTTTGGGGGTTTATCGCTGCAGGTAACAGTGTTTTCATTCCCTTCTGTAAACATTATTTTCATTTAGACCAGTTCCAGAGTCAATTAATCGATTTCTCATTTTATCTCGCCTACTATGTGGGTGCATTACTTCTTTTTGCTTATGGTTCCCTCGGCGGAAAGGATTTGGTTGCCAAATGGGGCTACAAAAAAAGCATTGTTTACGGATTACTTTTCTCCGCTCTGGGAGCTTTGGTAATGATTATAGCAGTCAATGCAAACGGATTTGCCGGGATGCTGGCGGGTTTATTTGTAGTCGCTTTGGGGTTCTCTCTTCAACAAACAGCAGCCCAACCGTTCGCAATTTTATTGGGTGACCCTTCAACAGGGGCGAGCCGTGTAAATCTGGGTGGTGGCGTAAACTCTTTTGGAACGATGATTGGGCCACTCATCGTGGCATTTGCTTTGTTTGGTACCACTGCGGCCATCACCGATGAGAAGATTGCTTCTCTGAGTCTTGGAAAAGTGATTATTTTATACACCTGCGTCGGAATATTATTTCTCCTTGCTGCTGCTCTTTTTTATTTCAGCAAAAAAGTACCGGCCGGAGTTTCTTCTGAAAAAACAGAAAAAGAAACCAAAACACTTTATACCCTTTTGGTCATGACGGGATTACTGATCATCATGTTCGTTCCTGTTTTCAGCAGTTATAATACAGATACTCAAAAGTCCATTGAAAATACAGAAAGCATTGTATCCGCTGAATATACAAGAATCGATAGTATTGTAAAGTCCTCTTCCAATACCCAAAGTTTAAAATCGCAGGATTTCCTTCGAAATAAATCGAATGCGGAAGTTGCAAGCCAGATGTCCAAACTTCAGGCGGTAAATCCTGAAACAGCCACACAAGTGTCACAGATAAAGGCAGGAATTGATCAGCAAACCGCAGATATGAATAAAATCAGGCTTCCGCTTGAAAGTTACAGAATGAAATGGTTGTTTGGAGTCATTGCAATCGTTGTTTTAAGTCTGGTATTTGCCAACTACAGTGCAAAAAAGAAACCGGAGGGATGGGGCGCAATGAGGTATCCGCAATTGGTTCTCGGGATGCTTGCGCTTTTTCTTTATGTAGGTACAGAAGTTACCATTGTGAGCAACCTCAGTGAATTAATTAATAAACCGGAGTTTGGTGGTTTTTCCACATCGGAGGCGGCTTTGTTTATTTCTATGTATTGGGGAAGTTTGATGATTGGGCGTTGGGTTGGATCTATTACTGCTTTTGAATTCAAACCTTCTACAAAAACAATGTTGAAATTCCTTGTTCCTCTCATCGCATTTCTCATTGTTCTTGGAGTCAATGCATTGTCGGGGTACAGGGTACACCTGATGTATTATTATATCTTTTGTGTGGCCGTGCAGACAGGGGCTTTCTTCGTAAGTAAAGACAAACCTGCAAGGATGTTGATGATCTTTGGTCTGCTTGGGATGATTGCAATGGCCATCGGATTGCTCAATACAGGAATGGTGGCAGTGTATGCTTTCATCAGTGGTGGTTTGTTCTGCAGTATTATGTGGCCGGCAATATTCACTTTGGCAATAACCGGATTGGGGAAATATACTTCCCAGGCATCTGCATTTCTGATTATGATGATCCTCGGTGGCGGTGTGATACCACCCATTCAGGGAAAACTTGCAGATTTGTTACAAAGCGGCACCGATAAAATCGGGTATGGAATTCATACTTCTTATTGGGTACCTTTGTTATGCTATGCATATATCACCTTTTATGCGATTATCGTAAAAGGTATTTTAAAAAGGCAGGGAATCAATTATGAAGATTAAAAAGAAAAACACTTTCTGCATCAATCCTCCCGTCGAAGAAAATAAATATTGAGATTAAGGAACTAAAACAGACTATATAATGGCGAAGAAAGAAGTATTTACAGACCCGGCAAATAAAAAAGAATATGCAATTGGAATTGATATCGGAGGAACCAATACAAAATACGGAATTGTAAACCACCGTGGTGAGATCCTGAGCAGCGGTGCTATTTCTTCAAAAGAATATGAGGATATACACGATTTTATAGATGCACTATATAATGGACTTGTACCAGAAATCAAAGCCGTTGGCGGAATGCAATACATCAAAGGAATCGGGATGGGCGCACCCAACGGAAATTTTTACACGGGAACCATAGAATATGCCCCAAACCTTCAGTGGAAAGGAATTATTCCTATGGCAAGTTATTTCAATGAAAAGTTCAAAAAACCGTGTACACTCACCAACGATGCAAATGCAGCGGCTATGGGTGAACTTATGTACGGTGCAGCCCGCGGTATGAAAGACTTCATCATGATAACTTTAGGAACTGGCGTCGGCAGCGGAATTGTAGCCAACGGCCAGATGATATACGGGCATGATGGTTTTGCCGGTGAGTTGGGCCATACCACCATCATTCCCGGCGGAAGAATGCACTGGGCCACAGGGATGAAAGGTTCGCTGGAAGCCTATGCTTCAGCCACAGGAATTGCTATTACTGCAAAAGAATTGCTGGACGAAAAAATAAATGAAAAAAGCTTATTGAGGGATATCCCTCACGACCAGATCACTTCTAAATCTGTTTATGATGCCGCTATTAAAGGAGATGCCCTGGCGAAAAGTGTTTTTGAATATACCGGTGAGATTCTCGGAACTGCGCTGGCCAATTTTGTGATGTTTTCTTCGCCGGAAGCCATTATTCTGTTTGGAGGTGTCATCAAAGCCGGTGATCTGTTAATGGATCCTGTCCGGAAAAATATGGAAGCAAATCTTCTACCGATTTTTCAGAATAAGGTTAAACTCATCTTCAGCGAGCTCAAAGAATCTGATGCGGCTATTTTGGGAGCCAGCGCTTTGGTTTGGGAAAGAAAAGATGAAAGCCCCGCAGATGTGCTGGAAGCGGTTAAATAAAAAAAACTTCTGCTGAATACAGAAGTTTGAAAGAGATTAAATCTAAGGGTCGGATTTCTCAGGATTTGGATTTGTGCCTTTTCGGGCAAGTCTTCACAGGAATATTTCTGGATCTTTCAGGGAATTGGATAAAAATAGAAGTTGACTGATATCAGATCTTGTTTGGACTTTAATAGGATATTATGTTACTGGCTTTTTTAAGGATTCTGGATTATTTGATCAATGTTTTAAACATCAATCAACTTCTGGTACAAAGATAGATGCGGCTACCCTCCATGCCAATAGCATTAGTGACCATTTTTGCGGCAAACAATTTTACCGCTGGCATCGGAAACCTTCTATGGATTTACAACGTAGTTCTACGACATTCCCTCTTCTTCTGCAACTTTCAGTTTATCAGTACCATCCCTGTTTAAAAGGATTTTGATCAGGAATACAATGGCTGTTATCGCGAAAATTCCACCAATTACCCAATTGATAATCGACTGGCTGGCGTTTAATTTCTGTGCGATCATTTTACCGCCAAAAATAAATACCAGGTTCCCTGCGAATGTCCCGATCCCGATCCCAATGATATATAAATTGTAATAAGACGCACGGGGAACCAAAATTTTTTTTACAAATAATACAGTGCTCCATCCAAACCAAAAAGGAATCTGCATCGGATTAATCGCGCTCAACATTCCACCCAGCAAAAACCGGTTGATGTTATTATTCAGCATCACATTTTTTTCGTGGTGAGGTTGCACGGCGGCAATGAAACTTCCGATGGCCAACGCAAGAACTATTCCCAGCGAAATCCATTCCATCCAGCGGAATAATTTTTTTTGTTTTCTGATCCAATTAATCCCTACCAAAGAAAACCTTACGTACAACATCTCGACGGTTAATGAACCGAGAGAAAACAAAATTCCATTCAGAATATTTTCCTGGACACTTATCTGCATCGCAGCCACATTCAGGGTTCCCAGAGGAAGCGATCCCAAAAAGCTGATCAACAACCCCCAAAAGAAAACCCTGACAATCTTCATAAAAATTATTTCTTTAGTGCTGTTACCTGCAAAGAAACTTTGACAATATTACTAAGAACAACACTATTTTCCCCGACCTGAAAGTCCAGCCGGTTTATTTCAAAATCCCCGGAAAAAGTGTAACCATTATTTGACTTTTCAACTTTGAAAGGAAATGAAACAGATTTGGTAATGTTTTTGATTGTCAGATTTCCGGTAAAATAATAATATCCTTCACCGGTTTTATTTGTCTTTTCAATTTTGGTTGAAGCCATCCGGATGACAGGATATTTTTCCGATTCAAAATAATCTTTTTTCAGGCTTTTGTCGCGCAATTCATTATCGGTATCAATGGTTGATGATTTGATCGTTACATTAAATGAACTTTTTGAAACATTGGCGGGATCAAAAAATATCTCTCCGTTCAATCCGGTGAAATCGCCACCGGTATTAATTCCAAAGTTTTTAATTACAAAATGAACTTTGCTCCCTGAATCAACAGGTAAATATTCAGCAGGTTCAACAATCTGAAAAGCAAAAAGAGAAATGAGAAAAAAAATTGACTTCATTATAAATTGTTTCAGGGGATAATCAGATCTATTTGTTGGGCTATCCTGACTTGCTTTTTGGCATTGCGAAGAAAATGCAATCCTTTAAAAAACGGCCAGTACGGTATTCCCCGCATGTGATTATAACGGCTAATAGTAAATAACTTTTTCCAATGCATCATAATTTCCAGGTAAGCCTCTTTTAATGTATAACCGGTATCATAAAAATGATTGGGCTCAGCGCCGCAACCATTGTATTCGAGGATATAAAAGTTTTTGCCTTTTTTCAGGTCTTCAATACTTTGACACATGATGTCATATCTGCCATAAAAAAAATCGTCGATTGATAGGCTGATTTTATCCAGCATCATCGTCAGATTTTCATCAATTTCATTTTTTAAATCAATGAAATGCGCTCCCCTGTTGTGATTTCCTGCATGGCTTAACTTAATAATTTCTCCTTCGGGAATTATTTTTTCAAAACTGTCTCCGAACTTTTTCTTCAGCATTTCAATCTGCTTTTTTGCCTTCGGATTTTCAAGTATTAATTCTTTCAAAGTATGGACACCATCTCCCGAAACGCGCAGGGAAACTTTTTGCAGGAATCCGGTAATCTTACCTTTCTTTTCCCATGGATACCTGTAATAAAAAAGGCTAACCTCCATGGGCAGTGAGACGTATTTCTGAATTATATATTCTTCGGGAACATGGTCGTGATAAAATTTAAGCTGGCTTTCATTGTCTATTTTACGAACAAGAATGCCCTTCTCTCCTACCTCAGGTTTCACAATTACAGGAAAAGACAATCCATGTTCTTTCATTGATTGCAAAATCCGGCTGACCGTTTGGCCAGGTTTTACATTAAAATGTTCAGGGCAAAAAGTTGCAGGAAGCAACTCGTGCATTTCTTTTTTAGGTTCACCTTCCATTCCGCCAAAAGTAATTTTGGGATTACTTGGAGTGAAAAACCAGACCGAACCCGAGCGGATGATGTAATAAAGCCAGACGGGAGCCAGTGGCGCGTATAAAATTTGAAATGGCCATTGTTCCCAGTTTGTTATTTTTTTTATCAGTCTCAAAAAATAAATGTAATTCTTTTTTATTATGGATTGAGGTGCACAAAAGTAAACCTTCAACTGAAATGCATGGAATGTATCAGTTACTTTATTGTATTTTAGCAAAAATAAAACAGTATGAAAATCCCCACAATGGCTGAACTCAGGGCAGAAGGCAAGACCGCAGATGTTTTATTCTTTGTTGGCTGTGCCGGAAGCTTTGATCAGAGAGCGCAAAAGATCACGATAGCATTCACGAAAATTCTTCATAAAGTAGGTATCAATTATGCAATTTTAGGCAAAGAGGAGGTTTGCAATGGCGACCCTGCACGGCGTGCAGGCAATGAATTCCTTTTTCAAATGATGGCCCACCAGCTCATTGATACATTGAATGGCTATGGTGTAAAAAAAATTGTTACAACCTGTCCTCACTGCTTTAATACCCTGAAAAATGAATACCCTGCATTGGGCGGACATTACGAAGTAATGCATCATGCCACTTTTTTGCAGGGCCTGATTGATGAAGGAAAAATCAGGATGAAAGAAAAGGGCACTTTCAAAGGGAAGAAGATAACTTATCACGACAGTTGTTATCTCGGACGCGCCAATAATATTTATGAAGCTCCGCGGGCTGTGCTGAAAGCCCTTGATGTTGAATTGGTGGAAATGAAGCGATGCGGAAGCCGTAGTTTTTGCTGTGGAGCAGGCGGGGCACAGGTGTTTAAGGAAGAAGAGCATGGCAAAGTGCGTGTCAATGTCAACCGTACACGCGAAGCGCTTGATACCGGCGCATGTGTATTGGCATCTAATTGTCCGTATTGTATGACGATGCTGATTGATGGTGTGAAAGGAAACAATGGCGAAGAACAGATGGATGTGCTTGACATTGCGGAAATGGTTGCAGAAAGTATGGAGTAATAGTAATTATTGAATGAATATTTTTGATTTATGACGGAGGAAAAGAGTCTCAATTTTGTTGAAGAAATTATTGAAGAAGATTTAAAGAGTGGAAAATATACTGCGATAAAAACGCGCTTTCCGCCGGAGCCAAACGGCTATCTGCACATCGGCCATGCAAAAAGTATTTGCCTGAACTTCGGACTGGCATTAAAATATGGTGGCGAAACCAATCTGAGGTTTGATGATACCAATCCAACCACGGAAGAAACAGAATATGTGGACAGCATTAAAAATGACATCAGGTGGCTTGGATTTTCCTGGGCAAAAGAGTTATATGCAAGCAATTATTTTGATCAGCTTTACGAATTTGCCGTCAGGCTAATTCAGAAGGGACTTGCGTATGTGGACGACAGCAGTTCAGAAAAAATTGCCTCTGAAAAAGGAACGCCCGCCACGCCGGGAGTAGAAAATGAATACCGATCAAGAACCATAGAAGAAAATCTCCGTCTCTTTGAAGAAATGAAAAATGGTAAATACGCTGATGGGGAAAAAGTTCTTCGGGCAAAAATTGACATGGCCTCTCCGGTAATGCAAATGAGAGATCCCGTGATGTACCGGATAAAACATGCACACCACCACCGCACAGGAGACAAATGGTGTATCTATCCTTTGTACGATTTTGCCCATGGTCAAAGCGACAGTATTGAAAATATTACCCACAGCATCTGCACGCTTGAATTTGTGCCACACAGGCCTTTGTATAACTGGTTTATTGAGAAATTAGAAATTTTCCCTTCACACCAGTACGAATTTGCAAGGCTCAATATGACCTATACAGTCATGAGTAAACGAAAAATGCTGAAGCTGGTGGAGGAAGGATATGTTTCCGGATGGGATGATCCGAGGATGCCGACAATTTCAGGCATCCGCAGAAAAGGATATACGCCATCATCCATCCGGACATTTTGTGATAAAATCGGAGTGGCAAAGCGGGACAATCTCATCGACATCAGCCTTCTCGAATCCTGCATCAGGGAAGAACTGAATGTAACTGCCGAAAGAAAAATGGTGGTGTTGAACCCTGTGAAACTGATAATAGATAATTATGATGAGGAAAAATCAGAACTGCTGGAAACGGAATCATTGCCGAATGATCCTGATAAAAAGAGAGAAGTTTCTTTCTCTAAAACTTTGTGGATAGAGCAGGAAGATTTTATGGAAAATCCGGTTAAGAAATGGTTTCGACTGGCGCCCGGACAAATGGTAAGATTGAAAAGCGCTTACATTATCAAATGCGAATCATTTGACAAGGATGAAAATGGAAATATTACAGAAATCCATGCAACCTATATTCCCGAAAGCAAAAGCGGGCATGATGAAAGCGGACTGAAGGTGAAAGGAACCATTCATTGGGTGGATGCAAAAAATGCACTCGAAGTGGAGGTGAGGTTGTACGACAGGTTATTTACATCCGAGAATCCTGCACAGGAAGAGAATTTCCTGGACTTTATCAATCCGGATTCCCTTCAGATTAAAAAGGCTTATGCAGAATCAGGAATAAAAAATGCCGAACCCGGAAATCATTTTCAGTTTGTAAGAATTGGATATTTCTGCCTGGATCCCGATTCCACAAATGACAACCTGATATTCAACCGGACTGCAACATTGAAAGAAGGTTTTAAAGTAAAACAACACTGAATCGGAGGAACGGCTGATCACGAAACTGTGAGAGCCAGTATTCTGTCGTCTGGCTTATATTCGGGCAGGACTGATCAGGGGATGATGCTAAGACCCATTATTGATGCACCAGAAGTAATGATGGAAATAGAATTGATGACGTGCCTGAATGAAGAATGTTCCAGCCCATGCACACATCCGGATATTCGTTTTCCACCGGTGTTGTTGTTCTCAAAACGCTGCTTTTCCGAAAATATTTCCCTTGTGTTTTCTTCGCCCTTTCTCCGCCCCTTGTCCGTACCATTCCGTGTATCCTGGCGGAGATGGTACGGCACAGGTATAGCGCAGGTATAGGAAAATACCTGAGAAGAAATTCACGGATTTCTGATTTTTTATTTTGTCCTTTTTCATACAAGATTCAGTAGCGCTACGCAAAGATTCCGTAGCGTTACGCTATAAAATCAGCCGTACACATTCTTCCCTTGCAGGAGAATAAATTCAAAATATTTTATGGCTGCGCTCCTTTCAAAACGACCGGTACGGGAAATGCACTCAGTTTTCCGAATCGGGGGCAGCAGGGTATTCCCGGTTTTCTGTTAGCGGCAGAAAGATATTCCACCAGATGATGGATAAAATATATTGACGAAGTGTTTTTAGGGATGAAAGCAGCAATCCTCTTTGTACAGGATAACGGCAGAGGTATATCATTGTAATAAAAAACCGGCGTAAAAGATGGTTAAGTGAAAAATATTATCACTACTTTTAAATCAACAAAATCTCTGAAAGCCGTAAGCCAACAAGAAACAGTGCTTTGGAGACTGAAATTTAATTTTTAAAATAAACATAAAGAAAAGAACCGGTTGATACTTTGTACCCAATAGCAAGTTGTAGCCTTCCCTGACAAAGGAAGTGGCGACATCGGTCAACGAAAAAGTATACCGCAAAGCCCCGCAGGTTATTTTTAATGCGGGGCTTTTCAGGGGGCTTTGCGGATACTTTTCTGAATGTTGTAAGCAACCCTGTTGGAACATTCCGACAGTTTGTAGATAGCAAGAGGAAAGAATACAACGAACATGGAGTTTCTCATTTATAATAGTCATTTAACCGATAAAAATAAAAGTCCGCCTTTTTTTGTGCAACGTATTACGCTGTTATATTGTCATTCAATAAAAGCTATGATTATGAAGACCTATTTTATCTTAACCGTCCTTATCTTCTTTTTAGCACTTTTCAGTTCCAGTAGTTGCAAAAAAACCAAGGAATGCCTTGCAACCTCAAAAGGAAGAATAATTGGCTATGACCCTTGCCGGTATTATACACCCATAAATAAAATAAAAGATGCGGGTTTTGTTATTGAAATTGATAATGGAGTAACTAAGGATACAGTTGTTAGTTATAACATTTCCGATGACCTTTTTCAATTTCCTTATATAGATGGCAACACAGCAACTAACGGTCAATTTTTATATACCCCCGATACTCAGGATAAATTCAAAATTAAATTTAATTACAGGTTCGCTCTTGAAAATGAAAAAACAGCAGTTATTTGCTTAGCAAATATTTGGACTGGCCCTTTTTATGCCGCAGTTAAAGGAAAAGAGATTTTTATAACCTGTATATCACAACAATAAAACAATTAATTATGAGAAAAATATTATTTTCCTTAACAGCTGTTTTGGCTTTTAGCTTAGTATTCATTTTGATTACAGCAGAAAAACCTCCTGAAAATAGAAAATTTTATTACGCATTCAATGAAAAGATTTTTATTGATGAAATTCCTAACAAGTTTGCAGTAAAATTTAAGGACAAACAAAAAGCAAATGCTCTCAAATTATATTTGATTGAAAAGGTAGGCAATGAGAAAAAAATTCAATCTCAAAATGAAACAACACTTATTGTAGACTTAAATAGCACTGGTAAAAACATCAACGAACTACTGAATAGTAAAATGCTGGATATTGAAATTATTAAACCTGCCTACAAATATCAAAAACAGGAAATGTATTATACAAATGAAATATTAGTGGAGCCTCTTGAAGGAATAAATATTAGTGATGTAATCAGAAAAAACGGATTAGAAAATTACGGCAAAGTAAAAGAAGGAAAATTTTACAGTATTGTTGAAATTTCTCCAATTTTTGATGCCTGTGAAATAGCTAATAAGATACAAGAAAGCGGCTTAGTTAAATATAGTCACCCGAATTTTATGATGCCGATTGAGAAGCACCAAGTAATTCCAAATGACACATATTTCAATAATCAATATTATTTGAGAAATACAGGCCAGGTATTCAATCCGGTGGAAAACCATTTTGGGTTAGCAAATGCTGACATCAATGCCCCATTTGCATGGAATACTACTTTAGGAAATAATGCCATTATTGTTGCCGTAATTGATGCAGGCGTTACTCCAAATCATCCTGACCTGCCGAACGTAAGACAAGTAAGGCTAAATGGTTCAAATTTTGTTTCAGGGGAAAATGCGAATGACCCAACGCCAGGTTTGCATCACAATCATGGGAACGCCTGTTCTGGCATTATTGCTGGCACACAAAATAATAATGAGGGAGTAACTGGTATAGCGCCGAATGTAAGAATTATGCCGATTAAAATTTTCGGCGGAGACGGGATTAATCCGGGAAATAACGCGGACAATAATGGCGTAGCGGCAGCCATTGATTTTGCATGGCAGAATGGAGCTCATGTTATTTCAAATAGCTGGGGATATGGCTCAGATAATCCTAATTTTGTTCCTGCCATTGTTGCGGCTATTAATAGGGCGGTTACCCAAGGCAGAGGAAATCTTGGCAGTGTTGTGGTATTTTCAGCTAGCAATTCTGCAAATCATTCTTTGGGAAATAACGGTCAGATTCGTTTCCCAAGCAATGTCCTGATAAATGGCGTTCTTACTGTGGGAGCATCTGACAGAGACGATGAACAGTCTGATTATAGCCCAACAAGCAATGCAGCAAATCCAAATAATCAAATGATTGATATTGTTGCACCGTCACATAGAGCATATCCACCTGCATTTGGTGGCATTCCGGGAGAAGGCTTTGAAGTATAGACAATTGATATACCCGGTGTAAATGGATATAATCAATGGAACGACCCCAATTTCCCAATAACTGCACCAGCCTTTGGTGAAGTATTACCAACAGCTGGCGTAAATAATTTATCCTATACTGGTAGAATGGGTGGCACATCTGCTTCATGCCCACAAGTAGCCGCAGTCGCAGCACTTGTTTTATCGTTAAATAATAATTTGACACAGCAGCAGGTGTTTGATATTATAACACAAAGTGCAGATGATGTTGGTGGCTATGCATATACTGCTGGATGGTGTCCCGAACTAGGAAATGGACGATTAAATGCATGTGCTGCACTGAGTAGAATACCCGGTAGGTTCACAATAACTGGAACTGACTTTTTATGCACGAGTTCAACCTATTCAATAAATAATTTACCTCAGGGGAGCATCGTCAATTGGGGGAGTTCAAATAATAATATTGCAACTATTTCTCCTACTGGTTTGGCTACCAAAGTAGGCAATGGAACTGTAACATTTACTGCTACAATCAATATTCCTAACAGATGCGGGGGGCAAATAATACTTACAAAACCAAATGTTGTTGTCGGTACTCCAGTTCCTTTAGGAATAAATGGCCCTAGTCATGACTTATGCTACGATGGCAGGACCTCCGAAATAGCTTGGTTTTATGTTGTCAATCCAATCAATTCATTAACCTACTATTGGCAAATTGACGGGCAAGGAGCCGGTATTGGAAGCAGTATTAGGGTTGATGCTTTCAGATGGGATGTTGGAAATCATCAAATTCGAGTTAGAAGCTATTCATCAGCTTGCGGTTATAGTGCATGGTACACAAGTTCCTTCATTGTAATAGATTGTAGTAGCAATAGGTTTACTGTATCTCCCAATCCATCAAGCGACAATATTAATATTTCAGTAAATAATTCAATGAAGTATGTTTCAAAACAAATAGAAGTGCGAGAAGTAGAGTTAATTGACAAAATGGGAAGTACCAGATACAAGAAACAATTCGGTAATGGTCTAACCTCTGCAAATATTTCTGTAAGTAATTTACCTAACGATATTTATACTTTAAGAATCTTCGATGGAGAGGTCTGGCATTCTTATAAAATAAGCATTCAACATTAAGGAATTTTCAAACAGTTTTACATGGGGTAACATCATTTGTTGCCCCGTTTTATTTAGACAATGAGAAGGGTATGCTTACAACAAATAAGATTCTGTGTTAAAAACCAAAAGATTTTATATAATTTTATGTTTTAGGCGGCTTTAAGTTAGCCTGTTTAGGAGGCAATATTTATTTGCCTCCTAATTTTTTTCCATCACTTCTTCTGGTACTTCGGTAATTTGTTTTTGTAAATAATCCATGTCATATTTTTCCTGTTTTTTGTAAAGGGTGTACATTAGTTCTAAAAGTTTTCTTTGTATGGCTACTGCGGCTTTCATTTTTATGCCATGCACTGACACTAGCCTTGCAAAAATGGATTTAAACCTTTCATCGTGCCGGATAGCTGCTAATGCTGGCATGTGCAGGGCTTTTCGTAGATGTTTATTACCCTTCTTGGATATTTTGGGTTTGCCCTTTACGGAGGTACCCGACTGCTTTTCTTTTACATCCAAACCTGCATAGCTGCTGAGTTGTTTTTTGTTCCTTATCAAATCAAAACCATTTGTTTCTGCCAAAACAGAAGCTGCCGTTAATAAGCCTACACCCGGAATGGATGTTAATAATTCAACAGATGCCTAAATTTTTTCGTTTGATTTGATTAATCCATTTATTTCAGAGACAACCTCTGCAATTTGTTTATCAAAAAGGAATATTTGTTTTTTGAGCCTGTTGACAGTGCTTTTGAGTGGTGCTTCCTCTGTCTGTTCTGCGTGAAGCTGGTTTTTGGCCACGGTGCGGCTTTGAACAATCTGGTCCCGCTCTCTTGCTAATTGTCGCATTTGTTTATACACAGGATCGGGAGGGTTCCAACTGTTCAGTTTCCTTTCCAAGCCAAATAAGGCTATGGCTTCGCTGGCGGTTTTATCGGTGACCGTTTTTACATCCAATGTGCGAAAGTAGTTGCTGATTTTGTTAGGCAATACAATGCTTACTGATTGGTCATTTAAATAGAGATAATAGGCCAGTTTTTCATGATACACCTCTGTGGCCTCCATTAGATAACCTACACCCGTAGCTTCTTCTGTTAACTTCTTTACCCATTGCAACAGTAATTCAAAACCTTTCGGATTGTTGGTGAATGTTTTATGAGAAAGCAGTTTTGTACTTAAGTCATCATACATCTGGCCAAGAGCTACCACCAGTTCTTTTTGAGCCACATCAATACCACATACCTGTCTTACAATTTGTTTCATTACTAATTAATTTAAAAAATGAAAAAGTGAAAAATCTCCCTTCGTTTTGTCTCCTGACTGGATATCCTGGTTATAAAGCATCGCCTTATCCCTTACATTCTGTTCAAACTCGAAGAGATAAAAAAGAAAGAGGCAATATCTTAGTTAGAATATACTCACTGAGTTATTTGCTTTCGTAGTGCTCTCATTCTTTTTCACTTTTTTTAAAAATCAAATCTATTGGTATCTTCACCCATAATCTCACAGAACTTATAAAAAAAAACAAACATAGGAGATTCGTTGGGTACGAAGCACCGGCAATGAAACCGTTTGTTGAACGCTTGCCGCCCATACCCGGAGATACGGACATATTCTTTTTGCTAAACATTTTACCAAAGTAAAGAAATCCGGGTTAAATTTGTACGGCCATGATACTACAAGATCAACGCCATATTGCCCACATGGATCTTGATTCCTTTTATGTATCCGTTGAACGCCTTCGCAACCGGAAGCTGGAAGGGAAACCTGTGCTGATCGGTGGTACGGGCGACCGTGCAGTAGTGGCTTCATGCAGTTATGAAGCCAGAAAATTTGGTGTTCAAAGCGCCATGCCCATGAAGATTGCGCGCCGACTCTGCCCGCACGCCATCATCGTCCGCGGCGATATGGAATTGTACAGTAAGTATTCTTCCCAGGTCACCGAAGTGATCAATGATTCTGTGCCTCTTTTTGAAAAATCATCCATTGATGAGTTTTACATGGACATGACGGGAATGGAGCGGTTTTTTGGTTGTGTGAAATACATTCACGAATTAAAAAATAAAATCGGGCGCGAATGTGGATTACCGATATCGTATGCAGTCTCAGCCAATAAATTAATCAGCAAGGTAGCTACCAACGAGGTGAAACCTAACGGGCAGATAGAAATTCAATTTGGACAGGAAAAATCATTCCTCGCTCCGCTGAGTGTTGCCAAAATACCCGGCATCGGAAAACAGACCGCTTTTCTTTTGATAAAAATGGGTGTGGAAACTGTGAAAACATTGAGTGAGATACCGGTAGAAATGCTGGAAAATCTGTTGGGAAAAAACGGTGCCGAACTATGGCGCAGGGCCAATGGAATTGATGATTCGCCGGTCGTCCCCTATCACGAACAAAAATCCATTTCTACTGAAAATACTTTTTCACAAGACACCATCGATTTAGATTTTTTGCACAGAGAGATCGTTCGAATGACGGAAAAAATAGGATTCGAACTTCGCAGCCAAAATAAACTTACCGGATGCATTACAATTAAATTGCGTTACTCCAACTTTGAAACATTTACCAAGCAGGAAACCATCGTTTACACCAATGCCGACCATATCCTGATTGACAAGGCAATGCACCTCTTTGAAAAATTATATGACCGCCGCATGCTCATCCGGCTTGTGGGAGTGCGTTTCAGCCATCTGATTCCCGGTAATTACCAAATCAGCCTTTTTGAGGATACCCAGGAGACCATTCATCTCTATCAGTCTATCGATAGCATCAAACGCAGGTTCGGAGAAAATCTGATAATGAAGGCATCGGGATTGCACCCTTCATCAAAAGAAGGAGAAGGCAAATAGAAAAATTATCTGTGATCGGGAGACAGGTAATCGGCTTCCACAAAGGGATCCTCATGCTTTTGTACTCTGTTGCGGTAGTTTTTGAATAAGCTAAGCCACCTCAGACGCAATACGCCGAAGATGCCTTCCCTGACGATATCTTTATTCATCTTGGAAACACCAAATTCCCGGTCGTGGAATGTAATCGGAACTTCTTTGATTACAAATCCGATTTTCCAGGCGGCAAATTTCATTTCTATCTGGAAAGCATAACCCACAAAAGTAATTTCATCCAGATTGATTGAAGAGAGAACTTCCCTGCGATAACATACAAATCCGGCAGTAGGGTCTTTAATCGGCATAAAAGTGATGATTCGCGTATAAAGAGAAGCGCCTTTGGAAAGATTGACCCTGCTTCGTGGCCAGTTTATAATTTTACCGCCGCGTACATACCGGCTGCCAACCGCTACATCTGCCCCACCCGTTTTGCATGCCATGTAAAGCCGCTCCAGGTCTTGTGGATTATGAGAAAAGTCGCAATCCATTTCAAAAATAAACCGGTACCCTTTTTTGAGCGCCCATTTAAATCCATGGATGTAAGCCGTTCCCAGTCCGAGTTTTCCTTTTCTCTCTTCAAGAAAAAGACGGCCGGGGTATTTTGCAAATAAATTTTTAACCAGCTCGCCGGTTCCATCAGGAGAACTGTCATCAATAATGAGAACATGAAAATCTTCCAGATGAAAAACAGCATCGAGAATCCGCTCCACGTTTTCCCTTTCGTTGTAAGTGGGTATAATAACGAGTTTTTCCAAAAAAAGATGGTTGACCAATGTTCTACAAATTTACCCTGAATTCCGCTTTATAAATCTTAAAACCCTACCGCTTTTTTGAAAGAAGCGTACGATTTAAAATTTCTGTAAGTTTCTGTTTGGTATGTAAAGGAAACTCGCCGTGCATCATCCAGTCATAATATTGACGTTCTTTTTCCAACACATCTTCCACACGTTTTCCTTTATGTTTCCCAAAATTAAAAATTTCTTTGCCTTCAGAATCAAATGACATTCTTCTGGCAAAATCCACAATCTTCTCCTCCCCGATTTCGCTGAGAATTGAATCAACTGTATCTCCCAATTGTTGATAGCGGGAAATCTGCGCCAACAAAATTTCCCAGGTGGCAGTGACGTCGGCTTCCGCGCTGTGGGCATCTATCAAATCTTTTGAACAATAAAATTTGTATGCCGCAGAAAGGGTCCTTTTTTCCATCGTATGGAAAATCTGTTGTACATCCAGCAATTTTCTGTTTGCCATATCGACTTCGATACCGGCACGCAAAAACTCTTCCATCAAAAGAGGAATATCAAAACGGTTCGAATTGAAACCCGCAAGATCAGCGTTGCCAATAAATTGTTTCAGCTCGTTGGCCACTGTTTTAAATAACGGTGCATCAGCAACCTTATCATCAGTAATACCATGAATGGCGCTGCTTTCGGCAGGAATGGGCATTCCGGGATTTATGAATTTATGTTTTGTCTGCTTTGCCCCGTCAGGGTTAATTCTCAGAATAAAAATTTCGATGATTCTGTCGTTCGCAATGTTGACACCGGTGGTTTCAAGGTCGATAACAGCCAGGGGCCGGGAAAGTTTTAAAGCCATTTCTTAAAAAAATATTATTTGTTCTATGTGAGTTGCAAAGATTGTAAAATATTTAATCCATCGTAATCTCCACTGCTCATAAATAAGAAATTTGTGTCATGGGGATCGATTTTTCCAAGGACAGATAGTAATTCATTTTTATCATTTGCAATAATAAGATTTTCTTTGGCGAATCCGGCTTTCACTTTTGCAGGTTCCAAAAACGGCATTCGTTTAATGGTCAGCGCATGCCTGCTATAAAAAACGATTGCGATATCCGCCGTGTCAAGCGCTCCGTGGTACTCTTTCATGAAATTTTCATTGAGGCTGCTGTAGGTATGCAGCTCTAAAATGGCTACAAGTTTTCTATTTGGGAATTGCGCCCTTACTGCCGCGGTACTTGCTTTCACCTTGCTTGGGGCATGCGCAAAATCACGGAAAACACTCATATCTTCTTTCTTAAAAATATTTTCAAGCCTCCTCGATGCTCCCCTGAATTCTGAAATTGCGTTGAGAAATACTTCTGTTCCGATCCCTAATTCTTTGCAAACAAAAAAAGCTGCTTCCGAATTGGAAAGATTATGATCGCCAAAAATTTTTAAAGGAACCTGTTTGCCTTCTTTCTCCAGATAGGTAATTCCGTCGCGGATGGAATGTGCAGGTATCTGATATGGAATCAAACGAATATCCTTTCTGTCACATTTTTCAACAATTGACTTCAAAATCTCATCGCGGTTATTATAAACCAAAACCCCGCCGGATTCAATCTTTTCAATAAAAATTTTAAATTGTTCGCAATAGATTTCAAAGGTGGGAAATACATTGATATGGTCCCACGCAATACCTGTCAGCACAGCAATATCAGGAAAAAGGAAATGGAATTTCGGACGTTTTTCCACCACACTCGCAGGATATTCATCAGCTTCACAAATGATCAATGGAGCATCCGTAATTTTTACACTGCTGTCAAATCCTTCCAATCTCGCTCCCACGAGATAATCAAAATCCTTTCCGGCAAATTTCAAAACATGCATGATCATAGAAGTCGTTGTGGTTTTACCGTGACTTCCTCCAATTGCCACACGCTTTTTGTCTATGCTCCTTTTGTAAATAAATTCAGGAAATGAATAAACCGGCACATGCAATTCCAATGCTCTCTGCAATTCCGGATTGTCTTTCTGAGCATGCATTCCCAGAATAACAGCCTCGGTTTCTGAATCAATTTTTTCGGGAAACCAGCCAAAGTTTTCAGGAAAAATTCCTGCAGCTTTCAGGTTGGAAGCAGCGGGTTCAAAAATTTCATCATCACTGCCTGATACTATGTCTCCTTTCTTCTTGAGCGCAATGGCGAGTTGATGCATTACACTTCCTCCGATTGCTATAAAATGAACTTTCATTTATTTGAATAAGGCGCCAATTTAACAATAGTTTGAAAATATATTCGTTTTGCAAAGTAATCTCTTATTCATAACAATTAATTTTGTAATCAAATCAAAGACACTATGAAAAGATTATTCATCGCCGTAATGCTAATTGCTTTTATTGGTTTAACCATCTCCAGTTGCTCAAGCAGCCGGCGAAGCAAATCAGGTTGCCCAATGGCTGAAGGCATTATTCATTAAAAAAATTATCGCTAACCATGAACTGGATACCACTTGAAGCTGAATCACAGCTTCGGGTAATCATTGATAAATCGACAAAAAGACCACAGGTAATTTTTAAACACAGCACCCGCTGTCCCATCAGCAAAATGATCATGAACCGGTTGGAAAAATCGGAACAACCTGAAAATGTTGATTTCTATTATCTCGATCTGTTGAAATTCAGAAGTCTCAGCAATAAAATAGCTGATGATTTTCAAATCCGCCATGAGTCTCCCCAGGTTATTTTACTTTCAGGAGGAAAACCTGTTTACAATGAAGATCATTCTGCCATCACAATGGAAGACCTGACTGCAAGTGTATAATTTAGTCGAAAAAAATAACGGCTGCGAGAGCCGTCATTTTTTTTAAATCCGTTTGACTATTTTATTCCTTTATAAACTTCAATGTACTTTGTCCCTGGATTCTTACAAAGTAAACACCAGAACTAAGCGAACTGACATCTATAGATTGTTTGTTGCTTTGAATAACTCCATTCTGCACCAGTTTGCCACTGTTGTTTACAATAATGAATTGTTTGTTCAGCACAGATGCATCGTTGGAAACAATAGAAATTGCTGAACGGGCAATGGTCGGATATATAGAAATCAGACCGGCATTTCCAATCTTGAAGGAGATGATATTGCTATAAGTTGCATTGCCATCCCAATCTGTTTGCAATAACCTGTAATAGTTGGTTCCATTGATTGGGTTGTTGTCTGTAAAATTGTAATTGTGAACTTCAACAGAATTTCCGTAGCCGGCAACGAAACCGATCTTTTCCCAACCCGTATTTCCATTGGCTGACCTCTGAATTTCGAAACCTGCATTATTGATTTCGGTAGAGGTGCTCCAGATCAGTTGAACCAAATTGTTTGAAACCCTTCCATCAAAAGAAATAAGTTTAACAGGGGCCACGATACAATCTCCTGTCAATGGGGCGGATGCAGCCGTAAAATTGGAAGTAGGTCCATTCAATGTAAAGTTTCCCAGTGTTGCGTCATTTCCGTTTCCCGTACTATCAATTAACGTCGTAATACCAGTATTATCTGAACCGGCTATTCCCTGATTAAACTGAAAATAGGCTAATAAACCCGGTGAACTTTTTGAAACCGTACACTGGTAATTACCCTGAATTTCTGAAGCAGATTGCACATAGTTCCACACCCTGACTTCATCAATATCACCATAAAAAGTAAAGCTTGTGTAAACACTTGAACTATAAATAGCTCCTATTGCCAATTGATATCCAGGAATTGTTATTACATTTGAAGTTCCGGAAGCCACTTGCACGCCATTTTTGTAGAGAATCATTTCATGGGTTGTTCCATCATAAGTAACTGCTACGTGGTACCATGTATTGGGAGATAAAACGGTGGGGTCTGTCACCTGTGCAGGAAAGGAAGGATTTTGGCCCGAGCTTAGCTGGCCGTTATACACATACAATCCGCTCGCTGCGGTACTTTGAGACAAAATATTATAGGCTTTATTATCCATAGGGATCGCAGGCATTCTTATCCATGCTTCTTTTGTGTATGAGCCAATCCCTATCACATCTAAACCTGTAGGTATATATATTACAGCATTATTTCCGTTTGTAGGATCATAATTTAAAGATTGTCCGGCCTGCCCATAAGACACTCCGGTTAACACAGAAAAACAGGCTGCCAATGCGAAAAGTTTTCCGTGTGAAGATAATTTCAATCTCCTGAGGAGTAGATTTCTTTTCATTTTTAAAAAGTTTAAAAGTTTAGAAATAATTGGATATGAAGGAAAATTGGATAATGTTATTTTTTGAAGGATGACGGATTTTATACATGCACAAAGATGGCAAAAAAGCATTTAATACTGTTAAAACATTTTATTTTTTTTAAACAATCCATTCACAATGACCTTCCAATTCGCCAAATCCCTATTTGACAGGGAGCTCCAGCCTTCTGCCAAATAGAGATCTATTACATAAAACTGTTATGCATTTTTAAAATAGCACGGAATCTGATTTCAGAATCTGTAAGATACCGTCGCCCTGAATTGTGTCGGTGGAATGGGGTTTACACTATAATTTTCGTGCACATAAAAATTATATGTGTTTGTCACATTGCTGATCTGGGCGAGCAATGAAATCTTTTTGAATGTGTATCCGGCAGAAATATCCAATGTGGTAAAACCACTTACCGTAATCAGCCTCGAGTAATTTTGTGCCTGGCCCTTTTTATTATTGAAACCCGCCAAACGATTCCCGACCGTAAACAGGGTAGCGCCAACCTTTAATCCTTTCAGTTTATTTTGAAAATTATAGAATGCTGTTGCATTTGCCGTGTGTGCAGGAGTCCCGATAAGTTTTTCGCCTTCGATATAGCTCCCTTCGGAATCCGGTGTTTTCGTGTAACGCATATTGTTATAGCTGTACCCTGCCATGATATCAAGTCCTCTTACCGGATGCCCGGAAATATCAAGCTCAATTCCGTCACTGGTAGTTTGACCTGTCAACTCTTTCAAATTGGTATTGCTGTTGGGTGTAACACCATCCTGCAGAAAGGGTGCTGTCTGTGCCAGGTTGCTGTTTCTGATTCGATAGGCGGTTATATTTACGGAAAGCTGACCGTTAAAGAAATCATTCTTCACTCCCATTTCATATTGATTGATAATGGATGGAGGCAGAGGATTATTAAAAATATCTGTTCCCGTATTAACAGAAAAAGAATTGGAATAGCTTACAAAAACGGCTGTGTTGGTAAGTGGTTTATATACCAATCCTACTCTCGGTGAAAAAGCGTTATTATTTTGTCCGGGATTTTTTGCCACGCTGTCTTTTGTCAGATAATTTACCAATACCGGTTGTGAAATTAGTTCAGACCATCTGATGCCTGCAAGTAACTTTATTTTGTTTGAAATGCTGATGAGATCCTGGATATAAATTCCCACCCGGGTAACAGGGGTTGTTGTCCTGGTAATCTTCGAAGCCGGCGGAATATCAGTGCGCTGCACAAATTTTGAATGATCCAGAATATTGATGGTGTCATAAATAGTAGGATTATTGAAAGTATAATTAGTGACATCATCCCTGTCTGCATCCATACCGGCAAGTAACACGTGATTAATTTCTCCGGTCCTGAATTTGCCGGTGAGATCAGCCTCTGCCAGGTAATAGTTTTCCGAGGTCAGAATTCTGTTGAGGGGCCTGGCCCAGTCTCCATTGGCTACCGCCCGGATCCTTTCAGTTGAATAATAGTTTTTATTATAATTCTGATAGGAACCAGTCACATTCAATTCCCACGCTTCATTAAACTTGTGATTCAGCGTAGCTGTTGCCGTTGACTGCTTTATTTTATCATATTGCCATGAAGCGCCCAGGAAAACATTTCTGGGAAGCCTTGCCACAATTGTATCACTCAAAGTCCCAAGTCCGAAATCTGGAGTGAAATTATTGGCAAAGTAATCTCCCTGCAAAAGCAATTTTGTTTTTTCACCAAAATTGATTTTCAGTGAAGGATTGATGTAATATTTTTTGGAGTGGACTTCATCACGGAAACTTCCTTCATCTTCAAAGGTTCCGTCCAAACGAAAAGCAATTTTTTTTGAAACAGGCCCATACACATCAAACACGGGCTTGTACAATCCGTAACTACCGGTACGCATTGATATTTCACCACCGTATTCAAACTTTGGTTTTTTGGTAATCATATTGATTATACCGCCGGGTGCAACGGCGCCATACAAAATAGCCGCACTGCCTTTTAAGATTTCCACACTTTCTATAGAGCTCATTTCCGGCATTACGGAAAAGTTTGAACGGACACCATTTTTATAAATATTATCTGTCGTCAGACGGTAACCACGGGCTGAAAAAATTTCCCTCTCTCCCCCTCTTTCAGATGAAAGGTAAATTCCATTTACATTTTTTATGACATCGCTTAATTTTTCCACCTGTTGATTTCGCAAAATATTTTGCCCGATGACAGAGATGCTCATCGGAAGATCCATCGGCGCAACCGGTATCTTTCCAATTGTTGCAGGTTGCAGGTTTGAACTCTTTCTTCCGTCAATGACGATTTCATTCAACTCTTTGAATGTTTGCTGAAGCTTGAATTCAGTATTTGCAATTTTATCTTTAGTAACGATTATCGTTTTTTCAGAAGGTTCAGAACCCGGGTAAGTTACAATAAGGGTATAGTTTCCGGGTTTGAGATTTTTAAAATAGAATGTTCCGTTTTCATCTGTAATGGTTGAAATTGCAGAACCTTTGATTTGTACAGTTACCCATGAAGCCGGCCTGCCATCGATGGTGGTCACAGTACCTTTTATCTGTCCGTTATAATCTTCATTTGCCAAAGCAGAAGACCAGATAAAACCAAAGAGGAACAGAAATATTATACCTCCTCTATATAGAAAGTTCAGACTTTTATGCATTTAAAAAAAATTAGAATTTGTGATAAAATACAGGAGTGTTTCCCTTTTGATTAACCTGTATTTCGATAACGAGGCGAAATTATTTGCTCACATTGGGTTTTCTTTACGAAAAAGGGAATAGAATATTTTTCGGATGGAGGACGACGTTATTTTTCTTTGCGAAATGCTTGCCAGGTCAGGGTTGCAGATAGCTTTCAAAAATTAATTGAATCAAAAATGTTTCAACACAAAAGTTGTTTCATGAAAGCAGATGGATATTATCATCGGAAAATTAGCTCAATCAATAGCAGAAAAGTTTACAGAAAATTCAATCTTACCTATTTCTTTAGTTTCAGGCAAGGATGGACAGATGTTTGAAATGAAAGACGAATCAGTTTAACGGATTATTTTAAATATCCGGTTCCAACGGATACCATTATTTCCATAACTAAACCAGATGAGTGAGGCTTTTCCCACGATGTGGTCTTCGGGTACAAATCCCCAGAAACGGCTGTCAAGTGAATTGTGGCGATTGTCACCCATCATCCAATAGTAATTCATTTTGAAAGTATATGTGGTAGCAGGTTTGCCATCAATATAATATGTCCCGTTTTTTTCTTCAAAAGTGTTGTGCTCATACGTGACGATGCATCTTTTGTAACGGATTAAATTATCAGGTGTCAATTGAATTGTGGCGCCTTTTTTCGGGATCCAGATAGGGCCATAATCATCCACAGACCAATTGTAAGTGGCAACGTGAGGAAACAAATATGGATTTTTGTCCTGATCGCCGAGCGGTGTAGGATCAATACTCTTCACTATCGGGAAAAGCCTAAGTTGTGCTTTTTCCAAATCACTCATGCTGATGATATAAGCATTGTTCCCGATTTGATAAACCTGATTTTTATTTCTATCGTCGACGTTATCCTGTATCCCGATGTCATTCAACCTGTCGGCATCAAGTGCAGCAGTTGTAGTGACAAGATAGCTGAATTCGTGTTCAGCCGGCAAAGGTTCAGCTACCCCATTGATATAAACAATCCTGTTTTTAATCTGAAGCGTATCTCCGGCAATGGCTGTACATCTTTTGATAAAGTTTTCTCTTTTGTCAACCGGCCTGGTTATGATTTCATTGCCAAACTGGGCCTGCACCATTTTGCGCGCCTGATCTTCTGAAACATGTTGTTGCATCTGCACATCCAGGATGGCCTGGTAATAGGTTGTCTGCGATCCGTAGTTGGGATCATTGATGAGGGTATCATTTACCGGAAAATTAAAGACCACCACATCATCTCTTTTTACCGGACGCGGAAACCACCGGATGTATGGCAATTCAATCCATGTCAGGTACGATTTCATATTGGTTCCGATAATCGTGTGATGCATAAATGGCAATGCCAGTGGTGTATTTGGAATTCTTGGCCCGTAGGCAAATTTGCTGACAAATAAAAAGTCATTTACCAGTAAAGTTTTTTCCATTGAAGGAGTTGGAATGGTATAAGCCTCAAAAATAAATGTGCGGATGAGTGTTGCGGCAACGATGGCAAATACTGCAGCATCAATCCATTCCCTGATGAATCCCTTTTTATGGTTGTTTACCACCATTGCTCCGGCAAATCTTTCCATTTTGCTGAATCCCAGATAAGGGAAATAAACAAATGGAAAGAAAACAGTCGCCGTGTGATGCAGCAGATCAAATCTTCCGAAGAATTCCACAAATTTTATGTTGATCCAGATGGTTACAAACTGGCCGGCAATGGGTATGAATTGCAGAAAAAACCAAATTTTATTCAGCTTCATCTTTTCCAGCATACACCACGTATTGTAAAATGGTACAAGCGCTTTCCAGGGTGTGATCCCCGCTTTTTTGAACATTCCGTATAAGCCAATCAGTACGGCAATTGTAGCTGGAATAAAAAGCACCAAAAAAATCGTCATCTATTTGTTTTTAATAAAAAGGGCTATAAAGATAGCATACAGACTGCGCGCAAATGTATGTAACTATCCAATTATAAACAGGTTAACATTACCTAAATTTCTGATTTCAAAATCTTGTTTATCTCCGCCGCTTTGTCCATAATCATCATGTGGCCACCACCTTCAATCACATAATCGGGGCTGACATATTTCAGTGGAAAAATCCTGTCTTTGGATCCATGGATATGAATAGTTTGCCCCGGAATATACTTATTTTGCCAGTTGATGATTGTCTGGATCGACCAATCGCTGTATTTCTGATTCAGGTTTTTCCTGAAATCTTCTGCAAGATCTTTTTCCTCTTTGTTGCTAATCCCGAGGTTATAATTTTCAAAGGGTTCCAGAAATTTGTATGGTTTAAGCGGAATAATTTTATTCAACCTGAGATTGGCAGCAATCTTAAATGAGATTGGCATTTCATTTCTGGTTTTGATACTTGAAATGAGAATTACTTTTTTGACAGAAATAATTTTGCTTATTTCAATAGACATCATTCCGCCAAAAGAAACACCTATCAAAAGCGGGTCGGGTTGGCGTATGGCCTTGGCCAAACGGCTGGCATATCCGGCGATGGATTCCTCTGATAAAGGCTGGATCCATGGAATATGAATGACTTCGTTATTTCCGAAATCCAGATATTTAAAAATACGATGATCAGCTCCGAAGCCACTGATACAATAAATATACATAGATAAATAAATACTTATCTGGCGGGCATCACATAATTCTGCACGTCTTCTGTTCTGATCGTTTTTCCTGAAAGGATAATCAGTCTTTCAACTACATTGTGAAGTTCGCGTACATTTCCGGTCCATTTATTTTTCTGCAACAATTCAACCGCCCTTTTGTCAATAGTTTTCTTTGGGCGTCCATATTCCAAAGCGATATCCTGCAAAAATTTATCAACCAGCATGGGGATATCTGAGATTCGCTGATTCAATGAAGGTACATGGAGAATGATAACGCTCAACCTGTGATAAAGATCAAGCCGGAAATTTTTGTTCTCCACTTCTTTCAAAAGGTCTTTATTTGTTGCCGCAATCACTCTTACATCCACCCGGATATCTTTGTCGGCTCCTACTCTTGTAATTTTTCCCTCCTGAAGGGCGCGCAAAACTTTGGCCTGTGCCCTCAAACTCATATCTCCTATTTCGTCAAGAAAAAGTGTCCCGTTGTGGGCTTGCTCAAATTTTCCGATCCGTTGCCTGACTGCGGAAGTAAAACTTCCTTTTTCGTGTCCAAACAATTCACTCTCGATAAGCTCGCTCGGAATGGCAGCACAGTTGACCTCAACCATAGGTTGTCCTGATCTAAGACTCTTGGCATGAATCCACCTTGCCACAAGTTCTTTTCCAACGCCACTCTCACCGGTAATTAAAACCCTTGCATCGGTAGGTGCAATTTTTTCAATGGTTTCTTTTATCTTTTTTACCTCAGGGCTTTCACCAATAATTTCCTGCACCCTGGTCACTTTTCTCTTCAGCACTTTGGTTTCAGCCTGCAAAATATTTTTATCTGAAGCATTTCTAAGCGTGATGAGCATCCGGTTCAGATCCGGAGGTTTGCTGATATAATCAAAAGCCCCCTTCTTAACAGCTTCCACGGCTGTGTCAATATTTCCGTGTCCGCTGATAACCACAACAGGTACTTCCGGATTAATTTCTTTTGCTTTTTCCAAAAATTCAATGCCATCCATCTTCGGCATTTTGACATCGCACAATACCACATCAAATTCTTTTTCCCTAAAAAGTTTCAATCCTTCTTCACCATCAGAGGCATCTGTAATTTTGTATCCCTCAAATCCCAGAATCTCTCCCAATGTTTTTCTGATAGCAGCTTCGTCGTCAATAATCAAAATTGAAGGCATGTCGTCGAATTAATTTTTAAATATACTCTTTAAGAAATACTTTCTTTTTCCATCATCAGATAAGCCTTGATAAACCCATCCAGATCGCCATCCATTACCGGGCCTACATTTCCCACTTCGTAATCGGTGCGGTGATCTTTGATCATTTTATAAGGATGAAAAACATAACTCCTGATCTGGCTTCCCCATTCGATTTTCTTTTTTGCAGCTTCGGTGGCATTCGCTTTCTCCTTCCTCCTCCTCAATTCTTCTTCATACAACCTGCTTTTCAACATCGCCATCGCCTTCTCCCTGTTTTCTCCCTGGGTGCGGGCCTGTTGACATTCAACAACAATACCTGAGGGTTTGTGAGTAAGGCGGACGGCTGTTTCCACTTTGTTTACATTTTGCCCGCCTGCACCGCTGCTTCTGTAAAATTCCCATTCTACTTCTGCCGGGCTGATTTTTATATCAATACTATCGTCGACTAACGGATATACATACACGCTGGCAAAACTTGTATGCCTTCTGGCATTGCTGTCGAAAGGTGAAATCCTCACGAGGCGATGGACACCGCTTTCAGCCTTTAAAAATCCATAAGAAAATGCACCATCAAATTGAATGGTAGCGCTTTTTATTCCAGCTCCTTCTCCGTCCTGATGGTCGAGCTCAGTCACTTTCCAGCCGTGCTTTTCACCATACATCCGGTACATGCGCAAGAGCATTTCAGCCCAGTCCTGGCTTTCGGTACCTCCTGCCCCGCTGTTGATTTGAAGAATTGCCGGCAGCTCATCTTCCGGTTGATTCAGGGTGCTTTTAAATTCAGCATCTTCAATGGATTTGATGGCCTCATCGTAAGCGGATTTGGCTTCGGATTCGTCGGCTTCACCTTCCTTCCAGAAATCAAACATCACGGCGAAATCATCCACTTTACCGGATACGTTCTCATACATATTGACCCAGTATTCGTTGGTTTTGATTTCTTTCATTGTGGAAGTGGCACGAACCTGATCGTCCCAGAACCCGGCAGAAAGGGAAATTTGTTTGTCATTTGAAATTTTGGCAGACCTGTTGTCCACGTCAAAGAAACCTCCTCAAAACCTGAAGCCGGTCTCTCATATCTTTTAAATTCTCTGAAGTCATAGCGGCAAATATAAGATTGAAATATGTTAAAGAATCCGGAGAATTGTAATTTATTTTTTTTGATCGCCAATCTTGTCAAATTTAGCAGGGACGGTCAAATGGAACAGTCTGGCCTAAAATCCGGATTTGAAATTTATCAATCACAGCACGCCAGAATTTGTTTCATTCCTGAGATAGCGATTATTCAACTTTTATTTAAAAATCAGAAACCGTTTTATATTTTTCCCTAATCCGTAAGTGAAAAGTATAATGGCACCTACCTTTACAAACTTTCATTTTTTTAAACATAAATCGCGGAGAAAGAAGAATGTGCAATCATCAATCTGGGGCGTCTCGAGACAAATTAATTTTGTCGTTACTTTTCGTAATCTTCGTATCCCTATTCATTCCGGCACAAAGTTTTGGCCAGGACAAAAACCTCAAAGCGCAGGCAAGATCATTGATAAATCTGCTGGATTATGTGTCGCAGGACTATGCGGGCGCCGTAAGCAACGGTAAAATAATCAGCATTCCTGAATTTAATGAGATGATGGAATTCTCCGGAGAAATAGTTTCTTTATTCGACTCGGTTTCGTCAAAAACAGAAGTTCCCAATCAGGTATTTATTGCAACAGGATTGAAATCTCTTCATAGTTCTATTGAGAAAAAAGAACCCAAAGAAGTAATTGCGAATACGGCACAACAGATGAAGAAACAGATTATGCTGCTTCATCTTATTGACATAGCCCCTGTAAACTATCCGGACATCACAGCGGGACAAAAACTTTATAGCGTTCATTGTGAAACGTGCCATGGAAAAGATGGAGCAGGTAACGGGCCTGGTGCTGCTGCCCTGAATCCCAAACCGACAAATTTTCTTGCTACTACTGCCATGCAATATGTTTCACCATTGCAGGTATTCAATACCGTTAGACTCGGTGTGCAGGGAACATCTATGCGGGCATTTGATGAACTTTCTGATGATCAGGCCTGGCAAATTGCGTTTTATGTAAAGTCTATGCCCTATCAGAATCAGAAACAATTTTCCGGAGATTCCCTTGAGAGCGTATATAACCGGATCAAGGGGCAAATTTCTCTTTCTGAATTGTCACACCTTTCAGATATTGATCTTGAGTCTAAACTTCCTCCTGATGAAAAAGCAATCGGACTTGCATCTGTCAGGCTACACCGTCCCAGTGGAAATGAAAATACAACGTTGAATATCGCAACGTCTTATATGAATGAAGCACTTCAACTTTATAAAAACAATCAGATAAATCTTGCGTCTCAAAGAGCATTGCTCGCCTATCTCGATGGTGTGGAACCGGTTGAACAACAACTTCGCGCCATTGATGCAAACATTGTAAATGATCTGGAAAGCAAGATGAATGCAGTGCGTGCATCCATGAAGAAAGACAACAACGTTCAGGAAGTGGAACAGAACGTGGCTGCCGCGAAAGCTTCAATTGAAGAAGCTTCCAAATTAATCGGTGAACAAAACTTCACTTTTTGGTTTTCATTTTTGATAGCTGCTTCCATTTTGTTGCGCGAAGGTCTGGAAGCAGTCCTGATCATCGTTACCATTCTGAGCCTTCTAAAATCGCTAAAAGCTACTTCGGCAATGAATTGGGTACATGGTGGCTGGATTACAGCCGTAGCACTCGGAGTTGCAAGCTGGTTTTTTACAGACTATCTGATATCTTTTGGATCTCAGAACCGTGAATTAGTCGAAGCATTTGGTTCCATCATTGCCGTTCTGATTCTCATTTATGTGGGCTTTTGGCTGCACAATAAAACCGAAGCCAAAAAATGGCACCAGTTTATTAATACCCAAATCAAGAATTTGCTGAGCGAGAAAAAAATGTTCGGATTGGCGGCTATTTCATTTGTAGTTGTGTTCAGAGAAGCTTTCGAATCCATCCTGTTTCTTTCGTCAATGCAATTGCAGGTTGGTGAGGATAGTCAGAACGGGGTTTGGATGGGAGCAGTTTCATCTATTTTGGTGGTTATACTTCTGGCATTTTTGCTGCTTCGTTTTTCTGTTCACATTCCAATCAGAAAATTATTTCAATACTCGGCGCTGATGATCATGATATTTGCAATTGTCCTTGCAGGTCAGGCGGTACATGCTTTCCAGGAAGCCGGGTACGCTTCCGTAACGAATATTCCCTTAAATTTCCATTCAGCGGTACTTGGAATTTTTCCCACTGTTGAAACGTATGTTGCACAAACTGCCGTCGCGATAATATTTTCATTTATGTGGTGGAGAAGAACCGCACCGAAGAAGATTGAGAGCGACTTGCGAAAAGCATAGGCTAAAAGGGATTTTTGAGTTCACTTCTTTTCCCTGCGCTGATTTTTTAATTTGTTTTTATATCGGGTTGAATATTCAAAATCAAAAAAGAGTCCATACAAATTCTTTTTATAGCTTTGAAAATTAAAATGAAAAACATTTTAATAATTTCCTTCTGTCTCTTCACAATTAATTCGTTTGGACAGACAGCACACAAATCAAAAGGGACTTTAAATTCCATACAGGTTTATACCACTGCAAAAAACACATCACTGAGATTGTCGGCTCAAAAAAATCTGGAATTTCAAAAAGGAGTAACCATCGCAGAGAATAAGGTATTTATTTTCGTGGATGATTCCCATACATTCCAAACGATGCTTGGAATCGGCGGGGCTGTTACAGACGCTTCGGCAGAAGTCTTCGCCCGATTAACTCCCCCATTGCAGAAGGAACTTCTGAATGCATATTACGATCCTGTAAAAGGAATCGGATATACGTTGGCCCGTACAAATATTCAAAGTTGCGATTTCTCAAGCGGCAGTTATTCTTATGTTGAAAATGGTGATAGTGCATTAAAAACATTTTCTGTCAAACACGATGAACAGTACAGAATTCCGCTTCTGAAAAAAATCATTTCCAAAGTTGGCCACCTGACTCTGTTTGCCAGTCCGTGGTCGCCGCCGGCATGGATGAAAACCAATGATGACATGTTGCACGGTGGTAGGTTATTGCCGAAGTACGATCAGTCGTGGGCAAATTTCTATGTAAAATTTATCAGGGCTTACGAAGCTCACGGAATACCGGTTTGGGGACTTACTGTACAAAACGAACCGATGGCGGTGCAGAAATGGGAATCGTGCAATTATACGGCTGAGGAGGAAAGGGATTTTATAAAAAATTATCTCGGTCCTACACTTGTCAGAAATGGAATGGTGCATAAAAAACTGATAGCCTGGGATCACAACCGTGATCTGATCTATCACAGAGCGCAAGTCATTCTCAACGATCCGGCTGCTGCAAAATACGTTTGGGGAATCGGTTATCATTGGTATGAAACGTGGACAGGCGGACCTATGCAATTTGACAATGTGAAAAAAGTGCATGAAACCTTTCCAACTAAAAACTTAATTTTTACGGAAGGTACCGCAGAAGTTTTTAATTATGATTCACTTGCAAGCTGGCGTTTGGGTGAAACGTACGGCAATTCAATGATTCACGATTTCAATGATGGCACAGTTGGCTGGACCGACTGGAATATCTTACTCGACGAAAAAGGTGGCCCCAACCATGTTGGTAATTTTTGCTTTGCCCCGATACATTCAATAGATGGAACAAAATTGTTTTATACGAATTCGTATTATTATATAGGTCAATTTTCAAAATTCATCAGGCCAGGTGCTAAAAGAATAAATGCATCGGGCAATAGAACTGCATTATTAACAACAGCTTTTAAAAATAAAGACGGAAAAATAGCTGTGGTTGTTATGAATCCGGGTGATAATCCTGTTGAATACAATTTGTACTACAAAGGCAATTCAGCATTGGTAAACAGTTTGCCGCATTCTATATCGACATTGGTATTCAAAAGTTTCTGATTACTCCTGATTATGCAAAGTGAAGTGTGATGGCTGTTCCGCGACCAACGACAGAATAGACGTTGATAAAACCTCCGTGAAGTTTCATAATTTCTTTTGATAAGCTGAGTCCGATACCGCTACCCGACTTTTTGGTGCTGAAGAATGGAACAAAAATATTTTCAAGTACCTCATCGGTGATCCCGCAGCCATTGTCTGAAACTTTTATTTCAACTTTTCCTGCTTCGTTGGCAACTGCTGATAAAATAATCTGCGGATCGGTAGCCACATCTCTGAGAGCATCCCTGGCATTGATGATAAGATTGATAAGTACCTGCTCAATCAGGTTGGGATCAGCCTCTACTGTTATTCCGGGATCTTTCAATACAATATCCATTTTGATATGCTTATTTTCCAATGTCGGAGCCATCAACTGATAAAGATGCTCGAACAAATCCCGGATCAAAACCTTTTTGAGAACCGGCTCCTTAATTTTATTCAGGCTGCGATAGATTTCCGCAAACTTCAACAAGCCTTCGCTTCTTTTTCTGATAGTTTCAATTCCGGTGGCCAGGTCTGCCATCACAGATTCCTTGTTTTCTGAAGCAGCGCTTTTGCCCTCAAGCCGTTTTTTTAATGTATCTGCCAGCGATGAAATAGGCGCTACTGAATTCATGATTTCATGCGTCATTACACTGAGCAATTTTTTCCATGCCTTCGATTCGGTTTCGTCAAGCGCTTCATTGATATTTTGAAAAGCAATTAATTTAAACTTCTTTTCACCGGTTTGAAATGCCGTAGCTGAAAGCAGGATTTTGGAAGCCAGGTTATTGATATCAATTGTAATTATTTTTTCCTGCGCCGGTTTTAATTGCCATATTTCATCATACAAAGTTTCATCTCTTTGTTTGAGCGATTTTATCGATTTCAGGTAGGGCAGGTGAAGCATTTTTTTAAGGGAATCATTCATCCAAAACACATCGCCACTTTCAGTGTCATAAGACAGTATCCCGGTATCAACCATTTCCAAAATTTTTTGAAGATACTGATAGGATGTTTCCTTGTCGCGGCTTATATCACGGATGGCAGTATTGAGCTGATTAAACCCACCACGCAATTGGCTCAATTCGACCGGTGAACGTTTTAAATCGAAGTGCCTTGAAAAGTCACGGTATTTGACTGCCTCCACAAACCGCCCGATTTCTCCCTGTACTTTTATTTGTGACCTGACAAGGTTGATAAAAAGAAAAATGATTACAGGAACCAGAATAATCAGATAATAATATTCACGCTTGACAATGGCGTATGCTGTTGCCAAAAGAACAACAAACAGCAAGGCTACCCTCAAAAATATTCTGATCTCTAATCTTCTCAATTTTGAAATAGTTTCATTCATAATTTAAATGCCATACTTGCCCAGTCTTCTGTACAAAGCTGCCCGGGTTAGCCCAAGTTCTTTCGCAGCGCGGGTTATGTTGCCATGGTGCTTTTCAATGACCAGCAGGATAGTATTTTTCTGTACGGAATCAAGATTCAAATTTTCTTCTCCCTGCATGTCTGATGTAGCGGTTTCAATCGGTGAAAAAATTAAATCGGACGGCATCAGTGATTTTCCTTCCGACATTATCACCGCTCTTTCTATGGTATATTGCAATTCACGCACATTGCCGGGAAAAGGATAATGTTTCAATTTTTCCAATGCTTTGTCATCAATTTCCAAATCCGGTTTTCTGTATTTTTCCGCATATATATTTACGAAATATCTGGCGAGGTGGATTACATCATCACCTCTTTTTCTCAATGGTGGCACCATGATTTCTACCGTATTGATGCGGTAAATGAGATCCTTTCTGAATTTGCTTTCGTTGGCCAGATCGGTTATGGGAAGGTTGGTTGCGCAAATAAGCCTGATATCAATGTCAACAGTAACATTACTTCCGATTTTTGTTATCTGCCTGTTTTGCAAAACGGTCAACAATTTGGATTGTTGTTGTAAATTGATATTGCCGATTTCATCGAGAAACAAAGTGCCTCCATTGGCTGATTCGAACCGCCCTACCCTGTCTTCGGTAGATCCGGTAAAAGATCCTTTCTTATGACCGAAAAGTTCACTTTCAAAAAGAGATTCTGACAAAGCACCTACATCCACTTTGATAAAAGGCTTTGTTGAACGAAAAGAATTTTGGTGAATAGCCTTCGCAATAAGATCCTTGCCCGTTCCATTTTCTCCCAAAATAAGGATGTTGGCATCTGTGGGAGCAATCTTTTGAATTTTTGAAAAAATATCTTTCATTGATTCAGACTCACCCAACAATTCACTGCCAATAACCGGTGTTTGCTGTACCGGCGACGCAACAGACCCTTTACCCCTTGCTTTGAGCGTTTCAAATACGGATTCGAGAAGCTTTTCATTGTGCCAGGGTTTTACAATAAAATCGGCTGCTCCTTCTTTAAGCGAACGGACTGCAAGATCAATATCCCCATACGCTGTAATCATAATTACATCTGCACCACAAGCTGAACTTTTAATTCTTTTTAACCAATAAAATCCTTCGTTGCCTGTGTTGATAGAACTATTGAAATTCATGTCGAGCAAAATGAGATCAAATGAATGCCTGTTTAAATGTGACAGAAGATTTTCAGGATTTTTTTCAGTTACAACTTCTTTCACTTCCGGTTTGAGCAATAATTTCACTGCTGTCAGGATATCCGTATCATCATCAATGACCAAAATGGATGCATTCCTCCTGTTCATATTTGCTTTTTCTGTAAGTGAATGAATTTATTTCAATGCAATATGCAGCCTATTTTTTGAAAAATAATATTCCGCCATGTGGTAAAAAAAAATATTTTGTTTCTGTGGAAACATTACCTGAAGGCTCGCCACAAAATTTTAACCCTGAACCCAAAACCCTAAGCTGGACCGGCGTATCAATAATGAACGCGAAGTGTTACGAAACCGGACAGTTGCCGGAAAATAGGTTTTTCTAATCCTTTGAAAAACAATCTTTAAACTAATGGCACGATTCTGAAATATCTGTTACAGAATACTTACAAATAAAACTCCGGTAGTATTCCAAATAACATGGACAAAATAATTGAAAAGAAAAAGTGGACAACCAAAAAGATTCTCACGATTGCAGGGATCGCTGCCATTGTGATTTTAGTGGCGCTGAGTTACTACTTCACTTCGGGCAAAAGCAAGTTGAATGTGGAAACAGACCGAATGACAATCAGTGAAATCACCAAAGGAAAGTTCCAGGAATTTATTCCGGTCAATGGCGTCGTTATGCCATTAACAACAATTTATCTGGATGCTGTTGAAGGTGGACGGGTTGAAGAAAAGTTTGTTGACGACGGAGCCATGTTAAAAAAAGGACAGCCTATTTTGAGGCTTTCGAATACCGACTTGCAATTGGGATTGGTAACCCAACAGACCAATGTTTACAACTTGTTGACCCAAATGCAGATTTCCAGAAATGCCGCACAGCAGAATACAGTGAGCAAACTCAATCAGATGACCGATGTAGAAAGCCAGTTGAAAGAAGCCAAACGAATCTATGAACTCGACAAATACCTTTTTAAACAGAAAGCAATCGGTTCGCAGGAATTTGATAAAGCAAAAAATGATTACGATTACTACATGCAAAAAATGAAACTGACAAATCAGATTTTGCAACAGGATTCAGTTTCCACAACCCAGCAGGCAACTCAGGCAAGACAACTTTTTCAGGGTGCTCAGGATGCACTGAATGTGATGCAGAAAAAAGTGGGAGACCTTATTGTACGTGCTCCCATAGATGGACAGTTAACATCATTTGATGCAGAAATCGGGCAGTCAAAAAATAAAGGAGAACAGCTCGGACAAATAGATGTGACAAGCGGATTCAAAGTGAGAGTAGATATCGACGAACATTATATTTCACGTGTATTTACCGGTCTTCAGGGAAGTTTTGATTTCAACGGGCAGACCTACAAACTCGAAATCAAAAAAGTTTTTGCGCAGGTTAATAATGGTCGTTTTCAGGTGGACATGGAATTTGCAGGTAATACTCCCGCAGGCATTCGCAGGGGCCAGAGTTTGCAGATAAGACTGACACTTGGAGATGAAACGCAGGCTGTCCTGGTTCCCAAAGGTGGTTTTTACCAGCAAACCGGTGGTAATTGGATATTTAAACTGAGCAAAGACGGAAAGACAGCTTATAAAGCGAACATCCAGATAGGAAGGCAAAACCCGGATTATTATGAGGTGCTGGATGGTCTGAAACCGGGAGATAAAGTAATCACAAGCAGCTATGAAAACTTTGGTGATGTTAGTGAACTGGTATTAAAAAACAATTAGCGATGAAAAGGATTTTATTAATGGCTATTGCATCCATACTGATTTCATTTGAAGGTCCAGTCAATTACAGGATTACAGAAACGGGTACAACTGAGATTGTCAAACCAAATGTGGATGTATTTTATCCTTCTCCTTTCAGCAGTTACATTTAGTTCAAAACAAATTTTAAAATAAATAAAATGATAAAGATTACAGAGTTAGAAAAAATTTACCGCACAGAAGAAGTAGAAACTATCGCATTGAATAAATTATCCATGGAAGTAAGAGATGGGGAATTTGTAGCAGTGATGGGGCCATCCGGATGTGGCAAATCTACCCTGCTGAATATACTCGGATTGCTTGATGAGCCGGATGCCGGAAGCTTTCTTTTCAACGGACAGGAGGTGGCTCATTTCAAAGAGAGACAACGGGCAGACCTGCGCAAGAAAAATATCGGATTTGTATTTCAGAGTTTTAACCTGATTGATGAACTGACTGTTTTTGAAAATGTGGAACTGCCGCTTATTTATCTGGGTGTGAAGGCATCTGAAAGAAAAGGAAGGGTTGAAGAGGTGTTGCACAAAATGCAGATCATGCACAGGAGAAATCATTATCCTCAGCAGCTTTCGGGTGGGCAACAACAAAGAGTTGCCGTGGCACGCGCCGTGGTGAATAAACCCAAATTGATTCTGGCGGATGAACCGACCGGAAACCTGGATTCATCAAATGGAGGCGAAGTGATGGAATTGCTGACAGACCTCAATGAACAGGGAACAACTATCGTGATGGTAACACACAGTGAACATGATGCACGATTCAGTCATCGCATTATCCGTATGCTTGACGGGCAGACAGTGACGGAAAATATTTTGATTTAAGATGATCTCAACGAAATGATTATTGTAGAGACACAATGCATTATGTCTCTACAATAATCAAAAAAAATATTCCCAATGGATAAATTTCAAAATAAATATCGCATACCATCAGCGCGGTTACAAAATTGGAATTACAGTTACCCGGGATTGTATTTTATTACCGTATGCACCAAAAATCGCGAACATTATTTTGGAGAGATTACCAACGGCGAAATGGCATTGAATGGATTAGGATATTATGTTCAATTGGAATGGATTAAATCACCGGAAATAAGGCCGGATATGAATTTAGAATTAGGTGAATTTGTGGTGATGCCCAATCATTTTCACGGAATAGTGATCATTGGGGAAAATGAATTTAATAAACAGGACGGCGTGGTAGAGACGCAATGCATTGCGTCTCTACCACGCCGTCCAACAATCCCCCCCACCAACAAATTCGGCCCTCAATCAAAAAATTTAGGTTCCATTATGCGTGGTTTTAAATCATCTGTAACCACACATTCTAAAATATTAAACGTTGATTTTGGGTGGCAGGCACGTTTTCACGATCACATTATCCGAAGCCATGATGAATTCGTGCGGATTTCAAATTATATTTTAAATAATCCACGCAATTGGAAGGATGATAAATTTTATAATTGATTCTTGTCGTAGAGACGCGATGCATCGCGTCTCTACGACAATCAAAAAAAATAACCATGTTAAAAAATTATTTTAAGGCAGCATTCAGAAATTTTGGTAAGAGCCAAGGTTTTACCTTCCTCAATATTTCTGGCCTCGCCATCGGCATTGCCTGCGCGGGATTGATTTTTTTGTGGGTAAAGGATGAGCTTACTTTTAACCACTATTTCAGCAACAAAGAAAATATTTATAAAATACTCAACAACCAGACTTATGACGGAAAAACATTCACGTTTAATTCTACTCCCGGCCCGCTGGCTGAAGCGCTGAAAGAGGAAGTTCCCGGAATAAAAAATACGGCACGGGGAAGCTGGAAAGAGACCAAACCATTTACCAAAGGGGATAACAGCATCAATGCTGAGGGAATGTTTGTTGATCCTTCGTTTTTGCAAATATTCCATCTTCAATTTGTGAAAGGAAGTCCGGCAAGTGCATTAAGCGATCCGAAAAGTGTTGTGTTGACCGAAAAAATGGCCAAGAATCTTTTTGGCAATGAGGATGCAATGGGCAAGGAAGTGCGCACCGAAAAAAATGAACTTTTTAAAGTGACCGCCATTGTAAAAGATATTCCTGAGAATACTTCTTTTTCTTTTCAATGGCTGGCGCCCTTTCAAAATTTTGAAAACGAAAATCAATGGCTGAAACAATGGGGCAACAATGGCGTATTGACTTTTGTAGAAACCACCCCCGGCGCCAATATCAAAAACATGAATGGCCAGCTCCACGATTTTCTCAAATCAAAAGGGCCGGATCTTATTTCTAAATTCTCTGTCTATCCCATGTCGCGCTGGCATTTGTACGACCAGTTTGATAATGGCAAAGAAATGGAAGGAAGCATTAAATATGTTCGTCTTTTCAGCATCATTGCATGGATTATTTTAATCATCGCCTGCATCAACTTTATGAATCTTTCTACTGCCCGTTCAGAAAAAAGAGCGCGCGAAGTGGGTGTAAGAAAAGTGCTGGGGGCAGGAAAAGGAAGCCTGCGTTTTCAGTTTCTTTCAGAATCCATTCTAATGGCTTTTATGGCAACGGTATTTGCTATTTTGCTCATTCTATTAACCCTTCCTTCATTCAATAATCTTGTTCAAAAACATCTTTCATTATCTATTTCCGACTGGAGCAATTGGGCGGCTTTTATTGCCATAGCAGTTGTGTGTGGGTTCCTTGCCGGAAGTTACCCTTCATTTTATCTCGCATCGTTCAATCCTGTAGCGGTTTTGAAAGGAACCAAGATGAAAGAAAAAGGAGCCGGATTTATCAGAAAGGGTTTGGTGGTTCTTCAGTTTTCCGTTTCTATTTTTTTAATCATTGCCACCATTGTTATTTATCAGCAGATCCAACATTTAAAAGACAGGGATTTGGGATTTAAAAAGAGCGATCTGGTATATATGCCTCTTCAGGGAAATATGAAAGAAAGTTTTTCGGCCATCAAAAATGAACTGATGCAGACCCGAGTTGTGCAGGATGCCGGGATAGGTAGTAATGCTGTATTAAATTACGGGTCAAACACCGGGGATTTTAACTGGAAAGGGAAAGACCCTGACAAACAAATCCTGATAACGATTTCGTTTGTTGACCCATCTTATATCCCAACCGTCGGGTATCAGCTAAAAGAAGGGAGAAATTTTTATGAAAATTCTCCTGCTGACAGCACCAATATCATCATCAACGAAACCCTTGCAAAGATGTTAGACACCAAAGAAGTTTTGGGCGTTCAGATATATCGCGACACTTCAGAGCCGCTGACGGTGGTAGGTGTGGTAAAAGATTTCGTGTATAATGATTTTTATTCCAAACCCGCTCCTATTATTTTCTTTAATGATCCTTCGCAAGCGGGGATGATGATAGTCAGGATTAAATCAAATCAACCCATTCAAAAGGCTGTTGGTGACATTACTTCTGTGGTGAAAAAAATGAATCCCGGTTATCCGGCCGAAGTTCGTTTTATTGACGCAGAATTTAATAGTGTGTTTACAAGTGAATCATTGATAGGAAGGCTGACCGGAATATTTTCTGTATTGGCCATCGTCATTTCCTGCCTCGGTTTATTTGGGCTTTCAGCTTACACTGCCGAAAGAAGAACTAAAGAAATAGGGATACGAAAAGTGTTGGGAGCCAGCGAAAGCGGATTGGCAGCCTTACTCAGCAAAGATTTTTTGAAACTGGTTGCTATTTCGTGCCTGGTAGCATTTCCTCTGGCCTGGTGGATAATGAATAATTTCTGGCTTCAGGGCTACGATTACAGAATTAAAATATCGTGGACAATCTTTTTGGCAGCGGGCTTGGCGGCTATCATCATTGCGCTGCTGACGGTAAGTTTTCAAGCGGTTAAGACGGCGTTGGCCAATCCGGTGGAGAGTTTGAAGACGGAGTGAGGAATTGAGGATTAAGAATGAAGAATTAAAAATTACGAATTAAGAATGAAGAATTAGAAAATAGCTAATGGTTCATTAATGATAGCTGACAACTCACAGCAAAAACTAAAACGTCATGTTTAAAAAATCACTTGCATTGACAATCGGTATTCCTCTGAAAGGGTTAAGCGCCAGCAGGTCATCATCTCCGGTGATGATGCAGGAGGCTTTCGCGGCTATAGCAAGCTCAAGGAATTTGTTGTCTTTGGGATCACGGCAAATTGTTAACTTAATTTCCGGTAGGAAGAGAGAGCTGTTCTTCTCCAATCTGGAAATAAAGCCAAGGCGCTCGTCTCCGACAAAATATTTATCAAACTTACGTCTGTACAAAACTTCTGAAAGCTCTTCTAATGTATCTTCTGAGACAGCTATTTCTCCCGACCTATACGCCCTTTTCAAGGCTTTATTTGGTAAAGAGTGTGGCATCAACGCCGCACTTACCAGGATGTTTGTGTCTATGACAAAATTTCTAATCCTCATTGTTCAATATATCCTGGAGTATTTCTTCTGTAAGACCTCTTTCTTTCATTTTTGCTCCAAGTTCGTCCATATATTGAAGAAAATCTTCTTTGGAATTTGCCAGCCCTTTGGCAATTCTCAAATTCATTTCTTGAGAGATTTCGTTACGTTTCTTTTGCGAGGCGAGCCTCCATTTTTTGGCCGTCTCATCATCTACCTGAATGACTATCCTTTCCATTTTTCAAAATTTTATTCTTTCTCAAATCTACAAATATTAGCGAAGAAAAGGAACAGCGTGAATTATAACGATTGATTAAAAAAATTAACACGATATGTTTAAAAACTATTTCATAACTGCCTGGCGAAATCTGGTGAAGAATAAAGTTTTTTCTTTCATCAATATCCTTGGTTTAACTATCGGTATTACCGTATGCATGATGATATTTCTGTTTATCCGGAATGAATTCGGCATGGATAATTTCCATAAAAACGGTAAAAACATTTATCGTGTGATGCGAAATTTTAAGCACGATGGAAAATCATCTGCAGTGGCTTATTTGTCCGGCCCCTATGCACCGGCGTTGCTGAATGATTTTAATGGTGAAATACGCAAAGCGGTTCGTGTATTACAAAATGACAATCTCGTTACGATTGGCGATAAATCTTTTCATGAGAAAAAAGTATTGGATGTGGATACGGGATTTTTTGATCTCTTCACTTTTCCTTTGATTCAAGGTGATCCTTCAAATGTATTGAACGATCCGGGCAATGTGGTGCTCACCGAAACAACAGCAAAAAAATATTTCGGTACTGTTCAAAATGCAATGGGAAAAATGATTATGCTTGATAAGAAACTCCCATTAAGAGTTGCCGGTATTGCCCGTGACGTACCATCTAATTCTACGCTTGCCTTTGACCTCATCGTTCCCCTTGCAAATTACAAGGATGAAGGCATTATGAAAATCTGGATTTATAACGGTTTATATACCTACATAGAGCTGAGCCCAAATACTACACAGTCAAAACTGGAGAAACAATTTCCTGCATTCATGGAAAAATATATGGGCAGCGATATGCGAAAATTTGGTTTTAATTTTTCTCTTACTCTAACTCCATTAAAAAATATCTACTTTGATAACGCTTTTTTTGACGGATTAAAACATGGCGACAAAACCGTTGTATATATTTTTCTTTCCATTGCTATTCTGATACTGTTGATTGCCTGCATCAATTTTATGAATCTCTCTACTATTCGCGCTGCCGAACGATCCAAAGAAGTAGGGCTGCGAAAAGTATTGGGGGCAATGCGCAAGAGCCTGATATGGCAATTTATCGGCGAGTCAGTGTTACTTGTCACTATATCCTGCGTCATTGCCGTAGGATTACTAATACTGGTTATGCCCTGGTACAACCAATTGCTCGGCTACTCCCTTACCGTTTCATGGAATACCTGGCCGGTATGGCTGTTTTTGACAGGAACTATTGTGGTTGCCGGTTTTATAGCCGGGAGCTATCTGGCATTTGTATTGTCGGGTTTTTCTCCTGTGCAGGCATTAAAAGGCAAATTGCGTTTGGGGAAAGGCGGATCATCATTCAGACAGGCGCTGGTAGTTGTGCAGTTTGGCATTTCTGTTTTTCTGATTGTAGGCACCATTGTTATCACTCGTCAAATGGATTATATGAAAAATAAACAGTTGGGGTATAACAAAGAGCAGTCGGTATTGGTACCGATTGACAATAATGAAATTTTCAAAAACAGGATTGCTTTCAAAACTGACCTGGAAAATCAAAACTCTGTACAATCGGTATCATTAATGTCAGGCGCACCCGGTGGATTCTTTGATTCCCAGACTTTTGATGTTGAAGGGCATCATGATAAAATAGTCGCCAATACTGAGTTTGCCGATTTTAAGTTTGTCAATACACTGGGTTTGAAAATTATTGCCGGAAGGAATTTTTCTTCTCAATTTCCCACAGACAGCACGAGCGCTGTTTTACTGAATCAAACGGCTGCTGAAAAATTTGGATGGACACCCGAACAGGCAATAGGTAAATGGATACAGAATACTATTCGTGATTCTGCAAAGCGCTATGTTGTAGGGGTGGTAGCAGATTTTAATTTTCAATCGTTGAAAGAAAATATCAATGCTTTGGTCGTTTCTCCGGCGCCAGACATGCGAATGGCAGTGGTGAAACTCAAAGGAGGGAACATTCAGGCAGGCCTTGACCTCGTGAAAAAAGAATATGCTAAAGCGGCTCCGGGTTATCCTTTGGAATACAAATTTTTGGATCAGCAATTTGATGAGATGTACAAGAAAGACATCCGCCAGCAAACCATACTGAGCGTATTTGCGGGGTTGGCTATTTTCATAGCCTGTCTCGGTTTATTTGGTTTGGCATCTTTTACCGCCACAAAAAGATACAAGGAAATAGGTGTGAGAAAAGTTTTAGGCTCTTCTGTCAAAGAAATTGTAATTCTTTTATCCAAAGATTTATTAAAACCTGTAATCATCGCTACCTGTATTGCCATGCCCGCAGGTTACTGGGCCATGAATAAGTGGCTGCAGAATTTTGCCTATAAAATTTCTGTCAATTGGGGAGTATTCGCATTTGCGGCGCTAATCACCTTTTTGATTGCGATACTTACAGTTAGTATAAAAGCATTACAGGCGGCAAGAGCCAACCCGGTGAAGAGTTTGAGAAGTGAGTGAGGAATTAAGAATTAAGAATTAAGAATTAAGAATTAAAAATTAAAAATTACGAGTGAAGATTCAGAAAATAGCTCATCGCTGAAAGCTGAAATCTCACAGCAAAAACTAAAACGTCATGTTTAAAAAATCACTTGCATTGACAATCGGTATTCCTCTGAAAGCCTGCCTGTCCGGCAGACAGGGATGCAATACAAGCAAATCATCATCTCCGGTGATAATGCAGGAGGCCTTTGCGGTTATAGCAAGCCCAAGGAATTTGTTGTCTTTAGGTTCGGGGCAGACGGTGATGATTTCAGTAGCCTCTGCAAGCTCAACAACATTTCTAAACTCATTAATGATTTCCATTCTTAATTCTATAGAAATGAATTTGTCAAATTTGCTTCTTATAAATACATCACAAAACTCATTGTATGTTGGCAGGCTTGCTAATAAAACTCCCGTCCGTTTTGCCTTCTCGTATGCAAGCATAGGTTTTGAACGCAGGGTGAGGAATGCGCTTATTAACGTGCTGGTATCAATGACAAAAAGATTATTCTTAATTCAGCAATTGTTGAAGAATTTCTTCTGTCAGTCCATTTTTTGCAGCTTCTTCTCTGGCCATCTGCAAAAGCTCTTCAAATCTGGATTCCTTGTCACTTTGAGAAATAAGTTCTATTGGCTTTTCAAAACTTTTCTGAAGGCGGGATTTAAGGATTGCCGGGACTTTTCGCCATTTCATGGCCGTTGCTTCATCCACTTCAATAACTATCCTTTCCATTTTTCAAAATTTTATTGTTTCTCAAATCAACAAATATTAGCGAAGAAAAGGAACAGTATAAGCCTTAATTACTGATTTAAAAAACTTAAAAAAGATGTTTAAGAATTATTTTAAAATCGCATTCAGAAACCTGATCCGGAATAAAATATTTTCTGTGATTAATATCGCAGGCTTGGCTATCGGATTAGCCAGCGCCATGCTTATCATTCTTTATGTCAAGGATGAGAAAGGGTTTGACCGGTTTAATAAAAAGGGAGAGAATATTTATCGTGTTGCATTAAGGGCAAAGTTGGGTGGAGTGGAAAATGTGACGGGTATTACGGGATACCTGCAGGGGCCGCGGTTTACAGAAAATGTTCCGGGCATTCAATCCTTCGTTCGCATTAGTCAGGGTACGGAAGATATTAAAGTTGGCAATGACATACAATCGCAGGATGTTTTGTCTGTGGATTCTAATTTCTTTTCCATGTTTACTTTTCCACTGGTTAGCGGAGATGCAAAGACATGCCTGACTCAACCACGGTCTATTGTTCTGTCAGAAAAGGCAGCTAAGAGACAGTTTGGAAATACCAATGCATTGGGAAAGGAAGTGATGATAAGAAAGGATAGCACCCTTGTTCCATATTTGGTTTCAGCCGTTGCAAAAAATTGTCCGCAAAATTCCTCTATTCAGTTTGATGTACTGCTTCCGCTCAATGTATCCGATGAAGATGCGAACGATAATGGTAACTGGTATAATTTTTCTCTGAATACATTCTTGTTACTTAATAAGAATGCCAACCTTGCGGCAGTAGAAAATGGAATGCAAAAATTTTATTTACAGGATGCCACACAAACGTTCAAAAAATTTCAGGCGCTGTTCGGTGATGTCGGTGAAATGGGCACCTATTTTCTGCAACCCTATTTTGATATCCACACCAGCACCAGCCTGCCGGCGGCTAATGGTCTTGTACATGCAAGTAATCCTATGTATTCATACATCCTTACGGGGATAGCATTATTCATACTGTTAATTGCCTGTATCAATTTCATCAATCTGACCGTGGCACGTTCTGTAAAGCGGGCAAAAGAAATCGGGATACGCAAAGTTATTGGTGGAAACAGGGCACAATTAATACGGCAGTTTCTGGGTGAATCGCTTGTGCTTTGTTTTGCTGCATTTCTTCTTGCTGTCGGAATGGTCTTACTGGTATTGCCGTTGTTCAATCAGCTCTCAGGAAAAGGTCTTGCCTTCTCTTATTTGCTGGACGCAAGGCTCGTTTTGGGGTACGCATTGCTCTTCATTCTTACTGCTTTGATGGCAGGTCTTTACCCTGCTTTTATATTATCCGGATACAAACCTGTAAAAATATTATACAACCGGTTTAGTTTTTCCGGCAAAAACTATTTGCAAAAGAGTTTGGTTATACTTCAATTTTCAATTGCTTCATTTTTAATTGTGGCTACCCTGGTCATCTATTCTCAATTCAATTTTCTCACCACGAATAATTTAGGTTATGATGATAGTAATTTATTGATTGTGAATAAAGACAATCTCACGCGAAGAGACGCGAAATTATTCAGCGATGAACTAATGGCAAATCCAAATATCATTGGAGTGTCGGCAAAGAATGGCGGTCACTGGGAGACAAGAGCAAAAATTAATGGAGACTCCACTATTCAGTTTACCTACGAAACGGTAGATGAGTCATACATACCGCTTTTGAAAATTCCGATATTGACAGGCAGGAATTTTTCAAAAAATTTTCCTTCAGATTCAGCAAACGCCGTGGTGGTTAACGAGTCTTTTGTAAAGAAGGCGGGCTGGACAAACCCTATTGGCCAAACAGTAAACTTCTGGTATAACAATAACAAAAAATACAGGGTCGTTGGGGTGGTAAAAGACTTTCATTTTGAGTCTATGCTGAAGAAGATAGGGCCAGAGCTCTTCACCATGAAACCGGATAATCCGTTAGGAACATTTTATATCAAAATCAAGCCAGACCCGGAAAAAACAGCACTTGGATTTATAGCTACAACTTTCAAAAAATTATTTCCGGTTAGCCCATACAGTTATACTTTTAAAAGTGATGAAAATCTGAAAAGCTATGAGTCGGAAGCCAGGTGGCGGCAGATAATATTTTTCAGTGCGTTGATTACAATATTTATTTCATGTATCGGAATGTTTGGCTTATCAGTTCTTTCGGCAGAAAAGAGAACCAAGGAAATTGGTATTCGCAAAGTGTTGGGAGCTTCAGTAAGCAACATTGTCCGTACACTTTCATTTGATTTTTTGAAATTGGTCATCATATCAATGGTGATAGCCGTACCGGCTGTATGGATGGCTGCGAATAAATGGCTTGAAAACTATCCCTATCATATTGCATTGAGCTGGTGGATTTTTGCAGCCGGTGGATTGATGGTGGTGTTGATAGCCTGGTTTACGGTAGGATTTCAGGCATTTAAGGTAGCGACCGGCAACCCGGTGAAGAGTTTGAGAAGCGAATGAGGAATTAGGAATCAGGAATTAAAAATTAAAAGATAATAGCGAAAAACTAAGAGTGAAAAACTAAAACGTCATGTTTAAAAAATCGCTTGCATTGACAATTGGTATTCCCCTGAAGGGATGCAACACAAGGAGGTCATCATCTCCGGTGATGATGCAGGTGGCTTTGGCTGCAACAGCCAATTCAAGAAATTTGTTGTCTTTGGGATCGCGGCAGGCGGTGATGGTTTCAGTAACTTCTGTAAACCCAGCAACATTTCTAAATTCATTAATGATTTCCATTCTTAATTCTATAGAAATGAATTTATCAAATTTGTTCCTTATAAATACATCACAAAACTCATTGTATGTTGGCAGGCTTATTAAGAGCGCTCCTGTCCGCTTTGCCTTCTCATATGCAAGCTTAGGTTTTGAACGCATGGTGAGGAATGCGCTTATTAACGTGCTGGTATCAATGACAAAAAGATTATTCTTCATTCAGCAATTGTTGAAGAATTTCTTCTGTCAGTCCATTTTTTGCAGCTTCTTCTCTGGCCATCTGCAAAAGCTCTTCAAATCTGGATTCCTTGTCACTTTGAGAAATAAGTTCTATTTGCTTTTCAAAACTTTTCTGAAGGCGGGATTTAAGGATTGCCGGGACTTTTCGCCATTTCATGGCCCTTGCTTTATCCACTTCAATAACTATCCTTTCCATTTTTCAAAATTTTATTGTTTCTCAAATCAACAAATATTAGCGAAGAAAAGGAACAGCATAAGCTTTAATTACTGATTTAAAAAACTTAAAAAAGATGTTTAAGAATTATTTTAAAATCGCATTCAGAAACCTGATCCGGAATAAAATATTTTCTGTGATTAATATCGCAGGCTTGGCTATCGGATTAGCCAGCGCCATGCTTATCATTCTTTATGTCAAGGATGAGAAAGGGTTTGACCGGTTTAATAAAAAGGGAGAGAATATTTATCGTGTTGCATTAAGGGCAAAGTTGGGTGGAGTGGAAAATGTGACGGGTATTACGGGATACCTGCAGGGGCCGCGGTTTACAGAAAATGTTCCGGGCATTCAATCCTTCGTTCGCATTAGTCAGGGTACGGAAGATATTAAAGTTGGCAATGACATACAATCGCAGGATGTTTTGTCTGTGGATTCTAATTTCTTTTCCATGTTTACTTTTCCACTGGTTAGCGGAGATGCAAAGACATGCCTGACTCAACCACGGTCTATTGTTCTGTCAGAAAAGGCAGCTAAGAGACAGTTTGGAAATACCAATGCATTGGGAAAGGAAGTGATGATAAGAAAGGATAGCACCCTTGTTCCATATTTGGTTTCAGCCGTTGCAAAAAATTGTCCGCAAAATTCCTCTATTCAGTTTGATGTACTGCTTCCGCTCAATGTATCCGATGAAGATGCGAACGATAATGGTAACTGGTATAATTTTTCTCTGAATACATTCTTGTTACTTAATAAGAATGCCAACCTTGCGGCAGTAGAAAATGGAATGCAAAAATTTTATTTACAGGATGCCACACAAACGTTCAAAAAATTTCAGGCGCTGTTCGGTGATGTCGGTGAAATGGGCACCTATTTTCTGCAACCCTATTTTGATATCCACACCAGCACCAGCCTGCCGGCGGCTAATGGTCTTGTACATGCAAGTAATCCTATGTATTCATACATCCTTACGGGGATAGCATTATTCATACTGTTAATTGCCTGTATCAATTTCATCAATCTGACCGTGGCACGTTCTGTAAAGCGGGCAAAAGAAATCGGGATACGCAAAGTTATTGGTGGAAACAGGGCACAATTAATACGGCAGTTTCTGGGTGAATCGCTTGTGCTTTGTTTTGCTGCATTTCTTCTTGCTGTCGGAATGGTCTTACTGGTATTGCCGTTGTTCAATCAGCTCTCAGGAAAAGGTCTTGCCTTCTCTTATTTGCTGGACGCAAGGCTCGTTTTGGGGTACGCATTGCTCTTCATTCTTACTGCTTTGATGGCAGGTCTTTACCCTGCTTTTATATTATCCGGATACAAACCTGTAAAAATATTATACAACCGGTTTAGTTTTTCCGGCAAAAACTATTTGCAAAAGAGTTTGGTTATACTTCAATTTTCAATTGCTTCATTTTTAATTGTGGCTACCCTGGTCATCTATTCTCAATTCAATTTTCTCACCACGAATAATTTAGGTTATGATGATAGTAATTTATTGATTGTGAATAAAGACAATCTCACGCGAAGAGACGCGAAATTATTCAGCGATGAACTAATGGCAAATCCAAATATCATTGGAGTGTCGGCAAAGAATGGCGGTCACTGGGAGACAAGAGCAAAAATTAATGGAGACTCCACTATTCAGTTTACCTACGAAACGGTAGATGAGTCATACATACCGCTTTTGAAAATTCCGATATTGACAGGCAGGAATTTTTCAAAAAATTTTCCTTCAGATTCAGCAAACGCCGTGGTGGTTAACGAGTCTTTTGTAAAGAAGGCGGGCTGGACAAACCCTATTGGCCAAACAGTAAACTTCTGGTATAACAATAACAAAAAATACAGGGTCGTTGGGGTGGTAAAAGACTTTCATTTTGAGTCTATGCTGAAGAAGATAGGGCCAGAGCTCTTCACCATGAAACCGGATAATCCGTTAGGAACATTTTATATCAAAATCAAGCCAGACCCGGAAAAAACAGCACTTGGATTTATAGCTACAACTTTCAAAAAATTATTTCCGGTTAGCCCATACAGTTATACTTTTAAAAGTGATGAAAATCTGAAAAGCTATGAGTCGGAAGCCAGGTGGCGGCAGATAATATTTTTCAGTGCGTTGATTACAATATTTATTTCATGTATCGGAATGTTTGGCTTATCAGTTCTTTCGGCAGAAAAGAGAACCAAGGAAATTGGTATTCGCAAAGTGTTGGGAGCTTCAGTAAGCAACATTGTCCGTACACTTTCATTTGATTTTTTGAAATTGGTCATCATATCAATGGTGATAGCCGTACCGGCTGTATGGATGGCTGCGAATAAATGGCTTGAAAACTATCCCTATCATATTGCATTGAGCTGGTGGATTTTTGCAGCCGGTGGATTGATGGTGGTGTTGATAGCCTGGTTTACGGTAGGATTTCAGGCATTTAAGGTAGCGACCGGCAACCCGGTGAAGAGTTTGAGAAGCGAATGAGGAATTAGGAATCAGGAATTAAAAATTAAAAGATAATAGCGAAAAACTAAGAGTGAAAAACTAAAACGTCATGTTTAAAAAATCGCTTGCATTGACAATTGGTATTCCCCTGAAGGGATGCAACACAAGGAGGTCATCATCTCCGGTGATGATGCAGGTGGCTTTGGCTGCAACAGCCAATTCAAGAAATTTGTTGTCTTTGGGATCGCGGCAGGCGGTGATGGTTTCAGTAACTTCTGTAAACCCAGCAACATTTCTAAATTCATTAATGATTTCCATTCTTAATTCTATAGAAATGAATTTATCAAATTTGTTCCTTATAAATACATCACAAAACTCATTGTATGTTGGCAGGCTTATTAAGAGCGCTCCTGTCCGCTTTGCCTTCTCATATGCAAGCTTAGGTTTTGAACGCATGGTGAGGAATGCACTTATTAATGTGTTGGTATCAATAACGAAAAGATTATTCTTCATTCAGCAATTGTTGAAGAATTTCTTCTGTAAGTCCATTTTTTGCAGATTCTTCTCGTGCCATCTTCAAAAGATTTTCAAATCTGGACTCCTTATCACTCTGAGAAATAAGGTCTATTTGCTTTTCAAAACTTTTCTGAAGGCGGGTTTTAAGGCGTGCCGGGACTTTCCGCCATTTCATGGCCGTTGCCTCATCTACTTCAATAACTATACGTTCCATAATCGTAAATTTTATTCTTTCTCAAATCTACAAAAATTACCATTTAGGAGAAGTCGCATATTTATAATTATTGATTAAAAAATTAATACGATATGTTTAAAAATTATTTCAAAACTGCATGGAGAAATTTAGCGAAGAATAAAACATTCTCCATCATCAATATTGCGGGCCTTGCCATCGGCCTCGCCTGCTTCCTGTTTATCACAGCTTATGTAGTAAATGAGTTGGGCTACGACAGGTATAATGATAACGCTGACCGCATTTACCGTATTAATTCTGATATCCGGATTGGCGGAGTTGATTTGCACATGCCCACCTCCAGCGATATGATGGGGCAATTACTGAAAAAGGATTATCCGCAGGTGGAACAATACACCCGGATTTATACATTCAACGGCGACAAATTTGTAAAAAAAGGGAACAGTTTTATAGATGAAAAAAATGTGGCACATGTGGATTCTACTTTTTTTGACGTATTCACCTTGCCTGCCATAGAAGGCAACACACACACGGCATTGGATAAACCCAATTCAGTTGTATTGAGCGCCACTGCAGCTACAAAATATTTTGGCACTACCGATGCCGTTGGAAAAACGCTTGTAACCAAAACAGACGACAGCACTGTATTGTACGATGTGACTGCAGTGATAAAAGACATGCCCACAGAATCGCATTTTCATTTTGATTTTCTTTTTTCCATGCAAAATTCAGGATATACCTGGGGGCAGTTGACGAGCCATAATTTTTATACTTATCTGTTGCTTAAAGAAGGGACAGATTATAAAGCCTTTGAAAAAAACTTTGAAACCTACATTGAAAAATATGCATTTCCTTATGCGCAGCGGTTTATGAATATCAACAGTATGGCCGATTTCACGAGGGCTGGTAACAGGCTGGAATATTCGTTAATTCCGCTCACAAAAATTCACCTCTATTCAAATCGTTCTTTTGAATTAACTCCCGGCGGCAATATTCAATATGTGTATATTTTCTCTGCAGTGGCTTTGTTTATTTTGCTGATTGCCTGTATCAATTTTATGAATCTGACTACAGCGCGGTCCGCTAAACGCGCAAAGGAAGTTGGTATTCGCAAAGTGCTGGGTACAAAAAAGAAAAACCTGGTTTTTCAGTTTTTGAGCGAATCCACCATGATGGCATTTCTATCGCTCATCATTGCATTGATAATTTATTATCTCGCATTGCCAGTGTTCAACGATATCGCGGGAAAACAAATTACCTTCTCCCATTTATTTTCTTCTTACCTGGTCATATTTCTGATTCTATTGCCTTTTTTGGTTGGCATATTAGCGGGTATTTATCCGGCTTTTTTTCTGTCGTCATTTAGGCCGGTAGAGGTTTTAAAAGGCAAAATAAAAATGGGTGGTAAAAATGGAAATCTCAGAAATGTATTGGTAGTGGTTCAGTTTGCCACATCCATCCTGCTGATTATTGGCACTATGGTGGTTTACAGCCAACTGAATTATATTCAAAACAGAGACCTGGGTTACAACAAAAATCAGGTACTTGTTATTGATAATAACGGGGCGTTGGGCGATAATGCAGAAACGTTTAAGAATGAAGTGATGAAAAAATCCGGTGTTGCAGATGGCACACTGAGCGCTTTTTTGCCCGTGTCTAATTCTTCGCGAAATGACAATACCTGGTCAAAAGATGCCGTGATGAATGAGCAAAATGGTTTTGATATGCAAAACTGGCGGGTGGATTATGATTACATCAGCACGATGGGAATGCACATCATTAAAGGCAGAAATTTTTCCCGCGATTTCGCCACCGATTCAACCGGTATCATCATCAATGAAACCACCGAAAAAATTCTTGGATACAAAGACCCGATCGGAGAAAAAATATTTACTTCAACTGACGATAACGGTGGTATGGTGGCCTATACCATTATCGGTGTGTTGAAAAATTTTAATTTTGAAACCCTGCACAAATCCATCGGGCCGCTTGCGCTGAGGCTTGGCAAAAGCACCAATCTCATTTCATTTAAAATCAATACATCCAACATCAATGGATTGTTGACTCAGGTAAAAAATGTCTGGTCATCTTTTGCGCATGGAATGCCATTCAATTACAGGTTTCTTGATGAATCGTTTAACGAAATGTATCGTGCAGAACAAAGGGTGGGAAAAATTGCAGTAATCTTTTCTGCTTTGGCCATATTCATTGCCTGCCTGGGATTATTTGGACTGGCCACATTCATTGCCGAACAACGCACAAAAGAAATCGGCGTGCGAAAAGTTTTGGGTGCGAGCGTAAGCGGAATTGTGCAAATGCTTTCCAGAGATTTTATCAAATTAGTCGGAATTGCCTTCGTCATTGGCGCTCCGCTCGCCTGGTATCTGATGAATCATTGGCTGCAAAATTTTGCCTATCGCATTCACATAAGCTGGTGGATATTTTTTGCAGCGGGCATGGGCGCGTTGTTGATTGCATTGATAACGGTGAGCTTTCAGGCGATCAAAGCAGGGATGGCCAATCCGGTGAAGAGTTTGAGAAGTGAGTGAAGAAAAAAAATGGGAATATGAAGTCGCAATAAAATTCTGTTTACAGTGAAAAACTTTTTAAAAGAAAGAAACCCCGAAACATTTATACTAATGTGAAAAAAATAAAAGACAAAATCATCAAACAAACAAATTAAGAAATGAGAAATTATAAAACATTATTGGGAATACTGTTGCTGTTTTTTACATCTTGTGATAAACCTGTTGTAAATCCTGTCAGCGAAATGACTTACAACGACCTTCAAAACAAAGAGGTTAAATTTAATGAGTCTGCCACAATTGATATGAATAATGATGGAGTAATGGATTTGCGCTTCTCTACTTTGCTTGTAGGCGACCCGGTCGCGCAGCAGGACAAACAAAAATATCTTGTCACTTCTTTGGTCAATTGTTTCCTTCCGGTAAACAGCCAGGAAAATGCGCCTGTTCTAAATAAAGGAGAATCCATTCCTCTTGAAAATTTTCAGGGATACACCTGGTACGAAATTGCCCAGACAGAATTAGCTCAGAAAGTTATCGGAATGACAGGTGCGCCGTTTTGGGAGGGACTTTGGAAATCCGTTAATCATAATTATTTACCGGTCCAGATTAAAGTAAATAACCAGCGTTATAACGGATGGATAGAACTGAGTTTTGATATGAGTGCAGGAAAAATAATTCTTCATAAATCTGCGATATCCAAACTGCCTGAAAAGAATGCGGTTGCAGGAGTTTAATAATTATCAACTTACTTAAAGTATTCAAATTAGAACTATCCTCTTTTTTAAATATGCGTACTTAAAAACAGGAAAATTAGAATTTAGAACCTTAAACGACCCTTTATGCTGAAAAACTATTTCAAAATCGCCTGGCGGAATATTACTAAAAACAAGATTTATTCAACTATCAATATTCTCGGGCTTGCTACCGGAATGGCTGTCGTGATGCTGATTGCATTCTGGATTTGGGACGAAGTCACCTACGACAGGTATTTCAAAAATCATGATGACATAGCTCAGGTGATGACGACTTTTATTGACAAGAATGGTACCAAAAACACTGATCGCGCGGTGTGCATGCCGATAGGAAATGAATTGCGAAATAAATACGGCAGCGATTTTAAACAGGTGGCCATGGCATCCTGGAATTTTGACCATGTGCTGGCTGTCGGCGAAAATAAAATTGATAAAAAAGGAATGTGGGTTGAGTCTTCATTTCCATCCATGTTTCCTTTTAAAATGATAAAAGGAGATATTAACGCATTGGACGATCCTTCCGCAATTTTGATTAATGCCTCTCTTGCTAAAATTTTATTCGGCAATGATGATCCGATGAATAAAATGATAAAGCTGGATGACCAGGATTCTTATAAGGTAGCAGGGATATTTCAGGATTTTCCTGATAACACCACTTTCTCAAATGCGAGTTATTTTCTCCCCTGGAAAAAATATGTTACTACAAATAAGCGGTTGAAGGATGCAGCCACGCAATGGAATAACCATTCCTGGCAATGCTTTGTGCAAATTGCGGATAATGTTAACATGGATAGGGAGACTGAGAAAATAAAGAATGTGGTGATGGCGCACAAAAATGCAAAAGCGGATGGCCTGGAAGAAGCCTATATTTTCCCAATGAATAAATGGCGGTTGTTCAGCGAATTTAAAAACGGAAAACCGGAAGGTGGAAGAATTCAATTTATCCGGTTATTTTCAATTATCGGAATATTCGTTTTGATCCTTGCTTGCATCAATTTTATGAATCTGTCAACCGCACGGAGTGAACAAAGGGCAAAGGAAGTCGGGATACGAAAAACACTTGGTTCTTTGAGATTGCAATTGATCAAACAGTTTTTCAGCGAATCTGTTTTGGTGGCATTTATATCATTTATTTTTTCTGTCATCCTTGTTATTACTTTATTACCATTGTTTAATAACCTTGCGGATAAACACATCGGTATTCCGTGGGATAGCAGCCTGTTCTGGATTACAGCTCTGACATTTACTTTCGTTACCGGCATTCTTTCAGGAAGCTATCCGGCATTGTATCTTTCAAAATTTAAACCTATCAAAGTTTTAAAAGGTAAATTCCGCGTTGGAAAATTTGCTTCCCTGCCAAGACAAATTTTGGTCGTTGTCCAATTTACTTTTTCCATTGCATTGATTATCGGAACCATCATTGTCTTCAAACAAATTCAGTTTGCCAAAGACCGACCGGTAAATTACAGGAGTGAAGGGTTGATAACAGTGGATGTGAAGACTCAGGATTTATACGGCCATTATGATGCATTAAGAAATGATTTGCTGGCAACCGGCGTGGTAGATAATATGGCAGAATCTTCAAGTCCTACAACTTCTGTCAATGCCATCCAGATTGGATTTGACTGGCAGGGAAAAGATCCTAACACGCTTCCTGCATTCGGTACAATAAGCGTGAGTGAAGACTTTGGTAAAACTATCGGCTGGCACATTAAAGGTGGCAGAGATTTTTCAAAAGATTTTGCAACCGACAGTTCGGCAATGATACTAAATGAATCGGCAGTGAAACTTATCGGAATGAGAAAAGATATTTTGGGGCAGACCATTCAATTCAACGGTAATCATTATACTGTTATCGGAGTAGTGAAAAACATGATTATGGAATCGCCCTACGAACCGGTTAAACCCACTATTTTTTTCTTTGAGCCCAACGGAAGTAATATTATTACGATTGCAATTAAAAAAGATAAACCTGTACAGGATGCGCTGACGAAGATTTCAGCCGTTTTTAAAAAATATGATCCGGGCGCTCCCTTCTCCTACAAATTCAACGATGAAACATACGCAAAAAAATTTGCTGATGAACACCGAATAGGAAGCCTTGCCACATTTTTTACAATACTCGCTATTTTCATTTCCTGCCTGGGATTGTATGGCCTTGCCTCCTTCGTGGCAGAACAACGCAAAAAAGAAATTGGGGTTCGCAAGGTTTTGGGCGCTTCAGTTTTTAATGTATGGCAATTGTTGTCAAAAGAATTTGCAGGGCTTGTAATTATTTCCTGTCTCATCGCTATTCCGCTTGCATGGTATTATCTGAATGGATGGTTGCATCAATATGAATACAGGACCACTATTTCATTTTGGATATTCATTGTTTCAGGTTTAGGCGCATTGCTGATAACGTTGGTGACAGTGAGCTTTCAGGCAATTAAGGCGGCAATAGCCAATCCGGTGAGGAGTTTGAGGAGTGAGTGAAGGATGAAAAATTAGGAATGAAGAATTAAGAATTGGTAATTGCGAGATACAACTGAACAGAGAATGTTTTGGATTTTCGGTTCATAAAAGAATCTTATTCGTGAACAAAAAACATGAACCGTTTTTAAATATGGATGTCCTAATCCGGCTACGCAAATTTGTAATGATAAAATGGTATTTTTCGAGAAGGGTTGAAATGTATCAAAACCGAACACCTTTGTTTTGCAAGCGGACACTTAAAAGATATTTTCCAAAACAGATCGCCTGATTATCAGTAATATAGTTATCGGCATTGGCATTGCAAATTAAATATCAGATAAAAATGATGTTTATGTTTTTAAAGTATTTTAACCTTAGGCCGGGCATGATTAACAGGGGGCTTAAAAAACTTGCTGTGACGTTGCTCATAATTTCCTATTTATTGATCCGCGGTAATTTCTTTCTATCTGGCAGCCCTGTATTTTTCCGCACTGAGAGATCAACCGATGTACCATCTTATAAGGGAAAGATGAATCCCATCTTTACGCTTGAGATAAAATTGCATCAGTTAAAAAACTCAGTTTTGGAGATCATTCATATAAATACCCTGCCAAATCCCAAAAAACGCGTTGGTGTACTTAGTAAGGGTACGTTAAATGAGAGATTAATGACGGAAAAAAGATTTAATTCTTCTGCCGCGTATTTTTCTTTGTTAAGAAATTGTGTCTATATAGGTATCCAATTTCGTAAGCAGATTTTGAATGATTTTCTCCCTTTAAAATTCAATAGTTCTGGTACCTACCTGAATAAATTTTCATTTTCTAACTGGTGTTACAATTTCTATAATGACAAAGATGGCGTTATTTCAGTTTATCACGACGGCCATTATTTTGCGGGAAACGGAAATATGGTAACCAACTTCACATTGAATAACATTTAATTTGAATTATTCTGTATAAAACAAAATTTTTTTTTATCACACTTTGAATCATTTTCAACCATGCTCTATTTAAGCAAAATTTATAAATGGGTAAACCAGGGAATCAACCGTACATTTCTTCTCAAGGATATAAATCTTGAAGTCAGTGAGGGTGAATTCATTACTATCATGGGACCATCAGGCGCAGGCAAATCAACACTTCTTAACATCATTGGTATGCTGGATACTCCGGATGAAGGAACATACACCTTTCTGGGTGAAGATGTTTTCTCTCTGAAAGAAAAACAACGTTCACAATTATTCAAAACGCACATCGGGTTTGTATTTCAGGCATATCATTTAATTGATGATTTAACCGTATATGAAAATTTAGAAACACCCCTGATCTATCAGAATATAAAAAGTTCTGAACGAAAATCGATGGTCGCTGATATACTCGATCGGTTTCAGATAGTGGCAAAGAAAGATCTTTTTCCCGCCCAGCTCTCTGGCGGACAGCAACAATTAGCGGGCATTGCCCGCGCCCTTATCATCAAACCAAAAATCATTCTGGCTGATGAACCGACAGGCAATCTCAATTCCAGGCAGGGTGAAGAAATTATGAAAATATTTAAGGGCTTAAATGAAGAAGGAGTTACAATTATTCAGGTCACTCATTCCGAAAAGAATGCAGAATATGGAAACAGAATTATCAATTTACTGGATGGCAGAATTGAATCTGAAATAAAGTCGAATTGAAAAATATAAAATTGAATACAGATGAATTACAAAAAGATAATTTTACTATCCCTGATGCTGGGATTTGGTATTTGTGTAAGCCAGGCCCAAAAAACAATGAATCTTCAACAAGCGATTGAAACCGGGATCAAAAATAACATTGATGTTTTGCAATCAGGGTTATTGACTGATAAATCGGAAATTCTTTGGAAGCAATCGCGGATGCAAATGTTGCCCAATCTGAATGGAAATATTAACCAGGGCATTAATTATGGAAAAAGTATTGATCCATTTACCAATACATTTATCAATCAAAACGTAAGCTTTGGTTCTTATGGCGCCAGCAGTAATCTTCTTTTGTTTAACGGCCTTTCATTGCAAAATCAGATCAAGGCAAATAAGTTGGGATATGAAGCTTCGCAGATGGAGTTACAACAGGCAAAAGACAATCTGACAATCAATATAATCCTTGCCTATCTGCAGGTGTTGAGTTCAAAGGATATTTTAAAACAGGCGCAGGAACAGGTAAACGTAACCATCAATCAGGTGAACAGGTTGGCATTGCTCAATGACACCGGCGCCATTTCTCCATCCAATTATTATGATGTCAAAGGTCAATTGGCGAGTGAACAGGTAACCATTTCAAATAGTAAAGCCAACCTCGAAACCGCAAAGTTGAATCTTACCCAACTGTTGAATATTCCTTATGATAAAAATTTGGAAGCAGAGCCTTTGCCTGATGAATTGATTGATGCCAATTCGATGACCGGCCCTGATGAAATCTATCAAACCGCTCTGAAACAATTTGCCCAGGTGAAGGCTGCAGAATTGCGCACTCAAAGCGCCGAAAAAAATGTCAGGTCAATTAGAGGATCATTATACCCCACCCTTTCATTTGGCGCAAATATCAATACCAATTACTCAAGTGTGGCAGCAGCAAACCAATTCATCGGCTCTACTATTAAACCTTCGTCAGATTATGTTGATATCAATGGCACCCATTATCCGGTATATCAGCAGAGTGACAATTATACCGTTCAGAAGCTGAACTTTAATAAGCAATTAAACGATAATCTTTTCTATACATTAAATATTGGATTGACGATTCCCCTGTTCAATGCTTCGCGTGTCAGAAGCCAGGTAAAGGTTGCAAAAATTGATATGGAAAGCAGCCGTCTCCGGGAAGAAAATACCAAAGTTCTTTTGCAACAGGCTATTGAACGGGCGTATGTAAATCTTGTTTCTTCGGCTGACAAATACAAATTATTGCTCGATCAGGTAAATTCATTTGAAGAATCATTTCGAATTGCAGAAGTAAAATTCAATTCGGGAGTAATTACTTCTGTTGATTATCTTGTTGCAAAAAACAATCTTGACCAGTCTAAAAGCAACCTGATCATTTCCAAATATGATTTTATCCTGAGAGAAAAAATATTGAACTTTTATGCAGGGAAAGTTATATGATTCAATCTGAAAGTACTTTCAGAAGTGAATCTATCCTGATGAAATTAGTGACCCCGCAGAGGCTCGAACTCTGGACCCGCTGATTAAGAGTCAGCTGCTCTACCAACTGAGCTACGGAGTCAAATAAAAACCTGTGATTTTCAAAATTACGAAATACAGGAATCTGATTTCCTCAACTTTTCGCAACCGTGTTACAAAAAGTTTTGCAAATGTAAGGTACAGATCCGAAATATGCTGATCGATTCTTGTGAAGAATATAAATTGATGAATTCAGGATTTCAGAAAATCGCTCTGATGCTTGCCCTGCCTGTATTTATCACAGGATTTGAGGATGGCTTTCTTCCTTCATATTGCAGGTTTACTTCAATATTTCCCGCGAGCCTTTTTGTAAATTCCAAATTCCATGTATAATTTTTGCCCGGTTCCAATCCATCCAGCAATAAAAATCCGACAGGTGAATTTGCATTTCCGGTGAAAGATATATTGCTGAAAGTAATCCGGCCATTTATCACACTGCTCGAAAATACATTGTACTTTAATTCTGAGGTGAGTGAACTGGTTTTACTCTTTTCAAAATCTCCGAGATGATTTTCTTTTTGATCGTAACCATAAAGAATGGATAACCTGAATTGGGTATTGTGAACATACGAAAGGGAAGGTTCTACACTTAATTCATGTACATCGTAATTCCTGATCTGAAATGAAGGAACAGACAATTGCCTTCTGATGAGTTCATTCAAAATAGCAAGGTTTATACTTCGCGAAATATTGTATCGTACCCGGGTACTCAGATTTCGCATGGAATTTCCTTCCAATCCATAACTGAGAATGGATTTGCTGGTATTGATTCTGTGAGTGACATCAACGCCAAAACCTGTACCCATCCGGTTAAAATAAAGGCTGTTCGACATAAAGGACGACAAAAGTATCAGACTGGTATCATTCAACCCTCCAGAAAACGGATTGAATGTAAATTTTCCCTGCGATACTTCTTTTTTATTTATTTGCAACGCAGAGGCAGTACTGAATTTTTTCATAAAACCTCCAAACCCTTTCCTGTTGGGCTTTCCAAGTCTTCCAGGATCGAATGTGATTCCGTAGTTGAACTGAATATAATTTGCTTTGATGTATTCGTTGGTTGGCGTCAGTATCCTAACCCATCTTTTTTGATCCTGAAAAACGGCAACTTCAAATTCGTCAAGTTGAGGGATCCCGTCTTTGTTATAATCTATCCATTGGTAATATCCCTGGCCTGCCGGCACTTCCACATAAGTGAATTGTTGCTTTTGTTCCTGTCCTGCTCCCAATTCGTAAAAGGCAGTGCCGGTAATAGCTCCCTTCATTTCGTTAAACATATAATCAATTCTGCCCAACAGGCTTTGGTCGTCATTCTGGTTCAGGAAGGGTTTGAAGCGATTGTTCACTTTAAGTTTACGATAGGTAACATTCATCCTCAACTGGCGATGTGTATTCCCGGTAAACTCTGCAGATAAACTAATATTATTGCTTTGATCAGACGAGGTTAGATTTGATCCGGAGGGCAACATATTCATTCTATTGAAGTATATTAATGACCAGCGCCTCTTTTTTCCCGGATCACTGCTCAGTCCGAATTGCCACAAACTGAATCCCTGGCTGACGGGCGACAGGGTATCATATTGTTTGAGCAATTGCTGATTATTTTCTGCCTGATACAATGCACTGATTTTATAATTATGAAAATTGATTAATTGTTTACTGACAGAAAAATAAGGTTTCCAATACTTGCCATTAACGAGGTTGCTATTGACTGTGGTGTAATCAATTTTATTATTCAACAACCAACCGTCTTTGCTGTAAACAGATTCTATCGAGTTGCGGATTCCATTAAAATCAATATCTCTCTTGTAATTACTGAATTCATATTTGATCAATGGAGAATTCATCTTTACCAAACCAATTGAAGCATTGAACAGTTTTTCATTTGCCTGAGGGACGATAATATTCAATCCCCAATCTCTGTAAAATTCCACGCTACGCAAATTTTCAACACTTTTGAATTTATCATCCACCGATTCATAATCTATGTGCGATACCAATTTTAAAGGCGAACGGATGCTGTCTTTTAAAAACTTCTGATTTTCAATTTCGATTTTCCAGGCATACCCTTTATTTTCATTGTTGTCTTTGTCGGAAAAAGTATTCGGGTCGTAATTACTCATTGCTCCAGAAAAGGAAACATAGGTGCCACGGTTCAATTGATATCTTGCCGACGTGGAAATTATCTGATGTTTTTTTGGTGTAACCAAAAGAACAACCGGATCCCAATCTCCCGATGGCTGTCCGTTTTGAGGAGCCACCCATTGAAAAACTTTTCCATTTGCATTACCCTCGGTGGAGATATAATTTCCTTTGCCAGTTCCCACATTCGTAAAGGATAATTGGAACAAAGAATCTGTCCGGCTGGTGGAATATACATAAACCGTTCCCGAAAAACCATTTACCGTAGTATCCACTTTTTTGTACAGGATTTTATCTACAGAAAATGTATCGGGAACAGCGCCGGGATACAATGCGCTATCCATGTTGTTACCAATGGTTGACAAATAGCGGATTTGCTGATCACTCAATGTCTGATTGATCGGGCTGTTCTTTGCATCATTATTAGAATAAGCAGAAAAACTTAATGACAACTTATTTTTTAGTTTAAATTGATCGCGGAAATAGAGCATAGAATTCAAATAATTCCTGTCTCCATATTCAAACTCAACCTGGATACGGCTATCTTTTGTAATCAACCGTTTGGCCGTAAATGTGATCTCTGCCGTGTTATAGTCTATCACATAATCACGGTCTTCACCACGTTGCATCAACTGTCCGTCGATATACACTTTTTCTGTTCCTGCCAAAACTGCGAAATACAATTCTCCGTTGCCACCGTATAATTTGTAAGGCCCCTGGTTTCCATCGGTCGGTGTCAATATATTTCTGGTAAACTTTCCTCTTGCAATTGCACCACTTGCGGTGAATGAATTTTGATTGCCATTTTTAAAATTATTATTTGCAGTAAACGAAGCTCCCTGCAATCGTTTGTAAAAATTCAAAAACCGGTCTTCCTGTGCTCTCAGGTCAATATCGCCGAAGTTGGCCTGCCATCCCTTTTTTCCGATTTGCATAAAAATGCGGTCAAAATCCTGGAGGTTTTGGGTGTTTCCTTCAGGTTGAATCGGTATGTTGTTATCACTAATGGCAGCCGAAAACCGGAGACTGTCGCCCAGCCACCCGTTCAACTGAAGATTTAGTACAGAATTGACAACGGCATCCTGATTGTTACCGAATGAAATACCCCGTCCGATACTTCCATTATAATTCATCTGGCCAAAATTTATAATGCGGTCTTGATTGGAACTGCCCGAATAAATCATGGGTTTCTCGGCTGTAAAATTGAATCTTATGCTATCGTAGTTAAACCGCTGTACCGATTGGTTTATTTTAAACGGGAAAATTCTGTAACTGACGATAATTGTATCAGTCGGAATTGAATCAAGAAATAAAATACCATTGACATAATCGACATGGAACTTTTCTTTGGTAAGAGAAAGAAGTTCTACCGAATTTGGAATGATGCTGAATGAGTCGAGAATGATTTCTTTCCGGTCGGGTAAAATTTTTTTTGACCGGAGATTAGAAAGAGAATCTGCAGCCTGTTGTGCGAAGCCACAATAGCTCAGTAAAAGATACAAGATTAATAATTGAATCTTCGGGGCCATCCATGCAGTTGATGATAAACAAAACTAAACTTTTAACCACTGCAATGAAAACGATAAAAATATTCTATTGTTGCAGCCAGATTAAAGAAAAGCCCGGCAACCGGTTTAGCTTTTTGTTAATTCAGGAACACCGGATACAAATTGCATCTGATGGAGAAGAACAGTTAAAATTAAATTCCCTCAGGACCTGTACTTGTAACAGCTCTCATGTATTCCCTGTTTCGCTTGGCAATATTTCCAATAGAAATTCCTTTAGGACATTCCGCTTCACAATTTCCAATACTTCCGCAATTGCCAAAACCTTCTTTTTTCGCTTGTTCCATCATATTCACGACTCTGGTTTTTCTTTCGGCATCACCCTGGGGAAGATAAGCAAGCTGGGCAACCTTTGCACTGATAAATAAAGCCGCTGAACCATTCGGGCATGCAGCTACACAGGCGCCGCACCCGATACATGCCGCAGCATCAAAAGCCGTTTCAGCAGCCCATTTTGATACCGGAATTGCATTGGCATCCGGGGCGCTGCCGGTGTTTGCAGAAACATATCCTCCTGCTTCAATAACCCGATCAAATGCACTGCGATCAACCGTCAGATCTTTGATAACCGGGAAAGCAGCAGAACGCCACGGTTCTACAACGATGGTATCACCGTCTCTGTAAGCTCTCATGTGAAGCTGACAAACCGTATTTCTTTGCCAGGGGCCATGTGCCCTTCCATCCACGTACATACTGCATGCACCACAAATCCCTTCTCTGCAATCACTATCAAAAGCCACAGGGTCTTTTCCTTCCTGAATTAATTGTTCATTGAGTACATCAAACATTTCCAGAAATGACATCTCACTCGAAATATCTTTTACATGGTATGTTTCAAATCTGCCTTTGGAATCTTTATCTTTTTGCCTCCACACCTTCAGCGTGAGATTCATTTTATAATGTTCCATATTTTAAGATTGGTTTTATTGGTATTTGATTAAAATAATTTCTGTTACTTGTAGCTTCTCTGGGAAGGATGGGTTAATTCAAATGTGAGATTTTCCTTGTGCAATTCTTCACCCTCCTTTTTGTATTCCCATGCAGATACATAACTGAATTGATCATCAATCCTGAGTGCTTCGCCCTCGGGTGTCTGACTTTCTTCTCTGAAATGTGCACCACAACTTTCCTTTCTGTCAAGTGCATCGCGACACATCAGTTCGCCCAATTCCATAAAATCGGCCACTCTTTGTGCTTTATCGAGTTCAGGATTCATGCTGTCAATTTCTCCGGGTATCCGCAGGTCTTTCCAGAATTCTTCTCTCAACTGCTGGATTTCGGTGATGGCTTCAGTGAGGCCTTTTTCATTTCTCGACATTCCGCATTTATCCCACATGATCTTTCCAAGCATTTTATGAAAATGATCAACGGATTTTGTCCCTTTGATATTCATTAATTTCTGAATCCTCTCTGCCACTTCTTTTTCGACTTCGTCAAATGCCGGATGTTTCGTAGAGATCGCCGGGGTTTTGATATCATCTGCCAGATAATTTCCAATGGTGTATGGAATAATAAAATATCCATCGGCCAATCCCTGCATCAGAGATGAGGCACCCAGCCTGTTGGCTCCGTGGTCGCTGAAATTACATTCACCAATTGCAAATAATCCCGGAAGAGTTGTTTCCAGTTCGTAGTCAACCCACAATCCACCCATTGTGTAGTGAACAGCCGGATAAATACGCATGGGCACTTCGTACGGGTTTTCACCGGTAATCTTTTCGTACATAGCGAATAGATTGCCATACTTGTCTTTTACAACGCCCATCCCCAAATTACGGATCGTCTGTTCATCCGGGTTTTCAATAGCAGCTTTGTGAGCTTCCATTTTACCGTAACGTTTTATGGCTTCCGCAAAATCGAGATAAACAGCCTGCTTGGTTGTTCCCACACCATAGCCTGCATCGCATCTCTCTTTGGCAGCTCTTGAAGCAACGTCGCGCGGTACGAGATTTCCAAAGGAAGGATATCTTCTTTCAAGATAATAGTCGCGGTCTTCTGGGGGAATTTCTGAAGCCTTGCGTTTTTCATCTTTATTTTTTGGTACCCAGATACGTCCGTCATTTCTCAGGCTTTCACTCATCAAGGTAAGCTTGCTCTGATAATCTCCCGAAACGGGGATACATGTCGGGTGAATCTGCGTATAACATGCATTTGCAAAATATGCGCCCCTCTTATGCGATTTCCATGCGGCTGTTACATTGCAACCCATTGCATTTGTACTGAGGAAGTAAACATTTCCATAACCACCGGATGCTAACACAACAGCGTGTGCTGAATAACGTTCAAGTTTGCCGGTAACAAGATTGCGAACAATAATTCCTCTTGCTTTTCCATCTATCACCACTAAATCCAGCATCTCATGACGGGAATAAACGGTCACTTTTCCTGTGGCTACCTGGCGTTGCAAAGCGCCATAGGCTCCCAAAAGTAATTGTTGCCCGGTCTGGCCCCTTGCATAAAAGGTACGTGATACCTGAGTTCCGCCAAATGAACGGTTGGCAAGAAGCCCGCCATATTCTCTGGCAAATGGAACACCCTGAGCCACGCACTGGTCAATGATATTTCCACTCAATTGAGCCAGGCGGTAAGTATTTGATTCGCGACTGCGAAAATCTCCTCCTTTTTCTGTTTCATAAAATAAACGGAAAATGGAATCTCCGTCATTTGAATAATTCTTTGCGGCATTGATTCCCCCCTGGGCAGCGATACTGTGGGCACGCCGCGGGCTATCCTGAAAACAAAATGCCTTAACATTGTAGCCCAATTCGCCAAACGAGGCAGCAGCCGAAGCGCCGGCAAGACCGGTTCCTATGACAATAATTTCAAGGTTTCTTTTATTGGCAGGACTTACCAAACGGCAGTGGTCTTTATAATTCTGCCATTTATCTTTCATTTCTCCCTGAGGAACTTTAGCATCTAACACCATAACTCAATCTTATAGATATTTAAATGATATTTTATTAAAATTTAATTCAGCCATCCAAACATAAACGAGATGGGCATCAAGGCAAAAAGAGTAATAATAATAATGGAGTAAGCAACTCCGATCTTTTCGATCAATGGAGTCCACGACTTATCATTAATGCCCAATGAACGGAATGCACTCTGAAAACCGTGCAACAAATGAAACAGTAAAGCTGCCAGTCCGACCATGTATAAAGAGAACCAAAGCGGGTTAGTGAATATCACCTTCATCTGTGCATACAAATCCCAGTGAGGTCCGTCAAAATACATTTCTTTTTTGGTTCCCATCCAGAATTGAGAGAGATGCATAACGAGATACAATAAAATCAACGATCCCAAAATTCCCATGGAACGGCTGTACCATGTAATTTTTTTGGTATAACGGGTTTTTGCGTATTTGACAGGTCGTGCGGCCCTGTTCATTTTCCATAAAGTGAGTCCCTGGATAATATGGATGATAAAGCCAATAAATAAAATCAACTCTAAAATCCGGAGTATCCAGTTGTAGGCCATAAAATGTGCCGCCTTTTCAAAAAAAACGCCGCCATCATCAAGGAAGATACAGGCATTAATTGAAGCATGGATAATTAAAAACAGGACTAAAAAAATTCCTGTGAACCCCATCACAAATTTCCTGCCTACCGGTGAGGTTATGATTTCCTTAAACGTCATAGAAAACAGATGTTAGATTTAGAAAGCAGAATAACAATTTTTAAACAGATGGCACTAAGGTAAAAAAATTAACCTGATAATACACGAATATTTTTTTTAGCCATTCAACTTTTTCACAAACAAATTATCCACTTGTTGAAACAGGAAATCGGGTCGCATGGTGCGCCAGTTCTCAATTTGCAGGAGGGGAATGTAATTGTCCAGCCTTGCATTTAAAAAATCATATTGGGTGGCGTCTGGCATATTGACCAATGCAATCCATCCCTCATTTTCATTCACATCTTCAAACCATTCCTGGTAATAGCAATCATCGCTGCTGTGAAAGTTCAGTACATTTTCAACTATGAGAATAAATTTTGAAATTCCGGATTGAATAAACAAATCCACCACTTCTCTTTTGAGTGTCATGATATCATTTTCAATTGCATCATTCCATTCGCCGATTAATTCCATAATCATATAACCGGAATCATAATCGGCCATGAGTACTTTCAGATAAAGAGTTCTGCTGCCAAATTCATCCCAGAGGGGATGGATGTAATAATTATATATCGTATTGGAAAATTCGAACTCACTGTATTCTCTTCCATAAAATGGAGATCGTTCATCTTCCTCTGAAGTGTAGAGGTACTGCCAGTTGTCGTATGGTTCAATGTTCTGCATTAGTCAGGTTCTCCGCTCACAAATTTAATTAAATGAGTGAATCCTTTTTCTAAAAAATCTCAAAAAAATTGTACTTCTTTTTTGGTTACGCAATAATAATTTTTCCTGGAATATATTCACCTGTTCACATTACCGATGGCTAATATAAATCACCTGAACATTTGGTTTAAAAATTTTTATGCTGCATTATTCTCTCTTGTAAATTGATTATTGAATTCAAGTAGCTTCGCGGAATTACATTATCAAAACCTTTTTTAATTTGTTGGTGCCCTACAGAGTTGGGAAGTTTGGTGTCAATTCCAATATCTTCAATTGCGCGCAGATTTGTACTTTGTAAAAATGTTTGGGGTATTTCTAAGAAAAAAAAGCCGTCAAATCGTATGCGTTTATTTTATCAGATGAAGGTTTGATTTTCGTTCCATTCAAATCCTTCTGATTTATTTTCCAAAGACAATCATGAAAATTAGTTCTGCTAACTGCAATCTTATCTCAGATTGTCCAGGGCTTTTTTTACACTTTTAAATTTGGTCAGAAGTGCAGTCGCCTCTTCCTCGCCAATGTTTCCTTTTTCCATCAGCATACGAATAGCCCGTTGAAAAATCTTTTTATTGGTGAGCTTCATGTTAACCATCTTGTTATCCTCCACCCTGCCGAGCTGAATCATTGCGGTGGTACTGATCATGTTCAATACCATTTTTTGTGCAGTGCCGCTTTTCATTCTTGTGCTTCCGGTTACAAATTCTGGCCCCACAATTATTTCAACCGGGTAATCGGCAACATTACTTATCGGAGAATCGGGATTGCACGAAATGCTTCCTGTAAGGATACCGTGTTCTTTGCATCTTTTTAAAGCTCCGATAACGTAAGGAGTTGTTCCGCTGGATGCAATGCCAACCACAAAATCCCCGTCATTGATCTTGTATTCACACAGGTCTTCCCACCCTTGTTCTTCATCATCTTCTGCACGTTCTATGGCATGAATAATGGCTCTTTTACCTCCCGCAATTACACCAACGACCAAACCTTCGGGTACACCATATGTTGGCGGGCATTCACTTGCATCAAGGATTCCAAGCCTTCCGCTTGTGCCGGCCCCAATGTAAAAAAGCCGCCCTCCTTTTCGCATTTTTTTTGTAAGCGCCGTAATCAGTTTTTCAATTTCAGACAACGACTTTTTTACGGAAGAGGCAATTCCCATATCTTCCTTATTAATGTCTGCTATGATTTCCCCAATTGATTTTTTTTCGAGATGGCGGTAAATCGAAGACTCCTCAGTTACTTTCTTAAAAGGCATATTCACGCGTTTGACTCCAGACTTGTTTATCGTTACAGATAGGAAGATTTTTTTTTAAAAGCCAAATTTAAAATCTTCGCAAAAGTAAATAATCTGCAAAATTATTACACCTAAATTGTGATAAAATACAGAGTGTGTAAATTAGCCCTCTTTCATAATCAGAGAAAAATGCTTCAACGTCTCCTATCCGGTTTCACCGCTTTAGTCCTGCTGGTAGTCTTTACATCGAGTGTGCATAGCCAAACTTTTGAGAATACCTTTCAGAAATTCTCAAACAATTTTATTCCTGAAAGAATTCATTTGCATTTGGACAAATCTTCGTACGCAACCGGCGATACCATTTGGTTCAAAGCTTATCTGATAAACGGAATTACGCCGGTGGAAGACAGCAAAACATTATATATCGATTGGACAGATCCATCCGGTAAACTTATTTCAAGATCTACTTTGCCAATAATCTCAGGGGTTGCTTTTGGCCAAACAGAGATACCCCCGGCTTTTGCGGGGAATGCGATTCATCTGAAAGCCTATACCAAATGGATGCTCAACTTTGACAGTGCGTTTTTATATAACAGGGATATTCCAATTATAAATACCAATGAAATCGCCGGTACAAAGCAAATAACCACCTATCAATTCAGTCTTTTTCCCGAAGGTGGAGATTTGCTTTACGGAGCTACCTCCAAAGTAGCATTCAAGGCAACAGATGGATATGGAAATCCGGTTCATGTAAATGTCAATCTGATGGAAGGCAACAAAGCCATCCAGAAAGTGAATGACATGCACGACGGAATGGGATTTTTTTACATCAGGCCAATCCGGGGTAATCAATATTCGGTGTCGTGGAAAGACCCATCCGGAAAAGAACATACGACATCTCTTCCGGAGATAAAATCATCTGGTGTTTCCATGCAATTGTTGATTACGCCCGACAAAAGAACTTTGTTGATCCAGGGTGTTGGGTCAAATGCAAAGGGTACATTCCATATCATTGGTACCATGTACAATCAACCTGTGTTCAATATTGAGCGGTCCATGCAGGATAGTTCTGTCACGGCAATCATACCTGTCAATACTTTGCCATCGGGTATTTTGAGAATTACCGTGCTGGACAGTTTATATCATCCGCTTTCAGAAAGGATTACATTCATCAATAACAATGAATTCAAATTCAGGACAGATATGCAGGTAGCCCATTGGGGAATGAATAAAAGGGCAAGAAATGAACTGGAAATTTCTGTTCCTGACAGCCTGGGTGCTAATCTTTCTATTTCAGTAACTGATGCAAGACTCGATTTAGATACTACTCAAAATATCATGACGGATTTATTACTGACCGATGAAATAAAAGGCAAAGTTTATAATCCCGCATTTTATTTGGGAAACAATGAAGATTCAACGCAAAAGTTGCTCGATCTGGTAATGCTTACCAACGGTTGGAGAAAAATTAATTGGACAGATTTGGCAGCGGGAATTTTACCAAAAATCCAGTTCAATAAAGACACTTCTTACATGACGATTTCAGGGAGGCTATACGGAGCTACTCCCGGTCAACTGCAAAATGCAGGAGATGTGATTTTGATAGTAAATCAGAAAGGGAAAAGTGACTGGATAATGGCGCCGGTAAATCCCGATGGAAGGTTTGATGCCACCAACTTCATTTTGTTTGATACGGCGACAGTGTATTATCAACCCCCGAAAGGAAAGGGTTTGGGAAATGTTTCAGTACAATTTTCTGAAAAACGATTGCCGACCTTAAGCCTGACCAACGCTACTTCACCTTTTGTCAGAGACACAAGCGGCAGATCACTTCAATTTCAATTATCCCGCCAATTGATGGATGAATTGAAATTTAACCAGACCAAAGTATTGGAAACAGTAACCATTAAGGCGAGAACAAAAAGCCCTACCCAGATCATGGATGAAAAATACACTTCGGGATTGTTTTCCGGAGGAGATTCAAGAGGTTTTGATTTGGTGAATGATCCGTCAGCCGTTGCCTTTACAAGTATTTTTGATTATCTGAGAGGACGTGTAGCAGGCATCCAGATCTCTACAGATAATCCGCCGGTTCTTTCCTGGCGGGGCGGATCCCCTGCCCTGTTTCTAAATGAAATGCCGGTAACTTCAGATGTAATAAGTACAATTCCTGTTTCAGACATTGCTTATGTAAAAGTGTTGAATCCACCGTTCATGGGAGCCACAGGTGGCGGAGGCAGTGGAGCTATTGCAATTTATACAAGAAGGGGCGACGACCAGCAATCCACTCCCGGAAAGGGTTTATCAAGAAATACCGTTACGGGATATTCTGTTGAAAGAAAATTTTATTCTCCGAATTATGATTTGACGGATCCGGAGCAAAAGGATCTCAGGACTACGCTTTATTGGAATCCGACAGTGAGGATAACTCCGGGTCAGAAAACAGCAACGGTTACATTTTTCAATAATGATATTTCTGAATCATTCAGGATCGTTATTGAAGGGATGTCACCCGACGGAAAGTTTACAAGGACAGTCAAAGTCATGGAGTAAAATGATCGTCCTTGATACCTTGAAGAAGTGTTTTTGAGAAATAATTCTCGCCACCTACCCTTTGTGGTAATTGATTAATCCTTTCATGGGCGTTTTAAAAATATTTCCGGGTTTCAGTTCATATTCGTGGCAAAGGGAAAGTATAATATCCCTGAAGCCCCATGCGATTCCTCCGGTGAAATGAATGGGATATTTCTGCACATCCTTGTAACGAAGGAGGTGAGTATAGAAAAAAGAATTCAATCCGTCGGCGATAATATTTTCTATCATATAATTTCCGCGGTTCTCAGCCAAAAAAATAGCAAATGCAGCCAGGTAACGGTTTGGCAATGGCTTTCGGTACACGTGATCCAATATCTCCTCAGGAGTCACATTGAATTTTTTATCAAACTTTTCCTTCAGGTCGTTTTCAAAAATATCATAGAGATAATGTTGTATCAGGCTTTTACCCAAAACCGCACCGCTGCCTTCATCACCCAGGATAAATCCAAGTCCCGGGCTGTTTTTGACAATTTTATTTCCGTTATAAAAACAAGAATTGGAACCTGTTCCAAGAATGCATGCAATTCCCTTCTCTCTTCCACACGAACTTCTTGCCACTCCTGTCAGGTCATCAAAAACATTTACTTTGGCATTTTTAAAAACAGAGATCAGCGCTGTTTTGATCAGTTTTTTATTCAGAGGGCTTTTACAACCAGTTCCATAAAAAAAGATTTGTTCGGGAATCTGGCCCTTCATTTTTGTCAACACTTCACTGCGCACAACCTCTGCAATTTGATTCTTATTCAAAAAATACGGACTAAGGCCCAGCGTGTGGAAGATTTTTGTTTTGCCATTTATTAAAAGGCACCATTCGGTTTTTGTTGAACCACTGTCTGCTATCAAACTTATATTTGGCATCTTATTATCAGGTTAATTAATGAAATTTGCCCGCATCAAAATTAAAAAAGACAACCTTATATGGCCGATAAAAAAAAGTTGAAAGTTTGGCTGCCCCTTCTGCTTAGCTTATGTATGATTGCAGGGATGTTTGTCGGGTACAGAATCAGGGGGAATATGCCTGACAGGGGAATTTTTTTTGTTGAAAGAACAAGGCCGGTTCAGGAAGTCCTCGATTTGATAAATAAAAAATACGTTGATTCCGTCAATATTGACTCTCTTGGTGATGTAGCTATTCAGACTGTTTTGGGCGGGCTGGATCCGCATTCTGTTTTTATCCCGGCCAGCCGGATGCAGGAAGTGAATGAAGATCTGGAAGGCGTTTTTTTTGGCATTGGAGTTGAATTCAGCATTATCAACGATACTGCAAATACAATGCGGGTACTCCAGGGCGGACCGAGCGAAAGAGCCGGAATGAAACCCGGTGATAAGTTTATCAAAGTGAATGGTGTGCTTGTAGCAGGGAACCATATCACCAACGATAAGTTGAAGGAAATCATGAGAGGAAAAAGCGGAACCAAAGTGGATGCTGAAATCCTCAGAAACGGAAAACTGATAAACAAGCAAATTATCAGGGGGCCGGTCAGGTTGTTCAGCATAGATGCATCCTATATGTTGAATGATTCTATCGGTTTCATAAGAATCAGCCGTTTTTCTGAAACTACTTATAAAGAATTTATGATTGCCATGGATTCCCTTCACAAAAAGGGAATGAGAGCATTGGTTTTGGATTTGCGCGATAATGGCGGAGGTATCCTTACGGAAGCTACACATATTGCGGATGAATTCCTGAGCGGAAATAAGTTGATTACCTATACCGAAGGGGCCCATTCTCCCAAGAAAGAATACCGATGCGACAAAGACGGAGTTTTCGAAAAAGGGTCGCTGGTTGTATTGATCAATGAGGGCACTGCATCAGCGAGCGAAGTGCTTGCAGGTGCATTGCAGGATTGGGGCCGGGCCAAAATTGTCGGGCGGCGTTCATTCGGCAAGGGCCTGGTTCAGGAACAATATGAGCTTGGCGATGGCTCGGGATTGAGGCTGACGGTGGCCCGCTATTTTACTCCGTTGGGAAGAAGCATCCAGCGGTCTTACAAGGCGGGAAACGAAGCCTACTATCATGATATCATCGACCGTTTCAAAAGTGGTGAAATGCTGCATGGAGATTCCATCAATCACGCAGGAGAGAAAAAATATATTACAGCGGCGGGGAATGTCCTTTACGGCGGCGATGGGATTACTCCGGATGTTTTTGTTCCCATTGACTCTATGCAATTGGGAAAACCAGTAATGAGGGCGCTGCTGAAAGGGACACTCGACCAATTTGTATATTTCAATTACCTGAACAATCAGCATACAATTTCACAATTTCAAAATCCGCAGATTTTTAATAAAGACTTTGTTGTTGGCAATCCGGAACTTGAAAACTTTAAATCGTTTGCCCAAAAAGATTCTATCCATGTCAACCTCGGGGATGCTAATGAAAGGCATCAGATTTCCCAGCAAATAAAAATGCTGACGGCGCGGCTGGTTTGGGGGACAGGAGGATTTTTTGAGGTGAAAAATGCCACTGATTCCACGATCCGTAAATCTCTTGAGATCATAGAAAAATAAAAAACCGCTCTTTTGAAGCGGTACAGTTAGTTTTCGGGTAACGTAGAATTTGGATTCAATCTTTTGTGATCTGTTTTTTGGTTAATTACTATCAAAAAAAATCACACCATATAAAAAACCTCCGCAGAGGAATCAAGAACCAAAATAAAAAGAAGCTGACTGATATTGGATCTTGTTTGGTTTTTCAAGGAAACTGGTAATTCGTTTTTCCTTTGGATCTTTGGAGTTTTTGGATAACTTGGATAATTATTATTTCTTAACGCCATACACAAAATCAATCAACTTCTGATGCAAAAATAGACGCGTTAAATGCGCTGGACAATAGCAAGTTTTCTCTTTTTTGATTTTCAAGTAATTACCAATGCCATCGTAGTTCGATCATTTGTATAAATCGTAAAACTACGTGTTGCGGTTAAAAACTATTTTGCCAGGCTTTGAATCAGGTCATATTTGGTTACGATATGGAATTCTCCGGTCTCGTCTTTTCCCAATACAGCTCCATTTTGTTTTGAAATCAGGTGACTGATTTTTTCGACAGGCATATTAAAAGGCACAACAGGAAATGCTTCTTCCATCACAGCGGATACAGCCTGCTTCCTGATTTCCGAGCTTTCGATTACCTTATTAAATAATCCACTTTCACTTACTGAGCCTACCATATCTTCCCCGTTTCTCACAGGTAAATTACTGATATCGAATTTTCTCATTAAATCTATGGCATCTGAAACCGTTTCATCTTTCTGAACTGTAATTAATTTTTGGGTGCCACGTGCATTTACCAAATCTTTGAACGTTTTCACATCCAAAAATCCACGCTCCATCATCCACTGGTCATTGTAAATTTTCGCAACGTAGCGGCTCCCGTGGTCGTGAAAGATGCAGACAACCAAATCGCCTTTCTTCAATTTATTTTTTAATTGCATAACTCCCTGCAAACAGCTTCCTGCACTGTATCCTACAAAAATCCCTTCCTCTTTCGAAATCCGCCTTGCCATCACAGCTCCATCTTTATCTGTTACCTTTTCAAAGAGATCTATGTATTTCATATCAAAGTTTGCCGGCACAAAATCTTCACCAAACCCTTCACTTATATAAGGATAAACTTCTGATTCATCAATTTCTCCGGTATCAAAATATTTCTTCAACAAAGAACCATAGGTATCGATGGCCCAGATCTGGATATCAGGATTTTTTTCTTTTAAATATTTTCCGCAACCAACAATAGTTCCGCCCGTTCCGGCGGCAACTACCAGATGGGTAATTTTTCCTTCTGTTTGTTCCCAGATTTCCGGACCCGTAGTTTCATAATGAGCAAGCCGGTTGGCAAGATTGTCATATTGATTCACGTACCACGAATTAGGAATTTCCTGTGCCAGCCTTTTTGAAACAGAATAATAAGATTTTGGATCACTGGGCTCCACGTTGGTTGGACAAACAATCACCTCCGCTCCCACTGCTTTCAAAATATCTGCTTTCTCCCTGGATTGCTTGTCGGTGGTTGTAAATATGCATTTGTATCCTTTCACAATGGCGGCCAGTGCAAGCCCCATTCCTGTATTTCCGGATGTTCCTTCTATAATGGTACCGCCGGGTTTAATTTTTCCTTCAGCTTCTGCCACTTCCAGCATTTTAAGAGCCATGCGGTCCTTTACAGAATTTCCGGGGTTGAAATATTCTACTTTCGCCAAAACAGTACACGGAAGATTTTTTGTTATACTGTTTAATTTTACCATTGGCGTATTGCCAATCGTCTCCAAAATATTATTTTTCCACATATATATTTCAATTTGGACAAATATAAATTTTTTAGTGCCAGAATAAAATGGATGTAACACTCTCCTCTGTTACTAAAGTAAATTTTGGGAATTTTTCAACTCCGTTTCAGGAGAAGAGCAGTTCTTGGTCAAAACTGAAAAAAGCATTTGAGCTATTTTATTCGCAATCTGGCAAAAACGTTAAAGGGAATCATACAATTTCTCTATTTTTATTGTTTAATAGAGGTTGCCTGAAAATTAAATTTCAAACTTAAGATGATTCTGAAACCCGAATTCCAGCAGAAATCTTTTTGCATTACGATATTTTTTCTGCTTGTTTTTTCAACAGTATATTCACAAATTACACCTAAAGCGCTTTCCATAAATCGCAAAAACTGGTGTGGCACCATGATAGCCATTGATCAGGCTGTCAGAAAGAATCCCGGAATTATTGATAAATGGAAAAAGAAGGGAGAAGAAGAATACCAAAGATTTCTTCAGAGAAAAGCTGCTATGCGGGGAGCGCTTGGACCGGATACACTTGTTATTCCGATAGTCTTTCATTTGGTGGATGATGCGGAACATCTGGCATGGGTAACCGACAGAGAAATTTATGATCAGGTTGAAATACTTAATCAGGCTTATAATGGTGAAAAAGTATTGGGGTTCCAAAATGTGATTCCTTCCGGAATTTTTTCAAGAAAGGGAAGTATTCCCATTCGTTTTGTACTTGCAAGGCGGGCGCCTGATGGTTTGCTGACTTCAGGAATTGAAAGAAGGGTAAATACCACTCCTGACAGGGTGAGTATTAAATCGACGGCAGCAGGCGGATTGGATGCATGGGATACCGATAAATATCTGAATGTGTGGGTAGGAACTTTTTCCGGTGGTGATGATGGCTTGTTGGGTGTGGGTACATTTCCTTTTATAGATACGGAAGGACCACAGGGAGTAGTGATCGGAATAGCGACCATTCCCTACACAAGCAATGTTTCCAGAAGTTATTATCCAAGTTATTCTGAAGGCGGAACGCTGGTCCATGAATTAGGACATTTCTTTTACCTGTTTCATACTTTCGGAGATTCTTATGTCTGCAACAACAATGACTTCAGAATTCAATCCGGGTGGCCGTTGCCGGCTGGTGACGGACCTGAGGGAGATGATACTCCTGAAGAAAAAGCTGATAGTACAGGCAATGCTGATTTTGGGAATCCGAGTATGAATTATTCAGACGGATGCACCACTTTTTCGGGTGGAGAAATGTATGGCAGCTTCATGAATTATTTTGATGACAGGGCTTTGTTTATGTTTTCTAATGGGCAGACGAACCGTGTGGCAGGTTGCATCCAATATTACCGTACCGACCTCCCCAATTCAATTGGCGCCGTCCCCCCTGCTTCAGTTACGGATGCATACGTAGTAAGTGTTTCTCCATACGGAAGCCCCGAGAGAAGAACCTTTGCGATGAATAATGTTCCACTGATTGTAAAAATCAGGAATTATGGTTCCACTACTTTAAACAATGTGATGGTTACTGCTTTGATTGATGGTGCAGTGAAATTGCAACAAATAGTCACACTCAATTTATTGCCGGGTAATGATTCGGATGTTTCATTGGGGAATATCAATGCTGTTGCGGGATCTCACATGATAACGGTTTATACTTCAAATCCGAATGGAGTAGCTGATGCTTTTACCAATAACGACACACTTCAATCCTTTGTCGGAATCCTTGGAGGCAGTATCAATGCTCCGTTTACAGAAAAATTTTCAAATAGCTCTTTCCCTCCTGCCGGCTGGATGATCTGGAATCCCAATAATAATGAGACCTGGTCGTACAATTCAACATCGGGGTATTCGACAGCGGGTTCTGTTACGATGCAAAATTTTTCAGCAAACAACATCGGGCAGTTGGATGACATGGTGATGCCACCTGTAAATATCGGCACTGCCGACTCTTCCGTACTTTCTTTCCGTTACGCCTATGCGGTGTATGATGAGAAAGATGTATCTGTCTGGGATGGATTGGAAATTTATTTATCGAATGATGGCGGAGCAACATATAAAATGATTTATAAAAAGACCGGCGACTTTTTAAGGAGTGTTTTGGGTAATATGACTACTTCATTTTCGGCTCCACCCTCAAGTCCGGGTAGCTGGGGATTTGAAAATATCAACCTTACTCCTTACATAAACCCCGGCAAAAATTTCCTGATTAAATTCAGAGGATTGAATGCCTTCGGAAATAATTTGTACCTGGATGACATTTCTGTTTCAGCCTTTGTTTCATTTCACAGGGATGTTCAAATGACTTCCATTGCCAATATCCCGCAATATATTTGTGGAAGTATGCCTGTTCCATCCGTCACTTTCAGGTCAAACGGAAAGGATCCGTTGACTTCTTTGAAAATTAATTACCAGATAGCAGGACAGGCGCTGAATACCCAGCAATGGAATGGTACACTTACTCAAAATAATTCGATCACACTAAACCTTCCGGCGCTTCAAAACCAGGCTCCGGGGGCTTATCAGTTGATTGTTTATACCTCAGATCCAAATGGCCTCCCTGATGAAGCACCCCAGAATGATACCATGAAAATGATGTTCTATGTAATGGGGCATGCTACGAATCCCGTGACCGAAGGATTTGATGGTTCAACATTCCCCCCTGACCAATGGGTACTTCAGCAAAATGGAAATGGCCATTCATGGCAAAGAACGACCGCAGCCTCTACGACAGGATCAGCTTCGTCAGAAGTGAATAACTTCAACTTTGATATGCTTGGAAATCCTGACAATCTGATTTCTCCGATAATTGGTGGCAATGCCGGATTTGATAGTTTGTTTGTATCGTTTGATTACGCCTATGCACCCGGAAGTGATTATCCCGGATTTCCGGGAAGCCTTGAAGATTCATTACAGGTCAACGTTTCGACAGATTGCGGGCAGACAATGGTGAATATATTTAATCAATTCGGAAATCAATTGATCACAGCTACTAATCCCACAGCATGGAAGAATACCAGCTTTGTTCCGGGACAGGGGGATTGGAAAAATGTTTCTGTATATCTTACTCCTCTCATTGGCAGTTCTGATTTTCAGGTGTTCTTCACTTCCAAAGGAAACAACCGGAATAATCTTTATCTGGATAATGTGAAAGTTTATGGAATCATTGTACCCGAATTGTTGAAGAAACAGGGATACCTGTTTTATCCGAGCCCTTTCAGGAATCAGTTTATCATTCGGAATTTTGAACAACCAACCGGATTGCAAAACGTACAGATTTATAATAACCTTGGGCAGTTGATTTGGCAACAGGGTTACACAGGGAATGCACAGAAAATGATTTTTGTAAATGCCGCCGGATGGCCTTCTGGTGTTTACATAGTGAAAATGAATTTCACAGATAAACACATTGTCGATAGAGTAGTGAAACAGTAAGGAACAGGAGTTGCATTTTTGCTGATATGGATTGAAATATGAAGGTGCTTAATCATGCGTTATTCATTTTCGTCGAAAGATTAAACCGGGAGCGGAAAACCTTTGGTGGTGCAGGTTTAAGATAATAGTAGAAAAAAGGACATTCCGTTCGAAATTCTGTTTTATCATTTCCGTTTCCTTTTCAACAACCTATCATTTAACATTAGGCCATATTCATTCATTGGATTGTGTCGTAAATTGCATGGAGCAATTTATCTATGAAATATTTTCAATTTTCAAAATTCGATCCCAATCAAAATCTAAAAACTGATTTCGAAAAACTACTTGATCTTTTTACCCAGTTACTCACCTACACAAGTGGTGATGTGGCAGAAGCGCTGAGTTGGCTCACTGAACTCGACAAGCAATACGAACTGACGAATGAGGAATATGGAATGGGCGATTTTATTGATGAACTCAAAGAAAATGGTTACATCAAAGAAGATCAGGAGAAAGGAAAAATAGTTATTACATCCAAAACAGAACAGGGAATCAGAAAGAGAAGCCTGGAAGAAATTTTCGGCAAACTGAAAAAATCAAGGCAGGGAAATCACCGGACTTTCAAACCCGGTTCTGGTGATGAAATCAATCCGGAAACAAGGCCATTTCAGTTTGGCGACAGATTGGAACAAATCGATTTTACCACATCCATCCGCAATGCACAAATCAACCATGGAATTGAAAGCTTTTCAATGAACGAAGATGACCTTGCCATTCGTGAAACAGATTTCAAAGCACAGACATCAACAGTATTGATGATTGATATTTCGCATAGCATGATTTTGTATGGTGAAGACAGAATTACACCGGCAAAAAAAGTTGCGATGGCTTTGAGCGAATTGATTACTACCAAATATCCAAAGGATACACTCGATATTGTTGTATTTGGAAATGATGCATGGACGGTAGAAATCAAAGATTTGCCGTATCTGCAGGTGGGTCCCTATCATACAAATACCGTTGCGGGTTTGAATCTGGCGATGGATATTTTGAGAAGGAGGAAAAATCCAAACAAACAGATTTTTATGATTACTGATGGCAAACCCACTTGTCTGAAAATCGGGAAGCGTTATTACAAAAACAGTTTCGGCATGGACCGGCGGATTCTGAACCGTTGCCTTAATCTTGCTGCCCAATGTAAAAAATTAAAAATACCAATCACTACATTCATGATAGCAAGTGATCCCTACCTTCAGAAGTTTGTAAGAGAATTTTCAGAAACAAATAATGGAAAAGCATTCTTTGCCACGCTTGACAGATTGGGAGCCTTTATCTTCCGGGATTTTGAAAGTGGCAGAAGAAAAACCGTTTATTAACAGCATAAAGAACAGAAAAAAAGAAATGGATATAACAAGGATTACGACCCTGGGAGGATTGAAGAAATCGAATTACAAAAATCTTACGGTAAAAGAAGAACTCCGAAAAAATTTACTTGAAAAATTAGCCGCAGGAGAGGACTCTTTTCCCGGGATCATCGGATATGATGATACCGTAATTCCGGATTTGGAAAGAGCTATTTTAAGCAGGCATAATATTTTGTTTCTCGGCCTTCGCGGCCAGGCAAAAACAAGAATGGCCAGACAGATGACTTCTCTGCTTGACGAATATATTCCGATTGTCAAGGGTAGTGAAATCAATGATAACCCATTCAGCCCGGTCAGTAATTATGCAAGAGAGATGGTGAATAGAATGCAGGATGACACACCCATTGACTGGCTGCCCCGCAACCAGCGCTATAGTGAAAAACTCGCTACGCCCGATGTCAGTGTTGCTGATTTGATTGGTGATATCGATCCTATTAAAGCTGCCAACTTAAAACTCAATTTTGGAGATGAGAGGGTAATTCATTTCGGAATTATTCCAAGAAGCAACCGGGGGATTTTTGTCATTAATGAACTTCCTGATCTGCAGGCGCGAATTCAGGTTTCTCTTTTCAACATCCTCGAGGAAGGTGATTTGCAGATTCGTGGTTTCAAACTAAGATTACCGTTGGATATCCTTTTTGTTTTTACGGCAAACCCCGAGGATTATACAAACCGTGGTTCCATTGTAACACCTCTCAAAGACAGGATTGAAAGTCAGATACTCACTCATTATCCTTCTACTATTGAAGATTCGTTGCTCATAACAGAGCAGGAGGCTTCACTTTATCCGGCTCAGGAGAAAAAAGTTGTTGTCAGCGATTTAGTCAAGAGATTAATAGAACAGGTTTCCTTTGAAGCAAGAAGCAGTGAATTTGTTGACCGGAAAAGCGGGGTGTCGGCCAGACTTACAATTTCAGCTTATGAAAATGCAGTGAGCGCTGCAGAATTGAGATCAATTATAAACAATGAAAGCCATACCCAGGTATGGATCAGCGATCTGACCGGAATCATTCCTTCGATCACCGGTAAAATAGAATTGGTTTATGAAGGTGAACAGGAAGGTCCCTATCAGGTAGCTTTCAACCTTCTTGAAAAGGCGATCCGCACCCAGTTTTCAAAATATTTTCCGGATCCCGAAGCATTGAAAAAACGCAGGCCTAAAGAAAATAAAGAAACAAAAGAAACTGTAAGAGAAGAAAATCCATACAAGGCCATTACTCAATGGTTTGATGGCGGAAATCAATTGAATTTATCATTCAATTGCGAAGATGGGGAACGGATAACCAGGTTAAACAAAGTAAACGGGTTGGCCGCTTTGGTAAAGAAACATTATCCGGCAGCAAACAAAATGGAATCTGCACTGTTAATGGAATTTGTGTTGCATGGCCTCGCTGCTCATTCTTTGATAAGCAAGAAAATCGGTGATGGAAAAATTGAATTCAAAGATTTGATGGGAAGCATGCTGAACTTCGGTGACCAGCCGTTTGATGAGAGTGAATTGGAACAATAATTTATTTCACTGTTCAAAAAATATTCACTTCCCGTTCTAATGTAATTTGAAATTTTTCTCTGACTGTTTGGATAATTCTTTCGCTGAATTCAAAAATTTCTGATCCTGTGGCATTGCCATAATTTACCAATACCAAAGGTTGATTTTTATAACAACCTGTATTGCCCACCCTGATTCCCTTAAAACCGCACTGCTCAATCAGCCAGGCGGCAGGCACTTTAATTTTTTCACCGGCAGGATATGACGGCATCTCGGGAAAAATCTTTTTTACTTCCTGAAAAGATTCGAAATCAATTATTGGGTTTTTGAAAAAACTTCCGGCGTTTCCAATCACAGCAGGATCTGGAAGTTTGCTTTGTCTTATCTGAATCACCGCATCCGATATCGCTTTTACCGATAATTCTCCTGTATTCATTTGTTCCAACTGTTTTTGAATAGCGCCATAACCGATATTAAAAACCGGCTTTTTATTCAGCCTGAGGGTTATATTCAAAATTGCATATTGTCCTTTGGATTTATTTTTAAAAACACTTTTTCTATATCCAAATTCACAATCATCTTTTTTAATCTTGTGTATTTCTCTGTCCTTCAAATGAAATGCTTCCAGTTCTTCAAAAACATTACATAACTCCACTCCATAAGCTCCGATATTCTGAATGGGAGCCGCGCCAACAAATCCGGGAATCAACGAAAGGTTTTCAATTCCACCCCATTGATGATTGACTGCAAACAATACCAGTTCGTGCCAAACCACTCCGGCCCCGGCATTGACAAATACAAAGTTTTCATCTTCAGAAATTATTTCTATTCCCCGGATTTTATTTTGCAACACAAGGCCGCCAACATCTTTTGTAAAAAGTAAATTGCTTCCTCCCCCGATAATCAACTTTTGATGATTCCCGAAATGGCTTGATAATTCCAACAGGTCATCCATACTCCCGAACGAAGAAAAATATTCAGCCCGCACAGGAACATGAAATGTGTTGTAAGAGGTAAGATCAAAATCTTCAAGAACCTTTGTCATAAAAGAATGAATTATTGGAACAGTGCAGGCGGGTCATAACTGATCCTCGGGTTAAAATGATGAAAGACCGTTGAAGAAAGCCTTCTGATCAATACCCATGCTTCATTATTATTTTTCCAACTGGTGTCTTCATTTTCTTTTGAACAAACAACAAAAATATAAGGATGAGGCGCGTTCACATACATCACTTCTCCCCTGCTTTGATCTACTTCACCATTTTTATCTGCTACAAAAATATTGGGTGGTATTTGTGACAATCCCACTTCATCCCAGAATTGCCGACCCATCATTCGCAACATTTTTTCGCTGTACTGCCGGTCAATAATTTTATCGTCAACAATCATTTTCATTAATGATGCGATTTCTTTGGGCGTTGTTTGCCCCCAGCCATAAACATTGCGGGCATTTTCTCTGCCGGGAGTCCGGCTGTTCACTCTTGTATTTTTCAATCCCAATTGATCCATGTATTGGTTGATTACGGTTCCGCCGCCCGAAAGCCCCTGCAGCCAAAGGCTAGCACAATTATCGCTGTAACTCAACATGAGTGAGATAATACGTCCCAGTTCAATGGTTTGCCCGCTTTTGAATGAGGCCAGTATGTCATCGCCTTCATCATAATAGAGAGAATCTGTATAGGTCATCCGTTGATGAAATTTCAAATCGCCGTCATGAATCTTATGCATGATTCCTACCAGAATCGGAATTTTGACAATGCTTGCGGTTGGATAAATAGTGTCTTCATTAATGCTTGCGATCTTATTTTTTTTAAGATCAATAACATAAACTCCCATCTTGCCACGAAAGCCCTCAGTGAGAGATTTGAGTTTACCTTCAAGTTTGATATCTCTTTTTTGTGCAAAAGAAATTGAAGAAACAAAAATCAGTGCAATGAGAAAAAGATTTTTCATATACATTTTTTTAGTTCGTGAAAGAGGCTAAATTAAGGGTAATTGAAAATCTTTTTTACAAAAAAACCATTCGTTTTTGGCGAATGGTTCTTTTGAATATGGTGTTAAGAATATTGAACTTACAGGAGCGGAACTATCCGAAAATTCCACCTTTCTTTAGCTGACGGGAACCCTGACCTATAAGAAATCCATTCTGATAGATCTGAATCTTGTATTCTCCCTGTGAAAAATGACTATTGGGAGCAAAACTAAATTCCACTTTCTTGTTTACTCCGGTTTGCAAATCCACCGGAAGTTTGGCAGTGAATTGTTTTTCACCATCATCACGGGTTGTAAAACTTCCAGAGCCTGGAACAGAAGTGACGGGTTGGCCATCAGGTCCGATAACTACAACATAAATATCGGTAGATCCGGGCTGGATAATTCTGTTGTGAACATCAAAGCTCACAATCAGTTTATCCACTGCTTTGGCTTTGGTCTTTTCTTTTACCTGACCATTCTTCTTAACCTTTACGGGGGTAATGGTAATGTTAGAAGCATCCAAAGTAGAAGCCACGTCAACCTTTTGTGTGAGAGCTTTGTTTACAGCAGTTGCCGTATCCAGATTCTGAGTTAATGTTTGCTTTTCGACAACCAGGCTTGCATTTTGAGCTCTGAGAGTATCATTCTCATTTTTCAAAAGGGCGATTTGTTGTTGAAGATCAGAAATCTGTCCGTTCAATTGTGCAATTAAGCTCTTGGCTCTGGAAAGTTCTGCAGCGGTTGCATTTCTCTTGTTGAGAATAGACCGGATTTCAGATTTGATTTTTGCAATCTCTTCGTCCTTTCCAGCCAGCTTTTTTTGCATGTCAGTATTCATAGTGGTTAGGGAGTCCAAACGGGCCAGCGATGCATCAAAGTTGCTTTGAATCTCGCTTTTTTCAGTTGTTATCTTGGCGATATCAGTCTGTTGAGCCTGGATTTCCTGATTGCTTTTGTTGTGATCAAAAGCAAGAAATCCTGCCATTATTAAAATTGCTGCTATCAACAGTCCTATAGCCAGATTTTTTCCTTTGGGGGATGATGATCTTGGTTCCTGCAAGGATTCGGGAGAGTTGGAGTTGTCCATTTTGTTTTTCGTTTTTTTTGAGTTTAATAAAAAGTAACAGGTAAATTATGTTTTCTGTATGCTGATCAAATTTTACTTGGAAAATATTTTCAACCCTAATTAGTAAAAAATCATGCCAACAATTTTTTTCTGTTTATTTTCAAAGAACAAAATTTCAAATTTCAATTTATACAAATCTGATTTTCTGGTAGTTACAATGTGTGATTTTCTTAAGAATTTTTTAATCGCGTGCATGAACTAAAATAAAATTTCAAACAAAATCCGCCTTTTATCTTGATAAAACCTCCATTGGAATATTACATGTCTGCCTTAACATGTATGCATACATGTTATTAAACCGGAATCAATTTTAGCCTTACCTTTAATAAAATCTTTCTGCTATGTCAACAACCAGATCAATTACCTCTCGAAAGTTTTATGCATCACTGGCCATTCTGTTTTTTTTAATTCCCCTGTTGTTATTTTTTGTATGGACATCAATAAGTATCAAAGATGATGCAATGAGTGACAATGACAAGATTCAGGCATTCCTGAATTATTTTCCTTCATGGATGCAGAGTTTCAAAGCCATCCATATATTTTCAATCCTTTGCTGTTTTGTAGCTATTATTTTTTCCCGAATGGGATTCAAAAGAAAACTTCTGTCTCAGCGATTGACATTGTTGTTCGTTATGTTCGGATCGATACTGCTCATTTTTTTCAGCATCGCCAAACTGGTACTTTAGTTCTGGTACTCATATTGAATTGTACCCAACAATTTCTTTTCTTTTGAATAGCATTTCTGTATTTCAGGGAGACCTGAAGAGGTATAGGCGTATTTCCAGATGAAATAATTCCTTGCCGATTCGTCCACCGTGATCATTTGTTTTAATGTTCCATCGTCGTCGTACAAAAACATAAAGTCCGGTAAAAGTTTCTGAGCAAGGGTATTGAAATGTACTACATCAGTCAGCCGGTTCTCCTCATCATAATAATAATAATATTTGCGGTCCTGGTTCCCGGCCACAGGATCTTCTTCAATAATATTTCCTTTTGCGTCGGCTTGAAATTTGACCGTTGATACATTCCTGCCATTCTTTTCCCTCGTCAAAGAAGCCAATTGGCCGCTGTCATTATAGGCATAATGCCTGTTTTCGGTAATCGTCATGCTATCCATGTTTGAAAACGTAGATATGTGAATATCCGAAATACGCCCTTTGCCGTCGTAACTGTAAATTGTTGTATCTGATGAAGCAGGTGTAACATTAATCGTTTTAACGATCCTGCCATTCAGATAAAATGTTTTTAATTGCGACTCTGCTGTAACATTCGATTTGGAAACCATTTCAGATGTTGAAAAATCAGAGCTGATCTTTTTTTCACAAAAAAAACCTTCACTTGGAGAATCATCTCCCTCAAAACTTTCGAGCCGGATTGTGTGATATCCGCCGGATTTGATAATTGAATATTCTTTATTCAGTTTATGGATATTTTCAATATCAGTATAATAGTATTGGGAAAAGGCCGACGGGCCAAGCAACAGGATGATAATTGTGAAATAAAATTTCATGAAATTCAAAAAGATAAGCGTGCAATATACAATCGTTCGTTATTTGAAGTTGGAATCAATAATTTTTTTAACCTGAAATTAAAAACAAGCAGAGTGTTAATAAGGGCTGGTAAACATCACATGAAAGCGCACTGCTTTTTTGATATTGTTGTAAATTTGGAGAAAGAATCAGAAAAAATGACTAATCCGCAGACAATCGAATTTGAGGATATAGCAACAGATACAGGCTCGGATGAAGAGTACCGTCTTATCGTATGGAACGATGAGGTGAATACCTTTGACTGGGTAATTGAAACATTGATTGACGTATGCGGGCACACACCGGAACAGGCAGAACAATGTGCTCTTCTCATTCATACGCAGGGCAAATACGCCGTCAAAGAAGGTATGTTTGAAACCCTCAAACCGATGTGCGATAAAATTACGGAAAGGGGAATAGGCGCTACCGTTGAATCTGTTCCTGCAATCTGAGATAAATTCTGACAATCACCAATGGGCATTCCTTATTTCCTTGAAGAGAATTGCAATGATTTTCCTCCTCCTTCCAGACTTTTGACCCATGATCTCGCTGTTATCGGAAGTAACCTTGATCCCGATTCACTTCTTAAAGCTTACCGGAAAGGATATTTTCCATGGTATAATCAGGGGGAACCCCGGTGTTGGTTTCATCTGGATCCGAGATTTGTTTTGTTTCCGTCAAAGCTTCACATCAGCAAAAGTATGAGACCGGTGATGAAGAAGTTTAATTTCGTCATGGATACGGCATTTCCGGAAGTAATTCATAATTGCCGGACCGTTTGGAGAGATGGTCAGAGTGGAGGTTCATGGATTTCAGATGAAATTGAAAATGCTTATACAAAAATGTTTGAACTTGGCTATGCCCACTGTGCCGAAGCATGGCAGGGAAATGATTTGGTGGGAGGCCTGTATGGAATCCGTATCGGACAGGTGTTTTTTGGAGAAAGTATGTTTTCAAAAATTTCCAACGCCAGCAAATTTGCCTTCATCAGCTTTGTAAAAGAATTTGAGAAAAGCGGAGGTAAACTGATCGATTGCCAGCAGGAAACACAACATCTCGCTTCGCTTGGCGCTGAGTTAATTTCGCGAAAAGAATTCGTTGGTTATCTTGAAAAATATATTCCTCAGAATGAAAACATCTGGTAAGGATGCCTCATTGAATAATGATTTATCAGTGACCTCACATAAAGATTGTCCACATAAGGTGTAATCGCACGTTTCATCTCTTCCATATCCATTTTATTTTCCGGCACATAACCCATTCCCACAAATTTTCCTTTCTCAACCAGAATACAACTTTTTTCATCCGGCTTTACACCCTTATCCAAAATAGCAAATGAAGGCAGCCTTTCAGAAATTTCCCGAATGCATTTCTCAACTCTGTGATTGTAAGAATCTGAAGCCTCTTTCATACTGCAGGCTCCGTGACATTGATAACCACTTTTTTCGCAATCGTCCTTGCTTTTTGTGAGAAAACACAAGTAAGGGCACAATTCGTAATCTCTGATTAATGATCTTAAAAAGATAAGTCCTTCCGTCAGAGAACCAAAAGTGCAAAAGGGTTTAATCTGTTTGAATTCTTTTTCCAGAAATAATCTTTGATAACCTGCAGAATCAATATAAGAATACAAACCATAGATATGCTCACGCCATTTCTGGGCCTTATTTTGTTCGGGCCACCGTTTTTTAATTTCAATACCCTCAAGAATGAAAGCCATCAATTCCGTTGCGGTTTCCTGAAAAGTGATGGAGTAAACTTTTTTGAGAAATTCCTGTTTTTGTTTTCCCGGTTTATTATTTGAAAAATGGTTTTTTACTCTTCTCTTGATATTTCTGGCCTTTCCGACGTAAATAACTTTTCCGCTTTTTTCATGAAAGAAATATACGCCCGGACCCGTAGGGAGTTGATTGATTTTTTCTTCATTGACATTTGGAGGAAGAGAAACTTCTCCTCTCCCAGACTTCAGTGATTGAGAAATAAACTTAACTCCGTCTCTCCTGATTAATTCGTGCAGGATTTCAGTTGCTGCCATAGCATCTCCCAACGCGCTGTGCCTTCCATTAATTTTAATTTTTAAAAAACGGCAAAGTTTATCAAGGCCATAGCCTTTCAACCCGGGTATGATGTGCCTGCTCAGGCGGATGGTATCTAATTTCCTGACTTCAAGTTGAAATCCACTTTGACTTAAATGATATTTTATAAAGGAGAAATCGAAATTGACATTGTGTGCTACAAATATTTTATCTCTCAATAAAGAAAATAATTCTTCAGCTACAGAATCAAATGCGGGCAGGTCTTTCACCATATCATTGGTGATTCCGGTAAGTGATTCTATAAATGAAGGGATAGGCGTCATTGGGTTTAGCATGGTGTAAAAAGTATCCCTGACAGAAGTTCCGTCAGTCACCACCACACCAATTTCAGTGATTCCGTTTTCAGCGGCATATCCGCCCGTGGTTTCAATATCTACAACTGCATAAAGCAAGTTACCGGAACGATTTAACAGAATGCAATGTACAAAACTGTGATTGTTTTAATTTTGCCGCTCAATTAAAAGTGGAATCGGAAATGGAATTGAGCAAAAATTTTGAACCGGCGAGGGCTGAAGAAAAATGGACGGAGATCTGGAAACAGAAAGGGTATTTCAGCAGTGTGCCTGATGAAAGGAAACCTTACACCCTCGTAATCCCGCCGCCCAATGTTACCGGCGTATTGCACATGGGCCATACATTGAATGAAACCGTTCAGGATATTCTGGCCAGGCACGCAAGGATGAACGGATATAATGTTTGCTGGGTGCCGGGTAGCGACCATGCTTCAATTGCCACCGAAGCGAGGGTTGTTGATATGCTCAAAAGGGAAAAGGGAATTCAAAAGAAAGATCTTTCACGTGAAGAATTTTTGAAATATGCATTTGAATGGAAGGAAAAATACGGAGGGATCATTTACAAACAAATTGAGAGGTTGGGTTGTAGTGTGGATTGGAACAGGGTTTCCTTCACAATGGATAAGGAATATTATGCAGCGGTTATAAAGGTTTTTGTTGAATTGTACAGACAAGGATTGATTTATCGCGGTGCAAGAATGATCAATTGGGACACGGTTGCCAAAACTGCGTTGAGCGATGAAGAAGTGGAATACAAAGATGTGCAGGGAACGTTGTATTATATAAAATATCGAATTGCAGGTGAAAAAGACAAGTTCATAACCATCGCTACCCAACGTCCGGAAACTATTATGGGAGATGTGGCAGTATGTGCAAATCCTTCGGATGAAAGGTTTGGATTCTTAAAAAATAAATCTGTTTTGATTCCGATGGTTAACCGCGAAGTGCCGGTAATTTTTGATGATTATGTTGATAAAAGTTTTGGAACAGGCATTTTAAAAATCACTCCTGCACATGATATCAATGATTTTAATCTCGGATTAAAATACAATCTGCCCGTCATAGATACCTTGAATGATGACGGTACCCTGAGCGAAAAAGCAAAAGTATTTGTCGGTATGGATCGTTTCGAGGCAAGAGAAAAAGTGATTGAAAAATTGAAATCGGAAGGATTGCTGGTAAAGGAAGAAAGTTATGAAACCCGCATCGGATACAGCCAGAGGACACATTCAGTGGTGGAACCCAGGATCAGTACGCAATGGTTTGTGAAGATGAAAGAATTGGCTGATCCTGCACTAAAAGAGGTGATGGATGGAAATATAAAGATCCATCCGCATGAAAAGTTTATTGCCACTTATCAATACTGGCTCGAAAATGTGAAAGACTGGTGTATCAGCCGCCAGCTTTGGTGGGGTCAGCAAATTCCAGCATGGTATGATAAAGACGGAAATATTTATGTGGGTGAAAATATCGAAGATGTAAGAAACCACTATCGCCTGGAAAAAACATTTCCCCTTCGCCAGGATGAAGATGTGCTGGATACCTGGTTTTCTTCCTGGCTTTGGCCAATCGAAGTATTTAAGGGAATTACCGATCCTGAGAATAATGATTTTAAATATTACTATCCTACAACGACACTCGTTACCGGCCAGGATATTATTTTTTTCTGGGTGGCAAGAATGATTATGGCTGGGTTGCGGTTTACCGGTAAAAAACCATTCTCGGATGTTTATTTCACCGGAATGGTCCGCGACAATCTTGGCAGAAAAATGAGCAAGAGCCTCGGCAATAGCCCGGATTTGCTGAAACTCATCGATGAATACGGCGCAGACGCAGTGCGTTTTGGAATTATGATTTCATCTCCGGCAGGAAATGATTTACTGTTTGATGAGGCCAGCCTCGAACAGGGAATACATTTCAACAACAAAATCTGGAATGCGCTTAGATTGATTAAAATGTGGAGTTCACATGAAGATTTCAACAAGAAAAAAGATGCTGAAAAGGGAGATCCATTCGCAATTGAATGGTTTGGTAACAGATTGAATGAAGCGCAAAACGAGGTTGAGAAATTAATCGAAAATTTTAAATTATCTGAAGCATTAAAAGTTATCTACTCCCTGATCTGGGATGATTTCTGCAGTTGGTACCTCGAATGGATAAAACCTTCTTTTGGTTCGGCTATTTCGAAAGATGTTTATGATGAAACAGTCGTTTTCTTTGATCGATTATTGCAGATGCTTCATCCCTACATGCCGTTTATCACTGAAGAAATTTACAGTGAATTAAAAAAAAGGGATTCTGCATTGTCTGTTGCACAAACTATTCCTCCATCGGGTTTTGAAAAAGACATTTTAAAGAGAGGTAATCATTTGAAGGATTTGATCAGTTCAATCAGGGATGCACGGAATAAATTCAATCTTCCTCAAAAAGAATCCGTGCAGCTTTATGTTCATACTGACAATGAAAAAGCCTTTGCATCGATTGGGCAATTACTGAAAAAACAAGTTCATGCAGATGACTTGTTTTTTAATCTGGAGCCGGAGGAAAATTCGATCCAGGTTGTTTGCGGAACAGAAAAAATTCTCATGGTAACCGGAGTAGAAGTTGATACCGGAAAACAAAGGGAACAGTTGGAAAAAGACCTTTCTTATTTGCGGGGATTTTTGAAAAGTGTCGAAAAGAAATTATCCAACGAACGCTTTGTACAAAATGCAAAACCTGAAATTGTTGAGCTTGAAAAGAAGAAACAATCAGACGCAATGGATAAAATCAAAGTGCTTGAGCAAAGCCTTGAATCATTGAAAAATTAATTGGCAATAACTTTTTTGCAACTGGAACAGGATTTTCTGTATTACAAAAAAATCAATTTCAGAAAATATTTTACAAAGCGGGAGCACGTTTTTATAAGATTATTTTATCATCCGGCCAGCCATCAGAATTTCTATGGAACAATGAAAATGATTTTCTTTTTTATTCAGGCAATTTCATTTCTTTGAAAGTATGCAATTGCATAAAATCAGACAATTGAAAATTGATTATAATCTTTAAAACTTTTAATCTTAATTCTTAATAAACTATCCGTTTAAAAACTAATTATTTTACTTTGCACGTGTTAATAAGCAAATAAAATGAAATCAGCATTAATAACAGGAATAACCGGACAAGACGGCGCCTATCTGGCAGAGCTACTCCTCTCGAAAGGATACATGGTTCACGGCATAAAGAGGAGGTCTTCTCTTATCAATACCCACAGAATAGATCATCTTTATGTTGACCCGCATAACAATCATATAAATTTTAAACTTCATTACGGTGACCTGACAGACAGTACCAATTTGATTCGAATTGTCCAGGAAACGCAACCCGATGAAATTTACAATCTCGGAGCGATGAGCCACGTAAAAGTTAGTTTTGAATCTCCCGAATACACCGCAAACGCTGATGGCATTGGAACCCTGCGTCTTCTTGAAGCTATCCGTATTTTAAAGCTGGAAAAGAAAACGAAGTTTTATCAGGCTTCCACTTCCGAGCTTTTTGGCCTGGTGCAGGAAGTTCCCCAAAAAGAGACCACTCCATTTTATCCAAGAAGTCCTTATGGCGTTGCCAAACTGTATGCTTATTGGATTGTGGTGAATTACCGCGAAGCTTATGACATGTTTGCCTGTAATGGAATTTTATTTAACCATGAAAGCCCATTGCGTGGAGAAACATTTGTTACCAGAAAAATAACCAGGGGGGTTGCTGCTATTGCCCTGGGTATGCAGGAATGCATTTTTCTCGGAAACCTGGATGCCAAAAGGGATTGGGGACACGCGCGGGATTATGTGGAAGCCATGTGGCTGATTCTTCAACAGGAAAAACCAGAAGATTTTGTTATATCAACCGGAATTACAACCACCGTTCGTGACATGGCAAAAATGGCTTTTGGAGAAGCCGGTATCGAAATAGAATTCCGGGGCGAAGGGGCCAATGAAAAGGGATATGTTGTCAATTGCTCAAATTCAAAATATCAGGTAAACAAAGGAAAAGCTGTGGTTGCCATAGATCCCACCTACTATAGGCCGACAGAAGTAGATTTGCTGATAGGAGATTCTTCCAAAGCACGTGAAAAATTGGGATGGGAACCCAGGAGTAACTTAAAACAATTGGTGAAGGAAATGGTTCACAGTGACCTGCAGACCTTTAAATTAAGCCAGGAAAGGAAGTATTTTGTGTAGCAGAAATTTTCGTTAAGACGATAGTTAATTAAACAACTGACATTATTACCTGTTTAACGCTCTGGCAATGACTTTGATAGTACATTTGCGTTTAACTAATCTTAAAAAAATAAAACATTAAAAACATGGCTCAGGAATTCACAGATTCAAATTTTAAAGAGAAAGTAATTGATTCAGATAAATTAACAATGGTTGACTTTTGGGCAGAATGGTGTGGGCCTTGTCGCGCTATCGGACCTATTGTTGAGGAACTTTCTAAAGAATATGAAGGAAAAGTAAATGTAGGTAAGGTAGATGTGGACAGAAACCCGGAACTCAGTGCGCAATACGGAATTACCAGCATTCCTGCAATTCTTTTTGTAAAGGGCGGAAAAGTTGTTGATAAGCTGATTGGCAGTCAGCCAAAAACCAATTTTGTAAAGAGATTACAGGCACACATGTAATCGTTTGCCGGTTAATTTTTGGATCTCAGATTATTTAAAACCGCAGCCTGAAAAGCTGCGGTTTTTCTATAGCTTTTCTGTCCATTCATGCTTTTAATTCCTTAATGAACCCGGGTCTAAACATTGTAACCTTAATCCGGTCATTGCATCCGATTGCTTTTTTGTTGCATAATCCGGATTTCTTCTTTGGAGGCATCAACCATAGAGTACCGGTTGATATCATTAACATTCATTTCATCGAGAATGTTCACGACATTTTTCATTGAAACTTCCTCAGATGGTTTTATGATAACATACATATCATCCGGAGGAGTTGATTTTTTCTTTTGTAAAATAACTTCTCTGATATTTTTGTAGGAAATCGATTTCATTAATGCGGGATCATCATTGAAATAATAAAAAAGAGAATTGCCCTTTCCCGGAATAATTGTAAGAGATCCGGAACGTTTTACTGGGGTCATGATTTTTGAATCTTTGGGCATGTTGAGGGTCATCGTTGTCGATTCCGACAAAGTGGAAGAGAAAATAAAAAATGTTATCAGGAGAAATCCCAGATCAACCAAAGGGGTGAGGTCAATCTGAATTTGGACTTTTTTGTTTTTTGAAAAACCCGACCTGCTTTTCTTTTGGATGGTTTGCTCAGTAACCTCTGCCATACGTTAAGTTTTGATTGAAACAAAATAGGAAACAATACAAAGTCGAAGATGCTCTCAGTGCGACAATTCCATAAGGTTAATTCTGATATCATTGATTTATTTCACAGGTACATTTTAAAATTAATCAAACTGATTATTTGATTGGAGCAGATATGTAAAATCAAAAATTTTTACCTTTTTTCTATTTCAATTTGAGAAGAAAATTGCTTTTCTGCCGGGATGAATTCGCCTCATAAATATGACCTTTTAAAATATTTCATTTTAATGGTTGAAATCTCAATTCATTCCTTACTTTTGGCGCTTCACAACTAACAATTTTTCTTTATTAATTATTTGTAATTTCTTTTATATGAGTTCGAATACCCATGGGAGAATTACTTTGCTTTTGTTCCTCTCAACTTTGCTTCCCGTTATTACGCATGCACAGGATAAATCCAGGTTTTTCACTGATCCGGGAGGAGCCGGACTCGGTGGCCTTTTATTAGTGCTTTTATTTTTCCTCGCAATTGTGGTGGGTACCGTTCACCTGGTACTAAAGACCTCTGCCCTCAAAAGGCTTATAAGAAAAGACAAGGCAGAATCTTCAGAGGAAAATGTGGAAAAATTCGTTGCCAAACTTAATAATAAAGAGATCGATAAATACCTAAAAATTACCAGGATGAGAGAACAAAAAGGAGATAACAAAACGGGTACTGTATTGCCTTCGTTGCTGCTAATGTTATTCGGTTCAATACTGAGCTACCCGGTATTTGCACAAGCTGCACCATCCCGGACATCCCTGTTTTCACAAGGTGGTATCATCATCACACTGGTTCTGATATTGACACCTATTCTTGCCGGAGTCATTTTAATGATCATCAGGGTGAGAAAAGTTGCCCGTAAAATCAAAATAAAAAGAGAAATCCGCGAAAGCGAAAAAATTGCCCGTTATTTAAAAACTCTATCACCTGAAAAAGTTGAGGAGGTCTTGAAAAAGAGGAAAGATGCTTTGAATTATTCTCTTCCTGAAAATGAACTTTCCGGAAACCTTGAACCGGAAGACGAAAAAGGAATCATCCGAAATATTGATGAAAAGGCAAATATCCGTTTCATTGAGGAAAAGAGAAAAGCCATCCAGCGCCCTCAAATAGATCCGGGACTTTCAAAACTCGTCATTTGGTATTTGGTCAGCGCCACCATCTGGCTTTTATGGGGAACTTCTGTAGGTGAATACGCAGGAATTAAATTTGTAGCTCCTGATGCCGATCATGTGAGCTGGCTGAGCTTTGGCAGACTGAGGCCTGTACACACCAATGCCGTATTTTGGGGATGGTCATCTCTCGCCATGCTTGGATTGGCATATTATGTAATTCCAAGAGTAAGCAACGTTAAGCTTTACAGTATGAAATGGGGTTGGTGGTCGTTGTGGCTGATCAATACAGCGGTATTTCTGGGAAGCATTTCTTTAATGGCAGGTATCAATAATGCCGGCGGTGAATACAGAGAATACATCTGGCCAATCCAGTCTCTTTTTGCTATTGCAGTTGTACTCACTCTTGTCAATTTCATTAAAACCATTGCGCGAAGGGCAACACATGAAATTTATGTTTCAAACTGGTATATCATTGCTGCGCTGATCTTTGTACTCATCATCACGCTTGTGGCCTACTTGCCCTTCTGGCAGGACGGATTGGGCGAAACCATTTCGCAGGGATATTACATGCACCAGGGAGTTGGCATGTGGTTCATGATGCTTACGCTGGGACTTGTTTATTATTATTTGCCTCAGCAATTGAATAAACCTATTTATTCTTACAGTCTTGGCATTCTCGCTTTCTGGACACAAATATTATTTTACACACTCATCGGATCACATCATTTTATATTCAGTCCCATTCCGTGGGCAATACAAACAGTAGCCATTGTAGCAAGTTTGGGAATGGCGATTCCCGTTATTGCCGGAACCACCAATTTTCTTATGACATTCAAAGGTTCATGGCACAATCTGAGCGGAAGCTATACCCTCCCCTTCATGTTGGTTGGAACTATTTTCTATTTTACCGGATCGATGCAGGGAAGTGCCGAAGCCTTTAGAACTACCAACCTCTATTGGCATTTTACAGATTTTACTACAGCACATTCTCATCTCACGATGTATGGGATTATTGCATTTTTCCTTTGGGGATTTATTTATGCAATTGTACCACGGCTTACAAGAAAAGAACCACCACAGGTATCGGTTGGAATTCATTTCTGGCTTGCATTTCTCGGACTGATGATTTACACAATCCCGCTTATGATTGGAGGTACGATGCGCGGCATAATGTGGATGGATGGAAAACCTTTTATTGATTCAGTTACTGCTATGGCGCCCTATTGGCTGTGGCGCGCCATCGGTGGCACACTCATGTGGATATCACATTTGGTATTTGCTTACAATATGTATAAAATGATTCGTCCCGCAAAAGTGGTCAACATCAATGAAGAACCGCTTGGGATGGAAGATGATGGCGAATTAAAACTGGTTGAAATTTAATGATTGATTTCTTCTTTTGAAAAAATTAATGATTCAAAACAAAAAACAGCAACATGGAATACTTCAACAATCATAAAAAATTATTCTTTACTGTCTTTGCTTTCTTTTTTATTCTCACCGTTTTAATTGCTATTATTCCGGCACTGCGCAATCAGGAAATCAATACGCCCCTGCCAGGGTCTCAGCCACTTTCGGGAGATGCTTTAAAGGGAAAAGCAATTTATATTGCCAACGGATGTGTGGCCTGTCATACACAACAGGTGCGCAATGTGGATATGGACAAAATGTGGGGACAACGCCCAAGTATTGCGGCTGACTATTCTACCATTAAGCGTACAGATATCTGGAGAAACACCGCAACCCTGATGGGAACCGAAAGAACCGGACCTGATCTTACGAATATCGGTACCCGCCAGCCAAGTATCGATTGGCAACTGTTGCACCTTTACCAACCAAGATCGGTAGTTAAAGAATCCATTATGCCCGCCTATCAATGGATGTTCGAATACAAAGAAACTCCGGGGCCAAAGGACAAGGTGGTGAATGTGCCGGCAGAATTTATGCGGGGAAAAAAAGGCAAGATTGTGGCTAAACCAGAAGCTCTTCAACTGGTGGCTTATCTGATGTCACTCAAACAGGTGAAATTGCCTGACGGTACCCCTCCTCCTGAATTTATATATAAAAAGAAACTTGCAAATACAGCGGGAACACAAGGTGCTTCCGCCGGTGTAGAATTAGATGGCGCTTCTTTATATACGGCCAATTGCCAGGCATGCCATCAGGAAAATGGCGAAGGCCTTCCCGGTGCATTTCCTCCACTCAAAGGAAGCAAAGTCGTGCTGGACGATAATCCGGAGTTGATGATCAACATAATCATGAATGGTTATAATGCCCGTCAATCCGAGGGTTTCGGCCCTATGCCCCCGATTGGCACTACCAACAATTTATCGGCAGAAGAAATATCAGCTATTTTAAATCATGAGAAAACAAGCTGGGGAAATAATGCGAGAAAGGTGACGCCCGATGAAGTGAAAAAACTGATGGACGCCGTAAAAAAATAAACCGGGTGAAGCCATTAACAAAAAAATGAATTAATTTAAAAGAATATTTAAACAAAAACATTGGTCATGAAAAAAGTACTTCTTACCGGTTGTCTGACGATAATGTCATTTGCAATAATAGCCTGTCCTGTGTGCGAGAAGCAACAACCCAAACTTTTGAGGGGAATCACTCATGGAACCGGCCCGTCAAGTAACTGGGATTACGTAATCATCATGGCTGCAGTTTTGGTGGTATTGGCAACATTATTTTTTGCTGTAAAATACCTTGTGAAACCCGGTGAGAAAGAAAGGAACCATATTAAAAGAACTATTTTAAACTTTAACTGATATGGCAGAAAATATTCCTGTGGCTGAAAAAAAATCTCAAACTGCTCAACAAGAGAGAAGCCATATAATTGTTTTCCTCGATGACGAACCGCATCCGTTGGGTTCATTTAAATCGCCTATTAATTTTGAACTGGATACAACGAGGTTGGTGGATGGAAAACATACGCTGAAGATTGTCAGCAAGGATCCTCACGGAAAAGAAGGGGTCAAAATCATTCCGTTTATTGTGAGAAATGGCCCTGATATTTCAGTTGAAGGGCTAAGTGATAATCAGGTGGTAAATGGCACCCTTCCCATGATGATAAATGCCTACAGCAAGGGAGATTCCAAAGTCTTTTTAATAGAAAGCAGTGAAGTGCCCCGCAGTATTCCCGGCTGGATATGGATCGTTATTATTTTGTTTGGAGCATGGGCGCTTTATTATCTGATCGTACATCTTTACAATCCATAAGTTTCATAGAATTTATATTAAAAAATTTTGAGCCAACCTTGATGATCCTGCTGGCTCAACTATTTTTTTAGATACCTTTATTTTATTCCCAAAATAAAATCATACGGTATGAAGAAAATATTTTTACTTCCTCTCTTTTCTGTTTTGTATCTGATGAGCTTTTGCCAAACGGTACCTTATACCTATTGTAACAGTTGCTGGGACAGGGATTCTTTGGGAAATCACAGGGTTGTATTAAGCGTAAGTTCAAATTCAAAAGCTGTGAGGACTGTTATTCCGTGGGCGAGAATGGATGCCCATCCGGAATTAAAAGGAATGAAAATTATTGACAGCACCACAGGAACTGAAGTCCAAAATATTTCTTTCACAAAATTCACAAGAGATACTTGCATATTTTATTTTGAGCCGGTAACTCACCGCGGTATTTATTATGTTTATTATATGCCTTTTAAAAATTCAGGCAGCGCCAATTACCCGAAGAGTGTGTATATGCAGGCTTCTTACTCTCCGGATCCGGAATGGACTGAATCTTTGAAAGATGATGATGCAATAGATATTGCAAATGTTTTGCGATTTGAAGCTGTGGATTCTTTCAATACTTTTTATCCAATGGAAGTAAAGGCCAGGAATAACGAAATAATACGTTTAAAAAAACAGAATGCATCAAAGGGATTTATTGTTTTTCCGGAAGACAGGCTTCATTCCATTCGCAACAAAATTTTTATTCCCGAAAGGTGGATTCATAACTTCCACAGAGAATTCAAAGACACGGCTGCAAGAGGTGAAAATTTTGCTTTTCAGTTGGGGATTTATGCACTGAAGAGTTTAAAAAATGTGCGTGTGGAATTCAATGATTTGAGAAGTTCGGAAGGGTTGATTTCTAAATCAAATATGTTTTGTTTAAATACAAACGGCGTTTCTTATGATGGAAAACCGTTTACAAAAATTGTAAATGTATCAGCAGATTCCATCCAGCCCCTTTGGTGTAACATTTCTGTTCCTAAAAATACCCCACCGGGAATTTACCGCGCCTTTGTAAAAATTTTAACCAGGAATGCGCCTGCTCAATCTATCCCGATTGAACTAAGGATTACAAATACAAAAGTTGCGGAAGGCAATGCAATTCAGCCCTGGAAAATTACGAGGCTTCCCTGGCTAAACAGCAAAATGGCACAAACGAATACGGTGATTGCTCCCTATTCTCCTCTAAAGGTCGAAGGAAGGGTCATCTCTTTATTGGGAAGGAAACTGGAGGTCGCACTGACGGGATTGCCCGAAAAGATAGAAACCTTTTTTGATGAAAGAATGACTTCCTATACAACCAAACCTAATAAACTTCTTACCAGAAAAGTGGACTTTAAAGTGCGTTCCGGTGGCCGGTTAATCGATCCTGTTCGCCTTTCTTTTTCTATTCATCAGAAAGATGAGGGAACCGTTACCTGGAGGTCAACCTCACAATATGGTTCTCTGAAAATGATCGTAAACGGGAGCCTTGAATTCGATGGATTTAATTCTTATTCGGTCAGGTTCATTGCTACAAAAGATATTTCTATCGATGATATTTTTATGGAAATCCCTATAGCGAAAAACTTTACAAAATACCTGATGGGGTTGGGTCAGAAGGGAGGTTATCGCCCCGATGATTTTCAATGGCATTGGGATGTGGCCCATAAAAATCAGGATGGAGCGTGGATTGGAAATGTCAATGGCGGACTGCAATTTTCACTCAGAGATCAGCATTACGTAAGGCCATTGAATACAAATTTCTATTTACTGAAACCTCTCATCCTTCCAACATCCTGGGGTAATAACAATAAAGGAGGAATAAAAATCTTTGACAATAACAATGGCACAACAACTGTTTTCTGTTACAGCGGCAGCCGTAAAATGAAAAAGGGTGACACGCTTTATTACAACTTCAATTTACTCATCACACCTTTCCATACCCTCAACACCGATTTTCAATGGGAAACCAGGTTTTTCCATGCTTACAAACCTGTGCAGGAAGTAAAAGACAGCGGCGCCACAATTATCAATATTCACCATGCGACAGCTATCAACCCCTGGATCAATTATCCTTTTATCGCATGGCCGAAAATGAAGGCCTACATTGATTCGGCCCATGCCATGGGATTGAAAGTAAAAATTTACAACACCATCCGCGAGCTGAGCAATCATGCTTACGAAACGTATGTTTTGAGAAGCCTCGGAACAGAGATTTATTCTGCAGGTAAGGGTGGCGGTTACAGTTGGCTTCAGGAACACCTCGACAGTAATTACATCCCCGCCTGGTTTGTACCGGAATTGAAAGATGCTGCGATCATCAATAGTGGAATGAACCGATGGCACAATTATTACGTGGAAGGAATGAATTGGCTGACACAACATGTAGGGATAGACGGAATTTATCTGGATGATGTGGCTTTTGACCGCGTGACAATGAAAAGAATCAAACGAGTGCTCACCAGAGAAGGCCATCCCGGAATCATCGATTTGCATTCAGCCAATCAATACAACAAAAATGACGGGTTCAACAACAGTGCAAATCTTTACATGGAACATTTCCCGTATCTCAACAGATTGTGGTTTGGTGAATATTTTGACTATGAACATAATAGTCCTGATTTCTTCTTGACAGAGGTAAGCGGAATTCCATTCGGGTTGATGGGAGAAATGTTGCAGGGCGGCGGCAATCCCTGGCGTGGTATGGTTTACGGAATGACGAACAGGATGCCCTGGAGCGACAATGCTGATCCACGGCCTATCTGGCAACTTTGGGATGATTTTGGAATAGTGGGTTCGCAAATGATAGGCTATTGGGTAAGTGACAATCCGGTCAGGACCGATAATTCCAATGTCCTCGCAACGGTTTATCAGAAACCGGGCAAAGCTTTGGTGGCCATTGGAAGCTGGGCATCAGAGGATACCATAATTCATCTGAAAATTGATTGGAAACAATTGGGAATTAATCCGGCTAAAGCTACTATAACGGCGCCGTATGTACGGAATTTTCAGGAGTCCAAAATATTCTCAGCTTCTGATGCAATTCCTGTTAAAAAGAACGAAGGATGGATGCTTGTTATTTCTGAAAAATAAGATCAGAAAGATTTCTTTCTTTCTGAAAGGGACAATTTTGAATTAGGAAAAGAAACTGGAATTAATCACAGTTCCCATCTGTGGAGCAGGATTTTCCCTCCTCAATTATCTGTGGATTTGGTTTCTGCCTTTCCGAAAATTCTTTCCAGCTTCTGTCGAGAACCTGTGCAAATACACTCGGTTGCTGCGCACCTGAAACAGCGTATTTATCATTGAAGACAAAAAAAGGTACTCCCTGAATTTTTAATTTACCGGCGTCCTGTTCATCCCTGATAACAGCATAATCGATTTCACTGTCATTTGACCTGATAATTCTTTCAAATTCTTTGACATCCAGTTGCAGTGCCTTGCCTATTTCGCTCAACACATTGTCATCATCTATATTTTTTCCTTCGGTAAAATACGCTTTGAACAAGAGTTCCTCGGCTTCAGTTCCTTTCTTTTCCAATTGGGCAAGCTGAATAACTTTGTGGGCTTTAAATGAATTGGCCACAACCACTTTTTCAAAATGGAAGTCGATGCCGGTTCCGGCGCCATAAGAGATCACATGTTCAGACATTTCTCTGGCCTCTTCAGGAGTAATGCCTTTCGCTGCGGCGAGGTGTTCGTAGTTGGTGGTGTTTGTATCCGTCTTTAAATATGGATCAAGCTCAAAACTGTGCCATTCAACTTCAACCTGATCTTTGTTTTCAAAATGTTGTAAAGCTTTTTCAAATTTGCGTTTTCCAATATAGCAAAACGGACATCTCACATCCGACCAAATATCAACTTTCATAATTTTAATTTTTATATCAGTTCATTTCAGAATCTGTTCCCGATTGAAAAGAACTTGTTATTGGCAAATTTAATCAATCTCAGTAGCCTTCTCTTCATTAAACCGGTTTATAGATGCGCTTTCCTGAATATTTACCAAAAAAGGAAATTAAATTTTACTTTGGCTTAATACGCCCGGTTTAAAAATCACAGAGGTTCCTTACTTGATTTTGTAAATTCGTTCAGACCAGATGGTTGATCAACCTTTTTGTCAAAATGCATTCAATGGAAGTTTCTAAAAAAAACAATTTTCAAATCGTGGCAGAATCTCTTCTGCTTTATCACCAGCACAACGATCTTTTTGCTGATCAGATCGTGTCTGAAAAAATGGGTATCCCTTCAGAAGAAATCAGACAAAAAATAAAAGAATGGTTTCATCAGCCAGTCGAAAAAGTCATTTCCATTCTTGATCCTGTTATCATAAGAAGGCGTATTTCTAAAACAATTTCTCTTTTAAATAAACCGGGAAAACAAAATTCACCTGTTCAGATAGTAGCCATGAATTCTGATAATGTGAATCTGTCTGAAAGAAAGCTGATTCTCCGGTTTCAATTTAATGAAACACCCTTTGGAAATGTTCTGATCGCTTCCTCCGGGAAAGGCGTTTGTTATCTTGGCTTTGCAGACAAGGGAAGCGATGCAGCAATGATAAAACTTAAAGAAAGATTTCCTGAAGCCCTTCTTCTGGAAGAAAAAGATAATTATCAAAAAGAGGCTTTGTCTGCTTTTGATGTGAACACCTATGACGGACACGTTGTACACCTGCATTTGAAAGGCACACCTTTTCAGATCAGCACCTGGAAAAAATTATTGCAAATTCCTTCCGGCGGCCTTCTCTCCTATTCCGCCCTTACTGATGACAAAAAATATTCCCATGCGATGGGCAATGCGGTCGGCAGCAATCCTGTGGCATTCCTCATCCCTTGTCACAGAACAGTTCCGGCCACCGGAGAATTTGGAGAATACCATTGGGGAAAAGCAAGAAAATCAGCATTGATATGTATGGAAGCTATTAGAAATCCATTGTAGAAAAAACAGGGATTCGCTTTTTTTAACTCCATTTCTTCTGCACAAACTAAATTGAATCTGTCAGGTTGGCGATTCAGTTTCACCTACCTGAAAATCGGAATTATGACAATGGCTGAATCTCTCCAAGGCGATAGCCTGCGAATTCATTTCCCCGTATTTGCGTAACTTACCGCGAAATAGTTTTTTATCATGTGTGCGGCGCGTAAACTTTGGACACCTTCCGAAGATTTTATCAAAAATTCCAATTTAACTAAGTACAACAACTGGCTCAAAGAACATTACAATCTCCTTTTTGACAATTACAATGAGCTTTGGCAATGGTCGGTGGATGAGGTACCTCTCTTCTGGAAAAGCATTTCAGAGTTTTTCAATGTTCAGTTTCATTCTCCTTACAAATCGGTAATGTCTGATGACCCGATGCCTTTTACAAAATGGTTTGAGGGCAGTACATTGAATTATGCAGAACATATTTTTCGGAATAAAACTTCGGAAAGGCCTGCTATTTTATTTGCCTCTGAAAGAAAGGAAATGACTTCTGTTTCATGGACGGAATTGGAAAAACAAACGGCAGCATTACAAACTTATTTGAAACAACAAAACATAAAACCGGAAGATCGTGTTGCGGCCTACCTTCCAAATATTCCGCAGGCAACGGTTTCCCTTCTCGCAACCATTTCTTTGGGAGCCGTATGGAGCAGTTGTTCTCCGGATTTTGGTTCGGGAAGTGTGCTGGATCGTTTCAGACAAATTGCTCCGAAAATTTTGATTGCAGTTGATGGATACACCTACAATGGCACCAGTTACGACCGGATAGAAATGGTTAAAGAAATCAGTGAACATTTGCCTTCGGTTGAAAAAATCATTTTGATTCCCTATCTGAATGCCCGGCCGGATGTTCAGGGGATCAAAAATGTAATTTCCTGGAATGAGGTCATGTCCACTCCTTCTCAGGAACTTTCGTTTACACCTGTTCCCTTTTCACATCCCATTTGGATTTTGTATTCTTCGGGAACCACGGGTATTCCGAAGGCAATTACCCATTCTCACGGGGGTATGTTGCTTGAACATTTGAAATATTTATCCTTTCACAATGATGTTCACAGGGGCGAAAATTTCTTTTGGTTTTCTACAACCGGTTGGATGATGTGGAATTTCGTACAGGCATCACTGTTAGTCGGGGCAACAATTGTGTTGTATGATGGCAGCCCCGGATATCCGAGCATAAGCGCGCTCTGGAAGATTGCAAGACTGGCGCCAATACATCATTTTGGAACAAGCGCCCCCTATCTGATTGCGTGCAAAAAAAGAAAATTGGATCCTGAAAGTATTGCTGACCTTTCTTCACTGCGATCTATCGGTTCAACAGGTGCGCCCCTGCCACCTGAAGGTTTTGACTATGTATATGAAAACATCAAGCCGGATGTATGGCTTTGCTCTATGAGCGGCGGCACCGATATCTGCACTGCTTTGGTTGGCGGCAATCCCTGGAATCCGGTATATGAAGGCGAAATTCAATGCAGGACTCTCGGATGCTCCATGTATGCATTTGATGATGATGGCAAACCTGTTACTGATCAGGTGGGTGAGATGGTCATTACCATGCCAATGCCCTGCATGCCGGTATATTTCTGGAATGACAAAGATTTTAAACGGTATCGTTCAAGCTATTTTGAATTTTATCCCGGAATCTGGCGGCATGGTGATTGGATTACCATCACACCGGAAGGCGGTTTGGTTATTCACGGCAGGTCAGACACTACATTAAACAGGCAGGGTGTCAGAATCGGAACGGCAGAGATTTACAGATCAGTTGATAAAGTTGCAGACATTAAAGACAGTTTGATTGTAAATATCGAACTACCACATGGCGGGGATTTTATGCCGCTTTTTGTTTTGATGCAGGATGGTAAACCATTGACAGACGAAATCAAACTGGCTGTCCGGAAACAGATCAGGGAAGATTGTTCGCCGCGGCATGTACCCGACGAAATTGTGGAAGTACCGGATCTGCCCTACACAATCAGTGGTAAAAAAATGGAAGCTCCGGTAAAAAGAATCCTGATGGGAAAAGCGATTGACAAGGCTGCCAATCCGGGCGCTATGCGCAATCCCGATTCGCTGAATTTCTTTGTGAGTTTCGGTAAAGAAAAGAAGTTGATTGTGTAAGGAGCCTTTCAGCATTGAATGACCGGAAATAAGAATGGTATAATTGGCAGAATAAACTATACATTTCGTTGACATCGTTATTCAATAATTAGACCATCAATATTTAATGGTGGTGGTTTGGGACAATGGAAATAAGTAATGAAAAGGCAACGAAAACTAAAATTGGTATTCATAGAAACGAAATCTTTAAACCTCTCAGAATTTCAAAAATCCGTCTCGGACTGATTTTTGTGAGGTCAAAACGGATTTAAATAAATGCTCTTTTAATAATATGAAAATCTTTTTATCGGGCCACGAAGGCCTCCTGGGTAGCGGGTTTGAAAAAATTTATGGGAATAGATACGAAATAACCGGCTACGATATTAAGGATGGAGATAATCTTCTCGATTACCCGAATCTTATAAAAAAAATGAAGGGATGTGAACAGGTGGTTCATCTTGCTGCCATCCCCCGCCCTGTCAAGGGAAAGGGTTTTGAAGAATATTTTGAAGCAAATGACCTTTCAACGCTCAATGTCATCAAAGCCGCTGTAGCCACCGGAGCTAAACGAATTATTTATGCAAGTTCAACATCCATCTATGGCGTGGAAGTCGGGATACCGTTTAAAATCCCAATTAAAGAAGATCAGCCATTTGTTTCCCAATACATTCCCGCAGACCGGCTTTCCTGCGGAAACGAGTACCTGGCCTATCATGGCAGCAAAGTTATAGCAGAGCAAATGCTGGCATGGTACGGTCTTACAAAAAAAATTCAGACAGTGGCGCTGCGTTTTGGACCTGTCAATGTGAAATATCTCGGAACCAGTGTCAGTATTGAAAACGCTGCCCAGGCGATACATTTGGTTTTAGACAGCAGGAAAGAATTTTGGTACGAGGCATTCAGTATCGTAGATGAATTGGATCATATTGATATTTCGAAGGCAAAAAGGATTTTGGGTTATCATCCTGAGAAACCTGACTACTCAAAATACCTGATTGTGTCCGAACTCAACGAAAAAGCAGTCTGATTAATTTTTAAAAGTCACACACCTGCCTCTTTATTTTATCGTAGAAAAGTTGTGGAACCCACTACGAAAAGAAAACCAATTGATGTGATAATAACGAACTCAATAATAAAATATAAATCATGAAAATTCATGAAGATTCCGGTTCCCCACTTTACATTATCGGAATTACCATTGTCGCTACCATTGGAGGCTTTTTATTCGGATTTGACAGCGGGGCGATTAACGGAACAGTAGAGGGATTGCAGAAGGCATTCAACTCTGATACGGCGGGTACAGGTTTTAGTGTGGCTTCCATTCTTTTAGGATGTGCCGTGGGCGCTTATTTCGCCGGAAGGCTGGCCGATAAATATGGGCGAAGGTCAATCATGATTATTTCCGCAATTCTTTTCATTATCTCTGCTGCTGCCACCGGTGCTGCAAATTCGGTTACAGAATTCGTCATAGCAAGGCTCATTACCGGTCTGGGTATTGGTGCTGTAAGTATTTTAGCACCCATCTATATTAGTGAAATTGCACCAGCCAATAAACGGGGTATGTTGACATCTCTCCAGCAAACAGCAATTATTGTCGGGTTATTTATTGCTTTCGTCAGTAATTATTTGATTGCCGGTGCAGCAGGTTCGGCGGTTAATAATTTTTGGTTTGGAATAGCAGCCTGGAGATGGATGTTCTGGATGGAGCTAATTCCATCCACTATATTTTTAGTGGGACTTTTATTCATTCCTGAAACACCAAGATATTATGTGCTGGTTGGTCAGAATGACAAGGCCAAAAAAGTATTGACAAGATTATTCGGATCGATTACTGTGGAAAATAAAATAAGAGAAATAGCAGCATCCATTGGAAGCAGGCCAAGACTTTCAGACCTGTGGGATTCGGTCAGGAAACGCCTTAAACCAATCGTATGGGTCGGTATTGGGTTGGGCGCGCTTCAACAATTTGTTGGCATTAATGTCATTTTCTATTACGGCGCGGTACTTTGGAGAGCTGTTGGTTTTACTGAAAACGATGCGCTCCTGATAAACATTATTTCAGCAGTTGTAAGTATCATCGCCGTTGGAATTACACTGGCGATCATTGATAAAGTGGGACGAAAACCCATGTTGTGGATAGGATCAGCAGGGATGACCATTACTCTTGTCATACTCGCTTATGTGTTCTCCACTGCAACGATGGGAGCTGACGGTGTATTGAAACTATCATCGGGTATGGGCATTGTCGCACTGATAGCAGCCAATGTTTATGTTTTCTTTTTCAATGGCACCTGGGGTCCTGTGATGTGGGTGATGCTGGGAGAAATGTTTCCCAATCAGTTGAGAGGTTCAGGTCTCGCAGTCAGCGGAACAAGTCAGTGGCTTAGCAACTTTATCGTCACCATGACTTTCCCGATATTGCTGACCACGATTGGATTGACAGGAGCCTACAGCATCTATGCTGCTTTTGGTCTGATCTCTTTAATTTTTGTTTTAGCACTTATACCCGAAACAAAAGGAAAAGAACTGGAAGAAATGGATGCATTGTGGGGAGAGAAGAAATAGTGTTTTTTATATTGAAAATTTAATCTGTGGCAGGCGAGTCGGGCAAAAGTTTTCGTAACTTCGACAGTGATGAATAAATAATAAAAAGTTGAAGTTTAAAATAGCTTTCACAAGATTAAATTTCAAATTTTAATATGAAAATTATGTCTGATAAAAACATTGACACACAAGTGTCCCAAATACGCGACGCCATTAATAAAGTTGTTGCAGCAGGTCCTGATTTTTTAGCTGATAAAATTCCTGCCGAAAAGATGGCTCATACCATGGTTAAAGCTGTTGAAGATTATGCCAAACAAGCTCAGCAGGAAGGTTACCTTCGTCCGAAGAGCAACGAAGCTCAGGATCTCCTCGGGGTGTTGCAGGAAATTCAGGGTTGTGGATCCGGATTTTTGGCCGATCGCTGTGATGCAGCCTGCGTAGCGCGTACCATCACTTACATAGTGAACGAGTTCCCGGAGGAAGAATCGGTGAAGTGATCAGTTAAGTTTCAACAATGCAGAATTCTATTAAGTAAAATTCAGGTCTGAGAAAAAAGGAGAATCTCTGATCAATGCATGATTACCCTGGATAGCAAGTTCAAATATCGCAATGCATCTCGGGTTGAATTCAACCAAAAGTATTGTTTTTAACAAAATGACATTCTCTTTAAACTAAGATTACCGTTAAATTAAAATTTTACCATAAGAGAAGTTTATCTCTAATCCACGTTTTTTAAAAATTATGCTTTGATAGAAGCCTGATGGCTCTCCTGATTTTTATTAACCACTGGCGCAATCAGCCAATCGTACAAATAGCAACCGACGCATACATTAAAAGCAGATTCCAGTAAAGCGCAAAAGACCAAAACTCCGCCAGTGCTGTAAGCGATACTTTCAAAGCCGGTGAATAGAAAAGCAGAAGTTACCAATGAAAGAAAGAATCCAATGGTTGCTGCGAATCTTTTTGGAGGAGCAAAAACCGGTTTGGCATTCTGACCAAGCGCCTTTGAAACTGCTTTACCAAACAGGGCGAGAGGTGATGGTAAATGAGCAAAAGAACGAAATGCAAAGTCCAGCGCTAAAATAACGAGAAGAAAAGAATGATGATAGAACAATGCCAGGAGAGTAACAATGATGACTTGCAATGCTACTAATCTGACCACGTTTCCATTGACATAATTCCTTGAGATATATTTCTTATTCATAATAAAAAAATTGAGGTGCTGACCGGATTCGAACCGGTATCCCGGCTTTTGCAGAGCCGTGCCTGAACCATTCGGCTACAACACCACTGTCTGATTTTTAGTGATTGGTCGGAAGACCAACCACTAAAAGAATCAGGCTTATGTTTCCGGGCTAAACTGTCTTTTCCATTGTTGAGATCAGATCGGTTTCTTTTTCAATTGCTACAATTCCTCCCTTGAGGTTATACAGATTTTCAAAACCATAGGCCTCTTCCAGTTCGCGAATGGCTTTGGCGCTTCTGGCTCCCGATTTACAATGGATCACCACTTTTTTATCTCTGCTGATTTCGTCAGCCCTGTCCATTACCGTTCCCAGAGGGATCAACAACGCGCCGATGTTTTCCAGTTCATATTCCGCCGGTTCTCTCACATCTATCACCTGGATATCTTCACCATTATTTATCCATTGTTCAAATTCCTGAACAGTGATTTCTTTTATTTCCTTTTGATGATTTCTACCACTGCAGAATTGTACATAGTCAATCAGCTTTTCTATTTTCGGCGTGGAAGGATTTTTAGATATTTTGAGAACCCTTGTTTCAAATGCCAGTGCATCAAACACAAAGAATCGTCCGCTCAAAGGTTCGCCGATTCCCGTGATAACTTTGATTACTTCATTGGCCTGCAGGGTTCCGATTATTCCCGGCAGTACTCCAAGCACACCACCCTCTGCACAATTTGGAATTAATCCCGGATCGGGAGGCGTGGGAAACAAATCTCTGTAGTTAGGCCCTGTTACACCATTTTTATCCGTGTAGTTGAATACTGAAACCTGTCCTTCAAACTGGGAAATGGATGCAAAAACGTTAGGAATGCCGGTGATGACGCACGCATCATTTACCAGATAACGGGTTGGAAAATTATCTGTCCCATCGGCTATCACATCATAATTCTTGAAAATTTCCAAAGCATTATCAGATGTGAGCCGCGTGTTGTGCGTGATAATATTAATGTGCGGATTTAAACTGTGCAAACGTTTTTTGAATGCATCCACCTTAAGTTTGCCCACGTCTTCAACACCAAAAATTACCTGGCGGTGAAGATTGCTGAGTTCCACTTCATCAAAATCTATCACACCGATGGCGCCCACTCCGGCAGCAGCGAGATATAAACCCACAGGGCTTCCCAATCCGCCCGCACCGATGATCAACACTCTCGCTGCTTTCAGTTTTTTCTGACCTTCCATTCCAAATTCGGGAATGATCATATGGCGGTTGTACAATGCCATTTCATCTTTGCTAAAAGTTTCATCTTCCCAACCGCTTCCACCTGCGATGGCGGGAATAATGCTGAGGGTTGTTTCCTGTTTTACGGGAGTGTTGCCCTGTTGCAGGTTGCGTATGTCATCATCGCCCACAAAAATGTTTACAAATCCGCGGATGTTTCCGTTTTCATCAATGAGGTTTTTCTTCAAATCCGGAAAGCTGAGTACGAGATCATCAATATTCTCTTTTACGGTAGAACCTTTCGTCTCCAATTTTGACTGACCGTTGGTAAACTTTCTCAGCGGTGTCGGAATAATAATTGTTGCCATTGTTTTAAGTATTTAATCCTCTTTTTTTGTTTGAGAGGAATGTTTAGTGTTTATTTATTTTTTGATTATTAATAAAATATTTTCTTCTTTAAATTTTTGAAGCAGATAAAGATGCCGGTGCGGATTCTTTCACTTGTTCTTCTTCAAACTGAAAATCACCATTCAGCCTCCAAGATTGCAGGGTCGCAAATTTTCCATCCTGTATGGATTCAATGATGTATGAAAAATAAGGCTGCGCAACCACCCGGTCGTGTTCGCTGGGTACCGATGGATGATTGGGATGGGAATGATAAACACCCAATAAAATCAGATTGTTTTCTTCAGCATACTTCTCTGCCTTCAGATAATCCGTTGCTGAAATTTTGAAGCGCCTTCGTTTATCGCCTTCCTTCACATTGGTCACCACAGTGATTTTGTCTATGATGCGATCTTCCCCCTTTTCACGTCCGAATAAAAAACCACAGCATTCATCGGGGAAAGTTCTGACACCATCTTCAATGATCTGTTTCTTCGCTTCGTGTGCTATATATAACATGTCTCTTTAAATTAATTTTTTGATGATTTCACTGTATTTATCTGCATTATCCGGCAGCACGGTTACGATTACTCCTTCTTCTATTTCATCTGCTATCAGTAATGCGCCTTTGATGTTAGCTGCAGAAGACGGGCTTAACAATAAACCGCTTTGCCTGTAAATATTTTTTAAAACTTCATAGGCGCTTTCTGTGCTTATTTCAATATTTCTGTCGGCGACAGTAGGATCATAAATCTTTGGTATGATGGCAGTCTGCAAATGTTTCCATCCTTCCAGTCCATGCAGCGCCAGATCAGGTTGCAGAGAAACGGCCTGAATTTTCGGATTAAATTCTTTCAGCCTCCTTGCTGTTCCGACAAACGTACCGGTAGTCCCAAGTCCCGCTGTAAAATGAGTGATACCGGGTATTTCAGAAATGATTTCCTCCGCCGTGCCATAGTAATGTGCTTTCCAATTGTTATCGTTGGTGTATTGGCTTGCATAGAAATATTTTCCGGGAAATTTTTTCGCTAAATGCGCCGCTTCTTCCTGGGCTTCATCCGTACCTCCGAAGGGCGAGGTAAAAATGATTTCCGCGCCAAGTGAAGTCAGAATTTCTTTTCTTTCTCTGGAAGCATTTTCGGGAAGCAGAAGAGAAACTCTTATTCCCAAAGCTTTCCCAATCGTTGCATACGCAATTCCTGTATTGCCACTGGTGGCATCCAAAAGAATTTTATCTTCATCAAGGTCACCTTTCAGGAAGGCCTGCTTCATGATATTGAAAGCTGCTCTCGCTTTCACACTTCCTGAAAGTTGCTTCCATTCTTCTTTGGCGTAAATTTTTACTTTCGGATTGCGATGCAAATTCAGAATGGGAATGATGGGGGTGTTTCCGATCTGAGATTGAATTGATTTTAATTTCTTATTTAGAACGTTGTTTATTTTTATTTCTGAAACCATACGAATCATTAATTAATTAGCTGACGGACACTGTAAGGCATAAAAAAAGGCTTCACGGATATTGCCGTAAAGCCTTTCACATAAATTATTATTAAGGATTACATACGACAACATCGGCGCAAGCCCAGACAGCAACACGCCAGCATTTCACTGATGATGTAATTATTTGTATTTGTAATTTCTTTTGTCATTTTATTTTTGTCTGGATTGATACCAAAAAAAATCCACCGCGTTGTATCGGTGGATTCTTTAATATTTTTTTGTTCCTCTTTTAGCCGACACAACAATGCCTCACAGGCGTAACCTTACAACAACACATCATCATTGATGACCTGGAATCACTGCTGTATTTGATAAAACTATTTTTCATTTTTCTATTTTCAGACCTTATCCGATGTCGAACTGTTTGCAGAGATAAGAATTTTTTTTCTTACAGTGATACAATTTGTCCTTTTTTTTTCATGGTTAACGGTGCATTAACGGAACCAAAGTCAATTTCTGAATTATATAATCCTGATACACAAATAAGAAAAGCAATATTACTCACAGGACTAAAGATTAACACATAATAGCGTTACCGTTAACCAATTTATTCTTTATTGAAACCATCAATTGAATAAAATTTTTCCTTTTTTTGGGTTTGGAATTTAATTGCCCTTCCCGCTTTCTTTGACTTTTAAATTCTTTCAGGATACTGTTCTTCTTGTAGGTTAAACAACAAGGATGGTTGATTTTTTTGAAGTTTGTCGCCAGGGAATTTCTTGATAATTCAAAATGTATTTAATGTGGTTAAATCGTCTTTTCATTTAATGAATTTCAAAGTCAATATTCTCGGAACAGAAGCGATATCTCCATCATCAAAATACTCCTTTACCTCAGAAATCGTCAATCCGTTTTGTTTGGCCAGACTTGTGAATTCTGAAATATGATGAGTGAAACAGGTTACAGTTTGTTTACCCTCCTCGTTTACAAAACCGGCCTTCGAACCCAAATACTGTTTAAACGGGTGCAATTCGCCAATATAAAATGTTCCGTTTTCGGTTAAATGATTAGATATTAATTTGAAAATTCTGCCTATGTTCTCTATATGCTCTAAAACCAAACTTCAAACCACTAAATCAAATTTCTCATTTGTGAAAGTCCAGTTTTCATTAATATCTGCCTTCAGAAATTGAACATTTTCATTTGGAATTTTTTGGCGGGCAATAGTCAACATTTCTTCTGATAAATCAACAGCCGTGATTTTGTGTCCTTTGTTTATCAGCCAGGTTGTGTTCTTGCCTGTTCCGCAGCCGATCTCCAAACAATTTTCAAATTTGATATCGTTCAAAGTTTCTCTTAATGATATGGCTTCCAAATCTCTCGTCTTATTTTGATTTGTGTCATATTGTTCTGACCAAAACTTATATGCTTCTTCTACGTTCATTTTTGGTAAATGTATTTTATTCGGTTAAGCCAGCCTATAAATTTCTCTGCAGATTATTTGTTTCCTGAACACTAACGAAATAAATCCGTCAACGAGGCAGCCTTTGAAAACCGCCGGCCTAAAGTCGCGGCTAAATTTATAAATAAAATTTCAGTGAGTATTCTAATAACCGATGCTATGCGTCTGTCTGCGTAGAAGATAGTCAGCAAATAAAAAGCCGGAAATATTTCCCTCTCCGGAAGATCCCCAACCCGAATGTCAACATCTTTAGCTCCAATGTGAAAATAAGACCTATATCATTCGAATAATTCCTACGACTAATAGTTTAGGTACTTCAATATACGGACCCCATCTATGTTTTCTCATTACATGCCGGATTCTGCCTTAATTGCTTTTATAAATTCATTGGAATTTGAAACCCAGCCCAATACACTTTGAATAACCAGAAGTGATGCTTCATGATTGCTCTTTGGTAAATCATAACCGATCGGTTCAGCAGTACAATCTTCCAGCACGATGGATGAATAATCCCTGAACATAGCATCCCGCACAGTAGATTCTACGCATACGCTCGTTGTGCATCCTGTAACAATGAGGTGGGTAATATTTAATTTTTTAAGAATTACATCCAAATCAGTCTGATAAAAACCACTATACCTCGTCTTATAAATGACAATGTCATCCGGTTGGGGTTTCAGTTCAGAAACTATTTCTGTTCCCCAGGAATCCCTGATAAGAATGCGGCTTTTTGATCCATCCGGAGCAGTTATTGTTTCTCCCACATGCATAAATGTTAAGTGGCTTATACGATTTTTTGATCCTTCTTTTCCAACGTCGGACAGATCTTCACGATAACCCATTTTGAGATAAATTATTTTTATCCCTGCCTGTCATGCTGCTTCTATAACCCGGGCGGTAGTTGGTACAACTTTCTGAATCATGGATATATCAACTCCGGCTCTGTCAAACATGCCTCCTTTTGAGCCAAAGTCATTCTCCATATCTACTACGATTAAGGCAGTGTTAGCCAAATCAAAAGTAACCGGAGCCGGCTTTGCTTCTATAAGAATATTTTTAAAATCAGGTGTTATATTTTGTGCGTAAGTATTAGTTACCATAAAAAAGGATATAAATACAAAAATGTGAATTCGTTTCATAACAAATAGTTTTGTACTTATAAAGTTGAATCGGATTTGGCATTCAGAAGTGGTAAAAAAGAGACATTTTAAGATGATCTATGGATTTTTTGGATGCAGATGATTTTTTAATCGGCCAATGCCCATTCCATTTCTTATCTGATGACAGATATTGAGTGCATGACACTTTGCTTCTTTTGTAGTGTATTACTTTAGCCAGACGGAGTGGTACTCATAAAAGTATACACTGTAGTTGTCAGTAACGAAACCCGGAATCCGCCACAGCAGATATGCGTGGGATATGGAATCTTCAATAGCTTGCACGGATGTAACCCGAAACTTTCTAACTCAAAGTTGCTTCCCAATATTTTTACTGCTTCGCCAGCAACATCTTCAGCACCACCGCATCATTGTGTATTTCATCTTTTGCAGCATGCACCAAAGTGACTTTGCCTTCTCTCGCTTTGGATTTTAAAGTTGCAAATGCCTCATTGTTGGCTTTTACCTCGGCCGAATATTTTTTTTGAAATTCAGGCCACTTTTCCGGATCGTGGTTAAACCATTTTCTTAGTTCTGTTGAAGGAGAGATTTCTCTTAGCCATAAATCCACACTGGCTTTCTCTTTGGTGAGACCACGCGGCCAAAGACGATCAACCAATATTCTGAAACCATCTGAACTTTCAGGGGTTTCATACACTCTTTTTATTGAAATTTTTTCGTCCATAAAAAAATTATTAAAGCCTTTCCTCACAAAATTAACCCTTATATGGCATTGTATTGTAACTTACGGCTTCACTAAAACTAAATTTCCATTATGAAAAAAATTGCTTTCTCTTTTTCAGTCTTGTTTCTTTTGTCCACCGCAGGCATGGCACAAAGAAATTTCAGGCGTGCACCTAAGCCGGTGGATCCGGTTGTGCAAAAAATGATTGATGAAGAAACCGCCAATTCCCAATTGAAACAAATTGCACATGAACTGCTGGATAAGATTGGCCCGAGGCTGGTAGGTTCGCCCAAGATGCAGCAGGCAAATGACTGGGCAGTGGCCAAATACAAAGGTTGGGGAATAGATGCCCGAAACGAAAAATGGGGTGAATGGAGAGGATGGGATCGCGGTATTACCCACATTGATATGATTTTACCCTGGGTACGTTCATTGGAAGGAACCCAATTGGCATGGAGCCCATCTACAAAAGGAAAAACTGTTTCGGCGGAGGTTGTGATTCTTCCTGACCTTACTGACAGTATCGAATACACGAAATGGATGCCATCAGTAAAAGGAAAATTTGTATTGATCAGTATGGCACAACCTACGGGTCGTTCGGAGGCCAACTGGAAAGAATTCGGAACAGAAAACTCTGTTCAGAAAATGAATCGTGAAAGAGACAGCCTCACACGTGCATGGAATGAAAGATTGAGAAAAGCGGGTTACACAATACGCACCCTTCCTGTAGCCCTTGAAAAAGCCGGTGCGCTGGGAATTATTACGAATAACTGGAGCCGTGGATTTGGAGTGGATAAAATTTTTAATGCCTACACGAAAACAATTCCGACAGTTGATATTTCACTGGAAGATTACGGGTTGGTTTATCGTCTGGTTGATGGTGGAACTCCCGTTAAACTCAATATTCAGGCCGACAGCAAAGAAACCGGTATGCAACCTACTTTCAATACAATTGCAGAAATCAGAGGAACTGAAAAACCTGATGAATATGTAATGCTCTCCGCTCATTTTGATTCATGGGATGGAGCTACGGGCAGCACTGACAATGGAACCGGAACGATAGTGATGATGGAAGCCATGCGCCTGCTGAAGAAATTTTATCCCAATCCGAAAAGGACTATTCTGGTCGGCCATTGGGGAAGTGAAGAGGAAGGTCTGAATGGTTCCCGGGCTTTTGTGGAAGACCATCCCGAAATAGTAAAAGGTTTGCAGGCATTGTTTAATCAGGACAATGGCACAGGCAGGGTTGAAAATATTTCAGGACAAGGTTTTCTCAACGCTTACGAATATATTAACCGCTGGTTGTATGCTGTACCCGACAGCATCAGCAGAGATATCAAAACCACTTTTCCGGGGTTTCCCGGAGGAGGCGGATCTGATTTTGCATCTTTTGTAGCAGCGGGCGCACCGGGATTTTCATTAAGCAGCCTGAGTTGGGATTACGGCACTTATACATGGCATACCAACAGAGATACCTACGATAAAATTGTTTTTGATGATGTGCAGAAAAATGTAATTCTGACAGCCATCCTTGCTTATGAAGCAAGTGAAGACCCTTCATTTTTCAATCGCGAAAAATCTGTGTTGCCTAACAATCCGTTTACAGGCCAGCCGGGCCAATGGCCCGAAATGCGCACTCCGATGCGTAAAGGAGGTGTGGACTAATTTTTTAGATAAAATAGAAATTTGATAAAAATAGCCACGAAGTCAACTAATTGAACCCGTGGCTATTTTGAATAAATCCAAACACTACCTTTATCCTGATTTTATTTAAGCCAAATTATTCATATCAAAATCATCAATACTTACAAAATGAGAAAATACATTTTGCTCCCGTTGGCAATTTTCCTGATGAGTTATCTGCCGGCCAGTGCACAACGCAAAGAAAAAGGAACTCCGGTAATTACCAATGTTGCTGTGGCATCCACTCCTGACCATTTCAATTATCAGAGATCTCAGTCGGTGGAAACCACAGGGACGGTAAATGTGGAAGGGCAAACGATCGGTTACACTGCTAAAACGGGAACTTTAGTTTTACGGAATGCGGTTGACACACCCATGATTGCCATGTCTTACACTGCTTATTTCAAAAATGGTGTCGACAAAAGTTCAAGGCCCATTACCTTCCTGTATAATGGAGGCCCGGGAAGTTCAACAATCTGGTTGCACATCGGGTGTTTTGGCCCACAAAAAGTATTTATCAATGAAGCCGGAAGAACCCAGCCGCCGTTCAAAACGGTTAACAATGATTACAGTTTACTCGATGCCAGCGACCTGGTGTTTATCGATGCACCCGGAACCGGTTTTGGTGAAGTAATAACGAAAGCGCGTGGTGGTGCCGGGCAGGGAAAAGATTATTTTGGAATTGACCAGGATGGAAGAGCCTTCACTGATTTTATTGAAAAGTTTCTGACGGTTAATGATCGCTGGAACTCTCCCAAATATTTGTTTGGAGAAAGCTATGGAACATTCCGTTCAGCTGTGGTTTCAAGGATGCTCCAGGGCAGAGGGATTTCTCTCAATAGTGTTATCCTTCTTTCTCAGCTTCTGACTTATAGTAACATGTCAGAACTCGCATCTTCCAACGTAGGTTCAGATTTGCCCTACGTTTTGTTGCTTCCCTCCATGACCGCTACAGCCTGGTATCATCACAAATTGCCCAATCAGCCGGCTGATATGAAATCGTTGTTGAAAGAAGTTGAAAAGTTTGCATTGACCGATTACACTTTAGCGCTTGCGCAAGGTGCACAACTTGATGATGCCACCTTTCATGCCATTGCCAAAAAACTACACGATTATACGGGCCTGGATCAGGCACTGATTGAAAAAGGGAATCTGAGAATTTCAGGACCGGTGTTTGAGAAAAATTTATTGGGCGACAGCTCCCAGGTCACAGGAAGATTAGACAGCCGGTTTGCGGGCGATGATTTTGATCCGTTAAGTGGAACTCCCGGCTACGATCCGATGAATTCCTATATTTCGCCGGCATTTACCGCCGCATTTAACGGATATATGAGAGACCAATTGCAATTTGGCAAAGACCTGAAATACAAAACCAGCGGAAATGTAATGCCCTGGGATTTTAAGAGAGCAGGTTATGTGGGATTCCCCAATGTGATGAACGATTTGGCACAAGCCATGATTTATAATCCGGATATGAAGGTGATGCTCAATTCGGGCTACTTCGATTTAGGTACTCCGTATTTTGAGGGAATTTATGAAATGCAACACCTGCCCATGCCAAAAGCATTGCAGAAGAATATCGAATACAAACATTATGTATCCGGACACATGGTTTACCTGCATCAGGAATCGTTAAAGGAATTACATGATAATGTGAAAGATTTTATTATAAGAACTTTGAAAACCGGAAAATAAAGTTTTCGCTACAGAAAATTTCGAGATCCTTCAGCTTAATTAAAGGCCGGTGTCATCACCGGCCGTATTTTTTAATAGTCTCAAAAGAAATCATCTTCAGATTTTTATCAATTAACAGACTTTGCTATAATTCAATCCCATTGATCATGGGGTGATCCTGTGCCTGGTTTTGTTGCTATATCCTGACTTTATTCTAAATGGGCTATCTCAACAAAAGTTCACACATAAATGAAAAACTTTTCCTGAAATGTGTAATCCGGGCGGATACTGTTTTAAGGAAATTTGCATCATGGATAATCAGGAAAATAATACAACGGATTTGGCGCTACCGCTGGAAGGCGTGGATAGTGAACATTGTGCAATGATCGTCGATAAGGCATTGAGTGGAGTGAAAGGAATATCCAGACACAAAGTGGAGCTCAACAATCAGCGGGCGATCATTTCAACGAATGATGAGGCTGAAGTAATTCCAGAAGTGGTCAAAAAAATCAGAGATATCGGTTATGATGTGCCTTCTGTAAAAAAGTTTTTCCCGGTACTGAATATGAGTTGTGCTTCGTGTGCAGTGAGCACAGAGTCCACTTTAAAAAATGTTCCGGGCGTAGTACATGCAGCAGTCAACTTTGCCAATGGCACTGCGGGTGTGGAATACATACCGACACTCACGGAACCTGCCAAAATGAAGCAGGCGCTTCAGAGTATAGGATACGACCTGATGATTGATGAAACGGAAAATGCAAAAGAAGCTCTGGAGGATATTCATCAAAAAAATTATCAGACACTCAGGAGGCGTACCATCGGGGCTATCCTGCTTTCAATTCCGCTGGTTATAATCGGTATGTTTTTTATGAACATGCCTTTTGCCAACTATATTATGTTATTGCTGGCTGCACCGGTAGTTATCATTTTCGGACAGCAATTTTTTGTCAATGGCTGGAAACAGGCTAAACATTTTTCTGCCAACATGGATACGCTGGTAGCCCTGAGTACGGGAATTGCATTTCTGTTTAGTCTGTTCAATACTTTCTTCCCGCAGGTTTGGACATCTCGCGGAATGGAGGCCCACGTTTACTATGAAGCCTCGGCAGTGATCATCGCTTTCATTCTGATTGGAAAAATGTTGGAAGAAAAGGCAAAAGGAAATACTTCTGCAGCAATTAAGAAATTGATTGGGCTGCAGCCCAATTCTGTTTCAGAAATAATGCCTGATGGATCAATAGTTGAAAAACCGATCGCTGCTGTTCAAATAGGTGAAATCCTTCTTGCCAAACCCGGTGAAAAGATTGCAGTGGATGGAGTTGTCATCAGCGGCAATTCTTATGTAGATGAAAGTATGATCAGCGGCGAACCTGTACCTGTAGAAAAACAAACGGGTTCAAAAATTCTGGCGGGCACCATCAACCAAAAAGGTAGTTTTCAATACAGGGCGGAAAAGATCGGCGGCGATACCTTATTGGCTCAGATTATTAAAATGGTTCAGGATGCGCAGGGAAGCAAAGCTCCGGTGCAACGGCTGGTCGATAAAATTGCCGGAATATTTGTACCCGCTGTTTTGGCCATTGCGATCCTGAGTATGATTATCTGGTTTATTGCAGGTGGCGATCAGGCATTGAGTCACGGCGTTCTTGCGCTGGTTACGGTATTGATCATTGCGTGCCCGTGCGCACTCGGGCTTGCCACACCCACGGCTATCATGGCGGGAATAGGCAAAGGCGCTGAAAACGGAATTCTTATCAGAGATGCGCAGAGCCTGGAAACGCTTAAAAAAGTAAATACCATCATTCTTGATAAAACAGGAACTATTACAGAAGGCAAACCCGAAGTGACCGGAATGGAAATTTTGAACGGACAGGATTCCGGATTGATAAGTGAAATTATCTTCAGCATGGAAAGCAAGTCTGAACATCCTCTTGGTGAAGCCGTAGTAAAATATTTCAAGGATAAAAACACACAAGCATTACAGTTAGATCAGTTTGAAAGTATTACGGGCAAAGGTGTTGAAGCTTTTTACCGGGAGAAGAAATATTCATTGGGGAGTACCGGATTTATCAGAGAAAAAAATATTTCTATCGATCCTGATCTTGAAAATGAAGCTCAGCAATGGCTTTCTGAAGCCAAGACGGTTATCTGGCTTTCTGATGAAAAGAATGCATTAGCCGTGTTGGCCATTGCAGATGCCATCAAACCCAATTCAAGAGAAGCTATTTCTGAAATGCAGTCTTCCGGTATGGATGTAATCATGCTGACAGGCGATAATGAATTTACGGCACGTGCAATCGCAAAACAGGCGGGTATTTCCCATTTCAAAGCAGGTATGCTTCCTGCGGACAAAGCCGGTTACATAAAAGAATTGCAACAGAAAGGAAAGATTGTTGCTATGGTTGGCGATGGAATTAACGACAGCAACGCTTTGGCGCAGTCTGATGTGGGAATTGCCATGGGCAAAGGAAGCGACATCGCCATGGATGTTGCCAAAATGGTTTTGGTTTCGTCGGAATTAAGAAGTATTTCAAAAGGGATACGCCTTTCCAGGAAGACGGTAAATACCATCAAACAAAATCTGTTCTGGGCATTTGTTTATAACGTACTTGGCATTCCTGTCGCTGCCGGAATTCTGTATCCCGTTTCAGGATTTTTACTGAATCCGATGATTGCCGGTGCTGCGATGGCTCTTAGTAGTGTGAGTGTGGTGACAAACAGCCTCAGATTAAAAACAATAAAACTTTAAATAAAAAACAATGAACACAGTGAAAATGAAAACCAACATTATGTGTGGTTCATGCATTCAAAAAGTAACCCCGGTTATGAACGAAAACTTTGGTGAAGGAAATTGGAAAGTGGAAATTACCAATCCCAAAAAAATACTGACCGTTACTTCAGAAAACGCTTCTCAGGAAAAAATTAAGAAAGCACTGGAAAAAGTAGGATACAAGGCTGAGGAGTTGGTATAGATTGTTCGGAGGAAAGTGCGGATTACCAAAAATGATTTCGATTGCACATAAAACCCAGGTCGATTCGTCTTTCTATTGGTCAGATAATAATTGGTGCTAAGCAGCCGTTAATCCTAATCGCAATTATTGTTTCAATTAAGTTGAAGGGCTTTTGGTTAATTCAAATTATGATGTTCTGAGCACTGTTCATCTCCACTCCTTCCTCAAAAAAGCAAAAAGCCCCGGAAACATTCCGGAGCCTTCGCTTATGTTTTTATCACAGGAATAATCTCTTTAATACATGACAATAATTGTTTTGACACTTCCGTCAGGCTGTGTTATTTCCAGTTGATAACTGCCATGTGCCATCTGATAATTCCATGGAATTTTTTCATTGTAATTACCGCCGGCAAAACTCAGTGAATTGTTCAAAATCACCTGTCCCGAAGGATTGAGCAATCTGATGAGATACTTACCTGAAGGCATGTTTTCAAATCGCAGGTTGACCATTCCGTTTACTACCGGATTCGGGAATACACTTAACGATTGTTTATTGTTGCCCATCCACACTTTCGCAATTTCAGAATATGCCTGTGCTCCATCTCTGTCCACGCTGCGGATTCGATAGTAATTGTATCCGCTCACAGGATTTTTATCAGGGGCAAAATAATCTGTGCCACCGTTGGCCGGTACGTCCGTCAAATCCGTAAAGTTGTTGCCATCGGTTGACTTCATCACTACATATTTGCTGAGGTTGATTTCATTGGCAACTTTCCATTTTACATTGACCTGCGGGCCTTCGTTTACAGCTTCCACTTTTACGAAAGTTACAGGAAGGGCCGCTGCTGCCCTGAATACGATGCTAAAACGGTTGACAGCTTTGGAAGCGGCATCATTATTGACATCGAAGGGAATCTTCGTTTCTCCATCCACGCTCACCGGAGTATGTTGTTTAGTGTATGCATCTACAAGCCAGGCATCCGAGCCCGGAGTCAAAATGTTCGTTGCATTAAATTTAAAGTAATAGCTACCGTTGGATGTTCCGGTGAGATTGAAGAATATGGTATCAGCGCCGCTGACAGGTTGACGGCGTTCTACCACAAGCTGTTTATTTTCTACTTTCAAAGAAAGATTAATACCTCCATTGGTTAGTTTGCGGGCATCCTGCCTGTCAATGCTATTTGAATATTTAATATCAAATATTTGAAGTGTACCATCTATAACCTGATCGCTTGTATTATATAATGTAGAAACCAGTTTAGAAGTTTTACCTCCTCTCATACCTGCCGTACGGAAATTCTCTTTTCCAGAAGCAGACATATCCGCCTTACTTGACTCCTCAAAAACTATAATATAGGGATTAACAGCATCTGTCTGAACAAAGAAGGCTTGTCCGCTTCTTAGTATATTCGGATCGGAAAAAGGAGCAATAGGATCATTCGGAACTGCTGTATAATTAGTGCCATCATAAGTTAGTGTACGGTATCCACCCAGTCCATAAACGCTGTTGGCTTCTATTTGCTGCAGGTTTGGATCCCAAATGTAATAACTAGCTGGAGGAGTCTTCATACTCTGGTCTATTACCTTCGTCATATCCACTGCAGATGCATACGGATTGCCCAAAGAATAAAATCCTTGTATCCCAGTCTTTACGGGGATAGTAAATTTCTGTTCTCCCGTAGGCAATGTACCCTTACTCCGGAGATTGGTGTTATTTGGAGCCTGTCCAAATGCGGTTACAGACCTATCCCCTCGTACGAATATCATCCATCCGTTTGGATTATACAGGGAATCAGTAGCATTCATATCGCCTCCGCTGTTATTTTTACTTACCCATGTATCTGTCAAATAATCATATCTTTTAATAGAAGGTGCATAAACAGTACCTGGGTCCCATCCGGTTCCCACAGTATTCGGAATATTGACTCCATATCCCGTTGAGGCATTATTCCCGCCCTCCATCCAGCTATCTTTAACGGACTGTCCTTTAGTTGGCGGGGCCAGGAACAACCAGGCTTTTTTGTGTTGATCTGTACTGTCTCCGATATTGATATAACGCTCAACAGTGAACTGCCCATTGACCTGACTGGCTGATTTAACAGTGCCAAGGCTTGCAGTACCATTTATTGAAGATTTCAATGTAACATTATCACCTGTATTAATGACACCACTTGTTCCGACAGAAAGTTTGCCGGTGATGGCAATAGATTTTCCGGTTCCGCTTACTTTTACACCATTGCTATTGCTCACAATCATATTGCTGATGGTGGTATCGGTAAACATGCTGCTTGAAATATTTTGAGCGCTCCCGCCATTAAATTCCACTGCACCTGTATTAATAACATTTAAACCATTTCCAGAGTTTAATATATCTCTGCTTATTTGAAGTATTCCTGTTCCATCAACAGTGGCCATTGCCCCGGAATTCATTAAATGGATATCTCTGATTGTAACGGTGTTAGAAGACAGGATTGGTTGATAGGTTTGAAGTGGGATATATACATCCGGGCAGCTAATACTACTCGGAGCCACATTTCCATCTGACCAGTTAGAACCTGTATTCCAGTTGGTACTTGTTTTTCCTAACCAGTAATTTCTGGCAGTAACTCTAACTTTCGTTCTGGTGCTGGCACACACGGGATTAGAGGTATTATAAATTTCAGCATACACAGAATCCACGGGTTTCAATAGTGATGAAATTGTGTAAGAATATCCGTTTGTTTGAAGCAGGTTGCCTCCTGTTGGAGCATCGTACCATTTATAATCATAACCGGAGCCTGCTCCCGATGCTGTCAGTGTGGCCGCTGAGTTAAAGCATACTGATTGCCACAGGGCTGTGGGTGCATTGATGTTTGGAATGACAGTTACTCCAGTTGAACTTGTATCATTTAAATTATTTACGTCAACCACCTGAATATTCTGACCGGTTACTTTTTTTGTATAGGATATCATATTCACGTATGCTTTGTTAATGACAAAAGGTACAGCATAGCAATTTGGTTCTACAGTTATTGTAATTACTTCAGGTGTCCCGTTAATCTGTGAGGTACTCTTGGTCGCGGTTATAATCGTTGTATCGCCAAATGGCCCTGGCTTCGTTTCGGTATCCACGGTAACGCTTGAAGAGCTCGAATATGATATATATTTAAGGCCCGGGACTATCGTGTCTTTTACAATAAATCCCTTTTCCGCTGGGAAGTTAGTCGCTACATTGTTAATAGTCAGTGTATAATTAAATTGGGACCCAACTGCAATTTTTGGAGTGCTTGCAATCTTTGAAATCATCAGGTCAGGTTTATATTCATTCTTTGAAGCATCTCCAATAATAGTTGTAGTTGTTGCTTTTTTTACACAACCGCCTACGTATGAAGTGGAAATAATATCAGTCAGGCTACTGTCTCCTGTTTGATATCCTTTATCAGACTTAATATAAACAAGGAAACTGAATTTTTGGCCCGGCTGTAACCACGGCGTACCAGTTATTGTATTTCCGGAAATCGAAGTAATATTCCAAATGCCCAGATTGAACTTGGTACTATTCCCTGCTGCATCCGGATAAAAAGTTGTATCTATTCCCAGCGTGAAGGAATCGGTAATATTTCCGGTATTGGTTAATGTAAAAAGGTAGTATATCTCATTGAATGAATTTACATTGATTATTCCTGTTGTCGAGTCAGGGTCTAAGGTAGAACCACAATATTGTTGTACAGTAGTGGTGACAGGGGAATTAATATAAACCGTACCAGCGTTCGGGTTACTGATGGATGCATTATTGGATATCGTGTATGTGTCATTATTCTTTCCCATATAATACGAAGAAGAATCATACCCGAAGTTTGCACCTGTCGAACCTGCAATTCCGGTTACAGTGAAGGTCCCTCCCGTATTGGGCGCCAGACTTGGTATTGTTGGCCAGGTTACGGTTCTGTCTCCATTGTCAAAGACACCTCCATCTGATGAACTGCTATAAGTAAATAAATTCTGTGCAGGCAGCAAATCGGTAATAACCACATCAGTAGCTGCCGCATTGGGGTTTAGGTTTTTGTAATCAATCTGATAGGTAATTGGATCGCCCGGATTGGTAGGTGTTTTAGTTATAGTCTTTAAAATAGAAAGTGAGTCCTTAACTGTCAGAGTCACACTGTTGGTTGTAGAGCAAGATGCATTTGGCGTGGTTTCTTTAAGTGTATACGTAGTATTTACCGTGGGGGAAACCCAAGGGTTAGAAACATCAGAGCTCGGTGAAAAAACTGAAGAGGGCGTGGATGTCCAACTATAGGTATTTCCAGACACTGCATTAGCTCCCAATTGAATAGGTTTCCCTCTTAAAACTGTCTGACTCACGCCTGCATAAGCTGCGGGAATGGCATCTACAATTACAGAGGTTTGTGCTGACGAGCTACAATTATTTGCATCGGTTACTGTCAGTTTATAATTACCAGAGGCAGCAACGCTTGCATTTGAAATAGATGGGTTTTGTCCAGTTGCTGCAAAGCTATTAGGTCCTGTCCAGGAATAAGTCAATGTACCGGTACCACCTGAAGCAGATGCATTGAGGCTGAGGGTAGATCCAGCACAAATAGGTGAATTAGAACTAGTACTATTGATAATAATACCAGCAGGTTGGGTTACATTCAGGTTTCCTGTTACTGCCGTACAATTTTTGGCATCTGTCACACTGTAACTCAAATTATTCCCCGCGCTTACACCGGTGAATGTTCCCGTTGCATTTGTCACTCCGTTAAAGGTGTAGGACAATGGCGCAGTTCCTCCGGTTGCCGTTATTTTTACTGTACCCGTGCCTCCGTTGCAAAGTATCGGACTGGTTACGGTAGCACTGCTAACTGAAATCGCAGTGGGTTGGGTTACATTTATGTTTCCTGTTACAGCTGTACAACTGTTGGCATCTGTCACACTGTAACTCAAATTATTCCCCGCGCTTACTCCGGTGAATGTTCCCGTTGCATTTGTCACTCCGTTAAAGGTGTAGGACAATGGCGCAGTTCCTCCGGTTGCCGTTATTTTTACTGTACCCGTGCCTCCGTTGCAAAGTATCGGACTGGTTACGGTAGCACTGCTAACTGAAATCGCAGTGGGTTGGGTTACATTTATGTTTCCTGTTACAGCTGTACAACTGTTGGCATCTGTCACACTGTAACTCAAATTATTCCCCGCGCTTACTCCGGTGAATGTTCCCGTTGCATTTGTCACTCCGTTAAAGGTGTAGGACAATGGCGCAGTTCCTCCGGTTGCCGTTATTTTTACTGTACCCGTGCCTCCGTTGCAAAGTATCGGACTGCTTACAGCAGCACTGCTAACTGAAATCGCAGTGGGTTGGGTTACATTTATGTTTCCTGTTACAGCTGTACAACTGTTGGCATCTGTCACACTGTAACCCAAATTATTTCCTGCACTTACTCCGGTAAATATTCCCGTTGCATTGGTCACACCGTTAAAGGTGTAAGACAATGGCGTAGTTCCTCCGGTTGCTGTTATTGTTACTGTACCTGTGCCTCCGTTGCAAAGTATCGGACTGGTTACGGTAGCACTGCTAACTGAAATAGCAGCGGGTTGGGTTACATTTAGGTTTCCTGTTACTGCTGTACAACTGTTGGCATCTGTCACACTGTAACCCAAATTATTTCCTGCACTTACTCCGGTAAATATTCCCGTTGCATTGGTCACACCGTTAAAGGTGTAAGACAATGGCGCAGTTCCTCCGGTTGCCGTTATTTTTACTGTACCCGTGCCTCCGTTGCAAAGTATCGGACTGCTTACAGCAGCACTGCTAACTGAAATGGCAGTGGGTTGGGTTACATTTATGTTTCCTGTTACTGCTGTACAACTGTTGGCATCTGTTACGCTGTAACTCAAATTATTTCCTGCACTTACTCCGGTAAATATTCCCGTTGCATTTGTTACTCCATTAAAGGTGTAGGACAATGGCGCAGTTCCTCCGGTTGCTATTATTGTTACTGTACCTGTGCCTCCGTTGCAAAGTATCGGACTGGTTACGGTAGCACTGCTAACTGAAATTGCGGCGGCTTGAGAAATTGTTACCTGTAAAGGATCTGACGCCTGATTATTAGCATCTTTTACAGTTACTGAATAACTTCCTGCTGCCAGTCCTGTCAGGTCCTCAGACGTAGAAAAAGAATTTCCATCTTTCGTCCATTCGTATGTATATGGAGCTACTCCTCCCGATACTGAAATATTTATTGTTCCAGTTGATGCCCCATAACATCCAACGTCAGTCTTTGAATCAAGGGTTACGGTTGGATTTGCAGCCACGGTGAAGGTGGCTTTATAGTTTTTGCCACCATCGTTTGCATAGTGGGTGTCGTTGACGATATTGTCGCTCGAATTTATATATGTGAAGTTTGCAGTCGTGTACATTTCAAGGTAATATGTTCCCGGAGTCAGGCTGCTTAGCACATTAATACCGGCACCCGACGATTCCCATGTCTGATCCACCTCATTGGGTGAACATCTACCTGATGGCCCATCGTTTGATTTCCAAAAAATTGTTTGACCAGAAGAAAATGAAGGAGGTGTATCTGAAGTTTTATAAATACGATAATAAAACCAACCGTCTTTTATATCATCTGTTCCGCATTTATATACCTTATTTTGCGCTCCATTTAAAATAAGTGAGTTGCCTGGATAGAATGTTCCAAGGTTATCTCCATTAAAGTCAGTATTCCCTGTATTGGCCTGAAGATCATAATAGGTATTGCCCGAATTATTTATATCTATTATTGCATAGCTTTCGTAAATATTTGACTGGGCAAAACCCTTATTAAAGCTTGCCAAAGAAAGCAATAGTGTAAGCGTAATTAATAAAATTCTGTTACACTTAGATTGAGTGAAAACTCTATGAATGATTAATAAGTAAATTTTCCCCATAAAATTCATTTTTTCTTTGTGATAAAAAGAAATTGGAATGAGGTATTTACAAAGGAATGTTGGCGCTCGAAACGGCTTTCGATAAGAAGGATTTATGAGAAATTCAGTAGGTGTTGGAAAACGCTAATCGACAGTTATTGGTAATAACCGCCGACAAATGTATATTTTGATTTTGAAATATCAAAGGAAACGGCGTTATTTCCGGAGAGAAAAATAAGAAATCCTGATGATAAAGCCTGTATTTTGAAGAATTCTTACAAACCTGTCGGCAACTCTTTCTTTTGCCTGTATTTGGCGAGGGAAGGATCCATTTCAATGGCCTTGTCACATATTGCCTGTCCTTTGTCTTTTTGGCCCATCTTCTGAAAAGCCATTCCTGCCATGTAAAGGGAGTTGGCATCCGTAGGATTCAGGTTGAGTACTTTTTGATAAAATTCCACTGCACCTTCATAACGTTTGGTGCTGTACATTGCATAAGCAATATTGGTGAGCAGGGTTACATTTCCGGGTTTGTGCTCAAGTACTGTATTCAAATTCTTCATTCCATTGGTTATATCGCCCCCGTAAAGCTGGCAAAATCCGAGGTTTTCAAGAAAGTCATTGGTCTGCCGGTATCCTGCATTGGCTGCATCCTGAAATGTTTTGGCTGCATCTGCAAAACGGTTGGCATTATAATACAATAAACCCAGTTCATATTGCCAGTTATTTCTTGTGGGTTCATCTTTAACAGCCTTTTCATAATAAGTGATGGCATCATTATCTTTTTCCAGTTCCAAAAAAGTCCTTCCCAATGTATAAGAAACTTCTCCGTCTTTGTCATTTTGTTTCAGGGCTTTTTGCAACCATATCTGGGCATTTCCATAATCTTCGAGCCGGTAATAACTGATTCCCATTACCCTGGCTGCTTCATCACATCCGCATTGACCGGCCAGTTGAATAGCCTGTTCATTTTTATTGCTGTTAAACTGGATCAGCATCAATTCTCTGGTAACCTCTTTATTCTTGGGTTGTAGTTCGTGTGCTTTTGAAAAATTGGTATTTGCCTCATAAATCCTGTTCATCTCCATATTTACCTTTCCGTTGGCAATGTAAGCTTCTGCGTAGGCAGGATTTAACTGTATGGCTTTGTCAAAATCTTTGGAAGCGGCATTATATAGCCCGGAAGAAAAATTTTCCATTCCGGATTTGTAAAAGGCGCTGGCGCTGTCCTGGGAGAAAGAAAAAATGGGAAGGCTCGTCAGAATTGCAAAAAAACAAATAGTCAGGGGTAATTTACTTCTTTTCAACCTGGTAAAATTCCCCGGTAAAAAGGAGCTGTAAAGGTAATTCTGCTTCATAGGGTTTTCAGATTGGATTGAACCAAAGTTAACTTATTTCAATACCAATGCACTTAACGACGGCAGGCTAAGTTTTATTTCACACGTTTTGCTCTTTTTATCCACTTTTTGAATATCCACTTTCTGGTTGAAAAATCTTCCGCTTCCCCAGTATTCTTTTGAATCGCTGTCAAAAATGATTTTATATTTTGCCTTGTAATTCACTTTGATTACCCAATCTGTTCTTTCCACCGGGGTCAGATTGAGAATAACGATTAAATCATCGCTCTTTTTCTGTCCTTTTCTTTTGTAACACATGACGCATTCATTGTAATGGGTCAGATCAATCCATTCAAAACCTCCCGGCTCAAATTGCTTTTCGCACAGGGCAGGTTCGCTGGTCAGTAAATGGTTGAGTTCCGAAACACAATCCTGCAATTTCTGATGGGGTTCATATTTTAATAAAAACCAATCGAGTTCTCTTTCAAAATTCCATTCGGAGGTTTGTCCAAATTCGTTTCCCATAAATAAAAGCTTTCCTCCGGGATGGGTAAACATATAGGTATAGAGTGCTCTCAGGTTGGCAAATTTTTGCCATTCATCGCCGGGCATTTTATAGAGCATCGGCGATTTGCCGTGTACCACTTCATCGTGGCTCAATGGAAGCATGAAGTTTTCATTGTAGAAATACATCATGCTGAAAGAAAATTTATCCTGATGGTCTTTCCTGAACAAAGGGTCAATTGAAAAATAATCGAGTGTATCGTGCATCCAGCCCATCATCCATTTCATTCCGAAACCCATTCCGCCACCGGTGGTCATACCCGTGATTCCGGGCCAGTCGGTAGCTTCTTCTGCAATCATCTGCACATCGGGAAAGTCACGATAAACCATTTCATTCAAATTGCGAACAAAGGCAATGGCTTCCATATTTCCGTTCCCGCCAAATTCATTGGGTTCCCATTGTCCGGATTTTCTGGAATAATCGAGCCTTAAAATTGAACTTACCGCATCCACTCTCATCCCGTCAATGTGGTACAAATCGAACCAATAACGGGCATTGCTGATTAAAAATGATCGCACCTCTGCCCTCCGGTAATTAAAAATATACGAATTCCAATCGGGATGAAATCCTTTGCGCATATCCGCATATTCATAAGTGTGAGTTCCATCGAACATGAAAAGCCCGTGTGCATCGGCAGGGAAATGAGAAGGCACCCAATCGAGGATCACCCCAATATTCGCACGGTGCAAAACATCCACGAGCTCCATAAAATCTTCGGGTATGCCATACCGTGAAGTGGGTGCAAAGTAGCCCGTACCCTGATAACCCCAACTGGCATCGTAGGGATACTCCATCACCGGCATAAACTCTACATGCGTAAATCCCAGTTTGGTGAGATAAGGAACAAGCTGTTTGCCGATTTCTTTGTAAGAATTAAAACTGTCTTTGTTGTTTGGATCCGGTTTCATCCAGCTTCCCAAATGCAATTCATAAACGCTCCAGGGAGAATTGAGCGAATTATTTTTCTTTCTTTTTTGCATCCATTCTTCATCTTCCCATTTGTACCGGATCTTTTTTGTTTTGGATGATGTGGCCGGGCGCAGTTCCCAATGCCGCGCAAAAGGATCTCCTTTCAATAACTCAACACCTTCAAAACCTTTGATGAAGTATTTATAATTTTCGTATTCGCCGATACCCGGAATAAATCCTTCCCAGATTCCGGAGCGATCCAGTCTCACAAAAAGCGGATGGCTTTTTTTGTTCCATCCATTGAAGTCGCCCACCACCGAAACCTTTGTAGCATTGGGCGCCCACACGGCAAAATAGTATCCTTTTTTCTTTAAAACCGTTAATGGATGCGGGCCAAAATGTTGGTATAATGAATAGTGTGTGCCATTCTGAAAATTCCGGATATCCTCTTCGTTAAAAAGAGAATAATTCCACACCGGGCGGGTACTGTCAACAAATTCTATATCCTCGTAATGTAATTTTTTCTTTGGCATCGATGGGGGTCTTATTTGAAGATAATTCTCATTTTGTCATTTTAAAGTTAGGAAATGATTTGAAAGAGAATGATAAAGTCTTCATTCAGTTATTTTATGTCAGCTAAAAAATGATACGGTCAGTCAAAAATTCTTTTACATTGTAGCACGATAAATCTTCGCTGCACATGACACCTGTAGAAAAACATACGGATTTCATAAAAACAAAAGCTTACGAACTTGGTTTTGATTATTGTGGAATTGCCAGGGCACAACGGCTGGATGATGATGCAAGGAGGCTCGAACAATTTCTGAGCAAGGGATTCCAGGGATCACTTCATTATCTGGAAAATCATTTTGATATGAGAGTGGACCCGACAAAACTGGTTCCCGGAGCGAAATCGGTAGTCACACTTTTAAAAAATTATTACCCTTCAGAAAAGCAGAGGCCTGATGCACCGCAGGTAGCCAAATATGCTTATGGAAAAGATTATCATGAAGTCATCAGGGCGAAATTGAATTTATTTCTGGAATCGATCAGGAATAATATCGGTGAGGTAAACGGACGTGGATTTACGGACAGCGCGCCGGTACTTGAAAAGAGCTGGGCTGAAAAGAGTGGATTGGGTTGGGTCGGGAAAAACGGGATATTAATTACCAGGCAATCCGGCTCATTTAATTTCATCGCTACCCTGATAACCGATCTCGAATTGGTTTATGATAATCCTTTTGTAAAAGATTATTGCGGCACCTGCACCAGATGTATAGATGCCTGCCCGACCAATGCCATCTTACCTAATAAAGTAGTTCAGGCCAACAGGTGCATTTCTTATTTTACCATTGAATTGAAGGATATGCTGATTCCCGATGAAATGAAGGGGAAATTTGAGGACAAGATGTTCGGCTGTGATATTTGCCAGGATGTATGCCCGTGGAATAAATTCAGCATTCCGAATCATGAAGAGGAATTTAAACCGGTACCGGAAATTTTAAATTATTCAACAAAAGACTGGGAAGAGCTGACAGAAGAAACCTTCAAAGTTGTATTCAGGAAATCTCCTCTCAAACGTGCGAAATACAAGGGCATCCGGAGAAATTTAAAATTTCTGGATGCTGATATGAAGGATGAACCGAAAGATGACGGAGAGAATGGCGGTGAGCCGGATATTTTACAGAACCTTTAAAAAGGAATGGCGGAAGATGTTTGCCAGTTATGATGGTAATGCTGGATAGAAATTACCGGAATACTGATTCTACCTGGCGGATTCGCAATAATCTTTCAGATTTTTCAGCGCTTCTTCATATTGAGGCCCGCTGATTTTATCGAGAAAAATCCCTTTCATTTTCTCCCAGGGATACCATTTCAGGTTTGTATTCACAACCATGTTTACACGAAAAACAGATTCCGGTAATTGAGAGACGGTAATTGTATAGTTTGCAGTAGATCCGGAAGGGATGGTTGTGCTGAATGAAGCAGAGTTCGCTGTTTTTGTGAGATACCTGACTTGTATGTTTTCTCCTCCGTTTCTAAGGATGGTTGCATTTTCTTCATTTTGAATCTGAATAGAACCCAGCTTTGTTTTCAAAAGCGGGAACCAGTTTGCCCATTGGTCAAAGTTGTTGATTTGCATTGAAATTTCATTTTCCGGAGCATTAATTTCAATCGTTTTGGCAACAGAGATCTTAGATGGAAGTATCATCGACAATCCCATTAAAAACAATACCAGTATGGAAACAAGTATGACAAATCTTTTCATCTTCGCACAAGTTGAACATCTGAAAATAAGAAAGTCATTGGTCTTTGCCAATCTGTCGAAAGGAGGCAAATGTATTGGAGAAAGTTGAATTAAATTTATTTCGAATCAGGAGGTGGTGTTTATCATTTTGTTCTGAATCGCGGTGAGATTTTGAAACGGTTCTCTCATTAAATTCAAAAAAGCTTTTACTTTGCATCGTTGAAAAGGAATAAAGAAGAGAAGAAGTCACTTACCCTTGCACTGGGTGGCAATCTCGGCGACAGACGCGGATCTTTAACAAAGGCGGAAAAACTAATTTCACAAAACATCGGTTCGATTATAAAGAAATCTTCTTTGTACGAAACAGCGCCCTGGGGTTTTGCTGACCAACCTTTTTTTCTCAATTGTGTTTTAGAAGTTGAAACGACATTGAAACCCACAGAAATAATTCACCGGATTCTGAAAATCGAGAAAGTAATGGGGCGTAAACGTACATTCAAAAATGCTGCACGCATTATCGATATCGATATTTTATTTTACAACGATCTTATTTTAAAACGTACCAATCTCACCATCCCCCACCCTGCCATTCAACAACGGCGGTTTATTCTTGAACCCCTTCGTGAAATGATTCCGGACAGAATCCATCCTGTTTTGCAAAAAAAAATTTCCCAATTGGCTCAGGAATGTACCGACCCTTTGGAAGTAAAAAAAATTGGTGAATAATCGTGAATAATTTCATCCCGACTTTCCATCTTCTATCTGTATTTTTGAAATCTGTGACCGCTGAGACATGAAGTATCATTTTATAACGATTGAGGGAAATATCGGGGCCGGTAAAACTACACTTGCCCATTTGTTGAGTAAAAGATTACAAGCCCGGTTGATATTGGAAGAATTTGCCGACAACCCCTTTCTGCCCAAGTTTTATGAGAACAAAGAGCAATATGCTTTCCCCCTGGAATTGTTCTTCATGGCTGAGCGTTACAAACAAATGAAAGAATTACTGCAAACCAAAGATTTGTTTCACCAGATAACCATCAGTGATTACCTTTTTACCAAATGCCTCCTGTTTGCCAGGGTCAATCTTTCTGAGAATGAATTTGCATTGTACCAGCGACTGTTTAATATTATCAATCCTCAATTGATACAACCTGATTTGCTGATTTATCTGCACGCTCCCGTCAACCGGTTAAAAGAAAATATCAGGAAAAGAAACCGCTCCTATGAGCAATCCATTAATCCTGATTATTTATTTGACATCCAGGAAACATATATTCAATATATCAAACAACATCATTTCAAAACGCTTTTTGTGGATGCTTCCAAAGCTGATTTTCTGGGAAACGAATCGCATCTTGATACCATATTGGATGCGTTACAAAAGGATTATAAAGAAGGGATGAACTACCTCATCCTGCCGTAGGAAACAGGTCTGTACTAATTTATTTCAGTGAAGATATTGTCTATTTTTTCTTCTGTGTCTGATAGGTTTTAAAATGGCTTTTTATAAAATCAGTGACAAGATAACTTACCAGCTTGCCTGTGAGCGGATCAGATCTGTCATTGTCAAGTTTGACTGCACCTTCACAAATGTGAACATAGGCAATGCTGCATTCGGTTGCTACAAAGTGCATAAATTTACGCGCATCCAATTCCGAAACTCCTGAGGGTGTCATTGCACTGCTTAAAACATGTGAAACGGAATCGAGATCCAGTTCAATTCCGGTAAAACCGTCTTCAATAAATTCTGTTGCACGGGCAATTGCCTGCATAAATGTTTTGTATTCCCTGATAAAAATATCTTCAAATGTGATGTATTCAAGAAATGGATTTTCTCTCACGTCTTTGATCACATAGTCTTGCAGATAATTTTCGTGTACACCCACCGCAAAATATTTGTTCAGGTACCCATCCTCGTCAGCATAGCGGAATCCATTACCTGAATGCCTTCCTTCGTGCATTCTGTAATCTGCATGGGCATCCAGATTGATTACGCTGATCTGGGCCAGCGGAATCAGATCTTTTTGATGCAACCCCTTGGCTGCCCCTTTGATATTTCCATAAGCATTGTTGTGTCCTCCGCCAATAATGATGGGTACTTTTCCTTGCCTGCATATAATTTTGACAACATTCTCCACCTGCTCATCTATGTGGTGCACCAATGTTCTGAGAGCTGTAATTCTCTCTTCGTGATTGGGCGCGGTAGCATGAATCAAATTTAATTCTTCAGAAAAATCGAATGCCCCGGCCAGGAAAATTTGTTTGCCTGTCATGTACTCATTGCTTTGGATATTTAAAAAGCTATCGAGAAAGGAAGTCCACAATGTAGCAGCGCCACCCATTCCGTAATTCGCTTTTACTCCGGCATCTTCCGGGATCCCGATAACCACATAATGCGCTTTTGTTTGTGCCAGGGCTTCCTCAATATTCATCTCCGCTTTGGCACATTGAATTACCTCTCCGAGTTTTGTTTCATATCTGCGTATATGCGTATGAGTTAGAATCTGATCTTTAAGTATTACCCTGAAATTGTTTGCCATTTTTTGGTTTTGAAGTTTAAATGAATTCCCCTTTTATCATTACTTTATCAATGACATTCTGCCCGAATGAATAAGGAATGTAATTGATGGATGGAATTGGTTTTGTAAAAATAAGATTGGCTTTTTTACTTACACTCACACTTCCCGCTTGTTTATCAATTTCCATGGCAAATGCGCCATTGATGGTCGCTGCATTCAAAGCCTCTTCCGGCAACATTTTCATCTGGATACATGCCAGCGATACCACGAAATTCATATTTCCCGAAGGAGATGAACCCGGATTGTAATCGGTTGCCAGAGCCACAGCCGCATTGCTTTCAATGAGTTTTCTTGCAGGCGGCATGTTCATTCTTAAAAAAAATGCAGCCGATGGCAAAAGTGTTGAAATACCTTTGAAATTGCCCAGGTCCGATATGTCTTTGTCTGTTACGGTTTCCAGGTGATCCAATGAAAGTGCATCTAACCTGATACCTGTCTGAATTGCGCCGATGCTGTTTAGCTGATTTACGTGCAATTTTGGTTTTAATCCGAAAGCCGCAGCAGCATTGCAAACAGTTTCCATTTCTTCCGGCGAAAAAAAACCTTTCTCACAAAAGGTATCCACATAATCAGCCAGTTTTTCCCGGGCAATCACAGGAAGTAAATCGTGAATCAGCATCTGGATATAGGGTCCATGGTTATTTCTGTATTCTTCAGGAAATGCGTGAGCCCCGAGAAAGGTGGATTTGATAATCAGGTTGCTTTTTTCTTTCAGCCGCTGAATGACTTTTAGCATTTTCAATTCTCCATCAAAAGACAAACCATACCCGCTTTTGATTTCTACTGCCCCGGTTCCCAATAAAGCTATTTCCTCCAATCTTTTCCAGGCCAATAAAAACAACTGATCTTCGGAATATTGCTCAATTTTTTTTGCAGAATTCAAAATTCCTCCGCCCGCTGCAGCGATTTCTGCATAAGATGCGCCTTTTATTTTCTGAACAAATTCATTTTCCCGGCTCTCTGCAAAAACAAGGTGGGTATGACTGTCGCACCAGGCAGGTAAAACAATGGTATTATGGGGAAGGCTTTCTCCCCTGTAATTACAATTTTCCATCAGGCCGCAGTCCGCAATTTCACCATCTTCAACAACCAAATACCCGTTCTGGATCGTTGGCATTTGATTTAAATCCTTTCCTCTTAAAGGCCCGGAAGCGCCCAACACTCCGGCTATTTGAAATATATCTGTAAAAACCCGGCTGCTCATAGCTGCTAAAGTTAGCTTTAAAATATACTCCATCATCCAAATTTTTGAATACACGGAATGTTTAATTGGTACATTTATGGCGGAGATAATAATTATGTTTACAAACGATTTAATTTATGAAACAAGCCCCTATCTGCTCCAGCATGCACACAATCCTGTACATTGGAATGCGTGGAATGAAAAGACTTTAGACAGGGCTAAAAAAGAAGACAAAATGCTTCTCGTGAGTATTGGTTATGCGGCCTGCCACTGGTGCCATGTAATGGAAAGGGAGAGTTTTGAAAATGAAGAAGTGGCAGATTTGATGAATGAAAATTTTGTCTGCATCAAGGTTGATCGTGAAGAAAGGCCGGATGTGGACCAGATATACATGACAGCAGCCCAATTGATCAACGGAAATGGTGGTTGGCCTTTGAATGCTCTCGCACTTCCGGATGGGAAACCTTTTTATGCCGCAACCTACTTTCCAAAAGATAAATGGATGCAATTGCTCCGCTACTTTATTGGTCAGTACAAAACGAACCGGGATGAACTCAAAAAAAATGCAGAAGATTTGGCTGATGGCATCCGGCAATCAGATTTAATTCCTGAAATGGATGGAATGCCGGATTTTTCATTTAAAGAAGTGAAATCAATCGTTACCGGATTGATTAAAGAAACCGATCCTTATGAAGGAGGGCTTGCCGGAACCATGAAATTTCCAATGCCTTCCGTGTGGGGATCATTGCTCTTATTTCATCACCTGACAGGAGACCGGAAGGCGCTGGAAATAACTGAACTGACAATAAAAAAAATGGCATCGGGTGGGATTTTTGATCACATAGGTGGAGGATTTGCCAGATATTCTACTGATCCTTACTGGCATGTTCCGCATTTTGAAAAAATGTTGTACGATAATGCTGAATTGATAAGTTTGTACAGCCATGTTTATCAGGTAACAAAAAATCCGCATTACAAGAAAATTATTGAACAAACTATTGATTTCGTTTTGAGGGAACTTTCTTCTGAGAATTCATTTTTTTCATCTCTCGATGCGGACAGTGACGGCGAAGAAGGGAAATATTATACATGGGCATTCGATGAAATTGAAAAATGTCTCGGAGAAGATGCAGATAAATTTTCAAAGTATTTTCATCTAACCAAAGAAGGAAACTGGAGTCATGGTAAAAATATTCTTATCCGTGATTTTCATTCCTTCAATCAATACCATGATACCGAAGAAAAGTTTATTGATAAAGCAGAAAAGAAACTTTTGGAAATAAGGTCGAAGCGTATCAGGCCTGCTCTTGATGACAAAGTGATTACTTCATGGAATGCCATGATGAGTGAAGCCCTGATTGATGCAGCAAATGCGCTGGGAAATGCAGATTACCTGCAACGCGCAGGAAAAACCCTGGATTTTCTTTTAAAGAATTTGTGGAGTGAAGATGAAGGGTTGTTCAGGAATTTTCAAAAAGAAAAAGCTTCCACTCACGCTTTTCTCGACGATTACGCATTTTTGATTCATGCATTAATCGCCTATTATCAATCCACTTTCAAAAGAGAATACCTGATCCATGCAGAAAAACTGGCTGATTATGTATTGAAATGTTTTGGTGATGATTCCGGTGCAATGCTTTTTTACAATAACACCTTATACGACAGATTGATTTCCCGCCCGGTGGAAACAATGGATAATGTCATTCCATCTTCAAATGCTGTGATGGCAGAAAATCTGTTTTTATTGGGTACGCTGCTTTCTGATGATGAAAAAATAAACCGCGCAGCAGCAATGGTAAAGAATGTGAGGCACGCACTTTTGTCGTCACCCCCCTATTTCAGTTTTTGGCTCAGGGTAATGATGCTGATGCAAAAAGATTCAAGAGAAGTCGTTATTATGGGTAGCGGATGCCTTTCATTTTTAAATCAGTTGAAAAGCGAATATTTTCCGCATTGCGTTTTTTGCGGTTCTGAAAAAGAAGAATATCTCCCTTTGATGGAACAACGTTACAAAGATGGGAAGACCCTGATTTATGTTTGCCAAAACAAAACTTGTAAAATGCCGGTTTCCTCGGTCAAAGATGCACTTCCGCTCTTGCAACCTGAAAGAATTACAATCTGAATTAATGATTCCCCGATAAAAACAAAGTCCGGCTCAGGTAAGTAGCCGGACTTTTGACAATCAAAAAATGAAAAAAACTATCTTTAATTTTCTGGAATTTCTATTGCAATAATAATTGAAAACGGGTATAAAGCTAATTTAATTTTCGGGAAGCGAAAGAAAAAAATTGAATCACACCAAAAAGTTCACATCATTTTTTGAAAATTCTCAAATCGGAATCATCTTCAAAAATTTCCACCTTGTTGTTTTTAATGAAATAAAAAGCAGGCTAAAAAAAGTTTGGCAATTGAAGTTGATTGCAAAACGGTTTTCTTTTCGCGGTATTTTTGCGGTTATGGAATTTGGAATAAGCACCTTTGGTGAAATTGTACCTGATCGGGTATCAGGTCATGCGTCGAATTCGCATGAAAGAATGAAGCAATTGATTGAATTAGCGATAATGGCTGACCGGAACGGATTGGATGTTTTTGCGTTGGGAGAACACCACCGGAATGATTTCGTCAGTTCATCGCCGCAAATGATTCTTGCAGCGGCTTCTTCTGTTACCAAAAATATCAAATTCAGCAGCGCCGTAATTGTGTTGAGTTCTTCAGATCCGGTCAGAGTTTTTGAAGAATTTGCCACCCTCGATTTACTTTCTTCCGGAAGGGCAGAGATCATGGTTGGGCGAGGTTCTTTTATTGAATCTTTTCCTTTATTTGGATACGATCTGAAGGATTATGATGAGCTTTTTACGGAGAAACTTTCTTTGTTATTGGAAATTAACCGAAAGGAATTCGTTACCTGGCAGGGGAAACTCAGAGCATCTATCGATAACCTCGGTGTTTACCCACGCCCCTTCCAGACAAAACTCCCTGTATGGATTGCTGTTGGAGGTACGCCGGAGTCTGTTGTCCGCGCTGGCAACCTGGATCTGCCTCTCACAATAGCCATTCTCGGATCTGATCCTTCAAGATTTACCACACTCACTGAACTGTATAAGTCAACCCGTGAAAAAATGGGATATAAAACTCCATACCATTTGTGCATCAATGAGCATGTTTATATCTCTGATGATTCCAAAAAAGCGAGAGATGAGTACTGGCCGGTTTACGGACGGATGATGAATAAAATCGGAAGAGAAAGAGGATGGTCACCAATGAACAGGGCTCAGTTTGATTTTTTATGTGAGCCGGAAGGGCCTTTGATGGTTGGAACTCCCGTTGAGATTGTCGAGAAATTAATTTATCAATATGGATTGTTTGGTAATACCAGATTTCTTGCTCAAATAATTTTCGGGGATATTCCTTTTGAGAAGGTTGCAAATTCAGTCAAACTTTTTGCAAAAGAAGTAGCACCAAAGGTGAATGAACATCTCAGGAAAAATTAATGGGTTCAATAAAAGTGAAAATGGCTGCTTCAAATGAGGCAGCCATTTTCCATATAGACAGATTCATGAAAAAACTATTGCTTGAGAACTTTTCCGTTGAAAAGTAATTCGCCGGTACTGCTTTGGATAGATAGAATATAAATTCCATTCTGAAGCCCGGAAACATTGCTGAATTGCTGAGTGGATGCGCCATTGGAAATATTCCACGATTCCCGGGCAACTTGTCTGCCGGTCAAATCCATTAATCTTGCATTTACCTGCTGAGAGGTCCCTGAAAACTGAATCGTCAACGAACCTCTGAACGGATTGGCCAAAACGCTGACTTTTGTGCCAACTCCGTCAAGTCTGATTGAAACTGTTTTGGAATATGAACTATTTCCATCCTTATCTACCTGCTTAACTCTGTAATAATTGATTCCGGGAAGTGGATTAGCATCAAAAACATTATATGAATGAGCCAACTGGCTACTTCCTGCACCGGCGACAGTTCCGATGGTTTGCCATCCGGTATTTCCATTTGCGCTTCTCTCAACTTCAAAATGATCGTTGTTAATTTCCTGCGAAGTGCTCCAGTTCACACTCACCCCTGATCCCTGTTGCTTTGCAGTAATGCCTTCAAAGGTAACCGGTGTCGGGCCGCCTTCCGGACAAAGAGTGAGATTGAAATCATCGGCGGCGAAATCGTTTCCACACCCGCCGGTAACTCCATCACTGATTGTGATTCTTAAAGTCAGAGGTTTGAAAGTGCCACTGCTCGTTAAAGTAAATTCAGAACCCACATTAACCCAAACAGGGGTTGTTGTCTGAGCCAACTTTGCAGCGGTGTAGGGAGAACCATTCAATGGTTGCCATTGATTTGACTCATCCAAATATTCAATTGAAATGATAATCTGGGTGAGCAAAGGGTTAGGAGAACAAACCCCCATGGAATCAATATTCATAGCCCAAAGACTGAATGAGTAGGTTCCGTTTCCAAAGCCAGAAGCAGATGAAATGGTTTTTTGATAAAAAATTTCATCCTGCCCATTGGCTACCAACATCTGGCCATTGGTGTTCCCGGTATGGTCTGGTGAATTAAGCCATTCCGGTTTTTGTTGTGTATTGTTTGTAATCCTGTACACACCTTCATTGGTGAGATTTCCGGTAGCCTGATAAATGAGGTTTACAACGTCAGGACTGCTGGTCGGAGTTGTTCCGGTACCAAAATCATTTGACCAAATGACTGTGCCATTTTCACAGCCGATAACCTGGGCCTGGCTTTGCTTGACATTTAATAGCAATACGCCTGTGATTGCTGCGGTACCAAGTAAAAAAGAGAGCGTAGATTTCATTTGCATAACTATTCCTTTTGATTCAAAAAAAAATTAGAAGAACAAAAGATTCTTCAAATGATTTTGGGGATTATCGGGATTCAAAAGGAAAATCGGAAAATGGAAGGGTGACAAAATTAGGTTAAAGTCATATATCAACAAAAAATCTTCAGGAGGGATGAACGTGCTGGCATAGAATTTTCGGTAAATTTACTATCATGAAAAAACTTCTTCTTCTAATTTTATTCGCTGTAACATACCTGTTTTGTTACAGTCAGGATACGACAAAAACTGCAAAGTCGGAGTCCTGGGTTAAGAAGTATTATAATATTGATGCCCGAAAAACTCCTGAGAAGGATTCAGGTATCAATAATGGAGGAGTTAATTCAGGGCGAATGAATAATATGCAAGAGCTTCAGAATGTGGACAATCAACCGAAACTTGTAAATCCGAATCTGGGGATAACAGATCCGGCAAAAGCAATTTCAGGTCAGCAGGTCCAAACCCGGCAAATCAATTCGGTGCAAAGTGTAAGTGCCCAGCCGACGATAGCAGCTCCCAACCTGGGAATCACTGATCCTGCAAAAGCTATTCCCGGCCAGCAAATTAATTCGGGGCAGGAAAATAATTTACGGGGTGTGCAGAGGGTAAGCAATCAACCCAATCTGGTTAAACCCAACCTTGGCATTACGGATCCGGCGAAAGAAATCCCAACTCAACAAGATCAGATTCCCATTCAACAAAATACCCAAACGGTTCAATCGGATTCTCAAATAAAACCGGTTAATACACTTCCTCCGGTAATTAGTCAGCCCTACCGGGAAACCCGGCTGGGAAGCAGTTCTCCACTTTATGATACCTACCGGACAAATGACAATGGAGCCGGATCGATTACTAATCAGGTGAAAGGTGGATCAGGTATAGTGCCGGCGCCGACTCCTGAAGTCAGTCCCGCAACAGTTACTGCTAATCCTCAAATTTATCGTGATACCCGGTTAGGAAGCAGTTCGCCTTTATACAATACTTATCGGACAAATGACAATGGTGCAGGAGCAATTACAAATCAGGTCAAAGGAAATACTGGAGGAATAACAGCTTCGACTCCTGAAGTGAACCCGGCAACAATTAATGTGAAACCTCAGTCCTATAACGAAAACAGATTGGGCAGTAGTTCGCCCCTTTATGATACTTACGAAAAAAATGATAACGGAGCCGGTTCGGTTACCAACCAGGTAAAAGGTGGGAGTTCAGAGGCTGTTTCAATTCCAACTGCGGAAGCAAATCCTGCACAGGTAAAAAAAGCGCCACAAATTTACCGGGATACCCGGTTGGGAAGCAGCTCATCGATGTATGATACCTATGAAAAAAATGATAATGGAGCCGGTGCAATCACCAACAATCCCAACAAATGGGGAAGTGGAGCCGCTCCCGTTCTGGTACCCGTTCAATCCTCGGCAGTTCGTGATTCTACATCAAATAAAAATATTGCTGAAGCAAGAGATATGACCAAACGGAATTAGAAATTTCTCGAAATCGATCTCAAATATTCTTTTGCGGTTTTGGTGATTTCTGAATGAAACATCAAAAGAGGATGATCTTCCGTGTTTTTGTTTTACCGGATAATAAAAACATGCAGACAACATGAATTGTTTCAACTGGTAAATTTGGCTTCACTCAAAATTGAGTTCTGGTTTCATTTGAATGTCGTCTGGGTAAAGCAGGTTAATTTTGAGAAATGAATCAGCAGACCGGAAAATATATAATTGTCGCAGGATTGGTAATTGTCCTTGTCGGATTTATTGTATTCTTCTTCCATAATTCCCTCAAATGGATAGGGCGTCTTCCGGGAGATATCCGTATCGAAGGAAAAAATTCGAAAATTTATTTTCCGTGGGTAACCATGATTGTTCTGAGTATAATTCTTACCATTCTTATCAACGTTATCAGGAAATTTTTTTGAAAAAAGAATTTGTATATAATCAAACCGAAAACCGGTATCGTGTTTTTGATCTACATTATGCGGCATTAATTTTTTCTTTGGCAAAACACCCGGAGAAAATATTTCTATCCCGCCTTTCACATTTATGTATGTACGTTTTTCTTCCTACGTATAAATTGAAAACACGCTCCCGACCTTTTTATTTAATTTTACCCAAACTCATTTGATGAAAAAAATTATAGTTTTCCTTGCCGGACTTTTTCTTTTTTCTTTTTCTCAGGCACAGATATCCGGTAAACAAGTCGACTCCCTTGTTCAGAAATCTTTAAAAACATTCGATGTCCCTGGCATCGCGGTTGCCATTATCAAAGATGGAAAAGTAATTTTAAGCAAGGGCTATGGCGTAACAAGCCTGAACACCAATGAAAAAATGAATGAACACACCCGGTTTGGAATTGCCAGCAACAGCAAAGCTTTCACAGCCGCGGCGTTGGGTATGTTGGTTGATTCGGGAAAGATTAAATGGACAACACCTGTTACTGACATTATACCAGAATTCAAATTGTATGCTCCGTACGTAACAGAAAATTTTATGATAGCAGACTTGCTAACACACAGAAGCGGTTTAGGGCTGGGCGCAGGTGATCTGATGTTCTGGCCTGGCAACCCGGATTTTTCCAAAGAGGATATAATTCACAACCTCAGATATCTGAAACAGGTTTCTCAGTTCCGTACCAAATATGATTATGACAATCTGCTGTATATGGTGGCCGGTGAAGTGGTAGCGAGGGTTTCGGGAATGAGTTGGGAGGATTTTATTGAATCCCATATTATGAAACCGTTGGGAATGGAAGAAAGCGCTGCTTCGTACTCGAGATTAAAAGATAAAGGAAATGTAATAGATCCACATGTACCCGTTAACGGAAAAGTTCGGGTAGTGGCGCGGGATATAAATGAAACGCTCAATGCAGCAGGCGGAATTTACAGCAGCGTTTATGACATGAGTAAATGGGCTATTATGCAAATGAACGATGGAATGTTTGGGGAAGGTTTGAAGCAGTCATTGTTCAGCAAAAAAGTACACAATGAAATGTGGACAATTCATACGGTAATTCCAACAGGAGAGAACAGTGATTACAAAACTAATTTTGCAGGTTATGGGTTAGGATGGTTTCTCAGAGATGAAATGGGACATAAGGTTGCAACCCATACCGGAGGATTGTTGGGCATTGTGACACAGGTTACATTAATTCCGGATATAAAACTCGGAATTATAGTGTTTACAAACCAACAGGATGGCGGGGCCTTTGTTTCTATTACCAATTCAATCAAAGATGCTTATTTCGGCATTAAAGGAAAAGACAGAATCAAAGAAGTATTTGATAAAGAACAGGAGTCAAGGAATTACGCAAATAAAATTGTAACGAATGTCTGGAATGAAATTAATTCCATCAAAACTAAACTTTCCGTTGACGACCTGAAAAAATATACAGGGACTTTCAAAGATCCGTGGTTTGGAAATGTAATTATTTCTCTGACGAATGGTACTTTATTCTTTCAAGCTGAAAAATCAGAAGATCTGAAGGGGCCGATGAGTTATTTTAAAGGAAATACTTTTGTTGTGAAATGGGAAGACCGGAGTCTGGATGCAGATGCTTTCGTAAATTTCTCATCAGATTTTCAGGGTAATCCAAACGGAATCAAAATGGCAGCCATTTCTCCGCTGACAGACTTCAGTTTTGATTTTCAGGATTTGAACTTTACAAGAATTAAATAAAAAAAGATAATGGATATAGCAAGGAACAAAAGAGAAGATGAAAACAAATTAGCCTTATCCCGGATAAACCAGACGCTTGACGAAATAAAGGAAGGAGGAGGAAAGAAGGCGATACAAAAACAAAAAGAGAGGAATAAATTAACGGCAAGACAAAGAATAAATTTTCTTCTGGATAAAGACTCAGCCTTTATTGAAATCGGAGCATTTGCAGGTTATGAAATGTACAAAGAATACGGGGGCTGCCCTGCGGGCGGTGTGGTAGCAGGCGTGGGATATGTTTCCGGCAAGCAATGCGTAATTGTGGCAAATGATCAGACCGTAAAAGCCGGTGCATGGTTCCCGATTTCCGGGAAAAAGAATCTGCGTATGCAGGAGATTGCAATAGAAAATAAACTGCCCGTAATTTATCTGGTTGACAGTGCCGGAGTTTTCCTTCCGATGCAGGATGAAATTTTTCCTGATAAAGAACATTTCGGACGGATATTCTATAATAATGCAAGAATGAGTGCCATGGGAATTACTCAAATTGCGGCGGTTATGGGCGCATGCGTTGCAGGTGGCGCTTATTTGCCCATTATGAGCGATGAAACTTTGATGGTCGAAGGGGATCACCATGGATCCATTTTTTTGGCCGGTCCCTACCTTGTAAAAGCAGCTATCGGAGAAAAAACAGATGCGGAAACTCTTGGTGGCGCATATACCCATAATGCCATCAGTGGCATTGCCGATTATCGATTTGATACCGAAGAAGAATGTCTGGTACAGGTAAAAAAGATTATCGGGTTATTGGGTGAGAATGCAAAAGCCGGATTTGACAGAGTTGAATCCCGGGAACCGGAATTCCCTGAAGATTCAGTTTATGGAATTCATTCACATGATAACCGGTCTCAGTATAATGTTGTTGATATTTTGAGAACAATAGTTGATAGAGGGTCTTTTGAAGAATTTAAGAAAGATTATGGCAAAACGGTTGTTTGCGGGTATGCACGGGTGGATGGATGGGCTGTTGGAATTGTGGCCAACCAAAGGCTTAACACAAAAACTGCCAAAGGCGAATTGAGAATGGGGGGAGTTATTTACAATGATAGTGCAGATAAGTCTGCAAGATTTATTATGAATTGCAATCAGAAAAAAATACCCATTATTTTCTTTCAGGATATCACCGGGTTTATGGTTGGTACCCAAAGTGAGCACAGAGGAATCATAAAAGATGGAGCGAAAATGGTAAGTGCTGTTGCGAATTCTGTAGTTCCGAAAATCACATTTGTTATTGGGAACTCTTACGGCGCAGGTAATTACGCAATGTGTGGCAAAGCTTATGATCCACGGTTTATTTTTGCATGGCCATCGGCAAAGATCGCTGTTATGGGAGGTGAACAAGCCGCCAATACGCTACTCCAGATAGAAGTTGCTTCACTAAAGAAAAAAGGAGAAACAATCACCCCGGAAAAAGAAAAAGAATTACTGGATAAAATGATCAGCAGGTACAATGCCCAAACAACCGCTACTTATGCAGCGGCAAGGTTATGGGTTGACGCCATTATCGATCCAAAACAAACCAGAATAATTATTTCTGAATGTATCAATGCAGCAAATCATAACGCTGAAATCCCGGAATTCAAAACCGGAGTTTTTCAGGTATAACACAGGCAATGAGTGACAAGAAAATTATTATCTATACCGACGGATCAGCAAGAGGAAATCCGGGGCCAGGCGGGTTCGGTGTCATTTTAATGTTCGGTAGCTATGTTAAAGAAATTTCTGCCGGCTACCGTCTGACCACGAATAACAGGATGGAACTCCTTGCAGTCATTACAGCTCTTCAATCTCTCAAAACAAACGATTTTCAAATAAATATTTACACAGACAGTAAGTATTTAGTAAACGCAATAAAGGAAGGATGGCTGGAGAAATGGATAAAGACAGATTTCAAAGGTGGAAAAAAGAACAAAGATCTCTGGGTACGGTATTATCAATTGGCCAGGAATTTCAGGATACAATTTCATTGGGTAAAGGGCCATGCGGAAAATATTCACAATAACAGATGTGATTTCCTTGCTACCAACGCAGCCGATGGAAGAAATTTACTGGTAGATGAAGAATATGAAAAATCATTAAAAGACGAACCGAAAAACTGAAAATAGAAATTCAGGCTATCAACTCAAACAGTTTTTAATCGAATGTCATAAAAGAAATCTTGAATAGCAGAAATCTTGATTTTTCCTTTCAAGTGAGTTGGATTTAAAATATAATTGAATTCCTCAGGGATAACTGTTGAAGGTATTTTGATGACTTCAATTTCGGGATCTAATAAAAGTTTCGTACCGAAATTTCTGGTTTCTTCTGGTGATGGATGTGATTTCCAGTTCCCGGGTAAATCAGGTTCTTTCACTTCGTAAATAGAATGTCCACTCAAATCAATGGTCAACATACATAAAGCTCTTGGAATATCATCAATATTCACATTGACTGAATATTCCAAAATAGCCAGTGACCGGCTTTCTGAAGTATAAATGCATGGAATTAGTTTTTTGTTCCATCTGCCTCCAAACAGCCGTGCCCCTTCTCCGGTCAGATCTTGGGCATACTTCCTTTTTGCAATACGAAAAACCTGCATATCGGTTAGGAGTAAACTCCATAAGCTATTCGGCCAATAAGATTTTTAACTTCCTCTCTTCCAAATTGATTATCTAAAAGATCAAATGGTTTTAGAGAATTCAGGGCACGATTAGGGGTATCCATCCAACGCCTGAAAACACTTTCATCTTCAAAAACTTCAAAGCCATACGAATAAAGATCAGCTATGTCAAGGATTTTTTCTGAGATGGATGAACCAAATTTATCATTCTTTTTTTTATTGATAAGGGTGGCCCTTGTTACAGAAAGTATCCTGGCTAATGATGAATAATCCATCTCTGTTTTTGCTTTCAAAAACTCCAGATCTTTTTTTGAAATTCCTTCTTTTACAACTTTCATTTTTTCAAAAGTTGAAAGATGGGTTTCTGATTGCCTGGAAACCACACTCAATATTCCTCTGTCTGTATCCATAGCATAAGAAGCCATAGGTTCTGATGCTATCAATGAATTTTCTTCGGCTTTGATTTTTTTATTTTTGGGCATGGTATATATTTTTACTTCATCAAGTACAAATATATACATTTCCCTCCGGAATATAAACTATTTTTTTTCCAATCTTTCCTTTAAATCCAAATGGTTTTTTCTCGCTACTTCCTTAGCAAGTTCATACCCTGCATCCGCATGGCGAATGACGCCAATTCCCGGATCATTTCTGAGTACTCTTGAAAGCTTCTGAGCAGCCATTTCAGTTCCATCTGCCACGATAACCATACCTGCATGGATACTATACCCGATTCCAACGCCACCGCCATGATGGAAACTTACCCATCCTGCTCCGGCAGACGTATTAACAAGCAGATTTAGAACTGGCCAATCCGCCACGGCATCACTTCCATCTTTCATAGATTCAGTTTCACGGTTTGGGCTTGCTACAGAACCTGTATCCAAATGATCTCTTCCGATTACAATCGGAGCTTTCACCTTCCCTGTTCTTACAAGTTCATTAAACTTAAGCCCTGCTTTTTCTCTCTCACCTTGCCCAAGCCAACAGATTCTGGCAGGCACACCTTGAAAAGCAATCTTTTCAGAAGCGAGGTCAAGCCATCTCAAAAGACTTTTATTTTCAGGAAATAGTTCTGCAAGTGCTTTATCTGTTTCATGAATGTCATTTGGGTCGCCACTTAATGCAGCCCAGCGGAAAGGACCTTTCCCTTCGCAAAACATGGGACGTATATATGCGGGCACAAATCCGGGAAAATCAAATGCATTCTTCAAACCTGCTTCAAGTGCCCCTGCCCGGATATTATTTCCATAATCAAAAGTTTCTGCCCCCTCATTCATCAATTCGATCATCAGCCCCACATGTTTTTTCATTGTTGTAAAAGACTTCTTCAAATATTCATCCGGATTATCTCTTCTCAATATATCCGCTTCTTCAACAGAAAATCCTTCTGGTATATAGCCAACCAAAGGATCATGAGCCGAGGTCTGATCTGTCAGAATATCCACTTTGATTTTTTTGTCTTTCAATCTTTGCAATAATTCCACAGCATTACAGAGCACACCAATACTCCAGGCCCTTCCTGATTTCTTTGCGTCCAATGCTTTTTCAATTGCAATGTCAACATCTGTTTCAATCTCATCGAGATATTTAGTGTGAATTCTTTTTTCCATTCTGGAACGGTCCACTTCGGCAGCCAGACAAACACCACCATTCATAGTGATTGCCAAAGGTTGCGCGCCCCCCATTCCACCCAATCCTGCTGTCACGCTCAAAGTTCCTTTCAGGGTATCGTGAAATTTTCTTCTCGCTATCTCAGCAAAAGTTTCATAAGTTCCCTGTATGATTCCCTGGCTTCCGATATATATCCATGATCCGGCAGTCATTTGTCCATACATCATCAGACCTTTTTTTTCCAACTCGTCAAAATGTTCCCAGGTAGCCCACTTCGGAACCAGTTGCGAATTAGATATTAAAACCCGCGGTGAATTTTCATGCGTTTTCATTATGGCAACCGGCTTTCCACTTTGCACGAGAAGTGATTCATCATTCTCCAATACTTTTAATGATTCAATAATCATATCAAGGCATTCAAAGTTTCTTGCAGCTTTTCCTCTTCCGCCGTAAACAATCAGTTCATCCGGCTTCTCTCCTACTTCCGGATTGATGTTGTTCAGAAGCATTCTCAAAGCAGCTTCCTGGGTCCATCCTTTGCAATTCAATTTAGTTCCTGTCGGTGTTTTGTACTTTACCGGATCGTAATGTTGAAAAGTTTTCATGACTAAAAATCTATTTCGAATTCTTTTAAAAATATCAGTGAGCGTTGCAGGTCGTTGTGAAGTACCCTGTCAGAACTATTAAAGGAAATAACTTTTCTGTAATCAGAAAAAACCTGCTCAACTTTGTCCGCAAAAGTTTGTGGCCTTACATAATCCAACGCCTGACACGCAGTAAGTAATTCAATGGCCAAAACCTTTTCGGCATTTTGAATAACCTTCAAACATTTTGTGGCTGCATTAGCGCCCATACTTACATGATCTTCCTGATTATTGGAAGATGAAATTGAATCGACACTTGCAGGGGTGCACAATTGTTTATTTTCACTGACCAGCGATGCGGCCGTATATTGTGGAATCATCAGACCTGAATTCAATCCATGTTCTTTGATAAGAAATAATGGCAGCCCTCTTTGCCCGCTCAACAATTGATAGGTTCTTCTTTCGGAAATATTAGCAAGTTCACTCATGGCAATTGCCAGATAATCCAAACCTAAAGCAAGTGGTTGCCCGTGAAAATTACCTCCGCTCAAAATCAAATCTTCATCCGGAAAAATATTCGGGTTATCAGTTACAGAATTTATTTCTGTAATAAATGTATTCAAAACAAATTCGAAAGAATCTTTGGTTGCTCCGTGTACCTGAGGAATACACCTGAACGAATAAGGATCCTGGATGTTCTCTTTTTTTGTTTTGGCTATTTTGCTTCCGCTGAGATATTCACGGATTTTTCTTGCAGTTTCAACTTGTCCCTTGTGTGGTCGGATCCGATGAATATGTTCATTTAAAAAATCGACATTGCATTGATATGCCTCAATAGACATCGTAGCTATTAAGTCTGACCAATGTATCAACCTTTCGGCAAGGGTGAGGCAATAACAACCGTAGGAAGACATAAACTGGGTTCCATTGATCAATGCGAGGCCTTCTTTGCTTTTCAGATCAAGAGGTTTCCAGCCCGCTTCATTCAGCGCGTCCTTTGAATTTTGTTTCTTCCCTTTGAAATGTACCTGCCCAAGTCCAATTAATGGAAGTGCAAGGTGGCTGAGCGGAGCCAAATCACCTGATGCGCCTAACGATCCTTTTGTAAAAACAACCGGAAACATTTCCAGATTGTGCATGTCCACCAGCCTCTTGACAATATCAATAGACACACCGGAATAACCATAGCTCAGCGACTTGATCTTAAGCATCAACATCAGCCTGACAATTTCCTGTGGTACTTCGTCGCCCATTCCACATGCATGCGACTTCAAAAGGTTATCCTGAAGTTTGTTCAATTGATTTTTGTCAATTCTCACATTTTGTAAAAATCCGAATCCGGTATTTATTCCATAAAACAAAGAATCGGAATTTTCCATTTTTTTATCGAGATATGCACGGCATTTCGTAATAGCTTTATGAGCCTTGAATGTGATAGAAACCTCCTGGCTGAATTTGAGGTAATTTTTTATTTGAGAGAATGTAACAGGTGCATCATCGAGAGGCAAATAATTATAATCCATAACACAATTAATCTTTGTAAAGATAATCCATTTTAAAGGCGATTTGATTTTGTGTTCAATTCATATTATTTGTTAATTTGCCGCAATGATTTTAATATGAATCTGAAAAGACTTTGTATAAACTAACTTTGACAGCAAAAATTTGAGGAAATACTTATGGCGGAAGCAATTGTAAGTTTAAAAGATGCGAAAATTTTTCAGGGAGATTCTTTGATTATTGATGAGGTCAATATCGAAATTTTAAAAGGTGATTTTGTATTCCTTGTTGGGAAAACCGGCACCGGAAAGAGTTCCCTTTTGAAAACCTTGTACGGCGATCTCGAGCTTAAACACGGAGAAGGTATTGTTGTAGGTTACGATTTGACAGAGATGAATTGGAAAAAAGTCCCGTTTCTCAGAAGAAACCTGGGTGTGATTTTTCAGGATTTTCAATTACTGACAGACAGGAATGTCAATGAAAATCTCAAATTTGTTTTAAAAGCAACCGGATGGAGAGACAAGAAATTAATCCAGGAAAAAATTAATGATGTATTGGATAAAGTGGGGCTAAAAACAAAAGGATACAAAATGTCGTTTGAGCTAAGTGGTGGTGAACAGCAGAGAGTTGCCATTGCACGTGCTTTGCTTAATTCCCCCAAACTCATTCTTGCAGATGAACCCACCGGGAATCTGGATCCGGAGACCTCTGACGAAATTATGCGTTTGATGATTGATATTTCAAGGGTTTATGACACTACCATCATAATGGCGACCCACGATTACAGAGTGATTCAGAAGTTTCCATCGAGAACCATCAAGATAGAAAAAGGAAGGATTATCGATCACGCTACTATTGAGGTTGATTAAAAAGAATATCCATCAGGTGCCGGGTGTTCTTTGCCGGATTAAATTCCTCATAAAATATTTTCTTTCTTTTCGAAATTTCCTCATCGCCAAGTGGCAGAGTCATCAACTGTTGAATCAAATCAATCAGTTGATCATCGGATTCATAGATATGGCAAAGGGAATCCAATCCACTTTCCTGAATTGCATTTTTGTTTGTAATCACATGTCTCCCGAATTGGAGCGCATAAATAATTTTAATTTTTGTTCCTGTAGAATTGAAGGAAGGTAATATATGTATGTGAGCATTTGAAATAAGAAAGTTCATTTCCGTTTCATCAGGATCTGAGATGATACTAATGCTATTTTTTTTACCAGTCTTTAAAAGCTTTTTTGATGGAGATCTTCCTGCAATAATGAAAGAAATATTTAGTTTTGAAAATATTTTTTGAATAAGAAAAATCGCAACCTGCTCATTTTCCGGAACAGATAAATTCCCGTGATACAGACAATAATTCCCACTCCCTGGTTTTGAATTAATGTTCGCTGACTGAATCATCAGTGAGAGATAACTGCACTGGCCTCCTTTACTTTTATAAATCTTTTCATCATGGTGACTCACTGCAAGAAACTTGCCTTTCTGAATAACCGATTGTTCATAACTTTTGAGCAATCGGCTCTCCCACAAATAATACAGTTTATAAAATATATTTCTCTCGTTTTTAAATAATTCGAAATAATACTCATATTCCACATTTGACATCCTGATCCACGTTGTACCAGGCAATTCATCTTTGAAAAAATGATAGCTGCAATGAATCCCTTCCAATAAAACAGGCATGTCATACTGCCTCAGCCGGTCCCGCAAAAGATTATTTTTTCTGGAGATGACGAAGTACGGGATACTAAATGAAAATATTTTTTTTCTTGGATAATAATAAACCCTTTCACAAAGGGTTTCCAATTCCGGTTGTTTACCGCGGCCATATTCAAAACAATGCAAAATAATTTTTACACCTGCATCATGCAAATGTTTAATGGTGTAAAAAATATCTACTACACCGCCATAATCCGGAGGATATGGAACATCTAAGCTTACTATTTGCAATCTATTTTCCAAGACAATCTTTATAAAATTGTAGAAGGTTTGGCTCTTCGTTTTGCCAATTTAATGTTTCTCTTGCTACCATACAATTGGCCGCCAGCTTATTCCGGAGTTCAGTATCATTGAGTAATTTATTAAGTGCTTCTTCAACAGTGTCTTCCTTTAATTCCTTAATGAGGATTGCCACTTCAAATTGTTCATTGATTCTTCTGTATTCCGGATAGTCCATGCAAATTTGAGGGATTCCGTTTTGAATGTAATCGAAAAAACGATTGGCCAGACTGAGATATTGATTGAGACCGGTATTCTCAAACAAAGTAATACCTGCATAATATCGTGAGGTAATCAACGCCAGATCCTCAGGAAAAATGTATCCTTTCAAAAATACTTTGTCTTCCACGCCTGACCGGATGATGAGTGATTTCACCTGCTCAATAAAGTTTCCTGAACCGTAGATGTCAAGTCCGGTGTTAACCCTTTTCATGGCAGGAATCAATTGTTCAAATCCCCTGCCCTCATTTACACTTCCACTATAAATAAATTTCCTGTTTGATTCTGCCTCTTGTCGTAATTCTCTTTTTACAGGTAAATTACGGATAACCGGATAGGTTATATTGTATTTTTTCTTAAAAATGCCAGCAATGCTTTGGTTTACGGTGTATCCTGAATTGAATTTTGGAACAAAAGTTTTTTCAATTTTATTCCAGACTTTAAATACAACCGGGCGGGAGATAATTTCTATCTGCTGGGTAAAATATTCATGGGCATCATAAATTCTTTTTTTCCCTTTTAATAAACTTATGAAGTAAACGGGGATGATTGTATCCAAATCAATGCTGCAAAGGGCATCACATTTTTTAAAAAGGAGATAGAAAAATAATCTGATGTTGTATTCTGCATAAAAACAAAAACCTTTTTGAAAAAGCAGGATTATTCGTTTTTGTTCGAAATCTTTTCTGACCAATGGTTTTGAATCTTTTCTTTTTCGACCCACAAGAAGCACATCATAACCGGCCTTACAAAGAGAATTGCAGATCCGGATCATTCGCTGGTCATAATTCAGATCGTTGGTGACAGTGAAGATAATTTTCATTCTCCTGTAGTTTCGTGATTGAGAATGTAAGTTGTCATGCGATCATGAATCTCCATCCAATCTTTGCCTGCGAGATGATCATTGTGAAAAATCGGAATGAAAATACCGTTATATCTGAATACAAGATCGATATATTTTTTGATGATTTCCCATGAATCTTCTGCTGAATATTTCAGGTAATGAATGCAAGTCTGATCCATGATACACGATGGAAAAATTTTCAATCCTGTTTCGCATTCATTTTTTAAATCATAAAAATTGAACGGATGGGAAGTACCCGCCCGGAATCCGTTCATATCGGGGAAAGCCATACTAAAATCCTCCCTTATACCGGATTCCGATAAATTCAGAAAGGTGTCAGGTATTTTAAATCTTAAAAAATGTTGACGACTTTGGAAAATGCTCAAACCTGCAACTCTTTCCAGTGTTTTCATTTCCTGCTGCAGTTTTAATTTATTTTCAGGACTGAAATAGGATGGATGGATACCTATATGGGCAAATTGTTTTATACGACTTATTAAAGCTGTCACCTCTTGATTCGATAAATCCAAAGACCTGTCATATTCCGTCTTTTGCCCAGCCGGGAAAAAGAATACACAATCCGCTCCGATTTTTTCAGCCTGCACTTTCACATAGTCCGAAATATCCCATGGATCTTTTATTGTACCGCTCATCACTTTAAGTCTCTCAATTATTCTTTTAAAATTAAAAGACGATAAATCTTTTAGAATAGAAGCTATTTTTCTCGTCATTTTCCTACCCCGGAATTTAAAAGCAACATCAATATCGTAAGTTAGGATACATGAGGGTTTCGTGGTTTTAAATTGAATGCCGGGCTGTAAACGGATCAAATTTTCCTTTAAATAATTCACCCACATGTCGCAAACGGGTAATTGAAGAAAAGAGTTTTGAAAAGAAAGAGATTGGGAGGCAGGAAAACGGTAGTGCGCATCAACCTCAAAAGGTAAATATTCTTCATACCTGCTGAGCATAAAAAAAACAGCGCTGAAAATATCGAATCCAAATTCTGTAACATCCCGGTATAAAACAGGCATTTCTTCAATGGTAGATTTTACGGGCAATTCAGAATGCAGCAGATCGTCTTTGATAAGTTCTGCCGGATGAATATGCAATCCGGAACCAGGATTCTCAATTTTGTCATAAAATATTTTGGCCCCGGTATGATTGCGATAGTCTTCAATGCTTTCTGTCACTTTCCAATCACTCATCAATTGTCCGAAAATCCAATTGCAAGTGTAATTGAATCTGGGAGTTGCTTTAGACGTGTAAATAAGCAGCATGGCCAAAATTAATTAAATGTATATAATGATGAAAATTGAAACCTTCTGACAGAAATTTTATGCTATGTTTTAATATCCGAGGAATGATAAAAACTTTTTTGGATACCATGAATTTGAGTTATAATAAACAAAACAAAAAGTTGATTGGCTGTTTGCCAGGGCCGGATTCTTATGAAATGGTTCTATAAATTAAAGTTCATTCCTGAATATCTTAAAAATTCCTAAGCAATAAATTCCCCTTAAATATAGCGTCCGGGCTGATTCTCCTTAAACTGTGCATGCTTTTTGCAACTCACCAGGTATGTCACGGATTATGATGATAGACGATGATGAAGACCTGTTGCTAATAACAGGGAGCCTTCTCCGTAAAAAAGGATTTGAGGTAAAGGCATTTCCTAACTGGGAAGAAGGTTCTACAGCTATTAGGACTTTTAATCCTCACTTGTTGTTGCTTGATGTGTTTCTGAATGATCACGATGGATTGAGAATTTGCAATAAATTGAAAGTTTCGCCTTTCACAAGGCATATTCCTGTTTTGGTTGTCAGCGGCTTTCCACGCCTGGCAGAATCAGCTATTTATGAGTTTGGAGCAGATGATTTTGTTTCAAAACCTTTTCAGACAAATGAATTGCTGGGAAAAATTGACAAGATATTATCGCGAAAGTTTCAGGTAAAATAATTCAGGATATCTGTTTTTTCAGGAAACTCTCTATTGTACTGCACGGTATAAATAAAGGTTTGTCTGTTATCTCAAGTTTCAATACCTGGCCGGAAATAGTGTAATTACCTTTGATATTATTTCCGAAGACGTTGAGGTCAAAATCACCTGAATATTCATCTCCGTTGAATATCCCGCTCATGCTTTCAACGGCAGTCCTGGCTTTGGATACAGCTACTGTGGCGATTCCGCTAAAAGGTATTTCAAATTGGCATGCCATATTTTTAATCGTTGATTCTTTAATAATTGGTTCTGTCAATTTTATTTTCCCAATTTTCAAATGCATCATAAGCATTTGCCAGTTTCAGGATTCTGAAAGGGATTTTTCTTTCATCGATTGATTTGCTGATTTCGTCGTAAATCAAACTATCATCAAATCCGTTTTCTGAGGCATCTTCCCTGGTATTTGCGTAGTAGATTATTTTGGGCCGTGCCCAATACAAAGCCCCGAGGCACATTGGACATGGTTCACAACTGGTATAAACCTCGCAGCCTTCAAGCTGAAATGAACTCAGATTTTTACAGGCATCTCTGATGGCAACCACTTCTGCGTGAGCTGTGGGGTCGTTGGTTGCCAGCACCCTGTTATAACCCCTTCCAATAATTTTGTCTTCTTTTACAATCACACATCCAAAAGGTCCGCCTTCTCCCTTCTCTACCGCCAATTCTGATAGTTTGATGGCTTCAGCCATAAACTTTTCTTCTCTTGTCATTTGGCATAAAAATAGTGTTATTCCCAAACATCAAAGGGATTTTATTATTCAAATAACAAAATTCCGAACTTTGAAATATAAATGAAATCTAATTATGGAAATTGGAATTGCTGCAGACCACGGTGGATTTGAACTGAAAGAAAAAATCAAATCATTCCTCCAGGATAAGGGTTATACCATTAAAGATTTTGGTTCGTACAAATTAGATTCTACTGATGACTATCCCGATTTTGTGGTTCCTCTGGCAAAAGAAATTGGCTCTGGAAAAATTGAGAAGGGAATCGCCATTTGCGGAAGTGGAATCGGAGCATCTGTAGCCGGAAATAAAGTGAAAGGAGTCAGAGCAGCGCTAATCACAGACTATTTTTCCGCCCATCAGGGAGTGGAAGATGATAACATGAATTTGCTTTGTCTTGGTGGCAGGGTTACCGGTTATGCATCTGCAGAAGAATTGGTAATGGCCTACCTGAATGCAAAATTTTCAGGTCTTGAAAGACACAACAGAAGATTACAAAAAGTTGCATCTCTCGAAAAATAATTATGAGTAAAATCAAAGTACTGTTTTCCGACATCGGTGGTGTATTGCTTACCAATGGCTGGGATCACCTTAGCAGAAAAGAAGCATGTATCCGGTTCAATCTTGATTATGAACAATTGGAAGCCCGGCACAATTTTATTTTTAATACTTATGAAATTGGAAAAATCTCACTCGACGATTATCTGGATACCGCGGTGTTTTATGAAGAAAAAAATTTCTCCAAACAAGAGTTTATAGATTTTATGTTGTCCCGGTCCATTCAACTTCCCGATACGCTGGATTGGATGATCGATTGGAAACGTAAACATCCGGATATCAAAGTAATTTCGATAAACAATGAACCCCGCGATCTGAACTGGTACAGAATCCACAGATTCAACCTTCACAGATTCTTTGATGCATTTATTTCTTCGTGCGAAGTGGGAATGAGAAAACCCGAGCCGGGAATTTTCAATCTGGCTGTTGGAATTGCACAGGTCAAACCGGAAGAATGTCTGTACATCGACGACCGGAAAATGCTGGTAAAAGCTGCAGCACAAACAGGGATTTATGCCTTTGTTCATGAAAACCTTGAATCCACTCAGAAAATATTTGAGAAATATTTTGATTGAAAAGATTTACCGGATCTTATTCCTGATTTATTTTTATTCGACCGGGAAAAATGTTGAGTTGAAAATTTCAGGGAGAATGTTTCCTGCGGAAAAATATTCAACTTTTTAATTTCTGAAAGAGATTTTCAAATAACTGTATCTCCACAAAAGGAGGTTATTTTCTGGGAAATGTATGTCAATTGTAATTTCCTGAATACACCATTTGATAAATTAAGATTTAATTATTTCCGCAAAGAGATTTAATACCCTGTTCCCCCTGATTATGTGCATTTGGCGAGACAGAGAAATTGCAGTTTTTTGGGTAAAAAATATCGGTGCTGATCTGGTTTTCATTCCTGAAAATAATATGGCTAAAATAATTTTTTCATGAAACATTATATTGAATGGAGTTATGCTTTATAAAAATTTATATACATTAGCAACCTCGATTATTTTAGACCTGGAAAAAATTTTACGACAAGTGTTTCCATCTTTACTGTCCATAATTTAACTTTTAAACAATGAAAAAGGTTTTGTTGACCATTCTGCTCGTTATTGTAATTGGCATTCTTGGATTTGGATCATATTTGAAATTCGCGTTGCCTAATGTAGGTCCGGCTCCGGATTTAAAAATTAATGCAACCCCGGCAATGATTGAACATGGAAAATATCTGGCTTATCATGTTACGGTTTGTATGGATTGCCATTCGACAAGAAACTGGTCATTATTTTCAGGCCCGATTATTCCTGGTACGGATGGCAAGGGTGGAGAATATTTTGACGAAAAAGAAGGTTTTCCGGGGAAGTTTTATTCAAAAAATTTAACTCCGTTTAATTTGAGTAATTGGACTGATGGAGAAATTTTCAGGGCGATTACCACAGGTGTGGCAAAAGATGGCAGTACAATGTTTCCGGTAATGCCCTATTCTTATTATGGAAAAATGAGTAAGGAAGATATCTATGATATTATTGCATTTATCCGGACTCTTAAACCCATCGACCGCAAGTCACCTGAACATTCAGTAAATTTTCCGGTCAATTTCATATTGAATACAATTCCCCAAAAAGCGCAGTTGTCGATAAAGCCTCCTGTTAAAGATACTTTAGCTTATGGCGCTTATATGATAAATGCTGCGGGTTGTATGGAATGTCATACTCCGGCAAAAAACGGGAATATCATTAAATCAAAAGCGTTTACCGGAGGCAGGGAATTTATTTTGCCCGGGGTTACAATATATTCAGCAAATCTGACTCCCGATGTAGAAACCGGAATTGGTGCATGGTCAGAAGCCCAATTTATTTCAAGGTTTAAGGCTTATGCTGACAAAGCTGAATTGGCTAAAGTCTCAAATAACGGAGAACAAACTATAATGCCCTGGTCAATGTATGCGGGGATGGACACTACTGATTTGATTTCAATTTTCAGGTACCTTATGTCGCTGAAACCAGTGAAAAATGAGATTACCAACCATTTTGTAGTCCAGAAAACCGGAGATAACAATTAATTCTGTTTGGTTCTGAATGGCATTATCATAATGAGAAAGAGACAATGCCTTTATTTTATTTTTACACCTTACATTTGCAGCGACTTTTTTTTTCGGGTAGTGGCGCAGCCCGGTAGCGCACACGTCTGGGGGGCGTGGGGTCGCAAGTTCGAATCTTGTCTACCCGACAAAAAAAGAAGTCAAAACCTTTCAATCCTTGTAAATATTATTGATTTACAGGGATTTTTTTTTTACCTGTGTCAAACAATATCAAAAAATATCAATATTCGGGTGAGTAAATCAGTGAGTATTTTAAGGCATGGAATTTGCACTCACCCAATAGCTCATAATCTATTGCTATCCAATTAGTTGTGTAACTTTTTTTGACACATTTTGAGAGGATTTGAAATGGATTTGAATGTGCAGACACTTATAAAACGTGAAGATGGAAATCAAATCATTTCAAAAATCTTTTAAAAAAAAGACTCATGGACACAACAACTTTTAGCGTCAGTTTTCTAACCAGAAAATGTAAAGCAGATAAAAAGCGCGCAGACATTTATGCCCGAATCACTATTGACGGCGAAGAAAAGGAACTTTCAACCAAAGAGCAAATTTCTATATCTTCTTGGAATAGTGCAAAAAACAGAGTAAAAGGAAATTCAATTGAAGTAAAATCAATCAATGAGCATCTTGATAATATCAGGATGGCTTTTAAAGAAAAATACCGGAAACTGCTTGACGATGGTAAATTAGTTACAGCAGAAACAGTGAGAGATGCGTACCTGGGTAATCAGGCGGAATTAAAAGGACATAAACTAAAAGAACTACTTGCCTATTATACAAAGATTTGGAAACTTAAATTGAAAGACGGTGGTTTTAAGAACTACAAAACAACTATCAAGTATCTTGAGTTGTTTCTCAATTATCAATTTGCTTCAGCAGATGTTTTTTTATCACAGGTTGATGGACAATTTGCCACTGACTTCGAACATTATATCCGAACCCAACCTATCAAACTTCATGATCCCTGTAAAGGAAACGGAGTTGGAAAACATATACAACGTTTTAAACGTATCATGACATGGGCCGCCGATGATCTTAAATGGGTTAAAGAAAACAAATGCAGCAAGTATTCCTGTAAGTTGAAAAAATCTAAAAGAAAAAAATTGGATATGATTGATGTGATAAAACTTGAAGAAAAGAAATTTATTAATCCATTAGTGATTTATATAAAAGAATTATTTTTAAATAGCTGTTATACTGGCCTTGCATTCGCTGAAGCAATGGCCTTATCTGAACATGATTTTGAATGGAATTTGGACGGTGTAGTTTGGTGTAAGATGTACCGTACAAAATCCGATGAATTGTGTTCCATTCCTATGTTACCATCTGCATCAAAGATATTGAAGAAATATCGCGAGGAGGCAATACAATATGGAAGATCAACCATTTTCCCAAAGATAGCCAATCAGCAGGTTAACAGATGTTTAAAAATAATACAGGAGGCTTGCGAAATAAGGATTCCTATGACATTCCATGTAGCCCGTCATACTTTTGCTAAAACGGTGGCCTTAAAAAACGGGATTCCATTGGAAACCGTTCAAATGATGTTGGGCCATACTAAAATCACCACTACCCAAATTTATGCTGATGTTGATGAAGAAAAAATTATTAATGACATGGCCGGCCTGGAAGAAAAGCTGAATAAGAAAAGGGAAATAGGCAGGCTTCTATTAAAAAATTAAGATGATGATCAGGGTTCTACTGAACATTTGGGAGCCTTTTACTTAATACCCTTCCTCCAAAAGCCTCCTTATGTCATCCTTATTATAATATAGAGTGCCACCTATTTTTTTGGTTCTTAAATTGCGACTGATCCTTAAGGATACCAGCTTATTTACAGAACACCCAAGCATTTTTCTAACATCAGATGTTTTGTAGCCTTCCGGCTTTTCATTACCGAAAGATAAATGCCGTTTGATCAACGATTCTATGGTTGATATTAAACTGGCTTCAAACATTTTTAGATCCTCTTTTGTCAATACTTCAATAGCCATAATAGTCATTTATTGAATTGAAATAAATTTTAAAACGTTTCTAATAAATATATACGACTTCCTTTTTTCCGGTTAAATGAAGGTTCATATATTATATATCCATACGCGCTCAAGTCCTTGATACATTTGTGATACGTGATAGCGGACGACAGCTTTGCTACACGCATAATATCATAACTGAAAGCCTGGATAGGATTTGTAAATCCGTTTTGTGCATAATATTGCAACAATGCAGCGAATACTCCTATATGAGTGATACTTATGCGGGCATCACTTTCAATGGCTTCAAAAAAATTTGATAAATAACAAAATCTATCCATCCTCTATAAATTTTACTTATGCCATCCTCATCCCATTCTTTCTCCCCTGGCTTTGCTGTTGGGAAGCATTATTAACCGCTTTCATTGCTTCCAAAGTTTTAGTACCCAATGCAGTATTGAGTGTTATCTTTCTTGCATGCTCATCATAGATATTTACCGATTTGAATTGCGGGTTTGCTTCAATGTAATAACGCTGTTCATTGCCATTCTTAATAAAGCTAACAGCTACACGATTACCGTTCTTTAATGCATCATGCAACTTATTCGCTTCGCTTTCATTAAGCAACTCTTTTAAAGGAAGCTGTTGCAAAATCTTTTGAAGGTTGTAACCATAGCCCGAATGAAATTCCTTCATTCGGAAATTACAGTTGGCATCTTTATCATTGAAGTCAAGCTGCACCCAGGTTGCATTCTTTTTAATTGCACGGCCGGCTAAAAGATTATATGATTCGGTTGTGTTAATCTCATATCCATTTTTCGCACTGAAATATTGTTCCCGTTGCTCGTTCGGTTTGGATTCATTATACAGGTTAGTTTTATATCCTTCAAAATGGTAAGTGCCTGACTGGTCTTTTACGAATGACAACTGATGATTTAATCTTTCTTTATCATTAATATAGTAGGAAACCGGAAGAGAGAATTGTTGCTGTCCGTGTTTAATTTGCTCGTCAATTTTTGCGGCAAGATTAGTAAAGCCAGCACGCCGCACCTGTTGGTGCAGCGACTGGCTGTTTTGTTCTGTTTTCCTGTTATCCTGCCTAATTACAATCTGTTCCTTAACAGGTACAACCAATAGCCTGCGTAGCAACCGAATCAGAACATTAGGATAAAGCTGTTTTTCAATACGGTTGCGTTCCTGTTTCAGCATCCCCAAAGCAAAACGTTCATCTATATCCCCTGTGCCTTTATATTTTGCTGCAATACGGTCATAGTAATGCAGTTTTTCTTTAAGTAGTGCTTCGTTGGATGAAAGGCTGAAAGAAAACAATTTACTGAAGCGCTCTTCCCTTGAACGCCATTGATTTAGTTCTGTTTCCACTCTGTTTATGGGAAGTTGATTGTTCATAGCAAACCCCTTTTTACTTAGTCATCAATTAAATCAGTCTATCTAACTTTTAGCTGATGTTTTGTCTCTTTTTTCTTTTCTTGGATGCCTTCGGCATTTCAGGGCCATCATCTTCAGCAGGTGACTGTTTTTCCTTTTTATTGTCTTGTTTTGCTGATCGGTTTTCGCCCTCTGATTGCCATTCTTTTTTCGATTGCCGGTTATCCACTCTTTGCATGCTGCTATCATAAATATTGATTGTCTTGAATTGAGGATTGGCTTCGATGTATTGCTTCTGTTCTGTACCGTTAGTTTGAAAAGTGGCTGATTGCACATTTCCTTTTTTGAGGGAATCCGTTAGGCTGGCTTTAAAATCATCATTAGCTAATTCCTTAATAGGATGTTTTGACAACACTGCTTCCAAATCATAGCCGTAATTCTGATGATAGTGTTTCAACTTGAAGTTGCCATTATTATCACTTTGTTTAAAGTCCATCTGTATCCAGGCATTATAAACCTGTCCTTCCTTATTGGTGAGGTCTTTATTTACTGACCTACCTTCCATCAGATTGAAGGCTTCTTTCAAAGTGATGTTACCCGCTTTGTTGATATAAAATGTTTGCTCCATCGTTTCCGGGTTGTTTTCTTTTTGTAAACTAATCTGGTAGGAATTGAAGAAGTACATATCGCTTTGTTTCGATTGACTGAAGTTCAATGTCGCTCTTACCGAATCATTGCCATATTGCGTTTGATGCTGCAACTTAAATTCCGGTTTTCCGTCTTCCATTTTCTGCTTAAGGTCGTTTTCTAACCCTTCCCCAAATCCGGTGTACTTTACCTGGTCACGCAGGTATTCAAAATTTTTCTGATTCATAATATTTATTTTTTGAGTGATTAAATTTGTTTTGTTTAATAATGATGCTTTGGCAGTTTCAGCTTTTAAAAACTCATATGCTTCTATTGCAGTTAAACCATTATTTTTATTTAGAGGAAACACATGTCTGTGCTCATGCACCTTTTGCATTTCCGGATAATCCTGAAAAGACTTTGCATATTCGCTTTCAGGAAAGTATTTGTACATCAACAGCTTTGCAACTTCTCTTCCTTCTTCTACTCCAGCGAGCTTATATAAATCATTATTCACAGCTTTTATAAAATCCGAAGCTTGTTCATATTCTTGCTTTGACATGCTGTCTTCCATATCGTTCTGATAGTATTTATCATATAAAGTGTCCGCTATGTTCAGCTTCTTATCTAAATCTTTGGTATTTATATCGTGAATATTCAGGTCAGGGATATTTATGTGTTTATACGTTAACTCATATTCTTTAAGCTGGTATTCATTCTCTGAGCGTTTAATAAAACGCAAGTCAAACATCAACTCATCTTCCTTGATTTGATTGGAGTAGTAGATATGAAAAGCTTCCGGGTTTCTTTTCATATAAGGGCTTGCTTCTTTCAATATCCTAAGAGGAAATCCAAGTGCTTGTAACTGGTCCTTGAGATATGCAAGATTGTTCTTGTCCATACTTGAACCCTTTAATAATGACTTTTTCATTTCAATAAATTTGATTTTAGAAAGAAGAATGCTAAAGACGTTTTGCCTGAATGATTGTTTTATTACGTACTCTGATTTTTAAATGCCGCCCACCATTCTTTTCCATTAGTTCAATAACCAAATATTTTTTATCCGGGATAGTGAACTTAGGAACGGCATACACAAAAACCCTTTCTGTTTGACCAACAATAACCGCAGTATCGCCTTTTACATAAAGTGGATTTATTTCGATCTCCTGCGTGGCTGTACGCTTCGCTTTTTTCTGATCACGGACATAGAAGCGTAGCTGGTCAATCTTGTAATTGATATTGGTTTTGTTTGCGATACTCATACGGAGATACATGATGTTATCGTGTATAAACAAGCCATTTAACTTAACACGAATACCAAATTTTTTATCCTTGACACTATTGATTTTTTCTTCCGATACTGAAGCCAGTTTTGCATATTTCTGTACTTCTGCCTCATTAACCATTTCTGACAAGATGCAGGTTGAATATTTCTTTTCTTCGATGTCTAATGAAAGGTTTAGTACCGCTGGTTGTTCTGCATAATCAACGAGAAAAGAAGTGAGCGTTCCGTCACCCGTTATGACACTGATATTGGTTTGAGAAAAGTTTTCTTTTGCAGCCTTTATTTGCAAAATATTTTCCACTCCCTTTGCTTTTTGTGCCAACACATCCTGGCTTCCAATATCTACGCTGACAATTGAATAGGGAAAGATAATGTTAGTTGTTTTGGAGAATGCAACTGTCATATGATATGGCTCAATTGCTTTTATTTGCCAGGTTGTGTTTGTTTGCGCCTGCGTTTTAAAAATTGTAATAAGCAGGAAAATTCCCATTCCCATTACTGCACTGATCTTTTTCATCTTTGGAATTTAAAAGTGATTGAAATATTTAGTTGGATTGCTTTTGCTTTTCGTCACGTAACAGCACCTGATAACCTGCCTTTACCGTTACTTTAATCAGCTTAACTTTTCGGCTGACCAATGTCTTTGCGGCTTCAATACCCGCACCGGCAGCCTGCGCTTGCCATGATGGGTCAAGTGAAGTCAAACCGATAGTTTGCATGAAACGGTCTGCGGATTGCTTTGCAACATCCCTTGTTATAGCGCCAGGAATGTAGATACCGTTCAGTCCGTCCATATCGTAAACCGATAGTTCTACCGGAAACAACGAGTTATTATACCGTACACTATTGATTTTGATACTCAATCTTTCACCACTAAGCGAAGCAATGCCATACAGAAAATTGCCTTTTGGAATATGAATACCATTGATGAAAACGTCATTTACCAGCCGTAGCTTAACAGTGGAACCATCCACAATAGTTTGCGTCTCGTGAATAACCGCTTGTATGGCATTCTGCGAATCTTCCGTGGCTGTCGCTCCGATAAGCGAATAGAATCCGTTGACTGCGCCATCTATTAAATTTCCGGTATCAAGGTGAGTAATGCTGTTATCTTTGTTAGGTAATACGGCAAACACTTGCCCTCTGTGCGCTTCGGAAGTTTGTTTTAATTTTTCGTGTACACGTTCTGGATATTGCACCTCCAGTATCTTATCCAACATTCCATTCAGTTGTTTTAATTCAGGATCTTCACCGGTATTCTGATTCACCATGTTCATCATTTGTTCCAGCCTGTCCACATCCGAAGAATTAACGGTCGTGCTATTGCTGCTTTTGCCCTTTGTGCCTTGATACATATGATTAGACTCATCTTCTGATGGTATTGGCTTATTCATCTCTTTGTCCAGCTCAGCCAGCTTACGATAAATCTTATCTGTATTAGGATCGTTATGTTCCTGGCTATCATAAAGGGAAGTATTTAGTCCTCTTTTATCAACAGGAGTTTGAAAAATTTCTTCTTCACCTGACAAGTCTTTATCAGTATTTGTTGCCCCAATATTCTTGTAGTTAGGATCATTTTTTACCAGTGCAAGGAATTTGATTGAATCCAGTTGTGCCTGTTCATAGTAACTCATCTTATCCATTGGCTTGTCATTCTTGAGATTAGCGTCGGGCAGGTTAATATTAAATCCCTTTTTTACTGCTGCTTGAGCTTGTGCCTTTTCTACTTTACCACCATCGAGCGCCCAAAAAATCATGGTAATGAAAGGCAATGCAAGCAGCGGTAATACCAATAAAAATCTGCGCTGCCTCATCATTTTTGAAGTTGTTACTTGTTGTTCCATATTAGATACTATTTAAATGTTTAAAATTTAGAAGTGATCGGTTTTAATTGAATCATAAGCCTCTTGAATACGGCGATTACAGATTTGTATATAGTCCACGTGTTTCCTGAACTGAGTGGCATTCTTATTCTTTTCTATGCCGATAAAATTTCTGTATTCAAGTATAGATGCGACTAAAAAGCTGCCACTTCCACATGTATTGTCCAATACAACCTGCCCCGGATTGGTATATGTGCGTATTAAGTATCTGCCTAATGCAATTGGCTTTTGTGTAGGATGAAAAACATTTCCTTCTGCCGCGGCAGAATTAATTTGTATATAATCTTCGTTATAACTTAATATATCTGTAGGGTATCTTGCCCCACAACTTTTGCTGGTGGTAGATGTATGAATTCCATAATTGTTGTTAGGCTTAGGATGCCTGGTTGCGATGTATGGTTTGCCTTCACCCATTTGCGGATGATATATTGGCTGCTGCTTGTAAAAAACGCAAATGTCTTCATGTTTCCTCAAGGGTTGTTTTTTTGCATTCAGATAATTAGTTGCTACTGACTTTATCCAAACAATTTTGTATTTGAACCATTCAGGATTGCTTTCAATTAGCTGTGCTGTAAACCTGCCTTGTGAAGTAAGTACAATCACTCCATTCGGCTGAAGAATCCGCTTATATTGTTTCCAAAGCATTTGTAAATCAATAGGCTTATCCCACTCGTTGGCCGTAGTAGCATATGGCAAGTCTGCTAATATCATGTCAACACTTTGGTTTGATATTTCTTGCATTAATTTCAGACAATCTCCTTCCCACACTTTATTCAATAATGCACTTGTCATATTTATATACTTTAAGTCGGTTAAAAAAAATGAAGTTTACTTTTTAAATTTTTTTCGATATAACTGTTCAATTAATTGTAAGCTGTCCATCAAACCCGGGCGATGGCTGCTTATGCTGTCATACAGGGTTTTTCCCGAAGGGCTTCGTGCCAAACTATCCATGTACGCCCTGAATCTTTTGATGCGTCTGTATTGCACTTCCGATACTTCGACAGCATCTTTATCGGTTTCCCCCATTTCAGTTGTGTACTTAGGTTTTTTAATGGGCGTAACGGTGATTAAAATCCCATCTTTTTCAGCAATGGCACTTACGGCGAGATAAACGCTGTATGTGCTGGTGAATAACACAAAGAGAATAAGCAGCACAATCCATGTACGACGCGAGAATTTTTCCGTTCGCTTCATCATCCACTTTGCCCAGCCTCCCTGCAAGTGTTTGTAGCCTGCCTGCATCCCTTCGAATATGGCATTTGGCTTAGGTTCCAAATTGTTTTTTTTTATTTTAGAAAATAGTTTCATGATCTTAATTTTTATGGACGCCTGTTGACTGTTTTTAAATCGCTGTTTTCAATGATGTTCCACCGCTCGATAAGAAATCCATGTGGATTATTGTCGCTACGTGATACATTACGTAATGAACCTTCGGTAATTAAGCTGCGGGTAGTGATGCTGGTAGGCCGAACAATATTTTGGGTAGCATAACAACGAAAACGGTAAGGATACTCATTGATATCAATTGCTACACTATCCACTGAAATTGTCTGGTTTACATTGCCTGAAATAAGTCCCGCATAATATCCATTCTCTTTCAAGTCGTCATATACGCGTTTAGCACTTCCATCCGCCAGGTACAAGGCTTTGGTGATAGTTGCTTGTATGGCTTTGTCGTCTGGGTCAAGAGTAAAAAACAACCTGTGGAAAACCTTCACATGATCTTTTGCCTCAACAGATATATTATCCTTTCGCTCGGAAGCATAAGCTTCCAGTGCTTTTCCATTGGCAAGAATGTAGATCTTGCTCTGCATCTCCGCTACCAGGCTGTAACTTTTATATAGTGTAAAACAGCAAATAACTACGCAGCTCACGATTACCAGGATGGTAAAGCCCCTCACATACCGGAATGCTGTATCAATATTTTTCATCTTTTTGAACATATTTCCTCGATTAGATTATTACGAATTACCTTTTAACTTGTCGCTCATATATCCCGATGCGGTACTATTGCTATCATTGAAATAAGGATTGGAAGAACCGTTACTGGCCATCCCTCGTGATATGCGGCTGGCAGCATTACCCATTGCATCCATTGCCATACCCGCACCGGTACTTGCAGTATTTACCATACTTCTGGAAGAACTGCTAAACATGCTTGTAACCTTATGTCCGAATGCGCCGCCACCGCCAGCATGAACGATATAATTGGCTACCGATGGAACGGTGAAATATCCTACAATGCCGATGATCATAAAAACCAGGTAGGCTATATCCGTCCTGCTAAAAAAAGTCTCTCCATAGTCCTGAACCTGGGATATATCCAGCGCCAGCATTTTCTCCTGTATTTTGCCGATAATGCTTCCGAAGATGTTGGCAACAGGAAGCCATAAAAAAATGTTGATATAGCGGGCGAGCCAAACGGTAAGAGTATGCTGGAACCCGTCAAAGACGGCAATGCCAAAAACCAATGGTCCAAGTATGGCAAGTACTATTAATTGGAACGTTCGTAATGTATCAATACATAATGCAGCCGCTTCAAACAATACCTGAAGCACTTCGCTCATCCATTCCTTTACCGAGTTGCGAAAGTTGTACGAGGCTTTGGACATGGCAAATTTGATGTCATTGCCGATGCTCTCGAAAAAGCCTTCATCCGATGGATCGGCATTATCATGAGTATATTTATACCAACGATCTCTATCACCACTACCACTCTCTCCAACATACATCTGCCAGACGTTAGATTGTTTAATGGCTTCTTCTTTCCTTTGTAGCAAAACTGCAATAGCTTTATCAGAACCTTCTACCATTGCGGCGGTAGCCGTTACCGTTGGTTTCATAACACCATTGATCAATCCTAATATAGAAGGGAATATCAGCACGCAAAAACCAATCACGAATGGACGAAAGAGCGGATAAAAGTCTATTGGCTCGGCATTGGCCAGATGTCTCCATACTCTTGCGGCTATATACCACATTGCTGCAAATCCTGCCAGTCCCTGGCCTACACCGATTAACTGACTGCATAGTGGCATCATTTCATCATACAACTGGTCGAGTACACTATGCATTCCCTTCATATCGTTTGCCATACCTTGTGCATAGGTCAAAAAAGGCAATATCAATCCCACTACCGCCATACAGACGGCCTTTCTACACGTTGCCATATTGTTTTATTTAATTGTTTATTCCATAAATTTTCTGAATGGTCTCTGCATCGTTTCTTTCTTTTGCTCGTTGCACTGCCAGTATCGTTGTGTTGTTATTAAAGTGCCTTAGAAACATTAATTTATCCTGCATGTCGGCATAAATTCTGTCAATCGCCTGTAGCCGTTCATCATCACTCATGCGGGTTTTGCCTGCCGTGATCACAGTAAGAAGTTCATCGAGATTGCGAAGGCTCTCTTTGAAGATATTATCATACACACGACCTAAATACGACAGCTCGTCTGCATTGAAATTGTTATCGCGTTTGAACCGGTCATAGGCATTCCTGTATTCCTTGACCAATACAGTTTGATAATTGATAATATCCGCCACCCGACGGTATTTGCGTACTGTTGGACTTACGTTCATTAAACCATCAAGGAAAACTTTATGCAGATTGAAATTTCCTTCGGAAATATTTTTGATGGTATTATAGCCACCTTCCAACATCTGGTAGCCTTTCTTCATGTCACTCAGAATTTGTTTGAATTGCATCAGCTTTTCTACATTGAGTATCAATTGCTGTATTTCATCGGCTTGCGCCGATACTTTGTGCGCGAGTAATAAGCTGCAAAAAACAATACTGAATATCATCACTAACTTTTTCATACCTATTTATTTTTAATGCCCTGTAAGGCATGGCTTGTTTTTACCTCCGTTTGCTCTTTTATTCGGAACACAGCTAACGATTTCGCATCATTGCTGAATGAATTGCAGAAGGTGAATTTGTCCTGCATATCCAAGTATAGTTTGTCTATCCTTGCTATGCGTTCATCATCTTTCATTTCCAATTTTCCATCTGTGGTTACAGTTATAAGTTCGTCCAACGTTTTTTCACAGTCATCGAGCAGGTTGCTAAATGTGCTACGGATATAGTTTAATTCATTGTTTGAAAAAACATCAGTACTCTTAAGTTTCCGATAAGTGCTATTATAGTTCTGTACAATTTTTACCTGTAACCCAATTATTTCTGCAACCTTCGTATAATGCTTGATCTCTGGGTTTACTACTTTTAAAGAATTGAAGTAGTCGGCATGAAGATTAAATTCGCCTCTGGTAAAACCACCGATTGTGGTAAGTCCTTCTTTCGCTATTTGATAACCCTTTTGCACATATCCGATATAAATTTGCAAGGCGGCGATTTGCTGAAGCAGGTATTTCTTTTGTGTTTTTTTCTGCTGAAACCATTCCGCAAGTGTCTGTGCCTTTAGGCTACCTGCCATTGACACTAAAATCAGCAAGAACAAAAGCATCTTTTTCATACTAATTGATTTAAGGAAGTCCATATAATTTTTTTACTGTTTCTACCTCGTAGGCTGATTTTGCTCTTTGCAGGCTCAGTAACACATTTTGGTTATTAAAGCGCACCAAGTCATCATAGTTAGTATCTACCTGGTCGGCTGCGTTATTGATTAACTCGAGCCTTTTGGCATCGCTCATCTTTGTAGTAAAGGATTTTATAATGAGGCTAATCTGGTCAATGTTCTTCACGCTTTCATCAAGAATACCCGAATACACTTTTTCCATATACAGAATTTCATTTGGCGTGAAATGGCTGTCCTGTCGGATTAACTGCCATGACCTGTTATAATCATTCACCAGTCGCACTTGTTTTTGTGTAATGTCCCGGATGCGCTGGTAATAAGAAATAATTGCTTTGACCTTCGTTAGCCCTTCATAATATTTGCGGTATTGCTCCTTCTGCTTTTCCGTCCAATCGGAAATCTCATTTAATTTCAGTTTCGATAAAGCGTTTTCAAGTGTCTTCTGAGCGTTTTGTAACCAGATGGTTTTGTTCTGCAGGCGCTGTATTTTCAGATCAACCGCCTTAATTACTTTTTTTACTCCGGCTTTAATTATTTCCGCAACGGCGATTTGTGCCTGCACTTGTTGCACTGGCAAAAACATTAAGGAAAGGCAAAAGGTGAGTAATATTATTCTGACATACTTTTTCATAACCCTAATAACTTTTAGTAAATAATTCAATCGTCGTCTTTCCTGTCTCCGTGAGTTCTTCGAGATACAGTGATTTTTCTACCGTATCAAAAATGCAGTAACGATCTCCGCCTATTTCGATGAGATGCCCATTGGAATGCCAGCCATATGTAGCCAGCCATGTTTCCTCGTTATCCGCTATGTTGCTGATATAGTCTGTACGGGCGACTTGATAGAAGCTGCCGCAGGGCTTTATCTTCAATATCGTATCCACTCCTGCATTGAAATCATTGTGCAACGGTTGTTTTGCGTAGATGCCCGGCATCATAGAAATGGTAGCGTGATGCTCTCTGCAGAAATGCAGTAGTACCTTAACTGCGCAATACAAATCCTTTATAATTTTTTTCATGTTTATTAGATGTCTTTAGATTTTATTTCTTATGTCTTCTGCCATTGCTGATATGCCTTTACGTATATCGCCTCCAAACTTTTCCGCATATTCCATCAGTTTGACTTTTTCTGTTTGCTCCGTTGTGTAGGCTAAATACTCTTCAAGGCTTACTTCTGTACGATACACTTTGCTGAGCATACCGCCCAGGCTGATGAATACTTCTTTATATTTCTTAGTGGGGTCATTGGATTTATTAACAGACAGTACCAATGCTTTTTCTTTCTCTGTCAAGCCCAATAATTCCTGTATGTGCTCAAACTTGTTCTGATACTTGCTTTGGTCAAGTAATATTTTGCAGTCGCTATTATTAATGATAGCCTGTTTTACTACCGGCGAGGAAATAATATCTTCCACTTCCTGCGTTACTACTATGGCCTCACCAAAGAATTTTCGAACTGTCTTAAAGAGATATTTAATGTACTCAGCGAATCCTTCTTTCATTAGGGCCTTCCAGGCTTCTTCAATTAATATCATTTTCCTAATGCCCTTCATCTTACGCATCTTATTTATAAAGACTTCCATAATGATGATGGTTACCACAGGGAAAAGAATGGGATGGTCTTTGATGTTGTCCAGCTCAAATACAATAAACCGTTCTTGCAATAAATTCAGGTTTTCAGTAGCGTTTAGCAGGTAGTCAAATTCGCCACCTTCATAATACGGACAGAGCACATACAGAAAGTTATCTATGTCGAAATCTTTTTCCTTCACCCGGTCGCCTTCCAGCACTTGTGTGTACTCATCCCGCAGGAAAGCATAAAAGCTATTGAAGCAGGGAAAGCATGTTTCATGCCTTTTCAGATAATCATAATATCCTCCGATAGCATTTGATAGGGCGACATATTCGCTACGTTTAAATGCTTCATCATCCTTTTTCCAAAGAGCCAGAAGCAATGTTTTGATGCTTTCTTTCTTTTCTGTATCAAGGCTGTCGCCTTCACTAATATAAAATGGGTTAAAGCGGATGGGATTGTCTTCACTGTAGGTGAAGTAGTATCCCTTCACCATATTGCACAACCCTTTATAACTATGTCCCACATCCACCAGCACGATATGTGTGCCTTGCTCATAATAGCTGCGGACCATGTGATTGGTGAAGAACGATTTTCCGCTACCGGACGGACCAAGAATAAACTTGTTTCGGTTAGTACAGATACCCATTTTCATGGGTTCATCACTGATGTCCACATGAACGGGCTTGCCGGTAAGCCTGTCACCAAGTCGGATGCCAACAGGACTTAATGAAGAACGGTAACCCGTTTCCAGGTTGAGGAAGCAGGTTGCTTGTTCCGCAAAGGTGTTGAAGATATCGTTCATCGGAAAGTCTGCTGCATTACCCGGAATACCCGCCCAAAATATTTGTGGAGCGCCAATTGTTTCCTGTTTGGCTACTGCATCCATCTGTGCCAACGCAGAAGATACCATGTTCTTCAGGTCTTTCAGTTCGTCCTTATTGTCTGTCCATACGAGTATATTGAAATGCGCTTTTACTGGCAAACGTTGTTGGCTGATGGCTTCATTCAGGAAATCATTCGTTGCATCCCTCGCAATCATATTCTCCCTGCTGTACGCCGAAAGGGATTGCAGCCTTAGTCTTTTGCTCTCGAGCTTTTGGATAGTCTTCTGTGCGTCTTCTATGAAAATGTATTGATTGTAAATATGATTACAAGGCAATAGCTGTCCTAAAGTAGAAGCAAATCCAACGCTGAATTTTGTTTTATCAGTGCTGTATTTATCGTAATTGATACGGCTACCACACAGTGCAGGAAGGTCAACCGCGTCACCTAATGTATATAGCTGGCAATACTTATCACCTACACGCATCCCTTCATCAAAATTGATGTCGGCCATTAGGAAATTATCATTTCGTTCGGATAAGTAGCAATACTGTTCTATCAACCCCATCTTCCGGCTGTGACTGCGCAGTTCCTTTTCCCTTAGCCTTGTCAGTTTCATGAAACCGCTGTCTTCCATAATGCGTTTAAACTGTCCGGTACTATCCAGGAAGTCTTGAAGCAACTGCGGCTTCAATGTTTCTTCAGGTACAATGGACTTACGCAGCAGGCTCGAAAACATAGAACTGGCAGCTTTCCTTCCCTCCGGCTTTTTGGTTAGCATGATGTAACAGCTATGTGCCAGAAAGGGCCGTTCATTAAAAAAACGTTCGCTGCTTCGGCTTAAAAAACTGGTGTCTTCTTTGGTAAAATCAGGTTTGTAACTGCTTTGTAAAAACCAATCTTGTTTATGAAAAATACTGTATTTAGGTAGTAATTTGATGGCCTTTATCCATGCCTGATGAAAGGCTTCATATTCCTGGTCGGAAAGGGTAAAAATTTCCGGCAGGTCTGCTTTAAAGACAACAGTTATATCGCCTTGTTTGCTAAGGATGCAATCATGCTCCACATCCAATATTGGCAAAATATCATCTAACACTTTTTCCATCTCACACCTATTTGCTTATTAAAAAATTCTTGATTTTATTTTATAAAAACTTTCCTGCTTCTCGATTTTATCACTTTTGGAACCTGTTTACGAGCAAGCGTTTTCATCAAGCCATGCTCACCATATTTATTGCTCATGCCGTAAATTTTCATGACGAGGAATGTTCCAACCGCCAGGATGATACCGACACATAGATAGGTGGGCAAGCCGACGATGTACATCAAGGCAAAGACAATGAGCAATGCAACAACACCGCCGCCCAAATACCAGATGTATTGTGCTTTCAAGCCTTTAAATTCAATACTCTGATTAATTCCTTTGTTGATTTGATAAACACTATTTGCCATAACTTTTCGTTTTTATTGTTTTATAATCGCATCCTGCTTCGCGGACGTTCCGACACTTGAGTTGTTGCCAGTACTAGTTCCTTCGCAGCAGAATGTCCGTTCATCTTTTTTGTCAACTGGATAACAGGTGTTTCTGCAACTTCTTCCGATTTGCTTTCTACCTGTTGTTGTTTCAGTTGGTTTTCCTGTATCTTAATTGCTATCTGCCTTTCCAGGTTAGCGAGTTCATTTTTCATTTGCTGCAATTCCGGCTCCTTTAAAAAAAGCTTCGTAGTAAGCTGTTCCAGCTTAGGTATTGCTGTATTCAGGTCAGATAATGTATGCTCATACTTTCCTCTGAGGCTTTCTACGCGGTCAATGGCGTTAAGAAAATGTCTTGCAGCCAGTTTGGGGTTGTCTGTATTAGGAAGACCATTGTTGTACGTGTACTTAATACCATCATCGCCGCCTTGCGCATAAAAGCTGTTAGAATACCGGTATTCAAAAATGCCGTTTTCCTCGTAAGCTTCCTGCTGCCGGCGGATATACAGATTAAAGCCGTACAGCGTACCGATTTGCTCCTTTTGTTCGCTTGCAACGGTTGGCTTCCAGTCCTGATACAGCTTAATAATATGTCTGCCAATTGCTTCACTGTTTGACGTGTTGACGTTAACCAGCTTGATGGGATTAACCTTGATACCATCCTTATCCAGTTGAAGATTGGCTTTGTACACCTTTTCATCTGCCACCAGTTTGTCAAGCGTTTTTACGGTAGATGCCTGTTCGTTTTGCAGATTTTCCAACTGGTACTTGTTACGAGCTATTTCCCTGAAGTGCGATACTTTCAGGCTTTCCATTACTGCTATCTTTTTTTCCAGCTTTGACTTTTCGAGAAGTGTTGTATCTCCTGAAAGAATAGCAATGTATTCGGAGAAATTCATTCCACTCTTTTCATCAATGGCGCCTTCATCAATGGTACGTACATTAAGCTCACAGTTTTTCATTTGTGAAATGAACGTCTGCTTATTTTTCAGTAGGTTAAATTTGTAATTATCGAGCGATTGCTCTACTGCATATACATAATTCTGTACCTTGTTGCCGTAATGCTCTTTGGCCAATACATTGCCCTGCCTTGCTCCACGGCCATTGCGCTGTTCCAATTCAGAAGGTTTCCAGGGAATATCCAGATGATGCATCGCTACCACTCGTTGCTGGACGTTTAAGCCTGTACCTGCTTTTTCAGTACTACCTAATAGGATGCGGATTTCGCCTTCGTTCATCTTTCTAAACAGTTCCGGTTTTTTCTTATCTGTCCAGTCGTGAATGAAAGTGATTTCGGTTGAAGGAATATTAAAATCTGTGATCAGCTTCTCTTTAAGCGCACCATAGATATTGAACTCGTCAGGCTTGGGTGTACCGATGTCGCAAAAGACAATCTGTGTTCCTTTGTGTGGCGTGGTCTCGTTATAAATTGCCGCAATCTTCCGGGCTGATACATTTACTTTGTTATCAGGGTGGTCGCTGTATTTCCACTCATTAATCAGCCGCATATCGGCTGCCATCTTTTTGGCATAATTGGTAGCTATCAACATACGGCCTTTATCTTCTTCTGGTGTTAGCTTGCCACGCCCGATTAATTCCCCATCGCCCGTTTTAGCGAATTGCATGAGGTTTTTAATGAACGCACTTTGCTCCGGATTAGGCTTGATATTGACAAGCGTTTCGTTTAGTTCGGGTTTATCCAGGTGGATATGTTTAGCGGTTTTATAATCAGTAATCTCATTATAGAATAAAGCGAGCTCCGGCACTTTAATGAAATGACGAAAACGTTCCTTAGCGATGATTTCATTCGTTACTGAAAATTCAAAATCTGTTGTTTTGCGGGCAAAGACGGCTGCCCAGCCATCAAAGTTTTCGATGTGCTGTCGCTCCATTTCCTTTGGACGGAGGTATTTAAAGAGCAAATACATTTCGGTCAGGCTATTGGATATAGGCGTTCCCGAAAGGAAGGTTACGCAGAGGTCAGTATTAAAACGGTTTTGCAACTCTCGAACGGCAAACAGCATATTGAGCGCCTTCTGACTACCTTCCATATTGCCTAAGCCGGCCACTCGGTTATGACGGGTAGTAAAGGTGAGATTCTTATACTTGTGCGATTCATCAACAAACAGATGGTCAATGTTCATATCTCTGAAGTTGATACCCGCATCTTTCTTTTCTTCTATGTCTTTCAGAATTGACTTCAGTTTCCCTTCCAGGTTGTTCTTTCGTATTTCCAATCCTTTAAGCATCTTTTTGGAAATATTACCTCCCAAGTCTTTTACTGTTTCTAAATCTCTTTCCACATTATCCAGTTCCGTTTGGAATATCTGTTTTTGTATCTCTGGTGATTGTGGTATTTTACCAAACTGGTCATGCGTTAGTATGATGCAATCCCAATTGTTGTTTTTTATTTCATGGAAGAGCCGCAGCCTTTGCGCAGGTGCAAAATCATTTTGCCCGGGAAATAAAATGCGGGCTTTGGGATACGCTTTTTTATAGGTTTCCGCAATCTGATTCACGTTGGCCTTTAAAGCCACTATCATTGGTTTATGAACAATATCCAGCCGCTTCATTTCCTGTGCGGAAATAATCATGGTAAGGGTTTTCCCCAGGCCCACTTCGTGGTCAATCAAAGCTCCGCGGTTTTGAATGATACGCCACGCAGCGTTCTTTTGGCTGCTGTATAAATCTTCAATACCCAGCGCATTCTTATCCAAACCGGGAAAATTTAAATGGCTGCCGTCAAACTCCCGCAGCACATAGCAATTGAAGGTATCGTTGTATAGATTCTCAATACTCTTTTTCTCTGTATCCGGCAAATCTTTCAGCCATGCTACAAAGCCATTACGCATTTGCTCAATTTTTTGATGCGCTAATTGTATGGCTTCATTATCCGGCAGGCGTATGGTTTTGCCATCCCCGACAGAAACTTCATAAGTAAAAAAAGGTGTGGTGTTTTCCAATGCATGTTCCAGCAAAGTATAGCCATAAGTTGTTCTGCCGCTTTTAGGTGTTACCGCAAACTCCCTGGCTACTTTTATATTCATGCCGGTGCTCACTTTGAATGCATCCAACGATGGGAAATAATTGATGGTGGTATCCTGCTCAAATAAAGTAGTTGCGAACCGCTCATAGTACGAAGTAGGCATCCAGCGTTCCCCTAAATTAAAATCCAGCAATTCAAAGGGAATGCGCTCTGGCTGTACCCTTGCTATGGCTTCAGCACTTCGTTTGTATTGGGGATTATCCGGAAACTGATTCGTAAGGCGCTCTGCTTGCCTTAGCTTTTCAACTACATTGCCACTCAGGTACTGATCGGCAGTTTCCCATTCGCTGCTGGAAGGGTTTAAATACACATGATTGCCAAGACGAGTAATTACTTCACGTTCTTCCAACTCCATTGCTGCACTGATAAATCCCAAGTCAACTTTGCCAATATCATTCAGGCTATGAGCAAGGGCTTCAACAGGATTATCGGTTATAAACCGTTCCTTTACCTGATGGATTGAATGGGTAAGTATATCTGCCTTGACAAAACGTTCACCGTCCCGGCGTTCAAGTGATGACAGCGTAATGATACCAAAGGCGGTATCCTCCAGAATACGCCTGCGGTTGTCTGCACTGTTCAAAAGTCCATACTGCGAAACAAAATGTTCGTACGTATTGTTAAGCTGTTCCCGGTTGGTTTCACTGATGGTTTCCCCGGCTACTTCTTTAGTTGATAATTCAAGATAAGTGTCACGAAGCGCCGCATAATTTTGGTAAAAATTGATATTTTCCTGTAGCCCGAGTGGTTGAAACACCGCCTGTTTGTATTCAGCATCGGGATTACCAATCGTACCGACATTTCCCATGTGTACCACTAAAGTGCCTTCCTGGTAATAAGGCTTTAAGCCGATAAAGGGAAGCGGTGTTTTCTGCTCAAACCGGAAAAATCCTTCCAGCGTCTGATCGCCCTCATATCTAAAGCTGTGGTCAAATTGTTTCAGATAATTGGATATACCTGTCAACTCATGTCCTAATAAACGGGCATCCATCCAGTTCGCAGACAGATGATTTATCTCTTCAACATTGGAATATAGCTTGTATAGATAGCGATTACTTTTATGCTGTTTTGCTGTAAGCAATACGACGTTTTCATGGCTTGGCTTATCGGTGGTGCGTATCGTACCAATGATACGGGCGGTTGATTTTTGTATAACTGTTTCGTCGAGCGAGTTGATATAAGCCATTGCCCGGTTGATTTGTTCTGCCGGTGCCGTATCGAATAATCCTAATTGAACCGATGCGGTTTCTGTTTTGTTTTTGGGCATCGGCAGATAAGTCAGTTTTTTATCTTCATTTTCAGAAGCCAGTAATTCAACTGTTTGTGCTTTTCTGTATAATTCAGCATTAAACCGATTCTGAAATTGATGGGTAAGGCTGGCATGAAGACTATCCCTGATTTGGTTTATATCGCCATCCTGCCACACAGTTTCATGTGCCTGGCCATATTGATTTTTACCGGGTATTATCTTATTACCAATAATGACTTCTTTATGATTGAAGAGATATAGGTTTTGGTGGTAGCTACCAAACTCGTTATTAAGTTCTACGGTGTCAATCAATAGTTGTTCACTATCAGAAAGCTGCTCCTTGACCTTGTGTTTCTGTACTACGAGTAGATGGCTTGGTGCTTCGGTATTGCCGGTATCTTTCATCAGGTTATCCGGCATCACTGTCAGGCTTACAAAATCAGCACGTTCAAAAAGATACTGTCTCGCTGTATGATTGGAAGGACTGTTTAAAAAAGCATCGGTAGTAATAAAACCCATTAAACCCCCATCAGCCAACTTATCAAGCCCTTTGGCAAAAAAGTAGTTATGTATTTTGCCGGATAATTCTTTGTCGGGAAAATCTTCATCATAAACCGAGAAGTTACCAAAAGGTATATTGCTTACCATCAGGTCATAGCTTCCGTTATCTTTTACCGGAGCTTCTTCAAAGCCGGTAATGTGTGTATCCGTTTTAATAGAAAGAGAACTATTGATAGCAGATAGAACCAATCCGGTAAGCCGATCCTTTTCCACTGCCGTAATCTGCTTTATTTCAGGAAAGGTGTTAACTGCTTCACTAATGAAAACACCGGAACCGGCTGACGGTTCATACAGCCTTTTGGGCTGAATGTCTTGTGTCGCCAGAACATTGTACAATGTTTGCGGTACTACTTCCGGTGTATAAAATGCGGTTAGCACACTATTGCGTAATGAAGCAATGATTTCTTTATAGGCTGTTTCGGAAAAGTTTTCTTTGAGCAAGTCATGCAGTTGCATTATTTCCCCGTGATGCTTCAAATCTTCTTTGGTAGCGCCGTTAGCCTGCCATTCGTCCTGAGAGTCGTAAGGATAGAGTACGGCTTTGATACCGCCAAAGCCTGCATATTTTTTCAGGCTGGCGACATCTTCCGCTGTAATCAGTCCACCGTTCTGATAATCTAATGCTATGTGGATAGCCCGGAGATTATCATGCAACTTTTGGGAAATATTATAAGCCATAATTACACTTTTTCTTTCTTCACTTTTCTTTTTTGCTTAGGCGAGATAGTCGTGTACCTGCCCAATAATGGCATATCTTAAATGCCTGTTTGCTTCATTTTCGCTGTTAAATTCAAAACCACTAAAGATGCTTTTACATGTTTCAATTAAGTTTACCACTTCATAGGTGAGTGTTCCATTTTCCTTCATCCGCTCGTAGTCCGCATTAAATTCTTCTTCGATAACTGAGCGGATATACTGATAACGGGATGGTTTCAATTCCTCAGTCATGGCATTCAGGCATATTTCGTCAATGATATATTGCGGTCTTCCTTCATCAAGAAGCTCCGCTGCCATCGGTATGACCGTATTTACTTTTTCTTCCAGATACCGGGTAACTGAATAGCTCTCCTGTAAGCTGAGCATCAGGTCAGGATTGTTGTGGACGATGTACGTCCACAACTTTTGCATTAGCATACTTTGCATACGTCCTGATTTTTTTTAAACACCAAAGAAGGATTGAATAACAGTAGCTACCACTACGAGGAAAATACAACTGCCAAACCAGGCGGCGGCAACCTTGCCTGTGTCCTGGTCACCTGCATTCCATTTCTGGTACACCTTTACAGCGCCTATCAATCCCAACAATGCGCCTACGGCATACATGAGATTGGTACCTGCGGAAAAGTAGCTGCGAACTTTGGTATTCGCTTCATTGATACCCTCAATACCGTCCTGGGCAAACGCACCATAATGAACAAGAGTTAGTGCCGCTACGACACCGAGCATGATTAACTTTCTACGGTTAAAGTTTTTAGTTTTCCAACTGCACATTTTCATAATACACGTTTATTAAAGTTTAAAATAAAAAGAGAGACGATAAAAAAGCGGAGCGGCTTCGCCACCTCATTACCCACTATTCCTGTCACACTTGCCCTTACGCACGGGGACGGGTGGGAAAGCACACTCCGCTGAAGACTGTTACATTCAATCCTTCCACACTAAATCCACTTCATCCTCTGTTAGTGTAACAGCCCCATATTTTTCACATTCCGATACTATAAGTTCATTTACTGATGCCCGGAGAGAGGAGTTTTTTACTGATGGATATTCTTTCAACACAAGGCTCAGGTATTGCTTAAATTCCTGCGGAATCATCTTTCTACGGGAAGCATCTGCAATTAATGCTTTAAGACGTTCGATAAGATGTTCTACTTCTGTAAACTCTTTATCCGCTGTTTCTTCAAATGAAGCCTCTGATGGATGAATATTTCCCTCGGCGGTTGAAGGATATTCACCTTTTGAGTTGTTAGGTAAGGCTGTTTTCAGGCTTAATTTCCGCTTGCCGGATAACAGGTCTTTGATGTCTCCGGAATAATACCGTATTCCCACGAAGAGATAGTAAATTGCCAACAGTATGGTCATTGTAATGAAGTAGTCCGTCCATGATATGTTTGTAAACATCTGCTTTTTATTTAATCGTGTTCGCTAATCAATCTTTGCGGTTAAAGCGCTTCCGATTGTTTTAATTTCTACACAAAAGAACACCTACATGAAAGTGTGTACAAGTCCAACTTTTTTTATTTTTATTTTGTACCCTTGTACCTCTTGACTATCAACGAAGAATTTTTTATTAAAGCAGTAAACGAATAAATAATTGGTTTTTCTATTTCCAAAAAACCCTTTAATAAAAGCAAACTCTTCAGGTAAACCGGCGTTTAAATCCGATAATGATTCATAGAATTTAACTGTATATTTGATCAACCACATATTCTGATTAACAAAAGAAAGCTACTGAAAGGGAAATTTTTAATGAACATAAAAGAACTGAAACCAAAAAAGGCGCTCAACAAAGCATTTTTAAAAGTAAAGCCGAACAGAACTGATATTGAGTGCTTTAAAGCAAATCTCATCCAGCTTCTCGACCGGACAAACGACACCGAATCAGAAGAATTTCATAAAAACCTTGTTTCTGATTTTTTAAAAAAGACTTATTACGATCCTGCTTATTTTATCAATACCAAAGGGCGCAAAGACCTTGTGATTCATAGCGGAAAAAATGCAGCCTCGCCTGTTGGTGTGATCATTGAAGCAAAAAAGCCAACGAACAAAAGCGAAATGATAACGACTGAAAAGCTGAATGCAAAGGCTTTTCACGAACTGATGCTTTATTATCTCGAGGAAAGGATCACTCACAAAAACCTGGAATTAAAGCATCTTGTTATCACCAACATTAATGAATGGTTCATCTTTGATGCAACGCTTTTTGAAAGACTATTTGCAGAAAATAAAAACCTCGTAAAACAATTTAATGATTTTGAAGGGCAAAGATTATCAGGCATTAAAACTGATTTCTTTTATAAACAAATTGCAGAGCCGTTTTTGGCGAATCTTACCCAGGAAATTGAATTCACCTATTTCGACATACGCGATTATCAAAACCCGCTTCGCAATTCCAACAAAAGCGATGATAATAAACTGATCGCTTTATTTAAGCTTTTGTCGCCGGAGCATCTTTTAAAGCTTCCTTTTGCCAATGACAGCAACAGCCTCGATAAACGTTTTTATACAGAGCTACTTCACATTATCGGGCTTGCAGAAACGAAAGAAGGTAGTAAGAAAATTATTGGCAGAAACAAAGAAGGTGAAAGAAATTCCGGTTCCATTTTGGAAGATGCCATTATTCAGTTAGACAGTCTTGATAAGATCAGCCGGCTTGATAATCCCAATCATTTTGGCGCCACGAATGAGGAACGCTTGTTCAACATTGCACTGGAACTAAGCATTACATGGATCAACAGGATATTGTTTTTGAAACTTCTGGAAGCGCAATTGATTTCTTATCACAAAGGTGATGAATCATTTTCTTTTCTCAATTTCAATAAGATCAAAAATTTTGATGATCTGAATAGTTTGTTTTTCCAGGTGCTGGCAAGAAGATACGAAGAACGAAACGCCGATGTAAAACAGGCATTTCAGAAAGTGCCTTACCTGAACAGTTCGCTTTTTGAACCTACAGAGATAGAACAACAAACGCTTTTTATCAGCAACTTAAAAGATGATAAGACGCTACCGGTTCTTCCTTCAACAGTTTTGAAAAATGAACAAGGCAAAAAGAGAACGGGCCATCTTACCACGCTGAAATATTTATTTGAATTTCTCAACGCGTATGATTTCAGCAGTGAAGGCTCTGAAGAGATACAAGAAGATAATAAAACGCTGATTAACGCTTCTGTGCTCGGGCTGATCTTTGAAAAAATAAACGGCTACAAAGAAGGTTCCTTTTTTACGCCCGGCTTCATCACGATGTATATGTGCCATGAAACGATTGGTAAAGGCGTTATTCAAAAGTTTGGTGAATATTGTCTGAATCATGATTTGCAGGATTCGAGGATTGAAAGGATGGAGGATATTTATGATTTGGTTCCCAAAAGCATAAGTCGCCCAAAAGCGAACGAGATCATTAACAGCATTAAGATTTGCGATCCGGCAGTTGGCTCCGGTCACTTTTTGGTTTCAGCATTAAATGAAATGATCGCTGTAAAAAGTTATCTGAAAATATTAGAAGACAAAACGGGCAAATCTCTGAACCGTTATGAGATACAAGTTGTAAATGATGAACTGATCATTACAGATGAAGATGGAGATTTCTTTGAGTATCATCCTAACAATCCTGAAAGCCAGCGAGTGCAGAAAACGCTATTTCATGAGAAGCAAACGATCATAGAAAATTGTTTGTTTGGCGTTGACATCAATCCGAATTCGGTGAAGATATGCCGGTTACGTTTGTGGATCGAGTTGCTGAAAAATGCTTTCTATAAAAATGCAACAGAATTAGAAACACTTCCCAATATTGATATCAATATCAAATGCGGAAACTCTTTAGTGAGTCGCTTCGCAATAGATGCTGACCTTAGCCAGGCGTTGAAAAAAAGTAAATGGACCATAGACAGTTATCGAATTGCTGTGGATACTTATCGCAATGCAGAAAACAAAGAACAGAAAAGGGAAATGGAGCGGCTGATCAGGGATATTAAAAATGATTTCCGAAGCGAAATATCTTTGAATGACCCCAAGATAAAAAAGCTGAGAAAATTATCCGGTGAATTGTTTACGCTTACCAACCAAACACAGCTTTTTGAAAAAAGCCAAAAAGAAAAAGCCGCCTGGAATAAGCAGGTGCAAAAGCTGACCTCGGAAACCAAAAAGCTGGAAGCAGAAATAGAAGAAATAAAGAGCAATAAGATTTATGAAAATGCTTTTGAGTGGCGGTTTGAGTTTCCAGAAGTGTTGGATGATGAAGGTAAGTTTGTAGGGTTTGATGTGGTGATTGGGAATCCGCCGTATATCCAATTGCAAAAATTGGGTGAGGAAAGTGATTCGTTAGAAAAACAAAACTTTGAAACCTTTACCAAGTCAGGTGACATCTATCAATTATTTTATGAGATCGGCGTTAACCTTTTGAATAATAATGGCTATCTATGTTTTATCACCAGCAATAAATGGATGCGAACTGATTATGGGAAAATAACGAGAGGTTATTTGGGATCCAAATATAATGTTCAATCTATTGTAGATTTTGGAATGGGACAAATGTTTGATAGCGCAACCACTTACACATGTATATTATTACTTGCCAAACAAATTCCTTCTTCGACTATCTTACTATGTCGGATAAAGAATGACTATAAGTTACAGATACCACTGGAAGAATATGTTTTAAATAATCTTATTGAAGTTGAAAACCCTCACGCCAACAGCTGGGTGGCTTATGATAAAAACCAGTATAATATTATTAAGAAAGTAGAAGCACAAGGAATACCATTAAAGGACTGGAATATAGAGATTAACTATGGTATTAAAACCGGCTTTAATCAAGCATTTATAATTGACACTGAAACAAGAGATCGATTAATAAAAGCAGATCCAAAAAGTGCTGAAATTATTAAACCTATTTTACGTGGAGAAGACGTGAAGGCCTATGTTCCCGAATGGAATAATAAGTGGTTAATTAATTCACATAATGGTTTAAAATCTAAAGGTATTCCAGCAATAAATGTAGAAAAGGATTATAAAGCTATATACGAGTGGTTATCTCAATTTCAGTCTAAGTTGGAAAAACGTACCGATAAAGGTTATCACTGGGCCAATTTAAGAAACTGCGCTTATCTTGAAGAGTTTAGTAAACCTAAAATTATATATCCAAATATGACTAAATACTTGCCTTTTGTATATGATAAAGGCTCGTTGTATATCAACGATAAAGGGTTTATTATGACCGGTGATTCTCTTTACTACCTTACAGTTTTTTTTAACTCTGAATTATTTCGGTTTTGCTTTAAAAATAACTTTCCAGAACTACTGGGTGA